>WNFM01077576.1_pt1 | contig 226383 bp, 258 predicted proteins | sample 5400271 | NCBI WGS metagenome assembly WNFM01 (sample SAMN13153352, study PRJNA577476) | soil metagenome | isolation source: 60 cm saprolite on Douglas fir-dominated hillslope | place: USA:California | collected 2013-09-17
GATATTCTTGAAAAAGTTGCAGGGAAAAAAGAAATTACAGAGAAAGAGAAAGATAGCGGATATTATCTCTGGGAAAGTGGCTTTGTTGAGGGAAAAACTATCTTTAGTCCACTTCTTGCACATTTTGCTGTTGGACATGAGGGGAAAGAAGAAATGGTAGATGGGAGTAGTATTGAGCTTTCTAAAAAAGAGCATATGCTCTTTAAACTTTTAGACCAATATCCCAATGAAATTGTGGAAAGAGAGACAATTGTTGAGCAAGTGTGGCCGGAATATTCAGAATATGGTGTTTCAGACTGGTCAGTGGACAGACTTGTGGCAAGGCTGAGAGGGAAATTGAAACAGCAAAAAAATACTGCAGAAATAACCACCATTCGGACCAGAGGATATAAGCTTATTACAAAGTAATCAGTAAACTCCAAGCGTTCTTCTTGGTTTTTGTAGATTGTTGGTTGTTTGTATCTTGTTTCTTGTTGGTTGGAATTTGTTTTCCGTCATTGCGAGTGTAGCGAAGCAATCTCATTCATGTTAGAATAGCCTCATGGACAAAGTCTATGACCACACAAAAGTAGAAGATAGAATCTACAAAAAGTGGGAAGAAGAAAAGACATTTCAGCCGGAAATTAACCCCAATGGCAAGCCATACTCCATTATTCTTCCACCTCCCAATGCCAATGGTGATTTGCATTTTGGTCACGCAATGTTTGTCATAGAAGATATTCTTATTCGTTACCACAGGATGCTAGGGGACGGGGCTTTGTGGCTTCCAGGCACTGATCATGCAGGGACAGAGACACAGTTTGTTTTTGAAAAGAAATTACAACAAGAAGGAAAATCCCGCTTTGATTTTAGCAGAGAAGATTTATACAAAATGATTTGGGAGTATGTCGCAGAAAATCGTGGCGGTATTCAAAAACAGCTCAAAAGACTTGGCTTTTCTCTTGACTGGTCACGAGAAAAATTCACACTAGACGAGGACATTGTCACAATTGTCAAAGAGACATTTCGAAAAATGTATACAGATGGACTTATCTATCGAGACTATCGCTTGGTGAATTACTGCACAAAAGACGGGACTTCATTTTCAGATCTTGAGACTATAAGCGAGGAAAAGGAGGGTATTTTGTATCACATCAAATTTCCAATAAAGGAGGGCGGTTTTATTACCATTGCAACAACAAGACCAGAGACAATGGTAGGGGATGTTGCGGTCATGGTGCATCCCAAAGATAAAAGATACAAAGCACTGATTGGGAAGACAGTTATTTTACCAGTAGCAAATCGAGAAATTCCTATTATCGCTGATGAATATGTGGACATGAAATTTGGAACAGGCGCCGTAAAAGTGACTCCAGCGCATGACTTTAATGATTTTGAAATAGCCAGAAAGCATGAGCTGACATTTCCGCCAATTATTGGTTGGGACGGGAAAATGCAACACGCAGGAGTATTAAATGGACTCTATGCCAAGCAAGCTCGAGAAAAAATTCTTGAAATACTTCGAGCAGAGCATTTAGTAGAAAAAGAAGAAGCGCACAAAATGGTTATCAAGATTTGCTATAAATGCAAAACAATTTTAGAACCACTTCCGCTTGAGCAGTGGTATGTCAAAGTTAAGCCACTTGTTGAAAAGGCAATGAAAGCAATAGGAAAAGATATAGAAATTTTCCCTAAGAATTTTGCTGAGAATATCACATATTGGTACAACAATTTAAAAGATTGGAATATTTCTCGTCAAAATGTCTGGGGCATTCAAATTCCTGTATGGTATGAGATAGAAAGAGAAGATGATTTTGCCGTGTCATTTCTTGATACAGAAGGAAAATATCAGCAAGGACTTTTAAAAGATTTTTTGGCAAGTGGCATAACGCTTGAAGAAATTACCAAAGGACTCCAGCGGGTGATTGCTCGCATGGAAGCAAAAGTGGTATTTGAAGACCAAAAAGAAATGAATAAAAAATATCTCCCAGAGACCGACACTTTTGATACATGGTTTTCCTCAGGACAATGGCCATATGTGACCCTGCAAACAACAAATCCAGGAGATTTTGAAAAATTCTACCCAACTTCAGTTATGGAAACAGGAAGAGATATTCTCTTTTTCTGGGTATCAAGAATGATTATGCTTGGGATCTATGCGACGTCTCAAGTCCCATTCAGGCATGTAGTCCTTCATGGGTTAGTAAATGACCCGCTTGGCAAGAAAATGAGTAAATCAAAAGGCAATGTGGTCAATCCTTTGGAAGTTGCAGATCAATACGGCGCAGATGCAGTGCGATTTGCCTTGGTCTATGGGACAGCTTTGGGTAATGATCAGGCAATGTCCTATCCAAAATTAGAATCTGCACGGAAATTTACCAATAAGCTCTGGAATATGGCCAGGTTCATTGAGATGAAGCAAGTTGTCTCCACCCGTCATCCCGCACTTGATGCGGGATCCAGTTTTGACCAACTCTTAAACCTTGCTCAGCATGAAAATGATACAGCAATCATCGAAGAAGTGAAAAAGCTCACAGAAGAAGTAAGTGTTTATATAGACAAATATCAATTCAATCTTGCAGCAGAAAGACTCTATGAATTTATCTGGCATACATTCGCAGATAAATTCATAGAAGATGTAAAGCTTCGAATAGACGACAACTCATCCATCATTCTTACTTCATTATTCTTAATTCTTTTGAAGCTCCTTCATCCCTTTATGCCATTTGTAACAGAAGAAATATTTCAAAGACTCTATCCAGAGGAAGCAAAAGAAAAGCCTCTTATCATCCAACCCTGGCCATAAGCATAACATCTTCTTGACTTTGTAACGCATTGTGTTACACTAATTATGTGATCACTGTCCGAAGACTCATCTGGGATTTGTGGAATATTAGGCATATTGCGAGACATAATGTAAATTCAGATGAAGTTGAGGCAGTTTGTCATTCAGATCCAGTAATCCTTAGAGGACAACAGAAGAACAGAGTATTGCTTATAGGCATAACAGACGAAGAGAGGATTTTGGCAGTAATTCTAGAACCAAAGGGTAAAGGAATGTATTACGTGATAACAGCATATCCTGCAGACAATGATGATAGGGCGCTTTATAAAAGATTAAAAGGAGGTGAAAATGATGAAAAAAATTAGAACAAAATCAAGAATCCCAGAATTCAAAAATAGAGAAGAAGAGGCACATTTTTGGGAAACGCATAGTATTGCAGATTTTCAGAATGAATTTAAGGTAGTAAAAGCTCGATTTGCAAAAAATCTTTCTACAGGCATTACTATTCGTTTTGATACGAATACACTTATGGAATTGCGAAATCTTGCTAAGGAAAAAGGTGTTGGTCCAACAACACTTGCAAGAATGTGGATTATGGAGCATTTAAAACAGTTGCAAGCATAATTATATCCTTATTCATCTTAATAGCTTCACTTTCTGCTACAATTACCTCATGATTAAAAAACCCAAAAAATTTTTCACTAAGAAAAAGTCTGAGTCTCTAGGGAAAGAAATAGCACAACCAGTGGTAAAAAAAAGTAAAAAACAGCCAAAAGAGCAGGGGGTTGTCATAAAAAGGAAAACTGAACCTGTTTCGAAGCTAGAATCCCCGAAGATTAACCGAATTATTCCCGACCCAATTTCGCTAAAGCAACGATTGGCAAGTTTGCATATCAGTAAAGCAAGTTGGATTATCATTGGTGGAGCGATAGTGGTAATTTTCCTTCTCGCATTTTTTGCAACAAGACTTTTTATGGGGCTGCAACAACTTGAGCAACTTCAAGCTCAGAGAGCAAGTCTTCTCAAGCAGAGAGCAACATGGACACAGATTGTTGAAAAATATCCAGGCTACAGAGATGCATATTTTCAGCTCGCTGTTATTTCATACCAGCTCAAAGATTTCCGAAATGCCGAGCAATATGTAGAAAAAGTCTTGCAACTCGATCCGTTATTCACTCCAGCACAACAACTGCAAAGTGAGATTCGAATTGCGCAAAATAAAGCGCTATAAAATTCTAATTTCTAATTAAGCTCCAAGAGTTATTAAGAAGCGAAGCACATAAAATTTTTTTGTTTTACATCTGAGCTAGAAACGGCAAGGTTGTCTTAATTAGTATTTATCGAGGTACGGTAGTCAGGAAGAAAAGAACCTATTCATCCGGTATTAGCGCAACTGGAAAACACTAAAAAATTTCTGTGTGCGAGCGGAAAAGAATGCTTATTTACTCTCTTCTTTTGGAGCTTCTGCTGCTGCTTCTTTTGCTTCCTGTGCTTCTTCTTTTACTTCTTCTGCATTGCCTTCTTCGCCTTCAGTGCCTTCTGCTTTTGCTTCCTCAGCAGCTGCAGCTTCTTCTTTCGCCTCTTCAAGCGCTTCCTGGGTGACCAATGCTCCAATATTTGCAATAACTTGCTCAGGATCTGTAAGAATGTCAACACCAGAGGGTTTTGTGATATCTCCAACCTTCATGCTTTGTCCAACTTCTGCTAAATTCTCCACATTTACTTCTAATTTTTCTGGCAAATCTGTTGGAAGTGCTTCAACTTCAACTTCAGTCAGTGGCTGTAAAAGAAGTCCAATTTTTTCTGTGACTGCTTTAGGTTCATTAACAATAACAACTGGTACCATTGTTTTGACTTTTTCTTTCAAATTCACTTGGAAGAAATCTGCATGAAGAGGAGTATGCTTCACATAATCAAGTTGGACATTGTGGATGAGTACTGGAACGACTGTTCCGTCAACTGAAAGCTCAACAAGTCCTGTTTCTCCTGTTTTCTCGTATGTTTCTTTAAAATCTTTTAATGGAAGCTGGACTGCTTGGGATTTCACATCTTTCCCATAGACATTTGCAGGTAAAATATCCTCTCTTCGAAGTTTTTTAAGATTTTTTCCAAAGACCTCTCGCTTACTAACCTTGAGACTGTGCTTTTGCATTATGGTATTGTACCAAAACCTTTTCATTTACGCAAATCTGGAGTATAAATAGAAAACAACAAGTAACAACCAACAAGTAACAAATAAATCACAAATCTCAACTAATAATATTCAAACGTTTTGAGATTTTGAAAGTTGGAGATTGTTTGTATCTTGTGATTTGTTTCTTGGAATTTTTGATTCTATGACTATCTTAGGTATAGATCCTGGTATTGGGCGTGTTGGCTGGGGAATTATCGAGGTCAATGGTTCTGCGTTCATCGTTCATGGGTTTGGTTGTATCGAGACGGAAGTGAATTCAGATATCCCAGGACGGCTTTTTGCAATTTATGATGAGGTGCAGGACATTATAAAAGAATACAAGCCGGATGTCCTCTCTATAGAGGATTTATTTTTTGCGAAAAATGCCAAAACTGCATTTAGCGTGGGACAGGCGAGGGGAGTTATTTTATTGGCAGCAGAGCAAGCCAATCTCAAAATTGCTATCTATACGCCTCCTCAGGTAAAAAGTGCAGTCACAGGATATGGTAAAGCAGATAAAAAGCAGGTTGGAGAAATGGTAAAATTACAGCTGCACTTAAAAGAAGTCCCTAAGCCAGATGATACTGCAGATGCTTTAGCTATCGCCATAACCCATGCGGTTACAAAGAAGTATTAAGTTGTTGAGTCAGCTTGAGTGTTATCATGAGTAAAAACACTGCGAATAATAGCTGCTCGTCTTCTCAAGTTTTCAGCTTTTTGTTGATATTGCTCGGCAAGACCTCCGGGTCTAAATGCAAAATTTGATGCATGAGTTTCAGTCCGTTGTTTTCTGCGCGCTTCACCTGACCATTGTGATGCAAGTTTTTCTGTTGCTCGTGCATAAATACGTAAGCTCTCATCATCAGACACTCCATCTAGCTCAATTCGTGTTGCGGCAATAGTTGCAGGATCAACAAATTCCATAACATGTAAATTCGTTGCCCTTTCTCGTAGCTGCTCATCGGTAAAAATACCTGCACGACGCAGATGCTGAATTGAAAGCGAAGCTTGTTTTATTTGTCGTCTACTCTCTTCAACAATAATTCCAATTGCTTCTGATGAAAGTGCCATAACGAGCATTCTATAGTATTGAAATACCTTCGTCAACGGTCAAACAAAGCTATGCTATAATAGGTGGACTTCTATGATTGGGTATCTTAAAGGTAATGTAGTACTTCTTGATGGATCTTCACTTATTCTTTATGTGCATGGTGTTGGATACAAGGTAACTGCTGCAAATAATCTTCTCACCACTGTGCATCTCAATACAGAAGCTTCTATTTTTACCCATACCCATGTTAGAGAAGATCAATTAGATTTATATGGGTTTGCAAGCTATCAAGACCTGAAATTGTTTGAGTATTTCATTGGTGTGTCTGGTATTGGGCCAAAGACTGCTATTGGCATCTTTAGCCTGGGGAGTCGGGAAGAGATAGTGCAGGCGCTTCAAAAAGCAGATGTTGATTTTTTTACTGGCGTTCCTCGGCTTGGAAAGAAGAATGCACAAAAGCTTATTATTGAGCTTAAAAATAAAATTGGTGGGGAAGGGGAATTGGCATTAGATGGAGAGACAAATACTGTTTCTTCAGATACTATCCAAGCACTCCTGAGTATTGGATTTTCAGAAAAAGAAGCACGCGACGCAGTGCGTTTGGTAGGGGATACTGGTGAGACTGTCAATCAAAAAGTAAAGTTAGCCCTGAAAGCAATGGGAAGGTAAAATATGGACAAACAACAACCATCTGATTTTTTAGAGAGTTCTCCTGACGAAGAAGTAATTCTCAATACCTTGCGTGCTTCTTCTTGGGACGAGTTTTATGGCCAGGAGAAAGTAAAAGAATCTCTTTCTATTGCTATCTCTGCTGCCAAAAAAAGAGAAGAGGCAATAGAGCATATTCTCTTGTATGGCCCTCCCGGACTTGGCAAGACATCTCTGTCTCATCTTGTTGCCAAAGAAATGGGAGCAAATATCAGAGTAACTTCCGGTCCTGCCATTGAAAGAGCAGGAGACTTAGCTTCAATTCTTTCTAATCTAGAAAAAGGAGATATTCTTTTTATCGATGAAATTCATAGGCTCCATAAAGTGGTCGAAGAAATGCTCTATCCGGCCATGGAGGACTATGCATTAGATATTATCATAGGCAAAGGTCCAGCAGCCAGAACGCTTCGATTGGATTTGCCACAATTTACTATAATTGGCGCTACAACTCGTGCAGGACTGTTGTCTGGTCCACTCAGAGATAGATTTGGAGTGATTCATAGACTGGAATTTTACAAGCCAGAAGAATTGGAAAAAATTATTGCTCACGCAGCAAAAAAGCTGGACACAAAAATAGATAAGAAAAGTATCAAAGAAATTGCCAAAAGAGCACGAGGGACGCCCCGCATTGCTTTAAAATTATTAAAAAGAGCGCGCGATTTTGCACAGGTAAAAGGCGAGGGACATATTACAGATCTTTTGCTCAACGAAGTCTTAAAGATGATGGAAATAGATAGTATGGGACTGGATAATTCAGACGTAAGACTTCTTAAGACTATTATTGAAAAGCATAAAGGTGGACCTGTGGGGGTTGAGACTTTAGCAGCAACTTTGTCAGAAGATAGCGCGACAATAGAAGATGTTATCGAGCCATACCTTATGCAAATAGGGTTTATCAAAAAAACACCAAGAGGCCGCATGGTAACGCATTTAGCTTTCGAGCATTTCGGAATAAAAATCCCCAAAAATCTCCAAGAGAGTCTTCTCTAATTTTGGTCATTTGAACTTGGAGTTTGGGATTTTATTAGGAATTAGATATTAGGAATTAGAAATTTATAAGCTACTGCTTCTGGGTCGATATTGCAATGCTTCTGCAAGATGGGCAACTTCTATATCTTTTACCCCTTCTAAATCAGCAATAGTCCTGGCAAGCTTTATTGTCCGGTAGTAGCTTCTGGCAGAGAGATGCATCTTATCCACTGCATTGCGAAGTAATTCCAAACAGGCATCACTCAGAGCACAAAACAGCTTGATATCCTTACTGCTCATATCAGCATTGGAAGAAAGACTTGTCCCGACAAAGCGAGCAGTTTGTAAGTTTCGCGCTTTTTGGACACGGTCACGTACTTCTTTCGAACCTTCTTGTGAATTTGCCATGGTGGCTAATTTGTCTGTTTTGACTGCAGGTACTTCTAAATGAATATCAATTCTATCAAGAAGGGGTCCAGAGATTTTCTTTTGATAGCGAATAATTTGTCCAGGCGCACAGCTACAATTGTGCGAGTTATCCCCAAGATATCCACAGGGGCAAGGATTTTGTGCTGCAACCATCATGCATTTTGCTGGAAATACCACTCGTCCCTGCGCGCGAGCGATAGCGACAAATCCATCCTCGAGTGTCTGCCTCATTGACTCTAAAATTACTCTTGGAAATTCCGGCAGCTCATCCAAAAATAAAATGCCTCTGTGAGAAAGTGAAATTTCTCCAGGTCTTGGATTTGCCCCACCACCAATGAGTCCAACAGTAGAGGTGGTGTGGTGTGGCGAGCGAAAAGGCCGATTGGTCAGAAGGCCAGTGCCATTTAAAAGTCCTGAAATGCTATAAATTTTGGTAATTTCTAAAATTTCTGAGAAAGTAAGCGTTGGGAGAATAGAGGGTAAAGTTCGGGCTAACAATGTCTTGCCAGCACCAGGTGGGCCTTTCATCAGCATGTTATGTGAGCCTGCTGCTGCAATTTCTAACGCTCTTTTTGCTTTTTCCTGTCCCTTTATATCTTGCAAATCATATTCAAAGACCTGCTCATGCTCAAGCATATCAACAGGAGTATAGGGATAGGGGTCGATTGGATTTGTATTATTTAAGTGGAAAAATAATTCAGAAAGCGTCTCAACAGGGTAAATGGTAACACCTGCAATACAGGATGCTTCTTTGGCATTCATTTTTGGAAGAAAAAAATTCTTTATGTGTTTTTCGCGGGCCAAGAGCGCTTGTGGCAAAACACCATTGGTATGCCGAAGTCGTCCCTCAAGAGCCAATTCTCCCATAAACATACAGCTTTGAAAATTTCCTCGTAGTTGCTCGGATGCGAGTAAAATGCCAATTGCAATAGGAAGGTCATAACTTGGTCCTTCTTTTGGCAAATCTGCAGGAGCTAAATTCACTGTTATTCTTTTTGCGGGAAATTCAGCTCCAGAATTTTTCAGTGCGCTTCTCACTCGTTCTCTGGCTTCTTCAACTGCTCTATCAGCAAGTCCGACAATAGTAAAAGAGGGAAGACCCTGTGAAGAAATATCAACCTCAACTTCAACAGGTACCGCATCCAGTCCCACGAGAGCAGCAGACCATACCTTTGCGAGCATACTATAACACTAACAGAAAGAAGAGAGATCTTCAATCTTCATGGAGTAATTCTGAAAGATGGCTTTCTGGAAAAAGATGTATCAATAGTGCCTGTCTTCTTTGTTTGAAGTGCTCTCTTCGTCCTCTTTTTGGGCCAAGTGTAGTAAGTAATAGTGGTTCTATTTTGTCTTCAATAGTAATACTTGCAAGAGGAATTTTATTCCGTTTACAGACATTCAAATATCTATCCACTGCCTGGCAGTTGTGAAGCGATTCGTTGACAAGTTCTCGCCAAATTTCTTTTAACTGTGCTGCAGCATGCCTACTCAATATATCGTTGTTTTGCAGAAGCATATTTTTTGCGTATGTCATAAAATGCTCAGCAGTTTTACTAGAGCGTTCATCAAGTTGTAATGCAAGCAAATCCCAAAAAACAGCCTGCGTGGAAATATCTTTAAATCTATCGCTTTTTGCCAATGCATCAAGATTAATATAATGCATGTCAATAGTGCCTGCGACAGAGGCTTGAATCCAATCAACAGGATTGTCTTGCATAAGCATGGCGATAGAGTTACTGAGTAAAAAATTATTCCGCAACCTTCCTCTTCTTTCTGTAAGTGTAGTAGTCTGAGTTGCTTGGGCTTGTTCTGTAGGGAGTGTGTCTTGTGGCTCAAGGCGTTCTGGCATGGGACCCTAATATACTAAAAATAAAGAGGATTAGCAAATTACTTATGGAGTAGTCACAATGAGGATGTCATCTGCATGAGCTTGAGATTGGATATTTTCGGCTAGGACAAGTGTTACTTCTTTGTCATTAAAATACTTACCGTTAAAAATTGGATAAGTTGCTAATTTTTCTTTTGGTATTAATTGCAACAAGCTATCTCCCGCTGCCGGGCCTTTAGTGAAATTAATCATCCCACCTTTCGTAAAGATAGTACCACTATCAATTGGTAACTCTTTCGATATCTTATCAGCAAAGATTTGTTGTAAATCATTCCAGACATCAATATGGAGTAGGTCTGCATTTTCGGGAACAAAAAATATATTTCCTCGAAAAGTTACATATTTACATTTACCAAATTTACTACTTGCAAGGTCTCTCAAGTTTTCTGGAGATAGTACATGGATTTTTCCATGAGTTATTCGTTCAACATCTTGTCCAAATGCATAGAATTCAGTTTCTGGTTCCATAATTTCCACATAATACACCCATCTGTTATTTTTTTCAATATTTTCTCGCTTCGTCGTGGTACAATAGCATTCACCATGGACCAAGTTGGAAAAGTCAGAGAAGCAACAGATATCGTTGCACTCATAAGCTCATATATTTCTCTTAAAAAAGCAGGAGCAAATTTTAAATCGCAATGTCCTTTTCACTCAGAGAAATCTCCTTCATTTGTTGTCTCTCCGGAGCGGCAAATCTGGCATTGTTTTGGTTGTCAAAAAGGTGGCGACGCATTCACCTTTCTCATGGAATATGAGCATATTGAATTTCCAGAGGCTCTGAGAATTTTAGCAGATAAAGCAGGTATTGCTCTTGAGCATCAGAAGTACGACAGCGGTCTTTCATCAAAAAAAGAGACTATCTACAAAATAAATCGTCTTGCGGCAGAATTTTATCACTATGTACTCACCAAGCATACTGTGGGGAAAGACGCTCTTAATTATGTCCAAAATACCCGCCATGTCAAACCTGCGACGATGAAGACTTTTCTCATAGGCTACGCTCCAAAAAATGGCAGCGCCTTAACGACCTACCTCATAAAGAAAAAAGGCTACAAAGCAGAAGATCTTTTTGATGCTGGACTAATCACCCGACGTGGGACACAACTTTTTGATTTTTTTCAAAATAGAATTATGTTTGCACTGTTTGACCACAGAGACAATATTGTGGGTTTTTCAGGACGTGTTATCAATGCTTCTGACCATCCGTCAAAATACATGAATACCAGAGATACGATTGTGTATCACAAAGGACAGACTTTTTTTGGATTTCAAGTTGCAAAGACTGCTATAAAAAAAGAAGATGAGGCAATTCTTATGGAAGGGGAATTCGATGTCATTTCCTCTTTTCAAGAGGGAGTCAGTAATGCCGTTGCAGTCAAAGGGACCGCGCTTACTATAGAGCAAGTTAATTTACTTTCCAGGTTTTGTACAAAAGTCGCGTTATGTTTTGACGAAGACTCTGCTGGGCAAGAGGCATTAAAAAGAAGTGTTTCACTTTTGGAAAAGAAAAATATGACAACAACAGTTGTTGTCATAGACAATGCCAAGGATCCCGATGAAGCAATACAAAAAAATCCTGTAGCATTTAAGAAAGCTGTCAAAGAAAGTGTGAATGTCTATGATTATTTACTCACTGATAGCGTACAAAAATTTTCTCCAAATTCCGCAGAAGGGAAGAAACAGATAACCAAAGTTCTTTTGCCTTTTTTTGGAGAAATTGAAAATGAAATTGTCAGGGAGCACTATTTACAAAAATTGGCAGAAAGTCTCCACACGTCCTTAGAGTCTATCCAAAAAGAGATTGAAAAATTACGAAAGCAGGAGGTCGTCAAGACAGATATCTTTGTGAAGAAAAATTACCAGACCCGCCAAGAGCGGCTAGAAGAATATCTTTTGTCTCTTCTTATTCAGCACCCAAATCCCAAACAAATCCTGACTTTTCAAAAAGAATTGGAAGAGTATCAATGGAATGTTACGTCATTTGACAAAATCGTAAGACAACTTATCAAATACATCACAACTCACGATGTCTATTCTAGTAAAGAATTTGCCAAGGCATTGCCAGAAGAATTATTGCCGGCATTTGATGCGTGTTTTTTACTTCCTATTACGCAATTTGATGGAGATGAAAAATATACACTCGAGATCCAGCATATTCTTCACGAATTACTTGCAATGTATTATAAAAAGCAAATTCAAGAAATTGGTGATTTGCTTTCGCAAAAAGAAAAAGACGGACAAAGTGATGACGTAGAAAAATTAAAAGCACAACTAGCCCATGTAGTCACAAGACTAAGAAAATAAACCAACCTTCTCCTTAAGCCTGATTTGTGCTATAATTACTCTATGAAGTCCCAGAAATCCCAAAAACCTGCAAATCTCCTCACAGATATTGTGACATCTGCAAAAAAAAGAGGCTATATTACTCAAGAAGAAATTTTAGGCATCTTTTCTAAGCCTGAAGAGCATGTCTCTGAGCTTGATGAGCTCTACAATAAGCTTCTCAAATTAGACATTGATGTCTTTGAGACTATCGATGTTGAAAAAGATACAACAAAGCCTATTGCAGATCTGGAAAAAGAATTAGAAGCACTCACTGTCCTTACCGAAGGCACAGTCTCAGATCCAGTCAGAATGTATTTAAAAGAAATTGGAAGAATTCCGCTGCTTACTTTCCCGGAAGAAATTGATTTGGCAAAGAAAGTAGAAAAAGGAGACAAAAAAGCGAAGCAAAAATTAATTACTTCCAATCTTCGTTTAGTCGTTTCTATTGCAAAAAAGTATGTTGGACGAGGACTCACCCTTTTAGACTTAATTCAAGAAGGCAACCAGGGACTTATCAGAGCTGTTGAAAAATATGACTGGAGAAGGGGATACAAATTCTCTACCTATGCCACCTGGTGGATTCGCCAATCCATAACTCGAGCAATTGCAGATCAGGCACGCACCATTCGTATTCCTGTCCATATGGTTGAGAATATCAATAGATTCCTTCGTGCTTCCCGTAAGCTCATGCAGGATTTGGGAAGAGAGCCCACTCCAGAAGAAGTCGCAAAAGTACTAGGAATTGATGAAGAAAAAGCTTTGGAAATTATTAAAATCTCTCAAGAGCCGGCATCGTTAGAGTCGCCAGTAGGAGATGAAGAAGATTCCAGACTTGGAGACTTTATTCATGATACCCAAACACCAACGCTTTTTGATGCAGCAAGTAGAGAATTACTAAAAGAGCAGGTAGATCAGGTCTTGCAGTCTTTATCAGATCGCGAACGCAGAGTCTTGGAAGAAAGATTTGGACTTAAAGATGGACGTCCAAAGACACTCGAAGAAGTCGGTAAAATGTTTGCAGTCACTCGTGAGAGAATTCGACAAATTGAGGCAAAAGCACTTCGCAAACTCCGCCACCCCTCTCGCGGCAACAAGCTCCGAGATTACTTAGGCTAATCTCTCCAATCGTCATTCTGAACTTGACTCAGAATCTTTAGTCTATTTATGGGATTTGTGAGTTTTTGGACGAAGCGCAATGACAATAATCGCAGTTGCGATAATAGCAATAAGCGCACCAAATTGCGTACTCGTTATGATTTGTTGAATAGTAATCATGATGTCTGTAGGTATCCTAGTTTCTGCATAGTAAAATAAGTATACCAAATCTTATGTCCAACAATGAAATAATATGACAATAGAGCAATGATGATATACCCCATAGTCTAATTGACTTATCCTCATTTTTGTGGTATACTACCATAGTCAGTGCAGATTGAAATACTTTATCTGCTTATTACAAAGACGCAATTTTGATTAGAAAAGATAAAGATACTAGTAATTACATAGTTTTTAATTCATCGATCTTTCTTCACAGTCACAATTTCCTCATTTTTAAGCAGGTACAGTCTTTCAATTTTCAATTAAATTAATATGAAAAATACATCCTATACAGATTCTCCCTGTCCACGCTGTGGGAGCAAGCAAAAAATAGCACGGACCTGGAAAGAAAAAATCCCGATGTATTCAGGAGGATTTACCATAGCAGAATGTACACAAATTGTGTGTACCAATAAAGAATGTCAAAAAGAATTTGACATCAATTTAGAAAAAGAAAATCAAAAAAGAAGTCTCCAGCGCTCACAAAAAGAAGAAAGAGACAAAGAAAGAGAGAACCTAAAAGCCGCGAAGAAAAAAGCATATGAAAAGACACTTTAATCCCCAAAGACGACCAATGCACAAAAGAGTGCAAAAATCCCTTCCACAGTACCAACTTCTGGAGGCAATTCGTGCAGTGGATGTGATAGGAAAGCACACAAAAGAAATTATAGAGCCACAAGTGAGCGGCAATTTTGAGCAATTTCAGTTGTCTCCACAATTGCTTGAAAATATTTTGCATAAAAATTATGTGGTTCCTACTCCTATTCAGCAAAAAGCAATTCAGCCAATTTTAGAAGGACAAGACGTGTTAGGCATTGCAAATACCGGAACAGGCAAAACTGCAGCATTTCTTATCCCCCTTATTCAAAAAGTTATTTTAAATAAAATGGAATTAGTCCTTATTATTGCTCCAACTCGGGAATTAGCATTGCAAATCCAGGAAGAATTGAAAGATCTCTCAAAAGGACTTGGTATTATCTCAGCGTTACTTATTGGTGGGATGAGTATGAATAGACAAAAAGGAGATCTTCGCAATCATCCCCATTTTATTATCGGTACTCCGGGAAGAATAAAAGACCTTATCAATGAAAAAGCTCTGACGCTTTCTCGTTACACCAATGTGGTACTGGACGAGGCGGATAGAATGGTCGATATTGGTTTTATTTCTGATATAAAATATTTCATTTCACTTTTGCCACGTGAAAGACAATCGCTCTTCTTCTCAGCAACAATTGATGGAAAGGTCAAAGATATTCTCCATGCCTTTGTCAAAAATCCCGTGACGCTGAATTTGGAAGAGCAGGCAACACCAGGTGGTATTTCTCAAGATATTATTAGGTTAGAAAATGGTTATACCAAAATTGAAACCCTCCATAATTTACTTTCTCAAGAAGGATTTAATAAAGTCCTTATTTTTGGTCGCACCAAGTGGGGAGTGCAGAAATTAGCAAATGAATTACAAAAAAGAGGATTTCGAGCAGCAGCAATTCATGGGAATAAAAATCAAAATCAAAGACAACGCGCATTAGAGCAATTCAAGTCAAATGAAATCCAGGTCTTATTAGCAACAGATGTTGCCTCACGCGGTATCGACATTCCAGATGTCACGCATGTCATTAATTACGACATGCCTGCTTCTATGGATGACTATATTCACAGAATTGGTCGTACTGGAAGAGCAGAGAAAAAAGGTACCGCACTCACATTTGTAGAGTAAAGAAATTAAGGCTTAACAATGTGCCACATGCCACCGACACCGTCTCCAAGAAGATCTCCCACTTTCTGATCTGAAGAATAGTAATACAAAGGCATACCTTTCCAGGCAAATTGCTTTGTGCCATCTGCGCGAGTAATGACTGTGATATTAGTTGGGAATTGTCCTTGTGCTGTTGCACCAGACGTATATGGAAGCCAAATTTTTGCACAATTTCCTGTGCAAGTACTTACTCCTGCAGTATCTTTATCAAATATATACAAAGTCATTCCTGCAAAATCTGTCAGATATAGCCCTTTTGTTGCATCGGTCTTAGTCATATAGATATTGCTTGATGGAGCAGTAGAAGTAGGGGAAGTGGTAGTCGTTGTGACTGGCATCATTGGGGATTGTGTTTTTGTGAAATGATGCAAGACTTTATATCCTCCGTATCCAACAATTGCCAGGATAACAACTGCAATAACAATCATGAGTGGAGATTTCTTCATAGAATTAGACTACATCCTTTTATTTTTCTTGTCAATATCATGTTTGGTTATTTTCTCATCCTCATTTCGCTCTGGATTTCTGCCATGTACTTCGCGACAAGGATGCAGTCTTTAAAAATTAGCTATTGAATACTTGACATTTCTAGGTTCGTTTATTACCATAAATATATGGGTTATTATGGAAAACTAGATCTGAAAAGACAAGCTCAAGAGCTTCGAACTCAAGGTTACTCATATAATGCAATTCTTCAAAAAATTCCTGTCTCAAAAGATTCAATTAGTCGGTGGTGTCGAGACATTGTTTTAAATGAAACACAAAAAAACAGATTACTTCAAAATAAAGCTTTTGGACAGAAAAAAGGTTCAATGGTTGCTGCGGAAAATAAAAAAGTAAAAAGAGAGCAGCAAATAATTACCATTCACAAACTTGCAAAGAAAGAAATTGGAGAATTAAGTACTAGAGATGAATTTATCTCAGGAATAGCGCTCTACGCAGCTGAAGGGACAAAAATGGATAAGCATGGTGGATTTACCAATGCAGACCCACAACAAATAAAATTTATGGCAAATTGGTTTATGAAATATGCTAAGGTTCCTAAAGCAAAATTACGTGGAAGGATTTGGCTTCATAAAGGACTGGATGAGCAAAAAGCGAAAGAATTTTGGTCAAAATTAAGTACAATTCCCATTGATAAATTCACTAAAACATATATCACGAAAAATAAGGTCAATTCCAATAAGATAAGAAAAAATATTCATGAATTTGGGATCTTTACAATAAGTTTTTCTGATGCGCCTATTCATAGGAAAATAATGGGCTGGATTTCTGCCATGTTTGATGCTAGAATAGCTACATATTCCGCGGTAGCTCAACGGTAGAGCAGGAAACTGTAAAATTTGCAGCTCTTTGGAGAAATCCAGAGATGAATAACTGGGCTAATTCGGGGAAACCCTAAGGGGCAATCCCGAGCTAACTTCTCGAAAGAGAAAAATGTGTAGAGACTATACACCCAGGGTCTAAAATTCGTCATTCTGAACTTGATTCAGAATCTCAATCAAGACCAAGAGAGAGTCCAAGCCTTTTGGTAACAGAAGGGCACTTGTAATTTCAAGGTTCCAGGTTCGAATCCTGGCCGCGGAGCAAAGTAGGACGTTCAGGGTATTTTAATAGTACAGAAAATGGGAATTGGTGCGTCACGATAAGCTGTTTGCTATCAAGTAAGACGTTCGAAGTTATAACCCTCAAAAAATTGGCTTGTTTTTCATCCTCTGCTTTTAGAAATCTATTTGTCGCATCAACACAAAGAGAAAAGAAGTTCGAAGCTTTCTCTTTCCAATTATCACTTGCCTCCAAAAATCCTGTTCTCTTTCTCAACAACAAATCTCTCTCATATACCTTTTTGACCCTAAACTCTTCATAAATTTGATCCGATGATCTTTCTCCGATTGGTTCTATTCTGCCGGCAATATACGCACCAAGAAGATTGTGAAGCTCGGTCTCTAATTGTCCTAGTCTTCTATTTATGCCATCAAGTATTTTCTCTCGCTCGCGCATATCATATGTTGCCTGATTATCCAATTCTTCGAAAAGAAAATTTGCCAAATCTTTATCGATATCTATTGGAGCAACAGCTTTTTTTGCAAACTCTTTCACCAAAGCATCTTTATTTATTGTAGGCTGTGGACACCCTTTCCAGCCGGCCTTTGATTTTGTGCAGTGGTAAAGTATGTAGGTTGCGTCGCGATGAGTTCTTTTATAGTGTTTGGTCTTCTTTTCAGCAGTGATTCTACAGTTACAATCAGCACAGAAAAAATTTAAGCGCTTGAAGGGAAATTCTTTTTTGAGTGCATTGCCCGAATGAATATGGCCAATCTCTTGGGATCTTTGTCGCGCTTGATACACATCTATCTTACTAAATAGTGGCGCATGGTTTCCTTTAAAATGTTTGCCCCTCCAGTCAAATTCACCGAGGTAAAAATCACTAAACAATATTTTGCGGATTTCTTCAGGAGATACCTTGCCATTTTCATGACCTCGAAGTCCAAGAGAATATAACAGCTCTGCAATTTCTCGATATGATTGTCCTTCGTTATAGAGTTTTGGGATTTGCTTTATATAGATAGCTTCGTCTTAATTGACCTGTATAATGTTTTCTGGATTCTCTTCCGTGCCGACATTTATATTTCGATAGGCAAGCGGAGCCTTGCTGGGCCACCATCCTCTTTCAGCTTTCATATCAAGTGCACGCATAGATTTCCTTCTTGTAATACTTGCAAGATAACCATTTACTGCACCGAATATTTCTCCAATCATCTCTCCCTCATCGGTTTCATCGATCATTGGTTGAGTAACAGCAACAATTTTTACACCCAATTTTTTAAGCTGTTCTCGCACAAAGAGATATGTAATATTGCCTCGTGCGAGCCGGTCCGCTTCTGTAACAACAATCGCTTTTATTGTTTTGTCTTCCTGACATCTTATCAGCAAATCCTGCAGACCAGGACGCTCAAGTGATTTTCCACTTAATCCTTGATCGCGATAGTCTCCATTTTCTGCAAGGGTCCACCCTTGTTGCAGGATGTATCGATCATTTGCAACTTTTTGATCGTCACATGATTTTGTGTGCGTTTGTTCCTCCGTGGAGACCCGTTCGTATGAAAGCACATAAAAATCTTTGGATTGTGAGACATCAATTTTTTTCATAGACTTTGTCCGACAAATCGATCAGTGTGTAGGCAAACCTCATAAGGTTTCTATATGCAATTACTACTTCCTCATCAAGAAATACGCGTGAAAATTTCTTTTCCAATAATATTTTTAACTTTTGAAGAGATTTTTCGCTTGCCATAAAGTTCCCTTTATGAGCAAATGAAATCCCTTCTTTTCCGATTTCCTGACGCTCTTATTTATTAGCTCTTATTTTGTAATTGTTGTATTTTTGATAATCTTCTACACGCGCACTCCCCATTGCCATCTGATAGACATATCCATTATCTAGCCACACCTTAGTATCATAAAATGTTTTGCATTCGCTACATCTCCAATTCTTCCTAGTAAATAAAAACGTCCCTTCTTTGTTGAGATCAGTTATGCAATTTGTTCTTGCGCAGTTGGGACATGACTGCTTAATTCTCAAGTGATTTTCCATAGTTATTTACTCATCAAATCATGGGATGCGGCACCCATATTGGAAGTACTTACATGCTGTGAAGATTGCTGAAGAGGATACGTTGCGCTACCCATAAATCCAAGAAGATGTTCGCCTAAGATGCGAAAACCTTTACCAATCTCTTTTTTGGGAAGCTCTCCGCTATTTAATGCTTTATAAATTGCAGACTTGTCTACTTGGAGTAAATCAGCTGCCTCTTTTGGTTTGTATACTTTTGTTGGAATGATCGATGTACTCATTACGTATCACTGTACACGGTTTTGTCCCGTTTTGTCAAGAGATCAATTACTTTTGAGGGTAAAATTTCTATAAATGAGAGTCTAATAATTTGACCTCTTTATCGTGCTGGGAAATTCAGGGAATATATAGGCACGGTTATCAATAAATTCTCAACCTTTTTCAATCAAACTATATCAGACTACATCTTTAATAAGATGACTCGCTATTATAACTATTTTGCTACAAAATCTGACCACAAAAATGGTGAAGATTTATCTTGTTCGTGAATATATGAAAAATAATTTTATTCCACAGAAAGCAGAGTATTCCATGTGAGTCACGGATATTAAAGATATAAAGAAAAATCCACCTGAATAATTCAATTAGTCCAAAACTTGCAAAGTAGAATGGATATGTGTATGTAAAATTTGCCAGAATAAACAATAATAATGTGCAAGCATGTATCCCGAAGTATATAACTTTTAATGCTCTCCACCACCATTTTTTTACTAAGTCATTACTACTCATATTATTTAAAGTTTTGCTGACAATAATTTGCTTGATTTTTTACATCATCTGGCATGTTATTTGCTTGGGTAAAATCTTTTATTTGTGCTTCAGTATAGTTACCCCAGATGTAATCCCCAAGACATTTGCATTGGTTATAAGGAGCGTTTTTTGTGCAGGCACTCATTCTCGCTTCTTCACTCCAAGGATCTACTGCTGGTGACATATAACCTAATGTCTGTAGACTTGCAGGGTTATAAGTTGTACTGGAATCATTTGTATGAGATGGAACGGAAACGACATAAATAATGGCTATCACAAAGAAAATACCAAATCCAATTCCAGTAAGAAGAAGGAAGGGGAAAATTAACCGTGGGTAATAAAAGAAAAATATTAATGCTAGTGCCCCAATAAATAATCCAAAGGTCATAGTATTTAATTACAAATTTCTTGGCAGACATTATGGCAATTGCTTGGTGTCGTTGTACCCGTTGGTTGTGGAGCATTCTGTGATGGTACAGGGGTATTTGTCGGAGCAGATGGATTTTGATTAGAGCAGACACAAGTATGACCGTTTGGTGAGCAATTACAATTTGGATTATCAGAAAGAGGTTGATTCGTTGGCTGAGGATTATTTCCAGTGTTAGTATCTGTAGATTTATCTGCTGTTGAAGTAGGCTGATCGCTGACTGTTGCGTTACTTGTGCCATTTGACGTTATGGTTGTTTCTGCTCTCGTAAACAAAACTGGTTTTACAATCATAAATCCCAAGACAAGTATGAATGAGGTGAGACTGGAAACAATAACAATTTTTCTATTAAAAAACCGCATAACATGCGGGCAGTGCTATGGGATTATATATTACATGTTGACTATAGTCAATACACATTTACTCTAAACCCATAGATACTTTGATTATGGTCAACATTACAAAGACCCTTGGGGAGAAACTTAGAAAAAAGCGAATGGAAAGGGAATTAACGCAGGAAGAAGTCGCATACAAGTCAGAGCTTGACTATTCCTACTACAATCAAATTGAAAATGGGAGAAGAAATCCAAGTATTGAGGCAATTGAAAGAATAGCAAAAGCATTAGGGATGTCTGTGAAGGATTTGTTTTAAGATTGTAAGTAGGCTTGATTTTTTTTACACAAACTGGTACGCTTGGCTCAGCTAGCAGCCAAGCAGTACCGATAGGTTGTAGTTTTGAAGCTAAAGTTGATTTTTTGAAATGATGTGGTAGAATCACTAGACCTTGAGAACGAGATAAAAAAGAGATCAAGCTAGAAGGTAGGAAGATTTTAAAAATTATCTTATTTGTTCAAACCGCATTTATCTTCAAAGAAGTTCGTTAAAATATTTGTAGTTTGTGTCAGCTTAACATGGGGCGTGCTCTGAGTGGGATTTGAACCCACAAACCCTGTAGAGAGTGATGGTTTGGTGAACCATTGCGTTTACCAATTTCGCCATCAGAGCATATTTCTCTAGTTAAGCTGGCAGAACCTACAAATTTATTGACAGATAGTCGTGGGGAACTTGAACTCCCACACGACTCGTGTTTTACTAAACCCGTTGGGCCTTCTTAATCTTTCGATTAGATTTCTTCCCAGCGGGTTTTTGGAATAAAAATTGCCTTTCAGCATCTTCTACCCAATTTTTTCCCCAATAACGAACCATTAGGTCCGTCGGGAGTTTAACACATGACATGTCTGACCACCTCCTTCTCGACGTATGTTACCGTCGCCTCCTCATTCGACGGATTAGTCAATAGAGGCTAGAAAGTGGTTCCCGCCACGACTACCTATCAATAATATTTGAACTTTCAACAAAAATCCCCGTCAAGATTTTCATCTTACGGGGTAAATTTTTTCCCTATTTGTTTTATAATCCCCGTTTCGTAAGATGTCGTGTTAAAGTCTGGGCAGGATCAGGCTCCCCACGAGGACTATCTCCATTAAAAAAGCTGTATTCTCGTCCGCCTTACACTTTCGCATAAGGAGGCGACAATACAGCTAAATTTTATCCCTATGCATTTATAAGTGCGGACGGCTCTTAAAAGAGCACATTTATAATGAGATATTCTCATTCATTTGTCAAGCAAAACAGTCCGCCTCAAAAGCAAGAGATTAGGTTGAGGGCAAAGGAAAATTTATATGTTAGTTTTTGGATATCTGGTCTTTTATGATAAAATCAGGGAATGAATTTACCATTTTCACCAACATTCTTCATTAGGATAGATATCTTTCAACAATTAGTAGATTTTGAAAATGAGAAAGATGTGAAAAAACTTTGGGATGGCGTAAAAGCTGTTTTACTTTGGAGTGCTAGTATTCATCATCAACATTTGGGTTCTGCAATTGGAGCAAATCATGTACAAAACGCATTGAAGCTCGCTGTTTCTGAGAGATATCTCTCAGAAGAAGATAAGAAACGGATGTATAACAGTGCAAAATATATTCTTGAAAGTTTACCTAGCTATGGATTTGGAGAATTTGTTGTAACTGCCGATACAAGTAATCCTTCGGTCAGAATTTCAAGAAATGGGATTCTTGCTGGTAAAATCTTAAAGGAAACAAACTCTCTTAAATATATTTGGAAATATCAAATATGGACCATTCTATGGTGGATTTTTCTTGGAGCAGCAGGTGTTATTTTACTTTCGCAAACTCTTGCAGCTGTGAAGAGCATATTTTCTTCCGGCTCTCCCACACGAATAAACAATTATCATCAAAATCATCACCAAAAGTATTTATAAGAAAATGTGATCGAAGTTTTGCTTAGTCTCAATAAAATGCATCCGGAGCGTCTGAAAAACTGTGGAGCTCACTATCTCTGTGGTGGGCCAAACAGATCATCAGCAGCTTCAATAACAGCAGCAACACCCTCAGCTCCTGGGACAAAACCTCTGACAATACTCAGTGCTGCTCGCAATACTCTTTCTGGATCTCTAAAGCCTCTGACTGCTTTCTTGAGTTTCTCTTGTGCTTGTTTGTCATTTCCTGCAATCTGTTGAATTTGTTTTTGGACTTCTGCAGATGCGACAGCTGCAATTCTTCTATTCTCTGCGACCTGGTATCCAGCAAGACGTTCTTCAACAACAGTTGCAACTATGGTTTTTACTTGCTGTTCAGATAATCCTTGCTGTTTGGCATTTTGCAAAACAGGATCTACCAAAATAGCTCCTTGCGCTATCTCTTGAGCAAGTCTTCCCAGGTCTTGATTGGTAAGTCTTCCTTCTTTTGCAGCTTGCTCTGCAGTTGCGATATTTTGTTTGAGGACATCAAGAACAGCAGCTCGTTGCGGATTGATAAGTCTTGTTGCCTGAGCAACTCGTGCATCAACTGCTTGGACAAACCGAGGAAAAATATCAGGGTACCGTACAAAATCCTGAGGAGTTATCTGACGAAACCATCTTTCCATGTATTTGCCAGACTTTTCTAAACCTCGCTGCCAATTGCCTCCCAGTGTTTTGATAGTAGCGTAAACAGAAGTTGCCTCAGATTTTATCCTGTCTTGACCTTGGGAACTTGGTCCTGAATAACTTGGTATGCTACTAAGGTAATACCCAGGAAGAGTAAATACTATCATTCCGATGCTATTGTTTCTTATAATTGCAAATTCTGGACCTCGCGTATAGTAATAGTTATATTTTTTGGCATCTTCATGAAATTGTTGACCGAGCCCACCTATTATATCGTTGATATCACTGCTACGAAGAGTATTCAAACCTACCCCTTTTAAGGGAATTCCAGAAACTGATGCATTTTCAAAAACATTGACAGAGTTTCTTTTATCTGCTTCAAGAAGCGCACTCAATACTTGAGGATTGGTAAGCGTAGCAGTTGCTTTTGCTAGATAATTCGTTACTATCGAGAGAAATTCTCTATTCGATTGCTCAGTCCCTGCAGCTGCTAGATTTTGCAGAGCATCCATTTTCCCCATGGAGCCAAATAGATCGGAATCTTTTCCCATACTCGGCACTATATCACTCTAGATCAGAAAAGTAAAGCGCACTAGATAAAAATAGGGGAATACTCTTCCTCAGTTTCTATAAAATGCGTCCGCAGTGTGTAAACATCAGGGAGCTGATTTTTGCCTCCTTAATTCACGTTATGATAGAGTGCAAAAATCACTCTGAGCCGATCACGGCGAAGAGCATCACATATTAATTTACCTCGAATCTCGAAGATCCTGGCAAGGGCTGGCCGCGGAGCTCAGAAATAGGCTCAAATGAGACTATTCACTTTTTTCTTCTCTATCAATTTTATCTATAGCAAGTTTTTGTATCCTGTCAAAAACAAGGTTTGACTGACGTGTGAGTGCTTCATCTGGCTCATGAGATAGTATCATTTGTGCTAACTGTATCTCTGGAGTATATCTTCCTAAAACCTCAATCATTTTTGGTTGATCTTGCAGTGATTGGACATAGAACAACATTAAAGCCGCACCAGCTCGTGCAAAATCCTTATATGCTGTATCCACACGATTGTTTGCTCCAGTGTGAGTCACTTCAGCAACTGTACATGAAAGAAAAGACATAAGACCGAGCAATTCTTCTTGTGTTCGTGGAAGTGGAAGAGCAGATAATGCAGAGGGTAATATGTCAGAAGCGCTTTTAATAGGAAGACTATCTATAAGTACGTCTAATCCTGTAGCAGTTGCCATGAATTTATCCCATGTAGGACCATCAATACTCGTATCCTGTATTTCTCCAGATAATGCTTGTTGTAACGTTGGAAGTACATTGCTAAGAGAACTTCTTTGAGCCTGCCACAATTTATCACTCACTGGAATATGTGGCGCAGGTTTACCTGCATCTCGCTTGTAAATATCAACCATATGTCCAAGCTGTTCAGCAACTGTATCAAACATGAGTCTATTATGATGCATCTTATTAGTGGAAAGCAAGCATTGAGTAATTTCTCACTTCCTCCACCCCTCGGAGTTCAGATTACTCCTTTTCTGTCTCTTCTTCTCGTAGGATGACTTTTCTTCCGTCAGGGTCAACGGATGTTATTATTCTTTCAATGTTAGTACTTTTGTCTTCAAACGTCACACCTGCTTGCTGAAATTTGATGATAGTCTCATCAAGTGATGGAACAATAAATCCAAGTGTCATTGTTCGTCTTGGATAAATCTCTGTAACTGCTTGAGGAGCAGTCCTAATAGGAGTTGAAAAATGTAGAGGACCTTTGCCATGTCGTTCTTCAGCAAACTGAAATCCCAAACAAGAATAAAATGTTTGTGTTGCCATCACGTCATCTGAAGGAATTGTAAAAAAATCTAGTTGTGGTAAACCTTCTCCTGACCTTGCAAACTCGCTCATAGTCATAGGTATAATACCAAAACACTTTATGCAATGCTACAAGAATATTTTCTAACTCCCTCCACCCTCGGAGCAAAATTCGAACTTCATCCACTCTTGGTTTTCTGATATACTTATCTTATGGCAGAGTTAGACAGAAGAGATCTTTTAGTAGGAGGAATTGGTCTAGTTGCTGGAGCTCTTGCAACAGAAGGTGCCAATGCATTACTCCAGAGAGAATCTGAACAAAAACTTGTTGGAGGCAATTGGGTAGGAAAATTACAAGAAGGTCAAGAAGTAAATGGAACTATTCTTTTAGAGTTTAAGGTTAATGCAGCAGCTGGAGTAGAAGTTCATCATGCAACATTTACTTCTCCTTCTAAAACTGCTCCAAATGTTAAGATAGAGCCAGAAGACTACGAGCAAGGCTTTGATAGAATCCTTGGACATATCCTTCCTGATGCAAATGGGATTTGTAGGCTTTCAGTAAATTTATCTGACATTGGAGCACCATTTGGTCCAATAACGTTCAACGTAAATGTTTTTGGCAGAATGATAACAACTGGACATATTACGACGCAAACTATTAACTATGATCCAAATGGCCCTAGGCAGTTCTTATATAGTAACAATCCATAACTATTTCTAACTCCCTCTTTTAGTCTTCCATAGCTTTAGCGAAGGAGACCACTCCTCGGAGCAAGGCTCTGCCTTTCCTAAATCCAATTTACCTTCAAGCATTTTGATAATGTTCAATTTACTAATTGTGAAACGTATCATAAATATGATACTATTTATTTAGTCTTTATTTAAAATAGCGTCATGGCATATAAAAATTGGCATCAAAAAGCACAAGATCATCTAACGCTTGGTGACAGAGTAGCTGATATTGTTTCTGTCAATATGGGCAGCTGGCGTTTTATCATCATCCAGACGATAATTATCATTTTTTGGATAGCGGGTAATATATGGTTAATTTTTCATTTTGACCCATTTCCATTCATTTTCCTTAACTTAGCATTCTCAGCGCAAGCGGCTTATGCTACTCCGATTATTATGATGAGTCAGAACCGTGCGGCAGCCAGAGATAAAATTCAAGCAGAACATCAATACGAACACCAAGAAAAAGAGTTGGCATTAAATACGCAGCTCACAAAAGACATACATAAGCTCACGGAAGAAATACATGCTCTTATAAGCAAAAATAAGAATTGATTAATCATTCATTTCACTCAGAATCATGACATCCCTCGGAGCAAAATTTTGATGCGAAAAGCTCTTGACAAATTTTGAAAAACAATACATGCTAATAGAGACAATATGCAAAAAGTTTGGATTTGGATACTTGGAATTATTGTGTTGTTTGGTGTAATTGGATATTCAGGTAGGCATACAATACAATCTATACTTCCTGGTTTTGGAACATCAGGTACTCTTGTCTTTGCAGTCACGGATCCTGGACAGCCAAACCTTCCGCCACAGGCAGAAGGCAAGGGTAATAAAATTACTTCTGGTAAAGTACAAGGAAATGGTCCGCAGACAGTGACTGCACTTAACCTAACAATAACAAAAGTGGAAGTTCATTTTGCCACTGATCAAAATACCACGTCACCGGCAGTGAGCATAACGCCTACTATTTCTCCAACAGAGCCAACGGATCATTGGGAAACGCTTACACTTACGACTCCTTTTACTGTTGATTTAGTTAAACTTGCTAGTTCTAATAACATCGCAACTCTTGGCATCACAACGCTTGCTGCGGGGAAATATACTCAGGTACGACTTTTCCTGAGCAGTGCATCTGCAAAGCTTGCAAATGGCACAACAGTGAGTCTTGATATTCTTGGTCAAGATAATATAGTAAAAGTCATCCAACCGTTTACTGTAGTAGCTGGTCAAAAAACAACACTGGTAATGGATTTTGATGCGCAGCATTCAGTCATTAAAGCAGACAGTAAATATATCCTCAAACCAGTTGTTGCAAAGCTTCTTGAACAGCGCTAAAAGAAAGAGTGATTTCTCACTCCCTTCAGCTCAAATCTCAGGAGTTCGGAGAAGCCCAGTAGCTATATGTAGAAGATACTTGACAAAAAGGGTAATTTACTACTAATTTAATAGTAGAGGGGAGGTGATTTTCCTTGGGAATTATAAATAAAATCTTAGCTATTACCTGGATTGTTGTTGGAATATTTCTTTTATTGATTCTTGGAGCATATTTTTTCAAATACATGCTTCCTGCATTGCTAATGTCCAGCACAACTTCGGAAAGTATGAAGTCTCAAACACAAGCAGGACAACCTAGCCAAACCGGATCAGCAGGTTCCGGGGTTTCGGGAGGACAAGGAAGCTCTGGTTCTACTGGAGCAGGGGGTTCTGGTGGACAAGGTGGAAGTATTCAGGTAATTCCAAGCGTAGTAGTGCCGACAATCGTCATTCCTACTTTGCCAAAACTACCTGGTCAATAATTTTTGATTTTTATTCTAATATCTAAAAATGAGAGAGGATTATGTTGGCATGGAAATGTTTGGGCAATTCTTGACCATGCTATACTTATAGTAGCTTCATGAAAAAGACCAATCCACTGCTCGATCCCTCTTTACTTATTATTTTTACCTATGCACCGGCGGGGCTTGGACATCTTCGAGTGACCGATGCCTTGTATGAAGGGATGCCAAAAGGCGCAAAGGGAATAATACTACAATCACAGGACGAAGTTATCACATTTCTTCACAGATTTATTAGCATTCATTATGTTACCCGCATGTTTATGGAATTTATGCAAAAAGGCTTTATGCAGGATGTGACAACGACCTTGTATAGATTTCTGCTACGCTCACATACAAAAGGACTGCAAGAGCAACTCCTAGAAAGTATCCAAAGCCAAGACGCTAAGCCCAAAGTTGTTTTGGTTGTTGCGACGCATTTTGGCCAAGCCCATCAACTGGATAAAATCAAACCAACACTTGAGCGACTTACCGGTACAAAAATATTCCTTGTGATGCAGGTAACCGATGACAGTCCTCAGCATCTCTGGTATGTACCTGGTGCTGCTATGATTTTTGTCCCGAGCACTGCAACAAAAAAAGCATTAGAGGAGTATGGCATGTCACTCCACTTGCCTTTGGTTCCGATTGTTGTCTCTTCATATCCCATCGACCCATCTCTTAAAGAGCATCTCTCTTCATCTCTTATGGAAGAGCGTGTCAAAGAGGTAGAGATGGATAGTAAAAATCCTGTACATATTGTCATCCCAATATCTGGTGCTGCAGTCGGGCTTTCGTATGTAATGACACTTATGAAGGCACTGCATAAAGCATCTTCTCGTTTTGTATTTCATATTGTGACAAAAAAAGCGCCCTTTACGCTTATCTTTCTACAACAATTAAGAGGTCTGTCCTATATCCATGTCCATGCTTTAATAACAGATAGGGGAGTTATCACTGCATATGAAGAGATATACAAAAAAGAAATCATTGCATTTGAGATAACAAAACCCTCAGAGCAGGCATTCAAAGTGCTGTTGGATTGTGAGAATCGCGGAGCTTCTCTTTTGCTTTTTACCAAGCCTATTGGCAGGCAAGAAGATGACAATCTCAATTTTTTAATGCGTCACATGCTTATTCCCCAAAAAAATGAAGTACTCTTAGATGTCTGGATGCAAAAAGCTGCTTTGTGGCGTGGAATTTTATTACCAAAAAATCCCAAAAAAGCAGCGCAATTTATCTGGTGGTGTTTGGAAAAGGGAATTTTTTCAGCAATGATGACTTGTAAAGTACGTCCTCGTCCAGACGACCAACAGTCTCAAGAGCTAGGCACAGATGGTGTGGAGCAGTTTTGGAAACAGGTTGAAAATTTCCTCACCAAGCAGATCGTTGAGAAAAAGAAAATAATCTCAATAAGTTGATTAATATAAGTTAACTGATACAAATGGCATATGGATGATCAAGAGCAAAGAGAGAATGAGAGTTATCACCGAAGTTCGATGGAGGATATATTGCAACGAATTTCATAACGACAAGATGGTAATGAGACAACAGGTACAAAAAATACTTTAAGACCACAGAGACCAACACCACAGCTTATAAGATGCTCTTGACTTTCTATATGGTACTGGTATTCTAGGGGTATGGACATAGTACCCGAACCCAAAGCAACACAACAGAACACTCAAATTGTCGAAGGTTCTTTCTCAATAAGAGTACCATACAAAAAAGTAATTCTTTTTTCATTACTCATTCTTCTCACCCCTCTGACTGTCATTCTGTCCATAAGAAAGACTAATGTTGTTCAATTTGCTGATACATCAACGTCTACCATTACTGGAAATTTTGAGTCCGTAAATAATAGATTATGTCTTGTAAGTGGATGGGCAAAGGATTCTTTGACAACGTCACCAATTAATATCCGTTTCTATAAAGATGGTCCGATTGGTAACGGACCGTTAATTACAGAAAGCACAGCGGGTCTCTTGCGAAACGATCTTCCATTTATTGATAAATATCATGGGTTTTCCTATGTATTCAACCTTAACTCATCTATCGACGACGATGCGTCTCACGTTATTTATGCATATGGGTATAATGCAACAACCCATCAATATGCTTTGCTCGGTCTGAAAACAATCCAATGCAAGAAGCCAATTTTTCTTTCAATTCCCTCAACACAACCTTATTTACTTGGAGCGTATTACTATACAGCCTGGAGCAGTGTAAATCAATATTTAATCACAAATACACAAAAAACCTATGGAGCTTCAAATCCTTGGGGAGGAGTGCAGCAATATGCAGCAGGTCAAGATCCTTGGGGAATCTATACATTTAGTACAAATATTCAAGAATTAAAGCAAAATTATGCAGCGAGAAATCCTCAAATTGGTTATTATGACATGATGCAACAGTCAACTGTTGATACGCACATTCAACAAGCAATAAGCCACGGCCTATCCTATTTTGATTTTTACTGGTATTGGGACAATGTTCTCAATCAAGAATCTTTTGTTTCTAGTCCAATACATAAATTTCTCACCTCTTCGTATAAAAATCAATTAAAATTTATGCTTGGACCAATTATTCTTCAACCACAAAAGCTTACTATTTCTATGTGGCAAGATAGCGTAGTTCCTTTCTTTGTAAGTACTTATGTTACCGATCCTGATTACCTCACAACAACGGACGGAAGACCAATCATTGATGATTGGACGTATGGTCAATATCCACCAGCTTTTCATACACAGCTCATGCAAATATTGCGAAGTTCTGTGCAAAAGACAATAGGTAAAGATCCAGTTATTCTTGGTATCATCGGAAGAATTGATACGCCAGAAGCTTTAGAAAAAAGTATTCCAAATCCAACTCTATCATCAGACTATGATGGCTATCATTGTTTTGTTTTCGAAGCCAACGGTCCAGCAGATGATTACATCAATAACGTTTCTTATGGTCTGGCAACAGCAAATAATCTCAAAAGATTTTTCTATATTCCCTGTGCAACGCAAGGCTATGATCCGCGACCATGGTTTCATATCGCTCTGGGAGTAAATAATGATATCAGTTTCTTAAAGACACTTAATTATTACACGAGTAGTAGCATTGCTACTTTTACAGACCAGATACAAAAATACAAGCAATTTATTGATGCAAATCCATTGCAGACAGCAAAAATGTTAACTGTTTATGCCTGGAATGAATGGGGTGAAGGAGGTTCGCTCGAGCCGGATGTTATCAATGGTGATGCCTATTTAAAAGCGATACAAAATGTATTTGGATTACTGAGTAAGAATATTATTCATGGTAATTTTGATGGTGATATCGCAACCAATGGTACACCTTTTTTTTGGGGTTGGGTATGTCAAATTGGATATACGAATAGTTACAATCCTGTCGATTTTTATATGGATGGGACATACGATAAAGGGACATATTTGGGGAGAATTTCCAATACATCTCTCAGTAGGCCTGATTTGTATAGTAATGGCACGAATGTATGCGATGGCACAACAACTCACGGATTTAGCTTTGACCCAAAAACACTACAATTTGGTTATCGTCTTTTTGATAATGTTGCTCATGTAATCTATGCATATGGGATTGACTTAAGTGGACAAGGAAAGAATATATTTATTGGGCGTTTACCATTTTCAGCACTAGGTTCGCATTAAGATAACTACTATATTTCTCTGCAAAAGAGCTGCCAGCTAGGTTGCAAGAATTACGGAAAGCGCTTGTCAAAAGCACGTGTTAAAATGAATGAGAGAGTACAATAAGTATGAAACTTATACTTACACAGAAAAAAGAAGAGACAAAGGACGTGACAACATTTATTTTTAGTCCTGATGAGGAGTTGTCTTTTATTCCCGGACAATTTCTCCATCATGTCCTGCATCATAGGCCTACAGATGACAGGGGATCGGATAGATGGTTTACAAATGCAGCAGCACCTTTTGAAAAGAATGTGAGGATTACGACCCGTTTTGCTTCTGAAAAAAGTAGCACATTTAAGACAGAGCTTTTCAAATTGAAAGAAGGAGATGAATTAGAAGCCTCTGTGGTAGAAGGAGATTTTATACTGAACGATATGAATACTGCCTATGTCTTTATAGCAGGTGGTATTGGTATCACACCATTTCGCTCGATACTTACACAGTTGCATCAGGAAAAAAAGCCAATCAATATTACACTGTTATATTCCAATAGAGACCAGGATGTTGTCTATAAAGAAGAATTAGAAGTAATTGCAAAAGACAATCCCAATTTCAAAATTCACTATATTTTTTCGCCGGAGCATATAGATGAAAAGAAAATACAAGAATTAGTCCAGGATATACAAGGTCCTTTATTTTATATTTCCGGTCCCGAGCCAATGGTGGATAGCCTCGGAGACATGCTTAAAAAAATGGGAATTCCAGAAGATCGCATAAAGCAAGATTGGTTTCCAGGATATCCTGCAGAATAATTACCCCTTCAGCGACCCAAAATACTGCGCATCAAAATGGTGGATTGCTCTATACATAATTGAATATCCAAAAAGCAGAGCATGGTTAAAATACGTGTCATAGACAAGGTGAAATACCATTCCTAAAAGCAGGGCTGTTAAAAAATATTTCCACGCTCTCTTTTTTGTAAAATATAAGATAATTCCTAAAAGAATAACCCATTCCCACGCATGAAATATGACATATGCTTTGTGGGAGAGGTGAAACATCAGTCCGCCAAAAAACCAATCTGGCCGAAATTGCAAGCCAAATTGGAATAGGTAATCAAAGACATGGTCGCTATCCAAAAAAAATTCTCCAAGAAATGCACCAAGGACAATAAGAAATATATATTTTGATGATTTTTTCTTTTTTTTGCGAAGAAAAAGAAAAAAAGTAACAAAAATCGCCAGAAATGTCAGGAGGAGATGGGTGAATTCATGTCCAAGAAGGTTGCTAGATAGTCCCATCTATTTATTGTACAAGATCTTCTATAAAATTACTGTGGTATTACAAAGAGGAGTTGTTCTTGTGGGTAATAGTTATATAGCCAACGCAGAGTACTATCAGAAGAGTAAGTGCCAAGCTCACAATTCCTGTCCCGACTCCAAGTCCACCAAGCGTTTGGGAACGACCTATCCAATCAGCAAATGATGCACCAAATGGACGGGTAAGAATGTATGCTATCCAAAAAGCTACAACTGCATTAAGTTGAAATTTCCAATAGAGAATTGCAGGAAGCGTAAATAATGCTGCAAATACTATTCCAGAAATGAAATAGCCAAGATGCAAAGTGGTTGCAGTCATGTCGCCAACAGCAGTGCCAAGTGCAAAGGTTGCCATAACAGTTGCCCAGTAAAAGAATTCCCGGCGGTGGGTCGTGATGCTATGAATAGAGAGTGTCTTTTCGCTTTTGTACCAGACAAGAAATACAACAGCGAGAATAATAGAAAAGAAAAGCGATGAGATAAGATAGGGAATACCAAGACCTATATGCAGTATATCAGCAGCCATTGTGCCAAATATCGCAACCATGACAACTGCAAGCCAATATATCCATGGAATATATTTCCTTACAAAAAGTTGGAGTAGCAATGCAATGCTTAGTCCCACTGCGCCAAGAAAGACTGCAATAATTGGGTCCATTTGGTGGACGAGAAAATCAGACGTGACCTCTCCCATAGCAGTTGTGAGAAGCTTGATTACCCAGAAGATGAGTGTAATTTCAGGGACTTTTCTCAGAAGCTCAGCATGTCTTCCCTGAATATTTTGTCCCACCGTCATGCATTCATTCTAGATGGAAAGCTACTGCAGAGTCAATGGCATTTAAATATGCCTTGACAGGAATATGCCTCTAGTGGTATACATAATGTATGAGTCCCCAATTATTTACTGTTTTATCTCAGCCAAATAGATTGGAAATTATTGAATTATTATACAAAAATCCCCGGACAGTCAATGAAATCGCTGGAGTTTTAAAATTAAATCAGCCGCAGACATCTAAGCATTTACGAGTCCTCGCAGATGCAGGGATTGTCGCTATCCATCCAGTAAAAAATCAACGCTTTTATACACTCAAGCCTCAGCCATTCAAAGAATTAGATACCTGGCTTGAGAAATACAGATATATGTGGGATGAAAGACTCTTGAGATTAGAAAAAGTACTAGGAAAGGCGTAGATTTTAAGAAGTCGCGCCGTAAGTCTAAAGACATTACGGCATCCTATACTACAGAAATATTTTAATAAGGAATAGGAGGTGATAAATTATGACTGATGAAAACAAACAAATTGTTATAGAGAGAATTTTTGATGCACCAGTTGAAAAAGTCTGGGATGCATGGACCAATCCTGAAATGGTGAAAAAATGGTGGGGCCCAAAAGACTTCACTGCTCCATCTGTCGAAATAGATTTTCGAGTTGGTGGTAAATATGTGTATGCAATGCATGGACCAGCGGGATCTGAATGGGATAAGGACATGTATAGTGCAGGAGAATATAAAGAAATTGTCCCAATGGAAAGAATTGTTGTCACAGATTACTTTTCTGATGAGCATGGCAATAAAATGAGTGCTCAGGAGCAAGGACTTCCTGAAGGAATGCCTTCGGAAATGACTGTTGTCGTGACATTTGAAAAGATGGATGGGAAGACAAAGCTTTCTATCATCTACACACCAGAATCCGTTGCGCAATATGATGCAATGATAAAGTCTGGTATGCAAGAAGGCTGGAGTACATCTTTGGACAAAATGGCAGAAGCCATAAAATAAGTTGAGATTTCCTGGAGTGTTTGCCATAATCATATTATGATGGCATTCGTGCTCAATCTTCCCTATACGTTAGTAGGTTTATTAATTGGCGTGATTTCTCTGCCAAGGGGAATCCGTTTCAATAAAAAACCTTATGCCTTTGTAATACGTGTAAAAAAGTTTTGGTGGGTGTATGGGTATCTCAAGCATGCACGAGCAATGACAATTGGTCATGTAATTCTTCTTGGCCCTCATCTAGAAAAGAAAGACCTCGAACATGAATTAATTCATGTTGAGCAATATACAAGAGAACCATTTATTCACCCCTTTTTGTATTATAAAGAGCTCCTTCATAAAGGACTGAGAAAAAATAAATATGAAGATGAAGCATATTCACGAGCAGGGAATGTGTACGTAAATTATAAAAATAAATAATTTCTTTGTTATACTAGCAATATGTTGTCTCTTCGCAAGCCACAAAGCATCCAAAGTATTTACTTATTTCTTGTCTTAGGTAATACACTTGCTGCTTCCTTTATTTGGGGCATCAATACTATTTTCCTTCTGAGTGCAGGACTGAGTAATTTTGAGGCCTTTGCAGCGAATGCATTTTTTACCTTGGGGGAAGTTATTTTTGAAATTCCTACAGGAGTTATCGCAGATAGATTTGGAAGAAGAATGTCCTATCTTTTAGGATGCATTACGCTTGCACTGTCAACACTTCTCTATCTCTATATGTGGTATATTCATGGACCATTTTGGGGATGGGCGCTGTCGTCTGCTGTGCTTGGATTAGGTTTTACTTTCTTTTCTGGAGCAACTGAAGCGTGGCTTGTTGATGCACTTTCAGCAACGAATTTCAAAGGAAGTTTGGATGGAGTGTTTGCAAAAGGACAAATTGTTGGGGGCGCAGCTATGCTTACCGGATCGCTTCTTGGAGGAATTATTGCGCAACTAACCAATCTTGGAATTCCGTATATTCTTCGAGCAGTTATTCTTATTATCAATTTTGCCACAGCATTTTTCCTTATGAAGGATTTAGGATTTGTGCCGGAAAAATCCAAACATCCCCTGAAAGACATGCAAAGAATTCTCAATAATTCTGTTACCTATGGCTTAAAAAATCCACCAGTGAGATGGCTTATGATTGCCGCTCCTTTTATATCTGGAGTAAGTTTTTACATTTTCTATGCATTGCAACCATTCCTTCTTAAATTATATGGTAATGAAAAAGCATATGGCATTGCAGGTCTTGTTGCGGCAATTGCAGCACTTGCACAAATTGCAGGAGGAATAACAGCACCCCATATAAAAAGACTATTTAGTAAAAGGACAACAGCGCTTCTTGTCGGGACATTGATTACAGGATGTATCCTTTTTGTCGTATCATTCGTGAGTAATTTTTGGATTGCTCTCGCCTTTATTTTTGCATGGGGCCTTATTGGTGCAGCAATTATGCCAATTCGCCAAGCATATATGAATGGCATTATTCCGTCACAACAAAGGGCAACTGTCTTGTCATTTGATTCACTCATGGGCTCAAGTGGCGGTATTATCATTCAGCCGGTACTGGGAAGAGTTGCCGATATTTTTGGTTACCCAGCGTCCTACATGGTAGGAGCACTTTTCCAGACTGCAGCACTTCCTTTTATTCTTCTTGCTAAAAAAGAAAAAGCAAAGTCAGATAGTATATAAATTACGGTTTTTATAATCAACTTGACTAAGCAAGTAAAATATGATTTAATGTTTTTGAATGAAAAAAATTCTTGGAATAATTTTTGGCGTAATACTACTTGGTTTTTTCTTTGTTGAAGTGCAGGCAGTTTTAGCCCATGAAGGTGACCACACAAACCCTGTTAGCGGTCCTGTAACAAGCCCAACGTGTAAGCCAGGATTTGGATTTGGTGATAAAAATCATTGCCATATCAAACAAGATAATGACGACAAAGGTGGACACGATCAGGATGACAAACACGAAAATGAAAACCACACTAGCGATCACGGACACCACTAAATAGCTTCTTGCGGTATAATGGATTCATGGCATCCATTGTTGTTTTTGCACTTTTATTTATTCTCTCCTTTGTTATTTTGCCATTTGGAGCAACACAATTTGAAAATCCAAAAGTAATTCTTGCAGAAGGCGGAATACTTCTTTTATTTCTCTTGCAACTTTTTACTAACTCAATACGATTTCAATTCAAGAACGTTTTTGTGCTTTTATTGGGAATACTCCTTTTACTGAGCGTTGTAGATATAGTTTTTTTACAAACAAACATTACTTTTTTTGGTAATGTCATTCGCATGCAAGGAGTATTTTTGCTGTGGTTATTGCTTCTCTTTTCCTGGCTTAGCTCTCAAATTGTTGTAAAGAGGATCCATTATCTTTGGTATATGCTGCTTCTTTTGATTGAGTGTGTTGCTATATTTTTCTTGCCCATAAATGAAAGTGGGCGTTATGTTGGGACACTTGGAGAGCCAAATGCACTGGCTGCTTTTGCGATATTTCTGTGGCCGTTTATTTTTTTTGGAATCAAAAAGTTTGGGAAAAAAGAAGTGGTAAGTATTATTCTGTCTCTCGTCTTGATGGGGATAATTCTATTTTTCTCAGGTTCGCGCTCTGGGCTTATTGCATTTGGAATAGAAATAGTATGTGTACTCTTCCTGAAATGGAAGTTTTCACTTACTAAGATACTCATAATTTGTTTTTGTCTCTACGGGCTCAGTTATACATTACCTTTCTTTCAAAATACTCCACATGAAAATCGCATCGAGATTTGGAAAGCTGCGGTATTTGCCGGGAGTACACACCCACTTCTTGGAAGTGGATTTGGCAACGCAGAAATTGTATTACACAACGCTGCGGTACGTCATGGTCTTGAAGTGCAGCATTCTTATATAGACAGCTCACATAATATTTTTCTGGATTTTTGGGTGGAAGGAGGAATAATTGGCGTTGGTGTTTTGATAGCGCTTGTTATTTTGGCAACTCAGTCTTTTGTAAATGAAAATAACAAAAGAAATCTTGTTTTATTACTTGGTGTGCTAACAGTGCTATCGTTTAATCCGTCAAGCGTTAGTGGGCTCTTGGGATTTTGGTGGCTTATTGGACAAGGAATGAAAAAGTTTTTATAATAAGGGTATGAGAAAAATGTTTCTTTTCATGATGACTTCCCTTGATGGATATATGGAAGGATTGGGTCATGATTTGTCCTGGCACAATGTTGACGCCGAATTTAATGATTTTGCCGTCAGGCAACTTGAAGAAGCAGATACTATTCTTTTTGGAAGAAAGACATATCAGCTCATGGAAAGCTTCTGGCCCTCAAAGCAAGGCTTGGAAGACGATCCAGTTGTTGCGAAATTAATGAATGAAACACCGAAAGTTGTTGTATCTCATTCTCTCCAAAATGTTACTGAAACAGACATCTGGAAACATGTCACGCTCATAAAAGATAATATTGCAGAAGAAATTGAAAAGCTCAAACATCTCCCTGGCAAAGACATTATTGTTCTTGGCAGCAACAACCTTTGTGTGACCTTACTAGAACAGGGACTTTTAGATGAATTGAGAATAATGATAAATCCTGTGGTAATTGGCAATGGGACAACATTGTTTAAGGGAATAAAAAATAAACACAAGCTTAAGCTTGTGAATACTCGTGAATTCCATAATGGCAATATGCTGCTTACTTACCATACAGCCTCATAATTTTTCTTACAAACCTTTTACGTGTTTGTTATCTTCCCATTACGAAGAGAAAGTAGAGTATAAGCATGATAGCGTTACTCTTACTCATCATTTTCGGACTCGGACTCGCATTTTTTGCAACACAAAATACTGGACTTGTGCATCTGGTCTTTGGTAGTTATGTCATTGGAGCAATACCCTTGTACATTGTTGCGATAGCGTCATTGCTTCTTGGAGTATTTATGAGCTGGTTAGTAAGCATTGCTGATTCATTGTCAGCGACATTTGCAATTCATGGGAAAGAAACCGAGATACGAGAAGCACGAAAGAGCATAGATGATCTTAGAGATGAAGTAGACGAATTGCAGATTGAAAATAAGCATTTGCATGAAGAGCTTGAGAAAGAAATACACAAGCCTTCAAAGACAGATTCTCCAAGCGTCAAAGAATCATTTCTCCACGGCCTCAAACACAGCTTTGGCTAACCTCTTGACATCCCTACGTCTCTTCGCCATAGTACAAATACTACAAAATTATAATGAGAAGAATAGCTCTGACCCTTTTTATTATTGGTGTATTTGTATTTGTCTACTTCAATAAGCAAAGCATCACTCTTCATCCTTCTCCTTCAGTGTTAGGACAGCAGACAAAATCCACAGGATGCGTTGCAAAAAATGGATTACCAGATAGTACGTGTACACCTGGTGCAATTTTCAAAGATGCGACAAAAGATCAAATTTGCATAAATGGGTATAGCGCATCAGTACGAAATGTCTCTGTTGAGACCAAACAGAAAGTATACGCAGAATATGGGATTCTTTCTCATGTAACTGGTGAATATGAAGTTGACCATCTTATTAGTCTCGAGCTAGGAGGCAATAATGATAGTGCCAATCTCTGGCCAGAGGCAGCGTCTCCAACGCCAGGATTCCATGAAAAAGATATGGTAGAAAATTATCTGCATTATCAAGTATGTCACGGGATAATTTCTTTGCAAAAAGCACAGCTTGAAATCTCAACTAATTGGCTCATGGTCTATCAAAGCACGCCAAATATTCAGAAGTATCAGTACGGAAAATAAGGTCTCTTGACAATCATTTTTCTTGGTGTAATGATTACTATATGGTCACTCAAGCATACGGCAAAAGGCCTCTGTGGCAATGGATAGTTATCTATCTTATTATTGCCGTTATAGTCTATGGCGCGGTGTACTATTTCTTCCTCTCAAAAAGAGGTGGGAGCTCATATATTCCAACGCAACAATCCTACCCATCATCTCAAAGCCAACCAACTCAATCATCTCAATCCTCAGGCGGGTATTAGAAATGCAATTCTTTTCTCAGTTCTTCAAGAATAATGGGTGCATTCTCAGGAAGAAAAAAGTGATCCCGTCCGTCATAGGTAATGAGCGTGGCATCTAAATCTTTTGCTATTTCAACCCCTTGTCTGTATTCTATCGAGCTATCATCTTTGGAATGCATGACGATAAATTTGCCAACAAGAGGTTTTATTTTCTCCAAATCTATTGTATGTTCAAAGAAGTCATCATATGCTTTTCCGTCATCGTGTCTATTTGCATTTTCTGTCCAATTGGCAAATGCTGCAATCAAAAATACTTTTTCTACTTTTGGCCTATACTTCTCAAGATAGAGTAACGCTGCTCGGGTTCCAAGACTATGCCCTACAAAGATAAGTGGTTTGTCTGTTTGAGAAATAACCTTATGGAGTGTTTCTAACCATTCCTTTGCATGAGGTTTCATGTCTCCTGGCAAATCAGGAATTGTAGAATCTACGCCAAGTTTATCAAGTTCCTTGGAAATAGCGGGATACCAATCTGCCAGATGCGAAGCAGTATAGCCATGGATAAAGATAATCTTGAAATCAGACATATATTATCAATTCTTGTTTATTTTACCAGATATATTATAATCATGATATGGATCTCAAAACATTGATCAAAGAATATCTTGAAAAAGCAAGACTTATGCAGGTGGTAACTGCAAAAGATAATCAACCATGGGCATGTAGCGTCTATTTTGCTTTTGATGACGACTTGAATCTTTTCTGGATTTCAACTCCAGAAAGAAGACATTCCAAAGAAATAGAAAATAATGAAAAAGTTGCAGGGACAATTGTTTTGTCTCATACGCTAGGGGATAAAGTAAGAGGTTTGCAATTTCAAGGCATTGCAAAAAGATTAACTTCAAAAGAAGAAATGCAAGAAGGAATGAATGTGTATGCAAAGAGAATGGGAATGGGCGAAGAAAAGCATACAGCAATTTTAGAAGGAAAAAATCCCCACGTGCCCTATAAAATTACGCCTACTCTCTTTGTATTATTTGACGAATTCAATTTTCCAGATAATCCAAGACAGGAGTATATCCTATGAAAGACTCACATGCAGGGAGTGCAGTTTATGCAATGGGACTAATAGGTGCCGCAGTCTATTTTATTCAACATGCGCACACATTTGGCATGGGACTTTTAGGTATCCTCAAAGCCATTATCTGGCCAGCACTCCTTGTCTACAAAGCCTTCGAATTGTTAAAATTCTGAGCAAATCTTCCAAAGACCCGTGAATTTGGGTCAAAAATAGACTAAATTCACGCTATATTGACAAAAAGCCGTGAATTTGCTATAATTCTGCTACTATGACATCTCTGGTATTTAGACATAGAATTCAAGCTCTTAAGGGAGAGTATGACCGCTTACGTAAAGACAAAGGCCCACTTTTACAACTTCTCGATGAGGCAGAGATTGCTGAAAGTGTCTATAACTCCAATGCCATAGAAAATTCCACACTTACACTGAAAGAGACAGAAAAAATTCTTCTTGAAATGGAAGTATCTCGAGATGTCTCTGTGCGAGAAGTTTTTGAGGCAAAAAATTTAGCACGGGTTATGGAGTATATTCGAGGTAATACTTTTGAAGAATTAAATGAAGAAAAAATTCTTCTTCTCCACAAAATGCTTTTAGGAAATATCGATGACAGTATTGCAGGGAGATTTCGTGGCAAAAATGAATATGTACGTGTTGGTACACATATTGCTCCTGCGCCTGAGCATGTGGATCGTCTTATTGAAGAAAGTATTCTTACGTATACGAGTGACCATACTAGCTATTTTTTAGACAAAATTGCCAGGTTTCATTTGGATTTTGAGACAATTCATCCATTCAATGATGGCAATGGAAGAATTGGACGCGTCATTATTAATTATCAATTACAACAACTAGGTTTCCCAACTATTATTATCCGTGATAAAGAAAAGCAGACATATTATGAGGGATTTCAGATGTATCGAGACGCAAAAAATGCAAAAATAACAGAACGCGTACTTGCGTTAGGGCTAATGGAGTCACTCCACAAAAGAATTGCATATTTAAAAGGAGCTACGATTATCCCACTGGCAGACCATGCACAAACAACCGATAAAACCATTCGCACGCTTTTAAATGCCGCTCGTCGCCAAACAATCCCAGCCTTCCGCGAAAAGGGAGTTTGGAAAATAGGAATAGAAAATTAATCTGCTATACTTGTATCATGAATGTCATTTCTCTTATTGGATTTCTTGCTGGAGGACTTAATATTCTCGCTGTACTTCCTCAGATAGTAAAGATACTCAAGAGACATCATACAAAAGATATTTCACTTCCCATGTATATTGTTATAAATATTGCGACATTTTTATGGATTGTGTATGGGGTGCTTATTCACCAACCTCCAGTATTTGTTATTAATGGCATCTATCTTCTTCTGAATTTCACAATTCTTATTTTGAAAATAAAATATGGATAAAAGTATAATCATGGTATGAAAAATAAAATTCCAAAAGTTGTCTGGTTATTAAGTTTGGTTAGTCTTTTTAATGACACCGCATCAGAAATGCTCTATCCGGTACTTCCTATTTTTATTACCCAAATTCTTGGCGCACCGGTGTTTGTGCTGGGTATTATTGAAGGAGTCGCAGAGGGTACTGCATCACTTTTTAAAGCTATTTTCGGGTATTACTCAGACAAACTGCAGAAAAGAAAACCATTCGTTGTTGCAGGATATAGTGCATCAGCGTTTTCTAAAATCATTATTGCGCTTTCCTATGCATGGCCTATGGTGCTTCTGGGAAGATTTGTCGATAGATTGGGAAAAGGGGCACGGACCGGTGCGAGAGATGCAATGCTATTAGAACAAGCAACAGAAAAGAATAGAGGATTTATTTTTGGCTTTCATCGGGCAATGGATAGCACAGGTGCAGTCATTGGCCCAACAATTGCACTGGTGCTTTTGTATCTTTTTCACAATAATATTCGTTTTATTCTTTATATCGCCGCAATACCTGCATTTTTGGGATTATTATTTTTCTTTTTCATCAAAGAACCAAGGAAAAAAATGTTTACCAACAAAACAAAACTCACATTTTCTCTGAAAAATGTCCCAGGACAATTTAAGATATTTCTTTTGGGTATGGTCATTTTTTCTATAGGCAATAGCTCGGACACTTTTCTTATTCTCCGGGCCAAAAATATTGGACTTGCGCTACCTTTAGTCATTTCAGCGTATATTCTTTATAATATTTTTTACGCAGTATTTTCTACGCCTGCAGGAAGAATTTCAGATAGGCTTGGCCCTAAGAAAGTTTTTCTTGTAGGACTTATGATTTTTGTACTTGTTTATGCTGGTTTTGCGTTTAACAGGATTCCCTTTTTTGTGTGGGTACTTTTTGCTGTGTATGGTCTCTATATAGCTCTTACCGATGGAGTATCAAAGGCATGGGTAGGATCAATGGTAGACAATGCGCATGCTGCAACAGCATATGGCACAGTCTATACAATTACGAGTATTTGTACAGTTGCGGCATCAATTATTGGCGGCTATTTGTGGTCCTCATATTCGCCAACTGCTACATTTCTTTTTGCAGCACTCTGTGCACTTTTGGCAATAGTAATATTCATAACAATACCTATAAAAAGGGAGGTGAATGTACATGCCAAAGTATGGAAAAAAGGCACAGCAGTCAGTTGAGAGTGCAATGAAGAAATTTGAAAAAGGGCAGTTAAAAAGTGGAAGAAGCGGGCAGGTTGTTACCAATCCAAGACAGGCTGTTGCAATAGGCCTTTCAGAAGCACGAAAAGAAGGAGCAAAAATGCCCCCAAGAAAAAAGTGAAGGGAGGTGAATTATGTTAACATTTCGAATGCTCTTTTTCCTCATCGATACGATTGTAGGATTTATAGAGCTTCTCATTGGTGTAAGAATCCTTTTGAAATTTTTTGGAGCCAATCTAGCCACGCCATTTGTCGCGTGGGTGTATGAAACAAGCAGGCCACTTCTTGCACCATTTGCAAATATGTTTCCGTCCCCTACATTTACGAGTGGATTTGTCATAGAATTCTCAGCACTTTTTGCACTGATTTTTTATGCATTCATTGGAGTACTTGTCGAGGAAGCATTACAGCGCTTATATGGTCTTGCACTGGAGAGAAGAGACAGAAGAAGATAAGCAGTCTCTCAGGGTGTTTTCAGGCAAGTACTGCTATAATATAGGCATGAAAGTGCTGGTTATCGAAGACGAGCATAGAATTGCAGATAATATTAAGCAAGGACTTGAGCAAGAGCGAATGGTTGTTGATTTGGCGTATGATGGAATTTCGGGTTTCGACCTCGCGAGTACCGAATCCTACGACGTTATAATTCTTGATAGATTACTTCCCGGGAAAGACGGACTTCTCATCTGTAAAGAATTACGAGAGCAAGGCAACAATACTCCTATTCTCATACTCACTGCAAAAAGTCTGGTTATCGATAGAGTTGAAGGCCTTACAAATGGCGCCGATGATTATCTGACAAAGCCATTTGCATTCGAAGAATTAGTTGCACGAATTCAGGCACTAACACGGCGTCCCCATGCAGTTAATTCCCAAATACTAAAAGTATCAGACCTCACACTGAGTCTTACAACATACGATGTGACAAGAAATAACAAGCCACTTTCACTTTCCCAAAAAGAGTTTGCCCTCCTCTCGTATCTCATGAGGCATAAAGGCATTGTCGTTACTAAAGAGCAAATTATAGATAATGTATGGGGATACGAAGCAAGTATTTTGCCAAATACAGTAGAAGTATTTATGGGTTATTTGCGAAAAAAAATAGATACAGTATTTCCAAAAAAGTCACCTCTTATCCATACAGTAAGAGGATTTGGATATAAATTAGGAAAATAAGTATGTTTTTCAAAACACGTCTACAACTGACAGCTTGGTATTTGCTGATTATTATGACTATCAGCATTGCATTTAGTGTATTTATTTATGTTGGTGCGTCTCATGAATTTGATAGGATTTTACGCGTGCAAAAATTTCGCATAGATCATCCTCAGATGCGAATAGAAATACATGGGGGAAATGCAATCTTCCAACAAATCCCAAAGCCAGAGGCACCTGATCCACAAGTAATAGGAGAAGCAAGACAGCGTGTTTTGCTCATTCTTTTTGGAGTCAATGGTATTATTTTTCTTCTCTCGTCAGGTGCTGGATATTTTCTTGCAGGTCGTACGCTTGGTCCAATTCAGGAAATGATGGATGAGCAAAATAGATTTATCACCGATGCATCGCATGAATTAAATACACCACTTACTGCACTCAAAACATCCATAGAAGTTAATTTACGAAATTCCAAACTCTCCGTCATAAAAGCGCGAGGAGTTTTACAAAGCAATCTTGAAGATGTGAATAATCTCCAGGCGTTATCAGAAGAACTTATTTTATTAACACAATATCAAAAGCCTTATAAAGCACTCTCTTTTGACACTATATCTCTGAATGAATGTATAGAAAGTGCGATAGATACCATTCACATCCTTGCTCAAGAGAAAAATATCATAATTCAAAAAAATAGTGCCAAGTTACAAGTTTTTGGAAATAAAAAAATGCTTATAGAGCTCTTTGTGATACTTCTGGATAATGCAATTAAATATTCCAAAAATAAAGGGCAAATTTCCATTACTGCAAAAAAAGAAGACAGTCATAGTGTTGTGACAGTAAAAGATACTGGTATCGGAATTTCTAAAGAAAATTTGCCATATATTTTCAATAGATTCTATCGTGCAGATAAATCACGGACCAAGCAGACTGTTGACGGCTATGGTCTTGGCCTCTCTATTGCAAAAAGAATTGTCACGTTACATAAAGGAGATATTACGATACAAAGTACCAAAGGAATTGGAACAACCTGTCATATACAACTGCCTACAAATAATTCTTAAGGAAATTCTCAGGAGACAGACGTACTATATGCAAATGCATTCTTTATTTGGCAAGCTTTTATCATTACTCAAAAAGCCAGTTGTTGTTATTGTTATTCTTCTTTTGGCACTCGGTATTGGCATATGGAATAAGACACACTCTTCCTCTCAAAAAGCTACATATCAGACAGCACAAGTAACGAGAGATACGCTTGTTGTTTCAGTTGCTGCTTCAGGACAGGTAACTGTTGCGAATAAAACTGCAGTGACAACAGGAGCAAGTGGCGTTATAAGTCAGGTATTTGTCAAAAGTGGCGATACAGTAAGTCAGGGCGATAAAATTGCAGAAGTGTCGCTTGATGCAACAGGTCAGCAAAAGCAAGCAGCGGCATGGGCATCATATTTATCAGCAAAAAATAATCTCCTTTCTCAGCAAGCACAACTCAATACCTTGCAAGTAACGCTTTTTAAGACCAATCAAGCATTTGTGACAGATAGAGGAGTTATCAACCCTTCAAGCACTCAGCAACAAGACCCAGTCTATATAGAAGAAAATGCAGCATGGCTTGCAGCACAAGCAGCATATCTCAATCAGCAAAGTGTCATTGCACAAGGGCAAGCATCCTTGACCAGTAGTTGGCTTGCCTATCAAGCTGCTTCATCTACTATCACTGCGCCAAGTGCAGGCACGATTACCGACCTCACTATTACCCTAGGAATTCCAGTGACCGGTGGAAATAATTCTTCGTCATCAAATAGCAATGCCATACTTTCACAACAAGTTGCAGCTATTGCAACAGATGGGACACCGATTGTGAGCGTTTCTCTCTCAGAAGTCGACGTACCAAAAATACAAATTGGCCAAAAGGCAACGCTTACCTTTGATGCACTGCCCACCAAAACCTACACAGGAAAAGTATTGGGGATTGATACCACAGGAATAGTCTCATCTGGAGTGACAACATACCCAGCAACTATCGTGCTTGATGCACGAGCTAATGAAATTCTTCCCAACATGAATGTAACAGCACAAATTATTACTTATGTGAAAGATAATGTGTTACTTGTTCCATCTGCAGCAATCCAAAGCAGTAATGGACAGAATACTGTAGAAGTATTGCAGAATGGAAATGTTACACAAGTCCCCGTGCAAGTTGGTGAATCATCAAATGCTCAAACAGAAGTTACCCAAGGAGTAACAGAAGGACAAGAAGTTGTGACTGGAACAATTCCAACAGGGACATCCTCGTCAACAGGTGCCTCTCCATTTAGCGGCGGACTCAGAGGATTTGGTGGTGGCGGTGGAGGAGCAGTATTCTTCCGTGGTGGAGCAGGAGGCGGTGCAAGAGGCAATTAACCTCCTTGTATGATTAGTCTATCCCACATCTCAAAGATTTATCAGACCTCTGAAGTCTCAACTGTAGCATTAGATGATATCAGTTTTACGATACAAAAAGGAGAATTTGTTGCCATCATGGAACCTTCTGGTAGTGGAAAGTCAACTTTGATGCATATTCTTGGAGCACTTGATACACCGACAAAAGGGACATATATTCTTGATGGAGAGAATGTAGAAAAATTAACAGAAGATAAGTTAGCAGATATTCGAAATAGAAAAATTGGTTTTATTTTTCAGGCTTTCAATTTATTGCCTCGTACCACAGTACTCCAAAATGTCATGCTTCCGATGCGATACGCGGGTGTTCCATATGAAGAAAGAAAGAAAAGAGCAGAAAAATATATTGAAATGGTTGGACTTTCACAAAGAGTGCACCATACCTCAAATCAAATTTCTGGAGGTCAGCAGCAACGGGTTGCAATAGCACGGGCTTTAGTTATGAATCCAAGTATTCTTCTTGCAGATGAGCCAACAGGAAATATAGCATCAGCACAAGCAGAAGAAATTATGGAAATTTTTCACAATCTCCATCGTCAGAGACACACTATTATTATGATTACTCACGAGCCGGATATTGCATCGCATGCACAGCGTATTATTTCAATGAAAGATGGGAAAATGATAAGTGATAAAAGCAATAAGCCAACCAACAAGAAACAACCAACAAGAGACAAATAAAAAACGACGACATAGTTGTAATTTGGAAATTGAGAGTTGTTTGTATCTTGTAAGTTTAATTCATATGGAAATTCTATTAGAAAGTTTAGGAACACTGACTTTAAATAAATTGCGAACTGGCTTAGCAATTCTTGGCATTGTTATTGGTATTGGTAGTGTTATTGCGTTAGTTTCTTTGGGACAGGCAAGCCAACAGGCAATCCAGTCACAAATTCAAGCACTCGGGTCAAATCTGCTTACCATCAATCCCGGGTCTCAGCGAAGTGGAGCAGTACAGGGAGGAGCTGGAAGCAATACAACGCTTACCTATGACGATGCAAAAGCAATTGCAACAAATCCATCCATCACTGCTGTTGCAAATGTCGCGCCGCAACTATCTCGCCGTGCTCAAGTGATAGCAGGAGGTAATAATACCAACACGCAAGTGATTGGCGTTACAGATGGCTATGCACCGGTTAACAATATTGCAATGAGTTCCGGTACCTTTATTGCAAATCAGGATGTGGTGGGTCTTACAAAAGTTGCAGTACTCGGGCCACAAGTTGTTGCAGATCTTTTTCCCAACAACCCAGATCCTGTGGGACAGACTGTACGCATTAACCGTCTTGCATTTCGAATAATTGGGGTAACAGTATCAAAAGGCGGAAGTGGTTTTGCAAATAGAGATGACACTATTTTTATTCCACTTACTACCGCGCAAAAAGAAGTCTTTGGCGTTGATTATGTCAGCAGCATTTCTCTTTCTGCCAAATCTCCAGACGTTATGACAGATGCACAAAATCAAGTTGGCTATTTCCTTCTCTCTAGACATAAATTGCAAAATCCATCGCAAGCAGATTTTACGATTTTATCCCAATCAGATATTCTTATGGCAGCAACGTCCACAACAGGTACTTTTACGGCATTACTTTCTGGCATTGCCGCAATTTCACTTCTTGTTGGGGGAATTGGGATTATGAATATCATGCTTGTCACGGTGAATGAAAGGACAAGAGAAATTGGCTTAAGAAAAGCACTTGGTGCAAAAAAGAAGACTATTGTCACACAATTTCTTATTGAGGCAATTATGCTTACATTTATTGGTGGCATTATTGGTATTGTTCTTGGTATTGCATTTTCTTATGGGTATTCGTTTCTGAGCGGAACGCTTTTTGTCATCTCGATATCTTCTATTCTTATCGCATTTGTCGTCTCAGCAGGAATTGGTATTATTTTTGGATGGTATCCTTCCCAAAGAGCAGCAAATTTACAGCCAATTGAAGCATTGAGGTATGAATAAAAAGAATAATAGATTATATATCTAGGAATGGTGCCACAAGAATAAAGTCATTGTGGCATCTCGAAGACCCTTTAGGGCCCTACTATTTATAAACCTTTAATCTAGGAAGTCGAGGTGATGTATATGAAAAACAATTGGATTATCACAATACTTTTGGTAATCATCGTCGGTGGCGGAGCTTTCTTCGCTGGTATGCAATTTCAAAAATCCCAGCGACCAGGGATGATGCAGTTTGCAAATGGCGCAAATGGACAATTCAGAATGAGATTTGGCAATAGTCAAAATGGTGCTGTCAGACCAGTGAGAGGTCAGGTCGTAAGCGCTGATAGTAATAGTCTTACGGTAAAAATGACCGATGGAAGTACAAAAATCGTGCTTGTTACCGGAAATACCATGCTCTTAAAATCAACCAGTGCAGCACTTTCTGATATTAAAACAGGCGACACAGTCATGGTATTTGGAGCAGCAAATGCAGATGGATCGGTTACTGCACAAAATGTGCAAATCAATCCACCCGTAATACAAAGACCAACACCAACAGGAAAATCACAGTAAGAGTTTTGCTATAGGAGCATATGATTTTCGATGAATTGGACAGGTGCCAAATTGCAAAAGTTTTTCTTGATGTAATTTGGTCCCGTACCCGACATGTCTTCCAAATCCATACTCTGGATATTCTTTTGCAAGCTTCTTCATAATTCTGTCTCGTGTTACTTTTGCAAGAATACTTCCTGCGGCAATGGAATAGTGATAGAGCCCGCCTTTGAGAATTCGTTTGCTTTCATATTTTTTAAGAGGCTTCGTCCTAGAGCCATCGACAATCACATAATTAATTTGTGTACCAAACATTTCTTCAAGATTTTTTAAAGCAAGAAGCATTGCTTTTTTCACTGCTTCTTCAATACCAATTACATCAATTTCCCAAGCCTCCACGATACCTATGCCATAGGCTGATGAATGTTTTATAATTTTGTCAAACAATTCCTCTCTCTGCGAAGCACTGAGTAATTTACTGTCCCGTACTCCCTTTACTCGTTGTGCTACTTTATGTATCATCACTGCGCCAGCAGTGACAGGCCCAGCCCATGGTCCTTTTCCCGCCTCATCTACCCCAGCAACATGAGCGTACCCTTTTTCCCATAATTCTCTCTCTAATGTTAAAGTTGGAGTAATCATGCTCAAATATTTTACCACGTCATTGCGAGCAGAGCGAAGCAATCTCATTTGCTTAGTCATGCTATAATTAATCTAGTGAAACTCTTTCTTCGCATTCTTACTATTTGGTTGCCTCTTGCAATTGTCACAACAGCATTTTGTGGACTTGTCTATACTGCAGTACAACAAAATTACAGGCAAGGAGCAAATGACCCACAAATTCAAATGGCAGAAGATACTGCAGGAATACTTTCTCAAGGTCAATCAGTCACATTGCCACAAAAAATAGACATGGCAAAAAGTCTCGCGCCATTTGTCATGCTTTTTGACGAGAATGGAAAACTACAAAATTCCTCAGGAGTTATGAGGGATACAACTCCACTTCCACCAGCAGGCGTTTTTAGTTTTACAAGACAAAATGGTGAAGAAAGATTCACCTGGCAGCCAAGTGTAGATGTCAGGAATGCAACTGTTCTTATTCATTACTCAGGAAAATCATCAGGATTTGTCCTAGCAGGACGAAATATGCGGGAAGTGGAAAATAGAGAACAAATACTTATGCTCTATGTCGCAGCAACCTGGCTAGCAACAATCATCTCTACACTGGTCGTTGTTATTGCATTAGTGGTTCTGAAGAAAGCAGTCTACAAAAAGTAATATTGAACTTCGATTTGTGCTCTTAGCTTTTATACTCTTCCTTCACATCATTTCCATATTGCTCAAGGAGTTTGTGGATTTTGGGTGAAATCACAAAGTCACAATACGGCGCGTCTTTATTGTTATCAAAATAATTTTTGTGATAATCCTCAGCAACATAGAAATTTGTGAAAGGAGTAATTTCTGTCACAATAGGATTTTTATACACTCCTTCTTTTTCTAAATCTTTTTTGGATTTTTCTGCAATTTCTTTTTGCATTGCATCATGATAAAAAATGACCGAACGGTATTGAGGACCAACGTCATTTCCTTGTTGATTCATGGTTGTTGGATTATGTGTATGCCAGAAAATATCTAAAAGTTTTTCATACGGAATTTCTTGAGGGTCAAATTCTATTTGAATTGCTTCAGCATGACCAGTCGTGCCTGAGCAGACTTCTTGGTAACTTGGATTTTCGACATGTCCACCAGCATAACCAGGAAGCACAGAGTGGACCCCTTTGAGTCTTTTGAAAATTGCTTCAGTGCACCAAAAGCACCCACCAGCAAAAGTAGCTGTTTGTAAATCCATGGATTTTTGTGATGGTTCCATAAATTTAGTATACCATAGTTTTTTAATATTTTGAACCTGGGATTTGGGGTTTGTTTAGAAATTAGAAATTTGAGTGTGTTATACTCATTGTATGTCGTCTTCTATCATTTCTGTCTCCCATCTCATAAAGAAATTTCCTGGACCAAATGGGGGTACCACAGCCGTTGATGATATTTCTTTTGACGTGAAAGATGGAGAAATGTTTGGCATTTTAGGACCAAATGGTGCAGGTAAGACAACAACACTTGAAATCATAGAGACACTCCAAAAGCAGACCGATGGGAAAGTCCTGGTAGATGGGGTGAATACTCTTGAGCATCCCTGGGATGTTAAGCGAAGAATTGGCGTCCAGTTGCAATCATCCAATTTCTATCCAGAGCTGAATCTTATTGACTTACTCAATATGTTTGGAGCAATGTATGATGTAGAAGTAAATCCTATGGAGATGCTCAAAATGGTAGAATTGGAAGATAAGGCAAAAAATTATGTCAAACAGCTCTCTGGTGGGCAAAAACAGCGTTTTTCTATTGCATCAACATTGGTCAATAAGCCAAAGATTATTTTTCTTGATGAGCCCACCACAGGTCTTGACCCACAAGCTCGAATTCATTTATGGGAAATGATACGAAAAATCAATACTGATGGAGTGACCATAGTACTCACAACGCATTATTTAGAAGAGGCAGAGCAGCTTTGTGATAGAGTTGCGATTATGGATCATGGGAAGATTATTGCAATAGACAGCCCAAAAAAGCTTATCGATGATTTACTAAAGACTGGATTTAAAAGACCAGTTGAGACAAAAAAGGCGACACTGGAAGATGTTTTTTTGCATATGACAGGAAGGAATCTTCGCGATGAGTAATGTCAGAAGACCAAGTCAATTTCGGGCATATCTTGCACTTGCATGGTATGCATTTAGGGCACAGACAAGAAATCCGGCAACATTTGCATTCGGATTTATTTTTCCTATTGTTTTTATTAGTATTTTTGGACTTATCGGCAATAGTCAACAAAAGCTAACGGTTGGTATTACTCCAGATGAAAAGCAAAATGCTGTTGTCCAAGCAATTTCCCATCAAAGTTTTATTACACTCGACGAAGAAAATGCCTCGTCTCTTACTCCCAAACTCCAACAGGGAAAGCTATCTGGAATACTCCGCATAGAGGAAAATGGACCCAGACAACAAATCACCGTAGTTACCTCAACAGCCAATCCCCAGGAAGGACAGTCGCTTCTTAGTGTATTGCAAGGCGTTGTGAATACGGTTAATTTAGAGCGTGCTGGTATCACACGTCCAAACATTACACTTTCTCAAGCACAAGTATCTGGGAGGCAATTTCGCTACATAGACTTTGCACTTCCAGGGCAAATTGGATTCTCACTTCTTTCGACAGCAATTTTTGGTACTGTTTTTGGTCTCATTTATCTAAAAAAAGCAGGTGTTTTAAAACGTATGTTTGCAACACCGACAAGACGAATTACTATTCTACTCGCACAAGGGACAAGCAGGCTTTTTATTGCGCTTATCCAGACAACACTTATTTTAGGAGTTGGTGTCATTGCGTTTCATTTCTATATGCCTCATGGGATTATTACATTTTTAGAGCTGTTATTACTTTCGGCCATAGGCCTCAGTGCATTTTTGGGATTTGGCTATTTCATGGCAGGACTTGCCAATGACGAAAATTCCGCAGGGCCATTGGTGAATTTAATTACATTGCCACAGCTTTTATTGTCTGGTACCTTCTTTTCAACAGACGCTTTTCCCAAATGGGTCCAGCCCATTGCAAATAATTTACCGCTTTCCTATTTTAATATTGCTATTAGAAAAATTACGATAGAAGGACAAGATATTACTTCGACCTGGCCGTATATTCTTGGACTTTTAGCATGGGGAATTGGGATGTATATTCTTGCTGCCAAGACATTTAAGTGGGAATAGCTTAGTTAGTTTTTTCTCCCCATTGCTCCAGTGCAGAAAATATTTCTTTGAGAGACTTACCTTTTTCTGTGAGAGAATATTCCACATGGAGTGGTACTTCTGCAAAGATCTTCTTTGCAATAATGCCATCTTTTTCAAGCTCTTTCAGTCTTAGAGAAAGAGTTTTTGGGCTTACGCCTTCTAATGCTCGCTCAAGCTCACCAAAGCGATTTTTTCCTTCAAAAAGATTGTGAAGAAGCAGCATGGTCCAGCGGCTTCCGATGATTTTTAATGTCTTTGCAACCGAGCAATGCATATGATTTGTTTTCATACAAGTAGTATAGCACATTACTTCCCAAAATGTAAGTACTTTACAAAAGGAAGTATTTATGATAATTTTAAACTATGGATAACACATGGACACAAATTCCTACAGATGAAGTAATTCAAAACACAATAGAATTGCTGTCCCAAAATGGAATAAGTGCTGAGGTTGTACATACAGGACAAGAAGCAAAAGAAAAAGTATTACAAATGCTTCCAGAAGGTGCTGAAGTATTTACCAAAACCTCTGAGACTACTCGGACAATTGGTCTTGCCGAAGCAATTGACACCTCAGATAAATACAAGAGTGTTCGTAATCAGCTTATCAAAATGGATCGTACAACCCAAGGAAGAGAAATGCAAAAATTAGGTGCTGCTCCTGAGTATGTAGTGGGAAGTGTCAATGCAGTGACCGAGGAGGGACATATTTTTATTGCATCAAATACTGGAAGCCAATTAGCAGCAGATGTCTACGGCGCAATGCATGTGATATGGGTTGTTGGAGCGCAAAAAATTGTGAAAGATAATGACATGGCTTTTAAAAGAATTTATGAGCGTACCCTGCCACTTGAATCAGTAAGAATCAACAAAGCATATAATGTGACAATGGGTAGTTTTGTGAGTAAGTTGCTCATTATCAATAAAGAGGTAATTCCTGAAAGAACCCATATCATTTTTGTGAAAGAAGTCTTAGGATTCTAGCTTGCAGCTTGAAGTTGTTGCTCTTGAGGAGATGTTGCAAAAAGTCTGGTAAAAAATTGAATGCCTGCTTCTTTAATTGCTTGTAATGTCGGGATATGGGTACAGGCGGCTCCAAATCCTTTTGGTCTCGTCTTAAACCCAATCATTGCAAGACGAACTTCTGGCTTTTCTTGTAGTTTGGCCTCTTCAAGTACCCGGTTAACAACGCTTGAATGTCTTTGCGAATGAAGGAAATAGTTTTTCGTTGGACCATCAGGGAAGTTATATGCAACACCTGCTTTTATGTGTGTCATAATTTTTCTAAAAATTCCTTGATGGACAACATCAGCCAAGACAATCAGGACATTTTTTGATCCTAATTCATCAATAGCATATCGAAGCGGGATTGGGATACTTTCAGCACCGTCTGTAAAATGACTACCATCAACAGCGACCTTTCCGCTTGTCGAAATGTATCTCATTGCAGTTGATGCCTCAAGGACGTCATAAGGGAGAGGATGTTGATTAAGATGAATAAACTTTTGTTTATCGTCGGTTGCTTCCTCGTCAGTTAAAGCAATCATTACACGCATTGGAGAATTTCGAAGCGCAGCAAGATCGATTGGTCTCTCTTCTTTAAAAAGTTTGTGAGCAATTCCATGGGTATCTACAATACCGCGACGTGTCCCAGACTCGGGCGAAAAGATATGATGTAGTCCAATCATTCCATTTTTTGCTACAAGTTCAAATGCGTCCAATGCTTCTTGTTGTTCGGTTGCCCAAAATGTTGCAACATATCCCCCAACAGAACTTCCTATAGTGTTTTTCGGAGGAGGCAAATGTAACTTCGTCGCAACATAGGCGAGAGTGCCTTGCAAAATTCCTTGCTGAGCGCCACCTCCTAATATTACTGTTAAATCATCTAGCTTACCGTTTTTCCAATCCTCGATTAGTCCATGAGAATCAATAACTTCAACAAGAGATTCTGGATCAATAATGATTTCAGGAGACTCTGGAGATCGCTTAATGATATTTTCTAAACCCATACACTACTATAAGGCAGGGGATACATGAAGCGTAGACTCTTTTTTTCTTGTCGTCAAGGGGTTTGTTGCTCTGGGACAGATTGTTCTGGGGTTGGTTGTAACTCTTGTTGTTCGATTTCTGGTAATTCTACGTGAGGCCTACTAAATCGTCTAAAGGGGTTAGAAAAAACTCCAAAAGGACCTACCGATGCACATGTAATAAGAAAAGCAGCGACTTCTGAATTATTTTCTTCCTCTTCTGATAAACTGAGCCTCTTCTTTATTTGTTTAAACAAACCATTAGGTTCATTCTCGGCTGACATAAATTTATTATTGTCTTCTTGTTATTGTTTGTCAACTCGTTAGTTTTCATGAAGATTTGATGAAATTTCCTCTTGTTATTGCTTCCCAATGCATTATATAATTAGCAATGTCTCTCAAGGGGGAGAAGAATTTTTGCTTTAAAATTCTTATCAATGATGATATGGACAAGCACAATAAGGAGCAACATCCGAAGTTAAATCAATTTTTTGCAACCGCAATTTGTGGTAATGATATTTTAAGTTCCACATTCTATGTCTCAGGGATTGCAATTATTTTTGCAGGCGTCTACGCTCCTTTTATCCTGGCCTTCATAGGCCTTGTTTTATTTTTCTACAAAGCTGTGTATACAGAAGTGGTCGAAGCACTTCCTATTAATGGAGGCGCATATAATTGTCTTCTCAATGCAACATCCAAATCAATAGCGTCTTTAGCAGGTGTCACGACCATTCTCTCCTATGTCGCAACTGCAGTTATTTCAGGAAAAAGTGCTATTGAGTATCTCCATACAATTCTTCCTTTTATTCCTGTTACTATTGCAACCATTGTACTTCTTGGCTTCTTTGCCGTGCTTGTTATTATGGGTATTAAAGATTCGGCAAAAGTCGCTCTTTCTATTTTTTCTTTCCATATCCTGACCCTTATTGCATTTGTTGTTATTGGTGTTGTCTATCTCTTTCATGGTCATGCATTTATCTGGGAAAATCTTCGTCACACCAACTTGACCATTCATATGACCGGAGGACTCTGGAAAGCATTATTCTTTGGATTTGCTGCGTCCATGCTTGGTGTCTCAGGATTTGAATCATCAGCAAATTTTGTTGAGGAGCAAGGAAAAGGCGTTTTTCGAAAAACACTTCGCAACATGCTTATTGGCGTTATTATTTTTAATCCGCTTATTGCTCTCATTGTTTTAAATGTTATGCCAATTGATGCAATTATAAATGCAAAAGATTTCCTTCTTGCAGATGTAGCACATGTCCTAGCAGGAGGCATTTTCCAGACAATACTTGTTATTGATGCATTCTTAGTGCTTGCGGGAGCAGTACTGACGGGATTTGTTGGTGTGAGTGGACTTATTTATCGTATGGCGTCTGATGGAGTTTTGCCAAATTTCTTTACCAAAGAAAATAGTAAGGGGTCATATCCAAGAATTATTATCAGTTTCTTTCTCCTTTGTACGTCCATCCTTTTAGTAACAAAAGGTGATTTATTAGCACTTGCAGGTGTCTACACCATCGCATTCTTATCTGTCATGAGCTTATTTGCGTTAGGCAATCTTATTTTGCGGGAAACAAGGACAGAGCTCAAGCGTACCTACCATGCGCCGCTTCTGTTTGTTCTTCTCGCTCTTTGTGCAACAGTATTTGGTATAGTTGGTAACATTAATCTAGACCCACGAAATCTGAGCTATTTTGCAACATACTTCATTCCCGCAATTCTGTTAGTATTTGCATTCGCAAATCAAGATCAAATTATAAAAATACTCCTTCGTCTCACTCGTCATGTGTTACCGCTTCACAGGTATTTCAAGCAAAATTTTGATGATATGACAGAGGGAAAGTTTATTGCATTTATCCATCATGTTGATCGAATCTATTCCATTCTTGATTACATCAACAAAAATGAAACAGGCTGGAATATCATCTTAATTCATTCAGCCTGCGATGAACATAAGAATGATGTCGGAAAAGGGGCACGAGAGGTACAAGATATTATTAAAACTCTGCAAAAGACAGGGGTTTTTCCTCACTTTAAAATACAAGTAGTTTTTGAAAATAAACCATTTGGGCCAGAACTTATCGAGAAAGTATCAGAGAAATATAAAGTACGAAAAAATAGAATTCTCATTGGCTCAATTCACAAGGAGCACCCATTTGACTACTCAGAATTAGGTGGAGTCAGAATTATCTTCTAATTACTTCGTTGGTTCTGGAGTTGTTTTAAAATCCCGTAGTCCTTGAATAATACTCTTTGCGTCTTTTCCTGCAGCAACTAAATCCTGATGTCCTGTCTGAAGAAGTGCACGCGCATTTTGCATAACTCCCTTATTTCCTGGATATCCAGATGGAGTAAGTGGTGTTACCAAAGCAATCGCATTATTTGCATGTGTTTTTGCATCGGCAATTTTATTTTGCATATCTGTCAAGTCTGCTTGCAGGGTTGCGGTATTGTTGCCTGCAGTCTGTGCATTTTGAATCCTTGTCTGTAATTTTCCAGCAAGTGTTGTAATCTCATCAGCAACATTCAATTCTCTGTCTGCTGCAGCAACAAGCTGAATTTGCGGAATAAAGAGCGCGTAGACTCTATATGCAGTGACAATTGACTGGACATCTGTTTTAAGCGTAGTAAGGTCAGTATCTGCATCTATTTTTGTCTTGAGACTTGTCAGAGTTGTTATTTCATTTTGGATTTGGGTAGTAAAGCTTACTTTTTGTGCATCAGTCAAATGCTTGATAGTAGAAAGTCTGCCAAGTATCTTGTTGAGCGCAGTAATGCGTCTTGAGATTTCTGTATCTGCCCGGGATTTCAAATCAGTCATTCTCTCAGCCTGATTGAGAGCTTTGTTAGGGGAAGATGTCGTAGTCTGAGCGTTAACGTTCAATGTTACTATGAACGATGAACTAATAACTATGAACAAAAAAAATGCAAATATTTTTTTCATTGTAAATTTGTTTGTTGATCAGAAAGACCTTGGTCTGCGCTTTGTAAATCACTATCAAGCTGGTTAATGTTGGTATCAACTGCTTGACTATCTGTTGAAAGCTGCTGGTCAGATGCGGAAGATGCTTGGGAAGGGGTTGTCTGTTGTGATGCTTCTTGGGAATTTGTCGCTGGCGTTGTAGTTGTTTGTTTGTATAATTTGTAGCTTGTATATCCAACAAGCCCAACAAGCATTACCAAAACTCCCAAAAGCAGCATCGTCTTTGTTGAAGCATTCATGTAGTACTTATTGTAATACTTTTTATACTACTGTCAAGTTTCTTACATATTTCTTCTTGACATTTGAAAGAGAAATTCTTACTATCAAGATATGAAGAATATTATGCTTGATTTTCTTTTGAGTCACCTCCCATCACTTCCAGTCTATGCCCATTGCGACGTACCATGCGGCATTTACGATCCAATTTCTTCCCAAATTGCCGCTGCAACTGTTGCAAAAATGGTAGAAAAAATTGAAGGATTGCCAAAAGATATGGCATCGTGGACCACAGATGACCAGGCAAATTTTGTACGATTTGTCTTAACAAAAGAAGAGCATGCTCAAAAATGTAAAACAGAGCTTCTTATTCTCTGGACAGATTATTTTAAGCCTGAGCATCTGGAAAAATTCCCAGAGCTTCATGATACATTTTGGAAAGCTGCAAAATTATGCAGTGAGAATAAGCAGCATGTTTCAAAAGCATCAGCAGAAAAATTAGTACAAGCAGTAGATGAAATTGCTGATATCTTTACAAAGACCAAGGCTTCAGGTCAAAAGTAAAATATCTCTTTGATCTCCCTCGCCCTTTGGGAGAGGGTTGGGGTGAGGGTTAATGAATTTTTTTAAACAACTACTTTTTTCCTTTTCTCCGTTCCTTATCTTCACTGTCCATGGTACTAGCATGCTCCCAAAATTTAAGCCAAAAATGAAAGTCTTAGTATGGAGACTTGGAAAAATAAAAAAAGGAGACATGGTGGTTTTGCGAGACCCAAGAACAGGAAGAATAATATTAAAACGGGTTCATCGTATTCGTCATCCTGAACTTGTTTCAGGATCTCAATTTTTTGTTCTGGGAGATAATCTCAAAGAAAGCACAGACAGCAGAGTGTTTGGTTGGATTAAGAAAAAAGATATAATAGGGAGAGTATGTTTTTCATTACAACAATAATCTTCATACTCTTGATAGTCTTCTTGCTGTGGGTTTTGTCCATGATTTGGCCACCAGATAGTCCATGGGCGCCGTGGTGGCAGACAAAAAAAGAGACAGCTGAGAAAATATGTCAGCTCGCAGAAATAAATGAGAAAGATGTTATTTATGATTTAGGCTGTGGGACGGGGACAGCATTGTTAGTGGCAAATCAGTTATATGGCGCAAAAGGAGTAGGAATTGAAATAGATTTTTTGAGAGTCTGCATCGCAAAATGGCGAGCCTTCTTATCGTCATTGCGAGGAGCAAAGCGACGAAGCAATCTCATAGATCGCCACGTGATTTTTCTCGAGAAAAATCAGCTCGCGATGACGAAGAATGACATTCTTATTCTCAGAAAAAATTTCTTCTCTGTTGATATTTCTCCAGCAAGTGTTGTTTTTGTTTACTTAGTCCCAAAGGCTCTTAAGAGATTGGTCTCAAAATTCCTGAAAGAACTGCGGCCTGGCACAAAAATAGTCAGCTATATTTATCCATTACCAGTAGAATTATTGAAAGGGAAATTGGAATTAATAAAATATGATATAAGAGAGAGAATTTTCGTCTATCAGATTATCTAGATTTTAACGAGAGGTAAACCCACCGGAGCTTATCCGCCAATTTATATCCTTGATATAAAAGTGGATTTATTACCAAATCATAACTTCCGACGAATTCCACCAATTCTGGTCCAAAGCCTTGCTTAAATTTATGAAATCCATACCAGCTGTCATGTGGGTCTGGATTTTCACCTAAGGACCCCCACATATCAAATTTCTTAAGACCTAATTTCTTTCCAAATTTTATTGCCTCCCACATCATGGCAGATGATGACATAACATTTCGATATTCACTACTCGATGCACCGTAAGGGTAGTAGAGCGTATCATGGAATGTGAAGAGAATCCAAGTAGTAAGGGGAATATTATTATATCTGGTAACCAGTAAATGTGCTTTTAACGTGTTTGTTTCTTGTTGGTTGTTTCTTGTTGGTTGTTCCTGTAAGGTCTTCCACATCAACTCATGATATTTTTTGGTGTGTGCAAAGAATCCTTGGCGATTGGTAGTCTCTTCAGTGAGTTTTAAATAGGAATTAAACGAAGACTCATCATTCTCTTCCTTTACTATCACTTCATGCTTCTGCGCAACTTTTATATTGTACCGGGTCTTTGGATGCATTGCTGAGAGAAGTTGCTCTTCTGATTTTGTTAAGTCCAATAGAAAAGTATATTTTGTGAATAAAGGCCGAGCCGATTCATGAATTATGAATTTTGAATTATGAATTAAGGTCGTAAATTGGTTGTATTCGTTCTCTGCATAATTCCTAATTCCTAATTCCTTATTCTTAACGATGTTAGGCTCAAGTTGTATAAATATACATTTTTCTTCTTTTCCAATTCTTTGTAATTCTTTCAGCATTTCATTTGTTGGCATTGTTCCTTTTGGTACATAGCCAATGGTAAAAGATGTGTGAGGAATTTTATGGATTGTGAGTTGTAGAGTAGAGATAAGTTTATTATTTTTGAAAAATCCTCGCAGTATTACTTTTATTCCTGTTTCATCACGAAATTCTCCCCACTCAAAGGATTGTAATGGATGAGTTGCTAATTTATTAAATGTAGCTTTTTGACCCTCGTCAATATTTTTCCACATATGTTATAAAAATTCTGGTCCTTCAGAATCAAGAAATTCATTATTGTTTTCCATATTTTTACTTAGCACGTCCTCTGGTAATTCTAATATAAATCGAGAGACAACATTACTACTTCTTTGTCCAAAGAAAATCCTTCTTCTTGCATAGGTCATAAATAATTTCGTTTTTGCCCGAGTCATGCCAACATAACACAGTCTTCTTTCTTCTTCCAATTCATTTCTATCCATTAAAGATCTACTATGAGGGAAAAGGCCTTCTTCCATACCAATCATAAAGACAATAGGGAATTCCAGTCCCTTTGCGGCGTGAAGTGTCATAAGTGTTACAGCATTTTTCTTCTCTTCCGTTGGGGTATTCGGGACATATTCTTGCTCAACCAGTGCGACATTTTCTAAAAATTCTGTGAGATTTGGAAAAGCGAGAGCAACAGAGCGAAGCTCTTTAATATTCTCCAGTCTTTGTCTATCTTCTTCATCCTTTTCATCATACAAATCCAAATAGCCTGTTTTTTTAAGGATTGTATCGAGAAGTTCAAGAGTAGCTATTCCGATGGGGTCCTGCCGGTCGTTCGACTCAGAATGCTCGGAGCTAGGTGAAGCATTCGCTTCAACGCTCGCTGCGCGTTCTTCGAGTCTTACGCCCGTCACCCCCGCGTTTATTTCTTTCAGAAACTCTAAAAATTTCTCCAGTCTTCCTTTGCCTAATTTTTCAATACGGGCATAGGAAATGGTGTCTTTTGGATTGGCGATAACTCGCAAATAAGACAACACATCTTTTATTTCTTTTCTCTCATAAAATCTCGTGCCTCCTACCAGGACATACGGAATTCCATGATGTAAAAAAACTTCTTCCAAAACACGAGACTGTGCATTCGTCCGATACAAAACTGCTACATCAGAATATTGAAAATCTTGCTTGTTGTCTCTTGTAATTTGCCGAATGATAAATTCGGCTTCATCTTGTTCATTGCGTGCTTCATAGAGCAAGACATCATCTCCATTTGGATTTTCTGTCCAGAGCTTTAGCACTGGATGTGTCGTATTTTTCTGTATCACACTTGATGCAGCATCTAAAATTTTTTGTGTAGATCTGTAATTTTGTGACAATTTAAAAGTTATTGCATCTGGAAAATCAATTTTTAACTTTGAAAGATTTTGAAAATCAGCACCACGCCAGGAATAAATGCTTTGAGAAAAATCCCCAACAACACACAAATTCTTCCATTTCCACGCAAGCATTTTGGTGAGTTTGTATTGCACGGCATTGGTATCCTGATATTCATCAACCAGAATATATTGAAATTTATTCTGATATTTTTGGAGCACCTCGGGATATTCTTGAAAAAGTGTCACTGTTGTCAGCAGCAAATCATCAAAATCCAGCGCATCATTTTGCTTGAGTAATTTTTGGTATGCTGAGTAAATAATACCAACTACTTGATAAAAATTTCCCTTTGCGGTTGCTTGAAATTCTTGTGGTGTTACCATATGATTTTTTGCATCAGAGATAGCTCCCAAAACAGCTGCGGGTTTGTATTCTTTTGGAGAAATACTAAGCAGTTTCATAACTTCTTTTATTGTTTCTATCTGGTCTGAAGAGTCATAAATAACAAAATTATGAGAGAGCCCGAGATATTTGCCATCAATTCGTAAGATTTTTGCACACAAAGAATGGAATGTTGTGACAAGAGGTTTGGAAGAGTTGGGCAAAAATTTCTGGATGCGTTCTTTCATCTCATTGGCCGCTTTGTTTGTGAAAGTGACCAAGAGAATATTATCTGGGGCAATATTTTTTTCTGATATTAGATAGAGCACCTTATAAATAAGTACGCGCGTTTTGCCACTTCCTGCCCCTGCCAAAAGTATCATTGGCCCATCGGTTGCAAGCAGTGCTTTTTGTTGCTCGGGATTTAGGTCCTTGAGAAGGTCATTTGTCATAGTGTACAATGGAAAAACCTTATTCTATTTTAACACATGAAGCAGCTTCTCATCGTCGCGAACTGGAAATCATACAAAACAACCTCTGAGGCTAAAGAATGGCTGGAGACACTGGAATCAAGAATAAAGAATTATGAATTAGGCAACAAAACAATAATTCTTTGTCCGTCATTTACCTTGCTGCAACATTGTATATGGTTTGTACGGCAATTCAAACTTCCTATTATTCTTGGTGCCCAAGATGTGTCAGCATTTCCAGAAGGTCCGTATACAGGTGAAGTCAACGCAAAGCAGATAAAAGAATTCTGTGCATATGTGATTATTGGCCACTCTGAAAGAAGGCAGAATTTTCAAGAGACAGAAGAAATACTAGCAAAAAAGGTACAGCAAGCAAAAGAGGCAGGATTAAAAGTAATTTTCTGTGTGCAGGGTACAGAGACAAAAATTCCAGAAGGCGTCGAAATTGTTGCGTACGAACCTGTCAGTGCAATTGGTACTGGCAATCCAGATACCCCAGAAAATGCGAATACTGTTGCAGAATATATAAAAACAAACAATTCATCTGTTTTGCAGGTTTTGTATGGCGGTAGCATTACATCTGAGAATGTGCATGCCTTCAGCAACGTATCAGCAATAGATGGTGTACTTATAGGTGGAGCAAGTCTTGATAGCGAGGCTTTTGCTCACATTGTGGAAAATGCATAACGTCTATGCCAAAAAATAAAAAAAACATGGTACTGAAAAAAATAGGACTTCTTTTTGGACTTATTATTCTTATTTTTCTTAGCGTACAGCTTTTTCAATTCTTTAAGACATACTCACCACTCGTTGGAGGCGTAATTCACCCTACAAAGCCTCTTCGTATGAGTAGTGGAAGACTTAACGTACTGCTGCTTGGTATTGGTGGTGGCAGTCATGACGGACCCAATCTCACAGATACTATCATCTATGCATCGATAGATCCTGTTACGAAAAGGACGACACTTATTTCCATACCGCGGGATTTGTGGGTTCCGGATTTGCAAGGGAAAGCAAATACCGCATATGCATTAGGACAGGAAAATGGGCAGCAAAAAGGATTGGTAATGGCAAAAGCAGCGATGTCAAAAATAATTGGGCAACCAATCGATTACGCATTCCGAATTGATTTTGCCGGATTTGTGAAAGCAATTGATTATGTTGGGGGTATTGATGTCACTGTCGCGAATGCACTTGATGATTATGAGTATCCAATCGATGGGAAAGAGGAAGACACGTGTGGACACACTCCAGAAGAAATGCAGACACTGGTTGCAAGTGATTCTTCAGCTCTTCAATTATTCCCGTGTCGGTATATGCATTTACATTTTGATAAAGGATTGCAACATATGGATGGGAACACTGCGCTTATGTTTGTAAGATCGCGCCATGGAACTGGTGCTGAAGGGACTGATTTTGCAAGGTCTCGTAGACAACAACTGGTCATCGAAGCATTTCGCTCAAAAGTCTTGTCTCTACAAATCGCACTCAATCCAGTAAAAATAATTGGTCTGTATTCTATTCTCAAAGACAGTATCGATACCGATGTGTCTCAGGACGAATTTGGTCTCTTTATTAGATTTTTTCAACAAATAAAGAGTAATAAAATAGAGTCAACTGTTATAGATTTTGGAGATGCTGCTCAAAATCGTCCTGGGCTTTTAATAAATCCTCCCATTAGTAGTAATTATGATTTTGCATCAGTACTGCTTCCACGAATTGGGGATGGTAATTTTTCAGAAATTCAAGATTTTGTGAAATGTGAAATAACAAAGGGAGCCTGTATGGTTTCAGACCAGCCCAAACAATAATTTTATGAACATAAAAGTTAATGCTTCTATTTCTGATTTCCCAATTTTTATACCTCTCGAAACATTTTTTAAAGAATACAAAAAAGCAGGAGTTGATGGCGTAGAGATTGTCGGAGGATATAAAAGTCGGTGGTCAATGAAGACGATTTTATCCTATGCAAAAAAATATCAATTGCCTGTCATGTCTATCCATCAGCCATTGTGGTCTGGTATCAATGTGTATTTCGACGAGAAATTTTTTGCTAATCTCGCACGTCGTGAGATAAAAAAAATAACATTTCACCCGCTGACGCTTTTGCCTTTTTCAAGCCCCACAATGCAAAAATATTTTAATCGCCTTGCTAGCTTACAGGAAAAATATGACATTACCGTATGTCTCGAAAATATGCCGGATGATAGGTATTATCATAAGTTATATAACTATCCGAATAATAAATTTCTTTCACATCTTGAAGATATGTATAATATTGCTCAGGCATATGGATTTTCTCTGACCTATGATGTGAGCCATGCAGAATTAGCAGCGCCGCAAAAAGAAAAGGTTTTTAATAAAATATTTTCTACCATCGCCAATATTCATCTGAGTAGTTTTAATAATGTCAAACATCATCTCCCTGTATATGAAGGAAATTTAGACACAGATGGATTTATAGAATTTTTATTGAAAAAACAATACAAAGGATTAATAACATTGGAGTTAAATAGGTCTTTTTTCCTCTCTATTATTGCGCCATATAATTTCTCCGGGATGGCAAAATCAGTTGCCTATATTAAAGAGAAAGCGCGTACACTGTAGTCTCTCCATTTTGATAAATAATTTTTCCAAGCGTGCTGAATTTATCTTCTGCAACTCTATATTTTTTTCTCTCCAAATCACCAATAAATATAAGAGAAATTTTGTATTTCTTTATAATATTTTTTGCTATTTGCAGATTTGTTGTTTCATAGAGCGTTTGGATATCGGCAATTCTGGGTGGTGCAATATCATAGGTACCACGCCATAACCATTCGTGTACTGTCCATCCAAAAACAGTAGGCAGACCCGTATTGGCAGAGACTCGTGCATAGTCAGTATAGGAATCTCCCTGCGCTTCCAAAATTATCGGTTGTCCTGTAATATTTTGATTTATCCAAGTAATTGCAGCAGCATCTGTTGGATAGAGTTTATGTAAATAGGTTGTCCCATCAAGAGAATATGATGTTTTTAAATTATCAAAATATGAGCTCGTAGCAAAGTACGAATAACCTAATACAAGTATTATGAAGCATGTAGAAAGTAGTATGTATACGATGAAAAGAATACGTTTTTGTATACGTAATACAGAATACTTACTACATAATACTAGTCGGAGAAATATGTACCCGCTACAGATTGATAGTAAGATATATGCCTGGTACACCATCTTAAACATCGTATTAGCTCGAAAGTAGGTATCATAAATATCTTTTAAATAGACAAATTCTGGGATAAGAATAAGGAGCGTTGCAATTGCAATAAGAATAAGAATGAATGAGTCTGATGGGAGGACTTCTTTCTTTTTTTTCTGTTGGACATAAAGAAAAATAAGAAATGAAATAGCAAAAAAATAGAAAAATCCATACAGTGTTGCAAGTTGCCAAAGCGGCGAATGCATGCAGTGGTTTGGCTCAAAAAGAAATGGACCAATATGACCAAGATTGGTCAGAAATGTCGGTGCGCAATTGATGCCGATTCCTGATGCAATTTTCTCAGGATGAAAATTCAAAGAAAATGGAAAGACAAAGAATATAAATGACAGCAGCGTTAATAGTATGTAGCTAGTAGTATGAAGTAGGTATGACCATGTTTGCTTAATTCTTAATTCATAATTCATAATTCTAAATACTTGTTCTTTCAGTAGATTTTTTTGATGATAGGCAATGCTGGTAATAATAATAAATGTTAAACCAAAATATATAATTCCATCCCATGCATTCGTCATGTACATGATTGCTAGTAGGAAACCTACTAGCAATAAATTACTAATTTCTAATTTCGAATTTCTAAATAAATCCAAATTTGCAAATGTCCAATGACCAAAACGTTTAGAATTTTGAGTATTTGATTTTGTAATTTGTTTAGTATTTAGTATTTTGGATTTAGATATTAATGAGAAGAGTACTGCTAGCATGAGTAATACAAATGGAATATCGAGTACATGTCCATGCAAGTCTGATACAACAAATGAGTAGCTTGGGAATTCATGAATAGTATGGAAAATAAAACGGGTCGCATTTGGATACCAATAATTATTGGGAAAGGTAAGTGGTGAAAAGGCTAATTTCCACAGTGGCACTGGGTAGTCATTTTGGTATGGCTTAAAAAAAGCATAGAGAATGTGCAAATTCCCAGCAAAAGTCAGAAGAAAAGCAGTAAGTAAACCTCCACATAAAATAACAAATCTTTTTCTCCGATGGGGTCCTGCCGCTCGTTGCCCCCATCCGATGTCCTCAGTCGATTTCTCCCTGCGGGCACTCGATGGGGGTCCCCCAGTCGCGTCACCCCGTCTTAGAGATTGTAATAAAAAGTTCACTAAATTCCCTCCTATAGAAAATGCACCTGTAAAGCAAAATGCAAAAATAGTTGAGAGCATAAGATTGAATGTTTGTGCTGAAGGCAATCCGGAAAGCTTGGTAAGGACGGCAGTGGTAAAATGGCCAAAATAGTAATAATTGATAGGTTCTGGTGTGTACCACATGTCACGAGGAGGGAAGTAACTACTCCTGAGAATGGAATTAATAAATCCAAAATCCATGAATTTTTCAAGTCCATGAATATCTGGTTGATGGATTTTGACAAATGCCCAAAAAGAAAGTGCAGCAAAAAATAATATCTCTTCAAATATTATCCATGGAAGATGTTGTCTGATGAGTAGCGCATCTCTTGTTTGCAATTTCCGCATTAGGAAAATACTGGTGAGAATAAGAAACCCAATAAGGACGCCAAAGACTTCGTATTGAGAAAATGGAAAGAGATGAAGAATGCCAATAACAAAAACAGTGTAGGAAATAATTGCTGTTCCTAAAATTTTTGAGAAAATATATCCCTTGTCAAAAAAATTAGAAAAAAGTCTTGCAACAAAAGGGAAAAATAAAACACCGATGACAAAAAATGTCATCCACCAAATAGCGACAGATGTAATATCAGAAATTGTCATACCTTAATAAATGTCATCCAATGTTGATAATATAAAAAATCAATGAGTGCGAGAATAATAGAGAATGTAACAAGAATCACACTTGCAATTCTGTTATTTTTATATAGTTTATAGAATTGAAATAATGAAAGTCCACAAAAAAGATAGATAATAGGTAAAAGGATTAGTCCACGAGCACCATTAGGAGGGTCGACCGTTAGAATTTGTCCAAAAAACAATCCAAGAAAGTAAATTACAAACAAATAAAAGGTTTTCTGTATTTTTTGAAAAGCAAAAAAGATTCCAGCCCAAAATAATGGAATAAGTACAGGAGAAATTGGTGAAAGCCGCAAAGGGAGGTATCGAGGATCTTCAATCCCTCCACCATTTACAGGTAATAATGTAATCCACGAAAGAAAAGTTGTTTTTATTTGATACCATATTATTTCAGGAAATGTATAAAGTCCATGATAGGGAAGATTGACATTGTTAATTGCAACAACACGTGAACGGAGAGTAAAAAGATCCCAATGATGAATAACTTGATTTAACCAAGGGAAAAAAATAATGAGAATTGTTAATAAAAATGTTGAGAGATATACAAGTCGTTGTTTGCTAAATAAGAATAGTATTATTACAGTGACAACATAAATTTCTCCTGATCGATACGAATATAATGTTAATCCACTAAAAAGTCCTGAAAGAATAACAAAGACAATAGACTTTCTTTCTATCGCGGTTATGGCAAAAAATATTGCATATAATCCCAAAGAGAGTGTGTAAATAACGCCCCACCCAACGCGAGAAAATTGTAAAAAATAGTAGCTATAAGAAAAAAGAAGCGTTATGCAAAATGCGACAGTTATGTTTGTATAACGTTTTGCTAAAAAATAAAATGGAATCAGCGCAGATATGCTAAATATAACAGAAACAATTCTTAGAGCCAAAAGCCAATTTGAAACATGAAAGATTTGAATTAGAAGAATGGTAGGGTAATACATAAGAGTTGCTTGACTAAAATCCCATTGAAAATTCACAGGATAAAAACCTGGAGATGTGAGAAGTTTTGCGATATCGCGAAGATATGCCGGTTCGTCGACAACGAGAGGAGTAGATGTTGTTAAGTTCCAAAGACGAGGAATAAATGCAAGGAGAACTAACATTACAATCAGAATGAATGATGGATATTTTTTGAGAATGTTTGTTGTCATAAACGTTCGCAGTTTCTAGAAACTCTATACACGAAATAATTTCTATGATTAGAATATGCGAGAGAAAATTGTGAATAGTAGACAGAAGAAATTTTTGGTGTATTCGAATCTGTGAAATCTTTATTTGGTAACTCCAGATAATCAACATGATTTTTTGTTAGCAAATAACATGCGGTAAATTTGTCTTGTGCTGTAAGAATCGCATCACGAATTTTACCTCGTTTGTCAGTATCATAGCCTGCGGACCAGGAAAAATATGGCCAGCCAAGAAATATTTTTCGTCCTGCTAAAGACGCATTGTCATACAGGTATTGTGTGTTAAAAAATATCGCAAATGGGGGCGTATTACTTTTTATCCACTGGACATCGGGATTTTTTGGATAGTCGGCAAGTGCAATTTGATAGTCATTATACAGTGGAAAAAAATCAATTATTCCGGAAAGGACAAGAAGGAATGTGAGAGCAATGACAACTGGTTTGGCAACGTCCCACTTTCTCCAAAACCACACAAGTGTATACGCTGATAGCATAGCGCCAAGTATCATGAAATAGTTAAAAAATTTATGATTGGCGGCAATTTCTGGAGAGAATTGAAAAAGATTACCAATAACAAAAAGCAAAATTACTGCAAGAAATAGTTTTTTTGCATTTCGCGGCGCCAAAAACAACCCAATCGGAATAAGAAAAAAATGAAGGCCTAAATTAAAAAGCCAATACTGCAAAAAGGAAAGTATGGTAACTGGCGCCTGCGCAAGGTAGCCTATATGAAAAGCCAGTCCAGTTCCACCCCCGGTATGTGTGTAGAGATATTGAGGGAATGCAAGAAGTCCTGCAACAATAATCATTATTCCAGTCGTCATTCTTAATTTTGGGAAAAATACCGCTATCCCACATAACACCACGATCGAAATAATAAAGACCGCCATATTCAAAAGAAAAGAAAGGCCAAGAATGGTACCAAGAAAAATACTCCACATAATCGTCATCCCGGGCTTGACCCGGGATCCATCTTTTTGAGATTCTGAATCAAGTTCAGAATGACGAGAAACATGAAACAGCAATACATAAATCAGCAACATGGATAGTCCATAGGACAATGCTAAATGTCTCTGGTTGGTATAAATATTTAAATTCCAAAATGCAGAGACAATTTTTCCATCATAAGGGCCGAAGGATGAGAATGTTTTGGAAGAGACAATGTCTGTGAGTGTATGTACGCCAAAAGGATGTTGCCGAAAAAATTCTAAAAATGCAAAGCTTCCATTAAATAGAAAAAAGACAACAGAAAGTACACCAACTGCTATTGACGAAAATAGTTTTTTTGCAAAGAGATATATCATTACCAATAAAAAGAAAAAACCTAATGCTGAGGGAATATTCAAAGCAAAGTCCAATCTCATACCTATTTTCTCAAGCATAGCGACAAAAAAATAAAAGAGAAAATGATATTTTATCGGTTCTCCTGCAAAAATTGGATATTGCGGTGGGAAATTGCTACCAAAAGAAAATGAGCGAATAAGAGGAATGTGACTTGCAAAATCACTCCACGCTTTTGATGCAATATACATACTCCCAGTATGATATGAGAATGTACTCCACATAAGCCAGAAAGAAAAAAGGGCAAGAACGAGAAAAAATAGTAGCTCCCAAACTGTGATAGGCAAACTGAATGCTAGTTGTTTTAGTCGCAATTGTTTCATTGTTCCATTGTCATTTGTTTATTCGTTTATTGGATTATTTGTTAATTACTATGCCGGCAATCTTCTGGCCGAGTTGGACGGCATAGTTGGTCCCTCTATCCCACGGATAGACTTGTTGCATATTAGCTAAATAGACATTTTTTAGTGGTGTCTCAAAAGAGGGGACCATTTTTGAATAATTGACAGGAATAATTGGTTGGGCAAAAGGGACGCTAAATTTTCTCACAGTAATAAGTGATTTTTTATACCCAGGATGGATTTTTTCCAAAAACGGATCAAATTCTTTCATAATTTCTTTTTCACTCATAGAAAAATATTTATGGTTAGAAGGTAAATAATTTCCTAAGTAGACAATATGCTCGTTGTTATATTTTTTAGCATCCATGAAATTAGTATGCTCAACAACTGCAAGAATTGGGGACGAGGTGTCACAGACATTTAGCCAGTAGGTGCCATCGGTAAAAAAAGGTTGGGAAAATCGTGCAACAAGCACAACCGCACCAAGTCCTTTCAAGTGTAATAATTTTTCTTTATAGTTTTCCGGCAACTGTGGTGCAAGCTTCGTAAAGATAAATGAAGGAAGTGTTACAATAGCTTTATCAAAAATTCCAAATTTTCCAACAGTTATTTTTCCATTCTTTTCCTCTATTTTTTCAACACTCGTCCCATACATAATTTCTCCTCCCATTTCTCTGACTTTTTTATCAAGTGCTTTCGCAAAACGTAAAAATCCTCCTTCTGGATAGGAAAGACTTGGTGTCCGTTTGACAATTCTTGCCCAAAACCATGCAAGGGAAATATCTTTTGTATAATTTCCAAATTTATTATGTAAGAGCGGATACCACAGCAATGCGTATGCTTTTTTTCCCATTGCTTTTGGTAACCATGTATCCGCAGTCACTTTTTCTAAAGGTTTCCAGAATGGATCAAGACGCAAAAATCCAAGCGTTGTAATCATTCGAAGTCTTTCAAAAAAAGACAATTTGGGAAAAGTTAAAAATGTTTTGGGGGAATCCAGTTGATAGATTTTTCCATCAATGAGAGAAGAAGTTTTTGGGAGACGAGTGAGGACTGGATAGTGTATTTCATCTGCAAGATGTAGTACCGCTTTATCATTGGTAAACCAATGATGATAAAATGCCTCAAGAGTCCAGTCCCACTCTTTCTCTTTGTAGCCTATGGCAAGTCCTCCTGGCGTATTATCTTTTTCAAAAACAACGACACTATGCCCTTTTTTTAAAAGTTCGTATGCAGCAGTAAGTCCGGTAAATCCAGCACCAATAATTGCTATTCTCATATTTTCCTCTTTGATTCCCTCGCCCTATCTATAGGGAGAGGGTTAGGGTGAGGGTCGTTCATAAACTCGCTCCTCGAGTAAGTAGAAAGAGTAGCATACCGATAGCTGCAGTGGCAATACCTGCAAATGCGCCAAAAATTACCGTATTACTTCCTGTTGGCAAAAGAGATTTAAGTGCTTTTGTTGGCGTTGGAGAGATAATCAAGTTTTGAACAACTGTTGGACTTGTCGTGATAGAAGATGGAGTTGGAGAAACAATTGCGACAGTTGGAGTGACAGTAGGCGTCAATGTTCCTGATGGCGTTGCTGATTGAGTTACTTGTGTACCTGCTGCAAAGACAGTAAAAGATTGTGTGATGCTTTGCAAAATACCATGTGGACCCGGAGCAGTTATGGTAATGGTGTGAGATCCAGGAGATAAATTAGTCGCTGGACGATAAGACCATGTACCACTGCTATCGGTTGTGACACTTGTTGTAATTGCTGCATCTGAGTGAATTTCTATAGTCACTGTGCTGCTTGGTGCTGCTGTCCCCTGAAATTGTGGCTTCTGGTCAGTAAAGCTTTCATTTTTTGTGGGAGTGAGAATTTGAGGTTGGGGATTAAATGTGCTACTCAGTCCAAACACAGGAAAGCCAGTGATAAGTGCTCCCGATGATGACGCCAGAGGAGCTGAAGATGTTGTAAAATCATAATTTTGTGAAAGCGTTATAGTAGGGACTGTCCCAGCTAAAGACTCAAGTATTTGAGCGCTGGATGTATTTGTCCCATCAATTGCGAAGAGTTGTAAGACACTTGTTGGAGTAAGCGTCATGTGCGTAGAAAAGTCAGCGTTTCTGAGCGTATTAAGAGGAATTGTATATTGTCCGGTATTTTTCGAAAGCACTGAAAGTGTTTGTCCATTTGCACTCGTCACATAGAGAAGTGCCTCTTTTGGAGCACTTCCGTCTGGTGAGAGTATAGTGCCGATAAGAGGAGGAATATTTGTCGGACTGTCACTGAGTGTTGGCCCGGTTGACGAGGTAAAATAATTGCCATTATCAAGATAAGTTGTTGCACCGGATGTTATGGAAAAAATATATTTTGTCTGCGGACTGAGTGTTTGTACGCTAATGCTATGAAGGAAATACATGCTGGGAACGCCACTTTTTTGATCGCGATCGTCAAAAATAGTTTGGAGAGTATCTTTATCTTTCCCAACAGATAGAGTCCCAATAACAGCGGTGTCTGTTTTATATGTCAGAGTAAATCCGCTGTCAGTGACATTGGTAATGCGTATATTTTGAGGATTTTCACTGGGTGCTGCAAAATTAAACACCTTCACCCCAGTACCAACAAGGAATGTTGTTGCGACAGTACCAATAGCAATAAGAAGCAGGCCAAGGATTGTTGGTATTTTTTGCTCCCAAAAATTATTCATTATCGTGCACCTCCTGAAGCGACGCTTCCACCTGCTGTTGCAATTGGCACAATAGGAATGATTGGCGGAAGAGGAGATGGTGTTGGAGAGGCAAAGGCACTCGTTGATGCTTGAAAAGTCCCTTCCACTTGCTCGCGTTGTTTTATTTTGGAAATCGCGCTCGTATCAAACCGCCCATTAATCGGTGTAAGATTTGCATTCACTGCTTCAGACACTTTTGATGTTGTCGCGTTATGATAAATAGTGAATCCTATCCACATGACAGTGACAAGAAAGAGTGATATGAGTAAAAATGTTATATCTTTTTGTTTCATAATGGCGCGCTTTTAAAATATGCTTTTCCATGAATAGTGAGTGTTGTATTTCCGAGTAATGCTGATTGAGTAGTATTTCCAGTGCTAATGCTCACGGAATCAATGCTCGTTACTCGTTGGTAATTCACGAGAGATAAAAGGAATGATTGACAATCAGAAAAAGCTCCAATCACATCCAGCGAAAAAGCAAAGGATGTATATAAAGGATTTTGCGTACCGATATCAACAGGAAATGTTTGAATTCTTGAGACAACAACAGCGTGCTTGGTAGCGAGTGCCTGTATCTGTGCAATAAAAAGAGAAATTTGTGGGTCCTTAGGAAATGCATTGGTAATAGTCGTAATATCTCCTTGTGCCTCAAGTGTTGTGTATTGCTGCTGGAGATTTGAAATGTTACTTATTTTTTGTGAAAGTGTATTTGCAACAACAGTATTATCGTTAATCTGTTTTTGCAAATCAGCAATGGTTGAGAGAGTAGGATTTATTGCAATGAGTCCAAAAAAGATAAGCGCAATAAATGTTAGGACAAGTGTGGTAAAAGATTTTACTCGTTGCTCCTTAAGCATGGGGAAAAGTGTCAGTAAATACTTACTGTCTTTCGGAAGAGAAAGGGTAAATTTCTTTTTTGGAGCTTTTGCTCCATCAGCCTCTGGCTGATATGGTGGTTGTATTGGTGTATCTGCCATAATTATTTTTGTCCAAATCCCGTTACTGGTGCGCCTTTGAGTGTTGCCGTAATACCAAAAGCAATGGTTGCTGTTGTTGTGCGATTTTCGATTTTATCCACACTGACGCTTTGTATACCTTGATATTTTTTCAGGCTATCAATAAAAGATGAAAGAGACAGAATTGACGGTGTCGACCCTTCTAATTTTATGCTGGATGAAGAAAGTGAAAATGTTTTCATGGACATGTCTGTTGGAATAAGTTTGGTAACATCAGAAAAAACGCTGACTGTCTGCATTGCTGACTTGCCAAATTGGTTAGAAAGGCTAATACGATCCTGTACATCACGATATGTTTTTTCATTCTTGGCAAGAAGTGCCATAATTGCTTGTTCTTGCTGGATTTTTGTATGTAAATCAACGATTTGCTGATCAAGCGTAAACCGATAGAGGAATGCTAAAAGCGCTACGCTTTCTGTTATGACTATCACGACACGCCCGCCGGTTAAGGCCCACTTAAGAAAGCGATCCACAAAAGGCTCACCCCGCCCTCTCACAAGGTTAATTGTTGCTGCGTTTTGCATGCAATTCTAGTGTAGAAGGTTTTGACACGCATGTCAAAGAAGAATTAAGAATTATGAATTAAGAAGTAAGGCGGGGTGACGCGAGCGGGGGACCTCGCCACCTTGTGCCATGCAGGGAGGTATCGACCGAAGCCATCGGATGGGGGATGGCAAGCGGCAGGACCCTACCTAAAACAGAACGAGGAGAAATTACTTATTTTTCTTGGAAGGGGTTTTCTTTGCAGGAGCTTTTTTTGCTTTGCCCGCCTTAGCTTTAGCGACAGTGGATTTTTCTTCTTTTTTTGAGCTTTTTCCAGCCAAAAGATGGGAAAGACTTGATTTCATGCGCGCTGCTTTATTTTTGTGGACAACAAATTTCTTTGCAGCTTTATCAATTGCAGTAAATGCAACGCTTACTGTTTTTTCTGTTGGACTTTTCTTTGCAGCTTTGACAGCACTTTTCATCGCTTCAGTATAGGCAGAATTTGCTGCTGTTCTTTTCTTGTCTTGCCTCAGTTTCTTTTTTGCTGATTTTATTACTGGCATGGTGTAATTCTACCATGTTATACTTAAATTCGCAAGGCTCCTATGGTTAATAATTTGTTTCGTAAAAGTATTTCTCTCCTGCTTCGTCAACAGACAAATATCCTTTCTGCTGCATTTATTATTATGACAACAGTGCTTTTGTCTCAGCTCTTAGGTTGGCTAAGACAGCGCCTGCTTATTTCAATATTTGGTCTTACCACAACAGGACTCTATTATTACGCGACCAATCTTCCGGATTCTTTATTCCAAATTATTATTGCAGGCGCACTGTCCAGTGCATTTATTCCTGTCTTTTCTCAATATATTGTCAAAAAAGATGAAAAAGAGGGATATCATTTTGCTTCATCTCTTCTTTCTGTATCTTTAGCGCTCTTTTTTTGTATTTCTATAATCCTTTTCATTTTCGCAACACCATTTGTGCATTATTTCGTCGCACCAGGACTTCCGATGCATCAAATTCCGCTTGTTGCTTCTCAAATGCGTATTATTCTTTTTGGAGAAATGCTCTTTATTATTGCGAGCTTCTTATCTAGTATTTTACAAACCTACAATCAATTTCTTATACCAGGATTCGCCGCTGCACTCTATAACCTTGGTATTGTTATTGGGATTGTTTTCCTTTCACCATTTCTCGGCATTTATGCTGCAAGTTGGGGAGTGGTTTTGGGAGCATTCCTTTTTATTCTTTTTCAAGTGCCATTTGTGAGACATGTAGGATTTAGATTCCATTTTTCTCTTTCTATTACCAAAGGAATTATGGAAGTGATTCATCTCATGTGGCCACGGACTCTCTCTATTACCATTTCAAATATTGGAGTACTTCTCACTGGAATTTTTATTTCTTACCTTGCAGACGCATCGCGGAATTTAGTGATTTTTGATAGCGCAAAGACGTTGGGATTTGCGCCGGTTGCGTTATTTGGCCTTTCTATTGCGCAAGCGGCATTTCCGGTATTGTCTCGTCAAAAAGATAATTTTGAAAAATTCAAAGAGACCCTTTTAGGAAGTATCATACAGACCTTGTATATTATCTTACCAATCTCTGTATTATTTTTAGTGCTTCGTATTCCGATTGTAAGACTTGCGTATGGTGTGGCAAAATTTGACTGGCCGGCAACAGTGTTGACTGGTCGGACACTCGGCTTCTTCGCGGCAGCAATTTTTGCGCAATCACTTATCAATCTTTTACAACGAGCATTCTGGGCACTGCACGATACGAAAACACCACTTCTTATTACCATATTCTCTACTGTCATCATGATGTCTCTCAGTGTTTTCTTTTTATTTTACCTGCACATGACTGTTGCAAGTATTGCCTTGGCGTATTTACTTAGTAGCATTGTTACCATTGTGGTATTATTTCTCTTTCTTGAGAGAAAAATAGGAGGGTTTGCCAAGCGTCATTTTCTCTTTGCACTTCTTAAGATTGCTATTGCGACCATTTGTACTGCAGTTGCTCTGTATGTCCCAATTAAGCTTCTTGATCAATTAGTTTTTGATACGACCAAGACAATAAATTTACTGCTTCTTACTGGAATATCTAGCATCATCGGTCTTTCTTTATATTTATTTCTTACCTGGCTTTTTAATGTTGAAGAAGCACGAACATTCCTTTTATTATTTAGAAAAGTAGGAAATTGGAAAGAAATACTCTATTCCTCAGGAGAAGTACTCGAGCCCACCAAGCAAAATCCCTAAACCAGATAATATTCGGATGAAATTCAGGAAACCAGAATAGTCAGAAATACCAGAAGATCAGAAAATCTGATATACTTATACACTGGTTCTCTGATATTTTCTGATATTCAGAATATATCTGAATATCATCTGAATGTATGGATCAACAACATATACGGAATTTTGCCATTATTGCGCATGTCGATCACGGGAAATCCACTCTGTCTGATAGATTTTTGGAAATTACTGGGACAATTCGCAAAGATACCTTGGATGCGAAAGAACAATTCCTGGACCAAAATCCAATTTCACGCGAGCGTGGCATTACTATTAAGCTCGCCCCCGTACGAATGAAATATAAGTTTGCAGATTCAGAATATATTCTGAATCTGATAGATACTCCCGGTCATGTGGATTTCTCCTATGAAGTATCCCGGACTTTAGCAGCGTGTGAAGGAGTTATTTTGCTTGTTGATGCGACAAAAGGAGTACAAGCACAGACTGTTGCACATTTAAAAGCAGCTCGAAAAGAAAATCTTGCCATCATTCCAGCTATCAATAAAATCGATATGGAAGCTGCTCGTCCTGAAAGAGTTGCCAAGCAACTGGAAGTACTTGGCTTTTCTGCCTCAGAAATTTATTATATTTCAGCAAAATCAGGAGAAGGTGCAGAAAAATTATTACAAACAGTCATAGAAAAAATCCCTTCGCCTTCTGGAATTCCGGAAAGTCCGTTGCGAGCGCTTATTTTCGATGCAGTCTATGACGAGCATCGAGGCGTTGTCGCATTTGTGAGAATTGTCGATGGAGAGGTACGGACAAATGATAAGATAGAATTGCTCCAGACCGGGTCTAAGACAACAGCAATTGATGTTGGGTATTTTACACCACAACTTGTTACCTCAAATTATTTATCCTCAGGTGAAATTGGCTATGTCGTGACAGGAGTCAAAGATATTCGCCAAGTGAGAGTCGGAGATACAATAACATCGTCCAGTATCAAATATCTAATATCTACTATCAAACCTCTCCCAGGGTACAGTACCCCCAAGCCAATGGTATTTTTTGGCATGTATCCAACAGCGACAGACGAATTAATTCCGTTAAAAGAAGCACTCGGTAAATTAGCACTTATCGATGCGTCTCTTACCTTTCATGATGAATATTCTGCATTTTTGGGCAGTGGATTTCGTGTTGGATTTTTAGGACTCTTGCATGCAGATATTGTGAGACAACGACTCAAAGAAGAATTTAATACCGAGCCACTTTTTACCTTGCCACAAGTGTTGTATGAAAAAAATCCTGATGGGTCATACAAGGAGCCATATATGCATCTGACCATTCACGTGCCTCAGGAATATCTTGGTGGCGTTATGACTGTCTGTCAGAAAAAAAGAGGAAGTATGACGTATATGGAATATCAGGACACCAATGTTATTCTGGAATACGATATGCCATATAGTATGTTTTTGCGTGGTTTGTCTCCGGATCTCAAAAGTGTTTCATCAGGATTTGCCAGCATTGATTATGAAATTACTGACTATAAAGATGCGGATTTAGTCAATATAGAAGTAAAAATTAATGATACCTCTATCGATGTATTATCTGAATTTGTCTATACTGATGAAGCAGAATTTGTGGCAAGAGAAAAAGTCAAAAAATTAAAAGCATCACTGCCTCGTCAGCAATACAGGCAGGTTTTACAAGCATTTATCGGCGCAAAAATTATTGCTCGAGAAGAAATTCCTCCTTTTAGAAAAGATGTGTTGGCAAAAATGAGTGGTGGAGATAGGACAAGAAAAGATAAATTACTAGAAGCACAGAAAAAAGGAAAAAAGAAAATGTTTGGCATTTCAAAAGTCGAAATCCCCCAGGAAGCGTTGTTTGAAATGATTAAGTCATAAAATTTCTAATTTCTAATTTCTAAATAAATCCCAAATTCCAAACTATAAAGCGAAGGCGCGACATTCCTTTACAACTGAATTGGAATTTTGCTGTAAAGAAAGTAGTCGATAACAGATAGACAAACGGTAGCAAAATTACACGTAGCGAAGATGAATCTCTGTGAGATAGCTGCTGAGCGTCACGTTGTAAAGAGAATGAGAGACTAAGCCACCAAGATAACGGATTATAACCCAAATAGCAAACCAATTCCAATTATTGTGAGGATTGCTCCGCCAATGCCTGCGCCAAAAATAATTTGTCCTGGTCCTGTCACAGGAGGTTTGGCTCGGGGAGCAGTTGTTGGACTTACTCCGGCAAGCGTTGTTGTCGGGGTTGCACTTCCTGTTCCACTAGTTCCACCAGCAATCCCACCACCACTTCCACCAGTTGTTGCAGTCCCTCCGCTTACCGTAATTGTTTGTGAACAGGATGTTGGGTTACTGCTTACTCCAACGCTGTCTACAACAACTGCTGTTGCAGTGAAGGTCCCGTTATTTTGATACACATGCGCAACTTGTGCAGACATACTATTGGTACCGCTTCCTTGGGTTATATCTTGTGTCTGCCCATCACCAAAATTAAAAGTTATTTTACTAATTATTGTTGGACTAGAATTGCCATTAGCTGTGACAAGGACTGAAAATGGCGCATTACCAGAGGAATTATCAACAGAAAGACTGTTACATACTGGTCCAGTTGCGCTGCTTGTTGTTGTGGGTGTTGGTGAAATCGACCCAGTTGGATTTGCGCCACCAGTTATAGTCAAAAGAAGTGGCTCACTGTGGAGGAGGACATTTTCTGCAGGTTGGTCTGTTGTTGCAACAGAAAGTACTTGATTTTGCCCGCTTACAAAAGCAAGAGAAGTATTTGATGGCGTATTTGCCAATGGGTGAAGGGTAATCGTTGCGATTTGAGTTTTGGTAGTTATTACTTTTGTTGGATCTGGTCCGACAGATACGGTGACGCTCAGGACGCAATTTGTTCCATTACATGTTGCGCCTTTTGGTCCATCTAGTGTTACAGGAAATGCAGAAGTATTGACGGAAATGTCACTATCAGCAAGGCTAAAGAAATTACCATCATACTGAATAGCAATTTTTATAAAAGAGACTTTATTGGGATTACTAGGATCTCCAGATGGATCGACAAAAAGATTGACAGGAAATGGAGTGCCGACAGTGGCAGTTGTTTGCGCCCCTTGTGGTACCAGAGAAAGATTGCTTGCAGGATTGGCGTTACTTTTTTGCTGGGTTGTTTGAGTGGTAAGAATATAAATAGTCAAAGGAATAGCCAAAAGAAGAATACCAACAAATCCAATGAGCAGTGCTTTTTTTACCATAATAGTCCTTATTCTATGCTAATAGAGTTAGGAAGAGGTGTCAAGTAATTGTCGTTCAAACAAACAAACTCTTGTAAATAATTGCGATTTCTGGTATAAATTGAAGAATTATGAAAGTAACACCATTATTTGACAATGTCCTTATAGAGCCATTAGAAGCTGAAGAAAAAACAGCAAGCGGTATTATCCTGCCGGACAGTGCAAAAGAAAAACCACAAATAGGATTAGTAAAAGCTGTTGGAAAAGGGAAAATTGGCCCAAAAGGAGATGTGCATCCAATAGTTGTCAAAGTGAATGATAAAGTTATGTATAAAAAATGGGGCGGCAATGAAGTGAAAATGGATGGAAAAGAAATGACCTTAGTCTCGCAAGAAGATATTCTTGCCATAGTAAGTTAGGACTATAAGAATTAAGTGATAAGTCAACAAGGTATCTTTATCACTAAAGTCCTTTAATCTTTTATTCTTAATATATGAGTAAGCAAATTAAATACGGAAAAGATGCACGAAAAGCCCTTAAGTCTGGTGTTGACCAGCTGGCAAATGCTGTGGTAACAACCCTTGGTCCAAAAGGACGAAATGTTGCACTTGATAAGTCGTGGGGAGCACCAAGCGTTGTCCATGATGGTGTCAGTGTTGCAAAGGAAATCTCCTTAAAAGATCCTTTTGAAAATATGGGTGCGCAGCTTGTCAAAGAGGCGTCTTCCAAAACAAATGATGTAGCGGGAGACGGTACCACTACTGCAACACTTCTTGCACAGTCTATTATCAATAAAGGATTTGTCGAGCTTGATAAAAAAGATTCAACAGTCAATCCAATGATTCTCAAATCTGGTATAGAAAAAGCAACTGAGAAAGTTGTTGCAGAAATTAAGAAAATGGCAAAAGCAGTTAAAGATACAGACGTTGCAAAAGTTGCAACAATTTCTGCGCAAGATGAAAAAATAGGAAGTCTTATCGCAGAGGCTCTGAAAAAAGTCGGGAAAGACGGCGTGGTCACTGTTGAGGAAGGACGAGGCACCGAGCTTTCTGTTGAATATAAAGAAGGAATGGAATTTGATAAAGGCTATGCATCTGCATATTTTGTAACCAATCCTGATAGAATGGAAGCAGAAATTGAGGATCCATATATTCTTATTACAGATAAAAAAGTCTCAAGCCTCCAAGAATTGCTTCCATTTTTAGAAAGTTTTATTAAAGTCTCCAAAAATCTCGTTATCATAGCAGATGATATCGATGGAGAAGCATTGGCAGCATTGGTTGTTAATAAATTAAAAGGAACATTCAGTGCATTGGCAGTCAAAGCGCCGGGATTTGGTGATAGACGAAAAGAAATGCTGGAAGATATCGCGACTCTCACTGGTGGCACAGTTATCTCAGAAGACACCGGACGAAAATTTGAATCAATCACTATCGATGATTGTGGAAGATCTGATAAAGTATGGGCAGATAAAGAAAATACCAGAATTATCGGCGGAAAAGGTGACAATGAAAAAATAAAAGCACGCATCGCGCAAATTAAGAAAGCAATTGACACATCTACTTCTGATTTTGATAAAGAAAAACTTCAAGAAAGACTCGCCAAATTATCAGGTGGCGTTGCAGTCATTAATGTAGGTGCAACAACTGAAATCGAGATGAAAGAGAAAAAAGAGCGAGTCATCGATGCGGTTGCGGCAACAAAAGCAGCATTGGAAGAAGGCATTGTTCCAGGTGGTGGTGTGACATTGCTTCGAGCAAGAAAAGTATTAGTGACACTTCAAAAAGAGCTGACAGATGCAGATGAAAAAGTTGGCGCACGAATTCTCTATGAAGCACTTTCAGAGCCACTCACATGGATTGCGAAAAATGCGGGAGCAGATGCCGCGTCCATTCTGAAAGCAGTAGAAGCGTCAAAAGAAGAAGATTATGGATTTAATGCCATGACGATGAAAAAGGGGTCTATGATAAAAGACGGTATTGTTGATCCGGCAAAAGTCACACGAAGTGTTGTGCAAAATGCAGTCAGTGTTGGCATGATGGTACTCACCACAGAAGCACTTGTAACAGATCTTCCAGAGCCTCGACCTCCAATGCCTCCAGGCGGCATGCCAGGCATGGGCGGCATGGACTATTGATAATTTGTAAGAAAATTCTTACTTGACATTACTTCATATTGTTTTTATACTTTTTTTGGTATGATTTTTTCTGCCCTGAAAAAAATTACTCTTTTTTCTCTCGCTCTCATTTTGTTTTGTGCAATTGTCGGTAAAACCACAGTCCTTGCAGACTCAAATTGTACGCAATACACACTTCCAGTCACATTATCTCCAACAGATCCAACACACTATAACGTCGTTGGCTATTTGTGTAATGCTGATGCAGGAAATAACGTCCAGCTCACGCTTTCTGGGGCTACATACAACCATTCATATTGGGATTTTCCATTCGATCCAAAGACCTACTCTTATGTAAGAAATACAGTAAATACAGATTTTGCGACATTCAATCTCGATAGAATCGGGACAGGAGCAAGCGATCATCCAGTGCCAGAACTTATCAGTATTCAATCAAATGCTTTTGTTGCGCATCAAATTATTCAAGATTTAAGAAGCGGAGTCATTGCAGGGACACATTTTCAAAAAGTAGTAGTAGTTGGACATTCCATGGGATCTGCAATGGCAATAGACGAAGCGGCAACCTATCAAGATGTTGATGGAGTTATTCTGACAGGATACATCCATGGGACATTTAATCCAAGCTCATTCGCAGTGATTGGTACGGGTTCGTATCCTGCATTTCTTGATCCACAATTTAGCCCTACCTTGGCTCCAGGGTATTTGACAACCAAACCTGGGGTAAGAGGACCAGTGTTTTATTACGCACCTTTTGCAGATCCACAAGTTATAGCAACTGATGAAAGCACAAAAGATCTTGTGACAGATACAACAGTTGCTACATTTATTCCAACACTCGCATCTCATGAGTCAAATGCTATTCATGTTCCTGTACTCTTGGTTCTTGGGCAATTCGACTTTCTCTTTTGTGGCACCAATCCCGGATGCACACAGTCTCAAGTTGCGGCAAATGAAGCAAGCTTCTTTGACCCACAAGCACAATTACAAATCAATATCATTCCAAATACTGGACACGATTTGAATTTACATACAACTGCAGGGCAATGGTTTGGAATTGCTCAGACTTGGCTCAAATCCCACTTCAGTAACTAACTTCTTTTCGACTTGACAAAAAAGAAAAAATTGCTACACTAAGCCTATACATGGCACTTGTTCCCGAACCACAAAATAGATCGTTTATTCCTCTACATGAAGCACGCGATGCATTAGCAAATTATCATGCAATAAAATCAACTGAAGCTGGGAGAAGAGCAAATTCTCGAAATTTACTATGGCCACATAACTGGCTAATGGTGGTTGTAGATAGTTTGGAACAAGCGAGACATGAAGCGCTTGCTGAAGTAAATGCTTTTGCTGCTAGATCTTCTTCAAGACGATAATTCTAGATTGACAAGATCTCCATATTCTGTTTTACTAGACATATACATTCAGAGCGATAGGGAGAGTTTTGGCTCGACGATCTATCCGGCAACCCTTACATAGCACGGGTGCCAAACCAACATGAATGTGGTGAGCTCACCAACTATGCAACATTTTACTTTTACTTCAGAATCTGTTTGTGCAGGACACCCCGATAAAATCTGTGACCAAATAAGTGATGCTATTTTAGATGAAGTACTTACTCAGGATAGGTATGGCAGAGTGGCAATTGAGACCATTGCAACGTACAACAGACTTATCCTTGTTGGAGAAAGATTTTGAGAAAATTGCCAGAAATGAAATCAAAAGACTCGGTTACACAGATCCATTGCTTCATTTTTCAGACAAGTCCCCCATAGAAGTATATATCCATGCACAATCACCAGAAATTGCAAAAGGAGTATACCCCAAAGGTGCAGGAGATCAGGGCATGATGTTTGGTTTTGCATGCACTGAGACCAAAGAGCTTATGCCACTTCCCATTATGCTTGCGCACCATTTGGCAAGAAGAATAGATGCAGTACGGGAAGAAAGTATAATTTCATTTCTTCGTCCCGATGGGAAGACTCAGGTAGCTATAGAATATAAAAATGGGAAGCCAAAGAGAGTACAGTCAGTTATTCTTGCAGTGCCACATACAAAAGATATAACGCTCAAAGAAGTCCAACAGGCACTTTTCAAACATGTTGTTATTCCTGTCCTTGAGGAATATGGATTTTCCATAAAACCTTCCCAGCTTATTGTGAATGGCACAGGCATTTGGCATATGAGCGGTCCGGCTGTTGACTCAGGCCTCACTGGTCGAAAAATAGTTGTGGATACCTATGGAGGCTATGCTAGGGTTGGTGGTGGGTGTTTTTCCGGGAAAGACCCGACAAAAGTCGACAGAAGTGGTGCCTATGCAGCAAGATTTCTTGCCAAAAATATTGTGGCACACAAATTAGCAAAAGCAGCAGAAATTCGCGTTGCGTATTATATTGGCGCGAAAAAGCCTATTATGCAAGACATCGAGACATTTGGGACTGCAAAAGTTTCTCAAAAGGCTCTCCAGGATTTTTGTACTAAAATTCTTGATACATCTGTCAGAGGAATTTTAGAAACGCTTACGCTCAATCGTCCTATTTATCATCCGACAGCCGCCTATGGTCATTTTGGAAGAAAAGAATTCCCATGGGAAAAGGTGATTTTATAGACACGAATAGTCGTAGTCAAATGAGCTTGAGGTATATTGGGTTACCGTCACTTTTCCACCCGAGGTGAGAGGTGGTAAAGAGCAATTAGATTTAGCTGTTGCGAGTCGATGTGCACCAGGTAACCAGTTATTGAGGCCATTCAGATTACTTCCGTTACTTGGCGTACCAGCTATCTGATTCCACTGAGCGCTTGTCGAATAGATACCAACGCTTGCGCCTTGCGAATGAAGATATGCTACCATACCTTCCAGGTCAGCACTATTAAATTGCAAATTGGATTCCCAGGAATTTACTGTTTCTACATCCAGCCACCATGGATAACTTGAGGGATTTGCAGAAATTCCAGCTGTCTGTGCTGCCGGGATAAAGCGTGATTGCACATCCTCGACTGCACGATTCCAGCCATATTGCCATGAGCAAGCTATAGAATTACTGCCATCACAAGTTCCATATGGATTTGGTGCAATTTGCCCCGAAGGATCCACATTACTTGTTGGCCAGGAAGATGTACCAAGTCCTCCTGGATTGGCAGTATTGACATAAAGCTGTTGTGGTGGTTGATTGGTGCCCCCAAGAGATTTGCTCGCCCACGAAAGCTCACTGCTAAGACATGGATTTGTTGTATTTGCAAGTCCGTTATTCACGCCAACAATTCCAAATGCTTGATTAGTAGGATACGTACTCCCACATTGTGGATATGAAATATCATTTCCAACTGGAGCAGTGGAGCGATTTGCAGCCAGTGCAGGTTGGACAAATATAATACCTGCGCAGAGCAGTATGACAATATTGCGGAGAAACTGAGTCATTCATAGAGCATATCATAAATCACAGAAATTTGACAAAATTACCAAAATTCTTTTATAATGTGTTTAATATGGGAGATTTCAGAGCTTATGATAGCGGAGCTTACAAGGGAGAATGGGATACTTCAGGGAAACATGATCATAAATTACCACTCGCTCCTCGATCAATTGATCTAGTTCAGAGAACAGCTAATGACGAAATCGCACTAGAGGAGTTTAGAAGGCAATTAGATAGATTTCGAAAAGGTTACGGGGTTGCTAGTTTTGCTCCTTCACGTAGAGATGAAGCATCATTAGATTTCCAAGTAGATCCTCAGCCAATCACTGCTCCAACAAGACGACTTCCGTTTAAATTTATTGCTTTTTTAGGATTCGGTAAAGCCGCATAATTTTCTCCATTCGCACTCATAACGCATTGCCAGTCTTAGAATTCTTTTGTATCATTTCAATGTTATGGCAGCAGCAGAACTTACTCCTCAATTGGAAAAGCAGTGGTTGGAATGGATGGATAAAGTGCCACAGGATTCTCCCAAACGCGAACTTGTCGATAAAGCAAGAGGATATGCACAAGATTTACTTGCATGGGAAAAGACACCGACTCATGGGAGAGAAGAAGATAAGAGAGAATTGAGTGAAATCGAAGAAAAATACATTCCCGATGGAACCCCAGAAAAAAGAAGAAATCAAATTAATACAGGTGCGTCATCAATTATAAAAAAGGAACACGCTGATGAAGAAGCCAGGCGTCGTGCGACTATGCCAAGAATGCCATTGCCAGATCGTCGTGGACAATTAGGTCGTCCCGGCGATATCTTTGCAGGTGGCAGATGGAGAGATAGGAGAGATTTTCCTGCACCAGATGGAAGAATGGGGAATTTTTTGGGAAGAATAAATAGTAGAGGTGGATATGCCTATGGCCCACGATACTACAACGGCCCTTCATAAGTACCCTTTTTAGCTATTGACAAGTCAGTACATTGTCAGTACTATATATAGTATATGTTAACGCAAAAACTTTATAGGAATGGGAATTCTCTAGCTGTTACTATTCCAAGACAATATTTAGAAGATCTCAAGCTCAAAGAGGGGTCTGAAATTGTGGTGGAAAAAGAAGGGGATTCTTTAAGAATCGCCGCTAAAAAAAATATTTTGGCTTCCGATGTTGATACAAAGTTTATGAAAATGTTAGATTCTTTTATTACAGACCATGAAGATGTCCTTCAAGAATTGGCACATAAGTGAAAAAAACTGTTTACCTTTCCATAACACAAGTCCTTGCTATCCATGACCAAATGATCAAGAGATTTGGAGGGTCTGTGGGAATTAGGGATATTTCACTCATTGAATCTGCGCTTGGAAGGCCACAGGCAACTTTTGATGGGGAAGATCTCTACGATAATCTCTTTGATAAAGCAGCGGCATTATTACAATCACTTCTTAAAAATCATCCATTTGTAGACGGGAATAAAAGAACTGCTCTGACGAGTGCAGGCATATTCCTAGAATTAAATAATTACATCCTTATAAATTTTCATGAAGAAGAGGTCTTGTTTGCAGTGAAAGTAGATAATGAAAGATTAACGCTTGAGAAAATCAGTAAGTGGTTACATGAGCATTCAAAAGCGAGAAATTAGGCACTGATATTAATCATAATTCTATTAGACCGTATGTTATAACCCTGAGCTTGTCGAAGGGGCCAAAATAGTTAGGTTGGTATTGAGCCTTTCAATGTTTTAATATCCCATTTGGCAAGTTGCGCGCTTTCTTTATATGTAGTTTCAAGAAACTGCAGTATTTGTTTTTTCGGATTAGATGACTTTCTCACATTTTCATACGGCAGGATAGATAAAGATAACTTTTTGTTAAAGTAAGAACTTGCGGGACCGGTGTTAATTGTTTCAAATCCATTTGGTGCAGGATAGATATAAGAATAAAAAGCAGGATAGGGAAATTTTTTGTCTCCAGGCCAAAAACCAAATGTAAAATTTTCCTCATTCTCTGAATATTTCATTATCTTTCCAAGTATGCCTTTCAAATGAGGCGGATCGGCTTTTTTACCGGAAAACCGTGTGCCAACTAAATCAAACGATCCCCAGAAAAAATGTATCGGACTGCTTTTGCCTCTAAAATATCTTCGGAAAAGGTCAAAAACAAAAGATGTTTGCAACAAAATACGCCACCATCTGGCGACATACGCCTTATCATACGAGCTATGCGTTATATCTTTCTTGAAAGGTATCGGGTCTGCAAATTCTACCGGGACAGGATAAATTGACACGGAAATTTTAAGCTTTTTTAGCGCTTTCATAAAAACATCATAAAACTTTGCCACAGAATAAGATTTTAAAAGAATGATATTTTCTTTTCCGCTACTTGTCTGAATGATTAATTTGTGATGAATAAAATCAAAATCAATAGAAAATGCTTCCTTTTTATATGGAATACGTCCTGTTGTCATGCCAATTGCAGTAATATAAAAAGCAGTTTCCCACCACTGATTAAGAAATGGGCAAAGTTCTACTTTTACTTTCCCAACAATCTGCATATACATGTGAAGGGTATCAAGAGTGTCTTTCCATTGGTCATACTGGAGTGAGGGCCACGTCTGCATATTATTCCATCATGAGATCGTCAATATAGCAGTATTTCCAGTTTTCACCGGGTTGAAAAGATTTAATAACCGGGTGTTTTGTTTGTTTGTAGTGTTTTGTTGCGTGTTTATTTTTTGATTGGTCACAACACCCTACGTGTCCACATGTTAGGCAAAGTCTCAGATGAAACCATGTGTCTCCCATTTTCAAACATTCCTCACAACCCTCAGGTGTGTTAGGGAGAATATCTTTTGCATCTCTAAGATGTATACACGTATCCATTATTTTTGTATCCTTCGTGTCCAGTCGCACAGCGCAACTAAAAGTTCCTGGATCTTTTCTTTTGTATACTCATCGACCAGTTTTCCATCCTTTATTTTCTCATGGATAGCAGGAATCATCACTTCGGGTTTGTTGAGTAAGTGTAAATTAAGAAAAACACATGCCTGACGCAATGCATACTGTGCTCGTACCCCGCCTAACATTCCCGGAGAAGAGCTCATAATTGCCCCTGGCTTATCATCAAAACTGTTGTCCCCATATGGTCTTGATGCCCAGTCTATGGCATTTTTTAAATAGCCTGGGATTGCATAATTATATTCCGGTGTTACTATAAGAATTGCATCAGCTTCTCTTATTTTACTTTTAAATTCTTTCACAACTTCCGGCATTTTTGCCTCTTCATCTTGGTTATATAATGGAAATTGTCCTATCTTATCAAAAACTTCAATCATTCCTTCTGCCGGGCACAGTGTACACGCCTCTTTAAGGATAAATCCCGTCTCCAAAAGCGATTGATTAAATGAGCCTTTTCGTAAGCTACCGCCAAACCCAAGAATTTTAATGTGATTTTTCATACAATATTTTCTTATCTCTAGTATAGCAAACGTGTCAAGTACCACAGTTTAGTTAAGATGATACATAAAGTCTCCTAAAAAGGAGACTTTATGAACTAACGCAACTTTTTGCGAAGTTGATTCCGTTGAAGGCTAGTTCAACGTAAATGGACCGGCAATAAAGGTATCACCAAATCCTCCTCCACTAGTTGGGACGGAAATATCAATAAAGAATGTTCCTGTCATTGCAGGAGACATCTTGATATGTGCCGTACCAGTACCTTGACTATTTGTTGTCAATGTACCAATTGCGCTTCCGCACCGAATATCGACTTCATAGGTCGTATTTGGTAATGCATCATGGACTGAGAGGTTTACCATGAATGTATCTTGGTTAAAGTTGCTGTGGACATTTACTGTACCACTGTCAACCCCAGGCATTGTTCCGCAGGTTGCAGGATTTAACCCGACATGGACTAAATCCATATTTCCATTGTCAGCATTTTCTGCAAAAGCTGGAAATGCAACTGATGCGAGAATTCCCACAATTGCTGCTCCTGATACGATTGCTTTTTTAATATTCATATTATTTTCACCTCCTTTCAAAAAAGATTGTAAATCAATCAGTTTTCATTCCAAAAAACTTTTGATTTCTATTTCGTTGTTTGTTGAAAACAAGCAACATCATATTGGGATACTGCATGGGCACTGTTGGAATGATTAAACGATGCTGTTCCTGGATTACCTGCATATACATTCCCAGCTTGTCCAGTTGAATTAAATGGCGAATTGGCATTACTGGAATTTCCAGGAGTTACTGTATATTGCTGACAGGTTGTCGTTGGTGCTCCTGGCTGTCCAGGTCCATTTGGACTAGTAGACGCAAATGCACCTCCTACAGCAAAAAGACTGAGCACAATTCCTCCTGCCAAACTCATAAGAGATTTCTTTGACATGTCTTTCACCTCCTTTCATGACACAATATATAATGCAAATAAAAAGTAACAGATCTATATAAAACGGGTATGAGATAGGTAATAAATCCGGAAACAAGGCCAAGGGTTCTCCTGGTATAATATATATATGGAAAATATAGAGCAGTTAAAAAATCACGCGCTAGGCCTTATGAAAGCTTCCGGATTTTCTATTACCGAAAAGATAGAGATAGCAGTTGACGAAAAGCTGCAAATCATGGGATACACAACAGAAGAGAGCGGAAAAGAGAAAATTGTTGTTGCACAATGGGCATTGCAATCGGACATGCTTATTGGTCTTCTTATTCATGAGTTAAGCCACATTTACAGAAATCAAACACGTCACCCTTCACACAATTTTGCAATACACAATAAAGCCGTTGCGATGGTATTCGGGCATAGAAAACTGCAGAAGTATCAGGAAGAAATTCTGCGAAGCATAATAAATACCATTCAGGATTTGTATGCAGACGATATTTTCTTTCGGGTAAAAAAAGATATAAAGACCAATCCTGCGGATTTTTTCATTGGGTGGGTAAAAGAGCCAGTAGAAGGAAGGTCTGAGAAAAGCAAATGGACAACAGCAGGGAATATGATAAGTGCAGCATTTGCCCAGGCAAATTTGGAAAGGCATCATGCAAAAGATACCAATGGAGAAGTGGAAAAAGCAGTAAAAGACTTTTTGTCTCAAAGCGACCCAAGAATAGCAGAAAAATATGAGTATTTTAAAAATGTTATGGTGCAAATGCCAGAAAAAATAACAAATGAAGAATTTGGAGCATTACTAATAGACTTCTTGCGAAATTTTTTTAACCTCACAAAGTGAAAATAGGTCCTAGTGAGGCTAATTTAACTATTGACAAGTCAGTACGCAGTAAGTAACCATACAAGGTATGTTAACCCAAAAGCTCTATAGAAATGGTAATTCTATTGCCATAACTATTCCAAGGCAATACTTAGAAGATTTAAATCTTAAAGAAGGGTCAGAAATTGTTGTGGAAAAAGAAGGAGACTCTTTAAGAATAACTGCTAAAAAAAGTGTTTTAGCCTCCGATGTTAATACTAAATTTATGAAAATGTTAGACTCGATCATAAAGATGTCCTTCAAGAGTTATCGAATAAGTGAAGAACTCTTTATAAATTTTCATGAGGAAGAAGTGCGGTTTGCAATAAAAGTAGATAATGAGCGATTAACACTTGAGCAAATTAGTAAATGGTTAAGAGATCATTCAAAAACTAAAAACTAATTTTCAAACTCCCATCAGCCTGATAGTATAGTTTTATGGACTACCCAAAACAAAAGCTCGACCGCATGTTCAAAACGAAAATTGAACCAAAAGATCAAAAATATCTCTTGACAATACAGAATGTGCTTTTCTATACTAAATTTGAAGTGATGCTCTCTGTCCTGAAAAAAATAATTTTATTTCTTGCCTCTTTTCTTCTTCTTTTTTCATTCGTGAGCAAGAATTCAGTATTTGCAGATACAACTTGTCATCAATACACTGTTCCATTAACTATTTCTCCATTAGATCCAACTATATACCATATTGTTGGCTGGTTATGTATTCCGGAAAATGCAACCACAGTGCAGCTCACGCTCTCTGGGGCAACATATAGCCATGTATATTGGGATTTTCCCTACCAACCAAATCATTATTCATACACAAACTACATGAATCAACAAGGGTATGCAACATTCAATATTGATAGAATTGGTATCGGTCAAAGCGGTCACCCAGCTCCAGAACTTATCACTATTCAAGCAAATTCATTTGTTGCACATCAACTTATACAAGATCTCCGTTCAGGCACTATTGGTACAAAATCTTTTCAGAAAGTTATTGTCGTTGGTCATTCTTTAGGATCGGGGGTAGCAATCGATGAGGCTGTCACCTATGGCGATGTAGATGGGGTGATACTTACTGGGGCTATTCATAATCTTAATCCAGATACAGCACCACTTATAGCAAATGCGTTTTATCCTGCATTTTTAGATCCTCAGTTTGCAGGAAAAAATTTAGCTCCAGGATATTTCACAACAAAACCAGGGGGTATACGGGAACAACTTTTCTACTATTCCCCCAATGCAGATCCAGTAGTCATTGCAACTGATGAGTTAACAAAAGAAACAATAACAGATGCTGAAGTTGCAGGTATTCCTACCTCAGTTCTAGGCAGAGAATCGCTGGGAATTCATGTACCAACACTCGAAGTAAATGGACAATTTGATCAAATTGTTTGCGGAGGAACAGTTAACTGCAATGATAGTGTAAGCGTAGCAAACAATGAGCAGTCTTTTTATTCTTCAGATGCTCATCTGCAAATTTATATTGCGCCTGATGCAGGACATGATGTCAATCTTCATACCAACGCCCATAGTACATATACTGCAATTAACCAATGGCTTCAACAGCATTTTAGCAACTAACTTTCAGCCACTTCTTTGAAGATATAGACATCTAGAATATTCAAAACAAACTGGGTGACCGCTTGTCCAAAACGAAAATTGATTGTTTATTTGATTTCTAGTTCAGGTGCAAAATGTAGTCTCGAGCATTGACTGTATAAGAAAAAATCATATATCATTGACAAATGGTAGATCATACGCATATTTCTCAACTAATATCTATTAAAACCGCTTTAGAAAACGCTACATATAACCCAAAACTAGGTGGTAAATTCATCAAACTTGAGGACACAGAGATTGAAGGAATACGAGTTTCACTTATGCACGTACAAATAGATCCAGGAAGCGAATTAACAGCCCATGTGCATGAGCATAATGGTGAGGTATTACAAGTATTATCACCAGTTACTGTGTATTTTGGTAAACTCAAAAAATTACCAGATGGTACGTACCAAATGAAGGATGAAAAAATAGATGTTCAGTGGGATACTCCTCTTCACATGGTTCCAGAAGATACAGTACGGATTCCAGAAGGGATTGCCCATTTCTTTATTAATCCAAGTAAAGACTCATTAGCTCATATCCAATTCATTATTCCCAATAGCCACTTTGAAGCAAACGAAAAAGGAATTGTAGACAGAAAACTGGTTACAAGACCTCAAGTATAAAGCTTTTAATATTCTTCACCCAGAGAAGCGTTTAGACATCTTGACTATCCAAATCAAAACATCACGACCGCATGTCCAAAACAGAGAGGACATTCTAGAATTCTCAAACAAATTTAGCTTCAAAATAAGTAATATGTGGACATTTGGGTCTCCGCAACAGCAAAATTAGAGCAAGTTAAGTAAGTAATTCATTAGTATGGTGATATAATAACCATATCTTTATGATGGATCAATTCTCAAAAGTTGCCAGAATAGTGATTAACGAGAAGCCATATATAGTTTTGCGTAACTCTTCCGTAGAGGGGATGACAAATGATGGTGGTTTTAACAAAGTATTAAGACGCTTATTCCTCACAGAGAAGAATGAATCTAATATTGTTGGTTGTATTGTTTTCTTTTTAGGTATTTCATCTGCTTATTCTTGGAAAACAAACGAGAAAACTCTTTATGGGTTTGGGGAGATGTTGGAATTTTCTTTTGCAAACTTGCTCCCGCATCTCGTTTTGCGGGTTGATGAAATTAGGCAAGCATTTAAGCTTCCTGGTCAGCAATGTATTATTTGTACATTTGGAGATGACTCAGATGGTTTCAAGACCGATAAAATTAACTATTCGATAAAACTAACAGATAGTTTTTTTGATACTGCACAAAAGATTGTTTTCAAAAATGGTGTAAACAGAAAGCAAGTTAAACACGAAATACTTCAAATTCTCTTAAATGAATATGAAGAAAATCCAAATACCTTTATGAAGATTGAGAACTTAGAAGCATCGATTCCACTATCTACAAAAGAGCTTTTAACTTACCTACATCTCTTGAAAGAGGAAGATAAAATTGATTTTATTGCCTCAGTTGGGGATCCCCCTAAAATCATTAGTGTAAAGATAAAGGTGGCAGGTATTAACCATCTTGAAAATGAAGTTAATCCAGTAGTAAACTATCAACAAGCTATGGTAAAACAAGTTTTTGGAACAAATATAGAAAATACAACTTATGGTTCAAACAGCCCGATTACAGTAAGCATTGATGAAATTAAAACTGTTTTTGAATCTTTGCAAAAAGAGATTCAGGAAAATCTTGAAATACAAAATAAAAAGGAGCTTTTAAATACTGTGAAAGAGCTAGAAGTAGAGGTAGTGAAAAAAGATAATCCAAATAAGATCAGAGAACTGCTTGGTAAAGTAAGAAACTCTGCGGGATGGGTGTATACAAGAATAATAAATAATCCTATTATTGCAGGCGTTATTACAGACCTTCTTTTAAGAGCGATTCCTAAATAAAGTCTTTACTGTATCACATTTTCCAGAATCAAATATTTCCACAAATATCATAGGAATGTGTTTATTGGAGTCATTTGATAATCTGTAGAATTTTTACTTTCAATACTTCAGCGATTTTGTAAACTTTTTCATAAGAAGTATTTATTTCTCCTCTTTCTATCCGGGCATAATAGTTAACATGGATTCCGATTTTTTTTGTTTCTTCTGCTTGTGTAAGTTTTTCTTCTTCTCTTGCTTTTTTTAGTTTCCCTTAATTATTTTCTAATTTTATAACTTGGCAGATAAGACACGAAGACAAAGAATGTTTCGCCACCCGCTTATTAGGAAGAGTATTGATCCTGCAGAAGTAATAACTGGTATAAAAGAAACCATAAAGGGTTACAGCTTGGAAGGGGATAACAGATTTAATTTTACTTTTACGGAGAAAAATGGTGGAATATTCTTCTCTGTAATGCCAACGATAATGGGATAATTAAACTTTTTGAACTACTTTAACTAATCCAAATTGCAAGATTTTAACGATATCTTCTTTTTTGTATCTTCTGTCTTTTCTGTCGCCGATACGAACTGCAATGAGTTTTCCTTGCTTATCCCATTGTCTTAATGTCCAAGGACTTAAGCACAAAATTTTTGCAACGGCGTAAAGAGGTAACAAAGGAGGCCATGTTTTGTGATCGTCTTGTTTAAACTGTGGAGCGGACAGTGTAATTCCCATAACTTAACCTAATAAATACTAAGTTAACATAAGTTTCATTAACTTACAATATGAAGTACAATATGGGATAACTTATTAAAAATAGACATTTAAAAATATGGCAAAACAACGCATATTCATAAGTTTTGATTATGATAACGATGAGGATATAAAGATTATGCTTGCTGGACAAGCAAAATTTGAAGATTCTCCTTTTGATTTTAAAGATGCTTCTGTTAAGGAAGCTTTGACTGGTGATTGGAAAGAAAAAGTTAAAAATAGGATTCGCAACTGTGATCAAGTAATTGTTCTATGTGGTACTTCCACTTATGCAGCAAGCGGTGTTTCTACTGAATTGAAAATTGCACAGGATTTGGATAAGCCATATTTCCTACTCGCGGGACGATCAGGCAAGAGATGTACAAAACCTAAAACAGCATTGAGCACAGATATAGTATACGATTGGATTTGGAAAAATCTGAAATTATTAATAGAAGGAAAACGTTAAATGAGAAAAGCATTAGCAATAGGAATAAATAATTATCCCGGATCTCCATTGAGCGGATGTATAAATGATGCTTCGGCATTTGCTGCCACCATTGAAAGGAATGGTGACGGTTCACCAAACTTTGCTGTAAGACTAGAAACAGATGTTCCTACAAAATCTGCTTTAAAATCCATGATTGTAGAATTGTTTTCTGGGGATAGTGACATTGCATTGTTGTATTATTCCGGACATGGATTTTTGAATGAACTTGGAGGATATATAGTAACGCCTGACCACAAAAGATATGACGAAGGAGTTTCAATGGATGAAATATTAAATCTGGTAAACAATTCCAAAGCAAAAGATAAGATTATTATTCTAGATTGTTGTAATTCGGGTGCTTTTGGTTCTCCTGCGATAACAGGTGGAGCAGCATCACACATCAATGCAGGCACAGTGATTCTTACTGCAAGCAGGGATAGTGAATCAGCCCTTGAGGTGGATGGTCACGGAGTGTTCACAAGTCTTCTACTAGATGCATTATTGGGAGGGGCAGCTGACTTAGGAGGCTATATTACTCCGGGAAGTGTTTATGCTCATATCGATCAAGCTCTCGGACCTTGGGATCAAAGACCTATTTTTAAAACAAACGTGTCTAGTTTTGTTCCTCTTAGAACAATAACCCCTTCCGTACCGCTAGACGTTCTCAGAAAAATTACTGAATATTTTCCTACACCTCAACAGGAATATGCACTTGATCCATCTTATGAATTTACTAATAATGATGTAGCGAAGCCTGAGAATGTTGCAATATTTAAAAATCTCCAAAAATTTCAGAGTGTTAATTTAGTAGTACCTGTTAATGCAGATTATATGTATTTTGCTGCACAAAATTCAAAGTCTTGTAAGCTAACAGCCCTTGGATACCACTATTGGCGATTAGTAAAAGAAAAAAGGATTTAATTTAACTCCCTCATTTAATATTCTTCATTTTTCAAGCCAACTACTTCTCTGTTTGGGACATTCAGTAAGCCGAATAGATTTCTTTGTTTTAGATATTCTGAATGTCCAAAGCAGAAAGATTTAAAAATTATTCAACCAAAGCAATATATCCAACTTTTTTTATCACTTCTATAACTTTTCCATGCGTAATTTTTTCTTCATCAAATTCTACTTCTGTTATAGCCTTTGCATAGTGAGTATTTGATTGTTTTACTCCTTCAAGTTCCTCTAAGGCATCATCTATCTCCAGTGTACAAGCAGTACAATGCATTCCAGATATTTTAAATTTTTGTTTTGTTATCATAAGACTTGTATTTCACCTTTATACATTCCCATACTGCATACAAAGGCAAGTTGTTGTGGTTGGCTGGGTGCGGTAAAGGTAATAGTGTCAGACGAACCAACAGGAACCACTTTCTGAATACCAAGACTTGGAATATTAAATGCTTGCTGACATCCTGCGCCATTTGTATTTTGCAAATGAAGCGTTACCTTGCTTCCTGCTTTTACTGCAAAGAGTGAGGGACTATATCCAAGAGAAGTTATGTTAATGGTTGCATCAGTCAATGGACTACCTGCTGACAATCCTTGATTGCTACAAAAACTAACCGTACACCAGAAATCTTGCCATATATTTCCAAGAGTCCAGCTACTACCGCTCAATGCGAGTGCACTATTAAAATTAAAAATTGCTAATAAAATAATGGCAATAGCAGCTAATTTCATAAAGCTTTGTTGAAACATATCGCCTAGCTTGGTTGCAAAATAGCCAAGAACAAAAAACACTGGTGAAGTACCAAGTACAAATGCAAATAGTATTGCTGCGCCTAAAATAGGCTTACCAGATGCAATAGCAAGTGCCATCATTGCCTGTGTTGTACCACAAGGAATGAATACAGTAAATGCACCAAGAAGCGCTGGTGCAAAAATTGTCTGGCTTTTAGACTGCTTCCTTACCAAACGAGTTAGAAAGCGTGGTGGCTGAATAATAAAGTAACGGAAAATAGGATGGATGTCTAAAATGTTAAATGCAGTACCAACCATAAATACAGCGACCGCAATAAGTAAAATAACTCGTGTCTCAATAGAAAGTTGAAAAACAGATCCTAAAAGTCCTAATACAAAGCATTGCCTCTTTTTGCTTTTTCCTGCAACCGTTCTTCCTCAGATTGAGCAAGAGTAGCAGCAAGCAAGCCTCCTTGTACTGCCATGCAAGTAAGTCCTCCTGTAATGAGACCTGTCAGAAAAATAGCGAGTAAATTTGTGTTTCCCATAATTTATACTTTACAACAATCTTCCATATCTTTTGGGTCCATTTCCATCATCTTAAGCATTGCTGGGCCTCCTGTTCGCAAAAATCGTATCGTCAGTATAGCAGCTATAATTAAGAAAATAATATTGAGAATACTTGTATAATTCCAAGAAATGCCTTGGCTAATCATGACAACATTTCTATTCGTTGGGATAATATGCAGGAGTGAGAAAAGAAACTCAATAATATATCCGGCTGCTGCCATAGTTACATAAAAAGTCACTAATATATATGCCATCATCTTGAAGCCATAGTATTTTCTGTAAATGTTAAGAATTGGCAAGACAATAAGGTCTGCAAAAATAAAGCTCACTACTCCTCCAAAACTAATACCACCTTTCCAGAGTACTGCGGCGAGTGGAATATTCCCAACCGAGCAAACAAAAGAAAGCATCGCAACAAGTGGCCCAACAAGTGGTCCTTCAATATATGCAAGTGTTGGATTGTTGGTAAAGAAAAATGCTTGCCAGAAAGACTGTGGGACAAATACTGCGAGTATTCCCGCGATACCAAAACCAATGAGAATATCTATCCAAATTGAGGCAATATCCATAATAAAATAATGGCTAATTGTAGTAAATCCTTTTTTACTAAGGAGCCTTGACCAAAGCGTTCCTTCTGTAAGACTCATGTCCATACCAGCGTGGCCTTCCATTTTTCCAATCAAACCTTTTTCTGCTTGTCGCCTTGCTTCTTTAATAAGCTTTCTGGAAAGAGTAAAGCGGAAAATAAGAGCAAGAAAGATAACCATAATAATGCCCCCAAGAAATTCTGCGCTCACAAATTGCCATCCCATGAATACCCATAGAATTATTCCTAACTCAATAACTAAATTTGTAGAAGACAATTCAAAAACCATTGCATTGGTAAAGCTTGCTCCTTTTCTAAAAATAGAGCGAGCAAGAGCAATAGCAGCATACGAGCAAGAGCTTGATGCAATACCAAAGAGGGTTGCTAGGGCAACGCTTTTAGGTGAGTCGTCCCCAAGTGTTTCTGCCATTTTTGCATGTGACACAACAGCCTGTACTACTCCAGAAAGTGCAAAGCCTAAAATAAGCGGCCATAAAACGTCCCACAGCATGGAGAATGACATAAGAAGGGACGTAAGAATGTTATGGAATACATTCATTTATTTTTTCTTGAATACTGTCATTATTTCTTCAATCGCCTCATCTGTTTTACCTTTTTTCATCTTCTCTGAAGCACAAGTGCGTAAATGATGCTCAAGAAGCACATTTGCTGTTTCCTCAAGTCCATTGTCTACTGCAGAGAGCTGTTGCAGGACATCAATACAATAACGATCATTCTCAACCATGTTGATAACTTTCTCTAAATGGCCTTTCGCTATTTTTAAGCGATGAAGTATTCTTTCTTGTGTATCTTTTGGTCTGTATGCCATATCCTCCCCCTGAGGATATCATTGTCAACAAATTTATGTCAAGAGAGAAAAGGATGCTGAATTAAAAATTAAGTGTGGTTTGTTTCAAGGGTTACCTCTTTTAAATGATAGTTACGAAGAATTGACAATGTGAGGCTTGTCTGCATCTTTTTTCCAATTTCTATGTGAATATCGTCAATAGTTGAAATATTTTTGTCATTGATTTTAATAATTATATCTGCCACTTCCAATTGTGCTTTTTCAGCAAGCGATCCTTTTTTTACAGATACAATTTCAATTGCTGTTGGGAAAGGTAGCCTCCATATTTTTTGAATTTGTACGGGAATTGATACCGGTTTTGTGGTAATTCCCAGGATTGTTCTTCGTACTTTGCCCAGTAAAATCAACTCGCTGACAACCCAATAGGCGGTATTACTGGGGACAGCAAGTCCAATTCCTTGCGCCATAGCTATTATGGCAGTATTAATGCCAATAACATTTCCTCTACTGTCAACTAACGGTCCACCAGAATTACCCGGATTAAGAGAGACATCTGTTTGAATAATATTGTCCATAATCCTTCCCTCTGTATTTCTCATGGTCCGTCCGAGAGCAGAAATAACACCAGCAGAAACAGTACTTTGGAAACCAAATGGATTTCCGATTGCAATGACAAGTTGACCGACTTGTACTTTTTCTGAATCTCCTAGCTGTGCAAATGGCAATCCATTGTCTGGAAGTCTAATAACAGCAAGATCTGTTGAAGGATCTTTACCAACTAAGTCTGCCTTGTAGATTTTTCCAGTTGTAAGCGTTACCTCAAATTCTTTTGCGCCATCAACGACATGATTATTTGTAAGTACAAATCCATCCGGAGTAATAATAACTCCCGAGCCTAGCCCTTGTTGTTCATATCCGCTTTCAGGAACGACATGCTTAATCTGAACAACTGACGGTCCAACTTTTTGGATAACGCCGATAACTGCTCGTGAATATGCATCAAGGAGCTGATTATCATGTAAAGCTTGTGATTGAGACTGAGCCATCGTATATACCTGGGTACCAAGACTGAAGCATTAGCACTCGGAGTTAGACTATGCTAACATTTTTCTGAATCTGTGTCAAGGCAATTTATTGCAAGTGCTTGCAGGAGTACTATTTATTATTTATACTTCATCTAATCTATGACACAAACTTTAAAGGCAAGATGTGAATGGGTAGGAATAGATCCACTAATGATTGCATATCATGATAAGGAATGGGGAGTACCAGTTCATAATGAAAGCTTGCTTTTTGAATTTCTAATACTTGAAGGGGCGCAAGCAGGCCTCTCTTGGACAACTGTACTTAGGAAAAGAGAAAACTATAAAGAAGCGTTTGATTCATTTCATGTAAAGAAAATTGCAAGCTATAACCTCAAGAAAATAAATTCATTATTAGCAAATCCAGGAATTATTAGAAACAAACTTAAAATTGCAGCAACAATTCAGAACGCAAAAGCATTTCTTGCAATACAAAAAGAGTTTGGCAGTTTTAATACATATATCTGGCAGTTTGTGAATAACAAGCAAATAAAACACTCATTTAAAATGATGGGTGAATACCCAACGAAAACAAAAGAAGCAGAAGCAATGAGTACAGATCTTCTCAAAAGAGGATTCAAATTTGTTGGACCGACAATCTGCTATGCTTTTATGCAAGCTGTTGGCATGGTAAATGATCACCAAGTAATCTGTTTTCGTTATAACGAGATATAAATTGGGAAATTCAAGGTGTCGGAGTAGGCGTCAGAGTAGGTGCCGAAGTGGGAGTAGTTGTCGTTGTGGGCGTCGGAGTCGCAGTGTCTGCTGTACCGGTTGGGGTCGGAGTTGAGGTAACCTTGGGAGCCTCGTACTTTTTTCCGCCTGTCGTTATGACAATATCAAATTCACTGGTAGTCCCTAACTGTGAGGATGAAATTGCAATATCGGGAAAGTCAGAATTTAGTACAGTCTTCATGTCTCCAGCAATGCTCTCAAAACCGGCTTTAGAGGCAATCGATGCGGTGGCGAGGTTATCCGAGGAATTTCCAGTTTTAATGTTGTCAGGGTTATATCCGGCATTTTTTAGTGTAGAGGCTACTTTGAGTGCCTGACCTGGTGTACCTGTGCCATTTAATACTTGAATTTTTACAGACTTTTTATCGATTGTAGGTGTGGGAGTGGGTGAAGGTGTGGGTGTTTCTGTTGCGATTCCAGCAACTTCCGGTTGTTTACTTACATTATTCTTGCTGAAAAGAAAGATTCCTCCCAAAAGGGCAAAAATAAAAACAATGCAAATAATAATGATTGGCAGTTTGCTTTTTTTCGTGACAGTCGGTGTATTTGAATAATCCGGTCTTGTGTTGTCCATTTCAATTTTGGCTACCACTTATATATACCACAATTTATTTAGATTGCAACCCTATAAAAGATTGAATAATTTTGTTGCTTGACATAAAATTTGGTTGTTTGGCACATTCAGTAGGTTTATGTTTTCTACATTCTATACTTCTTACAGAGTTATTACTTGACAAGAAGTACTGTCAATTTTATTATAAAAATATGCTATCTCTTAAGCATATTTTGTTTACTCTCTCAAGTTTTATTCTCTTTACGATATTTTCCATGTCTCCGGCATTTGCAGACAGCAATGTCACATGTAACCAATACACAGTTCCTGTCACATTATCTTCGACAGATCCAACTGTATATCATGTTGTTGGCTTTCTTTGTTCAGAAGGATCATTGCAAGGTAAAACAGTACAATTTCTTCTCCACGGGTTAACCTACGATCACAATTATTGGAATTTTCCTTTGAGTCCGGAAAAATATTCTTACGTCAGGAAAGCGACCGATGAGGGGTATGCAACATTCAATATAGATCGATTGGGAGACGGATTAAGTGATCGTCCTCTTGCCACCAGCGTAACTATTGAATCAGGCGCCTTTGTTGCTCACCAAATAGTGCAGGACTTGCGAGCGGGGAATATTGGTGGCACTTCTTTTGCAAAAGTAATTGAGGTGGGCCATTCCGGCGGATCATCCACAATCGTTTTCGAGGCCTCACAATACCACGACGTTGATGGCGTTATTCTCTCGGGATTTATGCATGCATTTAATTTTCCGGGTATTGCTGAGATTTCTACTACTATCTACCCGGCGCAGCTGGATCCAAAATTTGCCAACAGTAATATACCAGATGGTTATTTCACAACGATACCAAATACTCGCGCAAGTGATTTTTATAATACAGCAGATGCTGATCCAAATGTCATAGCTTTGGATGAAACACTAAAGCAAACAGTAACGTCAGGAGAATTAGGTACCATATCTGATGCTGCAGTAAATACTTCCTTAACGCAACAAATTCATGTGCCAGTCCTTATTGTGAATGGACAATTTGACAAGCTCTTTTGTAATGATTCTCTTGGACTTTCTTGCGACAGTAATCAGGCAATACTTTCTAGAGAGAGTGGCAATTTTACTCCACAGGCATGTCTTGAAGCATCTGTTTTGACCAACTCAGGACATGATGTTAATCTTCACCTTAATGCCCATAGTTGGTTTGAAACAGCAAATGATTGGGCAAATAGAAGAGTAGGAAATTCTGTAAATACTCCTCCAACCCAACCCTGTCAATAAGCTAACAACTTGATCAAGATGTCATTTCCTTAGGTTTTTAAACATTCAGTAAAATTCTAACCTCAGCATCTTTACATATATTGCAATATATTGAAGTATCTTGCAATATTTTGCAACTTCATTTAAGATGGTTCTATGCAAGTAAAATGGAAAAAGACCAGTGAAATAGAGAAATTACTTCTTCGAATAGAGGTTGCAAAATCCCTCATACAGCTTCTTCCATCTCTCCCACATCTAGAGCAGAGACTGCAAAGAGAATCGCTTTTAAAAAGTTCTTTATTTTCAGCAAAAATAGAAGGGAATACACTTTCTTTTAATCAAATTGAGAGTATAGGTACTGTGAGCCCAAAAGAGCGAGAAAAAAAAGAAGTTGCGAATATTCTCAAAGCAACAACGCTTGTAAGAAATATTCATGATGATTTAACTCTCGAAGAGATAAAGAAAATCCACGCTGTTGTCATGGATGGATTGTCCGAAGAAGCTGGGAAATTACGCAAAGAGCCATCTGCAATTTTTAACATGGCGGGAGTTGCTGTCTATATGACACCTCCTCCAAGTCAAATCATTCCACAACTTAAAGAACTTTTCCAACTTATAAATTTTCCGGCTACAAGTACTTTTGCGTTAGTAAATGCAGCAATTTCTCACTATCAATTTGAAAAAATTCACCCATTCTTAGATGGGAATGGAAGAGTTGGGAGGCTTATAAGCGCATTTCATATAAAAAAATCAGGATATGATTTTAAAAATCTTGTGAGTCCTGAAGAATATCTCCTAGAAAATAGAGACAGGTATTATTACGGGCTCTCTTTGCCAAAGACAGATATTACTGAATTTGTCGTTTTTTTTCTGACAGCTATTGCTGTTTCTTCAGAAAAAGTCATAGAAAAATTACAAAACAAAAAAGAAGAATTAGTAGAAGATACACTTTTACCAAGAAGAGCAGAAATCCTCTATACCATTCGCGAGCATACTATGATGACATTTGATGAGTTGCGAAGAAGGTTTTTAAGAGTAGGAGAGCGGTCACTTCATAATGACCTTATGATTTTGGTAAAAATGGGACTTATTACAAAACTTGGTGCCACAAGAGGAGCGGTCTATATTCCTTCAAAAGAAAAATAAATTTTACGGGAGTTCGTTGAGGGCTTGAGTGTATAAATTCTCATCTTCATGCTCTGGTAATTCTTGCTCAGACATTCCCGGCATTTCATTGCGATGTCTTCTCAAAGAATCTCTCAAAACTTCATGAAGTGGAGGTAGCTGCATTTGCTCTTCTGCTGGGTCAATATTTGTATGGAGTGTTTCCATTAATACACTGTAGCAATAGGAATAGCGGTATAACTTGACAATTTTCCAACAGTTATTCTACAAAAAGCATGACAAATTCTAGACAAGCATTATTTTTCTTAGCTTTCTGATGCGCAACCATACCGCATTGGCATATATAAATTGCCGTGATAAAGTTGCAACATCATATGGCAGACGAAAGATTTACACAAGGACAAGAGACAGCACCTTTGCGACTTGGACAAAAAATTGGCACAAGAGAAGTTTCTCGTGCAATAGGTAGTAGTAATGCAGAGTTAGCATCTTCTACTTCAAAATTACGAAGAGAAGCGGTCATGGCTGAGACCCCTGATTTTATTGATGGACTTCTTCATTTGCGGGAAGCATTAGCAGATGCAACCCGGACTGATATGACGCTCGAAACTGGCTATCGTGAAAATACTCCTCCAATGACACTTATTGCCGATGGAGATGTTTCAGGAAGTATGAATGAAGCAATGGATTTAAAGAGTTGGGCAAGAGGAGATCTAAAAGGAAATAAAGTAATTGTCGGAGAGGATATTTTTTACAGTATTTTTCAAAATGCATTAGAACAATTACAAACAGGAGTGCATGGGAAAGTTGATAACAGTTTTGGAGTATTTGGAGCTCCACGAGAAGGTACGATAAAAGGAAAAAAACAAGGAGAAAATGATGTACATGTTGTTTTGTCAGAGACTTTCTCTGATCCAAATAGACCAGATCTTATTTCTGGAGCAGTTATTCCAAGTCCGAATGAGACTGTTTCTAAGGTAATGAAGCCAAGAGGATATGAGTGGAATGAGGAAGATAGTATCGGACTCTTTGGAATTGTGAGAGAAGAGGGAATGAGAGGAAATGGAACATTTCTCGCATCAATGCTCAAGCTTCGACAAGAAGAATTGGCACGCGATCCTGAATTAGCGAAAGAAATAAAAGAGCACAAGCGAGCATTGCCATATTTTATCGTAACAGACGGTCTTATTCATGATGGGACAACTTCACAGGGCCCAGTTGCATCAGCAAATCAAATTGCAAAAGAACTTTCAGAAGCTGGAGTATTCATCATCCCGGTCGTTATTGGAGGAAATAGTGAAGGAAGAATTAATATGGAAGCCCTTGCTCCGGGGAATGTCATTGTGATTAATAGAGCATCAGATTTGGCAGAGGGGCTTGAAAAATTGGCAAAAAGAATAAAAGAAAATGGAAGGCAAGGAGGGAGCAGAAGGCTCAACTAATATGCCAGCAGAAAATTCAGGACCACTTATCAGTATTGAAGAAAGAGCATCAGGAAGAGTACTTGCTCCAGAAGCATTGCAAGCAGATCCAACTGCAATAGGTGCAGAAATTGGTCAACAAGCAGTAGCCACAACCAAAAATCTTCGTGAGGTTGCAGTGAAAGAATCAATTGGACAATTGGGACTTTCCTACGACGAATGGAAAAATGCTATTGAAGAAGGTTGGCAAGAAGCGACAAAAAATGATGGATTGACAGAAGACGAAGTCAGAGAAAATTGGGCAGCACATACAGAGGCATTTCCTCTACTTGCAAAACATTTTGGTATGACTGAAGTTAGTCCTTCAGTAACAGCAGCTGATTTATCTCGCTCTTTTGTCGTTGCGATGACTGGCAGAGGGACATATGTCATGTTTGCTCCCGGTGTTGCCTACAATGTATCATCTCGTGAAAAAGGGTCTGGTCTTTTTGCAATGACTTATATCAATGGAAGAAAAGGTGGAAAAAAATTAAGTGATGGTGTACGTCCCGATGAAGTGCGTGCCAGTAGCCCGGCAAATGCGTCCAGGGTATTGGTCTATAGCAACAGAGTAGAAATGAATCCAACAACGACTAAATATGAAGAGATTTTAGAAAGAGCTGGAAAAATGCCGGCTTCTCACGACACGCTGTGGATAGAGCACGATAAAATGCAACCAGGCCATCATATTGAAATTCCTCAAATAATGAAAGTGTATTTTTTGCAAAATCCACAAAATGTTGAGGCAATGATGGCTGCATTTGATAGCGCCGCAGTTGCTATCAATGAAGAAACAGTTGAAGATACAGAAGGTGTTGTTGGACGAAGAAAGCTTCCCAATGATCCAGTAATACCACAACCAGCTGAGGAGGTATAATTATGCCATCAGAATCTCCAAAGCCATTACTCCCTCCGCTTCCAGAAGAGCCAGTTGTTGTCCCCGAGCCACCGCGTGCTCCAGAATTTAAGACACAACTTGTAGAATCTGCAACAACTCGAGTAGAAGCAAAAACCTCACAGGATAGTATCGCATTTTTCTCCCGTACTCCCTACGACATTGTTGAAGAAAATGGAGAGAAATTTGAAGTATATCCTTCTGTGTATGTTGGCACATCAGAGACGAATAGAAGAAAACCACAAGAGATTGCTGGTAAGTTTGGACTTACAGAGAAAGTTGCATATTTTGTTGGTCAGCAAAATACAACAGTAAAAAAAGGACAGTTACTTCTTGTTCCTCTGCCAACAAAAGAAAATGAGAAGGTAACACTTTTACCAGGTGCACGAAACGATGGAAAGAGACTACATGCGTCACTGCAAATAGTTAATGAGAATGGGAAAGTTATCCTAAAAGCGCAAGATGGGAGTCAGCAAGATCTCCCAAGGGAATTTAATCTTCTTACTGATGAGACAGCCATTCGTCAACAGGTATATACCTATCCACCTGACAAAGAAGGGCAAATAGAATTAAGCAAAAAAGATATCGATGAGCATCAGACCAGAGGAAGTATGCGAATTGTGACAGTTGACGGTATACAAGCACTTCTTATTGAAGGAATTGAAGGAGTTGGCGTGCAGGTAGAGCAGCAGATGCTGGATAGAATTAAAACAACCTATGAAAAACAAGCCAATAGGTTTGAAAAATTTCAGAACGGCGCACTTATTAGTGAGGTCCATCCCGAACATCCCCATCGAAATGAAGATGCAGTCATGCGAACACCAGAAGGGGCAACTATTGTATGTGATGGGATGGGTGGCTATGAAGGAGGATATGCCAATAGTCGTCTGGCAAAAGATATTCTTGCAGCAAGTATAGCTGTGAATCTTCTTCAAGCCAAAACTCCACAAGTTCAAGAAGAAGCACTCAGAAAAGCAGTCATAGATACGCATATGATTATGCAACAGACACTCAAAGATAAAGGAGATACAACAGTGACCTTGTCTTACGTTACAACAGATCCAAAAACACACAAAAAAATACTTGTGTGGAGTAGCATTGGAGACTCTTCAATAGTTGTTGTGCGAGAAAATCGTGTGATGCAAGTCAACCCGGACGATACAAAGCTTGAAGATCTTTTTCATGGCCAAGCACTCAATACATGGATTCCTTTGCCAGGAGAATGGAGGCCTCTGCAAAATCATTTACAGGAAATCGGTATGCAAATTGAAACAAGAAATGGCCAACCACATATATTTTTGTGGGAACAGGGGTTGGAATCACTTGCGAATAGACTTCGTATTGACGAAGGATGGTCTCAATACAATGAAGAAGCACTCATGAGTTATTTAGCAAAACAGAGAAATAAAACATCCGGCGTAAAGCGTGGGATACAAGATGCTCGTATCGATATTCATAGTGGTATTTTTCCACTTGAAGCAGGAGACGCGGTACTTACCGGGTCTGATGGCATATGGGATCCTGTTGCTCAAGGGCAGCAATTATTAGCAGTTAAAGAAGGTTTAGGCCATCCAGAACGCATTGCCAAAGGAATGTTGGAAAGAGTACATCGAGCGAATGCACGGGTAGATAGGTATCACCAAAGAAAAAAATTAGATGATGCCACACTTGTTGTGGAGGTGGTAGGAAAGTGATTGAAAAAGGAAGTCTTACGCCAGTTATAAAATCAAAAGAGGTTATTGATGGAGTCAATGGGATAGAAGTAAAAGGCGTTTCCTACCAGGTTGTACAAAAACTTGCACAAGGAGGAATGGGTGTTGTGTATAGAGCAACAAGACATTCCAAGGAAGGCCCAGGAGGACAACCGCTCAAAGAATCAGAATTTCCCCCAAACGTCATTATTAAAGAAATGACATTTGCTATTCCTGAGCTGCTAATCGCTAGTAAAGACACAGCAGAGGCATATGTAAAAGATTGGAGAGAAAATACTATTGCCAAAGAAGGTCTTGTCTCTCTTGCTACGCAAAAAAGAAGCATTTTCCCAACAACAGAGACCCGTCGTGAGCAAATCCAGCAAAAGCAAGCTACTGATGCGCGAAGAAAAATACTTGCAAAAGTTACAGACTCAATAAAAAAAGAAATGCTTGAAAAAAGCATTCCGAAACATCCCTCAACAATGAATCAAGTAGCTATCGGACTTGATGGATACTACGCAGGAAGGTTGCGAAAAGATATTTTTGCAAGTATCACCTACGATGATTATCGAAAAGCACTCTCCAAATTTATCCCAGAGAATATAAAGTCGGTTCAGGGAGTTGCACAAGGTTTGGCATCATTTGCAACCTCAAAAGATGCTGAAGTTGTTTCCATTAGAAATGATTTACAAGCCAAACAAATACAATTTCTTCAAGAGGCAACAACGCTAAGACTTCTTGAGATGCGTGGAGTGAGAAATATACCACGAATCATTGGAGGCAATGTCCTTCGTCTTCGGGATAAAAATGGTGGCAGAAAAGATATAAAACGACTTTTTATGATCCAAACAGAATTACCAGGACGAAGAATAGATGAAATTCTCGCAAGCTTGCCAAAAAATGGCCATTTCAGTGAAGCCTATGCAACAAAAAAAGCGATCCAACTCACACAGATTTTAGAAGCAATACAAGCAGCTGGTATTGCTCATAGAGATATCAAGCCGGAAAATGTTTTATTAGATGAGACAAAAGATGAAATAAATATTGTTGATTTTGGCATTGCTTCTCCGCTTGACGACAAAACAAAACAACTTCTAGAGTCTCATGAGGCATTTGTTCAAGCAGATGCTGAGGGAAGTGATGGATACTTTGCTCCAGAGACAAACCAAAAAAAGGTTGCACCTCAGGTAGACACATTTTCAGTTGCTCGTATGCTCTATTGCATGATGACGGGACAAGCAGTGCTCATTAACAATCCTTACGCCTTTGAAGAGCAGCAGCTTTCTAAAACTTCAGAAATAAGTCCAGAATTAAAAAATATTATTCGAGGAGGTTGTGCTCCGAGCGTTGCGAATAGATACACGCTGAAGGAATTTAGGGAGCAACTTGAAAGACATTTGACCCAGATAGCTATGACTGCTCGTCGCTCTCGTTAGGAGTATTTCTGAAGCAGTGTTAATGTGGCATATTCCGGTCTTGTGATTTTGGCTTTTGTGCTATCGAATGCTTTGTAGATTTTTTCAAAATGAGGAATGAGGAGATTTTTTTTGTAGGTCTCTAAAATAACGGGATGAATATAATAAGTCCTTGCAACTGTTGCAGTATTTCGTAAATGTTGACTCACTTTTTTAACAGCAGTTGCAATGTTATGTTTGATTGATTCTTCGCTCTCACTTGGTCCTATTGCTTTTAAAAGTTCGGCAGAAAGGACAGTCCCGCCCCATGTCCGAAAATCTTTTGCCGTCACGTCTTTTCCGGTGAGTGTCTGTAAATACTCATTCACGTCCTGGGAATCAACAGTATGCTTTTCTCCGTCCTGAAGATACTGAAAAATTTCATACCCTGGTAATTCAATACATTGCTTGATAATTCTTGCAATTTTTGGATTGGCAACGCTTACGGTATGCTCTATGCCACTTTTTCCACGGAATTCAAAAGTAACATTTTTCCCTCGCACTTTCACATGGCGATTTCTTAAAGTTGTGAGTCCAAAAGAATTATTTTCTTTTGCATATTCTTCATTCCCAACACGAATAAAAGTATGCTCCAAAAGCCAAATGACTGTTGCGACAATTTTTTCTCGCTCAAGCTCAAGGGAATCCATATCGTCTCGAATTTTTGCTCGAATTTTTGGCAAGACTTCTGCAAAAAATAGAATATTATTAAATTTATTTTCTTGAGACAGTTTCGTCCAGTCAGTATGATACACATATTGCTTTCTTCCTTTTTCATCAACACCTGTTGCTTGCAAATAGCCAGTTGGGGAGGGACATATCCAGACATCTCTCCATGCCGGGGGAATAGCTAAGCTATCAATTCGGGAAAGAATGATATCGCTATCAATCTTTTTTCCATCGGTGTCAAAATAGGTAAAAGTGTCGTGGTCTTTTTTTCTTGTTATCCCTGCTGTTGTGTCGCTTACAAAGCGCAAGTCAGCTTTTTTTAAGTCCTTTGCAAGTGTTGGGTCAAGTGGCATAGTACTATACTAGTCAAATTCTTTCTTATTGTATAGTAGGGATGTGTTATAATGCAGGCATTGTATGAAAAAAATGATACAAAACGCGCAGGGATTTTTGGAAAAATATAATTTTCTCTGGATTTTATATCTTCTTTTTACAGTATTTGTGCAGCTTGGTGCAATTGTGAGAATCATTCCACTCATTTCGCATCTTAGTGTCTTTAATGTATGGGATCTTGTCTTAGCACCACTTTATGTTGGCAGTTTGGGTGTTTTTGTGTTTAAGAAAAAATTATTTACTCCAACAGTATGGAAAATAATTTTTGGAATTATTCTTCTTGATCTTTTTGTAACTTTCTGGAGAGGAATTCATGGAGATACTTTCATCATGTCACTTCCGTGTCAACCTGGACAAGGGTCTTGCACATTTACCTTTCTATCAACATTTATCACATCAATTGCAAAGGTAGTCCCACTCTATTATGTGCTTGCATTGCTTTCTTTTCCAAAATTTTCATTTACTTTTACAAGCTATCCAACACTAACAATAAAGCTTAACACCAAACCAAAACGTTTTTTTGCATTTCCTATTGTAGGTATGCTAGCGAAATTAGTTATTCTTATCCCAGTCTTTTTTGATTTGGGCAATTTCTTTTGTTGCATTTCTTTTTCTCCTTATCAATCCATTCGTTGTTCTTTTCAAAGGAAAAATGTGGAGGCCAGCATATAGATTTAGTCTTTGGTTGATAAAAATTAACTTAGTGCTATCAGCATATATGGGTGGTTTAACAGACACTTATCCAAGCTTCGGAAGTAAAATACAAGATAGTGGCATTACGTTTGACTACACAAAGCCAGAAAAAAGCAGTAGACTTTTTGCCATTCCATTACTTGGATTGGTTTTGCGATATCTTCTTCTTTTACCATTCATGACCTACGTAAGTTACATTGGTTTTGCGGCAATGCTTGGAAGAATCATTGGATCTTTTTCTGTATTATTTAAAGGGAAGTATCCGGAAAGTATCCATGAGTTTTCTACGGACGCATTTCGACTCAATGCCTCGTATCTCTTATATTTCTCAGGTATGTCCGATAAATATCCAAGTTTTGGTATATCACTTCGCCACCCAATGAAAAAATTTCTTCTCATTGCAGCAGTAGTAATTTTACAGTATCTGTTAGGTTTGGGAGCAACAAATCTAGCTAGGGCATTCTCAAGCATGAATGCGGTAAGTAATGTTCAGGATACAGTCATGAAGCAAAGCTTTATGAAAGCCTGTGATACTAAAGGGACAACAACGGCATATTGTGAATGTACCTACAATGGACTACACGCAAAATATTCATTTGCCGAGATTAATGCCATGGGTACTCAGTTTCAACAAACAAATAAAATTCCCGACCAAATGGCAGCAGTTATACAAAGTTGCAGTAATCTTCTCCCAGCGCAGTAAGTCTTATACTTTTCTGTGAAGCTCGTCTTCTAATTCCTGTACGCTTCCAATAAGAATAAAATCATTGAATTTACATATTATTCCCTTTTTTTGGAGTGCACGAAGCTCGCGACTGGCAGTCTCCCTTGTCATAGCAATACTACTTGCGACATCAGTATGAGTAAGAGGTAATTGAATCAGTATACTTCCTTTTTCTTCCCTTCCAAATCGTTTGGCAAGAGTGATAAGTAATTTAATAACTCTTTTTCGTCCATTGGGATGACACAAATTATCGACCCTGTCGACATAGAAGCTATGTCTGTCAACAATTCTATGAATAATATCAAAGAGTATGTCTGGCTTATCTTTAATAAAATCCAAAAAAGCTTCTCGCGGAACGCCGTGTGCAATCACGCTATCCATTGCCTCATAAGACAGTTGTTTGTTGATGTCATTAAAAGTCCAGACAATGGGGAATAAATCATTTTGCTGATAAAATACATAAATTTTCTCTCTGCCACTGGGAGATATTTGATATGCCCGCACATGCCCTTTTGCTATATAAAAGATTTTTGGTGAGTAGGCATTGTAATCCAAAATAACATCTCCCTTTATATGCTTTGTTGCAGGATAAGAAAGAAAAAAATCTATAATTGGCGATGTTGATATAGTTTGTATCATTTAATCAGTATACTCCTTCTCGTCAATGTCTCAATGACAAATTCTGGACAATGTCTGTGATGAATATCACAAGAGTAATAGACGTCACTGACAGGATGGTTGTTGTCTGGTATTTTGAATGCATATGATACAGACTATCGAATTACTAAGAAATAATCCATACGTTAAGGATGCGCATCAACAATGCGTAAAAATATTATGAAAGAAGCAGTTGCAGAAAAAAATCCATATATTCATGAGGCGCAATTTCATCTTGGAAGTCGAAGTCTCAATCCTGAGCTTCCAAGAATAGGTCAGACTCGTAACAAAATTGTTGTTGAAAAGGGTAAATTATATAATGCTGTTGAAACACATAATGTAAATATTGGGACGAGCATTGCTCATCTTCGAGCACTTAATGCATTTTCAACAGAAACAAATAATCCTCTTAATTATACAAGCGTCTATCTTCGAGACGAAGGGGGTATTGAGTATCACGTCGAGAAAAATCAAACGGTTGGTGCTTGGACTATCCAAAGAAGTGATAGTAAACAAACATATAAACTCGACCTAGAACATATAGCACCATTTATCGTAGGTCATCATGTCACTTACGCACATCAAGGTCGGCATGGAGAAAAATTCTCTACAAAAAAAATTAAATCAATCACTGTCGTCGATAGGTCACATGCCAAAGAACTTCCAGCGTTGGGGCATGGTTCTGTAGAGCGGAATAAAGCATTAGTTCATCAGATAAAACAAATAAAAATAGATAAATCAATTCTTGATAAAAAACCAGAGCATGTGCAAAGGACAATTTCGCTTTTTGATCATGGAAAGAAGGTTGGATATGTAGCAGGATATCATCCCTATGAAAGAAATGAAGGGTTACATATGCATGAAAGCGAAAATGTCTTGGAAGTATTGGAGGGAGAATTTGAAGTATGTATTTTTAATCCCGAAACTGGTTGGGGTCCACGTTTTATTGCAAGAGTTGGAGATATTATGCGTCTTGATCCAATGACGCCGCACCTTGTTGCACCTGCAGAAGATAAGCGAAATCCAAACAAACTGAATATTATTAAAATTGTCACAGACCGTCCAGTCGATATTGCCCCAGGACAAGGGTATAATGTTGGATTACCATCTGATTTTCCGAGAGAGCTTCCACCTCTTGAACAGTATTATCGACGTCAGGCAGCATAATATTCTTGCGTAGCACTTCAGAGATAGTAGAGACTGAGTACATAAGGAATTGTAGTAGAATTAGTTTTGTTTCAACTTTCTGTATTCTGAGTTTCAGGTGGATCAAAGCTTGCACCTTTGTCTTTACACATCTGACGTTTTATAGGATCATCATAACCCTTCACGTCATACATATTTGCACCAGTAAGACTATCCGCTTTCTCAGGATTAGCGCCAGTAAGATTTGCAGAATACAGATTTGCACGAGCAAGAATTGCATTAGATAAATTTGCATTTGTTAAATTTGTATTAATGGAGGCTGAGGACTCATCAAGATTTAAAGTGGGAAGGTCGTCGTAGAAATAATTTCCAAAGCCGAGAAATGCATTAGTTAGGTTTGCTTTGCTAAAGTTTGCGTTACTAAGATCAGCACCTCCCAGAAATGCATTTGTTAAGTCAGCCTCAATAAGACCAGAAGTAAGTATAGCGCCGCCCAAAAAAGCATCAGTCAAATCAGCGTGAAAAAGTCCAGCCTGATAAAAATCAGCATGAGAAAGAAAAGCTCTATGCAGATTTGCACGGTATAGAGTTGCTTGGACAAAAGTAGCATCCTTCATCACCATATCCTGAAACTGAGCTTGAGAGAGATCTGCACCATCTAAGTGCACTCCTGTTGCATTTAAGAATCGTTGACGGGTCTCATTCCGTTTGCTTTCAGGCAAAGAATCAAGAGATAACTTTTCTCGTACGAGTGGAATAGATTCCATAAATACTTTTATGATTTCTTGATAAAATAGATTTGGTTGAGGTTTGTTTTCATCAACGTCACGAGTGCGTAAATAAGTAACAGTTAAGTCAAGAATTTGTTGATGAAATCGTTCAAGTCCAGGTTCGTGTAAAAAAGTGAGGAGCCTAGTTGTAGCAGTTGTCTTTGCTATAATTTCATCACTTCCTAATCCTGAGAGAATATCTTGGAAACGTAGATCTTCATTTCTTTCTTGCTGACGTTGTGCATCTCTTTCTCTTCCTCTATGGTTAAGTACAACTCCTATGGTGGTTGCGCCAGCTCCTATTGCACCAATTGCAGGACCAATAATCGGTAGGTGATCTTTAATCCATTTTAATATATCCTGTGCAGAAATATCTTCGTTTTGTTTTAGGTCTGGGGTGTTTGTGAATTGCGTATCTGTCTCACTTAATGTTTCTTCTTGAGGATTATTCGTTAAAGGTGAAGTGTCTACAGATTTTGGAGTTATTGCATCAAGTCTTTTTCCTCTTTCTCTCAAATTCATTAATTCACTAGTTGTTCTAAGTGGTTGTGTCTTCGAAAGAATCTCAAATGCGATATCGGCTGCTATGACTTTTGTTCCTAGGTCTGCTGCATCTACAAGTAAGTCTCTTCTTCCTTGGTCTTGTGGTTGTTGTTCTTCTGACGGGCGTTCAGAATTAAGTGACATAAAGAGCATACTAACATGCCTGTTTGTTATTTGTCAATGAGATTGTGGGTAGTAACTAAAAAAATTGATAACATTTCTTGACTTACATTTCTTCGCATGACATACTCTTATTATGGATCCACAAGTAAATCCTCAAGTGCCACCTATTCCTGTTCATATTCCAAAAAAAGGTTTCAATCTTTGGATGATTGCAACATTTGTTTTACTTGCAGCACTTCTTGCAGGTGGAGCGTATTATTTTGGAAAAATGCAGGGAAATGGAAATCCCAATATGCCTATTTATACTTCTCCAACCCCTTCGTCACCACCGGCAGCGGTTTCACCAACAACAATTCCATCTCCAACAGGACCTTCGGCAAATGCAGGTACCGTGACAGGCACACTTTGTTATCCGGCAAGCGGCATTCCTGCTGGGACTATTACCGCAAAATCCACCACAACAAATAAAGAATTTACCCAAAGTTACCCAGGTACTGCAAATGGAGGAGGTACTACCTATTCTCTGTCACTTGCCCCTGATGTCTATCACATGAAATTTACGCCAACACAATACGCAACAGTCATTGGCTATTACACAGATTATTCGACCTGCGTTGGCAATCCAGGGCCAAATTGCTCAGGGCAAAAGACACGACCGCTTCTTCCTGTGACTGTAACTACAGGTGCAACAATAAGCGCAGTCAATTTGTGCGATTATTATTATCCGCCTGACAATCCACCGCAATTCTAGTATAATCCTCTCAATATGAGTGAAAAAGAGGAATTATCTGCTGTTGACTCAGAGGAGAGATTGCCTAAGCCCTTGAAGGAGGCAATAGGTGCATTACGAGAATACGCATTAGACGAAAGCGTACAGGATATAGAAACGCAACATCTCCTAAGAATGTTTCGGGGAGCAGAATTGCTCATGCTTGGAGCAGCTGTTGTCGTAAGAATTATTGGTCATGATATAGCAAGTTATTTGCTCGCTGGTCTTAGCGGCACTATTGAAGGAGGTCATTTTTTGGGAAAAAGTGTTGTCAATTTCGATCCAGAAAAAGAGACGCGAATGACTAAAATCCTGGGTCGTTTTTATGAAACAAAATTTTTTCAAACATTAGAACGCAAGCTTCATGAAAATCCTCCCACAATAGAGTAAACTGTAAATATGAAAGTTGTTATTTTCGGTGCAAGCGGTGGGACAGGAAGAGACGTTGTCCAAAAAGCATTACAGCAAGGATATCTAGTGACTGCATTTGTGCGACATCCCGCTTCCATGGGCAAGTTTACAAAAAATAAAAATTTCAAAATAATACAGGGAAATGTCCTGAGTGCTGAGGATGTTAAGAAGGCAGTAAAAGGACAACAAGTTGTAATAAGTGTACTTGGGAATAAAACAACCAATGCGCTTTGGAAAAAAGACACAACAGTGTCTGATGGACTAAGGCATATTATTGCAGCAATGAAAAAATACAAAGTAAAGAGAATTATTTTTGTCGCGTCATTTGGAGTAAATGAAAATATCTTTTTACCAGAAAAAATGATACTTCGAACTATTTTGAAAAATCTTTTCGCAGATATTCCAACACAGGAAAAGCTGCTGAGACAAAGCGGTCTTGATTGGACAATAGTCCACCCCGCACGGTTAACCAATGAAACAAGTCAACAAGCCTATAAAATTGGTGAGGACTTATGGATACAGCCATTTTCCCACATCTCTCGAGCGGATGTTGCAGATTTTCTGATAAAAGAGATACGGGACAGAAAATATCTCCACAAAAAAGTTACCATTAGCTTATAATCTTCGTCCTTGACTGATAGCTATTGCTATAAGTTATACTCCATATATTAATACTATGTCCCTGGAAGGACAAAGGATTCCGCTAGAAGATATTCGTACAGCATATTTCCCGCGTGGGAATTTTGTAAGAGATGCAGTTGTTGGATTAGTCGGGTCATCGATCGTGTTGGGCGCACTCGAGCATGCTGGCATTATTCAAAAAACCCCTGTAGAAAAATTACTCAGCTCAAGGGAATATCTTTTGTCTCCAGTGCTAAAAACAGTTATTCCGTACGCTCCTATTGTTGGGACGCTCAATGCAGGAGATAGTGATGCAGCAGGGACAAGAGCAGTATCAGCAGTCTCTATCATAGCAAATGATGTGGACACAATTGGCGGGGATTGGAGCGATATCATTGCAACTGCCACCGCTGGAAAGACAATAGACCATCTTGTTAGCGTGCAGTTACAAGATCCGCGAATTGAGGAAATGAGAATAAGTCAACCAAATCGTCAGGCATTTTTAAGTGCAATGCAAAATGATATGGGACATGCAATATTCGGTGACAGACAGTGTCAAGAAAGCATGCGTTTTTTAGAATCAGTACCTGATGCGTTCCAAAAATTTTTACAGCTAAAAGATCTTAAAAATATTCCTGCAGAACTTTTTGAAGTTGGAAAAAATGTCGTGCAACTTGCGAATAGGCTTGATGAATTTTTTTCAGAAAGTAAGGAAAAGTTAGTATATGCTATCGAACAATTGTTTGGTGTCTTAAATCCTCAATCCCTCACCCTTCTGGGATTTCTTCCTTTAGAATATGCCAGATTTATTGAATACCTCCCACCAGGGGATAATCAAAAAACGCTCAGATTCCCTGTAGAGGGAAATCCATTTCGGGAATGGTTTGTGAAGCAGTTTGTCGATTGGGGAAATACCGAGCTTGTTTCCGTTACAGAAAGAATAAAAAGAAGATACCAAGGTAAGAATGTTTTATTTATTCCAGTTTCAGAAATTCTGAAGAAAACTAATTTTCCTTATGAGGATCCGCACACAGACAAATTAGGTCAAACAATCATAGCCCATCATATCGAAAGGCAAATGAATGATAATGGTACCACACTTTATGACAAAGTCCACAAAAGGCCCTTTTAACTCTTTCGCATCATATCCAGGACTACTGCGACTACCATAAGTAAGACTCCAAGCCACCACATGGAAAGTGCGGGAATAAGTGCTGCGAGTAAAAGTCCAAGACCAAGTCCAAAAAGAGCATGCATCATTGTATGTGGTGCAAAGCATTCTTTCATCATTTTATCCATTTTCATATATATCACCTCGACTCCCTTAGATATATTTTTTATAAATAATAGGACCCTAAAGGATCTTCGAGATGCAGCTTTGCTGCACCTTGCCTTATATATAAAATCTATTTTATTTTCAACAATTCTACCTCAAATACCAATGTTGCGAAGCCTGGGATATCTCCAACGCCATATTTCCCGTAGCCTAATTCATGAGGAATAATAAGTTTTCTTTTGCCGCCCGTTTTCATACCAGGCACCCCAACATCCCAGCCTTTTATCACGTAGCCTACACCAATTTTTGTCTCAAATGGAGTATTTCTATCATGACTACTGTCAAATTTTTTCCCGTCCTCAAACATGCCTGTATAGTGCATGACTACCGTGTCTCCATTCTTTACCTCTTCTCCTTTTCCAACAACAATATCTTCAATTACAAGTCCATTGTCCAATTTCTTTTTGCTCATACAATTAAGTATAGCAGAATGTTTTACCCCTTTTGGTGCTTAAAAAATTCTACTTGCCTTAGTCTCTTTTTTGCCTCGTCTTCTGTCTTATATGGTCCGCCAAGATTCCTCTTTGTTTTTTCAGACAAGACATAATAGCCATCTTTTTTCTTCGTTATCATAAGTTATTTATTATTCACCCTTTTTATTATCGCACGTCTGTCAATGGATATTGACAAGAGGTTTTAAAATATGAAACAATACTTTTGTCATGAAAAAGTTTGGACTTCTTTTAGGACTCTGCCTCTCATTTTTTCTTGTCACACAATCATTTGCGTCTGAAGATCAAGGAGATCAGGCATTTGGCAATCATCATCCTTCCGCTCCTCATATACGGCTTAAACAAGGGACTTCAAGTAACTGGTCAGGATATGCAGTTGAGACAAATTTGAATTTCCCTCAAAATTATGCAGTCTCTGATGTAAAAGGGACATGGGTAGTGCCAACGCTTCTGTGCGACAGTAATACGAGATATTCTTCAGCATGGGTTGGAATTGATGGATATTCAGACGGGACTGTTGAGCAGACAGGGACAGAACATGACTGTGTCAATGGAAATGCACAATTTTCTGCATGGTATGAAATGTATCCACGATTTTCTCACACAATTTCTCTTGCGCTTCATGCAAATGATGTAATTGCTGCAGAAGTAAAATATATTGGTTCGACATATTACGCATTAACACTTACCAATAAAACAACAGGCCAAAGTTTTAGTACAACACAACGACTCAATGCAAAGAGACAATCTGCAGAATGGATTGCAGAGGCACCGTCATCCTTTTCTGGAGTCCTACCGCTTGCCAATTTCCAGACAATGCAGTTTTCAAATGCACAAGCTACTCTCAATGGAATACAGGGACCAATAAGTAATTGGCCACATGATCCACTTACTATGCTCAACCCCTATGGTATGAAATCAACGCCATCTGCGTTATCGACAGATGGATCTGCATTCTCAGCTACTTGGAGTAATTAATAATCTACTTTTCTTCTTGACACATCATTCTCTTCAGTGTATTCTTTCATTCTTATGTCAATTGTATCTCTATGGGTCTTTTTGTTCCATTGTTTGTTTACCTTTCTTTGTCCAGCGCCGCAACACATTGATCACCCAAAAGTACTTGCCGTGCAGGTAGTCGTTCAAAAAAATTATTCCGTAACAGTAACTCCGACACAGATGCCAAAACTAACCCATTTCCCAATCCCCAAACCTTCATCCAACAATCTTCTTGATAAAATAAATACGTATAGAAAATCTCAAGGGTTAGGTCCGGTTGCTACAAATCCTCTTACATGTGATTTTGCCCAAGTGAGAGCCCAAGAAATTTCCAGTAATTTTAATCATGATGGATTTAATCAACGACTTGCAAGCCACAATTTGCCATATAAAAGTTATTCACTGGTGACTGAAAATATTGCAGAGACTTCAAGCAACAATCCCATTGAGATGTGGATAGCGTCCCCAGGCCATGCAGCCAATATGCGAGCAGATACTCCCTTTGTCTGCGTTATGCAATTTGGTAATTATTACGCCTATGAAGGCCTCAAGCCCTAGCCTTGGCTAGCTCCCTCAGACAGTGTCTTTCATCGGGGTCCTGCCGCTTGCCATCCCCCATCCGATGGCTTCGGTCGATACCTCCCTGCATGGCACAAGGTGGGGGTTTTGGCCTGTCTTCGCTTCGCTTGCAGGCAGACTCCCTTCGGTCCGTCCCCACGCGCGCGTCACCCCTTGCTTCATTCATAATTCATTATTCTTAATTCTCGGGAGGTCCTTCGGTCGTTTACATGTTTTGAAATTTGGGATTTGATTAGAAATTAGGTATTAGAAATTAGAAATTGGCTATGGTATAGTTAAAGCTGTCCAATGAAAAAAATTCTCCTTTTTCTGTCTCCCATTCTTCTTGCCATTGTAGTCTTTTTTACGCTTACTCTTTTTGTAAATGGACAAAGTAATGGGAAAGGTGCCTTGCAAATAACATCTACACCTCAAAGCACAGTCTATCTGAATGGGAAACCTCTTGGCAAAACACCGCTTTGTAAATGTGAAGGAGGACAAATGCTTGCAACAGGGGACTATACCATTCGTCTTGTCCCAACAGACTCAAGTCTGCAACCTTTTGAGCAAAAAATAACCATTAATAAATCTGTGCTTACTGTTGTTGACCAAAGTTTTGGTCAAGGAGCAACATCCATGGGTAGCATTATCAATCTGTCACCCCTTACGACAAAAGACGTGCAGCTCTTTGTCTCGTCATTTCCAAATAATGCAAAAGTACTTGTCGATAGTAATCCTGTAGGTCAAACACCACTTCTTCTGAAAAACCTTACCGAGTCAGACCATCAAATAAGCATTCAAGAAGACGGATATAAAGAAAAAGATGTCAAAATTCACACAGTTGCTGGATACAAATTGAGCGCTCTTATTTTTTTGGCAATAGACCCACAAGCTTTGCATGCAACAGGAACTGATTCAGCAACATTACAAACAAATAGCGGAACACCAACCCCCACACAGGGAGTAGCGAAGGTGACTATTTTGGATACTCCGACAGGATTTCTAAGAGTAAGAGACCAGGCATCTTTAACAGGCAATGAAATAGCACAAGTCAAACCTGGAGAGAGTTACATATTGTTATCTGAGCAAACAGGATGGTATCAAATTCAACTTACCGGTGGAAAATCAGGATGGGTCAGCAGTCAGTATGCTAGTAAATAAAAAACTCTAATATCTAATCTCTAAATACTAAACAAAACCAAATGACCGAAATACAAAGCAATAAACGTTATGATTTAGAGGATAGAACATTAGTCTTCGCTAAAGAAATTAGAATATTTGTTCTAAAATTTCCAAAAACTACAGTAGTCATTGAAGATGGTAAGCAAGTAATTAGGTCATCTGGTTCAATTGGTGCGAATTATATCGAGGCGAATGAGTCGCTGAGTAGAAAAGATTTTGTTATGAGAATAAAAATTTCCAGAAAAGAAGCAAAAGAAACGGCATACTGGCTTCAATTATTTGAACTATCAAGCCAAGGTAATGGGTCTCTTGAAAAAGAGAGAGAACGACTTTTACAAGAAGTAACAGAGTTGCAAAAGATATTTGGTGCAATATTGGAGAAGTCTAAATAGTTTTAATGCTTGATTTTTATGTTTTTTGAATTTATTTAGGATTTAGGTATTAGGATTTAGGATTTGTTTAGGCTCCAACAAAATAAATCAAGAAGATTAGCATCACTACCCATAACATCACTGTCAGAAGAAGTGGTCTGTCAGAAAGCAAAACTTTTTCTGGACTTTCTCCTTCGTGTTTTTCATAAATATCTTGTAAATATCGCATCAGTCCATACACAACAGGAATAATTGTCAGCATGAGCCACTTTCTCTGAAAATAGTTTGGTAAAAAATCAGGCATGAAAACATCAAAGGTTATTTTTATGCCTTGAGGATTTTCTAAAAAAGTAAAAAGCGAATAAAAAATAAATGCAGAAGTAGCAAAAATAGATGCATAGACATCCAAAAGTCTTTCAGAATAATGAGAAAGTGTTTGGCGCATTGCCTCTATATGGGCAGCTGGCATTTTTGAAATTAATGTCAGCTCGGACCTCCTTTTTCCAATTGCCAGAAAAAGAGACAATGCAACAGTTGTTAAGACGAGCCATACAGAAATATGAAATCCACTTGCAACTTCTCCAGCATACACACGAATAATGTATCCGAGAGCCAATGCTAAAATATCAAGCACAGTTATTTTTTTCAAAATAATAGAATAAGAAAATTGGAGAAAAAGATAGGTACAAAGGAGTGCTAAAAATCCAAAAGAAATAGACATTGCTAAGCCAAGAGACACTACGATAAGAAGAAGAGCCAGGACTATAGCATAGGGGATAGACAAATCTTTATTTGCAAGCGGACGAAATCTCTTGAATGGATGGAGTCTATCTTTATCAATATCAAAAATGTCATTCACAATGTATATGGCGCTTGAAGCACTGCAAAAGACAAGAAATGCTATGAATGCTTTATAGAATATTGGAGGTTGGAAAAGTTGTCCAGTAAAAAGTATTGCAGCGAAAACTGCAAAATTTTTTGTCCATTGCTTGGGACGAATAAGCTTAAGTGTTTTAAATAGTAGCATCATCTTTTTGTCGTTTCAGAAAATACTGTAAGAATATCAATATCCCTCCGACAATAACAGCAAGCATCAGAATTGCAAAAAGTTTTGCTTTACTTGAGAGTGTCAGGGAAATTATCCCCAATATAGCAGAAACAATCCAGTAAAACAATGCAATTTGGCGTTTACTCAGTCCTAATTGCAGCAGCAAATGATGGAGATGTTTTTTATCATGCCAAAAAGGAGATTTTCCCGAAAGAATTCTTCTTATGATAGTAAAAATACCATCCATCAGCGGGACTCCCATGACAAGAATTGCTGTTGCAAGCTTTGCTCCTGAAAGAATACTGACTCCTGCAAGTAAAAGATAAATGCTTGTTGCACCATATCCTGGAAATATTTTTGCCGGAGAAAAATTCCATGGCAAAAATCCTAAAGCTCCTCCTGCAATAATAAATGCCAGCACTGCGGCAATAAAAGTAGCTGGATCACTAATGGGAAATCGCAAGCTTAATAGTCCAATAACAATTGCAGAAATTGCAACAACTCCCGGCATTTGTCCGTCAACTCCTTTACTCCAATTAAGCATATTCATAACCCATACAATCCACAGTAGTGCGAGAAGATCAGAAAGAATAAGAATGGAATGTCTGCCAAAGAAATCAAAAGTAAAACGAAGTGTATCAAGATGAATAATACCTCCGAATGGATTGGTTATAAAAGGAATGCCAATGCCACCACTTATCACAATAAGTCCGCAAAGAATGTTCATGAAAAAGCGAAAATACGGCGAGATATCATATTTGTCATCAATAATACCAATAAGAAGTGCTATAAATGCAGCACAAAAGAGTACGAGAGTTATTTTAGTAAGTGGTAAGAAAAGAAGACTTGAAAGGGCAATGCCGATAAAAAGAGGAATGCTTCCACCCCGTGGGATTGGTTTGGTATGAAGGAGTGCAGGGTGCTTGTGTTTTTTTGGGTCATCGACCAGACCTGTCTTTTTTGCAAAAAAGATTGTTACAGGTGTAAGAAAAAAAGTTGTTAAAAAAGCGACAAGTATAGATAATAAAAGAAATGGCATATTACAATGTGAGATGGATAACTTTAAGAATAAATAGAGAAGTAAAGAGACACACGACGCATGCTGCAATAAAAAGAAATCGTGCAAGAAGTGGAATTTTTTCTCGCACATATTTCGCAAGAAAAATATTTATCACTACAATGACAAGAGAAAGAATAATGGGAAGAAAAATAAATGGTTTTAGCCCAAGCCTTCCATATCCCCACGGCAATTTGTTAAAAAGTGGTAGATACGGAGGGAGTTTTGGAAATGCTAGAAGAGCAACAAGTGTTGTAATAAGTAATGAAAAAATACTTATGCCGCTGGTCAGCCTTGCAATACTATCTTTTTCAAAAAATTTATTCATAAATAAGTCTATCATCAATTTGAATTTTCTTCGCATATGCTTTCAGAGAAAATGGAACAGTTGCTTGTCCCGGCTGTATTACAAAAAATGTTGGAACGGTTTTTTTAAAAGCCATTGTTGTCTCTGTGAGCGTTTGAGGAGTAGAGGTTATCCAATAGGCAACGATAAATCGTCCTGGTGGCAGCGTGTGAGTAAGTGCATAGATTTGTCCACTATTTCCAAAGACAAATACACTGTCTCCTTCGTGTTTGTTTTGATTAATAAAATCAGCGACATGATAGTCTTTGGGAGTATTTGCATCAAAAAATGCCTGATACATGTCTTGGGTCTTCTGGTGCGTTACAAATGAGAGAAAATTTGCGTAATATCCGATGCTCTTATTGTAAAAATTAAAATTCTTCCAGAGTATTACAAGAAGGATTATGCCAATCCCAAGAGAAAAAAGAGTAAATGATTTTTTTTGAATAGTTCCGATAAGAAGACAAAATGCTGGAAGCATGACAAGGACATAATGTGTATATGGTCGTTGGGAAAATAGTGCATTAAAAAGAGAAAAAGCAAGCAATATGCATATAAAAAGATGAGAAAATGAGAGCTTTTTTCTCAGAAGAAAAAGAAGACCAAGGAAGATAAAAAGAAAGAAAAGTTTGATAAGTAAAAATCCTTGTGGCAACAGATGATGCGTGAAAGGGATAAAGATCTGATTTCCATAATTAACATATCCCACATTGCTGGTAAATGCAGACTGAATAAAAAGCGGTAATTGATGAAGAGAGATAAAATACAATGTCGTTACAAAAAGAGGAAGGACAAAGCTTATTCCAAGTATTGTCCAGGCAAAAAGAATTTTCCAAATACTTTTAAAATTCCCTAACCATAGAAATCCAATAAAAATCATGAATGCTCCAAGATCAAAAATACTGACAATTTTTATAAGAAATGCAATTCCCAATAGCAGCCCGCTTGTAGCAAGTAGTATGTAGCTAGTAGTTTGTAATTTTTTCTTTGTTGATACCTTGAGGATGAGTAGTGCTCCCGCCATAATGGGAAGCAACATAAAATTCTCAGCATTGGCGATATTTCCTTCAAGAAGAGGAATGCCAAAAAGTACAGTAAAGAATCCTGTTGCGATATATACATGGAGGCGCTTTATAAGAAGTTTTTTTGCTAAAAAGTAAAAGACAACGACAGAAAGTACGCCAACAAGAAGCGACGCTAATTTTGCACCAAATTGATCTCCAGAAAACAGGGCATAAATAAGATAAAGAAGTGGAGGCTTATTGTCCCAAATTCCGCTATAGAGTATGCGACCGTGGCGCATGGCATAGCCAATCACTTCATATATTCCCTCATCACCATACCAATAGGGTTCAAAAAGAGATGGAAGACGAAGGAGAAAAAAGAAAAAAGTGGTGATAAATAAAAACCAAAAGGAATTACTAGATTCTAGTTTTGATAGAATGTTTTTCATGATTTCATTGTCTCATTGTTTCATTGTTTTGACAATGGAGCCATAGAGCCATAGAGCAATGATTTCATATTTTTTCTGTCACTTTATATTCTATGCGTTTTCCCAACATAAGCTGGGTATGGGAAATCATAGCAGGGAGCGTTGCGATAAAAAATCCAACAACTGGAAGAAGAATAAATTCCAATGGAAATACAAATAATTTGAATTTAGAAACATTTTTGTTATCCGGGCGATTTCGAAAATCAATAACAATCATCGCAAGTGTTGCTAAAAGACAGGATGTGAGAAGGAATCCTGCGAGTCTTGGAAGATTGTATCCAAGCGTTGTCCTTGTGAATACAGGATTGATAAAGGGAATAATATTTGCGGCAACGGTAATAATAAACCAATTCACCGGCCAGAGGAAATGGTCGATTAATACATGCCAGAGCATAAGCGTTTTTCTCCAGAATGGAACGCCAGGGACAGTAAGCCACCATTTGATAAAAAGTGGATCATCAGAGACACCCCACGACCATCGTCTCTGTTGGTCGTAGCTATTTCTAATACTTTTTATCCACGTGGATGATTGCGGAGAGTCCATAGAAGTTTTGAGAAAAATTGGCTCAACCCATGTCTGGCCTCTGAGCGCGTAGAATGCTTTAAAGAAAATTCGATAATCTTCTGGAATCACATCAGTATCCCAGAATCCTATTTTTACTAGCATCGTAAATGAGAGTGAATAGGTTGAATTAGCAACGAGTCTATCTTTTTGCACCAAGAGTGCTGTCCTCCAAAGACTTCCATAGAAAGCAGTGACTCGAATTGGCGCAGGCACTTTCCAGAAGTTATTATAATTCACATTTGCTGATTGCCAGAAAGTATTGTGTCGCTTTTCATCGGTAAGAAAGCTATGAGTAAGATATGCGAAGTATTGTTTGTCAAAAATAGAATCAGCGTCAACAGAAGAAATGGTTGCAAAATCAAGATTGATTTTTTTTGTCTCAACGAGTTTTTGGTATGCAGCTTTTGCACCGTATGATTCATTGGATGATTTTCCTTTTACCTCTCCATGAATATCTGGATGAAAGGTTGCAAAAATATCTCCAAAAATATGTTTGAATTCTTTTATCAATATTTCGGATTTCTCTTTTGCGTCTTCTTCTCTTTCTTCCATAGCAAGGACGACAAAAAGTTTTTTGGGTGGGAGTGTTTGGCGAGCAATACTGATGAGCGTTTCTCTGAGCTTTTCTACACGTTCTTTATAATTAGGAATCACAATAACGTGCGTGACCTTTTTAAAATCAGGCAATTTTTCTGCTTTTTCAAGCCAATGTTCTTTTTCCGCTTTTTTAATTTTATTTGACGCAATAAATGCTAAGATCGCCAAAGAAAATGATTTATAAAACCAATAGACATCAAAGAAAAGAATAAAATAGGCAAGGACAACAGGGACAAGGAGAGACCCCCATATAGGAAAAAGAATCAATGTCCATGAAATAAATCCAGGGACGAGTTCTAAGAACCGTTTTGTTTTGACTGGGTAGCGAGTGAATAATTTATCAAAAATAGTTGTCATATAAAATCTATTGTTTCATTGTTCTATTGCTTCATTGTTACTCCCTCTCCTTTTAGGAGAGGGCTGGGGTGAGGTTGACAATGGGACAATGAGACCATGGAACAATTATTTTAAATTGAATAATCTCTTTGCATTTTTTGTTGTAATCTTATTAATTTCCTCAAAACTAACATGCTTCAGCTGTGCGAGAAATTCACCTACAAGTATACCATGTTTGGGCTCATTTCTGCTACCTCGAAAGGGTTCTGGCGTTAAAAAAGGGCTGTCTGTTTCTGTGACAATTCTCTCAAGAGGCGTTGCCTTAGCAAGGTCAGAAAGCATGACTGTTTCTCCTGGAGCAAGGCCTTTATAGGTACTATTGCCATCAAATCCAATATAAAATCCTAAATCAAGTGCGTCATGTAATATGTCCATTGTCCCTGCGAAGCAATGAAACATCCCAGGAGTGTCGATTTTAAGGAGATTTTTGTGGTGCTTGAGTATTGCAATAACTTCTGTTCCAGCGTGGCGGTTATGAATCTGAATAGGAAGATTGAGTCTATGGGCAAGGTCTATCTGTGACTCAAATACCTCTTCCTGTAATTTTTTGTCAACAATGCCATTGGATTGGTACCGATAAAAATCCAGGCCAATTTCACCAATTCCCACCACTTTTGCTTGCTTTGCCAGCTGTGCTAACTCTTTCAGCCAATCAGAAGATAAGTCGTGTTTGTCTGCATGGTGAGGGTGTACGCCAACAATTGCGTAGCAATTATCATATTTTGTGGCAAGTTCTATTGCTTTTTCGCTAGAGTCAAGCTTTGTTCCGACATTTATTAGTATCTCAACTCCTGCATTCTTAGCTGCTTGAATAACTTCATCAATATCCTTATGGAATGCATGGAAATTCAAATGACAATGGACATCAATCATACATAGAGTATATATCAAATGAATTTGCTATACTAAGCCAATGAAAAATATATATACAACACTTTACGTTGTTCGTCATGGACAAAGTGAGTGGAATGAAAAAGGATTAGTGCAAGGGCAGACTGAGTCTCCGCTCACAACGCTTGGTGAAGAACAAGCAAAGCAATTAGGAAAAGAGCTGAGACATATTCATTTTGATAAAGTATTTGCTTCAGACCTAACACGAGCGCGTCAAACAGCAGAGCTGATTAGTCTTGAAAGACAATTGGAAATTGAGACAACAAAATTACTTCGTGAAAGACAATTTGGTCATTATGAAGGGAAGCCTTGGGAGGCGTTGCGACTTCTGGACGAGATGCAACTAACCGTAGAAGAAGATAAGAGATTTTCATTCAAGCCGCATCCTGATATAGAAAGTGATGAAGAATTAGTAAGCAGATTTATTACATTTCTCAGAGAAGTAAGTGTCTCATATCCCGGTAAAACACTGTTAGTCGTCACTCATGGAGGTATCATTCGCGCATTGCTCTTGCATCTTGGGCTATTTACGTATAAAGATACTCCAAGAAGTGCTGTATCTAATACTGCATACATACAGCTTGAATCAGATGGTGTTGATTTTTTTGTAAAACAAACACATGGTATTACCACTACTGCTGCATAGCAATATAGGTAAGGGTAGAGGTGTCTGGCAAATTCTTTTTTATCATCTCGGTGTATTTACTCGGATTGGGAATGCCATCAAGATAAATTTTGTCTTTAATTGCGGGATTAAATATTTCAACAGACCCAAAATTACATATTCTACCAAAAAGGCTTTGTGAATACATGACTTCCTGTGTGTGGGTACACATGTATACCTTTTCATTTCTTCCTAAGACGCCACTTTTGTGGCGTATTTCTCCTTTCCCAATGAGATAAATATTGGTGACCCATTTCATGGCAATAATAAGAAAAAAGAGCAATTTGCAAAGGTTAAGAAAAAGCAGCACGATAAAATACCAGGGAGCAAGCTGCCCTTGTAGATTGCTGGAAACTCCCAAGGCAATTGGGAGAATTCGAAGGAGAATATATGACGTGTCAAAAACAATCTCAATAACAATAAGTTGGATTACTATAAAAAAGACGCTCCGACGAAGAACAATAAATTCAGGAGTTGTTTGTTTTTTCTGTTGTGAAATAACAGGCGGCTGATCTCTTCTGGAAAATATAACACCACGCATTCTTTCAAGCATAAAAGTATCCTCCACTTTTCTTCGAAAATAAATTCTTTTTTGCTTGGAATCTATTGTGGATTTCTTACCTCTATTATATCACGATGAGGCAATGACGCTGCTTACAATCGTGGGAAAAGAGGATTTTGAGACACTATCTTTGGTCCTTTAAATTGTTTTTCTATTTTTTCTGCGGTTTCCGGGAGAAATGGCTCTAAAAGTCCTGCAATTTCCTGAATCTGGTCAACAGAGTGCGCTAAAATCTCTTTAATTTGTGGATTGTCATCTTTTAAAAGCACCCAAGGCTTTTCATCGTTGATATATTTATCAAGTTTTGCAATTTTTTTCCACACAAAGCTTAAGGCATCATGAAATCGATACTCAGAAAGTGCACTACTATACTCATCAACATCCATAATATGACCAGAAATTCGACTCACTGATCCCATCTCAATATAATTAGCACTCTCACAAAGTTTTGCAACACGCGAGATAAGATTACCAATTCCATTTGCCAAATCAGCGTTATAGACCTCTTTTAAGCGTTCTTCAGAAAAATCACCATCTGCGGTCGAGGGAATATTGGAAAGGACATAATATCTGAAGGCATCTGTTCCATATTTCCCAACCATTTCGAGAGGATCGACCACATTACCAAGTGACTTTGACATCTTTTGTCCGTTAACCGTAAAGTATCCATGGACAAAAAGAGATTTTGGTATCTGAAGTCCTGCAGAAAGAAGAAATGCAGGCCAATAGATTGCGTGAAATTTTGTAATACCTTTGCCGATAACATGCACATCAGCTGGCCACCATTTTTTATAGAGTGTTTCGTCCCACCCAAATCCTACGCCGCTTTGGTAAATATTTAATGCGTCAAACCACACATACATTCTTTGAGAGTCATCTCCTGGCACAGGAACGCCCCAATTTTTAGCACGTGTATTAGAGCGCGAGATGCTAATATCTTTGAGCCCTTGCCTCACAAAAGAAAGTGCTTCATTTTTTCGAGACTCGGGAGTAATCTGGAGAATATCTTTTTCTAAAAGTTCCTCAATCTGTTTGGAATAGTTTGAAAGTTTGAAAAAGTAATTTTCCTCAGATACTTCTTCCAATTTTTTTCCAGGATGCTCAAAACATTCACCATTTTCATTTAATTCATCGGGTTCATAAAATAATTCACACCCAACACAGTAGAGTCCTGTGTATGATTTTTTATAGATATCGCCATTTTTGTCACAAAGCTCCCATAATTTTTGCGAAGAAGCATGATGTTGTGGACTGCTTCCTTTTTGCCAGACATCAAAAGTAATGTTGAGCTGTTTGGCCAATTCATAAAAAAGCTGCGTATTTTTGTCAACAAATTCCTGGATATTTTCTCCTGCTTTTTCTGCGGCCTGAACATTTTTTAGTGCATTTTCATCCCCACCACAAAGCAAAAGGACCTCATCTCCCTGAATTTTATGCCATCTGGCAATAACATCTGATTGGATAAATTCCAATGCATGGCCAACGTGAGGCTTGGCATTCACATAGGGAATTGCATTGGTGATATAGAATTTGCTCATAAAAATATTTCCTTTTTTTTGTATCTTGTTTCTTGTTGGTTAGAATTTGCCTACATGATTGTAGCAGAGAGGCTAGTTTTTGACAAACATAGTATCTGATGCTACAATCTTTCCAATTATGGAACGAGAACAAAGGGTTGATCAGCGAGCTGCGACTCGTCAACAAGCTCAGGCTCATGCGCAGTTCGTGGAAGGCTTACAAATGCTTGGTGAATTGCTTGATACTCAAATGCTTAACTTTGCTTTGTGTGCAGGTATGCTTGCAGATGATCCTAAGGCATCTGCCCAAGTAGTAGCGCAGATGATGAATTACGGAGATAGGTATAGAGAATATGGAGAAGAAGTCATTAATGAAGCGATTACAAAGGAAAGTGGAATAAAAACAGCGGTTTCTGTTCCTGAACGAGGTATGTTGCATTTGCCAGGTTACATAGTTGCAATTACTGATAAAGCTCGTGACACCTTGGGGAGAAGAACTTTTAATGGCGTCGCTGTAGTTGAAAACTTTCTTGGACAGCAAGCAATTGTAGATGTTGAAATTTCCCAAATAGGAAAAGTAAGACTTTATAGAGATGAATTAGACGATCGTATCAAACGTCTGCGAGCAAAAGGGAAAAGAGATGATATTGCAGAGCGTCTCCAAAAAGATCTGGGTTGGTAGATTATTCTTTTATAGTATACCCAAAGCCTCTTATGGATTGAATGAGTTTTTGATCATGCCCGTTATCAATTTTTTTCCTCAGATAGCCAATGTAGACATCAACAACTCTACTATCGACATCAAAGCTATATTGCCATACTCTATTTAAGATCATTTCACGGCTCAGCACCGTGCCTGTATTTACCATGAGATATTGGAGCAATGTAAATTCATGAGGCGTAAGCGGAATAATTTTTCCATCTCTTTTGACTTCATACGATTTAGCATCGAGCATCAAATTTGCAATAGTTATTGAGTCTTTTTCAATTGTTCGAAGACGTGCCTTTATTCGAGCAAGCATCACTTCAAGCTCAAAAGGCTTACTAATATAGTCGTCTGCTCCCAAGTTGAGTCCATTTACCACATCAAGTGTCTGATTCTTGGCAGTCAGAATAATAATAGGAAGTGTTGAGTAGAGTTTGCGTGCCTGGATACAAATAGACTCACCGCTGATATCAGGAAGTCCCAAGTCAAGAAGCAAAAGGTCTGGCGGGACTTTTTTTAGGAGATCAAGTGCAGATGTGCCATCAATGGCAGTTTCAATACTATAATTGTTTTGACGGAGAATATCAGAGATTACATCTCGTATGGCAGCATCGTCCTCAACGATAAGGATCTTTTGCATAGGGGTATTATATCAGAGAGGTCAAGTACTTGCGATTCACTTCTATCTGCAGTATATTTATATGAAGAAGTGAACATAGGTCTTCGCAAACAAATACGCCTCTATAGTTTGGCTGCAATCCCGCCAATATATTCGTTGTTTTTCGCCAACCTCCTTTTTTCCTATCTAGGACTGGGTGGGAGTTTTCTTCTTTTTTTTGCGGTTATCATTCTTTCTGCATGGTATGGAGGAATAAAAACAGGCATTGTGACCACATCCATCTCTGTCATTTTGCTTGACTATTTTATCCTTCCACCGCAACAGTCTTTTCTTCTTACTCCTCAGTCATTTTTATTCCTGCTTCTCTTTTTGGGCGAGGGATTTCTGGTGAGTTTTCTTATTGACAGAGGGAAAAGACAAAATAGCGTCATACAGTATCGTCAAAAAGAAAAAGAATATCTCAAATCAATACGGGAATTAGAAGAATTGTCTACAAAAATCAAAGAAGAAATCCGTCAACGGGATGAATTTGTTTCTATAGCATCGCATGAGTTAAAAACACCACTTACTTCAATGCTTCTGCAAATCCAAAGTGCGCTTCATAATATACGGCACGTGTCTCTTGCTGAATTTTCTGTAGATAATTTACTGACAATGCTTGAGAGTACAGAGCATCAGACAAGAAGATTATCGAAAATGATTAATGATTTACTGAATATTTCTCTTATCACAACAGGAAGGCTCGAGCTTGAAAAAGAATATCTCAATCTCTCGAATATTATACAAGGCGTTGTCAATGATTTCTCAATACGATTAAAAAAAGATGGATATGCACTCATGCTCCAAATACCAGATGAGATTATGGGAATGTGGGACAAAGTGCGTATTGAGCAAGCATTGAGTAACCTTATTTCCAATGCGATTAAATATGGTGAAAAAAAGCCTGTGAGTATCATTGTCGTGAAAGGACGAAGAAATGTAAAAATAGTTATAAAGGATGAGGGTATAGGAATTCCCGCTCAGGACCAAACGAGTATTTTTGAACTTTTTAAGCGGGCAGTGCCAAATACTACCTATAAAGGACTTGGAGTTGGATTATATATTACCAAGCAAATTATTACAGCACACAAAGGGATGATTGCTGTAGAAAGTAGAGTTGGGAAAGGATCACAATTTACTATTGTGCTCCCAATTGAGCAAGCCAAATTCAAGGACGAGAAAAAGGAGGAGTAATAAGCCTTGGAAAAATAATTGTGTCAACCCCAGAAGTCGCAAAAGAAGATATCCATCCACAGTCATTCCTACAATAAATCCCTGGAGGGGAGTTTTAAATACAAAACTAATAAAAGAGAAAAGAAAAATAAAAAGCGTAAAGAGAAATAGAGGAATGGTTGGAAGATGTGTGTAGAAAATAGAAAGCTGAACAGTTGGAGAGGAGTTGAATAAAAGATATATAAACAAACAGGATGAGAGTATTGCCAATATTAAAAATAGAAAGTTTCGTTTTCGTCTTCGCATAGCAATAGTGTAACAATTTGCTACAATACAAAGCAATGAAACCGTTATATATATTTTCAGGAAAAGTGAAGAGAGGCAAAAAAAGAGGAAGGGATTTAGGATTTCCTACAGCAAATATACCTCTGCTTGAAAAAATACCTGAGGGAATTTACCTTTCATTGATACAAAATTTACCCTCTCTTACTTTCATCGGTTCTGCCAAAACATTTGGAGAAGAAGACTATAAAGCAGAAGTATATATATTGGATTTTAATGAAAATCTCTACGGGAAATTGCTTAATGTTACTCTTCTAAAGAAAATAAGAGATAATCAAAAATTCTCTTCAGAAAAAGCATTAATAGAAGCAATGGAAAAAGATAAAGAGCAGGCAGAAGAATTTTTTAAAACACTCTAAACTGATTTAGCAACTTCTTCTGTTGCCGTATACATTGCATGCTGGATATCTTTTGTTTTGAAATATTCAATAAGAAAGACAGCGATATAGGTATCTCCAAATCCAGTAGTATTCGTTGTTGTTATTTTGGGAGCAGGTTGTTGGTATATTTTCTCTCCAGAAAAACAAATGCTTCCTTTTTCTCCAAGAGTTATTAAAACAATCTTATTATGTTGTTTTGCAAGCTGTTTCATTGCTGATATTGTTGTGGCATCTTTTGCATCCACACTTTTTATAGCAACATCAAGTCCATCAATATATTTTGATATTTCTTCTACGCTGTAGGAATACAATGAATCACCTGCAAAATCACCGGCTTTCAGCATGTGAGGCATTTTGGATTGACAAAATTTTACAAAGTTTTTTTTAAGCGGTTTTAGTAAAATTGCTTTTGCCACATTGTGTTGTTTAATAAATTGTAAATCGCTGTCATTGAGTTGCCAATCTTCTAATACTCCAAGATTCCATTTTCCAAAAATAGGGGAATTACTTTCATCAAGTGTTATAGCTACGGTACTTGTTGGTTTGGCCATTTGTGCAAGATGTGTTGTATCAATATGCTGTTTTTGTAGTATCTGCTGATAAGCAAGGCCATTGCTATCTTTTCCAATTGCGGAAGTAATGCTGACACTAGCTCCAAATTTTCTTGCGGCAATTGCAGAATTGTATGATGTTCCACCCAATATATTTTCATGAGGATATGTATCCACACAAAAATCACCAATACTTGCAAATTTCATAGTGTTAGATAGGTTGAATGGGACCGGATGTATAGATAATTCTGCGATAAGTCTGAGGGGATCCAACAATGCCAACCTCTTCAGATTTATTTCTAATAGATGCTTCAATAACGTTGCTATCATGTGGATTATCATGAGAAAACCTTTCTTGTTCACTCGTTAGTGTAAAATATGCAGCAAATCTTAAAAAAGCACGTACTTTATTCACGTCTCCACCAAAAAATTCTAAAAGATATTGCTCTTCTGGCCACCAGCGTGTCGAAGGAGATCGAAATCTATCAGCAGCATCTGCTGCTTGCATGATTTGAATAAGAAGTCCTGTCCGAGTATCTTCTGTTTTATACTCATCTGGAACATCGTTCCACGGGACTTCATGATAGATACACATTGCCTTAATTTGTTCAATATCACTTTCAGTAAATATAAAACCTCGTTTGGTAAATGTTTCTACATGTGGTTGTACAAAATGCACTTCGTATTTGTCTTGATTCATATAAAGAGCTGTATGAGTAAAATTATATGCTGCTTCTTTTCCATGATTAGGTGCAATTCTGTCATCTCTTCTTGCCATATCATGAACATTTGCAGCAATCATCACGTTTTTCATTTCAGAAGCATCCAAACCAGCGTAGGTACTTAATACATAAGCGAAATCGGGAACTCGTCCTCCCTGATGGTCTTCTCCATGAATGCATGTTTTATGCTCGGGATCTGCATACATTGCTTTCGTTCCTTTAAAGTTTTGAAAGAATTCCCAGGATTGTTGTGGGAATGTTTCTTTCATGCCAAATGCTTGCCAAAGTTCATCTATTGTTACTGGTTGCAAGGGACCATAGGGATGTTCTATTTGGTACGCTTCTGAGTTATACCACTCCCGACGTTTTTCATCAGTCTCTTTATCCATTTCTTGACGAATACGTCGAGGGTGATTGTATCTATCAGGATGATCGTCTTTGGCAACTTCCCAAAGAGGAGCAGTATTGAGGCGTTCTCGTTCAGTAGGTGAAAGCGGTTGGTAAATCAGAGGTTGTGCTTCAGCAATCATAATGTAAAAGCACTATACGAAGACAGCGAGAATAAGTCAAGGTTTTTCCGAACACAGCTTATAGGCTATTGACAATCTTTAGCAGTCGTAGTATATTAGTGCTAATCATGCACGATTTGACACAGCGACAAGTACAAATCCTCAAAAGTCTCATAGAAGAATATATTGAGACAGCAGAGGCTGTTGGTTCAGAGACTCTTGAAAAAAAGCATAGTGTCTCAGCCTCTCCTGCAACTATTCGAAATGAAATGGTCAGACTTGAAGAATTAGGCTATTTAAAGAAGCCTCATACGTCAGCAGGACGTGTCCCAACTTCTAAAGCAATGAAGTTTTATGTTACAACACTCATGAAAGAAAAAGAGTTATCTGTTGCTGAAGAAGTTGCGATGAAAGAAAAAGTCTGGGATTATCGAGAGGAAGAGCAAAAATTCCTTAAACAAGTCACAAAATCTCTTGCTGAGAAAACTCATGCGCTTGCAATTGCAACAACAAAAGATGGTGAAGTTTTAGCATCAGGATATCCATATCTTTTAGATACTCCAGAATTTTTTGAAATAGATATTGCAAGAAGTCTTCTTGCCGCAGTTGATACAGCTGGAGTATTTCAGGCAATGTGTGCACTCTATCAAGATGATGAAGATATCCATGTCCTACTCGGTGACGATTTAGGCCCTGCACTCAATGGTCCATATGGGTTTGTTTTTACGAGATATCATACACCAGCTAATCTTTCAGGAGAAATTGGTGTCATTGGTCCAACACGCTTAAATTACACAGCAATTGTCCCAACAGTCAGATATTTTGGAGATTTAATAGAAGAAATAGCGAAAGGCTGGTAATATATGGACGATAAGAAAAAAAGAAAAGCAGAAGATTTGGATGATGTCATTCTGGGAAACGAAGCGACTCTAGAATCAGATGAAAACGTCATTGCGAGCGAAGCCAAGTACCGTCCGGTACCTGGCGAAGTGAAGCAATCTCAAGAAGAAATGAATGAACCAGACCCAGTTCAAATCGCAGAAGCAAAATATAAACGCGCATTGGCTGATTATCAAAATTTACAAAGACGGGTACAAGAAGAAAAAGGAGAATGGATAAGAACAAGTAACAAAAATCTCGTCTTGAAACTTTTGCCAATTTTAGATACACTCATGTTGGCAGAAAAACATACAAAAGATAAAACATTTTCTTTACTTGTTCAGCAATTCTTACAGATATTACAAGAAGAGGGAGTACGAAGAATAAAGACACTAGGAGAAAAATTTGACCCGAATACAATGGAAGCAATTGAGACAAGGGAAGGAAATGAAGGAGAAGTCTTAGAGGAAGCAGCAGCAGGATACGAGCTGTACGGACAAGTTTTAAGACCTGCAAAAGTAGTAGTAGGCAGTGGAAAGAATTAAGGATTAAAGGACTTAAATGATAAGTGAGTTTCAGATGACTTATCACTTAAATCTTGTAGTCTTAAAGTCTTAACGTTTATGGCAAAAATAATTGGTATTGATTTAGGAACAACAAATTCAGCAATGGCTGTTATGGAGGGCGGATCGCCAAAAGTAATCCACTCTGCAGAGGGCCGCAATGTGATTCCATCTGTTGTGGATCCAAAGACGCATGTGGTTGGGGATGTGGCAAAGCGTCAAATGGTTCTGAAGCCTTTTGAGACTATTTACTCAGTAAAGCGCCTCATGGGAAGAAAATTCTCAGATCCATCAGTGCAACGGGATATGAAATTGCTCCCTTACAAAATTAAAGCTGGACGCGACGATATGGCAGTTGTCGAAGTCGATGGCAAGACTTACACTCCGCAAGAAATTTCCGCAATGATTCTCCAAAAAATAAAAGCAGATGCAGAGGCATATTTGGGAGATAAAGTAATAAAAGCAGTTATTACTGTCCCTGCATATTTTGATGACTCACAACGTCAAGCAACCAAGCAAGCTGGAGAAATTGCAGGACTTGAGGTAGAAAGAATTATCAATGAGCCAACTGCAGCAGCACTTGCGTATGGACTTGATAAGAAAAATGCCCATACCATTGCAGTCTATGATTTAGGTGGTGGTACTTTTGATATTTCTATTCTGGAGCTTGGAGAAGGTGTCTATGAAGTCAAGTCTACCAATGGCGATACCCATCTTGGAGGCGATGATTTTGACCAGGCAATTATTGACTATCTTGCAGAGGAATTCAAAAAAGAAAATAATGTTGATTTAAGAAAAGATCCACAAGCACTCCAGCGTCTTAAAGAATCAGCAGAAAAAGCAAAAATTGAATTGTCTTCGTCCCAAGAAGCACAAATCAATCAGCCATTTATTACCCAAGGTCCAAATGGGCCGCTTCATCTTACTGTGACATTAACACGAGCAAAACTTGAGCAGATTGTCGATCCACTTGTTGAAAAGACCTTGGGCCCTGTCAAGAAAGCCCTCACCGACGCAAAGAAAGACGTCAAGAATATTGATGAAGTTGTCATGGTTGGTGGTATGACCAGAATGCCAAAAATTATTGAGACTGTTACCAAATTCTTTGGCAAGGAGCCAAATAAATCAGTCAATCCCGATGAAGTCGTTGCAGTTGGCGCTGCAATTCAAGGAGGAGTCTTAGGTGGAGAAGTGCATGACGTGTTACTGTTGGATGTGACGCCACTTACATTGGGTCTTGAGACATTGGGAAGTGTCTCTACGCCACTTATTCCACGAAACACAACAATTCCAACTTCTAAATCGCAAGTTTTTTCTACTGCAGCTGACAATCAGACGCAGGTGGAAATAAATGTGTTACAAGGTGAGCGTCCAATGGCTGCGGACAATAAATCTCTTGGAAGATTCATCTTGGATGGTATTCCGCCAGCACCTCGTGGTGTACCTCAAGTAGAGGTGACTTTTGATATCGATGCATCGGGTCTTGTCACTGTAAAAGCAAAAGATAAAGCATCTGGAAAAGAGCAAAGCATCAAAATTACTGGCAGTACTGGTCTTTCCAAAGAAGAAGTAGAGAAAATGACCAAAGAAGCAGAAATGCACGCAGCAGAAGATGCAGAGAAAAAAGATAAAATCGAGGCACGAAATGCCGCGGATAGTCTTATTTTTACTTCAGAAAAAGCGCTCAAAGATGCAGGAGATAAAGCTCCTTTAGACATAAAGACACAAGTTGAGGAAAAAATAAAAGCACTCAAAGACATTTTGGATTCTGGAAGTAAAGAAGATTTGGAAGCAAAGACAAAAGATCTTTCAGAAACTCTCCAAAAAGTGGGAGAAGCGCTCTATAAAGCAACTGGTGAGCAACCTGCAGGAAATCCAGCAGAGCCTGAGATAGAGCAAAAAGAAGAAGATGGCAAAACAGACAAGAAAGACGATGTCCAAGAGGGAGAAGTTGTTAACTAAATTTTTCCGTTGTCCTGAACTTGATTCAGGATCTCATTCAATAAATATGCGCGAGGAGCGCATTTTTAGTATAATAAGGGTGTTTTATGGATGATTATTATAAAATTTTAGGTGTTACCAAAAGTGCTACCGATCAGGAGATAAAATCTGCCTATCGAAAGTTAGCATTGAAGTATCACCCTGATAAAAATAAAACCAAAGAAGGGGAATCAAAATTTAAAGAGGTCACCAAAGCATACGAAGTTTTGGGAGATGCGCAAAAGCGTCAGACCTATGACCAATACGGCTCAGCAGCATTCGAGCAGGCCGCAGGCGGAGCAGGTGGACCATTTGGTGGCGGCAATCCTTTTGGAGGGGCTCAGGGTGGGCAATACGGGCCCTTTACCTATTCATATAGCACTGGTGGAGACGGAGGAGCAGGATTTGATTTTGGAGGATTTTCCGACCCATTTGAAATTTTTGAGCAATTTTTTGGTGGAGGCAATCCTTTTGGAAGGCAATCTCCACGGCGACAAGTCTATTCGCTCCAGATTGATTTCATGGAGGCAGTAAAAGGTGTCACAAAAAAAGTGACAATAGATGGGACGCAACAGACAATAAAAATTCCAGCAGGTGTGGACACGGGGTCTAGAATTCGATTTGGAGACTATGATGTTGTCGTAGAAGTTACAAAGCATAGCAAATTCCAAAGACAAGGCTATGATATTGTGACAGATGAAGAAATTCCATTTACCAAAGCAATTTTAGGTACAGAATTACCGGTTGAAACAATAGATGGGAAAGTAACCATAAAAATTCCATCAGGCACCCAGCCAGGTGCAGTTATCAGATTAAAAGGCAAAGGCGTCCCCCATTTGCAAGGAAGTACTCGAGGAGACCAGTATCTTCGTATTAAAATTGTTATGCCAAAGCATGTGAGCAAACAGCAGAAAGAACTACTCGAGGAATTTGAAAAAGATTCAGGAAAAAAGGGATGGTTTTAGTTCGTCTTCAATAAATCTGTCAAGTTTTTCATTAAATCTTGGGAAGAATTTTCTGACAACATGATTAAGATAAGCAGCAGCTTGTATCATTTGACCTTGTGCCAATGCAAAGTCATGAAAAGGAGGATTTAGATTCACCGCATCCTCGTAATCTACGATATATGTTTGAGCATCTCCTTGAGGTGTTATGACAAATCCAAAACTTCTGTCCTTTAAAAAGATGCGATGCTTTATTGCCTGTTGTAGCATCAGTTTTAACTGTTGCAAAAAGTCATCAATGTTATAAAATGGCCTATTGTCAACCATTTTCTGTAAATCATTATTTTCTTCAATGCGATCTAGCAAACGATAATGATCAACAGTAGTAGCTACGAGATTTTTACCTACATTTGATAAGTCTGTCATTCGTATTCTTAAATTTGCTTCATCTATTTCATAGACAGGCATGGTGTTAATGCTCGCAGTTAAAAGAGCTTGATGGATCGTAAGTTCATCTTTTCTTTTCTCAGGAGAAGAGGTTCTACTATTCTTAGACTTGTAATTTTTATAAATTATTCCTGGCTCATCTTTTGGAATAACAAGTACACCTGCTTGTCCCTCCGCAAACACTCGATCCTCGCTCATGGGAAAAGTATACCATAAAATATATTCCGGTTGATCCCACCCACGGAATCTGGTATACTCAAATATACTAGGATTATAAGAATACAGGACTTTAGCGATAAGAATTCCTATTTGACTTATCATTTATATCTTTTAGTCTTTTAATCTTAATAAATTATGCCAGCAGTACAACGATCGGAATTTTACTTAGCACTCAATCAGGTCGCGACCGAGCGAGGAGTGAGTGTTGAGGACATTTTAGAGACTGTCCAAAATGCTATTTTGGCAGCATATAGAAAAGATCACCCGGATGTTGATTTAGAATCAAATGAATATTCAGTAACCCTCAATAAGAATACTGGCGAAGCACGAGTATTCCACAAATCAACCGACATTACCCCTCCAGGATTTGGAAGAATTGCAGCACAGACCGCAAAGCAAGTCATTCTTCAAAAAGTAAGAGAAAAAGAAAAAGAAGCAATTCTCTCAGACTATGCAACACGCGTTGGTTCTATTATGAATGGACTCATTCTTCGCTTTGCAGGCCCAAATATTATTGTTGATTTTGGTAAATCTGAGGCAATTATGCCAAAAGAAGAGCAAATTTTAGCGGAAAAATATCACATCAACCAGCGTCTCACGTTCTATTTAGTAGAAATCCGAGAGGGACTTAGGGGTCAAGAATTAGTGGTATCCCGTGCTCATCCAGGTCTTTTGGAAGGTCTTTTCAAAAGAGAAGTGCCTGAGCTTGCCCAAGGAAATGTTGAAGTGAAAGGCATAGCCAGAGAAGCAGGAAGTAGGACAAAAATTGCTGTTGCATCAACGCAATCGGGTATAGACCCAGTTGGCAGTCTTGTTGGGCAAAAAGGTGTTAGAGTGCAGGCAGTTATTCAAGAATTTGGAGGCATGGAGAAAATTGACATTATTCAATGGTCAGATGACATTAAACAATTCATTGCAAATGCCCTTTCCCCTGCAAAAGAGTTAACAATTACACTTAATGAAGAAAATAAAACAGCATTTGTCATGGCGCCTCAAGACCAGCTTTCTATTCTCATTGGGAAAGAAGGGCAGAATGCACGGCTCGCCAGTAAATTAACAGGATGGAGAATCGAAGCAAAGGAAAAAGAGGGAACAGCACAAGAAGTAGTTGAAGAACCAAAAGTTGAAGAAGAGGTCATTCCTGAAGCTGCGTAAGAGTATGAAAGATAATTTTCTACAATCTACAATCTTCAGTTAATCTTCTTCTAATTGTTCCATTGTCTCATGGTCCCATTGTTAACAATGAAGCAATGAAACAGTGAAGCAATAATAAAATTTATGAATAATAACTTTGCACCAGTCGTTTCCGTTTTAGGCCATGTTGATCATGGGAAGACTTCCCTATTAGACGCAATAAGAAAGACAAATATTACAGCGCGTGAGCATGGGGGAATTACGCAAAAAATTGGTGCTTCCAGTGTGGAAATACTGCATGAGGGGAAAAAGCGAAAAATTACTTTTATCGATACACCAGGGCACGAAGCATTCTCTCATATGCGAGGCAGAGGTGCCAGAGTTGCAGACATCGGTATTTTGGTTGTCTCCAGTACGGACGGAGTAATGCCTCAGACAAAAGAATCTATAACACTCTTACAGCAGGCAGCGATTCCTGTTATCGTTGCTTTGACAAAAGCAGATTTGCCGGATAAAAATCCTGATAAGGTAAAAAAACAACTTGCTGATGAAGGAATAGCAGTAGAGGGATTTGGTGGAGATATTCCAGTCATTGAAGTCTCTGCAAAAGCAGGCACAAATATAAAAGAGTTGTTAGATCTCATTCTCCTTGTCTTTGAAGTGAAATATGGAGAGTCTCAGGTAAAAGAGGATGCTCCTTTTATGGGAGTCATTATAGAATCCAAGCTTGATCTAAAATCTGGTCCAAAAGCAACATTGGTTGTCAAAAATGGGACAGTTTCAGTCAGAGACGAAGTCGTTGCAGATACGGTACTTGGCAAGGTAAGAGCGCTCATTACAGATAGCGGTACGCAGATACCCTCTGCTACTATTGGTGACGCGGTAGAAATTTTAGGATTTAATGATGTTCCCACAGTAGGATCTGTTGTTCATAAAAGAGGAGAGGAACAAGCAAAAGTTGCAGAAGAAAATGTATCTCCAATTGAGGAAGCAAAAGTTGCAGGCCCAAGAGAAGAGAAGACACATATTCTTTCTCTTATTCTTATTACTGATACAGAAGGCTCTTTGGAGGCTCTCAGATATGCTATACCACCAGAAATACGCCTTCTTTCTGCCAAAACAGGAGACGTCTCAGAAGCAGATGTTTTACTTGCAAAGTCCACAGGCTCTTTAATTCTTTGTTTTAATATCAAAATAAAGCCTGAAGTTGCAAAATTTGCTTTGACAGAAAAAGTATTACTGAAGAATTACGCGATAATTTATGAACTTCTTACCGAGCTTAGAGAAGTTATGGAGGGTAAGCAGCTTGCCGGAGTTGAGCAAATATTGGGTGTGTCACAAGTGCAGGCTATTTTTCCTTTTGAAAAGACCAAAGTCATGGGGCTGAAAGTGGTTGATGGGAGAGTGGCAAAAGGAGACAAGATACGAATTCTGAGAAATGACGAGCCAATTGGAGAATCCCACATAGTCTCAGTACGCGTTGGCAAAGAGCAGACTTCAAAAGTCGAAAAAGGCCTGGAATGTGGAGTTATTATCTCTCCATTTCTTGACTTTCAGGTGGGTGATGTGATACTATCCCATAGTTAACTTATGGATAACGCGACATTCCAAAAAATTAAAGATCTTCTTATGGCCAACCAATCAGTTGGAATAGTAGTTGGTCCAAATCCCACACTCGACCAAATGGCAGCAGGACTTGGTATGTATTTAGTTGCCAAGCAAATGGGTAAAGCAACGTCTATTGTATGCCCAACAGACCCAACTGTCAGCATTTCTTCACTTGTCGGTATAGATAAAGTCCAAAAAGCACTTGGTGGGACAGGTGGAGATCTTACCGTTGCATTTCCCTATAAAGAAGGAGAAATTGAAAAAGTTTCTTATACACTCGATAATTGGCAACTCAATATTGTTGTCAAAGCAGGCGCACAAGGTTTGTCATTTGATGAGGGACAAGTACAATATAAGCACTCTGGTGGGTTTCCAACATTGTTAATTGTCATTGGAGTCCAGTCTCTGTCACAGATTAACTCTCTTCTTAGTCCAGAGCAGCTCACAGGTCTTAGCGTTGTTAATATTGATAATAAAGAAAACAATGAAAAATTTGGAGACGTACAAGTAGTTGGCACAAAATTTTCATCTAATTCTGAGCAAGTTGCTGATTTTCTTACACTCCTTGAGCCACAGATTGAATTAGATGTGGATACATCACAAAATTTACTTTCTGGAATTCTTTCCGCAACAAATGATTTTCAAAGTCCAAAAACAAGCTATTTAGCATTTGAAATGGCAGGAATCCTCATGAAAAAAGGTGCATCTCGAAGTGGTGTTCCAGCCCCACGTGGTACTGAAAAACCAGGACAAAGGGCATTCTTCCCGCCAATCCCACAACAACCATTTGTGCAAGCACAACCACAACAATTTGTACCACAGCCCCAGCCACAGGCTGGTGGTCCTCTGGACCAAATGCCACAACCTATGCAGCAAACTCAGCCTGTTCAAATTCCAGTGCAGCAACCAATACAACAGAATGCTCAGCCACAATCCAATGGCCAAGCTCCTGCTGATTGGCTAACTCCAAAGGTCTACAAAGGATCAACAATTCTTTAAAAGTACAATATGCTTCCATATGAAAGTTTAAGATATACTCCTGAGGAATTGGCTATTCAAGTGAGCAATAATGAGTCTTTTCTTAAAACTCTCCAAACAATTCCACCACGAGGAGCAGGTATTCAAGGTGATCCGCAAGATACTAATGGAGGATCCTCAGACGTAACAGATTTTCTTACTAGCGAGTTTACAAATAACCTTTTCGGCCAGGCAATAAGAAGATTAAATTCCCCAACATACAAGATCTTAAATGAAAGATTAAAAAACTTGTTAGCGCAGTCATATACTACAGCAAGTTTTCAGAAGTATATATTAAATATATTTTTTAATCTCTATGTAAAAGGAACGTCTACAAATATTCAAGCAGGGGTTATCTCGGCTGTACATGAAGAGCAGATGTTGATGATTGCAACAGATATTCATCAGGAAAATTCTCCAGGAATTTTTGGGAGCGCGGGCAAACAGATAGAAAGAGAAGTATATATGGGACTCAAGCAAGAATTAGATGAGCTAGAGCAAGATTTAAAAAGATCTGAAGATGATGGTCATTTAGATAGTAGGTATTATGTAAGAAGAGAATTAGCTCGTCAGAAAAGAAAAAGGTTGTTAATTTGGAGAAGAGATTTTAAAACACTGCATGACGAAGATTTGCCAAAATAATCTCAACATTGTAAATTATACTCAATCCTGTTATAATACAAGCAACATATGCCACTGAGCTCTATACAAAAGCAAGACGTTATTAAAAAATTCCAGACAGTAGATGGTGATACAGGAAGTCCTGAAGTGCAGATTGCCCTTTTGACAACTCGTATTAATGCACTGACAGAGCATCTGAAAAAGCATGCGCACGATGTCCACTCAAGACGAGGACTCTTGTCGATGATCGCAAAGAGACGCCGACTTCTTAACTTTTTGGAAAATGCAGATAAAAAAAGAGCAGCTGAAGTTGCAAAGAAAGTTGGACTTAAAAATTAATTTGTAGTATAATACTATTATTCAGGCTTACTCCACATAAAGAATAAAGAACGAAAGAAAAAATAATGAAAATAACCTCTAAAACAGTAGATTTTGCCGGCCGAAGGCTTACCCTTGAAACAGGCAAGCTTGCCAAGCAGGCAACGGCAGCAGTATTGGCACGACTTGGTGACACAGTGGTCTTAGCAACAGTTGTTGCGTCTTCAAAAGAGACAACGTTAGATTATTTTCCCCTTTCAGTTGAATATATTGAAAGACTCTATGCTGGTGGCATTATTAAAGGAAGTAGATGGGTAAAAAGAGAAGGAAGACCAACAGATGAAGCAGTGCTCATTGGTCGCCTTATTGATCGCTCTATTCGTCCCCTTTTTCCAAAAGAATACAAGCATGATGTCCAGGTTATTGTGACAGTGCTTTCAATAGACGGTGAAAATGAGCCAGATATTTTAGCAATCAATGCAGTATCCGCTGCTCTTGCAATGTCTCCAATTCCATGGAAAGGTCCAGTCGCTGCAATCCGCATAGGTCATAAAGACGGAGAATATCTTGCCAATCCAGGTGGAGAAATTTTAGCATCGTCAGATCTCGATGTTGTTGTTTCTCAATCAAAAGACAAGACAGTCATGATAGAAGCTGGAGCGCTGCAAGTTCCAGAAGACGTCATGATGGCAGCAATTGAAAAAGCACATATAGATACTGGCAAGATGCTTGATTTTATTACTGATTTTGCAAAAGAAGCAAAGGTTGGAGAAAAAATCGTTGTAGAAAAAGATCCAGTCCTTGTCGAGACTATCGGGAAAGTAGAAAAAGGATATAAGAAAGATATTGAAAATCTTATCGAGCTGCAGGCGCAAAAAGAAAATAGCTCAGGAGAAAGAGAATTATTGGTTGATAAAGTCTATGATGAAGAAAAAATTGCCAAGCCAGATACAACACTCGACAAAAAAACAATTGCAAAAGCAGTAGAGGCTGTTTTCTTTAAGACTATCAGAGCAAATGTCATTGATAAAGACAAAAGAGCAGATGGAAGAAAATTAGATGAAATTCGACCACTCACTGCAGAAGTTGGTGTCTTGCCACGTACCCATGGCTCAGCTATTTTCCAAAGAGGCGACACACAAGCATTAACTGTTGCAACACTTGGCTCGACTCGCATGGAGCAGCTTATTGAATCAGCTGCAGGAGAAGTGAAAAAAAGATATATTCATCATTACTCATTCCCACCATATTCAGTAGGAGAGACAGGACGTGTTGGAACACCATCTCGTCGTGAAATTGGACATGGAGCATTAGCAGAAAGAGCATTGGAAGCTGTTATTCCATCATCTGATGTTTTTCCATACACCATTCGTATGGTGAGTGAAATCCTTTCATCCAATGGCTCAACCTCTATGGCATCGACCTGTGGAAGTACCCTTGCTCTTATGGATGCAGGAGTGCCTATTACTAAGCCAGTTGCTGGTATTTCAGTTGGCATGATGTCACGAGACGAAGAATATAAATTGCTTTTAGATATTATCGGTCTTGAAGATTTCTCAGGAGACATGGACTTTAAAGTTGCCGGAACAGATACAGGAATTACTGCAATCCAGCTTGATGTCAAGAATATGGGTCTTACAGTCAAGCAAATTAAAGAGATTTTTGAAATGGCAAAAAATGCAAGAATGAAAATTTTAGAGGTTATGGAAAAAGCTATAGCAACGCCACGAGCACAAATTTCGATGTATGCGCCAAAAATTACTCTAGTCAAAATTCCCGTTGATAAAATTGGTGAGCTTATTGGTCCTGGAGGCAAAAATATCAAAGCAATCATGGCAAAGACAAATACCACAGTTGATGTTGATGATGATGGCAGTGTCAGTATTTCCGGCCCAGACCAGGACGGTGTACAAAGTGCAGTTGCATGGATAAGTGGTATGTCACGAGAAATTGAGATCGGCGAAACATTTGAAGGAGAAGTTAAGAGAATTCTTCCATTTGGCGCATTTGTAGAATTCTTACCTGGAAAAGAAGGCATGGTCCATGTGTCAAAAATGTCGACACAATTTGTCACCAATCCAAATGATGTAGTAAAAATTGGACAAAAAGTGACTGTACGAGTAGTCAAGGTAGATGAAATGGGACGAATTGATTTGTCTATGATTTCAGAGGCTGACGAGCAACAGGCTAGAGAAAATCGTCCACAACAGAGAGAATTTACACCGCGGTCTGATTTTAAGCCAAGAAGTACCACAGGCGGTACTTTCCAACCTCGCTCAGAGCATCCATTAGCAAGACAATTTCAAAGAGAAAATCGCCAACAAAGAAGCGGTGGTCCAGGCTTCCACTCCCGCGGCAAATTCCAAAAGCGCGAAAGATAAAACCCTCTTCATACCCCCCGTCATTGCGGGCTTGACCCCAACATATAAAACTCTGTTTAATTTATTTGTAAGAATATAAACATATCTACCAAGTTTCCTCATAAGCTATAGCGTTTGAGGAATATATTCTTCACCATTTCTACCAAGAATACATACGTTGCAACCAGTATTATCAAAATCACAAAATACAATGGTGGTGGGGCAAGAAATCCTAAGTGAGATGCGAGAGGAGTAAATGGTAAAACAAGTCCTGTCCCAACCATTGCCAAGCAGGTAATGAGTAAGAGCTTACTTGGTCGACTCAAGAAAAATGGAGTCCGTGCTGTTCGTATCACAAAGACAACTAATATTTCTGTTGCAACAGATTCCACAAACCACCCAGTCTGAAATAATGGCCCTCTGGCATGGAAAAGAAAAATCATTATCCCAAAAGTAATAAAATCAAAAATTGAGCTTAATGGTCCAAAAAAAAGCATGTAATTTTTGATAAATTTTACATCCCAATGTCTGGGTCTTACCAACGATTCGGGATCTACGTTATCTGTCGGAATAGAAAGTTGGGAAATGTCATACAATCCATTTGTGAGTAAAATTTGCACTGGTGTCATTGGGAGAAATGGCAAGAAAAAAGATGCTCCAGCAGCAGAAAACATATTGCCAAAATTGCTGGAAGTACTCATCAGAATGTATTTAATAGTATTGGCAAAAGTGCGTCTGCCTTCTTCTATTCCATCTGCAATGACGTGAAGGCTTTTTTGTAACAATACAACGCTTGCACTGTCTTTGGCAACATCGATTGCAGTATTTACCGATATTCCAACATCTGCATTATGAAGAGCCGGTAAATCATTTATCCCGTCCCCTAGATAGCCAACAGTATGACCGAGTTTTCGTAGTACTTGGATAACTTTTAATTTATGCTCAGGACTCATCCGTGCAAAGACATTAGTTGTTTTCACTGTTTCCTGCAATTTTTCCTCTGACATATTTTCGATATCAGGTCCTAAAATAATTGCTTCAACATGAAGTCCAACTTCATCACAGACTTTTTGTGTGACCAATTCATTGTCGCCAGTGAGTATTTTTACATCAACATTGAGAGTCTTTAATTTTTGTAATGCCTCTTTTGCAGTGGGACGGGGAGTATCAATAAGGGTAATGTAACCCACAAACGTTAAATCTTTTACATCATCCCAAGAGTACCTACTCCCGTCATTGCGGGCTTGACCCGCAATCTCATGAGATGCTGAATCAAGTTCAGCATGACGATGAGAGGTTAGCTCTCTTTTCGCAATCACAATTGTCCTGAAGCCTTCCTTATTCAATGCTTTTATTTTTCTTTCAAGCGATGCCTTACTTAGTATATGTTTGCAGAGTTTTAGTACTTCGTCTGGCGCACCTTTGACAAGGAGTTCAGATGTTTTATTTTTTTGTTGAACGACCGTAAACATCATTTTCCTCGTGTAGTCAAAAGGTTCAACGAAAATCGTTTTCGTCCTGAGGACGATGGACCTCTGGTCCAGATTGTGATCTGTTACATATTGCCACAATGCTTTATCAATGCTATCAGCTCCTGCTTTTTGATGAGGAAGTGTGCTAGTGCATGAAAGTGCTTGTTCGAGTACAGATATATTTTTCTCACCTCTGGTATCAATAAAATCAGTGACTGTAATTTTTCCTTCAGTTAATGTGCCTGTCTTATCAGTACAAAGTACATCCATATTCCCTAAATTTTCTATAGACAAAAGTCTCTTCACGACAACATGTTTTTTTGAGAGTCTTCCTGCTCCATGAGAAAGACTAACTGTGACAATGACTGGCAAAAGCTCAGGTGTAAGTCCGACAGCAATGGCCAATGAAAAAAGAAGAGAGCTTAAGATGTTATGTCCCAAAAGGGAATTGACTGCGAAAATAACAAAGGTAAGAATAAGGACTGTAATAAGAATAAGATTGCCAAATTGAGAGAGCCCTTTTTGAAATTCTGTCTGTGGTTTTAAGAATGATGCCTCTTCTGCAATTTTTCCAAATTTTGTCTCTTGTCCAATTTTTACCACAATGCCTACTCCGGACCCGCTTTCAATAGAAGTACCCATATATCCTGTGTCTTTTGATTTTTTACCAAGACTTTGTGATTCACCAGTAAGGACAGATTCATCTATCTCTATATTTTGTGTTTCTAAAAATTCTATGTCAGCCGGAATAATGCTCCCTTGTGAAAGCAAAATAATATCTCCAATTGTCACATGACTAAAAGGAATTTCTTTTTTCTCTCCATTTCGATTGACAATTGCTGTTGGTGCGATTTTCTTAAGGAGACTCTCAACAGTTTTTTCAGCTGCATATTCATTAATAAGTCTAAGAAGAATACTCACGACAATAATGCCAAAAATATACAAAGAGCTTATTGTTTGTCCCAGAGAAAAAGAAATAGCCGTTGCTATTGCAAGAATAATAATAAGAGGATTACTGGTAAACTGGGCAGTAAAAATCCGAATAGGATTTATTTTACTTTTATGAATGATATTCAAGCCATACTTTTTCTGATTTTGAAGAGCTTCTTGTTCTGTCAGTCCCTTTTGTTCCATACAATAAGTATAGCACCGTTCTATCCTAGCAATGAATCAATGAGACAATGAAACAATGATAGTGTTATAATTACGTTATGCAAAATGCATTTAGCTTTACTCCGCTTGGTGGCGTTGGAGATGTTACCAAAAATATGTACCTCTATGAGTATGGCAATGAAATACTTATTGTTGATTGTGGACTCGGCTTTGCGGACGAGACCATGCTTGGAGTAGACTTACTTCTTCCTGATATCTCAAGTCTTTTAAAAGCAGTGCAGTCTGGTAAAAGAATTGTTGGCATGCTTATTACCCATGGCCATGAGGACCATATGGGTGGGCTCCCTTTTATTTTGCCACAACTTCCAGATTTTCCAATTTTCGCAACACCGCTTACTGCCGCATTAGCAAATGAAAAATTACAAGAATTTCAAATTACAAGAAAGCTCCAGCCGGTTGCTTTTGAAGAAAATAAAGAAGTGAAATTGGGAAATTTTTCAGCACAATTTATTCGAGTCACTCATTCGGTCCCTGATACTTCCCATATTTTTATCAAGACTCCTGTCGGGAATTTTTATCATGGGAGTGATTATAAATTTGATCTTACTCCAGCAGATGGAAAGAAAACAGACTTTCAAAAAATTGTCGAGCTTTCAAAGCAGGGAGTTACCTGCCTTTTTACTGATTGTCTAGGGTCAGAAAGAGCAGGATACACGCCTTCAGAAGCAGAGCTGACAAAAAATTTTGCATCAGAAATGAGAGACTGCAAGGGAAAATTTATTGTCACAACCTATTCTTCAAATATTTCAAGACTTAATCAGGCAATGGAAGTTGCATTTTCCATGCATCGAAAAGTGTGTTTTGTGGGACGATCGTTAGTGAAGACAACAGATGTAGCCAAGCGCCTGGGTCTTATGAAAATTCCAAAAGGTATGGAAATTCGCATGGACCAGGTAAAAAATACCAAGCCACAAGAAATTATGCTTGTTGTTGCAGGAAGTCAGGGTCAAGAAAACTCTGCTCTTACGAGAATCGCCAATACTATTCATCGGGATATTACTATTTCATCATCTGATGTCATTGTCTTTTCTTCAGATCCAATTCCGGGCAATGAAGTCAACGTGAATACACTTATCGATACACTTTCAAAAATAGGTGCAAAAGTTGTCTATTCAGACATTTCTGATAAATTCCATGTTTCAGGGCATGGCTCGTCTCAAGATATTATGCTTCTTATGGAATTAGTAAGGCCACAAAATGTCCTCCCAATTAGCGGGACCTATAAGCACATGGTTGCCTACAAAAAATTAGCACAAAAGCAAGGATTTTCTGATAGCAATATTTTTCTTATTGAAGACGGTCAGCCAGTGTTATTTGAAAAAAATTCGATTCGCTTAGGTCAGAAATTCCCAGTGAGAAATATTTATGTAGATGAGTATAGCGGAGAAGAAATAGACAAGTATGTATTAGTAGATAGGCAGAAAATTTCTCAAGAAGGAGTTGTAGTTATTATGACAGAAATAGACTCTGAAAATGGGACACTCATGGGAAGTCCGGATATTATTGCCAGGGGATTTGCAAACCAAGACATAGAAGGAGTAAGAAAGCTACTGCCGCAGGCAATAAAGACAGTACTTGAGCAAAATAAAAGTACATCAAAAAATTGGAATTTTGTGAGAAAGCTCATTTCCCAGACAGCAGAAAAAGTCATTCAAGACAAGCTTCATCGCCGTCCCCTGGTGCTCCCAGTAGTGATTGAAGTATAATTTCCTAATCCATTTCTTGACTAGTTCCCCCACGTCCTTCGGTCGCTTTCTGTTTTGGAATTTGTCATCACCCTCCTCTATCTGCTATAGTAATGAGTATCCTGCTCTATGCGTAAAAAGAAGAGACAATACCGCAAAAAAATGAAGCTTCAAAAAGGCGCAGTCTATAGCCTTTTTGCTGTTATTTTCTTTGCGCTTGCTGGTGTAAGTATTTTTTCTTTTACTAAGTCAGGTGAGCTTTTCATTTCAGTGTCACAATATCTTGACCAATACTTTGGACCACTCAAATTTTTAGCACCAATCCTTTTTCTCCTTCTTGGTTTTTTCTTTTTGAGAATGAAATTTTTTCTTTCGAAACTGCACATTGTTCTTGGTTTTCTCATTCTTTTTCTTTCGCTCACTGGCTTGGTAAAAGCAGGCATTGTTGGATCAACACTCTCTATTACCCTTTCCGAAATAATAGGATCTCTTGGGACAAAGCTTGTCTATTCTGCTGGCGTTGCTGTTGGTCTTATTGTCTTTTTTGATACTTCTTTGGATCAGCTTATTGAATGGATAAGCGCACTCTTTACCAATTTGCCGAGATTTTTCCCAAGTAAATTATTTAAGACAAAAAGATTCAATTCCAAAGATAAACAAATGACGATACGTGAATTGGGAATTAAAAATTCCAATCAAAAGCAGCCACTCTTTGCGGATAAGCCACTAGAAGTAAAAGAATCTCAAATAAAAAAAGAGCAAGCGTTAATTTCTGATAAATTAGTGAGTAATGTACTGCAAAATGGTGGCATTTGGGAATATCCCTCTTTAGAATTATTATCTGACGATCCAGGTAAGAAAGCAGAAAGAGGCGATATCAAGCGAATCGCGTCAGTGATTGAAAAGACTCTCCAATCTTTTGGTATTGCTGCACGAGTTGCAGAAGTCAATCTTGGCCCAGCAGTCACACAATATGCTTTAGAAATTGCACTCGGGACAAAAGTGAGTAAAATTACCTCACTTTCTAATGATTTAGCCTTGGCAACAGAAGCACCAACAGGCCAAATTCGTATTGAGGCACCAATTCCAGGACGAAGCCTTGTCGGTATTGAAATACCAAATAGGTCGCTTGAAATTGTTACCTTAAAGACCATGCTCTCTTCAAGTACAATGCAAAAAGCTAATTCCAAACTTACTGTGTCACTTGGTCTTGATGTCTCCGGTGCGCCACTTGTTGCAGATATTGCAAAAATGCCACATGTCATGATTGCCGGTACTACCGGGTCTGGAAAATCCGTTGCTATTAATGCATTTATTGCATCAATTTTATTTAGAGCCTCTCCTCAGGAAGTGAAATTCATCATGATAGATCCTAAGCGCGTTGAGATGATTGGTTATAATGGTATTCCACATCTTTTGACGCCTGTTATTGTCGAGCCGGAGAAAATTCTCTCAGCCTTAAAATGGGCAATGGGAGAAATGGATAGAAGATATAAAATATTCGCAGAAAGAAAAGTACGGAATATTGACTCTTACAATGAGCTTTCCGGATTTCAGGCACTTCCCTATATTGTGATTTTCATTGATGAATTGGCAGATCTTATGATTTTTGCTCCAGTCGAGGTAGAAGATGCGATTGCACGTCTTGCCCAGATGGCGCGTGCGACAGGTATCCATTTGGTTATCTCAACGCAGCGTCCATCAGTGGATGTTATTACCGGTCTCATTAAAGCAAATATTCCGTGCCGCATTGCATTCAATGTCTCATCTCTTGTAGATTCTCGTGTTATTTTAGATGGCCCAGGTGCAGAAAAATTACTAGGACGGGGAGATATGCTCTATGTCCCGCCAGATGCAGCAAAGCCAACTCGTATTCAGGGAGCATTTGTCTCGGAAAAAGAAATTAATAAGCTTGTCAATTTCCTCAAAGAAAAAAGTCCGGAGGTTGAATATACAGAAGAAGTTACTGAGCAGCCAATTCTTATCAAAAAAGGTATGGGAGCAAATAGTGGCGGTGAGCACGATCAGCTTCTTGAAGAAGCAATTCGTGTGGTGTGTCAATATGATAGAGCATCAGCATCTCTACTGCAGAGAAAACTTTCTGTTGGCTATTCCAGAGCCGCTCGAATGCTTGACCAATTAGAAGAAATGGGAGTTGTTGGGCATGCAGAGGGAAGTAAGCCACGAGATGTCCTGGTACGAAATGCAGATGAATTTATTGCTAAATTAAATGAAGGATAACAATGACTACTGTTGGATTTAAGCTCAAAGAAGCGCGCCTTTTGCACAAGTTCACCTTAGAAGAAGTTGCGAAAGCAACAAAAATCAGAAAAGAATTTTTAGATGCAATTGAAAAAGGTGACTATAAAGCACTCCCTTCAAGTACCTATGTCCAGGGATTTGTCAAAAATTATGTTGATTTTTTGGGATTACCAAGAAAAGAATATTTAGCACTTTTCAGAAGAGAATTTGATGAGCAAGAATATTTGGGTGTACTACCCGAAAGTTTTACTAAAGGTGACAGGCCACTGAGGAAATTTCGTATCAGACCTGCTTTTTTTCTTGGATTTGGCATTTTTCTTATCCTCCTCGGGTATCTTTTCTTTCAGTACCGTGCAGCATTTTTCCCACCACTTCTTACCATTGATTACCCACCGCAAAATACAACCACAACTTCCCAAATTCTTGTCGTCAGAGGAAGCACCGATCCCAATAGTATTGTGACTGTCAACAATCTTCCAGCCTATGTCGATAGCACAGGGGCTTTTCGAAAAGAACTGACAGTTTTTCCTGGAACAACACAAATTATCATTAAGGCAGTCAACAGCTTCGGTAAGGTAAATTCGGTAACGAGAAATGTAGTAGTGAAAATAAATCAATATTGACACATCTGTGTATTCTGTTAATATAAGTATATGGATACTGCCCAGATATTACTTATCGTTGTTATTGTTGTTTTGACATTTTTACTCCTTATTTTAGGTATTCAAGTCTTTTTTATACTCCGCGAACTTCGAAATACTATCTCAAAGGCAAATAAAGTACTCGATAATACCGATGTGATTACAGAAAGTATTTCTGCTCCACTTTCCAATCTCTCTAATATCACGAGTGGCATTAAAATTGGTGCGCTCATTGCCTCATTTTTGAAAGGGAAAAAGACAGAAAAGGAAAAATAAGTAGACCGTCATTGCGAGGAGCGCATGCGACGAAGCAATCTCAAAAACGAGATCGTCACGTGATTTTTCTCGAGAAAAATCAGCTCGTGATGACGAAATAATACATATATGGAGAATAATAATCACAGTAATCATTTTTTCCACGGCTTTATTTTAGGAGCAATTGTTGGCGCTGCTGTTATCTTCTTTCTTTTTACCGATAAAGGAAAAAAGCTCATGAAAATTATTTCAGAAGAAGGCATGGAGGGGATTGGTGAAATAAAAGATATAATGCAAGCTGAGACTGAAGAGGATGAATCAGGTGAATCCTCCTTCGCCAAGGCTTCGGAGGACAAGGGAAATGATCAAATGGCTTCAGAAGAAATTCGTCCTCGTCCCAAATCCCCCAAACGGTTCTTCAAAGGGACAAAAAGAAAATAACCTTCCCCCCGTCATCCCGGGCTTGACCCGGGATCTACTAACCTTACTGGAATTTTTGGATATTTTTATTCTGTTCGTCAAGGGTTGTTGCAAAATGAGTAATGCCTTTACTATCAGTATAGTAATATAAATAATTTGTATTTGGAGGATTTAAGACTGCAGTCAGTGCATCAAGTCCAGGATTGGCAATTGGCGTTGGCGGAAGACCTGGAGCAAGATAGGTATTGTAATCAGATTGGATCTTAATATCTCTTGGGCCTGGTGTTGGCCACCACGTTTTCTGCGACGCGGCATACCCCATGATATATTGCACCGTTGAGTCAGCTTGGAGTGCCATGCCAAGAGACAGTCTATTTTCAAGGACCGATGCAATCGTTTTCATTTCATTTGCTGATTTTCCCTCTCTTTGCACAATGGATGCGAGTATAACAACATCTGATTTTTTCAGTTTGGTTGTTTGATTTGAAGCAGCTTGGAGGTATTTCTTTTCAAAATTATTGTTCATTATAGAAATAATTGTATCGATATTTGTGTCATTTGGGAAAAGATAGGTGTCTGGGAATAAGTAACCTTCATGTATTTTAAGAGACGTCACCCAATTGGCTTGATATGTTGGAATTTTTTCTTGTAAAATCTGCGCAATTTCTTCAGTACGATACCCCTCTGGAATAGTTATCCAAATATCAAGTGTTCCATGAGTGAGAGTTTTGGCAATGTCTTGTGCTGACTGGGATGGCGAAAGACGAAAATCACCTGCTTGTAATTTCCCATCAAGTCCCTGCATACGAATAAAAAGAAAAAAGACAATAGGATCTCTAATAAGATTTTCTTGTTTTAAACTCGATGAAATTTCTTTCAGTCCTGCTCCTTTTTGCACCACAAAAACTTTCAGTGTTTTATCTGCACTATTTGCCGGTCTTAATCCACTGGACCACCAAAAAGAGCCGGTAATAAAGAAAACGAGCAGGATACCAATAAGTATCAGTATTTTTTTCATAGCTAGCATATTTCCATTATTGGGAAATTACGAATTGACTCTTTTGCTTCCCTGAGATTATACATGCTTTCGCTGTACAGTGTATAGAGTGGTTGGAGCTTTTCAGCTTTCTCTCCAATTTTCTTATGCAAGAATATACCCGATTTTTTTTGATGTGGTGCACCTAAAATTCTTGTGACACGAGTGATATTAAAATTATTCATTGCTGTGACAGTCGTATTTTTTGGCGCCGTGTAGGAAAATGAATAATCAGCGGGCTTAAGATGGTGACTCGTTATTTCTGGATTTCCACCTTGGGCCTTTATAATTTGTTTCATTTTTTCTAATGCTTTCCCAGTTACCAGGAGACTTTCTGCCCATTTTCGTGGTGTCTCAAATTCCTTAAGAATTGTGGATCTTTTTTTGCTGTCTTCAAGACAAAGCTCTAAAAGCTCAGTAGCAATTTTAAGCGATTTTTCTTCCAGATCAAGTGGGCGATTGGGTGTTTGTTCTAAGACTTCCAATGCTTCTTTTGTCTCAAGGACAGGTCCTATGCCTCGTCCTGCTGGCTCTTCAACGTTATGAATATACACTCTCCCTTTAATGCCAAACTTCTTTGCAATGTAATCAAAAGTGTCCTTCATGTTGATAGCATCTTCCCGTCTATGGACTTTCATAGTCCGTCCCCAGGGAATATCGATAATAATATGATTTGAGCCAAAGGCAATTTTTTTTGCCATTATAGACACAACAATTTTGTCATAACTCTCAAAAGACAAGGGACGTTCTACTTGAATAAGCACATCATCTGCTGGTGCAATGTGAAAGCTTCCACCCCAGACAATACACCCATTTGTCCGTTTCACAATTCTGTATATCTCATCTTTCGTAAATTCCACAGGAGCAAGGACTTCCATATCATCAGCTGTGCCATCAGGAGACGTAATTGCGCGACTTGAGCTTTTTGGGATAGTGAATCCTGCTGCAGCAATGATGGGAATAATAATAAGAGAAGTACGAGTTCCAGGCACGCCCCCAATAGAATGTTTGTCAGCAACAATGCCCAAAAATTTGAGTCGTTCTCCAGTCTCTACCATTGCTTTTGTCAGGAAATATAATTCTTCGTTGTTAAAGCCTTTGGCATATCCAGATGCAGCAAAGTAGGTAGTCAAAATGTCTCCCAACCTGTTATGGGAAATTTCATCCATGATGGCATACACTTCCTCATAGGTTAATTTTTTGCCAACTAATTTTTTTTGAATGGCAATCAGTGCAATTTGTTGTTCATCCATAGCTATAGTGTCTCTAAACGTGCTTTTATTATTAAACGTTGCCAAATGGTCCCAGGAGGGGTGCAGGTAATAAGCGTGAGATATCTATCGTCGTACTGCTGAATAAGCGCGCTTGTGTCATCAGGATTGACAACAGTAATGGAATAAATTCTATAGGTATAGCCGACATTTTCAACAGTTGCAATAAGCGTATCGCCTACTTGTAATTTATATGCGTTCGCAAGAATTGTTTTGTAATTTGTGGGATTAAAAAGTTGGGGAAGTGTTGAGTGGCCAAAAATAACAGCATTTCCCTTTTCTGGCGGTATAGCAGTTCCTTCAAAATTTACTAAATGAGAAGCTAAGTCATTGTCAACTGTTGAGACGAAAGCATTCGTAATTTGAAGTTTGGGTATAGAAAGTAAGTAGGTAGATACTTTCGGCTGCGTTGATTTTGTCGGGACAAATCCCGGGAACCAATTCTCTGCATTCGTATAGTCAACGCCCCGTATACTATTCATGCCTGCTGCAAGAAGACTTTTTATTGTTGCAGGGCTCACAAGTGTATATTGTGGAATAGGTGCAACAATCTGATTGTCAGCAAATGCTTTTGCAAAAAAAAGATTCCAGACAAGAAGAGGAGTGAAAATATACAAGACGACTCCGAGTCCGCCTATTGCTAAAAAAATTCCCACAATACGCCCGGCAAGTTTAATAGATTTTTTATGTGACTGCTTATAATAATACTTAGTCATTCGTTGTGATGAGAATAGAAATATGACTGGACATGCGGGGAAGCGTCTTTGGTAAGAAAAAGAGATTTGGAGAAAGTTTTATTGTGCTTCCTGCAAGTTGGGGAGTATTTTGTAAGAGACTCTGTGCCTGAGAGAAAGATTTTCCCGCAATGAGTTGAGCAATTTGTTTGGTATTAAGCATCGGTAATAATCCTGCTGTCACTTTTGCATGTGCTGTGACTGTTGTGTTATCTTTTGCCAAGACATTGGAAATCTCTGTCTGAAGTCCATTCGAAGAAAGCGTCATATCCGAGGGCAATTGACTCTGGATAAGATTTTTTGCAAAGCTGGTAAATTCATTTTTATCATAGGCAACTGATGTAAAAGTTACTGTCCCATCCAAATGGACACTCTTTGCTTCGTCTCCAACTTTTTTGTCAAATTGTTTTTTAGTGAGATCTTCTTTTACAAATACTGAAAGGATAGCTTTATTCCCATCTACTTGTTTAGCACTATCGTCTTTTGCTTTTTGCTCAAGGCTTTTAGTTACATCATCCTGCAATTTTTTAATATCATCACTAGAGACAACAGTGACTTGTTTTTTTGTTCCGCCTGAGAATGCAGACGCATTTTTTGCAGCAAGCGTATTGCCGCTGCCAAGAGTAAATGTTGTTGCGGATGGCAAATTATATTCTGTCCCAAAATTTGCCGCAGTAACTGACGCATCTTGGGTACCTGGAGTAATGGTTGTTGGCTGTGTAGGGTCACTGCTGCCAGAGCTTGATGCAGATGCAACAGTGACAGCATTGTCCAAAGTAAATTTCAACCCATTTGGGGATGTTATCGTTGTTCCTTTATCGAGTGTTATCGGGTTAGTAAGCTTGTTATAGAGCGTAACTTTTCCTGTTGCTTGTGTCCCGGTATCTTTTGTACCAGTTGCATTTTCTGAAGCAGAGCCATCTTCACTCACACTGACTGTTTGTCCTGCAAGAATATTTTTCCCAAAATCACTTTGTCCAGAAAGTGCAAATGTCATATCTACCGATGCATCGACATTTTTTGGCGTGAGTGAAAGTGTTGCCACTGCTTTGAGACCAAAAATATACCAAAGAATACCTGCCAGAATAAGAAGGAGAATAACGGGCGCAATGAAAATAATCTTATTTTTTGGAAGTTGTTTGGGAAGAGTGGTTGGCATTTTGAATGTCTTTGCTACTTTTACTATAGCACGTGTTGTTTGCTTGAGTCCCTTAAGAATAAGCTGAGCATAGAGAGCAACATTTTCTTTATGAGACATTTCTCCTGTTGTTTCTTCTTTTACTTCTTCAGGAATTTCAGAAAAATTCTTCTCTTGGCCAACATCTTTTTGAGAAAATCCAAAAAAATCCTTTGGCTCGGGTTCTTCTTTCACTTCGTCATTGCGCCTGTCCGCCTCTGGCGGAAGGGCCGCAGGCGACATGGCAATCTCGTCTTCTTCATGGGATTGCTTCATTTCATTCGCAATGACGGGTTTTCCTTTTATCTCTTCCGTCTCTTTTGCTTGCCCCTCGAAGCCTTGGCGAAGTGGGGTCTCATTTGTTTCTTGTTGGTTGTTTCTTGTTGGTTCCGCATTTGGCGTACTTCTTTGTCTTTTTTTTAGTGTTGTGACTTCAAATCCAAGCTGTGTTGCCGTGCCAAAAAGTATCGCGCGTGCTTCGAAATCACCCTCCAAAATAGTAATTTGTGGGACGTGGAGAAATGGTAGTGACTTGCTCCATGAATGAGAAATAAATGTTTGTGATGCATGCTCATCAACCCCTCGTCCTGTCAAAATAATTCTGGATGGGAGAATTTCTGCATTTTCAAATGCATGGAGTCCCTTTTCTACAGTAACAAGCAGCGTCTCATCAATAGGAAGCGTATGGCTCTCAATCACTCTTCCTGCTCGAAGCAGCGTCAAATTGGCATGGTTATCTCCTGCATCAACAAGGATCGCACTCACTGGTGCTCCTTCATCGGTTTGGAGCAAATGGGCGATTGCTTCAGAAAAGACCAAAAAGCCAATTGGTTGCAAATCCAATTCTTCACAAAGTTTTTTGAGATTTGCCAAATAATCTTTTTTAATTGCTGTATTTTCTACCCAATTTTCTTTGACGCCAAAAATGGTTTTGTGGGACTGGATATTTGGTGGGAGTTGTTCTTCTGCTTTGGAAATGGCTTTGTCAGTCAAATCCAATAATTCTTCAAGAGGAAGTCGCTCAAGAGAGGATGTAAAAGTTTGGTGGCCTTTGCCGACAAATTCCATTTTCCCAGCAACTTCTTCAAAAACAACTGCGGTAATTTCCTCGTCCTTTAAAAGCAGTGCAAGAAAGTATTCTTTATTTTCTTTCTTTTTGAAAAAATCCAGTCCTGGCAGCCTTACTTGCATAATAATATTCCTCGATTTCCCTCTACCTTTGGGAGAGGGTTAGGGTGAGGGTACAACCCTTATCTTTAGCATACCACTCTAGCGTTTCTGAGGCAAATCGAAGGGCTAAGCTACTTTTGCATATATCCTCTGTTGTCCTTTTCCAATAGATTCTTGCTTGGTGATGGTAAAGCTTTTAATAACTCCGGTATGAGGGACATGTGGGCCACCGCAAAGCTCTTTTGAATATTCTCCAATACTATACACCTTTACTTGTTCTTGATATTTTTCATCAAAAAGGCCAATTGCACCCATTTCTTTTGCCGCTTTGACACTCATCATCTCAAAATGCACTGGTAAATCCTCTTTGATTTTTTCACTGACTGTTTGTCCTAATTCATTTATTTGCTCATCAGTCAATTTCTTATCGTAATTAAAATCAAATCTTAAACGTTCTACAGTTATATTAGACCCAGTCTGATGGACTGTCCTGCCAAGCATGTCTCGAATTGCCTGATGAAGAAGGTGAGTCGCAGTGTGACCTTTGACTGTTAAATCCTCAGCATCAGCAAGTCCACCTTTAAATTTCCCGGCACTTGCAGTGCGAGATAGATTTTTATGCTCTTTTATTTTTTCAGCAAGCTCCTCTATATTGAATGTATATCCAAGACTTTTAAGCTGCGTTGGGGAAAGGCCAAAAGAAGAAATTGCTTTAAAGGCAACTTCTGCAGAAATTTCAACAGAACCCATGAGCTCATCTCCTTCTTTAATTCCTGGTAGAACATCTCGTAATTCTCGCTCTATCTGCCTCTTTGCATTCGTAAGCGTTTTCTCATATTGCTGCTTCTCAGTCTCAATAGTGAGTGCGATTTCTTCAAATTTTTCAACTAATACTTCGTCAGTATCTTTATATTGCGTAGCAATTTGCTCAAGAATAGGTCGAAGTTGTGCTTTTTTACTCAGCTCCCAGAGATTATCAAGACTTCTTCTTAAAAGTCTTCTCAAAATATATCCCTGCTCTTTATTTGATGGAGTGAGACCTGAAGCAATCATCGCCATACTCGCACCAAAATGGTCTGCAATAACTTGCATGGGCTTTTTATTTTCAGAATACACTTTACTTGTTTGCTTCTCAATCTGCTCAATAGTTGGTTTAAAAAGTGAGGTTAAAAACATGTCTGGTTGGTTTTCGGTTGCTCCAATAAGTCTTTCAAGCCCTCCTCCAAAATCTACATTTTGTTGAGGAAGTAGTTTAAAATTTCCATCAACATTCTTGATGTATTGTATAAAAACAGAGTTTCCTATTTCCCAATATCTTCCACAATCACAATTTACATGACACTTGTCATTTTTCCATGGGCTGTTTTCGTGAAGATTAAGCTCTGACCCGAAGTCGTAAAAAAGTTCACTGTCTGGTCCACCTGGTTCACCTGGTGGCATCTTATCTGGAGTGCCACTTCTACTCCACCAATTCTTGTCAACCCCATAAAGCATAATACGCTCACCTTCTTTTGCATCAATGTCAACATTTACAAAAAGTTTCTTCCAAATACGTATGCTTTCTTCATCTTTTGGAACGTCGTTGTTTCCAGCAAAAACTGTTACATACAATTTGTGAGGATTTAGACCTAACTCTTTTGTGAGAAATTCAAAAACCCAGGGGAGCTGCTCAGTTTTAAAGTAGTCTCCTAAAGACCAATTTCCCAGCATTCGGTAAAAAGTTGTATGTCTATCATCTCCAACCTCTTCTATATCAACTGCCCTAAAAACATTCTGAACATCAACGAGTCTTTTTCCTTGGGGATGTTCTTCACCAAGTAAATAGGGAAGCAGTGGCTGCATGCCAGAAGAAGTAAAAAGAGTTGTTGGATCATTATCTGGCACTAAAGGAGCACCAGGAATTCTCTTATGTCCTCTTTTTTCAAAAAAGGAAATATAAATATCAATTATTTCTCGCGCGGTCATAGAGGTATTATAGCATGAGCTCCATCCCATCTGTTGCTGCTGTAGTATTGGGAAATATTTTTTTTGCTTCATTTTCTGCCCATTTTCTTTTCTCAAGCGTTTCGTAGACATGCGCTCCAAAATGGGTAAGAATAAGTTGTTTAACCCCAGACTCTTTTGCAAGAGTACCTGCCTGCATTGGGTCAAAATGTCCCCACGTGTCAGTACTTTCTGTCTTGGCATTTGAGCATTCACAAATAAGCAAATCTGCATCTTTTGCTAATTTCCAAGCAGCATCTGTCAGTCCGCAGTCTCCTGTATAGGCAATTGTTTTTCCTTCTAATACAAATCTATACCCATGGTCGATATATGCATGGTGTTGCTGTATTGCTGTAGCTGGGAAAGGAATATTTTCTGTTATTTCAGAAAGCTCATGAAGACGTATTTCAGTCTTAAGTTGCATAACATTTTCCGGCTTTGGAAGGTAGCCAATGGTAAATGGAGGATTGACAAGCGTATTGAAATCTTTTGCACGTCCTTTGCCAATATAGACATCGATACCTTGCTTAAAATTAAATTTTGCAAAGATATGGACACCAGACGTGTGATCTAAATGAAAGTGAGAGATGAAAAGAGAAATTGGCTTGTCTTCTGTTATATATTTGTCTAATTTATAAATGCCGTTCCCAGCGTCAAGGACAATATACTGGTCTTTTGTGTCAATAAGAATGCAGGGAGTGTCGCCAGTAGGACTTGGATACCATCCATTTGTCCCAAGAAAAGTAATCTTCATAACTGTTCTATTATATCCAAGGAGACTCCTTGTCGCAATAAGGTGTCTCCTTGTAAAACTCAGTCCTATAGCCATTGCATTCTGCGTTGACATATGATAGTATTCTTGAAACTATGAGTATAGAAGTGGAATCATCCGTGACAGAATTATTAGTAACTCTCGAACAATCTTCACAAAGACTCCAAGAAGTTGCATCAGTTCTTGCAGATACGCTAAAACAAATAAAGACAACGAACGATCTTGCTCCAGTAAAAATTCCAGAGATAAATCTACATGCCACAAACATGGGAGGAAAATGGGCTTTAGAAAGATTGAATGAACGAGGGAGACTATATCAATCAACAGAAGAACTCATCGAGCTTGACAAAATTAATCATCTCATCGGAAGTCATACAGCAAAAATCGCTTACTATCTTATATCGCAAACAAATACACAGTTATCTGAAGATCTTCTTCAAAGATTTGTATCATTAGGCATTGTGACAAAAGAGAAAGATCCTGTGACGGATGAAGTTACAGAATATAAAGTTAATGAGCAAACGGGAAAATTGGAAATGACTACAATATCTACTACTGTTGCATCTTCATCTGAAAATAGCTATACTGCTCCAATGGCAGAGGCAATAACAAAAACACCAATTAAAGAAGCAGTTCCTGCTTTTCGAGAATTTACCATTACCGATGGCGTGAGAGAAAGTGTTCCAGAATTAAACGAAATTGATCAAGCTGACTATTTAAAAGTAATTATTGCTGCAAGACGTGGAGGAGATCTGTGGAATTTAGCATTTACTGCACAGTGGAAAACTGACTTAAGTGATGGTGGAGATAAAATTAGACATGGAAAAACTTCAACGGAGACTCCTGATAGATGGAAATCCTTATCAAAAGCAAAAGCAGGAGACATGGGGGCAAATAAAAGAAAAGAAGTATTGGATGAAGAATTGTGGAATCGTTTAACAAAAAACGGCACCGATTTTTCTTTGCCTTATGTTCGTAGAGTAAATGAAGAAGGACAACCTGTTAGAGAAATAGATATTTATCAAGTAAAACGGATGGAAGATTTACCAATAGTGCAAAGAGAAGGAAATGTTCGCTCTGCTGCTATTGCATGGTTGGCAATTGATCAAAAAATTAGGTTACTCATGAATCAGGACGATAGGCAAACAAGAGATAAGGCTCTTACGATTGTTGAAAATGATCCTATTTTTCCAAATACTGTTGGGACTTTAATTCATGATTCATGGAAGTTTGAAAATCAAGTTGCAAGTCCTGCTCAGTTAGCTCAGCAACCAGAGCTATTTCAAGAATATATGAAGATCCCCGGTATTGAGAAATTGAAAGATAAAGTATTTTTATATGCGGTGTTTGAAGCAATGAAAACCCAAGATAAAAAAACAGGAAAGAATTCTAAATAGTTTCTCTTTTTTCCTCTTGACACCTCCCACAATCTATGTTATAACTATTCTTACCTTATCTAACGAAAGAAGCCTGAGGGGGTGAAGCCCTGCTTCTTTTTTTATGTTGGAGAGGACTGCCTTTATTAGAATGCCAAAGACGACATTACCAATCATACAAGAAAGACATAACTGGGGACAGACGTATCACACTCTTCCAAAGCTCGATCTCTTGGCGATGCAGAAAAAATCCTACAGACAATTTTTAGAAGAAGCAATTGGCGAAATCCTCCAGGAAATTTCCCCGGTCGATGATTTTACAGAAAAAAATTGGAGTCTTACCTTTAAGAAATACCGACTTGGTAAGCCGGCAAATTCTCCTCAAATTGCCATGATGAAAGGAATCACCTTCGATGCCCCCCTCTACGTAGAAGCAGAACTCTTAAATAAAAAGACCAACAAAACCCAAAAGCAAGAAATTTTTTTAGGAGATATCCCACAAATGACCGAGCAAGGGACATTTGTCATTAATGGTATTGAAAGAGCAGTCGTTAACCAACTCGTCCGTTCACCGGGCGTTTTTTTCACCGCAACAGTCGATCCAGTCACCGGACGAAATTTATACAATGCAGAAATCCGACCAGTGCATGGCTCTTGGCTTGAATTCGCAACAACAAGACACGGTACTATCACTGTGAAAATCGATAGACGAAGAAAATTCCCCGTTACCACATTTTTGCGAGCAATTGGTCTTGCCTCAAATGAAGATATCAAAGAAAAATTTGCAAAAGTAGACACAGGTAATGAATCTTTCATGGAAAATACCCTTGCAAAAGATGAAACAGCATCAGAAACAGAAGCTGTTATTGAAATTTTTAAGAAGATGCACCCTGGTGAGCCAATAGTCCTTGAAAAAGTCCGAGAATCACTTCACGGACTTTTCTTTAATAATCGACGCTATGATCTTGGCGCAGTGGGAAGATACAAGCTCAATAAAAAATTATCTGACGCAGAGAATTTTAGACCAAAAGAAGAAAGAGTGCTTACTGTTGACGATGTCATCGGGACAATTAGTTATCTTATCGGTCTTCATTCCGGCAAAGGCAACATTGACGATATTGATAGTCTTGCCAATAGACGAGTACGAAGTGTTGGCGAGCTTGTTGCAACAACAGCATTTCGAGTGGGAGTGCTTCGCCTTGAGAGAAGTATTAAAGAAAGAATGTCACTTATGCAAACAGACCAGCCAGTTGTCCTTTCCAATCTTATTAACGCACGACCAATTATGGCGTCTCTCAATGAATTCTTTAGGACCTCACAGCTCTCCACAATTCTAGACCAAACAAATCCACTCTCAGAAATAGACAATCTCAATCGTCTGACTGTTATGGGTACCGGTGGTATTTCCAGAGAAAGAGCAGCTTTCTCTATTCGCGACATTAATTCTTCTCAGTATGGAAGAATTTGTCCGGTTAGGTCCCCTGAAGGTCCAAATATTGGACTGGTGAATTATCTTACTCTCTATGCCAGAGTGAATGATTTTGGCTTTTTAGAAAGTCCTTATAGAAAAGTAGTCGTTTCTAAAAAAGGCAAAGAAAATAAAGTCATGGCAACAAATGAAATTGTGTATCTTGATGCAGAAGACGAATACAAGCACTACATTACCCATGCAGGTATGCTAACAGGGGACGAAATAGACAAAGATCGAGTTCCACTTCGCTATAGAGGCGAATTTATGGAAGGAGAGAGAGACTTAGTAGAATTTATCGATGTGACTCCACGACAAGTCGTTGGGTCATCTGCTTCTCTTATTCCTTTCGTGGCACATGATGACGCACAAAGAGCACTTATGGGTACGCACATGCAATGTCAGGCAGTGCCACTTGTCTGTCCTGAATCTCCTGTTGTTGGAACAGGTATGGAAGCAGTTATTGCGGAAGTCATGGGGCGAGTGGTAAAAGCACCATTTGATGGCACAATTTCTCATGTTGATGCAAAAGCAGTTACCATTAGCGGAAAAGGACAAAAGCAGACATTTGACTTGAAATCTTTTGTCAGAACCTCTTCAGCAACAGCCTACACGCAGCGAGCAATGGTTACAGATGGTCAAAAAGTGAAAAAAGGAGACATTCTTATTGATGGACCAGCAGCACAAGGTGGAGAATTAGCGCTCGGTCAAAATCTTGTTATTGCATATGCATCATTTGACGGACTTGGGTATGAAGACGCAATTGTTATTTCTGAAAGATTGGTCAAGGAAGATATGCTCTCCTCTATTCATATTGAAAAATATGAAGCCTCAGTTGTCGAGACAAAGCTTGGTCCAGAAGAGACAACACGAGATATTCCAAATGTCTCAGAAGAAGATTTGGCAAATCTTGATGAAGAAGGAATTGTCGTTGTTGGATCTGAAGTTGGTCCTGGAGATATTTTAGTCGGAAAAATTGCACCAAAAGGCGAGACAGAGCTCACAGCAGAAGAAAGACTCCTTCGAGCAATCTTTGGTGAGCAGGCACGAGAAGTGAGAGACACCAGTCTTCGCATTCCTCATGGCGAGAGAGGCACAGTCGTGAATGTTCAGATATTAGATCGCAAACAAGGTGATGAATTAGAGCCAGGTACAACGCGAAAAATTATTGTTGAAGTTGCACAATTTAGACATGTTGTTGTTGGAGATAAATTAGCAGGACGACATGGAAATAAAGGCGTTATTTCAAAAATTCTCCCAATTGCAGACATGCCATATCTTGAAGACGGCACAGCAGTCGATATTGTTATTTCACCAATTTCCGTGTTGGCTCGTATGAATTTAGGGCAGCTTTTGGAAGCACATCTTGGATGGGCAGCAAGAAAATTGGGTATGAAAGTGGCAGTACCAGTTTTTGACGACATCAGTGAAGATAAAATTGTTGAATTACTGAAAAAAGCAGGGCTCCCAACTGACGGAAAAGCAACGCTCTTTGATGGTCGCACCGGAGAAGCTTTCGAGCATAAAGTTGTTGTCGGCATTGAATACATCATGAAGCTTATCCACATGGTTGAAGATAAGACACATGCAAGAAGTACTGGTCCATACTCGTTAGTTACCCAGCAACCACTTGGTGGAAAAGCACAAATGGGAGGGCAAAGACTTGGAGAAATGGAAGTTTGGGCACTTGAAGCTCATAGAGCCCAACATATTCTTCAGGAAATGTTAACATATAAGTCAGATGATGTTGTTGGTCGTACGAAAGCATTCGAAGCAATTGTTAAAGGCACAGATATTCCAACGCCAAAAGTGCCAGAATCATTTAAAGTTCTTATTAAAGAATTAAATGCATTAGGCCTCAACATTGTGCCAATTGAGGCAGCAATTGTTGTTGATGAGCCGGTTTCAGATGCACCAGCGACGCCAGCAGATTTATCAGAAGAAAAAACACGCGTTGAGGCAGAGAATTTTGAAAAAGAATTAGGTGCTACAGAAGTCGTTGGAGAAGAAGATGCAAAAGAGGGAGCAGTCGAAGAATCAGAAGAAATTAAAGAAAATCCAACAGAGGAAGGAGATGCGAGCGTCTAGGAATTAGCGTTTAGCGTCTAGTTATAGACGATTAACTAACCGCTAGACGCTAGTCACTAATAACTAAATTATGGATAATGGGACAAAAAAATTAAAAGATGTGACAATTGTTGATTTTAAAGCACTCAAGATATTGCTTGCGTCAAAAGACGATATCATGAATTGGTCCTATGGCGAGGTTACCAAGCCGGAAACAATTAACTATCGTACGCTTCGTCCTGAAAAAGACGGACTTTTTGATGAGCGCATTTTTGGACCTACGAAAGATTGGGAATGTTATTGTGGAAAATATAAGAGAATCAGATACAAAGGTATTGTCTGTGATAAATGTGGTGTTGAAGTAACTCTTTCACGAGTAAGACGAGAGAGAATGGGACATATCAGTCTTTCCAGTCCTGTTGCGCATGTATGGTATTTCAAAGGCGCTGCAAGTCCACTCGCAACAATTCTTGATGTCAGTCAACGCAATCTTGAATCAGTTATTTACTATGCATCTCATTTAGTTGTTGAAGTAGATGAAAAGAAAAAAGAAGAAGCATTAGCAGTGCTTGCCGAGACAATCCAAAAACGAAAAGAAGCACTCATCACAAATAAAAAAGAAGAAGAGGAAAAAATTAAAGAAGAAACAACAGAAAAGAAATCAGATGCAAAAGAAGGAAATATCGTTAAAGAGCAAAAGCAACTTATTTCTTCTGAGCTTGATTTGATGAAAAGACAGAAATTAACCAGACTTACCCAGCGAATCGAAGAAGAATCTAAAAAAATTGAAGAAATTGGTGATGCGCTCACCAGTCTCTTAAAGAGTCTTCGAGTCTCATCTGTCCTTTCAGAAGATGAATATTTTAAGCTTCTTGAATATGATATTCCAGTCTTCTTTACAATAAAAACAGGAGCAGAAGCAATTGCAGAGCTTATGACTTCTATTGATTTGTCAGATCTTATCGTGAAGCTTCGACACGAGCTTGAAAAATCAGGTGGTCAAAAATATCTGAAAGTTATCAAAAGACTTCGTCTTGTTGAGTCAATGAAGAAAGCAAATGTTTCACCGGCATCTATGGTTTTGTCAGTACTTCCTGTTATCCCACCAGACCTTCGCCCAATGGTACAGCTTGCTGGGGGAAGATTTGCAACATCAGATTTGAATGACTTATATAGAAGAGTTATCAATAGAAATAATAGACTCAAACACTTAATGGTACTTGGTGCTCCTGAAATTATCTTAAGAAATGAGAAAAGAATGCTTCAGGAATCAGTAGATGCACTTATCGATGCGTCCCAACGTGCCAATCAAGTTGTTGCATCGCCTTTAAGAAGTCTTTCAGACATGCTTCGAGGTAAGCAAGGTAGGTTTAGACAAAATCTTTTGGGTAAGCGTGTTGATTATTCAGGACGAAGTGTTATTGTTGTTGGACCAGATCTTAAATTATCAGAATGTGGACTTCCAAAAGAAATGGCCTTAGAAATGTTTAAGCCATTTGTCCTAAGAGAAGTTATTGTGAGAGGTTTTGCACCAAATATTAAATCTGCAAAGCGATTTATTGAAAAAAGACCACCAGAAGTTTTTGATATTTTAGAAGAAATTACCAAAAATCATCCAGTGCTCTTAAATCGCGCACCAACACTCCATAAATTGGGTATTCAGGCATTCTTCCCACGTCTTATTGAAGGATCAGCAATTTCGTTGCATCCAACAGTTTGTACTGGATTTAATGCAGATTTTGATGGAGACCAAATGGCAGTACACATTCCACTTTCCAAAAAAGCGCAAGAAGAAGCAATCGAGCTTATGATGCCTCGAAATAACCTGCTTAAGCCTGCAGATGGCTCACCAATTACCTTGCCAAATAAAGAAATGGCACTTGGAGTCTTCTTCCTTACGAAAATGGATGAAACGCTTGCGAAAAAAGAAATGCCAACATTTTCTTCTCAAGAGGAAGCATTCCTGGCATACAGTCTTAAGAAAATTTCCCTTCGTGAGCCAGTTATGGTACGAATAACCAGTGAAAATACCACAAAGATTCTTGAGACAACCATTGGAAGACTTAAATTCAATGAGAGTCTTCTTCCTGGCATGAGTTATATGAATGATGCCATAAAAGCATCAGGCATAAAGAAAATTATTACCCAAGCACTCAAGGCCTATTCTTCTTATGAAGTTGCAGATCTTATCGATAGGATTAAATCGCTTGGATTTTACGGTGCAACAGTATCTGGTATTTCAGTCTCTGTTTTTGATAATCAAATGGTCAAAGAAAAAGGAGGAATGATTCAAAATGCAGAAAAGAAAGTTTCCCAAATTGAAGAAGAATATCAAAAAGGACTTATCACTGTTGAAGAAAAAAAGCGCCTCACGAATGACGTATGGCTAAAGACCACAGAAGAAATTGCAGACCTTACGTGGAATAGTCTTACGTCCAAAAATGTCATTAAGATTATTATTGATTCAGAAGGAGCAAGAGCAGGAAAAGAGCAATTAAAACAGCTTTCTGCAATGCGAGGACTTATCTTGGATCCACTTGGAAAAATTGTCGAGCTTCCTATTAAATCTAATTTCCGAGAAGGATTGTCTATCTTTGAATATGTTGCATCTGCAAGAGGATCACGAAAAGGTCTCACAGACTCTGCTCTGAAGACCGCAAATGCAGGATATCTTACCAGACGACTTGTTGATGCATCACATGATGTGATTATCAAAGAAGATGATTGTGCTACGACAGAAGGTATTGTGATGTCGACAACCGATCCAGATAGAACAGCGTTATTTGAAGATAGAATTATCGGCCGAACCAGTGCTGAGAAAGTAACAGTAAAAAAGAAAGTCATCCTTGAGGTTGGAGAAGAAATTTCAACAGAAAAAGCAAAAGAATTAGCAGAGCTGGGCGTGACATCTCTTACCGTACGATCTCCACTTACCTGCAAACTTTCCTATGGAATATGTGCAAAGTGTTATGGATGGGATTTCTCAACCAAAACAAAAGTAGATCTTGGTGTACCAGTTGGGGTTGTTGCAGCACAATCCATTGGAGAGCCAGGTACTCAGCTTACCATGCGAGTACGTCACTTTGGAGGCGTTGTTATGTCTGACGTGACGCAAGGATTACCAAGAGTAGAAGAATTGTTTGAAATGCGAACACCAAAAAATCTTTCACCAATTGCTGAAATTTCAGGAAAAGTCGGCATTGAGACAACAGATGATGGGTATAAGATTACAGTAAAAAATACCAAAATGAAGCCAGTCGAGGTGCAAGAATACTTTGTGCCTCTTGCTTCTGAGCTTTCAGTAAAAGATGGACAGGAAGTTGCAGCTGGTACACCATTTGCAACCGGGTATTTGGATCCAAAAGAAGTTATTAAGATTGCAGGAATTCATCAGGGACAAAATTATATTCTTACCGAAGCGCAAAAAGTGTATGAATCACAGGGAATTAGTATCAATGACAAGCATTTTGAAGTTATTATTCGAAAAATGGCAGACAAAGTCGTTGTTGAGACTATTGGAGATACGCCACTTATCCCAGGCGACTTTATCACAAAAACAAGATTTGAAGAAGTGAATGCAGAGACACTTTCCCAAGGTGGAGAGCCATCAACCGCAAGACAAGTTATCCTTGGTATTACAAAAGCAGCATTATTCTCAGACAGTTGGCTCTCAGCAGCATCATTCCAACATACAACCAGTGTCTTAACAGAAGCAGCACTCGAAGGACGAGAAGACAGACTTGTTGGACTCAAAGAAAATGTCATCATTGGACGCCTTATTCCAGTGAGACCACTGACCATGATGGCTGAAAAAGCAGAATTAGAGCAAGAGTTACAAACTACAGTTGAAATAGTGCCTGAAATTGCTGTATAATACCACAACTATGCCTACACTACACCAATTAGTTAAAAAAGGAAGAAAAGCAAAACAAAAAAAGATCCGAGCAACAGCACTTCGAAGAAGTTACAATGCAAAGGATCGTATTTATAGTGCTACAGAATCTCCACAAAAAAGAGGCGTTGTGACACTAGTCAAAACCATGACGCCAAAAAAGCCAAATTCCGCTCTTCGAAAAGTTGCACGGGTAAAGCTCTCCAATCGTACAGAAGTCACCGCATACATTCAAGGTATTGGACATTCCCTTGCTGAACATGGTATTGTGCTTATTAAAGGTGGCCGTGTCAAAGATTTACCAGGAGTAAAATATCACATTGTACGCGGTAAATTTGATTTGGCAGGAGTAGAAAATAGAAAGCGATCCAGAAGTAAATACGGGACAAAGCGCCCTAGTGCGGCTAAGACCGCATAGGACTAAAAGACTATAAGAATTAAATGATAAGTCACTTATCGCTAAAGTCTTAAAATCCTAAAATCTTAATTTTTATGAGACACAAAAAAGTACATAAAAGAATTGCAGAGCCAGATAAAATATATAACAGTGTTATTGTGACACAATTTATCAACCGTCTTATGAGAGATGGAAAAAAGACTGTCGCGCAGTCTGTTGTCTATCGAATGTTTGATCTGTTGCAAGAAAAAGGTCAAGAGCCACTCAAAGCATTTGAAAATGCGCTTACCACCGTTGGTCCAAAAATGGAAATCAAAGCAAGGAGAATTGGAGGAGCAAATTATCAGGTACCAGTAGAAGTAAGAGGGGATAGAAAAAATGCATTAGCAATTAGATGGGTATTAGAAGCAGCAAAAGCACGACCAAGTAAAGAATATCATACCTTTGCAGAAAAGCTTGTTGCGGAAATGATGGATATTTTAGAAGGAAAAGGCGAAGCAATTAAGAAAAGAGATAATACCATTAGACAAGCAGAAGCAAATAAGGCCTTCGCTCACTTCAGATGGTAATCCCCCCCCTTGCAATTTTAAAATTATAAGATATACTACAAAAACTTATGGCAAGCGAAACACCTAAATACGGTTACTTGGGCTCTTTAGTTAAAAAACTAAGAGAACAGTTTGGATCTGATGTTATTGGGAAAAAAATGACCCAAAAAGCTTTTATGGCAGGCTTGCGCGATGAAGGGTATGGTCATCTCAATACAGGAGCAGGAGCTAGTGAATTTGAGCAAGGTGGAACTCTACCAAGAGATCCCAAAAAGTTTTTAGATGCTGCATCAGAGGTTTTACGAGCAGATCCGGAAGAAGCAAGAATGTTAGTTCTTTCGTTAGGGATGGATGTCTTAAAGGACGCATACGATGGAGAAGACGGCGTTAATCAATTTTTTGCTGATATGCATAAAATAGGTGGACCAGAGGGGTTTCGAAAACGCTATGCAAGCTTAACCGGTCAATCCCAAGAATAATTCCGCTTGCACCTTTTATAATTATAAGATACAATCCAAAAACATATGGGAATTGAAGGAGGAAAATCACTCAGATACTACAGAGAATCGGCTCCTGAGAGGATTGATCCTAATGGTAAAGGGCCTCGAATGCGTATAACGGCACAATCAATCACAGAATATCTTACCAGAAATGGACACTCCATGAGTACTGGTGCTTGGAGTGAAATTGAGAATGGTATAACAAAAAAGCCAAATGATCTATTGGAAGTCATTGAGATTCTTAGAAATGGTTTACAATTAAATGATCAACAAGTGGAAGATATTCAGCAACAATTTATTTGGGATGCAGTTGCTGCTGACTATGGTGAAGATTTCGCAAACAGGACTATTCCTGTGGCAGTAGACTTAAGAATCCGAAGAGGGCAGTTCTAAAAATAAATGAATTTACTGCACCAATATCTCTAGCATCTTGTCTCCTACCACAATTTGTTTTACCACATCCATCCCACTTGTGACTTTTCCAAAAATTGTATAATTTTTTGGAAGACTATCATTATCCGCAAGCATTATAAAAAATTGACTCCCATTGGTATTTGGACCGCTATTTGCCATGGCAACAACTCCTTCTTTATATCCTGTCTGATAGCTTGATGAGGAAGCTTGTAATTCATCTGCAAATGTCGGGCCATAAATTGAATATCCACCAGTTCCATTTCCATTTGGATCGCCACCTTGTATAACAAATTCAGCGACAACTCGATGAAAAGTCAGGTTGTTATAGTAGCCACTTTTTGCAAGTGTTGCGAAATTCATAACGGTCTTTGGTGCGTCAGTCGGATAGAGTTGTATCACAATATCTCCCTTTGCTGTCTTAATAGTTGCTTGATTAGCACTTGTCCATGCAGTTGTAGGAATAGGAGTTGATACTGTGTTTTGTGTAGTATTTGAACTTGGGCTCGGTGTGGGAGACGTATTTTGGGAATTTGTTGAACCTGATGTTGGGTTCAAATTCAGATCTTGTTGCGGTGCCGCATTTCTTTGATTATTCACAATAGCAATCCCTCCAAAAATAATTGCCAAGACAATAATTGCAATAAAAAATATCTTCGCCACAGAAAGTATATTACCATATAGCTTCAAGAAAACAAATATGCTACAATATATGAAATCCTAAATTCTAATATCTAAATCCTAAACATTTTGAATTTTGATTATCTGTATTTTGGAATTTGTTTAGAATTTAGTGCTTAGAGATTAGAATTTTTTTATTTTATGGCTCAAGACACAACACTCAATCGACATGCCGAACTCGATAAAATCCGAAATATCGGTATTATCGCGCATATCGATGCAGGCAAAACAACCACTACAGAAAGAATTCTTTATTACACTGGTCGTACCTACAAAATTGGCGATATCGATGAAGGAAATACCCAAATGGACTGGATGGAGCAGGAAAAAGAAAGAGGCATTACTATCGTTTCTGCTGCAACCACTGCATTCTGGAAAGACTACAGAATTAATATTATCGATACCCCAGGTCATGTAGATTTTACCGCAGAAGTTGAAAGGTCACTTCGAGTCTTGGACGGTGGCATTACTGTACTGGATGCTGAAGAAGGAGTCCAGTCCCAATCTGAGACAGTGTGGCGACAAGCAGATAAATACAAAGTGCCAAGAATTTGTTTTGTCAATAAAATGGACAAATTGGGCGCAGATTTCTTAGCAACAGTAAAATCCATAGAAGATAGACTCGGTGCAAATCCTGCAATTATGGTACTCCCCATTGGTGCAGAAAATACCTATGTTGGCAATGTCGATTTACTCACACGCACTTCTCTTAAGTGGCATTCAGATGATTTAGGCGCTTCTTTTGATACAACAGATGAAATCCCAGAAGATATGAAATCACAAGTTGAGGAATATCGCCAAAAATTAGTTGAGAAAATTGCAGAAACAGATGACAAGTTGCTTGAAAAATACTTAGCAGGAGAGGAAATTTCTGTCGAAGAATTAAAAGCTGGACTCAGAGCTGCAGTTATTGCATATAAATTAGTGCCAATTTATGCAGGGACATCTTTAAGAAATAAAGGTGTGCAGCCACTTCTGGATGCAGTCATTGATTATCTCCCGTCTCCAGTAGATTTGGGAGAAGTAAAGGGATTAAATCCTAAAACAGAAAAAGAAGAAGTAAGAAAATTAGTTCCCGATGCACCACTTTGCGGACTTGCTTTCAAAATTCAAATCGATCCTCATGTGGGAAAGCTTACGTACTTTAGAGTCTATTCAGGGAAAATCCAAGCAGGAAGTTATATCTATAACAGTTCAAAGAACGTAACAGAAAGAGTCGGACGATTGCTTCTTATGCATGCAAATACCAGAGAAGAAATTAAAGAAGCATATGCAGGAGAAATCGTGGCACTTGTTGGACTCAAAGATACAGGGACAGGAGATACGCTTTGTGTAGACTCAAATCCAATTGTTCTTGAGAAAATTACTTTCCCAGAGCCAGTTATCTCTTTGGCAATTGAGCCAAAGACAAAAGTCGATCAGGAAAAATTAGGAATGGCATTAAAGCGACTTTCAGAAGAAGACCCAACATTTCAGGTAAAGACAAATCACGAGACCAATCAGACAATTATTTCAGGTATTGGAGAATTGCAGTTGGAAGTTATGGTAGATAGAATGAAAAGGGAATTTGGAGTCTTGGCAAATGTTGGTGCACCACAAGTTGCCTATAAAGAAACGGTCAAAAATATAGCAGAAGCAGAAGGAAAATATATCAAGCAGTCTGGAGGTCGCGGACAATATGGTCACTGCTATCTTCGTGTTGAGCCAAAGCCACGAGGAGAAGGATTTGAATTTGTAAATGCAATTAAAGGTGGCGCAATTCCAGCAGAATTTATTACATCAGTTGAAAAAGGAGTAAAAGAATCCATTGACAACGGTGTGCTTCTTGGCTATCCAGTTGTGGATGTGAAAGTAACACTTTATGATGGATCATATCACGATGTTGACTCTTCAGATATTGCATTTAAGATTGCTGCATCCATGGCATTTCAGTCTGGTACGAAGAAAGCAGAATTGACACTTCTTGAGCCAGTTATGCTTGTTGAAGTCACAACGCCTGGAGAATTCATGGGAGATATTATTGGAGATCTTTCTTCAAAAAGAGCACAAATCTTGGGGACAGAAGAAAGAAGTAGAGCAACTATTATCAAAGCAATGGTGCCGCTTGAAGAATTATCAGGCTATGCAACACAACTTCGAAGTATGTCACAAGGAAGAGCTTCTTATTACATGGAGCCATCTCATTATGAAGAAGTGCCAAAAAATATTATCACAGACATGCTCTCCAAATCCACTTTCACGGGAAGAGTGGAATAATATCTCTTTATGTCACCAAATCCTGAAAGCTCATCTCGAATACAAAGAAATGCCCCAGAGGATTATCAAGATCTTGGTGCATGGTTTGGATTAGAAGCTCTTACAAGTCCAGAAATCATACGAGAGGAATTGATAAAACCATTTCGTATTGCTGAAAGATTAGGATTTGGACTGCTCGAAACTGAATTGTACACTTTTACAATAGCTCAAGATGCTTTGAATATGATAGCACAAACATTTATGTTATTACCTCAAGATGAAGATAACAACATCGATAGGTTGTTTAGATATGATAGGGCTCAAAGAGTAATTGGGAGTACAACTGCTGCAGAAATTATAGAAAATGAAATATCTGCAATAGAAGATGAAATTACAGTTCGAAGACTTGCAGGTCAGGAGGTAGTATCTGAAGAAGGAGTAGAGAGAGTAAAAAAACTTGCAGAAACAATGAGCAACATTTTAGCGCCTCTTCTTTTAAGTTCTCTCCATTTAAGGCTCGTTTTGCCATATACGGAATTTGTAAGGAAAAAAGAAGATATTATTGAGCAAGCACAAGAGCGTGTTGCTATCGTGAGAAATAGAACGAGACCAAGACTAGAGGCATTGCTTAAATTACAAGAAAATTTTTCCCTCTAGTTTACTGTAGTGTGATATGTACCCTCGCTTGGTCTAAAATTGCCTGGAATTGTAATTGTGTCTTCATTTGTACCTGATATTGCTTATTTCCACTATCGAGTGTAATTGGTTGGGAAACTAAAAATTGTTGAGCGCCTCCTGTAAGAGATAAGTCTGAAAACCACACAGGATGTCCATCGGTGACATTAAATAGTCTTACATATGCTGTTTGGTTACCTGTTGGGATATGCATAGATACTTCAAAGACAACAGTTTTCATATTGGGATACGACGTACTATTAATATTTGCCACAAGTCCCGGGACATCTGTCCAGTCCGATGCACTGCTTTGTCCCTGTCCCAATGGAATAAAAAATTCTTTTACGCCAGAAGTAACTGTTTGTGTCTGATAAATAACAACAGGAGTGGGAGTGAGTGTTATTTGTGCAGATGAAGAACTTGTCCCAACAGGGGTAATAAGAGTAGCATTTTGTGGCGGCTGAAATGTTGCATTTGTCTGCTCACTGGTCGTAAATTTTAGAGCCCAGATATCCAATAGAATAATATTCACCAGGAATAAAAATCCAGCTATATCCACAATAATTTGCCACGGTTTTACACGCATAATAATAGAATTAAGAATAATGAATAAAGAATTATGAGTTTTTATTGCTTAATTCATAATTCCTACTACTTAATTCATGTCTTTAGTGCCAGACTCCCAAAATGACTCCCATGATAACTAAAGTAACCAGCCAATACGCTATATCCAAAAGATATGCTTTGAGTTGTTTGCCACCAAAAATAGTATCAGCAAGTTTGACTGTTACGATAAATCCAAACCACAACATAACAGCAAGTTTGACTCCCGCTGTGACAGATGTCATTCCGGTTGTCGTCATAGCCCAACTGAGTGTATATGCCATGACCAAAGCTGCGATGTATGTTGGGACATACATTTTTACCTGTGTCATTGCATCCATTTTCATTTTGCCCATCTCCATCTTATTGAGCTTCATCCACATTTTTCCAAATAATGGTCCATACCAAATAAATCCAACAACCATATTAGATATACCAGCGACTAAAAGTGCAAGATAATTCATAAAGTTCTAATCACCCCCAATCTGTTCGTCATTGCGAGTACCGCTCAGCGGGACGAAGCAATCTCGATCCTTATTAATCATAGATCCCTCTCTTGACAAAAAGCAAGAGCACTGTATACTGTTCTCAACTTGTGAAGCACGCGCTCACATTCTTAGGGCTCATCATCTCAGCTGGTATTCTTTTTGTCGGTTCTACTTTTTTCCAAAAACCAACCCTACCATCTCAGTCACCAAAAAAAATTTTATCTATTGCTCTGAGTCCTGTTCCAACCAACTCAACACTCACCCAAGCGATTTTCATTCCTTATTGGACACTTTCTCAAAAAAAGATAGACAGTAGTGCATATGACTCGGTTATCTATTTTGGTATTACAGCAAATGCAAATGGTATTGTCTCAACAGAGTCAGGATATAAAGATATTTCACTCTTTAAAAATTCTATTAGCTCACCTCATAAAAAATTACTTACTGTGACGCTGACAGATTCACAATTTAATAGTAGCCTTTTAGAAAATAAATCATTCGAGCAGACTATTGCAACGCAATCTGCCAATATTGCAAAAGAAAATGGATTTGATGGAATAGTCTTGGATTTTGAAATAAATGCCCTTTCTTTCCCCTCAGTAGTAAATAGTATTACACAATTTGCAAGTACATTTTCTGGCGTTGCAAAAGGGAATGGTTTGTCATTTTATATGACTTCATTCGGAGACACATTCTATCGTCTTAGGCCATATGACGAAGGTGCATTAGCAAAAATAAGTGATGGCATTATGGTTATGGCATATGATTTTCATAAAGCAAATGGCGATCCAGGTCCAAATTTTCCCTATGGTGGAGATGAATATAATTTTCAAAAAATGGTTGCTGATTTTACAAAAGTAATCCCCAAAGACAAGCTCACTATTATTTTTGGTATGTTTGGCTATGATTGGACAATAGATGACAAAGGACGTTCCACTGGTCCTGCCCAAGCATTAACAACAAATGAAATAGAGCAGAAGTTTGCAAATAAAATAGTAACAGATCCTATCTCACTCGAGAAAAAAATCAGCTATACAGATGGTGTAGGAAAAAGTCATGTTGTGTGGTTTGAGGACATGTCCTCAGCACAGAAGAAAATTGACTATCTCAAAACTCAAGGAATTTCCTCAGTAAGCTTCTGGGCATGGAGTTATTATTAGATTTTTTCCAGTAAATTCATGTCCGCATTCTGCGTTCCTAAAAAGCTAATAACTTTCTCATTTTTTTAACAACAAAATTTATATCTATATGGTAAAAATAGTCTTCATCTTTTGGAATATAGCCTTCCTTAAAAAATCCAGGTCGTATCTTTTTTTGCGCAGGATGTCCTCTTCCAATAATAGTTGATCGAATTGGGTGACCATATAAGCCAGGACTTGTGCCTCCAAAAAGAGCAATTGTATTAACTCTATTTTTTAAATATATTTTACTTCCTTTTCTACTTTTAGAAGCAATAACTTTCCAAGAGGCTGAAAGGTGCATGATACCGGTATCTCCAGTGAGTACTATATCAACTAAATCACAAAGTGCAGCACTGAGCAAAAGAGAAGGTCGTGGTTTATTAGGAATGAGAGTAACTCTTGCATCAAAGTCTTTTAATCTAAGAAATAACTTTTTCGATGCAGTGGTATCAGTATAGCTTGGGAGAATAATAATATTTACTAATGAGCCCGTTCTTAAAAGACTTATAAGAATATCAGCTAGAAGCTGTGTGGGAGGACGAGTTACAGCAGACGTCGTATCTGGAGCAACAAGTATAGTTTTCGTACCAGTTTTTTTACTAATAAGTTTTTCATACCATCGTCTTGCTTTTTCAAACGTAGACTCCTTAATATATAAGTCTATTTTCTCACCAATTTTTGGTGCTTCTCTTTTAGTAGTATAATATTCATATATCATTGATCTCACCCGTCTACTTGCCTGGGCATTTTTGCCTTGTTTTAAATCAAAATAGTCTCTTATTATCGGTAAAGGTTTTGGGTATAATACTTTTGACCGTAAGCTATGGAGAAATCCGAATGCTGCATTACCTGGAAAAATAAAATCATATTTCTTCTTAAGATGTTTGCTTCTTAGCGATTTTGCTCTTTTGTCGAAGATAAAGAAACACTTGTACCAGGTTGCTTTATTTTGGGTAGGGAATATATCTTTTTCTACTTCAATGAGGTTTATTCTTGGATCGTCTTCTAAAATTTCGCTTTGGAATGAATTTGCTATGACATCAATTTTCGCAATAGAGTCCTGTTTTAGTATTTGATCGATGACTGCTAATCCAATATGAACAGTATCTCCAATGCCATAGGGCATTGTGACTAAATAATTATGTGTCAGTTTTGACATAGTTAGATTAAATGGGCTCTTTCCTTGGAGAAAGTATTGTATTTACTGTGGAAACTAATTCATCAGAATGTATATGGTCAAAAAAATCTCTACCTCTTGGATTATAACCTTCTTTAAAGAATCCAGGGATTAACCTTCTCTGACTTTTTCTTCCTCTGCCAACTATAACCATTCTTTCTGGGTGTCCATATAAGCCAGGATTTGTGGCACCAAAAATTGCTACTGTATTTCTTTTATTCTTCGCAACGTTATCTACTTGTTGACCAAGCTGGTCTATAACACGCCTTTGTGAAGCTGCTAACTGCATTGTGCCAGTATCGCCAGTTATTACCACATCACAAAGGTCTGCAAGCGCAGTGATGGTGAGTAGGTGATATTTTGGTTCTGCAGGTAACGCATATATTCTTTCTGCAAATTCTTCTTGATCCACAATTAATGAGCGTGCTAGCCTTTCTGAAGCCTCATTATCTGTATAACTTGGCAATATAATTACTTTTGCATCAGGGTTCTGCTGCATGAGTTTTTTTAAAGCACTTGAAAGTAATTCTGTTGGAGGACGAGTCGCGTCAGAAGCTGTATCAGGAGAGATAAGAATTGTTTTTGGATGTTTTTGGATATCCCCTGTTTCATTCAAGATATTTCTCGCTTCTTGATAATGAGATATTTTTATGTATAAAGGGGTTGCCTCAGTTACGTCTGGGGCGGGGAGAACATCTCCAAAAAATCTATTGACGATTTGTCGAACTTCCTTGCTAGCTGGTGCGTCCTGGAAATGTCGTATTGTCTGATAATCACGTAAGATATCATTAAGACGCGGAGTCATGATTGGTGCTTTTAAAGCTCTCAAGAAACCAAAAGCTCCACTACCTGGAAATACTCCTGCATATTCTTTTTCACGTAGAGTCGACAAAGCTGATCGCATGAGCTTTGTTACAATTGCGATTTTATACCAGGTTCTTCTGTCAGCGGTAAAAGAAAAATCTCGAGGAACTATAATTGGAGTAATTCGTGGATCATCTTCTAAAATCGTTGCTTGCAATGGATTACAGAGAACGTCAACTTGGGCTGTTGGGTTGTTTTTGAGAATTTGATCAACTGCAGTAAGACCTAAATATACTGCGTCTCCAATGCCGTACGGCATAGTTACTAAATATTTACTCGAATTTGTAGAAAGTCTTTCTAGATTGGTATATTCCCCATGATTACCTTCAAGCATAATGAGTGTTCATTATATTCTTTCTTGATTTTTTACGCAAACCGCCATGGTTACAGCCAATTGTGAAACTCATTATGCAAGAACTACTCTAAAGGAATACTTAGATTTGGAAAAGTTGAGAGTGGAGCAGATTGATTTGAAATGGATTCGGTGAAGATGGAAAATTATAGTACTATTAGATTGGATTTGCGAGCCTTCGACCTCTTCGATACTTTGAAGAAAAACGAATTATATCAGGTAAATGAGGAATAATTCTTCTTGTGGTAGCAGAGACTCTATCAAGAAATCTTTGGTCATTCTCGCTCCATGTCAACCCGTATTGTTCTTGAAGTGCTTTTGGCAATAAACCAATCGAGATACGTGAGAAAGGGAAGAGAATTCCACTAATAACAGGAATTTCTGTAAATAATATATGTGGTGCAAGAGCATGAGCTTTGGTACCTACTGCAACTTCTCCACTGTGAATCATCTCATGCATATAGTCTGTAAAATCTATAAATGAAGAAGGTGTATCTTGAGGTTTTCCACCCAAGAGAGGTAAAATTCCCTTTGATTCCTGATAATATGCTTCTTTTTCCTTATCTGAAAGTGGGCCAACAAATTTTTCCCTTACGACTAATGCGGAATCAACTAAAGTTGCCCATACCCATTGGGAAAGTTTTGGGTTTCTTGCATCATATTGACTGCTGTTTTTATGTACTCCAACATCTTCTGATAAAGTTCCTTGTACTGATTTGTGTGCATTGTTAATGGCTTGAGCTGCTTTAAGTGATTCTTCTCTTGTTCCAAATTTTAACCCATCAAGAAGAGTAATCGTGTGTCGAAGACGAGTTACAGCATTTTTTGGAAAACCACTATACTCAGCAACCGCTTCTCCAACTAGAGGGTGAGCAATTTGCATTAATAAGGCTCTTTGACCACCAAGAATAAGAATTGCTTCTCGATCCACGTTCCATACTTCTCCATCTGGACGAAATAGAAATTCTGCTGCAGGCTGCTCCTTCACAAATGCGATTGTATCATACATGCTCAAATCTTCCTTTTGGGTATGTAGGCTCGAGCAGATGAAAGTTTTATCTATTCCATCTTGCAAATATTCCAGTAGATAGTAATCTTTTTGATTGTGACTCTTGAAGACAGAGTTCGCCCACCTCTATTTTACCCTGCCTGCCGGCAGGCAGGCCCTTAAACATTTTGAGATTATCTTGCAAAACATTTTCCAGCATGATTGCAGAAGAGGAAATAGCATACGCATTGACGATAATAAATAATGGCTTGTCTGATAAAAGTTGCATACAACTTTTGAGAAGTTTGGGAAAATTTTCATTGAATTTCCAGATTTGACCTGTCGGTCCATGACCATAAACAGGAGGATCCATAATAATGCCATCATATTTTGTGCCGCGTTTTAATTCTCTTTCAACAAATTTACCAGCGTCATCCAAAATCCAGCGAATAGGTTTATCTGCTAATTTTGAAGCTTCAGCATTTTCTCTTGCCCAGGTAATAGTAGGTTTGGAAGAATCAACATGTGTTACTTTTGCTCCAGCACTTGCTGCAGCAAGCGTAGCAATGCCAGTATAGGCAAAAAGATTAAGAATACTCAGATGATATTCGGATGGAATTCGGTGTGTCAGAACGTCAGAAATATCAGTTTTTTCAGACATGTCAGATATTTCTGGTTTTTTCCGACTTTCCGGTCCACTGGATTTTATCTGGTGCACTGAATTATATCTGAATCTAATCTGATCTTGTATCCATTCCCACTGCAGGCTTTGCTCTGGGAAAACTCCTGTATGCTTAAAGGAAGTGAGTCTCACCCAAAAAGACAAATCTTTCCAGTGCATCAACCATTTTTCTGGAATATGACGCTTGAATTTCCAGGTACCTTTATCCTGAGAAGTCCGGACAAATTTTACATCTGCTTCGTTCCATTGTTTTTCATTTTGGCTTGGTTGCCAAATCGCCTGTGGGTCAGGCCGCACTATTGTATATGGTCCAAAGCGTTCGTAGCGCATGCCATCGCCACTATCTAATAATTCATAGTTATTCCAACCACTTGTTGATAGTATCTGCATATACGTATTATATCGTATTTCATTTTCACTATTGACGAAGAAATTGAAATGTAGTATCATACATTTACTCTCAAAGTTTGAGAGATTTATTTTTGAAATATGGCAGATAAATTTCTTCGAGACAAACCACATGTAAATATCGGGACCATTGGTCACGTCGATCATGGCAAGACCACAACAACAGCAGCTATTGCGACAGTTTTGTCAAAGACAAATCCAAAAATTAAGGCAATGAAGTATGAGGACATTGATAATGCTCCAGAAGAAAAAGCACGAGGAGTCACGATTAATATCACACACGTAGAATATGAAACAGCAAAGCGACATTATGCACACATCGATGCTCCAGGTCATGCAGATTACATTAAGAATATGATTACAGGCGCAGCCCAAATGGACGGCGCTATTTTAGTTGTATCAGCACCAGATGGTCCAATGCCACAGACTAGAGAGCACATCCTTCTCGCACGACAAGTTGGCGTTCCTGCAATTGTTGTCTACATGAATAAATGTGATATGGTACAAGATCCAGAGCTTTTGGACCTTGTTGAAATGGAAGTCAGAGAATTACTCACAAAATATCAATATCCAGGTGACGAGGTTCCAGTTATTAGAGGAAGTTCTTTGAAAGCTTTGGAAGGCGATCCAGTATACGAGAAGAAAATTCTTGAGCTTATGGATGCAGTTGATAGCTATATTCCAGATCCAGTCCGAGATATTGACAAGCCATTCCTTATGCCTGTTGAGGATGTTTTCTCTATTAAAGGACGAGGTACAGTTGTTACTGGAAGAGTAGAAAGAGGACAAATTAAAGTTAACGAGCCAGTACAAATTGTCGGCATGAAGGCAACAACAGAGTCAGTTGTGACTGGAATTGAAATGTTTCGAAAACAACTCGATGATGCACAAGCAGGAGACAACGCTGGACTTTTACTTAGAGGAGTTGAAAAGAAAGACGTTGAAAGAGGACAAGTCATTGCAAAGCCAGGAAGTATCACTCCACATACAGAATACGAAGCTGAAGTATACATTCTTGCAAAAGAAGAAGGTGGACGACACACACCATTCTTTACAGGATACAGACCACAATTCTATATCAGAACAACAGACGTTACTGGAAATGTTACTCTTCCAGCTGGTACAGAAATGGTTATGCCAGGAGATAATACAAAAATGACAGTCCAACTCATTGTGCCAGTCGCTCTTGAAGAAGGAATGAGATTTGCTATCCGAGAAGGAGGCAAAACAGTCGGAGCCGGAGTCATTACAAAGATTATAAAATAAACTAACGTCATTGCGAACGCAGTGAAGCAATCTCTACAGTCCGCGCAAGCGGATTTTTTATTGTTCGAACGAAGCGAGAACTCTTTTCCTGCTAGATTTTTTTCTAGCTTTGCGGTATAATACTATCCAGTTCTTTGAAAGAGGGAAAATATGCCAAAAGGTAGAATTCGAGTTAGACTCAAAGCATATGATGCACGCGTTATTGATGCGTGTTGTCAACAAATTTTAGACACCGCGATTCGTACAGGTGCTAAGGTTGTTGGACCAGTCCCTCTTCCCACAGATCGTTCCCTCTGGACAGTAAATAAATCCCCATTTGTCGATAAAAACGCACGAGATCACTTCGAAATTAGAGTACATAAAAGACTTATCGATATTGTCTCTCCTACAGAAAAGACAATGGACTCTTTGGGGCACCTCGAACTCCCCGCTGGCGTTGATGTTGAGATTAAAATGTGACGCTTCCCCCTTGCGTGATTCCTTCGCTTTTGATACAATTAGCCTACAAATCATGATCCATGTAAAAAAAGGAGGAGATTTGAAAAGCTGAGAAACGAGGATCCAGTTCTCCGGTAGAGAGAAGTGGCCTTGTTGGCCGCTTTTTTGTTGTCATATGAACGCAATTTTAGGACAAAAAAAAGGACAAACAAGTAAGTTCTTATCAGATGGGACACGAATTCCTGTAACTCTTGTAGAGGTTATGGGTAATCCAGTTGTTATGGTAAAGACTCAACCTCAAGACGGATACTGGGCAGTCCAACTCGGTTACGGGATGAAAAAGAAGCCAACGAAAGCAATTGCAGGACACATTAAAGGGGCCAAATTAGATAAGGCCCCTCGTTTTTTTAGAGAAGTACGATTCACAAATGATTCTAACGCCGACACAATGCCAAAAGTCGGCGATGTCATTTCTGCTGAGTCAGTTGTCAAAGCAGGAGACAGAATTGATGTTGTTGGTGTTTCAAAAGGAAAAGGATTTGCAGGAGGCGTGAAGCGCTATCATTTTAGAGGAGGTCCTGCAACACATGGACAATCAGATAGACATCGAGCACCAGGATCAATTGGATCTGGTACGACTCCAGGAAGAGTGTATAAAGGAAAAAGAATGGCTGGAAAAATGGGAAATGATACAGTCACGGTAAGAAATTTGGTAGTCGTTGCAGTAGAAGGGACAACAGTATGGGTAAAAGGACTTATTCCAGGCACAAGAAATGCACTCGTCATGCTTGAAGTAAAAGGAGATGCAAAGAAATTTGTGCCTATTTATAAGGATGAAGCCGTCATTGCGAATGAAGTGAAGCAATCTCAGGAAGAAGTGAAAGAGGAAGTAAAATCCGAACCCGCCGACGCTGAAGCTATAGTGGACAAGAAGGAGGAAGTTAAATAATATGGCAACAAAAGCAATAAAAAAGGTTTCAAAGGGGACAAAAGAGACAAAGGAGACAAAAGTAAAAAAAACAGTGAAAAAAGCTGTGGTAGCAAAAAAGATTGTGGCAGCAAAGAAACCAGTTCAGTCTGTCATTCTGGGGAGCAAAGCGACTCCAGAATCAAAAAAGAAAACTAATTCTGGGCAAGCCAGAATGACAAATGCAAAAGGCTCTTTAACAGTTTCAGTCTATGATGTGAAGGGCAAATCTGCAGGTACGCTTACACTCCCTGTAGAGCTTTTTGGACAGGAAATTAACCAAAAATTACTTGCACAAGCAGTAAGAGTGTATCGAGCCAATCAAAGACAAGGGACAGCAAAGACAAAGACCAGAGGCGAAGTAAGTTATTCAACAAGAAAACTCTGGAAGCAAAAAGGGACAGGGAGAGCACGACATGGTGGCAGAGGTGCTCCATTATTTGTCAAAGGAGGTACTGCACACGGCGTTAAATTAAGAGATTATTCATTGTCTCTTTCAAAAAATATGAAAAAAGCAGCACTTATTTCTGCACTGTCTAGTAAAGTAGCAGAGATAAAAGTAGTAAAAGGATTTGAAAAAATAGAACAAAAGACAAAGATAGTTGCAAGTGCATTTGACACAATGGGCTTAATGGCAACAAAGACATTATTTGTCTTACCAAAAGATCTGGAAAATGTCTATAAAGCAGCAAGAAATATAAAAGGAGTTACAGTAACAGTTGCAGACAGACTCACAACATATGATATTTTACAAACAAAAACATTGGTTTTTATGCAGGAAAGCATTGGAGTACTGGAGAAAAGAGTGAAAGGAGAGCGGAATTAGTTTTATTCTTCGAACGAAGTGAGAAGTTCTCGCACTTGCTCGAACAATATATATGAATATTATTGTACGGCCAGTTATTACAGAAAAATCAATGATGGATGCAGGCAAAGGGAAATTTACTTTTGTTGTTGCTACAGAAGCAAATAAGCATATGATACGACAAGCAATAAAAGATGCATTCAAAGTGACTGTTCTTGGTGTATCAACACGAATGACAAAAGGCAAAACCAAGCGTACAGGCACGAGAAGAATGGAAGTGCAAGGCTCATCTTTTAAAAAGGCAGTCGTGACGCTCAAGCAGGGTGAAAAAATTGATTTATTTGAAATAGGAGCATAGCTATGAGGAAATTAAAAGTTATAAAAAAGAAAAATTCAGGACGGGATGCATCGGGAAAAGTGACGGTGCGTCATCAGGGCGGACAGCAAAAAAGATTCCTTCGTATGATTGATTTTAAAAGAGGAAAAAGAATTAGTGGAAAAGTAGTAGCAATTGAATACGATCCAAATAGGACTGTTGATATTGCACTTATTCATTATGCAGATGGTGATAAAGGCTATATTCTTTGTCCACAAGAAGTACTGGTGGGACAGGATGTTATTGCAGGAGAAAATGTAGATCTTAAGCCAGGAAATGCAATGCCTATGTCACAAATTCCAATTGGAACTTTTGTCCACAACATAGAATTAACACCAGGAAAAGGTGGACAAATGGCGCGAAGTGCAGGGACACAAGCAACAATTGCAGCGCGTGAGGGAAATTATGTTCATATTAAGCTTCCCTCTGGAGAAATTCGAAAGGTAAGACAAGCTGGATTTGCTACAATAGGACAACTGGGCAATCTTGAATGGAAAAATAGAGTCTTTAGGAAAGCGGGGACAAAAAGACTTATGGGTATTCGCCCAACAGTGAGAGGCGTTGCACAAAACCCTCGCTCACATCCTCACGGAGGAGGAGAAGGAAGATCGGGTATTGGTATGAATACACCAAAGACAGTCTATGGGCGACCAGCAGTTGGTAATACAAGACGTCCAAAGAAATATTCTAATTCGTCTATAGTATCAAGGAGAAAGAAAGGAAAGCATTAACTATGAGTAGAAGTCTTAAAAAAGGTCCATATATTGACGAAAAACTTTTGAAAAAAGTCACCAAACAAAAAGAATCTGGTGATAGAAGTCCAATCAGAACATGGGCAAGAGCATGTCAAATTCCACCAGAATTCGTTGGGCATACTATTGCAGTGCACAATGGAAGAGTACACACAAATGTTCTTGTCGTTGAAGGAATGGTTGGTCATAGACTTGGTGAATTTGCTCCAACAAGGACATTTAGAAGTCATGGACGTGTTGTTGCAAGGGAGATTACCAAGACTTAAGGACTAAAGGATTTAAGTGATAAGTCACCAAAAATCTTTATCACTAAAGTCTTAAAATCTTTAAATCTTAAATATTATGAATATTATTGCAAAATCAAAATCAGTTAAAGTGAGTACGCGAAAAGTAAGACTTGTCGGAGACGCAATTCGAAATAAATCAGTTGACGAAGCACAGAAAATATTATTACTTACGCATAAGCATGGGTCCTACGTCCTTGCAAAGACTTTGCAAAGTGCAATTGCCAATGCTGTCAATAACGCAAAGGTTTCAAAAGACAATTTGCATATCTCAGGACTTGAGATAACAGAAGGGCCATTTTTAAAAAGATTTCATGCAGGAAGTAGAGGATTTGTCAGACCGTATAAAAAAAGAACAAGTCATATTGTCATAACATTGAGCGAGACAAAAAAGGAGGAGCAAAAATAAATGGGACAAAAAGTAAATCCACACGCACTCCGTCTTGGTCCAGTCTATAACTGGGAGAGTAGATGGTTTAATGATAAGGATTATAAAACAATCTTAATGCAAGATTACAATTTGAGAAAAGATTTAATGGAAAAATTGAAATTTGCGGGGATTGCACGCATTGAAATTGAAAGATCTATAAATAGTGTGAGACTTATTATATACGTATCAAGACCGGGTATGGTTATTGGAAGAGCTGGTACTGGTCTTGAGGATTTAAGAAAATATATTCTTGGAGTCTTTGCCAAATTAGACAAGAAAAAAACAGGCAAACAGGCACCAAAAATAGATATTAAAATCGAGCCAATTAAAGAGCCAAATTTAGATGCGTATTTAATTGCAAAAAACGTTGCCGAACAACTTGCAAAGAGGCTTCCATTCAAAAGAGTGCTTAATCAAAATGCTGAAAGAGCAATGACTGCAGGAGCAAAGGGAGTAAAAATATTACTTTCAGGAAGAATTGCAGGATCAGAAATAGGCAGACGAGAAAAAATTAGTATTGGGAAAGTACCACTGTCTACCATTCGTGAGCAAATTGATTACGTGAGTATGCCATCCTTGACCAAAAAAGGATATATCGGGGTTAAGGTATGGGTTAACCGGGGGGAGGTAAAATAGCGTCTAGTAACTAGTGACTAGCGTCTAGTTAATAACTAAACGCTAAACGCTAAACGCTATTAACTAAATTTATGCTTTTACCAAAGAGAGTAAAATATCGCAAACAACAACGAGGTACAATGAAAGGCAGTGCTCATTCTGGCACATTCGTCAACTTTGGTGAATTCGGACTCCAAGCACAAGAAACAGCATGGGTTACGAGTCGACAAATTGAAGCAGCAAGACGAGCAATAACCCATTATACCCAGCGTGGTGGACGTGTCTGGATTCGAATTTTTCCGGATAAGCCAATTAGTAAAAAGCCACCAGAGGTTAGAATGGGAAGCGGAAAAGGAGACGTACATGAATATGTCGCACGCGTCCTTCCAGGAAGAATTATGTTTGAAATGGGTGGAGTAACAAAAGATATTGCAACAGAAGCATTGCGACTCGCAGCATATAAATTACCAATTAAAACAAGAATGGTAGAAAGACAATAAAAATGAAAAAAAATGAATTAAAAGAAAAAACACTAAAGACTCTTTTTATAGATCTTAAAAAGGCTCGAGAAGAATTGTTTGGCATGCGCATGGATCACACAAAGAAAAAATTAAAAAATACGAGTTCTCTTTCTCAAAAAAAGAAAGAAATAGCACAAATTATGACATATGTGAGTATTAAGAAAGGAGAGAAATAAGATTTAAGGACTACAAGAGTTAAGTGATAAGTAAGAGATCTTTATCACTAAAGTCCTTTATTCTTATAATCCTAATTTATGAAAGTATTAACAGGGACAGTTGTCTCAACAAAAATGGCAGGTACTGTGGTAGTAGAAATCGTAAGACATACACCACACCCATTGTATAAAAAACTTATAAAAAAGAGTAAAAAAATAAAAGCAGATAGCAAAGAGATTGAAGTTGTTGTGGGGCAAGTGGTAAAGATTATTGAAACACGACCACTGTCAAAAGGCAAAAATTTTAGAATATTCTTAGAAAATAAGAAAGGAGTAAAAGTTAGCGTCTAGTAACTAGTGACTAGCGTCTAGTTAATAACTAAACGCTAAACGCTAAACGCTAATAACTAGATTATGGTACAACACAGAACAATGCTCAGAGCAGCAGATAATTCAGGAGCAAAAGTGCTCCAGGTGATTCATATATTTGGTGGATCTAAAAGAAAAGTTGGTTATATTGGAGACGTTTTGAATTGTGTCGTAAAAGTAGCTTCTCCAACAGGACAAGTCAAACAGGGTGAAATTGTCAAAGTTGTCTTAGTACGATCTCGAAAAGAAGTAAGACGAAAAGATGCATCGTATATCAGATTTTCAGATAATGCTGGGGTTGTCATTGATAATCCAAAAGACAAAAATCCAAAAGGGACGCGAATATTTGGTCCAATAGCAAGAGAAGTCAGAGATAGTGGATTTATGAAAATTGCCAGTATGGCAGTGGAGGTTTTATAAGTATGAAATTTAAAAAAGGCGACAATGTGAAGATAGTAGCAGGAAAAGATAAGGGTAAATCTGGAAAAATTGAAAAAGTTTTTCCAAAAATCCAAAAAGTCTTAGTGCCTGGTGTGAATCAGTATAAAAGGCACATGAAAGCGCGTGCTCAAGGGCAACAATCAGAAATTGTGACACTAACCAAGCCTTTGCCAGTGGCAAATGTCCAGCTTGTGTGTCCTAAATGCAAGCAATTAACACGAGTTGGGTATGAAATGTCGTCCAAAGGGCGATCGTCCTCTGGACGAGAAAAAATTCGTATTTGCAGAAAGTGCGGAAAGGCATTATGACAAAAGATCAGAAAAAAGAATTACTAGAAAAATTGCAAAAAGAATTAGGAATTAAAAATCCTATGGCTGTGCCACACTTATCAAAAATTGTGGTAAATATTGGAGTGAAGAATGCAGTTGCAGACAAGAAAAATATGGAAGTTGCAAAAGATGTTGTGGCACAAATCACTGGACAAAAAGCCAAACCAACGAAAGCCAAAAAATCTATATCTAGCTTTAAGCTCAGAGAAGGTGATACAATTGGGCTCGTTGTGACATTGAGAGGAATTCGCATGTATGATTTTTTCTCAAAATTAGTCAATGTCGTGTTGCCACGTATTAAAGATTTTCGAGGCGTCAGAAATGACAGCTTTGACAAAGCAGGGAATTATACCCTCGGTCTTGAAGAATATTCAGTATTTCCAGAAGTAGATACAGGGAAAATTGAAAGAGTACAAGGCATAGAGATAACAATAGTCACAAAAGCAAAAAATAAGGATGAAGGGTTTGCATTGCTAAAAGCAATGGGAATGCCTTTCCAAAAATAATATGGCAAAAACATCTGATATTGTAAAATTTCATAAAAAACAAAAATATGCAGTGCGTATGAGAAATCGCTGCAATATTTGTGGGAGATCACGTGCATATTTGAGACAATTTGGTCTTTGCCGACTTTGCTTTAGACAATTAGCAATGAAAGGAGAATTACCAGGAGTACTTAAGGCCAGCTGGTAGCTCGCCAAAGACTTAAGTACTAAAAGAAATAAGTGATAAGTGAAATGACTTATCATTAAAGTCTTAAAGTCCTGTAATCTTATATTTATGAATTATTTAGTTTCTGATACAGTCGTTCGAATGAAAAATGCAGCACATGCACGAAGAAAAGAAGTCGTACTTCCCTATTCCAAACTCATTAAAAACATAGGAGGAGTTTTGGTAAAAGAAGGATATTTATCAGAAATTTCAGAAAAAACAGATGACGGAAAGAAATCTCTTGTTGCAGTTTTGGCATATGATAAAAGAACGCCTGTACTGACCGGTGTTAAAATTCTTTCTCGACCGTCTCTTCGCACCTACGCAGGGAAAAACGAGCGAGATGCGATGTTTGGACGAGGCCTTGGTATCATCATTGTTTCAACAAATAAAGGTGTCATGACTGGAAGACAAGCAGAAAAGATGGGAGTCGGAGGGGAGCTCTTATTCAAGATCTGGTAGATCTTGAGGACTTAAAGATTAAAAGAATTAAATGATAAGTCACTTATCACTAAAGTCTTAAAATCTTATAATCTTAAATTTATGAGTAAAATAGGAAAATTACCAATCGCTATTCCTGATGGAGTTACGGTGACCATAACAGGTAGTACAGTAAATGTTCAGGCGCCAAACGGTGCGTCTTCCTATGTATTGCCAAAAGGTATTTCAGCAGAAATTGTAGATGCCAAATTGCAGCTGTCACAGGTAGATACTACGACAGGTGCGTTATACGGACTCTCTCGGGCAAATATTGCGAATATTATTACCGGACTTACAAAGGGTTTTGAGAAAAAATTAGAACTTGCAGGTGTTGGATATAGAGCACAAGTTTCAGGGACAGAGTTAACACTGTCCGTTGGGTTTTCTCATCCTGTCAAAATGCAGGCACCACAGGGAATAACATTTGCAGTTGCAGAAGGTATTATTACAGTAAGTGGTGCAGACAAAACAATTGTTGGTAACGTTGCAGCAAATATCAGAAAAGTGAGACCACCAGAGCCATACAAAGGTAAAGGAATAAAATATGTCGGTGAACATATAAGAAGAAAAGCAGGTAAAGCAGCAAAAGCTGTTGGAGCGGCAAAATAATATATGCATAAAACAGTACAACAAATTAGAAGAGCAAAAAGAACACGATCAAAAGTAAAAGGGACGACAGATATGCCACGTCTTTCTGTCTACAGATCTAATATTGCAATATATGCTCAGCTTATCGACGACTCTCAAGCAAAGACAGTTATTGGTATTTCAGAAAAACATCTTAAAGATATAAAAGGCAATAAAACAGAAAAAGCAAAAGCGCTTGGCATTGAGCTCGCTAAGATTGCAGGAGAAAAGAAAATTAAGACAGTCGTTTTTGATAAAGGATCATATAAATATCATGGTCGAGTGAAAGCGGTAGCAGAAGGAGCACGGGAAGGAGGCTTGAAATTCTAATGGCATTTAATAATCAACAACGAAGAGATAATAGAAATTTTACACCACGCGAGCCGTCTGAATTCGTGGAAGACATCGTGCAAATCAATCGTGTTTCTAAAAAGACAACGGGAGGAAATAAAATTGGATTTGCAGCGCTTGCAGTAGTTGGTGACAAAAAGGGAAAAGTTGGCGTAGGTCATGGAAAAGCTTCAGATGTTGCATCAGCAATTCGAAAAGCTGTCGCGGCAGCAAAAAAACACATGGTTGTTGTTCCAATTGTGAGAAATACGATTCCATTTGATGTTATCGTAAAATTAAAAGCTGCAAAAGTTATGTTAAAACCAGCACCAGTGGGAAGTGGTGTTATTGCAGGTGGTGCTGTCAGAAGTGTTGTGTCAGCTGCAGGTATTGCAAATATTTCGTCTAAAGTGCTTGGTAGTGATAATCAAGCAAGTAATGTCTATGCAACAATGGAAGCGCTCAGACAATTGGCTGAAATGCATAAAAAAAATCAAGCAAAAAGGAGACAAAAATGAATCTTTCAGGATTACCAAAAATAACAACCACCGCACATAAGAGACTTGGTCTTGGTCATGGCTCAGGGCATGGCAAAACTTCAGGTCGTGGAACAAAAGGTCAAAAAGCAAGACGCAATATCCCGCTTCGATTTGAAGGAGGAGCACTTCCTCTTACCAAAAGATTGCCATTTTTACGTGGAAAGGGACGTCTACAAGGCTACGGATACAAACCAGTTATCATAACACTTTCTATGCTTGCAACACTTCCAAAAGGGGCAGTGGTTGATGTAGAAAAATTAGTTGAAAGAAAATTAGTAGAGAAAAAGGTAGCAAAAAGAGATGGAGTAAAAGTTTTAGCAAATGGTGAGCTTACTGTTGCTTTAACAGTAAAACTTCCAGTATCGAAAGAAGCACAGAAAAAAATTGAAAAAGCAGGTGGACAGGTCGTAGCGTAAAAAATGAATAATATCTTGTCTATTTTCAGGAATGCTTGGCAATCTCCAGAAGTCAGGAAAAAATTACTCTTTACTGCTGGTATATTTATTGTTTTTCGTTTGTTTGCACATATCCCTGTTGCTGGTGTAAATACAGCAAGTCTCAAATCTCTTTTTTCTCAAAATCAATTCTTAGGACTTCTTGATATTTTTTCAGGCGGTACTCTGGCAAATTTTTCTGTCATGGCACTAGGACTTAATCCATATATTAATGCCTCTATAATCTTACAGCTTCTCACAATGGTATTCCCTAAATTAGAAGAGCTTTCAAAAGAAGGAGAATCCGGAAGACAAAAAATCAATCAATATACACGTATGCTTACTGTACCACTTGCTTTTCTTCAAGCATTTGGTATGTATGCATTACTTCGAAGTCAGCATATCATCGCTATCCTTTCGCCTATACAACTTGTCTCTTTTTTACTCACGATGACTGCAGGGACAATGTTACTTGTGTGGCTTGGCGAGCTTATTACAGAGCGTGGCGTTGGAAATGGTATTTCTCTTCTTATTTTTGCGGGAATCGTTGGAAGACTTCCTGTCGCTTTTGGTCAGACAGCGTCAGTTAGCTCTTCACAAAATCTTTTAAATGTTGGTGCATTTGCCACCTTAGGGATAATAGTTATTGCTGCAATCGTTCTTATCAATGAGGCAACACGGCAAATTCCTATTTACTACGCAAAAAGAGTAAAAGGAAATAAAATTTATGGTGGACAAAATACACATTTACCTCTCAGACTCAATCAGGCAGGTGTTATTCCAATTATCTTTGCAGTCTCATTAGTACTTCTTCCCAACCTTGTAGCAAATTATCTCACTGCTGCCAAAAATCCATTTATGCATAATTTTGCGACGACACTCGTAACGGTCTTTAATCCTAATGGAGTTTTTTATAATTTTTTGTATTTTATTTTGGTTGTTGGATTTACCTATTTCTATACTGCAGTTGTTTTCAATCCCAAGAAAATCGCTGACGAAATTCAAAAATATGGTGGCTTTATTCCCGGTATTCGACCAGGGACACCAACCTCACATTACTTAAATTTTGTTTTGACAAGAATCACTTTGGTTGGTGCGCTCTTTTTAGGCATTGTCGCAATTTTCCCAAGCATTGCCAAAACACTCACCGGAGTCCAAACACTGCTCCTTGGGGGCACAGGCATTCTTATCGTTGTTAGTGTTATTCTAGAAACAGTCAAGGCAATCGAAGCACAACTTGTGATGAGAAATTATGACGCATACAAGTGAAATTCTAAATACTAAACACTAAATCCTAAATAAGCATAAATATCAAAAATATAAAATTCAAAACGTTTTGGAAATTTGAAATTAGGATTTGGAATTTATTTAGATATTAGGAATTAGATATTAGAAATTTATGAAGATTATATTAATTGGTATTCAAGGCGCAGGGAAATCAACACAAGGCAATCTTCTTTCGAAGAAACTAAAAGCCCCATATCTTTCCACAGGACATATTTTTCGCCAAATGTCTCAAGAAAAAACCCCAACAGGAAGATATATTAAAGAAATTCTTTCGGCGGGTTACTTGGTGCCGGATGCAAAAGTATTAAAAATTGTTGAAGAATATTTAAGCCGCCCAATATATGAAAAAGGATATATTTTAGATGGATTTCCGCGTACCATAAAACAGGCAAAGGTATTCAAGAATGGTATAGATAAGGTTGTGTATCTAAAAGTTTCTGATAAAGAAGCGCTCTGGAGACTCTCATACCGGGATGAGAATAGAGAAGATGATACCATTGCTGGGATTAGGAAAAGAATTGAGTTATTTCATAAATTTACCGAGCCGGTTTTGGAATTCTACCGCACAAAAAGACAACTTGTTGAAATAGACGGTGAGCAGCCAATTGCAGATATCCACACAAAAATTCTACAAGCTTTAGGAGTTGAAAAATGAATCGAGTTATTGCCATTGTCGGAATGCCGGGTTCTGGGAAAAGTGAAGCAGGCAAATTTTTCCTCGAAGAAGGAGCTGTAGTGCTTCGATTTGGAAAAGTTGTCGATGAAGGGCTCAAAGAGGAGGAATTGCCACAAACACCTGAAAATGAGCAGTATTACCGTGAAAAAGTTCGCAAAGAGTTAGGAATGGCAGGAATGGCCATTAAAATGCTCCCAAAAATTGAAGAAGCCTTTGAGAAAAGCGATACAGTAGTTTTGGACGGTTTGTATTCGTGGGAAGAATATCTTTTACTCAAAGAAAAATACCCAACAATTTTACTACTCCTTATTTATTCACGACCCAGCATTCGTCACGAGCGACTTGCAAAAAGAATGGTAAGACCATTTACCAAAGAAGAAGCAAAAGAAAGAGACATACAAGAAATTGAAAAACTCCATAAAGGAGGACCGATCGCGATGGCAGACTTTTTAATTAAAAATGATGCAAATAAAGCATTATTTATTGGACAATTAGTTTTTTTCTGGAAACAATTCAAAGCTGATAACGTATGATTCGCCACAAAACTCCAAAAGAAATTGAGCAAATGAAAAAAGGAGGAAAAATTCTCTCTGACGTCCTTTTTGAAGTTTTAGAACACGCCCTTCCTGGTGTTTCGGAATTAGAACTGGACGAGCTTGCAGAGAAACTGATTCGCCAAAAAGGGGGCGAGCCAGGATTTCAAAAAGTACCTGGATATCATCATACAATTTGTATTTCTACAAATGATGTTATTGTCCATGGCATTCCAAGTGAGTCCCATTTACAAATGGGAGATGTTGTTGGTATTGATTGTGGAGTATTTTTAGAAGGGTTTCATACGGATATGTCGGAAACCATTCTGGTTTCAAATCCCAAATCACAAGATATAAATCACAAAAATAAGGAAGTTCAAGATTTTCTAGAGACTGGGAAGAAGGCACTGGAATTAGGAATTGCACAGGTTAAGCCCGGCAATAGAGTTGGGCATATTTCAAAAGCAATTCAAATGATTGTTGAAGGAGCAGGTTATAACGTTGTTCATGAGCTTATTGGTCATGGGGTTGGCAAAGATTTGCATGAAGATCCTCCAATTCCTGGCTATGTGGATAAGCCAATAGATAAAACACCCATTCTTAAAGAAGGAATGACTATTGCTGTTGAGGTAATTTACAATATGGGAACCAGATTTATTACGCATGTCTCAGAGGACGATTGGACAATAAAGACAAAGGATGGTAAGCTTTCTGGCCTCTTTGAAAGGACCATTGCAGTCACGAAAAATGGCTACGAGATCCTGACACCAAATTGCTAACTCATGATTGCTCTTTTAGGCAAGGTTTGGTATAATTAAGCTCAATAGATGGCTCATCAGGGATCGTATGAAATGGATGGGGTAGTAACAGAATCCCTTCCAAACACTTTATTTCGAGTACAACTGAGCGATGGCTCAGTTATTTTGTGTCATTTATCTGGAAAAATGAGAATGCATTTTATCAAAATCTTGCCTGGAGATAAGGTCAAAGTCGAAATGACTGAATATGACAAAACAAAAGGAAGGATTATCTACCGCGGACGGTAGGACTAAAAGATTATAAGAATTAAATGATAAGTCACTTATCACTAAAGTCTTTTAATCCTAAAATCTTAATTTTTATGAAAGTACAAGCAAGCGTCAAACCACGATGCACAAAATGCAAAGTGATTAAAAGAAAAGGAGTGCTCCGTGTTGTGTGTGAAAATCCACGACATAAGCAACGACAAGGCTAGACGAGCGTCTAGTAGCTAGTTACTAGCGTCTAGTTTCAAACTAAACGCTAAACGCTAGTCACTATTAACTATATGAGAATACTAGGTGTTACATTACCAGAAGAAAAAAGAGTCGATATCGCACTGAGTTATTTGTATGGAATAGGACGAAGCAATGTAAAAGTAGTACTTGAAAAAGCCAAAGTTGACGGTGCAAAAAGAGTAAATTCGCTAACCGAAGAAGAGCAAAGACAAATTCAGACAGTGCTCGAAACGTATAAATTAGAAGGAGATCTTAGAGCAGAAGTTGTTGGAAACATAAAGCGATTAAAAGACATTGGGAGTTTTAGAGGGTCTCGTCATGCAAAGGGTCTACCAAGTAGAGGACAACGGACGCGAAGCAATGCTCGTACAAAAAGAGGGAAACGTGTCACTATTGGTGCAATCAAAAAAGAAGTTGCAACAAAAGTAGAAGCAGCACAAACAGCTAAAAAATAGCGTCTAGAGACTAGTAACTAGTAATTAGTTTTATAACTAAACGCTAGACGCTAGTCACTAATAACTAACATATGGCAGATAAAAAAGAAACAAAAGTTGTCAAAAAGAAAGGCGCCGTCGTTGCAACGCAAAACGGGAAAGTGTATATCACATCAACATTCAACAATACACTTGTTACCATCACCAACGATAAAGGCCAAACAGTAGCATGGAGTTCTGCAGGTGCAGCAGGATTTAAAGGAACAAGAAAATCAACTCCCTATGCAGCAACACTTGCTCTCCAAAATAGTGCAAAAAAAGCATTCGATAAAGGAATTAAAGCAGTTGAAGTTTATGTCAAAGGTCCAGGATCTGGACGAGACGCAGCGCTTCGAGCAATTCGTACAACAGGTATGTCAATTCTCCAAATTGCAGATATTACGCCAATGCCACACAATGGGCCACGAGCGAAAAAGAAAAGGAGAGGTTCATAATGGCACGTTATACTGGTCCAAAGCATAGAATTGCAAGACGAGAAGGAGTAAATCTTTTAGACAAGACCTCTGCGTCCCTTCAGAGAAGACTTAATATGCCTCCGGGAATTCATGGAGCAAAAAGAAAGAAAAAGCTTTCAGAATTCGGTCAGCAGCTTCGTGAAAAACAAAAAGCAAAAGCAATGTATGGGCTCTTGGAAAAGCAGTTTAAAAATCTTGTTCAAAAAGTGCAGACAATAAAAGGTGATACTGGAGAGCTTCTTATCGGAGCACTCGAGACACGTCTTGACAACGTTGTGTATAGATTGGGACTCGCAAAAAGTCGCTATATGGCACGACAATTTGTTGGACATGGTCATGTTTTGATAAATGGGAAAAAAGTAACGATCCCTTCATATCAGGTAGAAGAAAGCGACATTGTCGAATTGTCTCAAAAAATTCAAAAAAATCCTGATATCGTCAAATTACTCACAGAAGATAAAGTTATTTTGCCATTTTTAGAGAAAAAAGGACACCTTGGAAAGCTTGTCAGGATGCCAAAAAGAGAAGATATCGAGGTTCCATTCAATATGCAACTCATTATTGAATATTATTCACGCTAATGGTATAATATTGTAAGATATATGACAGATCCAATCTTTAAAGTAAAAGTCCAGTCACAAACCGATGCCTATGCAGAATTTGTCATCGAGCCTCTCGAATCTGGCTATGGTCCAACCCTTGGCCATGCAATGAGACGAGTTTTGCTCACATCTATTCCAGGCTATGCAGTTACCAGCATCAAAATTTCTGGTGCTAAGCATAAGTTCACAGAAATTCCAGGATTAAAAGAAAATATTATTGATTTTATCCTCAATGTTAAAGGTCTTCATGTACGACTTGCAGATTCGAAAAATTCAGCAACGCTGAAGCTTTCTGTAAAAGGTACAAAGCAAATTACCGGAAAAGATATTACTGAGACTGATGGAGCAGAAGTTGTTAATAAAGATCACTATTTAGGCTCTTTGTCAGGTGACAAAGCAAAGCTTGAAGTAGAATTTACTGTTGAAAGAGGCTATGGCTATTCATTAGCAGAAGACAGAACATCAGATACAGTTGGTGTTATCCGAACAGACGCAATTTTTTCTCCAGTAACAAGAGTAAATTACACTGTTGAAGCAACCCGTGTAGGTAGACGTACAGACATGGACAAATTAGTATTACAAGTATGGACAAATGGTTCTATTACTCCTCAGGAAGCACTTGATGAAACAGCAAAAATTTTAGCTTCTTACTTTACGCAAATTTATCAACCCCTTGTAGCAGCAGCGGAAGTAGCAGTGACAAGTGCTTCTGTATCAGAAGACGTTTTAAGACTGACAGTTGACGAATTAGATTTACCAACAAGAATTTACAATAGTCTTCGAAATGGCGGCATTGAGACACTAGGAGATTTACTAAAAACACCACGAAAAGACCTTATTTCAATGAGAAATATGGGTGCAAAATCAATCACTGTTATTGACGAAAAATTAAGAGAAAAAGGCATCGACATAGTAGTCTAAATTCGAAATTCGAATATCGAAATTCTAAACAATCTCAAAAAAATCAAAATCAGAATGCCATAAACGTTTTGAATTTTGGAAATTAGAACCTTTGTATTTGTTTCGGATTTCGTATTTAGGGTTTCGAATTTTTAATAGAAACATATATGAGAAAGAAATATTTCGGAAGACAATTACAAAGAGACACAAATGAAAGAAAGGCTTTATTTAAAAGTCTTATGAATGAGCTTGTTATGCATGAGCAAATTACGACAACGCTCCCAAAAGCAAAAGCAATTCAAGGACAGGTTGAGAAATTAGTCACAAAAGCAAAAAGACGTGGAGAAAATGCAAGAAATTTACTCCAACCATTTTTCAATCCAGAAGAATTAGAAAAAGTTATTTCAGATCTTGCAGTACGTTTTCAAACCCGTCCAGGGGGCTATACAAGAATTATCAAAATGGGGACAAGATTTTATGACAATGCACAAATGGCCATTATAGAATGGACAGAGAAAGCAGCAAAAATCTCTAAGGAGATGCATGGACCGAAAGAGGCAAAGGCAGAAAAAGCCGAAGCCGTTATTGCGAGAGATGCGAAGCAATCTCTAAAAAAAGCAGCTCCTAAGAAAAAAGTGGCAACACCAAAAAAAGCAAAGACAGTGGTAAAGAAAGGGGCAAAATAGGACTTAAAGACTACAAGAATTAAATGATAAGTTATTTATCACTAAAGTCTTTTAATCCTAAAATCTTATGACTACCGCAACCAAGCAATCAGATATCAAAAGAGCATGGCATCATGTTGACGTGCAAGGCAAAGTCTTGGGAAGAATTTCAGTTGAAATTGCACATACATTAATGGGAAAAGGAAAAGCACATTTTGTCAGAAATCTTGATTGTGGAGATTATGTTGTTGTGACGAATGCAAAAGGAATTGTCGTGACAGGGAAAAAAGCACAGCAAAAAACCTATTACAGACATTCCATGTATCCAGGTGGACTCAAAGGTGAGACTTTTGAAGAACTTCTCAGAAGACGTCCAACAGAAATAATTCGTAACGGAGTAAAAGGAATGCTTCCGCAAAATAAATTACGAGCATCAATGCTCAAGCGACTTATTGTTTTTTCAGGAGACATGGAAAAATATCAAGATAAATTTGGACCAAAGGTCCATCAGCCTCTGGCTGATAAATAATTAAAATATGGAGCAAGCACAAAAAGTCGTAAAGACAAAAAGAACAATTAAAAGAGACTATACCTATGCAGTAGGTCGTCGTAAAGAAGCAGTGGCACGAGTGAGACTCTACACACACGTAAAAGAAGGGCATGTCTTTGGAAGTGAAAAAGTTGTAAAAGACCAAATGCTTGTTAATGAAATGCCAATAGAAAAATATTTTCCAGGTCCTATCGCAAAATCTCACTACACACAGCCATTTTCAGTTACCAATACCATTGGAAAATTTGCAGTGACAGTAAAAGTTGCAGGTGGCGGAAGAAATGGACAACTCGATGCCATGATTCAAGGGCTTGCAAGAGCGCTTTCCAAAATTGACACAATAAAATATAGAAAACTTCTCAAAACAAAAGGTCTTCTTACTCGCGATTCACGAGCAAGACAAAGAAGACAAGTTGGCATGGGTGGAAAGTCACGACGCAAGAAACAATCTCCAAAGCGCTAACCTCTTTACTGTTCATTTGCAAGGTTTTCACGCGTTACCGCCTGTCTGTGGTAGAAAAAGAAGAATACTATCCCTGCGAGTAACAGAGTAATTCCTGCAATAAAAATTGGTGATTCCGGTGTTAATTTCGCTGCAATATAGCCTGACAATATTGGTGGAATGGTCTGTGCTAAGGCCTGTACGCTTGCATTAATGCCTAGTACCTCTCCTTGTACAGAAGGTCCTGCAGAACGGCTAATGAGTGCTGTTAGATTGGCAGAAGAGAGACCATTAAAGATCGCAAAGAAAGGTACGATAAATAACAGTTGCCACCATTGCGTTGGGAAGAAATATAAAAATACCGAAAGACCTACAGCAATAAGAGAAAATTTAAGAATATTTGTTTCGCTAAATCTTTTTGAGAGCTGTCTTGTTAATATTGCCTGCGTGAGTGCAACCCAGAGTCCTATATAAGAGAAAAAATCGCCAATATTTCCTTGGTTAAAATGAAATCGATTAATTAAATAAACACTAAAAAATGTGGTAAAAAATGTAAATCCTGAAAAGAAAAGAAAATTCGTTGCAAAAAGAGCTCGTAATTCCTTATATGTCCATGCATGAAAGATATTAAAAATAGATTTTGCCCAGTTAATAACTTCTGCCCTTTTTTCTTTATGGAGAGTTTCCGGAAATAAGAATAAGACAAAAAGAATATTCACAAAGCATAAAATCGACGCAAACCAAAATGGCGTTGCAGCATCAAACCAACTGACAAGGGTAGGGTCTGATAATTTCCCCCCAATATAGGGACCTAAAATAAATCCAAGTCCAAACGCAGCTCCTAAAAGCCCAAAATTCTTCGCTCTATTTTGTGGCGTTGTAATATCTGCAACTGCTGCCTGTGCAACGGAAATATTTCCCCCTGTTATGCCATCAAGTGCTCGAGAGAAAAACAGGAGCGGGAGATTTCTTGTAAGGAGACCAATGCCAAAAAGAATACGAGAGAACAATGTGCCGATGAGTGAGAAAGCAAGAAGTGGTTTTCTTCCAAATTTATCAGAAAATTGTCCTAAAATTGGTGTTGCAAAAAATTGTGCAAATGGGAAAATTGCTGTCATATACCCAAGTAAAACATACCCATCTGAAAGAGTAAGATTTGCCGGGAGCATAAAAAAAGAAGATTGTGGATTGGCAAGGACAAGTGGAATTATTGGAATGATAATGCCAAATCCAATAAGATCAACAAAAACAGTAAAGAATATTGGAACAAGTGGATGCTTTAACATTACTCTATATTATATCAGAAATAGTATTCAGAAAAAACTATTTGCATTCTGCATATTTATTGGTATAATGCACCAATGGCGACAAAAAAAGGCAAAACATCTAAAGTCAATATGACTGCAAAGAAAGTGACTTCAGCGCAATCAAAAAAAGTCGTAAGATCAATGCCATTGACGGTACAAAAAGCTGAGTCATTAAAAATGCAAAACATCTCATGGAGATCTCCAAAAATTCTCGTTCCACTCTTCATACTTGTTCTTATTGTTATTGCATTTCTTGTAAGAGGATTTTTTATCGCAGCAATAGTGAATGGACAACCAATTAGTAGAATATCAGTTGATAGGCAATTAGAGAAGCAAGGTGGTCAGCAAATTCTCCAGCAAATTATTACGCAAAAACTTATAGAGCAAGAAGCAAGCAAAAGACATGTGACAGTAAGTCAGTCAGAAATAAATACAAGTCTTAAGACAATTGATGATAGTGTGAAAAAGCAAGGGCAGACACTTGACAGTGCACTTTTAGCAAAAGGTATGACAAAGCAAGATCTTATCAATCAAATTCGCATTCAAAAGCTTCTTGAAAAAATGCTTGGCGCGAGCTTAAAAGTAACAGATCAGGAGGTAAGCGACTATATCGATAAAAATAAAGATACGCTTCCCCAAGGACTATCAGATGATGAAATGAAAGCAACAGTAAGACAACAGCTTGAGCAGCAAAAATTACAAGGCAAAGCACAGACGCTCATCCAAAACCTCCAAGCAGCAGCAAAAATTAGTTACTTTGTAAAGTTCTAATTTTTCTGTCGGGGATCGAGTCGGGATGTCCGGAATTGGACCGGAACTACCGCACCCCCAGCGCGGCGTACTACCACTATACTACATCCCGTAAACATTTTTAAAATTGAGATTTAAGATTTGATTAAAAATTAAAAATTTCAAATTAAAAATTCTCATCCTGATTTTATCATAAAACTGATACAGTTTATTCTATTGTAATTTATTCGAAAACTGGTACTATAGGTAAGCAACTATGGCTAAAAATTCTACTCCAAAATCAAATGGTGTATCCCCTGATGCTGATGCGGCTCACAAAATGGACGCAGTCAGAATGGCAATGGACCAAATAGAGAAGCAATATGGCAGAGGCTCTATTATGCGTTTTGGTGAAGCAGCACAGAAATTAGACATCTCCGTAATTTCTACAGGGTGTCTGCCGCTTGATATTGCGCTTGGCGTTGGCGGACTTCCCAGGGGAAGAATTATAGAAATTTATGGACCAGAAGCATCGGGAAAGACAACCATTTGTCTTTCAGTTATTGCGCAAGCACAAAAGCATGGTGGCGTTGCGGCATTTATCGATGCCGAGCATGCCCTCGATCCAATTTGGGCAGAAAAGGTGGGAGTAAAATTAGATGAACTTCTTATTTCTCAACCAGATACTGGTGAACAAGCATTAGAAATTGCGGAAGCATTAGTACGCTCAGGCGGTGTTGATGTCCTCGTGATTGATTCTGTTGCAGCACTCGTCCCACGGGCAGAAATTGAAGGAGAAATGGGAGATGCAATGGTAGGACTTCAGGCACGTCTCATGTCACAGGCACTACGAAAGCTTACTGGCGTTATTTCCAAATCCAAAACAGTCCTTATTTTTACCAATCAGCTCCGTCAAAAAATTGGCATCATGTTTGGTAACCCCGAGACAACAACGGGAGGCTTGGCTCTTAAATTCTATGCAACTATCAGAATGGATGTAAGAAAAATTGAGACCATTAAAGATGGCGATAAAGTAGTTGGAAGTCGTCACAGAGTAAAAATTGTTAAAAATAAAGTAGCAGTACCATTCAGGCTTGCAGAATTTGAAGTCTATGTAGATGGTATTTCAAGAGAAGGTGGTATTCTTGATGTTGGTATAGAGCTTGGTATTATTTCCAAATCTGGCGCTTTTCTTCGCTATGGGGAATTAATGCTTGGACAAGGTCGTGCTGCTGCAATGGACTTTTTGAAAGAAAATAGGGATGTTGAGAAAAAAATAGTAGCAGAGATTATGAAGCAAACACAGACAAGACAACCAATTGAGGTAGGTACTGAAGATACAGGTGATGAAGAAAAATCCTCAGTGGTTGCGGAATAAATGGAAGATACTCTTTATCTGCTCGCCCTCAAATATCTCAATTATCGTCAACGAAGCGAAAAAGAGATAAAAGATTATCTCCAAAAGAAACTCACTAAACGTCATTCTGAACTAGATTCAGAATCTCAAAACATAATCTTTCTTGTTATTGCCCGTCTTAAAAAGCAGAAATTTCTCAATGATGAAGAATTTGCGAAAATGTGGATAAGATCCCGAAAGAGCTTCAGGCCAAAAGGAGAACGTCTCATTCGTTTGGAGCTCAAGCAAAAAGGAATAACGAAGGAAATTATCGATAGTGTGTTTGAGAATAATGAAGATCAAAAAAGTGATTTGGAATTGGCAAAGGAGCTTTTGGAAAAGAAAAGAAAAAAGTTTGAGCCCTTGGGAAGACAAGAGCGATTTAATAAAGCAGGCGCCTTTTTAGCTCGAAGAGGATTTGATTTAGACGTCATAAAGAAAGTAATTGACCAAATTTTTGAGAAATAGTATAATGAACTATCCTATATATGGCACAAAATGTATTAGACGTAGAAAAGAAACTTCTTGAAAAACAAGAAAAATTAGATGCGGAGAAGGAAAAACTAGAAAAAGAAAAAGAGTCTTACCGCGAAAAACTTCAAAAACTTTCTCACATGAGTGAGACAGATGCAAAAAAAGCGCTTCTTGAGGAAGTTGAGCATTCTGAATCTGCAAGTATTGCGAAATTAATTAGAGAAAGAGAAGAAGAGGCAAAGGCAACAGCGGACAAAAAAGCACAGGAAATTTTAGTGGATGCAATGCGTCATGGGGCAATAAAAGTAGTTGCAGAATACACAGTTTCCATTGTACGGGTAACAGATGAAGAAATGAAGGGACGCATCATTGGAAAAGAAGGGCGAAATATTCGAGCATTTGAGCAAGCAACAGGTGTCGACATTGATTTGGATGAAGAAGGAGTTATTCGACTCTCCTCTTTTGATTCTGTAAGGCGAGAGATTGCAAGGCGAGCTTTGGAAGTACTGCTCAAAGATACAAGAATTCAACCATTTAGAATTGAAGAGGTTGTTGAGCAGACGAAAAAAGAAGTTGAGAAAATCATGCTCGAAGAAGGAGAGAAAATGGCTCATGATGTAGGCATTTTCAATCTTCCAGTTGACCTGCTTCGCATGTTGGGGAGATTTAAATTCCGTACATCATATGGACAAAATTTAGTCGTCCACTCACTTGAAGTCACAAAAATCGGTGTTGCACTGGCCTCTGAAATTGGCGCAGATGTGAATATTGTGAAGCTTGGCTGTCTCTTCCACGATATTGGAAAAGTAGTAGAAGGTGAAGGAAGTCATGTGAAGTTAGGAGTGGAGCTTCTCAAAAGATATAATCTTCCAGAGGCAGTTATTAACTGTGTTGCAGAGCACCATGAAGATAAGCCTTTTTCCTCCGTCGAGTCTGTACTTGTTCATATTGCAGACCAAGTATCTGGTGGAAGGCCAGGAGCACGCTATGAGGATGTGGAAAAGTATGCAAATAGACTCAAAGAAATGGAAGATATGGCAAAGTCATATGAGGGCGTTGAAGATGCCTATGCATTTGAAGCAGGAAGAGAATTGAGAGTTATTATCAATCCTGGACAGCTCGATGATGCACAGACTGTTATTATCGCAAAAAAGCTTCGAGACGAAATCTCTCAGCGCTTAGCAATTCCTGGAGAAGTCAAAGTCACCGCAATTCGTGAATTCCGCGCAGTAGTTGGGGAAAGCAGTGCCACGTAAATTCTTCTTTGGGCTTTTAATACAATCTGATCGCTTTTGTCCTAATTGACACAAAATTGTTTTGGCTGTAATGTTAAGCTAATCGTATATTATCATCTTGAAGGGGGGTGACATCATGACAAAAAAAGATCTCATTGAGCTTGTAGCAAAAAAAGCAAACCTTACCAACAAAGCAGCCAGAGACTCAGTGCAAGCATTGCTTAACGCGATTCGTGATTCTCTCAAAAGAGGTGAAAAAGTAGTCATCACTGGTTTTGGCACTTTTTCAATTAGAAAAAGAGCAGAAAGACCAGGAAGAAATCCCAAAACTGGTGCACGAATTACCATCGCAGCAAGAAAAGCTCCTGGATTTACCCCGGGAAAAACATTAAAAAAAGTGGTACGGTAACTGTATTTGAAGAAAAGAGGTTTCTTGCATACGCATGTGAGATGCCTCTTTTTGTGTGAAAAATGATATAATAGGAGTATGACTATAAGATTACGCACGCTTTTTTTCGTTTTTCTTGGTGTGTTACTCGTGTGGTTTTTATACATTGAGAGACATATTCTCACACCTTTTGTTATTGCGGGTATATTCGCATACATATGTAATCCAGTTGTAAATTTCTTCTCTCACAAGGTCAAACTTCCACGCACAATTGCTGTTATTGTTATTTATGTACTTTTTATTAGTGCTGTTGTTATTGCGGGTACAATTCTTGGAAGAGCTCTTTTTGCAGAGTCATCTGACATTCGAAATTATCTATTAACACTGCAACGGAGTGCGAATTCACAAATTAACGCGCTTCCTGATTGGTTACGACCTGATATTCGAGATATACTCACATCTTTGCAAAAGGCAAAATTCATGTCTTCCTTTTCGCTCTTACCATTTTTTCCACAAGCAATATCTCGACTTATTGGATTTCTTATTTTTATTTTTTCAGGGTTTTATTTTCTTCAGGACGGTGGCAAAATATTTGAGAAAATAATTTCTCATGTTCCGGGTGCATACAAAGTTGACGTAGAAATTCTCTTTCGAAAAATCAACAAAGTGCTTGGAGGGTATTTGCGGGGACAGATTTTCTTAGTAGTACTTATGTCTTTAGTGACATATATCGCGCTTCTTATTCTTGGAGTGCGATTTGCCCTCGCAATTGGCATATTTTCAGGTCTTGCAGAAATAGTACCACTTGTTGGTCCAATTACCGCGGCATCTGTTGCTGTTATTGTCGCGCTGCTTACTGGGTCTAATCATTTCGCACTTCCTTCTTATCAGCTCGCTCTTATCATTATTGCTTTATATTTTGTCTTAAGACATTTAGAAGATTATTTTGTTATCCCTCATGTCATGGGGAGAATTACAAAGTTACCTCCTTTTATTATTTTTTTCTCTGTTGTAGCTGGAGGCCATGTATGGGGAATATTAGGACTCATTCTGGCGGTTCCTATTGCTGCAGTCATACGACTTTTGCTGGAATTTTCACTCGACCGCATCAATGCCAAAAAAATGGTATAATATGGCTGTTCTAGGAAGTAGAGCTACTATCCCGCCTTTGGCGGGAAGGAAAGTCCAGACAGGCGTAAAACAGGGGATAGAACATAAGTTCTGACTAGCAATAGCTGGTGCTAAAATTCCTTTCCCACATGTGGAATTTTAGACAGATTCTGAATTGACAGAATTTGAGAGCAACAGAGACGAGTGGGGGTGAAACGGGCAATCCTACCCTCTGCAACTTCCGATTGGTACGTTAAAGAGGTTTTACTCGTGTACCGAAGTTCGAAGGCATCACGTAAAGTCGTGAGATAAGTGACCAAATATCACTCATCAGATAGATTGTAGCGAAAACAAAATCTGGCTTACTCACTTCCTAGGACATTTTAATTTGTTTTGCAAAGCATTCTGTACTCGCAATTGTTGCAAAGAATTGATTTGCTACACTCAAAATCACTCTTTTCAATCTCTCCAATTGTTGCAATAACCTCATCTTCAAATTTCTCTAAGTCTTCTTTGGTGAATTGCATTGTTTTTTTTGTATTTCCATCAAGAAAATGAAGAGTAAGGGAAATATCTTCAGGTTTTCTGTTAAAAATTGGATCTTTTACCCGAGTTGCGGCAAGTGCATACAAAGCAAGTTGCAGTTCATGATTTTTTCGTCCGGAGGACGATCGCCCTTTGGACGATGCTTCCTGCTGTCCTGTTTTGTAATCAATTATTTCTATGCCATTTTCTTTCTTATCAATCCTGTCCATTTTTCCAAATACTTTAACACCATTTTTTAAAGTAAAAGAAAATGGCAATTCAAGTGCGAGCGGGATAATGGGCGGATTGCATTCAGTTGTAAAAAATGTTTGCAGTATTTTTTTTGCTTGCTCAAAACGTGCTTTTTCATGTGTTTTATTTGTATATCCTTCAGACAACCATTCTTTTTTCAAAATCGCATTGAGTCTTGATAAGGAAGGTGTTGCACCTTCCTGAAGCTCTGCATAAAATAGACGGAGTGTCTCATGAAGAGAGATGCCAAAGCTCTGCGCGGAGGTTGGTGTTGTGGGAATATGGAGGATAACTTTTGCTTTATAATGAAGTGGACAGATTGCAAACATTTGAAGATTTGAAAAAGTAATATAGGAAACTTCTGAGAATTTAATAGGAGAAGGCGCTGTCACATGCATAGGAGAATATTCTGTGGCGATGTCACTGAGTGAGAGTTGCTTGTGAGTATTTTCAATTCTCTCTTTCTCTATAAAATCAGGGAGGGATTCATAAAGAAATGGTGAAAGTTTTTTCGCACGTTTCCCGCCACCGTAAAAATCAGCTGCAGAAAAAAAGAGCTGCTCTTTTGCGCGAGTCATCCCTACATAGAATAATCTTCTTTCTTCTTCTATGTGAAAATCATCATCGATTAACTTTTCTTTGAGAATGCCATCTGGAAGTGGAATTTTTTCTGCTCTTTCTCGCGTTGGGAAACGCTCATTGACAAGATTTACTAAAAAAACAACTTTAAATTCAAGACCCTTTGATGCATGCACTGTTAAAATGTTTACAGCATTTTTTTCTTTTTCTTCAACATCCACAGTTGCAATACCATCTCCCATTTCAAGAATAAGTGAAATCCATTCGATGAGGGTAAATACTGAAGCATCATTTTTTTCTGATTCAAAGCTTTTTATTTTGTCAAAAAATTTTGCAATATTTTCTGCTCGTTCGATGTCCCTTGCAGAAATTGACTTGGAAAGCCTTCTAAAGAGTCCAGTGTCAGTTAAAAAATAATACAAAATTTGGCCAGCAGTATCTTTTTTACTTTTTTGCAAATGACTCTCGATCATTGCAAGAAATGTTTGTAATTTTTCTTTCGTTGATGGTGTGAGGAATGACAAATCAGTAAGAGCAAGTGTCTCAAAAAGAGAAAGATTTTTTTTCTTTGCTGTTGTTAAAAGGAGATGAAGTTCTAAAATAGGCAGTGAGAAAATGTCCATAGAAAGGACTCGAAAAAGAGAAACAGAGTCAGAAAGATTTGTGAGAAATGTGAGATAGGCAATAAGATCTTTTATTTCATCTTGTTGAAAAAGAGAAGATGGTCCAAGAAATTGATAGGGAATATTGTGCCTTGTGAATGTATTCACAATTGCTTGAGCATGATTATTTGCTCTGACTAAAATTGCAATATCTTTATACGCATACTGTTTTTGAGTTAATTTTTTTATTTTCAGTGCAATTTCTTCTGCCTCATCTTCACTGCGTACTTGATGAATTACTGTAATTGGGTATTCTTTTCCTTTTGAATGACTTGTAAGTTTTTTATCAACATTCTCGACGATTTCCAGTCTATTTGGATTATTATTTTGAATGAGTGTATACGCAGCATCTAAAATAGTTTGTGTCGAGCGATAGTTATCTATGAGCGTTATAATTTCTGCATCCGGAAATGTTGTTTTAAATTGTAGTACATTTGACACTGCTGCTCCTCGAAATCTGTAGATAGATTGGTCGTCATCAGCGACAACAGTAATATTTTTTTTATCTCCAGTAAGAAGAATTGAAAGAATATTTTGTGCATAATTTGTATCCTGAAATTCGTCGACAAGAATCAATTGAAATTGTGATTGATACTTCTTGAGAAGCGCTGGGCGTTCGCGAAAAAGTTTTAATGTAGAAGTAATAAGGTCAGAAAAGTCCATAACTCCTTCTTTTATTTTTAGCTCTTCATATGTTTTATATGCATTTGCAAGCTCAAGGTACTTGTCTCTCTCTTCTGTATCTTCATCACTCGGTACCGTCATCCTGGATTTAATCCGGGATCTATCTTTTTTAGATTCTGAATCAAGTTCAGAATGACGAGACAATGTTCTCACCCAATCAATATACTGATTGGGTGAGATGTCTTCATCCGCAAGTCTTGAAAAATGTGTTAAAAGTGCTCCAAGAAATTTCGTAGGATTTCCAAGTGGTCTAAAATATGAAAGACCTAAATCAAAAATATGTTTTTTCAAAAAGAGAATTGATTCTGATTGGGTAAGTAGTCTGTAGCCAATGTCGATACCAATTTCATGCGCATTGTCTCTGAGTATTCTGTCACAAAATGAGTGGAATGTGTGTATCCAAAGGCTCGTATATCCATAGGGAAGTAATGCATCAACTCTTTCTTGCATCTCGAATGCTGCTTTTTCAGTAAATGTCAGTGCAAGGACACTATTGGCAGATAAGTTTTTGTCAACAAGAAAGTGTCGTATCCTTTCTGTAACAACAGTTGTTTTCCCTGTCCCTGCCCCAGCAATGAGTAAAAGTGGACCACCGTCATATATCACTGCCTCTTTTTGTCGGTCGTTAAGACCAAAATCAGTACTCATTGGACAATGATTGTTCCGGTTTGTGAGGGATTGAGGTGATTATGATACCCGTATGTGCCTGGTGTCGGAAAGACAAGCGATACAGATTGTCCATTTGCTAAAGATCCGAGATTGAGCGGTGGGTAATCTGTATGCACTGGATGAGGGTTAGACGCAATGACAATCATACTCCCACTCGTATTGGTCCACGTTACTTTTGTGCCGGCCTTAATGGTAACAGATTGAGGAGAAAATCCGCTGGCAGTAACTTGTATTGCCTGCTCCTGCATGGTTCCGCTTGGAGTAGTTCCTGTTGTAGGACTTATTTGTTGATTGGGCACTGAGTGTACAGGAAGAAGACTAGGCGCACCATTTTTCTGTATTTGTTTGTTGGCAATATAGAGTCCGCCAATAAGAATGGCGCCTATAATGACTGTAAAAAGAATCTTTTTCACACTATTATAATAGGCAGTTTTCATTAAAAAATCAAGGAGCAATGAAGTCGTCATTGCGATCCGCCAGTTCGCGGAGAAGCAATCTCTTTTTCGTCATCCTGAACTTGTTTCAGGATCTCTATGATATACTTTCACCATGTCTTACAAGCTTCCATTCCTGAGAAAAGAAAAGATTGCAAAAGATACGTGGAGGTTTTACTTTGCAAGAACAAATACCTATCCGGATTTTTATCCAGGGCAATACGATGATGTAACTCTGATTGGAAGAGATCGCAAGCAATTATCAGAGTCATTTACTATTTCTTCGTCTCCTTTGGAAAATGACTCTATAGCTATTACGACAAGAATAAAAGAAAACCCAAGTGAATTTAAGAAATTATTATTCGCTATAAAAAAAGGAGATCTTGTTGATTTTTTTGGACCAATAGGAGGGTTTTTCTTGAGAGTTGAAGATACAACATCGCGTGTTTTTTTGGCAGGAGGAATTGGTATAACACCTTTTTATAGCATGATTCTTTACGCTGTAGAAAAGAATTTACAAATTCCCATGATATTACTGGTGAGCTTTTCAAGTGAAGAACACTTCATATTTCATAAAGAACTTTCTCATATTGCTAAGGAAAATAAGCACATTAAAATTGTTTATACTACACAAAGGATTACAGAAAGTTTTATTATGCAACACGTCCCAGAGATTTCCAAACCAATTTTTATGATTGCTGGATCGCCTCTTATGGTTGAAGGGACAATAGAGCTTTTAAAGAAATTAAACATCCCAGAGGAAAATATAAAAGCAGAGGAGTTTACAGGATACTAACAACTGTCACCCTCTGTCATTGCGAGCTGATTTTTCTCGAGAAAAATCACGTGGCAATCTCTTTATGAAATTAATTTTTGGCATATTCTGTGAAATATTTTGGTTTGTCTGGTATGGATCGCTTACGATACTTAGTCTACTATTTCATCCAACAATTGCGCCAGGCTCTGAGAAAAATAAGATAGTATTTGTCCATAGCTGGATGGGGCAACCACTCGCATATATCTTTTTAAAACGTTTTCTTGAGAAGAGAGGCATCTCTGTTTTATTTACAAATATGGGTCTTGAGACAGGAGATATTACAAAAAGTGCAGAAAAACTGCAAAAATATATAGAACAAAGGAATCTAAAAGATATTATCCTAGTTGGAGGGAGTATTGGAGCAATCATCTCAGTGGTCTATCTAGAAGAATTAGGAGGGTGGAAAAATGTAAGAAAATTCATAGCAATAAGTGCTCCATTTTCTGGGTCATTTCTATCTCATTTTGCTTTTCTTTCAAAGTCAGCAAGACAAATAAAACCTCAAAGCCTTTTCCTAAAAAATCTAAGGGAGAAAGTTTCTCATAAAGAAAGAATTATTTCTTTGTATGGCAGATTTGACGAATTTGTTGCTCCCAAAAGTAGCATTATGCCGGGGGTAAAAAATATACAAGTGGACGAAATAGGACACGCCAAAATACAGATGTTTTCTAGGAAAGTATGGAAAATTATTGTTAGCGAACTTGAATGAGACTCCTTATTCAACGAGTTTTTCCTCTAGTGTTTTTGTCGCTGATAATTTTTGTCCTAGTCCGGCAAAACCTCTTGATACATTCCCGAATTGATTGGATGCATTTGTGACATGCTTGCCCAAAACTTCTAAAGAATCATTCACTTTCCCATAATCAATTTGCAATGCTCTCAGGAGTTTGAATACTTCTTTAGACCTGCTCTCAATTTTCTTGCCTTCAAATGAAAGAAGAATGGTTTGTAAATGTGCATACAAAGTCGAAGGAGATACAACATAAATCCGTTCTTGTCTGGCATATTCAACAATGTCATCCATATTTACAATTTCATAAAATACCGCCTCTGACGGGACATACATGAGTGCAAAATCCATTGTCCCTTCACCAGGTAATATATATTTTTTTGCAATTGTCTCTATATGCTTTTTTACGTCTCTGCCAAATTCTTTTCTATACATATCCTGCTCTGATTTTTCTTTTGCCTTACTCATTTTCTGGAAATTTTCCATAGGGAATTTTGAGTCAATTGGCAAAATTCCTGCATCTGTCTGAATTGCTGCATCGACTTTCTCTCCGGATTTAAATGCATATTGCAGATGAAATGAATTCTTTGGGAATATCTGTGTGATTAAATCTTTTAAAACCTGCTCACCAATATTACCTCGAAGCTTAGGACTTTTTAAAAAGTCCTGCAACTCCTGCATATTTCGCCCAATCTCGCTCATTTTGCCGATTTCTTTATTTACGTCCCCAATAACCTGTGCTGCTTTATCGAGTCGTGCGTTTAGTTGCATGGAATTTTCCTGCAAGACTTTAGTGACATTTGAGGAGTTACTTTTCATCCACTCAAGAAGCATTGGGTCTACAGAAGTCGTCTTTTTTCTCATAGACCAAACCACAAGTCCAGCAATTACCAAGAGGCCAAAAATAAGAATGAGTGTGTCAGGGGACATATATCTATTCTATCACGATAAAACAACTAAAAGGTAGAGTTTTGTATTATAATAAGTGGAAAATGAATTACTTTAAATGTTTCAAATCATTTAAGAAAGTTCAGAATGGCCTCTGTTGATTTCTTCGTTTCTCCCATTGTTTTCGTCTAGCTTCTTTCCAGTCGGTTCCATACCGTGGCGGAAGTATTTCTTCAAAGAATTTATCTAGGTCTTGCCAGAAACTTTCCCATTTTTCTTTGCTCATAATATGTTCGATTGCCAACTTGTATCCACTTTTCTTAGTAAGCATATGCATCTTCACATTCCAAATTGTTGGATTGCTTACCTTTAAACGTTCGCTAATTGTTGCATAGTCATATTTTTTCATAATCATAAAGGCAATTGAGAGTCTTTTGGAAAGCATAATTTTCTCAGTTGGCGTCAGAAGATCATCAAGAAAAAGTGCGACTTTCTCTTTTGAAGACAAAGAAGAGAGGGAAGTCCAAAACAAGTCAAGAATTCTTTCTTCAACCTTCTTGTCGAGTAGTCTTTTAGAAACTTGTGCCATAATCTGATTTAGTTTAAATGTTTCAAATCATTTAAATCTATTCATATAGTGATTCTATTTGTATAGTATGTCAAGTAATCGAGGTTACTAGATCTATTTTTTTGGGATTTTTGATATAATATTTGTATGACAGAGGGTACCGAGATTGAAGTAACTCCTGAACAGTCTTTCTCTGGAAGTTATGGTTTTGTTATTATTCCAGACAATACTACGCAAGTAGAGGCAATAAAGTTAGCCCGACAACTTGGTCCTGATGCGCAATTTAGACCAACCGTTCCTCACGTTACTCTCTACCATGCACGATTTAAAGATTTGCCTCGTGAACAGGTACAAGAAGTGCTAGAACAACTCACCCAGATAAAATCATCTCAACTTTCTCTTGGCAAGATTCAAATTTATGGGGGAAAGTTTTTGTTTTGGAATATTGACAAAACAGATGGAATACAAAAAATGCATGAGACAGCACTTAGTATTTCTCAGTATCTTGATAAAGACTCAGTTGCGCGAGCTGTTGATGAAGGGTTAGAATTGACAGAAATTGAAAGACAACAAATGCACTACTATGGGAACCCGTTAGTACGAGATCTCTATGCGCCTCATATAACACTAGCATATGATAGTAAAGGATTAGCTCTCCCCCAAGCTAATACCAAAGAATGGAATATGACAATCGGGGAGATTGCATTTGCAGAGATAGGAGATTTTGGGAGGGTTAAGAGAATTATTCATCTAGACTCGGACAAATGATTTAGAAACTATTCCAGAGGACTTGGTTGAAAACTTCATGATGATAAATAACTTCTGATGTTTTGACTATTGTGCCAAGCTCCTTGGGACTTCTCCCAGCTACAATTTCTTTCAGAGTGATATATTTTTCCTTATTCTCTTTACCCAAAATCTTTTCTAAAAATGTACTTTTCTCAAATAAAGCAAGTGCTTCATAAATTGTTCCTGGTAAAATTCTGGTTTGTGTTTGCTTTTTTTCATCAAGTGGATTTCCTTCAAGACCTGTTCGGATAAGTGAATACAGCCATAAGTAAGGGTTAGCATCAGGACTAGGGGATCTGACTTCTATTCGTGCTGTCCTTTCGTTGCCGGTCGGAATACGTATCATCGACCCTCTGTCGTTGGGGGTTACTTTGATTTGATTTGGAGCTTCAAAATGTGGGTCAAGTCTTCTATACGAATTGACACTGGAATTCATAATAAGACACAATTCTTCAGCATGGTTGAGTACTCTACTGATAAAATCCCAAGCCGTTTTTGAAAGACCATCTTTTCCTTTCTTATCATAAAAAAGATTTTTTCCATTTTTACTGAGTGAAAAATTTGTATGCATGCCATTCCCATTTATACCGACAATTGGTTTGGGAAGAAATGATGCAGTCATGCCACATTTATTTGCAACTTGTCGACAGACCAATTTATATAATTGAATTTGGTCACACGCGCGAAGGACATGCGTATAAGAAAAATTCATTTCAAATTCCGATGGAGCGACTTCTGGGTGATCTTTTTCATTTTGAAATCCCATTGCGCGTTGTGCTTCTGCAGCAGCATCAATAAATTGTCTTAGTGGATCAAGAGGAAGTGAATGAAAATATCCACCCATGGAGGTAAATGTAAATCCCATTTTCTCATCGAATGTCTGCTCGGCATTTACCCCAGAGAAAACAAATCCCTCCAGCTCTGGAGCGGCAAAAGCCGTAATATTTTTTTCTTTTTTTATTTTTTCCAAATATAATTTCAGCTGCAAGCGAAAGTCCGATACATACGCACTTTTATCTTTGTCCAAGACGCTCCCAAAAAGAATTACTTTTCCAGGACCAAATATATCTGAAGGTAACCACATCATACTACCCCAATCAAGTTCCAATCGTAAATCCGATTCGTGTTGTGGCGTAAATCCTTTCACAGAAGATCCATCAAATGTAAGATTGTCTGCGCCTTGTAAAAGGAATTTTTTATCGTAATCGAGCATATGGAGCCTGCCTTCAATATTGGTAAAACAGACTGTGACCGCTTTGATTCTGTCTTCTTTTTCGAGATATGCTCGGTATTCTTTTTCAAGTTGTTGTGGATTTGTTGAAAATTGTTTTACTTTGGCTGTCAGGTTCATTACTTCCAATTGGTCATAAGGAATTTCAAGAAAGTTTCGAAGTGGAGAGCCATCTTTAATAATTGGAAATTTTGTATTATTCGATTTTTTTGGCATATAATTTCTCTTTCAGAGAATAAATCCTAAATCACAAATTCGAAATCCTAAACAAATCTTAATGTTCAAAATAAAATGTTTTGGATTTGGTAATTAGTATTTTGATATTATTTAGAATTTAGGTATTAGTGCTTAGAATTTGTGAAGACATCAGTGTCGGATTTGTCTTCAGCGCTGAAGAGGATCGTCTATTTATAAAAGTTTTCGGATAGGGTTGTCAAGTGCCAAAAATGGTGATTTACAAAGAAAATTTTTTCTGAGTATACTAAATAAAGAAGTAATTCTTTATGTATAAACATATCCATAGATTATTAGATAGTTTGGGTCTCCACAAACACAAAAAAGTAACACATCGAAAGAGAGCAACAACAAAGAGAAAGAAAAGAAGATAGAATTTATTGCCAAACAAGAAGAATTGCCTCAGCGATTTCTTTCATTGATTTTCTCTTATCCATTGCCTCACTTCTCATTAATTTGAAGGCTTCATCTTCAGAGATGTTTCGTGCTTTCATAAGTATGCCTTTTGCTTTCTCAACAACTTTTCTCTCTTCTAATTTTATTTCAAGTGTATTTACTTTTCTTTCCCAGACTGTTTTGGCAAAAGCAGAAGAAATAAGCTTGACGAGGGCCTCTATTGTTTTTATTTGTTCCTCGGAAAAAGGAATAGATTTTCTATTTTGAAAATTCACAACACCGACAACACCTGTTTCATTAAGAATAGGGACTGATAAAAAACTTTCATATTTGTCTTCTGGTAATTCCTCAAATGGTTTGAATCGTGGGTCTTTATATGCCTCCTTTTCTATAGCAACTGTTTGTTTATGAAGGGCCACCCATCCGGTAATTCCTTCACCACTTTGCATAGAAATTTTTCCAAGTTGCGAATCGTGAGATTTTTTTGATGCAACAAGGGTGAGTTGTTTATGTTCTCTGTCGTAGAAATAAATAAAACAGGAATCTGTTGGAATAATTTGCGTATAAATGCTAATAAGTCTTTTTAAAAACTCTTTAAAATCGTACTGGTTAAAGACGACAAGGTCTGCCAAAAGATTAATAACATCCGGCCATGAAACGTGCTCAGAAAGGTACTTGTCCATATGATGCTGGCACTATAGCAGGTTTGGGACTATTAGTCAAAGTAAAGCTCGGGGTTGGCAGTGACATTTTCCCACGCTGTTTCTTTGCCAATATAATATGCTGCAGCGGCTATCATAGCAGCATTATCAGTACACAAACTTTTCGCAGGTGCAAAAAATTTTACTCCTAACTGTGAACTAATAACTGCGAACTGTTCTCGGAGTGTTTCATTTGCAGCGACACCACCGCCAAGAAGAATTGACTTTACATTAAATTCCTTTGCAGCTTTCATGGTTTTATATAAAAGCACGTCAAAAATAGCATCCTGGGTACAGCGAGCAATATCTTGCTTCAGAATCTCGGGGTCCTGCCGCTTGCCATCCCCCATCCGATGGCTTCGGTCGTCTTCGCTTCCTGCAGGCACTCGATGGGGGTTTTGGCCTGTCTTCGCTTCGCTTGCAGGCAGACTCCCTTCGGTCCGTCCCCACGCGCGCGTCACCCCTCTTTTCTCCAATTCTCGTAAAACTGCTGTCTTGAGTCCTGAGAAAGAAAAGTCATAATTGCCATCATGCATAATTGGTCTTGGAAATCGAAATGCTTTTGGGTTACCTTTTTTTGCAAGTTGCTCAATTTCTGGGCCCGCGGGATAGGAAATGCCAAGCATTCTGCCAATTTTATCCAAAGCTTCGCCTGAAGCGTCGTCCCTTGTCCCTCCAAGCCAGTCTATATCAGTATGACTTTTCATAAGGACTAAATCAGTATGTCCACCAGAAATAATAAGGGCTATGGCAGGAAATTCTGGCAGTTTTGAGTTTTCGCCAATGAAATTTGCATAGATATGTCCAAATAAATGATTCACAGGAATAAGTGGTTTGTCAAAGACATAAGACAGGGTTTTTGCTGTTTCTACGCCAATAAGTAAAGAGCCAATAAGCCCCGGTCCATATGTCACAGCTATGGCATCAATATCTGTGCCCTTCATGCTCGCATCTTTAAGTGTTTTATCAATCACAGGAATAATGTACTGAATTTGATTCCGGGCTGCTATTTCTGGAATAATGCCACCTGTTTTGGCATGAAGAGCAAGTGAGGTTGCTACCTGAGTAGAGAGAATAATTCCAGGTTGATTTTTTGTAGAAAAGTCAACGATCGCTGCAGCTGTCTCATCACATGAAGTTTCAATGGCAAGAATTCTCATAGCGAGATCTTTACTGTATCTCCGATTTTAATAGTATCTTTTTGTGTCAATCCAGCATTCATCTCCAGTACCATATCAGCGAATTGAATTGGTTTGTAAAGAGGAAGGGAATAGACGTTTTGATTGTCTTGAGGTTTTGGGGTATTTTGAAAAATAGTAACGATTTTATTATTGCGAATAAATACAATATCGAGTGGAAATTTCATGTCTCGCATCCAAAATGTGTAGTAATCAGGTTTGGTAAAAAGAAAGAGCATTCCCTGGGTATCTGCAATACTATTTCGTCCGGAAAGTCCAATTTCCTGATCCTTCTGACTTTTTACAACACTGACTGAAAAAGTATGATTGCCTATTGTTACTTTGGAAGAGGCATTGCTATTTGCGTTAATTGCAATCACGATACCAATTGCAATAAGTATGACAATAAGTCCTCCGATAATAACTTTCAATATATTTGTATTCATAATTCTTTTTGTAATAATTCCAAAAGATGTGTTGTTGAGGCATTTGCTATATGGTTGGTGACGATCTTAAGCGTCGCGCCAAATTTTTTTGCCTGTTGTCTTTTTTTGGAAATTCCGTTGTCTCCTTTTGTGACAGCAATTATAGCAGGTTGAATCATTTTTACAACTTTTTCATATGCTTTGTCGCTTGTCATGTGGGGAAGAAGCACTATAAAGTCAACCAAGCGTAGTTGTGAGAGTATATGAGCACGCTCACTTCGTGTATGAATAGGTCTTGTGATTCCTTTTCTTTCTTGTATGCTCTTATCACTCTCAAGCATAACAAGTAGTATGTCTCCTTCTTTTTTCGCTTTTTCCAAAAAAGTAATGTGACCAATATGGAGAATATCAAAGCAGCCCCCCACCAAAACAATGGATTTACTTTGAAGCTTTAACTTTTTTATTAGGTTTGGTAATTGATCAAGAGTAAGTATGTTTTTCATAGGTATTATTTGTTTCCTACCAAATAGACTGCCTGCCATGGTCTGTAATTTGAGACAAAAGTATCAGCAATAATTGTTTTGCCATCTCTGGTAACTGTTCTGCTAAAGCTCACACTTGCTCCTGCCGCTGAAAAATCAACTTGTTTCACTTGTCCTTTTGACAGCGTTGGGTCATCCTGATACAAGTCAGGCGGTGGGGGAGTTTGGTTAGTTATTATAGGAGTTGTCATAGAGACTTGCCGTCCATCACTCGTGCCATAGAGATAAAAAGTTAGACGAAGAAGAGAGGGATCAACAGAAGTTTGAATAAGAATTGCATGTCCAGTATCATTTTTGAATTTTAAATCAACTGTTGGGACATACACGGTTGCATCAATACCTGGAGGAGAATCTTCTTCATAATATCCCACACGATAGTCATGTGCGTGTCTTTCGGTTACAGGAAGGCCAGCATTCAGAATTGCTCGAAACATGGTTGTTGATACCTGACAGACACCGCCGCCATCTCCAAGTACTGTATGTCCGCCAGAAATGATATATGCTTGTTGATAGCCTGTATACGAAGAGACATCGCCAAGCGCTTTGTCAAAAGAAAATTCTTCCCCATCAGCGACAAGTACCCCATTCAGTCGTGACGCTGCAAGAGTCACGTTATAAATTCTTGATGGAATAGAATGCTGAAAAAGAGAAGTGCCTGTTCCAATGAGTTCTGTAATCCCTAAATTATTTGCGTCTCCAGTTGAGACCTTTGGCTTGAGGACCCGGATAGGGAGAGGAATTGTTGTATTTTTAGGGCTATGAAAAATAAGCAAATTTGGAATGTCGTTACTTATTTGAGCTTTTACTTGTTCGATATCTACCTCCTGACCATTGCTCGATAGTTGAAAAGTCGTTACTCTGCCATTTTCGAATCGAAATTGTGCATCTATTGGAGCAATAGTAATTTCTTTCATGATTGGAGACAAAGAGGAAGTGAGCGCATCCGAAGAATAGGTATATGAAGGGGAGAGATTTATTCCTGCAATATATGCCTGCAAAATAAGACTTGCGTTGGAGAGAATATTAACAGATCTTCCAATGCTAAATGCCTGGTCAGAAAGAAGCACGCTGTTATAGCCGATATGAAGGTCTTTTGCAGAAATCGTTGCCACATCCTGGTCAGTAGTGAAAATGAATGTGTACTTTTCAATCGTTTTGTTTTTTGTATCAAAATAATTTGCAACGAATTCTTTGGATTTGCCACCAAAATTTACACCATCTATCATCACTCCTGGATAGATTCTTTCTCCATACAACCGTTGAAAGAAAATGAATGCAAAACTGAAGAGAAAGAATGCACCCAAAAGCGCACCAATACCAAACCAAAATGATGTTTTCCCAATTTTCCAAAGAAAGTGTTTCTTTTTGATTGCCATTTCAGTCTTAGTATTATACTATTGTTATGTATGCAGGACAACCTAACCCAGACAACGGAGCAAGCAGTATCTGTTCCTGAAGAACAAACAAGAAGAGAATCTGTGGTCACAGAGCAGCCGGTAACTGTTCCGATGGAGTCACAAGGATTACCCCAAAGACCAAAGCCTAAGGCAAAGCCTCCTATAAAAATTTTTGCAATTATTGGAGGTATTCTTCTTGTAAGTTTTGTGTTATTTTTACTTATCGCTTCTCATAAAAGTGGACCCACAACAGGCGGAAAAGTAACGCTGACGTACTGGGGACTATGGGAAGATGCTCCAGTCATGGAGTCAGTGATTGCGGATTTTGAAAGACAAAATCCAAATATTACCGTTACCTATTCAAAGCAAGATCCCAAGGAATACATCCAAAGACTTCTTACGCGTGCGCAAAATGGAACAGGACCAGATGTATTTCGATTTCATAATACCTGGTTGACTCCGCTCGGAAGTCTTTTATTGCCTCTTCCAAATTCGGTCATGACACCAAGTCAGTTTTCCAAAACATTCTATCCTGTCGCAACGCAAGACCTTGTAAAAAATGGTGCTTTATATGGTATTCCTCTTGAAATTGATACGCTCTCGCTTTTTACCAACAATACGCTCTTGCAAAAAGCCAATGTGTCAATTCCAACAACATGGGAAACATTCACAACAATAGCTAAAGGACTTACCGTAAAAGATGCCAATGGAAAAATAAAAATAAGTGGAGCTGCTATTGGAACTTTTGATAATATTACTCACGCTCCGGACATTTTCTCGTTACTTCTTGTGCAAAATGGCGTAGATCCTAAGCAACTTACTCCAGCATCGAATGCCTCAGATGCGCTCACATTTTATACGTCATTTGCAAAAGGAGATGGAAGTATTTGGGATACGACGCTTGAGCCAAGTATTAGTGGATTTGCTCATGGTACTGTGGCAATGTATTTTGGTTATTCTTACGACGTGTTTTCCATCAAAGCCCTCAGTCCAAGTCTCTCATTTACTATTGCTCCTGTCCCACATTTACCAGGAAGAGATATGACGTTGGCAAGTTACTGGGCAGAAGGAGTGAGTGCAAAAAGTACTCATCAGAAAGAAGCATTTCTTTTTATGCAATTTTTAGCCCAAAAAGAAACTGCACAAAAATTGTTTACAGAAGAATCCAAAACTCGCTCATTTGGAGAGCCATACGCACAGGTTGACTTAGCAGATACAGTCAAAACAAATGCGCTCTTATATCCATTTCTTTTCCAAGCAAAAAGCGCAGCGAGCAGTCCATTTGTTGGCGATACAAAGGATACTGTCTTTAATGGACCATTGAATAGTTATCTAGGTAATGCTATTCGTTCTGTTTTGGGGACAACTTCTGTGCAATCCGCAATAGACACACTTACAAAAGGTACTGCTCAGATTTTCTCCCAATATGCACAAAAATGAGAAAGCAATTGTAGCAACGCTTTGCTATAGTGACATTTTTGATTATCCTCTCACACGAGAAGAAATAGAGAGATTCCTCATCGCTCCAAACCAGAGATCCCGGGTCAAGCCCGGGATGACGATGAGTGAGGTTTTGTCAATGTTTGAACAACAAGACAAAATTATTCATCAAGAGAGTTTTTACGCATTACCTGGGAGAAAAGTATTATTTTCTCTACGAAAAAAAAGACAAGAAATAAGTCAAAAGAAATTACAGAAAGTAAAACAGGTAATGTCTCTTATTGCAAAAATTCCTACAGTTAGGATGCTAGGGATAAGCGGGTCTCTAGCAATGGGAAATGCGAAAGAGGATGATGACATCGATC
>WNFM01088675.1_pt1 | contig 221390 bp, 205 predicted proteins | sample 5400271 | NCBI WGS metagenome assembly WNFM01 (sample SAMN13153352, study PRJNA577476) | soil metagenome | isolation source: 60 cm saprolite on Douglas fir-dominated hillslope | place: USA:California | collected 2013-09-17
TTCACAATCAATGCTGCATTACTTCCAATTCCTCCTGAGACAGAGAGAACAGAGGGAGTATTTCCTGCAGATCCAACATACACTCCAGTGTTAAAGTCACTCGTCAGAACGATATTGCCTGCGCCATTAGGAGTAATCGTCAGATCTTCATCTGTTCCTGTGGTAATATCGGTTGCAACCCCTGCAAATGTGGCAGATCCAATAAGCCGAATTGCAGCGAGGTTGCCATTAATAGTTGTTGTGACATTGCTTCTGCCAATACCGACTGAAGTCGCATTGGTTGTGCCCAGGGTAATTACGCCATTTGCAGTTGTTCCTGTGCCGCTGTCTATTGAAACGTCCCCGCCAATTGTCGTACCTGAGACCGCAGTTGCGTTTCCACCCCGAAGCGTTAATGTCCCGCCGGTTGCAGTAGTAATTCCTGACTCATTGCCGGCTTGAAGCGTGAGTCCGCCACCGCTACCAACATTGTTACTTGAGATCCCAGGCTGAAGAGTAATACCATTTGCCGATGCGGCATTAACAGTTGTAATATCTGCCGGACTTTGACCGCCAGCAAGCGTTACGACACCTGCTGTTGATAGGTTGAAATTAGAAGCAATAAGCTGCATAGTGCCTCCGGAGTTACCAATTGCAGTGTTACCACTCACTGATGAGAGCGAGGTTGCATTGGTAGAATTGAGTGTTGTTGTTGAGACCCCGGTTGCACCGGTAATTGCGCCGGCACCTGAGACGACAATTGTCGGTGAGGAGATGAAATTATTATAATTTGATCCAAATGTTATTCCATTAAATGTGTTACTGGACTGAGTTGTGATATCTCTAAAATTGATACCTGTTGTTGTATTAGTTCCGGAAGTAGCTGTTCCAACAAGCGAAATATTTTCTCCGATTATTGCGGAAGTACCGGAGGAAGCAGTATTGGTTATCGAATAGGTAGATCCGGATGTTGCGTCCGTTGCAGAGGAGAAGACACGTTTGAAGGTAGAATCTGCGTCCAGATTGAATGTGACATTGTTTGTACCCGAGGGGGTAAAGGTTTTGTCTCCGGTAAACGTTTGAGTTGACCCAAGATCTGCAAGAGTAATCGTACCAGTTGGGATGGTTGCTATCGTCCCGCCACCGCCAGTTGAAAGGGTAACAGTGTTGGCGTTAGATATTGTGAAGTCTGCCCCAAGCGCAAGTGCTCCAGTTGTCCAAGTTGGCTGACCAGTGCCTGAAGTACCGGATACGAGCGCCTGACCGGTTTTTGTTGCTTGAGTTGAGAATGCATAATTTGAATTATTTGAGTATGCAATAGTACCTGCGGCACCAATGCTGCCGATATTCGTACCGCCATGGGCAATAGGGAGTATTCCGGAAACGTCACCTGTCAAAGAGACTGCTCCGAAAGTCGGCGTTGGACCACCATGCAAGACTTGGTTGGCATTTGTGCCTGCTGCTGTTTGGCTTACCGCTCCTGTCCCATCGGTAAAGAGTACACCGCCGCTATTATTTAACGTATCAAACTTTACTGTTGTTGAAGCATCTAAGCTTGTTGTTATGACGCCTGTCGCACCGGTAATTGCACCTGCTGAGGTAATTTTGATTGTCGGGGTACTAAGAAAATTGGTAAATCCATTTCCCGATGCAAAATTAATCCCGTTGATGATATTGGTATTATTATTGCTTGCTGCAGGGAAATTAATTCCATTTAATGTATCAGCATTCAGGGTTGCATTGGTCGCGTTGGTTAATGCAATATTTACTCCGTTGACAGTAGAGGCAGATGCTGCGGTATTTGCATTTGTAAAGGTATATGCTGCACTGTTGGTGTTATTGGTGGCTGTTGAATATGTTTGAGAATATGTACCATTGGTCAAAATAAGATTGCCTTGTGTGAGAGTAGCGTCCCCTTGGGTTAAAGTTAAGTTTTTGGTTGAGGCAATTGTCGTATCTCCATTTAATGTTACGGCGCCTGTCCCTGTTTGGAACGATCCGGTAGAGCCAGACTGGTCAAAGTTGTACGTACCGCCTGATTTATAGGTGATGCCGGTTACACCAGTTATTGCACCTGCTGTTGTTATGTCCCAATTCGATGAATCAATTGCAACGGTATTATTTCCCCCGCCAATTGCGATAGCACCTGTTGAGGTGCCTGTTGCAATATTAACCGGAAAATTGGATGAAGCATTCAGATTGACAGCGCCTCCGGTAATTGTCAATCCGGTACTTCCGGTAATAAGACCGGCTGAGGTAATTGCTCCTCCATTATTTGTGGTAATACTGCCATTTGTTGCAACTGTTCCGTCTTCTTTCACTGTAAAGTTAGGTGTGCCATTTGACTGAAGCGAAAGGAGGGTGTTATTTGCAGCATTCGTATCGTTAATTACCAGCACTGCTGAAGGTGTGCTTTGATTGGTAATAGATACAAATGCAGGATTTGCAGTATCTGGTAGGGTGATAGCAATGTTTCTATTATCTGACGTGGTGATGGTATTTCCTGCATCATAGGCTTGTTGAAGTGTGACATTGTTGGTGTTTGGTCCGCACGTTGAAATCTGGTTTGAGCCATTGCGGCAGATGGAGGTTGATCCGGTGGTGCCTAAATTTGAAACCTGTGTGAGATTGCTTAAGATAATTTGTCCTGTACCATTGGGAGCAAGGGTCAAATTTTCATCTGTTCCAGTGGTAATGTCGGTTGCAACGCCTGAATATGTGGTACCACCTTTTTGTACAACAGCCCCTGTCCCGCTTACGTTGAAGTTGGCATTTTTGATGATGTTGTCATACCCTGTGCCCACAGTAAGTGCATTAAAGGTATTATTTGCAATGGTTGTGACGTTGGGAAGATTGAAAGCATTTAAGATATTGCCCGGTCCGGAAGATATCGTTGAGCCGGTTGGAGTAATTGAAAGTCCATTTACCGTAGTTGTCCCAACAGAGTTGGTATTCGCATTGGTAAAGGTGAAATTTGCAAGATTGGAAGCGTCACCATTTAGAGAGATATTGCTCAAAGAAAATGCATTTCCTGATGTTGTATTGGACGTAATAGAGGCAGTACCTGATGTTTGGATATATCCGGTAATTCCGGAAATTGCTCCACTGCTTGATATATCCCAAGATGAGGAATCAATTGCAACAGTCGCGGAATTATTTCCAAGCGTTGTTATGCCTGTTGAGGAGAGGGTAGTGAATTTACCGCTTCCAGCTGTTGTATTACCAATTGATGGAAAATTAGCGTCGCCAGTTGAGGCAATATTCCATGTAGAACCTCTAATTGACGTTGTGGCTGCGCTATTCCCAATAGCAATAGTGCCGTTGTACGTGCTTGTCCCGATATTGATGGCTGAAGATCCAGACGTATTTATATCTGTTGCTCCAGTCAAAGTGAGTCCGCCGGTCCCTTGAATAAGTCCTGTGCCCGAATTTACTCCGACTGCAGTAAGCGCGCCGGCATTAGTGACACTAAAGTTTGGACTCGTAATATAATTTGTCCCGAATGTGCCATTTAAATTTATTCCGTTAGTAACATGTGCTCCATCTATTTTTAAGGCATCGGTTGCAGTTATCTGATTGCCGAGAATTGTATCTGCATTAGCAAGGTTAAGTATTGTATCGACTGTTTGGTCGGTTGATGAAGAATCATTTTGTTTCACAGCAATTCTTGCAACTGTTTCATTATTTCCGGCAATAGATGTATTTTGATTGAATTCCAAGTCCAATCCATAAATAGATCCTGTTGAGACAGCGGTTGTGCCCTGTGTGTTATTGACCGTAATCTGATTTGCGCTCCATGCAGTATTTGCAGCGGAGTTATTTGAAGATGTGAAATTGGTAAGCGAGCCTGTGGTAAGCGCATTGTCAGTGAGGGTCAAAGCATTACTCGAAGTTGTTGTCGAGGTAATAGCTGTTGTGCCAAAACCAGTGAGAGCAATACTGCCTGAAGTACCGGTAAGGCTTAAAGCTCCGGTTGTTTGTGTGAGACCGTTTGAAGCAGTAAGCGTTGAAGCAAACGTACCGGTTGAGCCAACGTTAAGTGCTCCTCCAATACCAGCACCACCAGTAACGACTAAGGCTCCGTTTGAAGTCGTTGTTGAAGCGGTATTATTGGTCGTTGAGATCGTCCCTGAGGTGGTCAGGTTGCCTGAGGAGTTTACGCTGAACTGGTTTGAGCTGCCGATGTCAACAGTATCAGTACTGGTTGCAGGGGAGATAATGGATGTTGCATTGTCTCTTTTCCAGTAACCGACAGTGCCATTATTTGATCCAGTGATGCTTCCGTAACAGGCAAAATTGCCGTTCGTGTTGGTTACCGTACAGCCGGTTGCTCCAGACCCGCCGGCAAGATTCACATCAACTCCGCCGTCTTGTTGGAGGTTTAGGGCTGTCGCATTTGAGTTGAGGGTGGCGTTATTTCCCAGAGTGAGCGTGGTCGTTGACACTGCGTTGAGTGTTGCTGCTGTTGTTAGCGTTCCAAGTGTTGAGGCAGTCAAGGTAGATGTTCCCGAAAGGGTAAGTGTTGAGCTGGCAGGCTGTGTAATCGTATTGCCTGAGATTGAAATATTGCCAGTACCGAAATTTAGCGTTCCTACATTATCAATGGTTTTTGTGTTAGCCGAGAGTTGCCCGCCCAGAGTAAAGGCATTAATGGTAAGAGTATTGGGACTGGAAATAACAGGAGCAGAACCGGTAAGCAGGACGGTATTAGAGCCAAGGACTATGTTGCCGGTTGAATTATTTCCTAAGGTTAAAGTTTGATTTGCTGTGGTTGCCAAGAGTCCGGAGGCAGTGAGGTATGCTCCGCCTGTAGTCCCGGCCGAGAGCGTTGCAACAGGAGTACCGGAGTTTACATTCAACACTGCAAAGCGCGCAGATGAAGAAGCGGTAGATCCGATTAGCAAGTCCTGATTTGCAATTCTTTCAAATATCGAACCATTTGCTTGTTCGAATGGAGAGCCTCCATTTGTGACAGGGAGAATCCCTGTCACATCGGCAGTGAGGTCAACTAACGAGAATGTGGGAGCAGCTCCGCCGCCTCCATGGAGTACCTGATGGACAGTGCCATCAACTCCGGTTACTTTAGACGTATTATTCGTATAGAGTACTTCTCCCTGAGTAAAGCCTGTAGCCAACGTAAGGTTTCCGGTTGTAATAGACGTGTCGCCATTGAGTGTCACAGCGCCCGTTCCTGTCTGGAATGTGCCGGTTGATAAGTGTTGGTCAAAATTGTACGCACCGCTTCCTGCGTATGTAATCCCGGTAATCCCGGTCAAAGCGCCTGCGCCTGAAATATCCCAGGATGAGGAATCAATGACTACCTGATTGAGATTACCCCCAATTGATACTTGTCCTGTTGAAGTGCCCGTTGCGATATTAACTGGGAAATTGGATGAGGCATTAAGATTTACTGCTGCACCCGTGACATTTAGCCCGCTGTTTCCGGTAATAAGTCCAAGGGAGGTAAAGTTTCCTGCACCGATTAGATTTGCGCCACTCGCAGTTAACGCTGTTGTTCCTTCGGGAGCAAGAACAACATTCCCGGTATTCCCGTCACCTAACTGTAACGTTTGTCTTGCAGTTGTTGCCAGCGTACCGGTGGCATTAAGAGAGACTGCGCCTGTTGTTCCTGCCGAGATACTGGCAGTTGGCGTGCCCGAGGAAACATTATAAAAGGCAAATGTTGCCGAAGTAGTTGCCTGGCTGCCAAGGAGCAGGTCATTGGATTCAACTTTGGGTGTCAGGACGCCATTAATCTGGTCCCAGAAATTGGTACCCAATGTTGCAGGATTCACCCATGAAGGATTTTGGCCTGCGTCATTGGTTTGGAGTACATATCCGGCAGTCGTTGGAGCCAAGGCACTTTCGATACCGGTTGAGGAGAAGAAAGGAATACTTCCTTGCGTTGCTGCAGAAAGATTAGCTCCTGATCCACCACGGGCAGAACTCAAAAATTGTTCGCTATTTAATACGCCTCCAGCAGTTGTGTATACTGGGCCATTTATCGTAAGTCCGGAGAAAGTAATTGTTCCGGTCGAAGTGATTCCTGTGCCGCCGGTAATTGTCCCGGCTCCGGTAATACCTCCGGCGTTATTGCTGATGCCGCCTGATTGGACAGTCAAGGCGCCTGAGGAGGTGATAGTACCGCCTGTCGTGGTTGTGATATTGCTGCTTGTTGTGATGCTGCCAACTGTTGAGATTGCCCCTAATTCGGTAATGGTTAGTTTTGAAACATCAGCAGACATGATATTTAACGCATTATGCGTTGCTCCGCTATCTGTATCATTGATGCTAAAGGTATTCGTTGCTGTTCCGGAATTGGTCGCAGTAAACGATCTGCTACTGCCGGCATCCAGGGTAAAAGCAATGTCGCCGTATGCGTTGGTAGCATCAATCGTATGGCCGGCCTGGTATGCTTGCTGCAGAGTGACTCCGAGAGCATTTGAGGCACAGGTTGCGATTTCACTACTTGATGTATTGCGGCAGAGTGCTTGTGTCCCTTGAGTGAGTGCTGTCGGATCATTCAGCGTAACAGTATCTTGTAGATTGATTTTACCGGCACCGTTGGCGACTAACGTCAGGTCTTCGCCAACACCTGTCGTGATATCAGTACCTACACCGTTAAATGTTAATGTTCCGGTTGTGGTAATAGCGCCTGAAGCAATTGTCGTGATATTGACAAGAGCTCCGCTGTTATCAATTCTCGTTGTGCCGCTGGTTTGAATATTCTGTGACGCATTCACATTGCCGGTGGCAGAGAGATTTCCGGTTGTGCCTGCATCGGTCAAGGTAAGCAGTGGATTTGTCCCATCGGTAAAGGAAAGGACTCCGGTATTACCAATTGCAATAGTTGGTGCAACACTTGAAAGTATAAGAGGAGAAGCACTTGATAACGTTACCGTTCCGGATGCGTTAATGGTGGTTGCTCCGGCAATAGATCCTGTGCCGATTATTCCACCGGTATTATTCGTAATTCCACCTGTTATATTTGCTCCACCGGATTGGACAGTAAGTAAAGCGGCTGAGGTAATGGTACCAGTACCGGTTGTTTTCAGATTTCCAGATGTTGTCGCATTACCAAGTTCGTCAATTGAGAGATTTGTTGAGCCATTGGATTGAATTGCAAGCAACGTGTTATTGACCGCAGTATTTGTGTCGTTAATTACTACAGCCGAGGCTGTGCCCTGGTTTTCAATAGTGAAGTTGGAATCAATTGCAGCGGCAGCCAGAGTAAAACCAATGTTTTTATTGCTTGAAGTGAGAATTGTATTCCCTTGGTCATACGCAGATTGAAGTGTTGCAGATGACGATCCGGCCGCACAGACAATGATATATCCGGTTACTGAATCGCGACACAGAGCGCTTCCAGTGGATGAGGAGAGAGAAGGGAGTTTGGTATTTACCCCTGACCCTCCAAGTGCAATATAGTTGGTATTGGAAGTGCCAATATTCACAATGCCTTTTGTTGCGCCACTGCCGCCAATGAGCGTTACATTGCCGCCGGTTGTTGTAGCATTTGCGCCTGCAAGTATCAAGTCTCCACCTGTTGTACTTGCGGTAATTGGTTGAATCGTTAATGAATTACCTGGAATGATAGTTGTGATATCTGTCGTATTATTACCAACCAAACTGAGTACTCCGCTTTCGCTCGCCATAAAATTAGTGGTCCCATTTGATTGCAATGCAAGCAATGTATCAACTCCGGCTTTCGTGTCGTTGATAATCATAGCGGAGGACGAGCCCTGGTTTTCAATATAAAAGCCTGAGGATAATCCCGTGTTTGCAAGATAAAATTCAATGTTTCTATTGTTGGTTGTGGTAATAGTATTTCCGAGATCGTATGCAGATTGCAATGTTGCGGTACTGGAACCGGCAGAGCATTTCACGACATTTGCAGATCCATCAACACAGATAGACGTCCCCGCAGAAGTTGACAAATTGGCAATATTGACCGTTGAGGTCGTATTAAGCGTGGTTGTTGAAACGCCCTGAGCGCCAGAAATAGCTCCTCCGCCTGAGATGGAGAGCGTTGGAGAGGTGATGAAATTAGATAGTCCGGTGCCGAAGGTGATGCCGTTGAAAGTATTACTGCCAAGAGCCGAAACATTTTCAAAATTGATGCCGGTTATTTTATTTGTTCCTGAGGTTGCTGTTCCTGTAAGTGCAATGCTGTCGCCGACAATGGCAACAGAGCCACTGGAGGAGAGGTTGCTGACTAAATATGCAGATCCCGAGCTCGCATTAGTTGAGGAATTGAAAATACGCATAAATGTTGAATCCGCGTCCAAATTGAATGTTATGTCATTTGCCCCGGCAGGGGTAAACGTTTTATCTCCGGTAAAGATTTGAGTTGATTCCAGATCAGCAAGCGTTATCGTGCCAGTGGGGACAGTGGCATTGGATGATGAGCCACCTGTCGTGAGCGTTAACGCTGCTCCTCCTGTGAGCGTGAAATCCTGTCCTAAAGCTAATTTACCTGTAGTCCATGTCGGCGAATTAACTCCCCCTGAAAGCAGTGCCAGCCCGGCTGCTGTGCCCTGGCCGGAAAAGCCATATGAGGTGGCGCCATTGGAATAGGCAATAGATCCGGCTGAGCCGATGCCACTGGTGTTGGTGCCCCCATTGGCAATAGGGAGTATAGAAATCCCGACAACTGCAGATTTAGAAAGATCAATTGAGCCAAACGCTGGAGCGCCACCGGCGCCCCCGGGAATTCGAAGAATCTGATCGGCGCTACCCGCAGCAGTGACATTAAATGCATTCGTTCCGTTGCCAAGTATAACTCCGTTTACTGTGGCTGTAGCAACTCCAGTACCGCCATTGGCAACAGGCAAGATAGAAGTACTCACATCTGCTGCTAAGTCTACCGCTGCAAAGGTTGCAGCTGCAGAACTGCCGTTGCCGTGAAGTACCGTGTGAGACGCACCCTGAGCAGTTTGGCCAACAACACCTGTATCGCTGGTATAGAGAATGCCGTATTTATTGGAGAAGCTGGCTAGAGTAAGCGCGCCGACAGTATTGTTGATAGTTACAGCACTTGTATTATTGCCGATACTGGTTGCACCTGCACCTGTGACATTGAGGTTTACCGCTCCGGTAACCGTAAGTCCACCGGTGCCAGCAATCAAGCCGGTTCCCGAATCAACACCGATAAAGGTTGCGGCGCCTGAGCGGGCAATGGTAGCAGTATCGAGTAAACCATTATTGACGACTAATGCATTGCTTGCGCCACTTGTGTTGCCGATAAGTTTTATATTCAGTCCTGTTTGATCACCGGCAGAGTTTGACAGTAAAATTGCTTCACCGGTTGCAGTTGCGCTCAAAGAGGTATCGATAAGACTGAAAACTGTACCGGATGTTTGGGTAGAAGTGATTACCTGGCTTGGTTGATTGCTGGTGATAACTGTCCCGCCTGTTGTTACTGGAAAAGTGAAGGATGTATTGTCTGTGCCGGCAAATTCAAGGGTGTTATCGACCTTGAGAGTCTTCCCGGCAGTGATATTGAGTGTGTTTGTGCCATTGGGTGTAATGGTCAACCCGTTGATTGTGCCACTCGTTGTGACATTTCCGGTTGCAGACACAGAGAATTTGGAAACCTCTGCTCCTCCTGCTACATCAGCACGCTGGAAATCAACAAAATTACCAGTAAAAAGTGCTCCCGAAGCAGGTGTTGCATTCGTGAGAAGAATTTCCGTTGGATTATTCACATCCCCGGCGCCTGTGAATCCGGAAGGATTAGCAAGATTCAGGATGGTCCCGGTATTATTTACTCCGACAGTTGCAGAAGTGACATTTCGTGTTATTGCAATATCAGATTGGGTATAGTTTGCGGTAACCGCGGAGGATTGGGTGAGATTTAACAATCCGCCAACACCGGTTTTGTTGATATAAATTGAATTGTTAGATGTATTGTCGGCTTGGGCAGAAGCAGGAGCCAGAGCAACTCCAGTGCCACCGCTGGTAAAGGTGAGACACGTCGAACACGTTATGTTTCCATTTGCATCTAAAGCTACTGGAGCTGCTGCGCTTACTGCCACTGTCCCTGCGGCATTAGGAATGGTAATTGTTTTGTTGCCAGATGCTGGGGTTGCAAATGTAAGGGAATTGGTAACCCCGCCGTTTGTTGAAGTAAGCGAGGTATTTGCCCCTTGCAGTGTAATATCCTGTGCTTGAGACCCAACAGTAAATGCCCCAGATGGAGTAAGTGTTGTGAGTGTCCCTGAAAGTACACCTGAGCCATTGATGACCAAGTTATTAATTGTGTTAGAGGAAGTTGGTGCGGTAATCGGCAGGGTAGTCGTGAATGCACCGGTTGCGTCAAAGTATGATTTGATAGCGAGTGTTGAAATTGCGATATCCAGGATATGTGGGGCACCTACTCCGGTTGTGCCATTAAGAGTAAGCGAAACAGTATTACCAGCTGTCGGAGTAACGGTATTTTGTGCAGTATTTGGTGGTGTTTGGACCAAACACGTCGGGCACGTTGCAACAGCCCAGGAAAGGGAGCCATTTGTTTGTGATTGCAACACAGAACCATTAACACTAGGTGCTGATGTTGGCAGGGTATACGTAATATTTGTACCGCCCTGTGCGCCCGCCTGCAAAATCGTGGTACCAGTATTCCCTCCACCAGCGGAGGCAAATTGCAATTGTCCGGTTGTATTTGCCGGAATGCCTATTGTTTCCAGTCCGCTCCCGGTAAATTGAAAAGCGCTCACTCCTCCTGGAGCAATGACTACGTCCCCAGTTGAGTTATTTCCTAGCGTCAGGGTTTGAGCATTCGTTGTTCCCAATACGCCTCTTCCGTTCAGGGATGTGGCATTGTCGCCCAAATTGGCAGAAAGGGAAGCAGTTGGTGTTCCTGACCCGTTATTAATAAAAGCTATTCTTGCATTCGCCTGTGTGGTACCGCCCAAAAGCAGATCATCAGAAAGAGTTGTTTGGGAAATTGCCGTGCCGTTTCTCTGCCACCAGTCAAACGTCCCGCTTGTACTGTTGGGTGTAATGCCGGCAAAGGTTGGGGTTGAGCCGGCTGCGATATCCTGAGGTGTAGAGAGAGTAATACTTCCCGCGCCATTGGTCACGATGACTTGATTGGCAGTCCCAGTGAGGGTACTTAATACCGGCGCAAAGCCTGTTGAGCCGATGATGAGCTGGCCATTTGTTGCGGCACCAACTGAAGTAAGTGCGGTGCCGTTAAAATATGTAACTGAATTGGTCGTAAAGCTATTAGCATTTGTACCTCCGCGAGTAATTGCCAACTGTGCTTCTGAGTTAAGTACTCCAGAGGCAGAATACACTGGGCCGTTTGCAGCAAGAGAAGTAAAGGTGATAGTGCCGGCGGCATTGATCTTATTGATATTGCTAATATCTCCGGTTGTCCCAGCATCAGTTATCGTAAAAAGAGGATTGCTCAAATTATCTGCAACAGTAAAGGTCCCGCCGTTATTGATGGTCGCAGTATAATTACCGGTAACTGTGAGGCCAGATCCGGTATAGGTTCCGCCTGAAAGTGTGCCCCCAGACAGAGTCCCACCGGAGATGTTTGCAGTATTGATAGTGCCTGCGGCAGTCACATTACCCGTTGCTCCGACAGAAAATTTAGAGACAGGAGCATTACCTGCAACATCAGCGCGCTGGAAGTCCACAAAGTTTCCAGTAAAAAGAGAGCCTCCGGTTGGTGTTTGGTGGACAATGCTTAGGTCTGTTGGGTTATTTGTCCCGGTTGTTGATGACAAATCCAGAAGGGAAAGGCCAGTGCCTCCGATATTGTGATTGCCGCCTGAGAAATTTCTGGTGATTGCAGCGCTTGAGCCTGTGTAGTTGGTAGTTAATCCAGCGTCCTGCTCAAGATTTAACAGAGTTCCGACACCTGATTTTGCGATATTGATTGAGGTATTGGTTGAAGCATCGATTTGGCTGGATGTAGGGGCCAGGAGAACTGAGACAGTGCTGCCATTACCGCTGACAAGACAGGTCGGGCAGGAGATGTCCCCTGCCACAGATTCGACAATAGGTCCAGTTGCGGAAACTGCGACTGTTCCGGGAGCATCCGGGAAAGTATATGTCCTCGGGGTTGTTGCCAGGGAAGTTAACGTGTTGAGCGACGAAGAATTGCCGGAAAACAGCAGATTCCCGTTATTCGCAACTTCAAATTTTGCCACACCGCTACTGGACGCATCGATGATATCACCACTATTGAGTTGATTGACAATGAGTGCTCCATTGCTACCGATTCCGCCGGATATCGAGAGGGGAGCAGGGGTATTATTTGAAGAGCCAATGTACACACCAGTGTTAAAATCGCTGGTCAGTATTGTATTGCCAAAACCATTGGGAGTAATTGTAAGATTGGTATTTGTTCCGGTTGTAATGATAGGGGATCCATTGCCAAAAGTCGTAGTTGCGCCATTTACCGTGAGATTTCCGCCGAGTGTCGTAAGGCCCCCACCCAATGTAACCGGTCCATTATTTGCAGTTTGTATGGAAAGGAGGTTATTACCAATATCCCAGAGGGATGCTCCATTAGCAGTGAGATTGAGGACTGTTCCTGCAGTATTGTTACCAACGGTAATTGTCTTTGCATTATTGCCGGTACCCAGATTCACTGATCCGGTTGTTCCGGAGTCTACTGTGATATTTCCGACGGTACCGGAAGTAAAGGAGAGATTGGTACCCGCACCCGAAGTAATTGCGCCTATTCCTGCAAATCCTAAAGTCGTGGAAGAAGTTGAGATCGTATCAAGTTGGGTAACGCCGGTTAATTGCCCGGTGGTTGAAACATTCAGACCATTTTGAGAAATGAGCTGAAACGTACCGGTTCCGTTCCCGATTGTTACATTTCCTGTTGCAGATGCCAACACAGTTCCTTGAGTTGAAGAAAGTGTTGTAAATGCGCCGGTTGCAGGAGTGATAGCGCCAACGGTTGTGCCGTTGATTGAGCCGCCGGTGATTAAGACATTACTTGCAGCGAGCACGCCATTTACTGTTGTTGTGACAGTATTTCTTCCGATTGCAAGACTTGAGGCATTGACTCCTCCTATGGTAATTGTCCCATTGCTTGAAGTCCCCGTTCCGGCATCAATCTTTACAGACCCTCCTGTTGATGTTGTTCCTGTTGCATTGGCACCGGTAAGAACCAGAGATCCGCCTACACCCGAATTCGCTGGTTGATCAATCGGCTGAATTGCTAAGTTTGACCCTGGTAAGATGGTTGTTATATCGGAAGTATTCCCGCCAAGTACCGATAGCACGCCACTTTCACTTGCAAGGATAGTATCTGCTCCATTTGATTGTATTTTTATTGCAGCATTACTTGCGGTATTCGTGTCATTAATGATTAAGGCTGGCGCTGTACCTGTATTGGTGAGCGTGAAAGATGTTGCTGCTCCGCCGCTTGCGATATTGTCATAAAGCGTAAAGTCGATATTTCGTCCAGTTGTGGTAAGGATGGTATTTCCGATGTCGTATGCAGTCTGTAGTCCGCCACCACCATTACAGTGTACAACCTGATTTCCCCCAGTAATACAAAGTGCATTACCCGTTGTGGTAGGAAGTCCACTAAAGGTCACGGTATTATTCGCTGCAAGTGTCGTGAATGCGCCGCTTGAGCGTGTCGTTGCGCCAATTGCGGTCGAGTTAATGCCTGTTGCATCTGTTGTAAAATTTCCACTGGTGAAGGTGAGATTGTTGACACCTGCATTAATGGATGAAGCAGCAAGATTGGATAATGTCAAAACACCCGAACTCGCTGTAAGATTTAAGGCACCATTAGTTTGGGTAAAACCGTTTGACGCGGTGAGTGTTGAGCCAAAGGTACCTGTTGTTCCAATGTTAAGTGCTCCACCAATTCCGACACCACCTGCCACAGTGACTGCTCCTGTTGTCGTACTGGTTGATGGAGTAGTATTGGTTGAAACAATTGTCCCGGAAGTTGTTGCATTTCCCTGATTGTCGATGGTGAATTGGTTTGTTGTGCCGATTGCCAAAGTATCGGTATTTGTTGCAGGAGAGACTATTCCGGTTGCATTATTTCTTCTGAAATACCCAATCGTACCATTGTTAGTGCCGGTTATATTGCCAGTACAGGCAAGGTCGCCTGTTGCATTGGTGATAGTGCAGCCGAAAGATCCCACCCCTCCTGCCAAATCAATATTTCCTAAAGCATTGGCCGAGAGAATCGGTTGGTTGGTTATAGCATTTGTAATAAGAAACGTTTGATTATTCGTCTCAATATTAAATTGATAATTGCTATTGTCGGTTTCTATAAAATTAATAGCAGGTGCGGCATTGGCAATGGTGATATTTCCGCCGCTTGTTGTCTGGCCGGTAAGGTATAAATTTCTGTATTGTTTGGTAGGAGAGCCCAAATCATAGGTTGCATTCACATCTGGCCCAATGCTGCCGTGGACTTCAAGCTTAAATGGATTATTGTCTGCGTCCAAGTCTGAGGGAGTTGCGCCAATGCCCACGTTATTATTGATAAGCAAATTTCCCACAGCATTTGTGGTAAGGGTTGTATCAGTCACGCCGTTTCCTGAGGAATACAATGTGATTTGTCCATTGACTCCTCCAGACCCAGTGTTATTTGTCCCGATTGCCAACGTTGCGCTGCCGGTTGCAGCGTTAAAAAATAATGTCGATCCGGCAATTGTGCCATCTCCACCGAGTGCAAAACTGTCGGCAGTATTCGTTGGGCGAATAAAGTTGCCATAGGTAAAATCGTTATCAATCGTAAATGGCGAAACGCCGGCAGAAGTGATTGATGAATCCAAGTCTTTGAGTACGCGTTGTAAATTGCTCGAACTTGAATTAACAAATTGAGGAAAAACTCCAACGAGATTTGCTCCAGACGTAACGCTGTTGGTGCCCGCAGAATTTAATCCGATTGGTCCAACTGTCAAGGTTTGGCTACTTGGGATGCTAAGTCCTCCGGCAACCGAGACATTCAAACCAGTAGAGGTAATCAGCAAAGATCCTGTTGCATTTCCTATGGTTGTTCCGCTGCCTGCTCCAGATGAGAGGGTTGTATTTCCAGGAGTAGTCAGATTACCTGCGACATTAAAATTACCTGCAACACCGACAACAGATGTTAAGGTCGATGCAAGGGTAAAATTAACTTGTGCAACCGGGTTTACATTCAGCGCAAAGTCTCCACCTGAAAAATTTAATGTATTTGTTGGTGACGAAACGACTACGTTATCTTCTTTCACAACGCCAACGGCAAAAGAGCCAATGCTATTCCACTGAGGAATTCCCGCACCGCCAACAGTCAAAAATTGCCCGGTTACCCCAATGGGCAGCGCAGCAAGTGTATTGGGAGCAGATCCGTAGAGCATGTCTCCAACTGCGTAGGTTACAAGTCCGGTGCCACCAACTGTTGGAGCAATAACGCCGCTTTTAATTGCCTCACCGGCGATCTGGCCATCAGAGCTAATGGTGAGATTATTTGCGACATCTGCATCAGTGATACAGGAAGAACACGCACCCCGTGCAGCAACGCTGGTGAGAGTGGAGATATCGCTAATGGTTAAGCCGTTGATTGAAATATCTGTGCCTGGAGTAAGGGTTACGTCTCCACTTTGTCCTTGCACTGAGGCGACTGTTCCTGAAAAATCAGCAGAGATGGTTGGATTCTGTTTGTTTCCGCTAATTGCAATGTGACTGCCGGCTTTGACTCCGTAAAGAATATTTGGAGCAGTAAGATTTCCCTTAAATACACCTTCTCCTCCAACTTGCAGATTTTTATTAAGCGTAACATTTTCTTTTAACAAAACGGGAAGTGCAAAGACAATATTACCAGAAAGCTTAAGCTTGCTTGTTTGTGCGCCTAGGACTGCAGCAGTATTTTTCCCTGGAGTAGCGTATTCTGTTTGGTATTTTTCAATAAGATATGCAATTCTGGATTGTTGTGTAAATACGGCTATTGCAACCACAATAAAAATTGCAGTAAGCGCACCCATGACTTTTTTAGAAGGAGGTTTTGGTGAAAATGTGAAAGATTCTTTTACTTGTGATTTTAGATAATCCTTCACAAAATCATCGGTATAAAATTCACCTCCAATCCAATGAAAAAATCTCTGAGAGAGAGACCGTGGTGCTTGCCCTCGCCCAAGCTGCACCACTGGTACCTCTGGTGTTTCAAATGTTTGAGGAATTTGTGAGCTGAATTGTACGAATTGGTCAAGCTGCGTCTGTGTGTATCCAACCGTACCTTCTGGGGTAACAAGAGGCTTGAGAATATTATGCTCATTCCAGGATAAAAGCGTCGCAACAGAAACCGCTAATTTTTGAGCAGCTTCTTGTATTGTAAATATTTTTTGAGGATTGCTTGGGCGAGCTGAATCCATGGTATAAAGTTATTATTAATCAGAGTATAGAAGTCGTTGAATGGTTGAGGTACAAAAAGACCCAAGAAGACCTGTGTAGACCTGAGGCTAATTGAGCTTTAGGAAATTTGGAGTAAATCGCTGGTAATTTGAGGAAGCGTAAGATTCATCGCAGCGACATCTTCCAGAGTAATATACTTGCGAAACATGACTCTGTTTTTGGATGTGCGAGGGAAAAAGAGCTCCCGCTTTATTCCGACAAAACCAAGTCTGGTGACGAGTCTACTTAAGGGGGTTGTTAGTGTAATTTTTTCATCCCTCGAGCTATCATACTCCAACTCTTTCGCATGTGGCTGAGAAAGCGTCATAAGCCTTTCAATAAAACGATCTGAATCACTGTATAATTCCGGTTTGCTTATCTTGTACGTGTTGCCTTGGAAATAAACCACGACAGTACCATCCATTTTTTGGTCAACTTCAAAAATCTTTTGCATGCCAATGGGAGCATGATGGAGTACAGGAACGACAGATGCTTTGTATGGTCTTGCTTTCAAAACAACCATGCTTCCTGCTAACGCAATCATAGTGAGCAGGATAAACTGATTTCGTAAATCTACGGGGATGGGAAGTGAAGTACTTAGTCCTCCTGTGCTTTCCCCAAGAACCATGGCTATTGTATCTGTCTTATTTGCTTCTCCCTTAATATTCCCGTTCTCATCCAGCGCTGAATTTGCTCCATCGACTTTTTTTGCAGTGCTGGTAGTTTCACTTGCAAATGTTGAGACATCATGGATGGTTTTGGCAATATCAGGTTGGACATTTCCTGTCAATTGTCCTTTGGGTGAATGTATCAGCCCCACGGCCGAGGTAGTTGAAATTCGGTTTTTTTGACTGACAGAAAGAGGGTATTTGTTGATAAAAACACTTGCGTTTTGGCTATTAAGATTTTTACTTTGCAGTATCTCGCCTTGTAGTTGTACGACAAGACTTATGGGTTTGGTAAATTGTAATGTGCTTGTTTGTTTGCCCAAGACGCCCGATTGGTTTTGAGTTTGTTTTTGGACTTGTCCCGAGTATTGACTCAAGAGGGATTGGATTTTTTCTTGTTCTACAACAGCAATAATGATACATAAAACAAAGATAACGAGAAAAGAGGCAGCAAGTCTGTGTGAGTGTGTTTTTGGCTTGTCTGAGGGTCCTTGAACACTAAGATCAGGCAGAATCGGTTCGGCGTACATTGCTTGAGGTGCGAGTTTGTCCTCTTGCGTGAGGGGAGACGGCATTTGATTTTCCTGAAATGATTGTTGAATTGCCAGAAATTGATCGATTTGCTCTCGTGTATATCCAATTTCACCGGTTTGTGTAATTGTTGGTTTGAGAATATGGTATTCATTCCATTTCAAAAGTGTAGAGACAGAAACCGCTAATTTTTGAGCAGTCTCTTGTAATGTCATAAGTTGTAGAGTGGTGTTTGGGCCAGTTGGATCCATTTTTTGTTCAAATAAAAATAAGTGAAATGACTGAAAAAAATCAGCCTTATTTAACTGTAAATCCTTTTTATAGTAGTAGTCAAGATGCAAATGAGTAACACTTATAGTGCATAGAATTTATTAGAATAATACATGAAGAAATTGAATATTCTGGATATATTTAATATTCAATTCAAAACCATAGCTATTTATCTAGTAGGTACCTTATCATTCTGAGCGACTACCTGCTGGCAGGTAGTAAGTGAAGAATCTATGTAACAGGTTGGGAAATTATTTTTTGGCAGACGCAGGTGTTTCTGCATTTTCTTCATCCAATGCAAGCGCTTCGATTCCCAAGAAAATATGCGCTGAGTCTTGCTTAACCTTCATGACTGCTTGCTCTACTTTTATCTCTTTTACCAATTTCTGGTTGTGATAAACGGTAATTTCTTTCGTAATAATGGAAATAAAGTTAGCATGCATTGGAAAGACATCAAAACGTCCAACTTCATTAAAAGAGCTTATTCTTTCCGCTTCTCCTTCAAAAACAATATTTTGTGTATCTCTTATTTTTACTTTCAGTACTGGTTTTTGCGACATAATTGTATACAATTAATACTACTCTGAATGTGCTTGTGCTGTTGGTGTTGGGGTGTCTGTTGGGGTGGCTGTATCTTCCTGTTTGGGCTGGGAAGACTCGGACTGGGTTGGGGGTTGTTGGGACGAAGCAGATGCTGAAGGAGCTTGTGTTGTACTTGCATCAGCAGATTGCGTAGTTGTTTTATCCGCAGTTATAGCCCCAACTGTTTCTTTCGATGTTAATTTATCCTCAACATCTTTTAGTGCTCCAATAAACAAAAGATCTTCTGGTTGGAGTGAATCAGCCTTGCCAGTGAGTATTGCATTCACGTCTGCAACAGTATCCTTTAAAGGTACGTATACTCCTTTTTTTTCTGTTTGAGCTTCGACGACAGTGAAATTTTGTGACATAAAATTTTTAAGCATTTTTGACCGTTTATATACTGTTTGGTCTTCACTTGATAATTCAGACTCTCCAATAAGTGAGACAATTCTTTCAAGAGCTGTCGCGCGCTTAAGAAGTGTTTGCGCGTCCAGAGCTATTTGATAATGCTCAGGACCTACAGTATCCGGATTGAGTGCTGAAGAATTAGAAGAAAGAATATCGATTGCCGGAAATCTTCCTTCTTGGTATACCGCACGAGAAAGAATAATCCCTGAGTCAAGATACGGGAAAATTGCTTGGACTCCACTATCAGTCAAATCGTCGGCTGGTACATAAATTGCTTCGAATGTGGTAATAGAATTTTTTTGTGTAGAAACAAGCCTTTCATGAAACGATGCCATCTCAGAAGTAAGCGTTGCCTGGTATCCTCCTTCTGAAGGGATGGAATTCATAAGGGTTGCGAGTTCGTATCCGCTTTGTGCAAAACGGAAAATATTATCAATAAAAAAGAGTACATCTTTTCCCATGACATCTCGATAGTACTCAGCCAAGGTAACTCCGGTAAATGCTGTTCGAAATCTAAGCGCTGGATTTTCTCCCATACTTCCGTAAATAAGACTGACTCCTTGCATAACCTTACTTTCCTTAAGCGTTGTAAAAAGCTCTTCTCCCTCGCGGGTTCTTTCTCCAACACCGGTAAAAACCGACACATTTTTTTCGGGATTTAAAATGACAAGATTATGAATAATTTCTGAAATAATAACTGTTTTGCCAACACCAGCGCCTCCAAAAAGCCCTACCTTACCTCCTTTAACAATAGGAGTAAAAAAGTCTACGACCTTGATGCCGGTTTCCAACACTTCTTTTGGGATGGTAACATTTGCAAAGCTTACATCCTTGGCGATAATAGGACGTTCTTCTTTCGTTGCAATTTCCCCCAATCCATCCTGAGGTTGTCCCAGCGTATCTATGACACGACCTAATAACTCTTTCCCAACAGGGATTTTAATAGGTTGCTCTGTATTTGCCACAAGAGATCCATGATGGAGTTTGATAGTTGCAGTTAGCGCCAGACAGTAAAAGCTCGTAGGAGATGCCGAAGTATAGACCTCCATCTTTACTGCAGGGTCTTCCTTAAAGACCAAGACATCATAGATTCGGGGTTTTCCCTCTAGAAATTCCACCTCAATAATTTGCCCTTTAATACTAATAACTTTTCCAAATAACATAATTTTCCTATTCCCACAAAACGGCGCCAGAAATTGTTTCGAGTTGTTTTTTATTTTGCAGAAGATGCTTAAGGCGGTTTTTCACCATATTTAATTTTTTTGACTCTTCTTCGATATGGACCAACGCTTCCTCCATGGCATTGACACGAGAGGCGTGTCTTGCTAATTGATTTTCCAAAAGCGTTTGGCTAAAAAGATTTGCCATAATTTGTGTTTCAAAGAAGTGGAAAATTTTTTCCAGAGTTGGCTCAAAAATAAATCTATCCTCTCTTGGAGTAGGATTTATCACTTCTGTTTCAAAAATGTCCTCGCCAGTAATACTTGTTGCAATAGGGCTTTGCTTAACCACATTGCCGAATTTTCCATAATAGATATAGACTTTTTCATAGAGGAGAAATGTTTGCATTAAATTTTTAATATGGTTGATATCAACATTGGTATCCGGTACTTCAAAATACTGAAATTTCCTGCTTTTTCCGGTCAGTGACCCTTCAAACATTTCCCGTCCTGCGTTGCCAATCACAACAATGTCTGCAGCGATGGAATCTGGTTTGGCTAAATCCTGCATAAATAATTTAAATGTTTTCTGAGTTACCGATCCATATAGTCTGCCATTAGACGAGAGATAGACAAGAAGGGTTTTGCCATTTTTTTGCAGCGCAGGGAGCAATGTTTTTTCTCCTCGTTTTATTCTCGCTATTAAATCTTTTACCTCTCTTTCATAGGACGATTTTAAGTCGACAAATATATCGGAAATGTCAGATAAAAAATCACGGGTTTTTAGCACGGAATCTTTTATGTTTTGCATGCGAATAACCGCAATTTCCTCATAGCTTTGGGCGAGGTCTTTTAAGCTATTTAATGCTTCTAAATCTTCTAAAACAAGTTTTCTTTGTGCCATAGGTAATTAATTTGAACTTTAAATTTATTTATCTTGCAAGTGCCATGAGACTTTCTTTACTTTGCATAACTTTTTCATTAAAACTATCGACATCTTTCATGGCAACAAGGTCATAGAGCATTTTCTGTTTTCCGCGGTCATAGGATGCGGCGATAAGACCATTTTTTACTTTCTCAAGCATTTCTTTGTCTTGGATAATGTCTTGCAAAATCAGCGAGAGAATAATAAGTTGGACTGAGGACGGAATGGTTACTTGGTAGGGTTGGTTAAAAAATTTATAGATGAGATCTCCCAAGCGCAGTTTTTTCTTCACGTCTTCTGTTAATTCTTGGCCAAAATGAGAAAGACTTTGCAGCTTTGTATATTGAGCCAAAAAAGCAGTTAAATTTTTATTCATTTCTCGGGCAAGTTTGTCCAGTGTCTGTCTGCCAACGCGGGTAACAGATAAAGGAATATTTACAGCAGGACGCAGTCCCTGGTAATAAATATTACTATCCAGATAAATGTGTCCATCGGTAATACCCATCACATTGGTAGATATGTATCCGGTAAAATCTCCTTCAACAATTTCCACAACAGGCAAACATGTAATTGATACCTCACCAACTTTTGGGTGCTTAAAATTTCCAGCTCTCTCTAACAGTTTTGAGTGGGTATAAAAAATATCACCTGGGTAGGAATCACGTCCTGGAAATCTTCTTGCCAAAAGTGAAAGCTCACGATAGAATTTTGCATGGGTTGATAAGTCGTCCAAAATCAAAAGCGTATGGATTCCCTGGTCTCTAAAATATTCAGCAATTGCCATTGCTGCATAAGGTGTTTGATAAATTAAGCTTGGGGAATCATACGAACTGCTCGCAACAATAATAATATTTCCCATAATTTTTTCCTGGATAAAAAATTCTTGTAATTTTTTAATATCACTTTTTCTCTTGGCAATGGCAGCATAAATACCAACAACACCTTCAAATGCCTGTTTTTTCATAGCAGTCATTAAAAGGGATGTTTTCCCTGTTTTTCTATCTCCAATGACCAACTCCCGTTGCCCTCGCCCTAAAGGTAAGAGTAAATCAACGAGTGAAACACCGGTCACAAAATGAGAGGTAATTTTTTGTCTTCCTGCAATACCAATTGGCTTTGCATCTAAATCACGAATTTCTTTTGGTTTGGTAAATGGGACACTCGGATCCAGTGGCTCTCCCAGAGGGTCGATGGTTTGTCCTAAGAGTTCGTGGCCAACTGGGATAGAAAGGAGTTGGTCTGTCCGTGCTACTTTTGTGCCAACTTTGATCGGGACATGAGAAAAAACTCTTGCCTCTATTTTCCCACGAGTTATGGCAAATACTTCACCTTTTTCTCCGCCTTCAAACACGATAACCTCATGCGTTTTGACCATTGGAAGCCCCTCAATAAAAACAATTGGGTGGCTTACAGAATACACAACTCCATATTCTCCAGTTTTTTGTAATAGTTGGTTAAAAGTATCCATATATGAATTTGATTGTTATCTTCCAAAACTAATGAATTCTGTATTCTGGCCATCCTCTGTTGCAGCCTGGCTTGGTGAAGCAAATCCTTGAGTCTGATGCTGTAGATAATTTTTCAGGATTTGGTCAAATGCAGTTTTGATAGAATAATCTTTAAATTTTCCATTATAGGTAATGTGTATTCCAGCAATGATACCGGGGTCGACAACAAATTCTAGTAAGACTTGTTGATGGATATTCATAAGAAACCACTGGGCAATTGCTTTGAGCGAGAGATCGGTAGGCTCAAAGGCCAAAGTTAAAGACATGACTGCAAGAGAAGAAATTTTTTCTTGAATTTTTTTAAGAAATTCCTGAAGCATCGGAGTCGAGCCAACGTCTACATTATTTTCTCGCAAAAGCCTAATAAAAATATCTTTTTTTTGAATTCCAAATTGCTGTGTCAAAGATTTTTCTATAGAAAAATCTGTATGATATATATCCTCCAAGACTGTTGTGACCCGAGAGGAGAAATCTATTGCCTGAGATTTTGTTTTAAAAAAATCTGTTAAATCAAGTTCGTCCATCTCACCCAAACATCCCTTCCTTTTTTGCTTTTTCTAAAGATTTCATAACTAAGTCTTGGTGGTCTGTCAGAGAAATTGATTTATTAAGAATGTCTTGAGATGCCTGTTGAATAATTCGGACGACCATCTCGTCAGCTTGCTTAATTCGTGCTTGCTTGTATGCTTCTATTTCTTTTTCAAGATTGGGAAGTAATGTTGTATGGAATTGCGAAATTTGTTTTTGTAAATCCTCCTCGAGCGTTCGTGCAACGTGTTGAAATTCATTCAAGGATTGTGCAGTAAGTTGCTTCAAAGACCCGGAGTAATTACTCGTAAAATCTGATGCAATAGTATTTGCTTCTTTTTTAATCTCAACAAGCATTTCCGCAAGCGCGTGGGTTATGGCTTCCTTAGAGGTAGACGAGGAATACTGGGCACCGGTAATAATTTGGTCTGCCTCAAAGGTTGCATCTTCAAGAATTTTTCTCTCCTTGGTGAGCGCATCATTAACAATTTGATGGTAGTTGGTATCGATTTGGCCTTCTTTTTTTTCAAGCTTTTTCTCTTTAGTGTAAAGGGTCACCAAGTAATATCCGACAAAGATAAAAATTATCAAATCGGCAGCAAGGGAGATTATTTGAAACGTTTCAACGGGCAGCATGTATCTATTGTATACTACTCTGCCTTGAATTTGCACTAGTCTCTGCGTGTATGAATACGCAACGTGATTATGTGTTTACAATCGAAGTATAAGAAATGCAACGGTGAGTCCTGCCAAAACAATTGCAATGACGATTCCCACATTAAAAATAATACCAAGACTAATAATTTTGCCAGCTGCTGGATTGCGTCCAAGCGCTTCGACTCCTTTGGCTGCCGTACGCCCAAAGCTTACAAATCCCAAGACAAAAGATCCCATCACGACAATTGCTGCGACAATATATTTAAAAAGCGCTGTTGGTGAATCTTTAGTTGGTAAGAGTGCGAGTTTTAAAATATCAGATAACGATCCTAAAATTGTCGGTTTGGAATTAAAGTAGTGCAAATTAAGACCGACGACTATCTTATCAATTGCTTTTGGATTTGGATTGCTATAATCTTCCAGGGCATTCCCCAAAACATACCCTGCATTGGTTGCTTTGACTGCTACCCCGGGAATTGTAGAGGTGGTAAGCAAATCTCCTTTTTTAATATTCCCATTTTTTGATGATACCAATATATATACAGTCCCATCTGAAATAACAGGTACGCTATTTGGTAGGTTATTTGTATTTACAATAATACCGGCGTCTCGGGAGACAACCCCTAAGACTTGGGGGTCGTAGGCAAGCGTTGAAAGGACTGCGCCTTGTTGGGACGAAGACATAATGCTGCCATCCTTGATATTTTTTTGTTTGGTTTCAACCAATCGGGCGACACCCAAGGTTGCTGCTCCTTGAACACTGCCTGACGTTTGGGCAAAAGTCAAAGTGGGTACTACTATATATATGATGGTACACGTCAGAAAAAAAATAGATACGATTTTGCGAGCAAACATAGTATAACTATAGTGAAATTTGCGAAGAGTTTCCAGTGGTCTAATTTCCAAGAAGAATATCAAGTAATGTCTTAACCGGCATGGTTGCCACACCAACAACAAAATCCGCTCCGCCATAATATAAATAGATGACGTCTTGTATCACTACGCTGCCGCAGGGAAAGACAACATTTGGCACAACTCCTTTAATTTCATAGAGTTTTTCAGGTTCCAAAAGTGGTTCGTCTGTTCGGGCAAGTATTTTTCGTGGGTCATCAAAATCCAAAAGCATTGCCCCAACTTTATACATAAAACCAGGGTCAGACACTCCATGATAGAGCAATATCCATCCGCGTTCTGTTTCTATTGGAGGAGCAGAAATACCAATTTTTATATTATCCCATTTATTTTTTCGCGCTTGAGCAATAATTCCTCCGGTAAGATATTTTTTCTCAGGAAAATCCAAATCCCGCAATCTATCCAGCCAAAGCGCATCTCCTAGTCTATGGAAAGCAACATACCCGTCTCCATTTACTTTTTTGACAATACAGGCATCTTTATCATCAATTCCTGGTGGAGATATGAGTTTTGGTTTGTCCCAATTCCACTTTTTTTGTAGAAAATCCGACAGGGCGATCGAGCTTAATGCAACACGTGGCGGATTTGTTCCGTCAAAGGCAGTGTAGGTAAGATACAGTCGGTCATCGATTTTTGTAAGTCTTGGATCTTCGCATCCTGAATTACCATTTGGATGCGTTTTCATTTCAAAACTTTCCCGCGGGACATAAATTGGGTAATTCAAATTTTCATCGATATGAAATCCATCGCGACTGGATGCATAACCAAAAGTAGATGTGCCATCAGCTGCTTGTGCACGGTAGACAATATGTACTTTTCCATCTTCATACACAGCAGCGGGGTTAAAAGTCCCTTGTTTTTGCCAATCCAATTCTACAGCCGGGACAATAATAGGGTTTCCCTCAAATCGTGCAAATTTTCTGGAATCTACGGATTCTGTTGTAAGCGTACCTTCTATTGGTTTTACCTGGTCAAGAAGCGAATCTAAATGACAGCTTGCAACTGCTTCGACGGTATCAGCTGCGCCATAATAGACAAAAAGTCTTCCGTCTGTGACAACGGCACCGGATGGAAAAATAACATTGGGGACATTGCCTTCAAGCTCATATTTTTCCTCGGGGGTCAAAATAGGAAGTTGTGTCCGGCCTAAAATTTTTCGAGGATCCTTCAAATCAAGCAAAACAGCTTCTATTCCAAATATTTTGTCGTTGGACATATAATTTTTAATATATGAATAAATCACAAGCCATCCATGTTCTGTCCGAAGCGGCGGCGCTCCAAGTTCGACTTGGTCACGAATGTCTCGAAGTAACGCGATAATGTGACTGTTTGCATTATCATTCCATTCTTGCCAAAATGCAGGAGACCACATATCTTCTTCATGGTCAAATACCGCAAGGGCAATCTTTGCGGGTGGCAAATCAGTATTAATAGTAAGCAGCGCAGCAAATTTCCCATCGATTTTTTCTGGAAAAAGAGCCATTGCTTTGGAATTAAATGTGGTAACAGGATGTTTTTCAAATGTTTGAAAATCTTTTGTTACAGCCAATGCAAGCTTAATTCCGTATGCTGAGAAAGGGTAGACAGAAAGTGCAGTATAAAAAATATAATATTTTCCGTCCATGTAGGTAATTCTTGGGTCTTCGCATCCATAGATTTCCCAATCCTCAGTGGGTGCAATAATTTGTCTGTGTTCTGAAAAGTGGATGCCATCCGTACTTTGCGCGTAGCCAATAGATGAAACTTGCATTTGTATGCCATTGTGTTGTGTTAAAGAAGAGAATGCCCGATACACCATATGATAGACACCGTCCACATGGACAACGCATCCATTAAATGTGCCGTCATGTTCCCACTGAAACTGCGGGTTTGGAGTAAGTATTGGATTTTCTTGGACTCGTGTCAGTGTAGCCATAGCGATAAATTAAAAGTGAAAAATGAAAAGTTAGTTTGCACCTATAGTTAGTTGAATATTGGGCTTGTAACCTTTCTGAGTTTTGGCTCACGGGTTCGTTTCATTTCCGAGAGAAATACATCGAGCTGTGCAGTTGCAGCGCAGACAACCGTATCAGCGCCACCATAATAAATATTTAGTGTGTTATCCATAATCACAGCGCCACAAGGATACACGACTCCTGCTTTAAATCCGTCATTTTCATATGATTCATTTGGCTCGATAATAGGAGAGTGTGTGCGGTACAAAACTTTTGACGGGTTATTCCTATCAAGCATCATTGCACCAATTTTATAACGACTGGAATCTTGGTGTCCAACAGATTGATAAATAAGAAGCCAGCCATCCTTTGTTTCCATGGGTGGTGCACCTGCGCCAACTTTTTTACTGTCCCAAAAATTTTTACGAGGAGGAATAAAAGCATGTCCGGTAAGATACTGATTAAATTCTAAATCATCAAGAAAATCAACAAGAATATTTGGATATACCCTATGAAGTACTACATATTTTCCATTGACTTTTTTTGGAAAAATAACAGCGCTTTTATTTACCATACCTGGAGCAGACATAAGTTTTGGTTTTTCCCATTTATCCCAACGCTTTTTTCGAAAATCGTCCATATGGATGCTCGAGAGTGCAGATCGTGGAGGATTTGCGCCGTCAAAGGCAACATAGGTAAGATAAAGCCTATCATCCACCTGAGTAATTCGTGGGTCTTCAATCCCGCCATATCCACCGCCGGATGCAAAATGGTCTGCAAACGTTGCATACATATTGCCTCCAGGTGTCTCAAATGGCTCACGGGGAATATAAATTGGCTCGTCAAATCGTTCGTCAATAGTCAAGCCGTCGGTACTTGTCGCGTATCCCAAAACAGATAAGTCCTTGTCTCCAAGCGCTCGATAAATAAAATGTACTTTTCCGTCTGCAAGGACTGCAGCGCTATTAAATGTTGCTCGGGATTCCCATGGATGGCTTGGGATAGGAGCAATAATTGGATTTTTTCTAAATTTATTAATAAATGCGGAAAATGGTTTCTTTTTCAAATCTGTATTGACCGTTGGTATTTCGCACGAGACAGCGTATAGGCTACTTTCTCCAATAAGCCAATAAAGGACAAGCTCAGATCCAATAATTGCAGACCCAAGAGGATGAATATTTCCGCTTAATTCTTCCGGCTGTTCCCACAATGGTTCCTCAGATCTCCAAAGAAGTTTTAAAGGATTTGCACGGTCAAAAAGTGCCGCGCCTGCAAAATACTGTGTCTTATCTCCTGTATGTTTTTTTGCAAAATACGTAAGGAGAATGTGTCCATCCATCAGATGTGCATTTCCGACTTCAAGTCCGGCACTATCAAAAGAGTCTTGTCGCGGACCAAGAATGATTTTCGCATCTGGTTGCCATGTATGAAGATCTTTTGAAAAGGCTACCTTGATATCTCCTTGCCCAAAATACATGACATACTCTTCTTTGTATTGGTAATTTGGTACGATAGCTGCTGTTTCTTTAATAGAATCTACCTGTCCCATTTTTTGCCAAAGGACAAGATTGGTTGAAACGGCATCTAGCAAATGGGAATCTTTTTCCCCGTCTGGTTTGTAGGTGAGAAAATATTCGCGGTCTTGTTTGGCAATGCGAAAACTTTTCCAGTCATAACTTTGCTCTTCATGTTGTAATAAATCCATGGCAAAAACATATTTGCATTTGTCTGCAAATTCAAATCCGTTATGGCTACTAACGACCTTAAAGAAATTTTGACCACCTTCGGTTTGAAGAAAATAGAGAAGAACTTCTTTATCTTTTTGTGCAAGTCCGACAAATTTAATCATGTGTCTTTACAACCAACAATCTGGGGAAAATATCCCCTAATTTAACTCAACACTATTTCGTTTTTTTTGTCAATGATTGAAGCGGAAAAAATGAAAGAAATATTGGGAGAAAAATGGCTATAAGATATAAATTAATGTAACGGAGTTATTTTATCACGAAGGGTACGACGTAAACTTGCCCAATGGTCGTGAAGGTCATCAAGGTCTTTTCCAGACAAGGACATTGCCTCTATTCGGTAACCCATCATTTCTTATGTGACTCTTTGCTCTTCGTCATTGATTATCTTTAATACCAGTTCTTCAATATCCATCCCATGCAGATGGGCTAGCTCTACTGTTTGCAATAAGATATCTCCAATAGCATTTTCCAGCTTTTCTTTACTAAATTTGTCTTTTCGTTTTTCTTCACTGACATATTCATGCGCTAACTCACCGATTTCTTCCACAAGATGAATAAAATTAGAATGAGTATTTGGTATAACATTTCTTTTTCTATCCCACTTGTCTGCAAATTCTACTATTTTCCTTTGAAATTCTTTTACTTCCATCTTATTGATAAGTATAGCAGCATTTTATGCACTACGCCTTAGAGTTTTGAAATGGGTTCTATACACTATAATTATTCCTCTTCCTGGAATAGGAGGTAATAGTTGTATGGGGTCATTTTCATGAAAGGGAGTGATTTTATCATAATACTTCATTCGTAAATCTCTCCAGTGCTTGTGCAAAGCGGTAATATCCTGTATCCCTGTCAAATCCATGAGCGTCTGGTCTATGCCACTTATTTCCGTTTGACCACTTTTCAAATCTTTTCGCGAGACAAGCGGGGCAAATTCTCGCTTTCTCCCTATTGCATGCAAGAGTCTATATTGTTTTTCCTCGACTTGCGCTAGTTGGTTATAATTGGTTGCAGCAAGTTCGCTTGCAATAGCGTGTGTTTCCTCAAGCCACAATTTTCCCCAGAGCTCGTTTGTTTCTTGTTCGGACAGTTGAAGGTTTTCTTTTATCACGTTTCGAAGGTGGTAAATATATTCATGATATCCATTCAAAAAGACACCAGTATATGCTGCTTGATTTGCGATATCTATAACATTATGTAAAGCGCGTAGACGTTTCTCTTTGCTGCCAAAGTCATCTGTTGTTCGTTCTGCGAGCGGTGATGCAAAATGTGCCAACTCATGAACAGCGACCCCAACTTGTCCAATTGCTGGAATTTTACCCAAGTCTTTATAAAAAGTAAGTCTTCCATCGTGTTCTCCTCCAGTTTCAGCAGAACCAAGTACATCATGATTGTTGTAGGTATTTGGTACATACGCAAGTGATGTTACATGTGTAAGTGGCATACCTGTTTCGATAAGAAGCTTTTGAGCAAATTGTCCTTTATTTTCAGGAAATGGATGCTCTTTATCTACAGGAATAAAATATGATTGGTCAAATCCTTGTTCTCTTCCAGGAAAGGCTTGAGTAATCCTCGTTGGTGCTGATAGTAGCTCTACTGCCATAACGCCTTTATTTTAGCAATTTATCTTCATCTGTCAAGTCAAATTATTGCAACTACTCAGTTTTTCTCAATGGATTCGTCATTGCGAGCGCCCGCTTCGCCGGAGCTCCAGCGAGGCGAGCCCGCTTCGCAGCGCCTAGCGTCGACTCTGGCGCGAGGCGAGTAGCGAAGCAATCTCTCTAGATCGCCACAGCTATTTAATAGCTTCGCGATGACAGCCTGCTGGAAAGAACTGAGTACTAACAAAATGTTTCTTTAGGTTAAGAATTTTGCTATAATTTCCCGACGATGACTGTACGAATAGGGAATGAAGTGCTCACAGGTGGGCAAGTAAGAGAATCCGTTAAAGTTTTTAATGAAGAAGACAGGATGTGGACACAACAAATTGTTACATCTTTTGTTGAAAGATTTGATGATATTGGAGTATCAGGGATGATAGAGACGATACGATTTATTCGCCTTGGTCCTAAATGGGGCTCGGTTTTTATACCAGTAGAAAGAAGTAATCAGCGTGTAGCACCGGGGAGGACGATTAGAGACACTTTATTAGGGGATATTCAAGGTCTGCGAAGGCCATACTACCCAAAAAAATAGCACATGGAAATTCCTGCGCCACAAATAATTCGATCTCGTCGGTCTTCAATATCTCTGCACATTACCAGAGAAGGAGAACTCATTGTCAAAGCACCGCATCTTATGCCAAAATTTTTTATCGAACAATTTATCAATTCCAAAAAAGACTGGATAGATAAAACTTTTGCAAAAATACAGCAAAGACAGCCATCTCAAAAAACATATCATGTAGGTGAAGAATTTTTATTTCTTGGCAAATCATATGCATTGCAATTTTATAATGGTATAACAATTCTTATGAAAGAGGAGAAATTATTTTTTCCAAAAGCACTGGAATTTCGAATTCAAAAAGAATTAACGAATTGGTATATGCGCCAAGCAAAAGAAATTATTACTACACGAGTTGCATATCATGCAAAGCAAATGAAAGCAGAATATAAAAGCCTCTTATTCTCAGACACAAAATCAAAATGGGGAACATGTTTTCCAGATAATGCTTTACAATTTAACTGGCGACTTATTATGGCACCCCTTATGGTAATAGATTATGTTGTTATTCACGAACTAACCCATACCACAGAAAAACATCATCAAGACAGTTTTTGGCGACGAGTCAGACTCTTTACGCCTGCATACAAACAGCACAGAAAATGGCTTGAGCAACATGCACACCTCCTGAGTGTTTAATTTTATTAATTTTGTGGATTTCCACAAACACTGCTGTTTGAAGGTCCTGTTTCAGAGCCAAGTGATACACCTGCTGCTTTATCGGCTAAAACAAATCCATGTACTTCAGATCCTTGTTGACCAACATTCGCCGTACCTGAAAATGCGCCAAATGCTCCAGAAGCAGCGCCAGTACCACATTGAGCACCCACGTCTCCAGCCTGTTCCCAACCTGGTTGAGAACCATATCCTGTTCCAGTTGCAAAAGCAGGAATTGCCAACGACCCCAACATAAAAGCTGTTGTTGTTGCTCCAAATGCTATTTTTTTAATATTCATATTTTCACCTCCCTTGGCCTCGTCGAAGTTTTAAACAACCGCGTGCCGCTTAAGCTTTAGCGGTGGCGCAAGGCGGGTCTCGTCCTTCTTCCCGACCAAACGGTCGGGAGTTCTTTTAAAATTTAAGCGTATAGCTTATGGATTTGCAGGCGGATTTTTACCACCTGTTGCAACGAAAGATACACAATCCCCTTGGTTTTTAAATACACCAAAAGATTGCCATCCACCCTTTTTACACTGATCCTTATTTGTTGGTAGTTGCACTACCGTTGGTGTTGGTGTCAATGTTGGTGTCGGTGTAGCTACTTCGTTAACAGTAACGTTATCCAGAGCGGGTCCAAATGGCGTATCTGTCGTACTGGTAAAGGTTAAGGTTGTGCTCGCGCCAGTTGCAGTGAAATTAAACGTATTTGGTGTCCAGCCCATATTGGTTTTGTCATGGCCAGTCGTGTCAAAGGTAAATGGAATTGGTCCGCCACCAACGTCCGCATTCATTGTTTTGATGTTTGGTGATCCATCAGGATTACCTGCCATATCAAATGTAACTGTATAGGTATGGCCTAGTACGGTTGAGAACGATTGAGAGATAGACCCTGGTCCATTACCACTCATGTCGATACTGCGTACACCATCAGATGCTTGCCAATATGTACCGATATAATCAACGGTTCCTGAATTAATAGTCCAACCAGTAATATTGAGATCTCCTGGAATTAGGGTAGTAAATGATCCTGGATCAGTACCATTCTCAAAGCTGCCATTGCTCACAAGAGATACAGCAAATGCTGAGATTGCAAAAACTCCAAAAAGGAGTCCTCCTACTGCGCTTCCTACTAAAATTTTTTTAATATTCATTTTTTCACCTCCTCTCACTTAGCATTCTATGTCTAAGAATTTTGGGTATTAGATTTTTTTTGCGTAATCAACCATACCAGTAATATCAAGAACTACTGCAGGTTCGTCTCCTACGGTCCATGCATCATGTCCTGGTGGCACTACGCCTATATCTCCTGGGCCATACTCATTTTCTGTCCCATCAGCCATTATTACATGCAATCTTCCGGATAGGTGGTAGTTAGTATGTGGAGCTTGACAACTTTCTGTTTTCACAATTGGCTTCACGCTTTCTGACCATTTCCAGCCAGGTTCAAACGTTGCCAGACCAAAAGTAACTCCTTCAAATTTTACCAACTTCAGATTGCCTTTTGGGAAATTGCGTGTTTCCTCGGGTGTGTTAATACTTTTCTTCTGCATTTTTACCATATTTCTCACCCCCTCTCTTTTCTTTCTCATCCTCTAAAATCATATCAAATAGGGCGTACATTGGAAGTAGCGTGGTGTAAGAAACATGTAATAAAAGGAATTTTCTCTAAAATTGCACATTTTACCATTTTCCTAGTTGCAAAAAAATGTGAAATATTTTATTCTGAAAGAGGTTTGGTAAAAAAGAGCCTCGACTATTTTCCTCGTCAAGACTCTCTTCAAGAGAAGTGTGGTATTTTCGGCGCCTATGGACAAGGATTTGAAGCTGCACGTCTTGCCTATTATGGATTATGGGCACTCCAGCACAGAGGTCAGGAATCTTCAGGAATAAGCAGTTCGGACGGAAAAGTTATCAGGACTCACAAAGGCGAAGGACTTGTTGCGCATGTATATAAGGAAGAAGATTTGGATTGGTTAGAGGGACATATTGCAATAGGACACAATCGCTACGGGACATCCGGCGGGACAGGTGCAATTCATGCGCAGCCGATTGTGAGTCGGGATGGTGGCGTGGCTTTGGCACACAATGGTAATTTACCCTCAACAGTGTTGTTGGAAAAATTTCTTCACTCCAAACGTATTAAAACAGATACGCTTAATGATTCTGAAATGATGCAAAGATGTCTGCAATATTTTCTTAATCAAGGGAAATCCATAGAAGTTGCAATTGAAAAATCCTTTCCACTTTTTACCGGTGCATTTTGCTTGGTACTTTTAACCAAAACAAAATTAATTGCTCTTCGAGATGCGCGAGGAATTCGCCCATTATCACTTGGCAAGCTTAATGGAGGATATATTGTTGCATCGGAGACAGCAGCCCTGGATACTGTGCAGGCGAAATTTATTCGAGATGTCAAACCCGGTGAAATGATTGTAATAGATAAAAAAGGTTTGCATTCTTACCAATTGGAAAAAGGACAACAAAAACTAGATATTTTTGAATTTATTTATTTCTCCAGACCAGACAGTATGCTGCTTGGAAAAAATGTGAATGAGGTAAGAAAAAATTTGGGGCGGTTACTGGCGAAAGAATGTAAAATATCAGCAGATGTTGTGATACCTGTGCCTGATTCTGCAATTCCCGCTGCAATTGGATTTGCAGAGGTAAGCGGTATTCCATTTGATCATGGGCTTATTAAAAATCGTTATATTCATCGTACATTTATTCGTCCGGACCAGCATCTTCGCGAAAGAGATGTGATGCTCAAGCTCAACCCATTACGAAGTGTCATACAAGGGAAAAGAGTTGTTGTTATTGATGATTCTATTGTTCGGGGGACAACGTCCAAAAAAATTGTCAGCCTACTGCGTCGTGCTGGTGCCAAAAAAGTTCATATGCTTTCCAGTTGTCCTCCCATTCGGTTTCCAGATTTTTATGGAATAAATACTCCCGTGCAAAATGAATTGATTGCAGCTGCGATGCCAATTGAAAAAATTAGAGAATATATTGGTGCAGATTCTGTGTGTTTTCTCTCATATCAAGGGATGATTGCTGCCACAGGATTGCCAGAAAGCGTATTTTCCTTATCTCTTTTTAATGGGGATTATCCAATAGATATCAGAGAAAAAAAAGAAGAAATTAACTATAATCTTCGAAAAGACCCATTGCGAATCGCAGTACTTATCTCAAATAGTGGGACAGGGACAAATCTTCAATCAATCATAGACGCGATTGAAAAGAAAAAAATACTTGGGAAAATTGCAGTTGTGGTAAGTGATACATCGCTTGCTTTGGGACTCAATCGTGCAAGAAAGTATGGTATTCCAGTCCATATACTTGAGTCCAAGACTAGTCTAACCTCTCTTCTTCAAAAGACATTTCCTGTTGATTATGTTGTTTTGGCTGGTTGGAAAAAGATTATTCCGGATGCATTTTTGGATGCATTTCCCAAAAGAATTCTCAATATTCACCCGGGTCTTATTCCCAATACCTTAGATGGGGTTATTGCAAATCCTGATGGGACACCTGCACATTGGAATAGGGGAAAATTTACAGAAAAAGCAATAACACATTTTTTACAAACCAATGCCACCTATGCAGGGTCTACGGTTCATTTTTTATCAAAAGAGTTTGATTTTGGAGAGGTACTACAGCGATGTTTTGAAAAAATCAAACCACATGATACGGTTGCTTCATTATACAAAAGACTCAAAAAACAAGAAAATACCATTCTTATTCAAGCACTTTCCAAACTTTAGGCATGAAACAAACGACCGTATTAATTGTAGATGGAGGAGGGAGAGGATCTGCTCTTGTTGCAAAGTATTCTCAAAGTCCTCATGTGCAAAAAATAATTGCTGTCCCTGGCAATGATTTCATGAAATTCAATTCGACCAAACCTGTCATAACATTTCCCGCTCTTACAACGACAAGCGTTAAGGAAATCCTTGCCCTCTGTCAAAAATATAAGGTGTCTTTAGTTGATGTTGCGCAAGATGCTGCGGTAGCTGTTGGTCTTGTAGATGTACTTGAGGAAAAAGGATTTTGTGTTGTTGGTCCAACAAAAAATGCAGGAGAGTTGGAATGGAATAAAGCATGGGCGCGGGATTTTTGTAAAAAATATTCACTTCCACAGCCTATGTATCATGTCTTTCATTCACAAGAAGAAGGAATAGCATTTCTCAAGTCTCAAAAAAATACAAAATGGTTTGTCAAGGCAGCAGGGCTTTGTGAGGGAAAAGGAGCGTTTCCTGCGGAAAATACTACACAGGCAATACAGCATATTTTGGCACTGAAGCAATTTGGCACGTCTGGAGAAATATATGTACTTGAAGAATGGTTGCAAGAAAAAGATGGCACAAGTGGCGAAGAATTTTCGGCGTTTGTCCTAAGCGATGGAGTAGATTTTCAAATGATTGGGAGCGCGCAAGATCACAAAAGGGTTGGAAATTTTGATACAGGGGAAAACACCGGAGGTATGGGATGCGTCAGTAAGCCACGCGTCATAACACGTGAGATACAAAAGCAAATTGATAAAATTGCCGCAACAACAATTCGTGCAATGCATAATGAAGGGAGACCGTATAAAGGAATTCTATATATTGGCGGAATGGTTATTAATGGGAAAGTATATATTGTTGAATATAATGCGAGGTGGGGAGACCCGGAAGCGCAAGTCCTTGTCCCTGGAATTACTACTGATTTTTTTACTCTCGGAATGGCAATTGCAAAAGGAAATCTTGCCAAAGTGCACGTGACGTCGGATACAAAAGTCCGCGTGTCGGTTGTCGCTGCTGCAAAAGGGTATCCAGCATCGTATAAGGACGTAAAAGGCAAGAAAATTTTTGGTATTCCCGAGGCGTTACGCATTCCCGGTATTCATATTTTTGGTGCCGGAATAAAAAAATTAGGCACACACTACGTGGTGAATGGGGGAAGAATATTGCATGTTACAGGAGAGGGAAAGAATGTGATGGATGCACGTGAAATTGCATATCAAGCAATGTCGCGACTCTTCGTTGAGGGAAATGCTTTGCAGTACAGAATAGACATTGGATATAGAGATGTAGAAAGACTGGTGCAAAAGCTATGATACGTTTGGAAGTCGCAACAATTGTGGATGATGCAAGAGCGCATGTCAGGCTGAAAAAACTTGGTTTTTTACCATTTGCCCAAAAGATTTCAGATATTTTTCTTTTGGACGTCTACACGATAGATAAGAAATTCTCAAAAGAAGATGTTAAGAAAATTGGCTCCGCACTTTCCAACCCACTAACACAAATATTTTCTTCCGGCACTTCTCAAGTAAAGCCATTTTCCTATGCTATCGAAATTGGATTTTTGCCAGGGGTTACTGATAATGTTTCTCATACAGTCAAAGAAACAATAGAAGATTTGTTAAAAGTAAAATTTGAAAATGGTGAAAGTGTGTATACATCCCAAGTGACATTTGTTGTTGGGAGTATTTCCAAAAAAGATGCTCAGGAGATAGCAAATCTTTTCCATAACCCTTTGATTCAAAGGTCTCATGTTGTCTCTCACGGGGAGTTTGTAAAAGATGGAATGGGAATGCTTGTCCCAAAAGTCAGACTTCAAGGGAAAGATACCGTGCAGAAAGTCCGTCTTGACGTTGCAGACGGTGAGCTTCTTCGTATTGGGAAAGAGGGTATCAAAAATAATGATGGGACAAGACGCGGACCCTTAGCTTTGGACCTCGTGAGCATGAAAGCAATTCAAGAATATTTTAGTAGACATCGTCGTAACCCCACAGATATAGAAATAGAGTCTTTAGCCCAAACCTGGTCAGAACATTGCAAGCATACAATTTTTGCAGACCCAATCGATGATATCAAAGATGGATTATTTGCAACATATATTAAAAAAGCAACAGAGGAGATTAGAAAAACAAAAGAAAAATCTACAAGCGGTGACTTTTGTATTTCTGTATTTACCGACAATTCCGGTGGAATTATATTTGATGCAACATATGCAATAACGCATAAAGTAGAAACACACAATACTCCGTCGGCACTGGACCCATTTGGCGGTGCAATTACCGGGATTGTTGGAGTAAATCGGGATACATTAGGGTATGGTCTTGGAGCAAAGCCTGTTGCAAACTTTTACGGTTTTTGTTTTGCAGACCCAAGGCACGACGTACCCCTGTATCAAGAAAGTTCTCAGACGCAAAAAATGTTATCGTCCAGACGAATCATGGATGGTGTTATAGATGGGGTTAATGCTGGAGGGAATCAATCGGGTATTCCCACGCCACAAGGATTTGTGTACTTTGACGAGAGATATCGCGCGAAGCCATTAGTATTTGTCGGGACAGTTGGTTTGATTCCGCGAAAAATTAAAGGCAAACTTTCTCATATCAAAAAGGCAATGCCTGGAGATTATATTGTGATGGCAGGAGGTCGAGTGGGAAAAGATGGTATTCATGGTGCAACATTTTCCTCACAAGCACTCACCAGTGGCAGTCCTGCTACCGCAGTACAAATTGGAGATCCCATCACACAAAAAAAGCTCAGTGATGTATTGATAAAAGAAGCACGCGATATGCTCCTCTACCATTCCATAACCGACAATGGCGCAGGTGGGCTTTCATGCTCGGTTGCAGAAATGGCAAAAGAATCAGGTGGATGTATCGTACAACTTGAAAAAGTGCCGCTAAAATATAAAGGACTTGCTCCCTGGGAAGTATGGATATCAGAATCTCAAGAGAGAATGACACTCGCTATTCCAAAAAAGATGTGGAAAAAATTCCATGACTTACTCCAAAGACGAGGAGTTGAATCAACAGTGATTGGACAATTTACAAATTCCGGAAAATGCATAGTGACCAACAAGAGAAAAGTAATTTTGGACATAGAACTTGAATTTCTTCACAATGGTTTGCCAAAGCGGCAACGTAGTACGACCTACGTGCAAAAAGTACATGAGGAGCCAAAGATAATAGAAAAAGAAAATTATACACAAGATTGTTTGGCTCTGTTGCAGCGACTCAATATCACAAGCTATTCATTTATTAGCCAACAATATGACTCTGTTGTACAGGCAGGATCGGTCTTGCCGCCGCTTCAAGGCAGGGGAAGAGTAAATGCAGATACATCTGTTTTTCGACCTGTCCTTTCATCGAAAAAAGGAGTGGTTTTATCTCAAGGCTTATACCCTTCCTATGGCGATATTGATACCTATCATATGGCAGCCGCTTCTTTAGACACAGCGCTACGAAATGCAGTTGCAGCAGGGGCAAATCCGGATTCAATAGCAATTTTAGATAATTTTTGCTGGACAGATAGTACAAATCCAGAAAGACTTGGAGAGCTCAAGCGAGCACTCCAGGCTGCGTATACGTATGCGGTTTTGTATCAAACTCCTTTTATCTCAGGGAAGGACAGTATGTTTAACGATTTTCATGGGTATGACCGAGAGGGAAAACCAATACAGCTTTCTATCCCAAAAACGCTACTCATTTCCTCGATTGGTGTTATTGATGATATAACAAAAGTTGTTTCTTTGGATACAAAAATTCCTCGGGATTTGGTGTATGTACTCGGGGATACATATGATGAAATGGGTGCATCTGAATATTTTGCATATCTTTCAGATACGATTGGCAATCAGGTGCCTCACGTAGATGCTCAAAAAAATAAAAAATTATACAAAGCGCTCTATGTAGCAATACAAAAAGGAATTATTGCGTCGAGTCAAAGTGTCTACCGTGGAGGACTTGCAATTGCTCTTATAAAAAAAGCAATTGGAGGAATGCTTGGACTTACTATTACGCTAAAAAATCTTCCTGGGTCTTTCTCAACAGATATTGCTGCACTTTTTTCCGAATCTCAAGGAAGAATTGTTGTGAGTATCTCGCCAGCAAACAAAGACCAATTTGAAAAAATATTGCAGGGAAATTCATATGGGTATATCGGTACAGTCACTCAAAATCCCATCATCACAATTTCCAATAAAAAGGGGAAAAAGATCGTTTCTTTAGATATACAAAAAGCTTTTGATGCATATACAAAAACATTTTCAGGATATTAATATGAAACCGCGAGTTATTGTCTTATCCGGGTATGGATTGAATTGCGAAGAGGAAACAAAATATGCCTTTGAAATTTCTGGGGGGAATGTCGATATTATTCATATCAACGATCTTATTGCAGGAAAATACAAGCTTTTACAGTACCAAATTCTGGCAATCGGGGGAGGATTTGCCTATGGAGATGATACTGGGGCCGGGAATGCATATGCAAATAAAATGAGAAATCATCTCTGGTCGGATATTTCACAATTTATACAAAAGGATACCTTGACAATAGGCATTTGTAATGGGTTTCAAATCTTGGTACATCTTGGATTATTACCAGCACTTGATATGCACTATGGAATACGCGAAATGGGACTTATGCCAAATGTGTCGGCACGATATACAGTGAGATTTGTGGATTTAAAAAATGATAGTAAAACACATTCTCCCTGGCTTACCAACATTACATCTCTTTCCATACCTGTCTCAAACGGAGAAGGACGTTTGGTCGCAAGTCGCCAAACAATGAAAGAAATGAATGAAAAAGGTATGATTGCATTGCGATATTGGGAAGGTCCAATGGCAAAATATCTCAATCTCCCTTATAATCCCAATGGGTCAGAAGAGGACGTTGCCGGAGTTACCGATCCAACAGGTCGTATTCTTGGACTTATGCCACATCCGGAGCGCGCAATGTTTTTCACGCAAATGCCAAATTGGGAAGTAACCAAAGAACAATACAAAAGAGTAGGAAAATCTCTTCCTCAATTTGCAAATGGAATAACAATTTTTAAAAACGCGATACGATATTTTCAATGATAACTCAATACACAATTGCCACCTTAGGAAGTCACAGTGCGTTACAAATTCTCAAAGGCGCAAAAGACGAGGGATTTCCAACGCTTTTAATAACGACAAAGACAAGAGTCGAGTTTTACCAACAGTATGCCTTTATCGATAAAATAATTTCAATTGATTCTTTTTCACAGTTTGGAGAAATAGAAAAAAAATTCAAAGAGAAAAAAATTATCCTTATTCCTCATGGGTCTTTCGTTGCATATCTGGGAGTTAGTGGGAATAAAAATATGAAAATTCCTTACTTTGGAAATAAAAAAGTGCTCGATTGGGAAGCAGATCGGGAAAAGCAAAGAGAGTGGCTTACAACAGCAAATATTGCTATGCCCGCTCATTTTAAAAATATACAAGAGGCTACCTTTCCTATTATTGTCAAAACATTTGGCGCAGCAGGAGGAGAGGGATATTTTTATGCAAAAAATAAAAAAGACTTTTCAGAAAAGATACAAAAAATTGGTACAAAACATTTTATTATCCAACAATATATTATTGGTGTTAGCGCGTATATTCATTATTTTTATTCACCAATAACCCGAAAGTTAGAAATTATGAGTATGGATAGACGTTACGAAACAAATGCCGATGCATTGGGACGAATCCCATTATCAGGACAAGAAGGATTGGATTTGGACCAAAGCTTTGTCGTGGTTGGGAATTCGCCACTTGTGATTCGCGAATCATTACTTCCCGAAGCACTTGCAATGGGAGAGCGAATTGTGAAGGCCTCTCAAAAACTCATCGATGCAAAAGGCCTGTATGGACCATTTTGTCTTGAAACAATTATTACACCAGACCAAAAATTTCACGCAATGGAAATTTCTTGTAGAATTGTTGCCGGGACAAATCTATTTATCAATGGATCGCCATACTCATGGCTATTGTATAATGAACCAATGAGTACAGGACGGCGCATTGCCCGCGAAATCAAAATTGCCATACAGAAAAAGAGATTGAAAGAAATAATGGACTAGATCTATGTCATCCCCGATTCGATCGGGGATCCATTCCATATTTTTCTAGATTCCCGCTTTCTCGGGAATGACAGTCTATAGCGGGAATGACAGTTCTATATATGAAAAGACCTATTGCTATTGCTACTCTTGGAAGTCACAGCGCGCTTGATATTTGTCGTGGCGCGAAAGATATGGGATTTCGCACATTAGTTGTTGCAGAAAAAGGGAGAGAGCAAACCTATAACACCTATTATAAAACCCATGGTAATGCGGGTTGTGTCGATGAATGTATTCTTGTAGATAAATTTTCAGACATTGTATTACCATCTGTTCAAAAAAAATTACTCGGATATAATTGTATTTTTATTCCACATCGATCCTTTGAGGCATATCTTCATTTTGATTATGATGCAATCGAAAATAAATTTGCAATTCCAATTTTTGGGAATAAATATTTACTGAAAATTGAAGAGAGAGGAGTACATCCCAACCAATACGATTTATTAAGAAAAGCAGATATTCGATTCCCTGTGCAATATACCGATCCAAAGAAAATTGATAGAGTATGTCTTGTCAAAGTTTTGGAGAAACAACGAGGTTTTGAAAGAGCATTTTTCTTAGTTACTTCGTATGAAGATTTTTTATTGCAAGCAAAACAAAAAATTGCCCAAGGAATATGCACACAAGAACAATTAGAGAAAGCAGTAATTGAGGAATTTGTTGTTGGGGTGCAGGTAAATTTTAATTATTTTTATTCGCCTCTTTCTCATCGTTTGGAATTGTTGGGGACTGATACAAGGCGCCAGACAAATTTTGAAGGGATGACACGACTGCCTGCGTCATACCAACAGGAGGTTATAAAAAATATTCCAATTAAGTATGAAGAAGCTGGGCATATTGCTGTTACTGTTTTGGAATCTCTTCTTGAAGATGCATTTGCAATGGGAGAGAGATTTGTGAAAGCTTCCAAGGAATTTACGCCCCCAGGTATTATTGGACCGTTTTCTTTGCAGACAATTATTATTCCAGGTCCTCCAAAAAAAGAAATTGTTGTGATCGACGTGAGTCCTCGAATGCCTGGGTCTCCGGGCATTTTTGCAACTCCATATAGTGGGTATCTATTTGGAGAAAATATAAGTGTTGGGAAAAGAGTTGCAATGGAATTACGAGAGGCAGAAAAAAGTGATAGAATGAAGGAAATAGTATCATAATGAAACAACCATTGGTGAGTATTATCATGGGATCTGATTCGGATTTGCATATTATGCAAGAGGCAGCAGGTGTTTTGGAAGAGTTTGGGATATCATATGAAATAACTGTTGTATCTGCGCATAGAAGTCCAAAAATAGCCTACTCATATGCGACGGCTTTGGTAAAAAGAGGAGTAAAAATTGTTATTGCAGGAGCTGGTGGAGCAGCACACCTTCCTGGCGTTGTCGCAGCACTGACGATACTACCGGTTATTGGTGTTCCTGTTGAAACAAAAACGCTTGGCGGAGTTGACTCTCTTTATTCCATCGTCCAAATGCCCCCGGGAATTCCTGTTGCAACGGTTGGTATTAATAGTGCAAAAAATGCAGGAATTTTGGCTGTGTCTATTCTTGCAATCGCAAATGAAGTTCTTTCTGAAAAACTCATTGCGTACAAAAAATCATTGGAAGAAGGAGTTATCAAAAAAGCAAATAAATTAGAAAAAGTTGGATACAAAGAATATCTCAAATAAATATATGATACAGTCAAACGCAATTCTAAAAGCACTTCCCAAAGTTTTGGAAAAAATAGAAATTCCACACCTTGGAAAAAAGCAAAGTGGAAAAGTAAGAGATTTTTATGTGGGCAAAGAAGAGCGAGTGATGGTGACAACCGACAGGCAATCTGCATTCGACGTTGTCCTCGGGTGCATTCCATATAAAGGTGCGGTGCTCAATCAGCTAGCAGCTTTTTGGTTTGAGAAGACACAAAAAATCGTCCTCAATCACATGATATCTGTCCCTGACCCAAATATTCTTATCGCTCGTAATTGTGAAGGAATCCCCATAGAAATGATTGTGAGAGGATACATAAGTGGTGTTACCAAGACATCTATTTGGTATTCATATGAAAAAGGAGAAAGAATTATTTACGGGCAAAAATTTCCTGAGGGATTGAAGAAAAATCAAAAATTACCATCTCCTGTTATTACCCCAACAACCCATGGAGGAGGTCCGAGCGGACACGATGAGCGTCTCACAAAAGAGGAAATTCTTGAGAAAAAAATTGTGAGTAAAAAGTTGTACGAACAAATGGAAAAAGTGTCACTAGAGCTTTTTGATTTTGGGAGCAAGTTGTGTAAAAAAAGAGGACTTATTTTGGTCGATACAAAATATGAATTTGGAATCTATAAAGGCAAACTCATGCTGATGGATGAGATACATACTCCTGATTCCTCACGATTTTGGGTAGCAAAAACATATAGAAAAAAATTCTCATCTGGAGAAGAACCGGAGAATTTTGATAAAGAATTTTTACGGCTTTGGTATGCTGAAAAAGGATACAAAGGAGATGGTACTCCTCCGAAAATGTCAAAAGATCTTATCGTTGCCTTGTCTCAAAGGTATATTGCAGTCTATGAAAAAATAACAGGGAAAAAATTCAAAGCATTTGCGTATCCGATAGAGAAAAGAATTACAAAGAATATTGAAAGGTATCGGAAGAAATAATGACAAAAATTACGTATTCCCAAACTGGAGATAATTACGAAACAAAAGACCCCATTAAAAAACTAATTCAACAGGAAGCTCAAAAAACAGGAAAAAATTTACACCAACACGGTTTTGAGGAAATTAAAGATACAAGAGGAGAGTCAGCATTTGTTTGGAAACAAGGGAGAATCTATATGGCATCTGTTGTCGAAGGCCTTGGGACAAAAAATCTTATCGCGGACAGCATGTATGAGCTTACTGGAAAATCCTATTATGATGTTATTGCGCATGATACTGTTGCAACAATTATTAATGACCTCGTGACTGTCGGAGCGACGCCACTTGTTGTTCACGCATATTGGGCGATTGAAGACAATACCTGGCTTTATGATGCAAAACGTATGAGCGATTTTGTTCGAGGATGGTCAAATGCATGTACTATTTCTGGTGCGACATGGGGAGGGGGAGAGACAGCAACCATGAAACAGGTATTGCTCCCTGGTGTTGCAGAATTAGCTGGAAGTGCAATTGGTATTATTAATGCAAAAAATAGGCTTATTACAGACAAAAATCTTAGAGTTGGAGATAAGATTATTTTGATAAAGAGTAATGGAGTTAATGCAAATGGTATTTCTTTGACTCGTGCTATCGCGAAAAAACTTCCGAATGGATATGCAACCAAACTTTCTAAGGAGAAAACGTATGGAGATTCTCTTTTAAGAAAAAGTAATATCTATGCAAAAGTAGTCAAAGATACACTTGATGCAGGAATCTCTATTCACTACATATCTAATATTACCGGTCATGGTTTGCGAAAAATTATGAGGGCAAAAAAAGAAGTGACCTATCGAATTGAAACAATCTTCAAACCGCAAGAAGTTTTTTCTTTTATTCAAAAGCATGCAGGACTAACCGACCGCGAAATGTACGAGACGTACAATATGGGCATGGATTATGCACTTTTTGTAGCACAAAAAGATGTCATCAATACGCTTAGAATTATCAAAAAAAATGGTTTTCAAGCACTTGATGCAGGGATAGTTGAAAAAGGACCAAGACAAGTTGTCATAGAACCGCTTCATATTGTTTTTAAAAGCGAAAGTCTTAATTTAAGAACATAATATTTATATGATTTTTGTTGTAGATTTTGGTGGTCAAACAGCGCATCTTATCAAAAGACGATTAAGGGATTTAGGGGTCGAAGCAATCCTCATAGATCCAGATATTGCCTATGCAAAAAGCAAAAAAGAAAAACCTGCTGGTATTATTCTTTCAGGTGGGCCTATGTCTGTGTATGAAAAAAACGCACCGACAGTCAACGAAAATATTTTTGCACTCAATATTCCTCTTTTGGGTATTTGTTATGGTTTTCAAGAGGCGGCACATCTTTTAGGTGGGAAAGTTATATCAGGCAGAAAAGAATATGGTCCAGCATCTTTCAAGGTTTTACAAAACAATTCACAAATTCTCAAAGGTGTTGCAAAAGATTCAACAGTATGGATGAGTCATGGAGATGAGATTGTTGCGATACCCAAGGAATTCACGCTTATCGGTTCTACTCCGCACGTTCCAAATACTGCTGCAGAGGATAAGAAAAGAAAACTTTATATGATCCAATTTCACCCAGAGGTTGAGCATACACTGGAAGGTATCAGAATTTTGCAAAATTTTATTGAGATTTGCAATGTAGAAAAAAAAGAACAAAACATTACTCCTGAAGAAATGATCGCAAATATTAAAAGCAAAGTTGGTGATGCACGTGTTATTGGTGCAGTTTCTGGTGGTGTTGATAGTACCGTTGCAGCAACACTTGTTGCACGAGCAATCGGGAAAAAATTCACACCTATTTTTGTCAACAACGGACTCATGCGGTCAGATGCAGTTGAGTCAGTGAAAAGCTTGTTTAAACCCTATAAAATCACTCCAGTTATTATTGAGGTAGAAAAAGAAATGCTCAGAAGGCTCAAAGGGGTTACGGATAGCGAAGAAAAAAGAAAAGTGATTGGAAATTTCTATATAGAAATTTTTGAGAAAGAAATGAAACGTCTTGTCAAAACAAATTCGGGATATGTTAAATTTCTCCTGCAAGGTACTATTTTTTCTGACGTCATTGAGAGTCAAGGAAGCAAACATGCATCAAAGATTAAGTCTCATCATAATGTTGGTGGATTACCGAAAACAATGCAGTTGGAATTGCTCGAACCTCTTCGAGAAATGTATAAAGATGAAGTGAGAGCTCTTGGAAAAGCATTGGGATTACCCTCTGCGTTTGTACAAAAACAGCCATTTCCAGGTCCAGGATTTGCGGTACGTATTCGGGGAGAAGTGACCAAAGAGAGGTTGGTTAAGGAAAAACATGCAGATGAAATTGTTATGGAAGAAGTAAAAAAAGCAGGGTGGTTATCTAAAGTATTTATTTCTTTTCCTGTTATGACAGGAGCAGAGTCAACGGCGGTAAAAGGAGATGGGAAATTTATGGGAGAAGTTATTGCACTTCGAGTTGTTGAGTCGAAAGATATTATGACATCTACGTGGGCACATTTACCCTACGAAATTCTACAAAAAATATCCTCTCGTATTGTAAATGAAATTCCGGGAATTTCTCGTGTTGTGTACGATATTACGACCAAACCTCCGGCAACAATGGAGTGGGAGTAGTACTAGGAATATTTTTCCAGAAGCGTAACCGTTGCAAATTCTTGACGATTCATCTGTGTTTTTTCATGAGGAAATTTTTTGTACATATTTTCAAAATGTGCAACTAAAATATCTTTTTGATAGGTCTGTAAAACAGTAGGGTGAATGTAGTATGTTTTACAAACGGATGTTGTGTTGCGAAGGTGCTGGGAAACTTTTTTGACAGTTTGAGAAATATTTTTTTTGATTTCATCAGGATTTATTGCCGGTCCAATGGTATGAAGCGTTACGGCGGACAAGACAGTAGCGCCCCATGTCCGAAAGTCTTTCGCTGTAATATCCTCGCCGGTAAGGGTTTGTAGATACATGTTTACATCGCTGGAGTCAACGGTATGTCTCTCATTGTCACTTCCTATATATTGAAAAATCTCATATCCCGGTAATTCAATACATTCTTTAATAATTTTGACAATTTTTGGATGCGTTACGCTGACTGTATGTTCGACCCCTGATTTACCTCGAAATTCAAGATTTACTTGTTTGCCGCTCACATTGACATGGCGACTTCGTAGTGTTGTAAGTCCAAAAGAATTATTTTCTTTTGCATACTCTTCATTGCCAATTCTTATAAGCGTGTGTTGTAGTAACCAAATAACCGTTGCAATAATTTTATCTTTTTCAAGTGCCTCGTCCGCCATATCACGAGAAATTCTTTCACGGATTATCGGAAGAAATTGTGCAAAAGCAATAATTTTATTAAATTTATTTTCCTGGGAGATTTTTATCCAATCCTGGTGATACACATATTGCTTTCTTCCTTTTTCGTCAAGTCCTGTTGCTTGTAAATAGCCAGTAGGGGATGGACAAATCCACACACTGGTCCATGCAGGAGGGATAGCAAGATCGTTAATCCGTTTGAGAACAATATCGCTGGTTATGGTATGTGTATCGGTATCGACATACACAAAATTCTCACCCTTTTTCTCGCGTAGTATACCAATCGTTGAATCACTCACATATCGTAAATCTGCTTTTTTAAGATCTTTAGCAAATGTGGGATCAAGAGGCATATACCTTTTGTACTACGAAAAAACGTTTCTCGCAAGGCTTAGAATTTTGCTGAAATTCTTTCCCATGGGAATTGGTCTCTTCCAAAGTGTCCATAGCAAGCAGTTGGGAGATATATTGGTTTTTGTAAATCAAGTCCTTCTAAGATTCCCTCAACAGAGGTAGTAAGTATTTTTCGACAGAAATCCTGTAACACTTTTTGAGACACTTTTTCTGTACCAAATGTTTCAATTTCTTGCATGAGCGGTTTTTTCGCACCGATAAAGTAGGCGAGTCGCACTTCTGCTTTATCTGCCAGTTGGTGTGCAACAATATTTTTTGCTAAAAATCTGGCCGCATACGCTCCCGACCTATCTACTTTTGTCGGATCTTTCCCACTAAAACACCCGCCTCCAACCCGGGCATACCCTCCATATGTGTCAACGACAATCTTCCGACCAGTAAGTCCTGAATCAACAGAAGGTCCGCCAATATGCCAAATACCTGTTCCGTTGACAATCAAAGAGCTTTTCTCAATAGCAAATCCATACGATGCAAGGACTGGTGTGACTATTGTGTGGTACACGTCGTGGGTAACTTCTTCAAGGGAGACTGTTTCTTTGTGGGGCAGTGCAATAACAACGTGTTGTACTGCCACGGGTACACCATTTTTATATGCAACAGTTACTTGTGTTTTTCCGTCCGGACGAAGATATGGGAGAATTCTTTTTTCCCGGGTTTCATCAATTCTTTGTGCAAGTCTGTGTGCAAGCATGATTGGGAGTGGCATACGTTCTTTTGTGTCATTGCATGCAAACCCAAACATCATTCCTTGGTCTCCCGCTCCTTTTGGCTCTACTCCAACTGCAATTTCAGGTGATTGAGCATGGATAAATACTTGGATGGGAGATTTGTCGGAGAAATGGAATAATGGATTGGTATATCCGAGGCGCTTAATTTCTCTTTTTGCAATTTGTCGTGCATGTATTGATGCATTGGCAGTTATCTCCCCAACAATAACGACTTTGTTATATGTTGCCAGAGTTTCTATAGCAACTTTTCCATATGGGTCTTGGGATAACACTCCATCGACAATAGCATCGGAAATTTGATCACAGATTTTATCAGGGTGGCCGGCGCACACAGATTCAGAAGTAAACGTAATAATACTCATAGTTTTACCTGTATAACAGATCGCATTCTTTGTTGGTTTGGCACCTTACATTTGTTTAATTTGAGTTTATCGAATAGTCAGAGGACTATAGCCCGAGCTAGTCGAAAGGTTGCCGGATAGATTAACGAGCCAAAACTCCCATCCTATGCAAAATGCTTTGGATGGTCCTCCGTAGCGTCCGCGTAGGAGGATCTCTATCTCTCTGAATGTATACATGTAAGTAAACCAGAAAAAAAACAAAATGACAAGAGGAATTCGTTACCTTGCTTGACAAAGATGGTCAAAAAAGCTTACCCTACAATAGGTGCGAAAGACATATCCTATGCATGTTGATTTTATTTTACTTGGTAAATCTCTTGTGACTGGTTTTGTTGCCGGATTGGTATTTGCACTGCTTAAATTACCTATCCCAGCTCCTTCAGAATTCGCGTCGATTGTTGGTATCCTCGGTATTTTCCTCGGACTTGTCGTTGTGAAGATGTTTATTCACTAACCACCTTCGTCGGTTTTCTTATATGATACAAACCCTTATCACCCTTCCTAATACGGAAAATGCGAGCAAAAAATTACTTCTGCGTAGTATTGCAAGGAAGAAAAAAGTATTACAAGAATGGATGGCAAAAGTAGAGCTGATTCGTATGGAGCTTGAGATGATAGAGCATGAGTATAACGTACGAATTGGTTATTTGCTTCTCAAAGACAACCAATTAGACCTGGAAATTATCCAACTGAAAAATCTCCAACATCTGATTCATGAGGGAATGAGTTATGAAGATGCATTACGTCATGAAGAAGATAAATTTTATAATGAAATTTTACGTATGCAAAAAGAGCAGGAAAAATTGGAAGAAGAAAAAGAAGTTTTGCAAAGTAGGGTACATATTTCAGAAGAAGCAGAAAATACACTAAAAAATCTTTGGAAAAAACTCATTCGACAATTTCATCCCGACTTAGTACAAAATATACCAGAAAAAGTAGAAAGAGAGCAATATATGAAGCAAATTAACAACGCATATGCTGCAGGAGATATAAATTTTCTACAAAATTTTTCAGCACACAATACTCCTATCTCGTTGATACAAACAACACGAGAAGAATTAGAACAAATGCTTATCGATATAGAAAACGCAACAGAGAATTTCAAAGAAAAATTACAAGAATTACGTAGCTCAAACTGGTGGGAGTGGAAAAAGAAAATAGAAAAAGCAAAGAAATTAGGCAATGATGTTTTTGCACCATTTGAGAAAAACCTTCTGGATGATATTACAAAAAAAATATTGATTGCACGAGAGCTCCGGAAAAATGTAGGACAAGCTGGTGGTACTACCGTATAAACAAAATGATCAGATCAGCAATTGTCCCCAGCGCTTCTTCTGCTTTTTCTGAAATAAATTGTTTGATATACTACCCCTATGATACGCACGATTATTTTTGACCTTGGAGGTGTCTTATTTACCAATGGAACAAAACGACTCATTGATTTTGTCGCAGCAAAATATGGTATTGAAAAAGAAAAAGTAAAAGCAGTGATGGATGGAGATATTGGAAAAAAATACCGTGAGGCAAAAATAGAAAGGGATATTTTTTGGAAGCACTTTCTTGGAGAATTGCATATTCATGCAGACCCGGATTTTTTAGAAGAGCAGTGGATATTGGGATTTGAGCTCATTGAAGAGACGCGTGATATTGTACATGACCTTTCAGAAAAATATAAAATTTATTTTCTCTCAGACAATGTACGTACGCGAGTTGATAAGATACATGATAGATATGGATTCTTGGATTGGTTTGAAGGCGGAATTTTTTCCCACGAGGTGGGTATGAAGAAACCTCATCCAAAACTCTACCAGCTCATTTTAGAAAAAGCCCAAACTCGTCCTCAAGAGGCAGTATTTATTGACGATAAAGAAGAATGTCTTTTGCCTGCAGCAGAAATGGGAATGACAACTATCCTTTTTGAAAATCCAGGCAAGCTGAGAAAAACATTAGAAGAATTAAAAATTTTGTAAATGATCCTCGAAATAGCTTCCAAATACCTGCATTTTCTGCTATAGTCAAAGATACTTAGCATGAAAAAAATCCTCATATTTTTAGTTCCAATGGTCTTTGCTCTTTTGGTATTTTTTGGTTTTTTATTTTTTACGTCTTCTGTGACAAATGGAAAAGGTGCACTGCAAGTAACCTCTGTTGGACCAAGTAACGTGTATCTTAATGGTCGGCTCTTGGGTGTTACGCCACTTTGTAAATGTGATGCACAAAGTATGTTTCCGACAGGAGAGTATACTATTCGACTTGTGCCAACTGATTCAAATCTCACGAATGAAACATTTGAAGAAAAAATAACCATCAATAAAGGGGTACTTACTGTGGTCGATAGAACATTTGGACTTGGTGCACTTTCACAAGGAAGTGTTATTAGTCTTATTCCACAAGATAATAAAAATTCCGCTGGACTTTTCGTTGCGTCATTTCCAGACAATGCAGATATTAGTATAGATGATAATCCCAATGGACAGACTCCTTTTCGACAGGCCAATATTACCGAATCAGACCATGATATAGCCATTACAAAAAATGGGTACAAAGCAAAACAAATACGCATACATGCAGTAAAAGGATATACGTTATCAGTCATTGCTTTTTTAGGAGTAGATCCATCTGTTGTTGCCTCATCTACAGGCGAGCTTGTTGCATCAGTCTCAGCCGAGCCAGCACATCAAAAAATAATTATTTTAGACACGCCGACAGGATTCCTGCGCGTACGAAAAGACGCAAATATTTCATCTTTAGAAATTGGCCAAGTGAAGCCTACTGAGGAATATCCTTTGGTCGCCGAACAAACAGATTGGTATCAAATCAAGCTGAGCAATGGAGTACTCGGATGGGTAAGTAGCACCTATGCAAAAAAAGAGTAATTTCATCCTCCTATAAGGTAAATAACGACAAGGACGAGTAATGCCCACACAATGACTGTTGTGAGGAGCGGAATATCTGAAAGGAGTACTTTTTCTGGACTTTCACCTTCATGCTTTTCATAAATATCCTGTAAATAACGCATAAGTCCATATACCACCGGCAAAATAGTTATCATCAGCCATTTTCTCTGAAATGATGCGGGTAAAAAATCTGGCAGAAAAAGACTTAGTCCAATTTTGAGACCCTGAGGATTCTCCAAAAAAGTAAATAATGAATAAAAAATAAAGGTTGCCGTGGCAAAAATAGATGCATAGACATCCAGAAGCCCTTCTGAGTAATGGGATAATGTTGTACGAATTGCATCTTTATTAATGGATGGTATATGAGAGATGAGGGTAAGTTCTGAGCGCCTTTTCCCAACAGCAATAAATAGTGAAAGTGCAATAGTGGTCAAGACAAGCCATACTGAAATATGGAATCCACTTGCTGTTTCTCCTGCGTACACACGTAAAATATACCCTGCAGCAAGAGTGAGAATATCAAGAATCTCAATATTTTTCAGTGTAATTGAATACATGAGTTGAATACCAAGATACACAACAACAAGGGCAACAAATCCAGGGGTAACAAAACTGCTTAAGAAAAGAGAGAAAAGAATGAGTATACCGGCCAAAATAATTGCAAAATGAACACTTAAGTCTTTATGTGCAAGTGGCCGGAAGCGTTTAAAAGGATGCATGCGATCTTTTTCAATGTCAAAAATATCGTTTACCACATAGATTGCCGAAGAGAGTCCGCAAAAGACAATAAAGCCAATAAGCACTTTGAGGAAAACAGGAATATCAAAAAGCTGTCCGGTAAAACTAATTGCTGCGAAAATGGCAAAATTTTTTATCCACTGTTTGGGACGAAGCAATTTGGCAATTTTAAAAAGTATATTATTCATCTTCGTTTGTTGATAATGCAAAATGAAGAAATACTAATGCTCCACCAACTAATGCGATCAGCGTAACAATAGCAAACGCCTTTTCTCGGGCAGTAAGCAAAAGAGCAGCTGCGCCTAATATAGCAGATACAATCCAGTAAAACAATGCAATTTCTCGGGCAGTCATACCAAAACGAAGCAGTAAATGGTGTAAGTGTTTGTTGTCGTGCCAAAAAGGTGATTTGCCGGATAAAATACGGCGAAGGACAGTGATAATACCATCAATCATTGGAATACCCATGACTAAAAAAGCTGTCGCGAGCTTTGCGCCAGACATAATAGAAACAACGCTTAAAAGTAAATAGATTGCAGTTGCTCCGTATCCTGGAAAAATTTTTGCCGGAGAAAAGTTATATAGCAAAAATCCTACGGATGCTCCTGCGATAAGAAATGAAAGATGAACACTCGTTAAGGTAAATGGATCTGTTAGCGAAAATCGAAGTCCCAACAACCCAATAACAATTGCAGCAATAGCAACAATGCCAGGCATTTGTCCATCCACGCCTTTACTCCAGTTAAGCATATTCATCACCCACACAATCCAAACCACCGCGATTAAATCAGAAAAAACAATAAGAGAATGTTTGCCAAAAAAATCAAAGGTGAGGCGTAGTGTGTCAAAATGAATAACTCCGTGTCCGAACGGATTATTAATGAATGCAATCCCTACACCACTTCCCACAATAATACATGCACAAAGAATATTGACGCCAAATCTCAAGTATCGTGACAAATCGTACTTGTCATCAAGCGTACCAACCACAAGAGCCAAAAAAGAAGAGATAAAAAGAGCAAGAGTAACTTTCGTTACTGGAAGAAAAAAAAGACCACCAAGAAAGATACCTATCCAAAGTGGAATACCCCCACTTCGTGGAATAATTTTCGTGTGCAAGAGCGCTGGATGGTGATGTTTTTTTGGATCGTCCACAAATCCCAATTTTTTAATAATAGGGATACATAAAGGTGTTGTAATTGCCGTAATCAAAAAAGCAGACAAAAAGGGGAATAATGAGTCTTGCATAATTACAGTATAACAAGTAGAAGCTTGAGTGTAAAAAAAGTGGCAAACAAAGCAGCGCTCAAGGTTGTGACGAAAAGAAACCTTGATAACAAAGGCATTTTTTGTTGAAAGAAAAGTCCAAAAAAAGTATTAAGGATAAGCAGGAAGAGAATAAGGCTTGGTAGTAAAAAAAACTCATACGTATTCCCAAGCCGTGCATATCCCCACGAAAGTTTGTTATACAAAGGTAAGTATGGGGGAAGATCTCGATACCGTATGAGAATAGCAAAAAGTGTTACGAGAAAAAGAAGACTACTTGTTGAAAAGCTCCATCCTGCAATCTTATCTGCATAAATTTTTTTAAAAATTTCGTTCATAAATTACGGCATTTCCTATAATAACTATTTCTGAATAGTTTTCCAAAGACATAGGTATGACTGGTCTATTAGGAAGTATGACAATAAACTTTGGAGGATTTTTTTTCAGTAGATCTGCTGTCTCTTGTCTATTCGCCTTGGTCATAGTCATGTGATATGCAACGATAAATCTTCCTGGTGGAAGTATGCCAGCTAGTTTGTAGACTTGTCCGTTGTCGCCCCAAACAAATAATGTATCTCCGGGTTTTTTGTGTCTTTGGTAAAATGTTGCGATATCATAGTCTCTTGGTGTTGCCTGGTCAAAAAATGTGCGATATGCGGTAACGCTCTCATGATTACTCATGAATGAAATAAAGTTACCAAAGTAGCCTAAGCTTTTTGTATAAAAGGTAAAATTTACTCCCAGAAATAATATAAGTACCAAGAGAAGGACCGAGTATATTTTTTGTAGTTTTTTGTCATACAAAGTAAGTCCTATGAATAATGAAAGGCTACCAAGTAAGGCGAGCATATAATGCGTGTATGGACGTCCAGAAAATAATGCATTAAAAAGAGAAAATGCCAGCCAAATGCTAATAAAAAGCTGACGAATGCTCATTTTTTCTCGCTTGAAAAAAATCCACAAACAAAATATTCCCAAAAGGAATAATTTTATTATAAGAAATCCCTGGGGGACAAAAAGTCCGCCGATAGGCGAGGCAAGTTGATTGCTATAATTTACATATCCGACATTACTACTGAAGGTTGAATGAATAAAGTCATTGAGGAGTCCTTTGGATGCAAAATAGAATGCAGTGAGAAGTATAGGGAGGACAAATCCAATCCCCAGTGGGAAAAGTTTAAGAATTGATGGGAAAAATTCGCGCCTATTCTTGCATAAAACGTAGAAAGCAAACAGTCCAAAAGCTCCAAAGTCAAATACAGCAACGACTTTAAAAAGAAATGCGATGCCCAGGAGGAGACCGCTGAATAGAAGTATGAAGTATTTAGCTTGCCCTGAGCGAAGCCGAAGGGTATTAAGTATTTTGTATGAGGAATGTGAGGCGTGAGTGTAGCCATCATTAATTTTTTGAACAATGAAAACAATACAATATCCTGCTAACAGTATTGGGAGAATCATGAAATTTTCTGCATTGGCAATATTCCCCTCAAGAAGTGGTGATGCAAGGAGAAATGCAAAAATACCGGTTGTCGTAAAAATAATTTTTGTATCGGTAAAAAATCTTTTTGACAAATAGAAGAAAACAAAGACCGCCCCAAGTCCTGCAATTAGGGAAAGAAATTTTGCTCCACCCTGGTTGCCATTGACGATTGCATACATAAGATATAAAAGCGGTGGTTTGTTATCCCAAATTCCTTGGTACAAAAGTCTTCCATGTCTAAGAGCAAATCCAATAACCTCATAAATTCCCTCGTCTCCATACCAATACGGTTCGAAAAGTGATGGAAGTCGAAGAAGGAAAAAACCGAAAAAAGTGGCAAGTAAAAACCAAATGTCTTTTGATTGTTCTAATTTTTTCAACAATTTCATTGAAAATATTCTTTCCGAGCAAAGTCGAGAGATCATCAAGTTTTCTAAAGTTTCTCTGTCACCTTATATTCTATTCTCTTTCCAAGCATAAGTTGTGTATGAGAAATAAGAGCAGGAATAGTCGCTAAGAATAATCCTACTATAGGAAGAAGGACAAATTCCAGTGGGAATAAGAATTGTTTGAGTTTGGAGACTTTATGGTGAGGACGATTTCGAAAGTCAATTGCTATCATGGCGAGTGTTGCAAACAAACACGTTGTCAAAATAACTCCGGCAAGTCGAGGTAAATTATATCCAAGGGAGGTGCGGGTAAAGGCGGGATTTACAAAAGGAATAATATTTGCCGCAACGGTAATAATAAACCAATTAACAGGCCAGAGGAAATGATCCAGTAGCACATGATAGAGCATCATCGTTTTACGGAAAAAAGGAACATGTGGGACGGTAAGCCACCATTTAATAAAAAGTGGATCGTCTGATACTCCCCACGACCAGCGACGTTGTTGGTCATATGTATTTCTCAAACTTTTCCAGTAACTCGAAGATAACGGGGCATCCATAGAGGTTTTAAGAAAAATTGGTTCGACGGTAAGGTCTCCTTTGAGCGAAAAAAATGCCTTAAAGAAAATGCGATAATCCTCTGGGATAACGTCTGTGTCCCAAAATCCAATATCTGCAAGCATCTTAAAAGAAAGTGAATATGTTGAATTTGAGACCAATCTATCTTTCTGAATAAGAAGCGCGGTACGATAGAGCGATCCAAAAAAAGAAGCAACTCTGACAGGTGCCGGTACTTGCCAAAAATTGTTATAGGTGACATTTGCCGATTGCCAGAATCTATTATATGGGTGTTTGTCAGATAAAAATGCGTACGAAAGATAAGAAAAATATTGAGGGTCAAAAATTGAATCAGCATCGATTGACGAAATAGTTGCGAGGTTGTTATCAATTTTTCCTGTTTGCACAAGCAGTTCGTATGCAACTTTGCCTCCAAATGATTCATTGGAAGATTTACCTTTGACTTCTCCGGGAATATCAGGATGAAATGTTGCGAAAAATCCTCCAAATTTGCTGCCAAATTCGGCAGTAAGTTTGTCGGCTTTTTCCTTTCCGTCTTTTTCTCGTTCTTCCATCGCCAGGACAATAAAAAGACGCGTATGGGGAAATGTTTGGTGTGTTAATGAGATAATTGTTTCTCGAAGCTTTTCTACCCTTTCTTGGTAATTGGGGATAATAAGAACATGGGTGACGTTATGAAAGTTTGGAAGCGATTCTGCCTTTGCCAACCAATTTTGTTTTTGAGCTTTTCGAATTTGGTTGGTACCGATAAAAGAGTAGACAACAAGAGAAAATGATTTATAAAACCAGTAGATATCAAAAAATAAAATAAAGTATGTAAGGACAGATGGGATAAGCAACGACCCCCATATTGGAAATAATATGAGAGTCCATGAGACAAGTCCAGGGAGAAGTTCGAGAAAACGGCGCGTTTTGACAGGATAACGGGAGAAAAGTTTGTTAAAAAAATCAGTCATAGAATGGTAAAAAGCTTCTTTGCATTTTCTGTTGTTATTATATCCATTTCTTCGTTTGAAATGCCTTTTATTTTTGCCAGAAATTCACCTACAAGTATAACACGCGAGGGGGTATTTCTGCTACCACGGTAGGGAATTGGGGTAAGAAAAGGACTATCGGTTTCAGTAACAATTCTTTCAAGCGGGGTTACCCTTGCAATATCAGAAAGACTCGTTGTTTCTCCGGGTGCCAAGCCAGGGTAGGTGATATTTCCGTCAAATCCTATCAAAAAACCTAAATCCAGAGCTTTTTTGAGTATCTCAATATCTCCGGCAAAGCAGTGAAACATACCAGGATTTTCAGGTCTGAGCAAATTTTTATGGTGAGTGAGAATTTCTAGAATATCCACTCCTGCATGTCTTCCATGAATTTGTAAAGGAAGTTTGAGCGTGTGGGCAAGGGCAATTTGTGCCTCAAAAACCTCTTTTTGTAATGACGGGTCTACAATGCCATTGGATTGATATTGAAAATAATCCAGCCCAATTTCTCCAATTCCCACGACCTTTTTTGACGAAGTGGCCAGCTTTTCCAGTTCTTTAAGCCAATCTTCATGATTGTCATTCTGAGGCTCAGCCGAAGAATCTTGAGATCCTTCACTTTCGTTCAGGATGACGTTTTCGTCATTGCGAGTTTGCCCGAAGGCGGACGTGGCAATCTCCCCTTGATTCATACTTCTTGCTTCTTGATTCAAAGTAAGTTTGTCTGCATGGTGTGGGTGTACGCCGACAATTGCATAGAGGTTTTCATACGTATTTGCCAACGCAACTGCTTTTTCACTGGAATCAAGCTTGGTCCCAACATTAATAATGATAGATACACCGGCTTGTTTCGCATCTTGAATGCACTCATCAACGTCTTTGTGGAATGCGTGGAAATTCAAATGACAATGAACATCAATCATATGAATAGTATAACGCAATTGGTTGCCTAGAGTCTTGGAAAAAGAGAAGGTGCGGATGTGATTTCAGGTTTGGAAAATTGATCTTCAATTTTTTGAGCTGTTGTAGGGAGAAATGGCTCAAGGAGAATGGCAATTTCTTGAATTTGGTCAACCGCATGAGAGAGAATCTCGCGCAGTTTGACAAGGTCTGTTTGTACTAATTCCCAGGGCTTTTCTTCATTAATAAATTTATCAAGCGCAGATATTTTTTTCCAAATAAAAGAAAGCGCATCGTGAAAACGATATTCATTCAGGGCATTGCCATAGCCTTCGAGGCTCAGCAAATGCTCGCTTGTTTTATTTGCTGCAATAAGCTGGGTAAAATGTGAAGTTTCGCAAAGTTTTGCCACCCGAGCGACTACGTTTCCCAATCCATTTGCCAAGTCTGCATTATAGACTTCTTTCAGACGAGCAAGAGAAAAATCTCCGTCTGAAGTTGGAGGAATTTCATGCAAGAAATAATAGCGTAGCCCGTCACTACCATAGGTAGGAATAAGAGAGAGAGGGTCTATTACATTACCAAGGGTTTTGGACATCTTTTGTCCATTCACAGTAAAATATCCATGGACAAAAAGCGACTTAGGTAAAGGAAGGTGTGCAGAAAGGAGAAATGCAGGCCAATAGACGGCATGAAACCGTATAATTCCTTTGCCAATCACATGGACATCTGCAGGCCACCATTTTTTATACATTTCTACCGAATTCTGCTCTGCAGAACCAAATCCAACCCCACTCTGATAAATATTCAGTGCATCAAACCATACGTACATTCGTTGTGTATCGTCATTTGGCACTGGCACGCCCCAATTTTTTGCTCTTTCATTTGAACGCGAAATACTAATATCCTCAAGTCCTGTACGGACAAATGTGAGAATTTCTTTTTTGCGATGCGCTGGGGTTATCTGTAGTGCGTCAGTTGCAATGAATGCTTCAATAGCTTTTTGATATTTAGAAAGTCTGAAAAAATAATTCTCTTCTGTGACTTCTTCCAGTGGCTTGCCAGGATGCTCAAAGCATTCCCCATTTTCATTGAGCTCGTCTTTCTCGTAAAATAATTCACACCCGACACAATAGAGGCCGGTATATTCCTTTTTATAAATGTCTCCATTTGCATTGCATAATTCCCAAAGTTTTTGAGAAGAAGCATGGTGCATAGGGCTACTGCCTTTTTGAAAAACATCAAAATGCACATTGAGCGCGTTTGCTAAATCCGCAAAAAGTTGCGTATTCGTATCCACAAAATCTTGCACAGGCACTCCCGCTTTTTCTGCAGCCTGTACATTTTTTAATGCATTCTCATCGCCTCCACATAAAAGTAGCACATCATCTCCAAGTATTTTATGCCAGCGTGCAATGGTATCTGACTGGACAAATTCCAAACTATGGCCAACATGTGGTTTGGCATTTACATACGGAATAGCATTTGTAATATAAAATTTTGCCATGAGCATATTGTACCAGAGCTAGCCTTGCTTGTCATTGACCTACCCGTCAATGTTTCACTTTATTCGCTATTTTCGTTTGAAAAAAAATAATTCAATTGCTCCCATGATTGAGAGCAGAATAATAAGAAAAAAAATAGAAGTAAGCCCAAAAAAACGAAGCAGGAGATAGGTAAGTGCAGAAGTGCTCAGAAGGAGTCCATGAAGACGTGAGCGGGTAAGAAGGGTAATAAAGCACAAAAGAAAAAACCACACGCTGAGTACAACAAGAGGGAAGAGGGGAATAGTTACAAAATGAAGTGCAATAGTATAGGAAGGAGGGAAGTAGATAATGCTATATAGGGATAAGCCAAAAAAGAAAACAGAGAGAAATAGTAATACAAAAGGACGTTTTCTATTCTTCATGGATATAGTGTAGCAAAAAGGGAATCAATTACATCACGACTGTTGGAGCAAAAATTCGTCTTCGTAAACCAGCGCCAGAAAGATGTCTTGAAATTAAATTCAAGAACGTGGGTTTATCCTGCTTAGGAGTCTTTTCATTTTTTCCTCTCATCCAAAGATGAATATGTCTATGTTGAGAGACTGCCACTTTTGCATATGGTGTATCTGTTGACCTAGACCTCTCAAATAAAATGATATCATCTGGTGTTAATCCAGCTTGCGATGTTACTTTTGTAATAAATTCTGCGATTGTATAATCAGGGGTTGTATCATCATCAACCCACACGACATACTGTTGAACATCAGATCCAAGAGCGGAAGGGTACACTTCTCTAACAAGTGCCATCTGCGTATTGGCTAAATAATGCTCTCTAACGATACGAAGAAAAGTCTCATCTTGCATTTGTTGATAACTTGCCTGCATATCGTCGGATCTACTTGGTGCATACTCTAAATCTCTAATTCTTTGTCGTAAAACAAGAAGTTCATCAAAGGTCGGGAGAGAATCTGGTTGGATTATCTGAGGATTGTGTGTTTCCTTGTCGCGAATTTCTCTTGGTGTCATAAGCTCCATAACTTTTGCAACGTCAAGGGGATTAGCCGCAACTTCTTGGTAATATGAGTAAGGTTGTATTGCTGAGGCTTGTAGAAAAGCTTCTTGTGTTGGATATTGTCGTGGAAATTCACGCATAAGAGCTAGTTATTGTATCAAAAACACTAGATATTTGAAAGCTTAGGGTCGGGGAATAAAATAGTCTCCCATTTCAGGAATAACAAATCGTAAACCACCCTGAGAAGTCTTTGTGTCATCATTCTCAAATCGAGGGATAATATGCCAATGGAAGTGGTCAACTGTTCGTCCTGCCGCCTTACCATCATTAAAACCGTGATTATATCCATCGGGTTTTTTGTTTATTCTTGGATGAGTGAGTGCTTTTTTACAAAACCAGACAGATTGGTTGGACTCATATTCTTTGATAAATTGTTCATAGATAAGAGTCAAGTTTGTCTTCTCAAGGTATTGAATAATTTCTTGTAGCGAGAAATAAATATTCCCCCATTCTTTACAAGTCAGATTTTTAAAATCAGCAATATGTCTTTTAGTAGAAAGAAGCGTATGTCCAGGTGACACAGGATAGTTATCAAATGCTGCAAAAAGCAGATCATTTTCCCAAAATGTGTAGTTTTTATTTTTTTTAATAGAGCAAATCCAGCAATTTTCCATAGTGTAAATCTGATTATACCAAACGACGCAAGGCATCTGATGATGCATCTTCTTCGGAAATAATTCCTGTTTCTTGTGACTTTGCACGAATAGCGTCTTCTACATGAGAATGTGGGTTTTCAGAATATTCCATAAAACGTTCATGCTCACTTGAGAGAGTAAGATATGCAGCAAAATTCAAAAATGCATCTTGCGCAGTATTATTGTTTCCAAAAAATGTATCAAAATACGCTGCTTGTGGCCACCAGTCTTTACTTGGCAATCGAAATCTATCCGCAGCATCTGCTGCTTGGAGTATTTGTAAAAGTAGATTCATTCGTTCATCTTCAAACTCAAGAACTTGCTCTTGAGGCTTTTCATGATACAGGCACAAAAGTCCAATTTGCATAATCTCTCTTGTAGTAAATGTGATACCTCGTTTTTGATAGAGGCGTACATATTCACCAAGTCTTTTTGCTGCGTCAAGACCATGATTTGGAGCATCTTGGTCGTCTGTTCGTGCTCTGTCGTGTATATCTGCAGCAGTGAGAAGCACCTTCATTGCAGGATCTGAAAGTCCTTTATATTGTCCAAGGATATATGCATACTGTTTGACTCGTTCTTTATGTCCATCGCCATGGACACTCAACTTATGGGCAATATCCGTATACATGTCGTCAGTGCCAGAGTACCGGGTAAAATAGTGCCATGTGGTTGGTTGAAATGGTTTTTGCGCACCTATCTTTTCCCAAAGCTGGTTAATAGACATTTGTTGGGGATGGCGTTCTGTATAAAAATGATTTGCTGTTCGTGCATCCGGTATCTGAAGTGGACCACCGTGTCCATTGCGGACTCGAATCCAAAGGGGAAGAATGTCTCCAAGTATGCTCTCATGATGGAGAGGATTTGACTCGAGTATAGCCATAGTAAAAAGTCATCTCAGATTATCAACTGATTTTATTTCTGTCAAGGAGAAGGGAAGAGCTATAGGATATTGACACCATCTAGCAGTCGTGGTATATTAGTGCTAATTCCCTGCTACAAAAGGGAAGAGAGTATGCACGATTTGACACAAAGACAAGTCCAAATTCTCAAAAGCCTTATTGAAGAGTACATAAATACTGCAGAACCAGTAGGTTCTGAAACATTGGAGAAAAAACACAATCTTTCAGCATCCCCTGCCACAATTCGAAATGAAATGGTCCGGCTTGAAGAAATGGGATACTTGCACAAACCTCATGCATCTGCAGGTCGCGCACCAACCCCGGAGGCGATGAAATTCTATGTAAAGCAACTCATGAAAGAAAAGGAGTTGTCGGTTGCAGAAGAAGTCGCACTCAAAGAGCGAGTGTGGGATTCTAGGGAAGGAGCACAACGTTGCTTGCGAGCGGTTACAAGGTCGCTTGCAGATAAAACTCATGCATTGGCTATTGCAACAACGCATGATGGCGATGTGTATGTCGCTGGATATGCAAATATTTTAGATATGCCAGAATTTTTCGATATTGATATTACTCGCAATCTTCTTGCATCTTTAGATGAATTTGATTTTGCACAGAGTATGTTTGCGGATGCTCAACAAGATGACGAAGTACATATTTTACTTGGCGAGGATTTGGCGCCAGGACTTCAAGGGCCGTATGGATTTGTTTTTAAGCATTATGAAACCCCGATGCATTTAACCGGTGAGGTTGGTGTTGTTGGGCCAACACGACTTAATTATACGTCGGTAATTCCAACTGTCAGATATTTTGGAGGCTTAATAGAAGAAATTGCGAAGGGTTGGTAGCCCTGAAGCCGGGTATCGAATGGTACTTGGCGAAAGGTTGGTAAGTTTCGCAAAGCGAAAGTATCTAGTATTAAGTATTAAGTATGAACGATAGAAATAGACAAGATGATAAACAAGAAGAAGTCACTCAAGATTCTGACGTCATTGCGAGCGAAGAGAAGCAATCTCAAGAAGAAAATTTAAACCAGCAAGATGAAGAAGTAGATGCGGTTGGGGAAGAATTACAAAAATTGCAAGAAACAGCAGTGCAACTTGAAAATCAACTGAAAAGATCTTTAGCAGATTACCAAAATTTGCAAAGAAGGGTGCAGGAAGAGAAAGTGCATTGGATTGCAACGGCCAACAAAGATTTGCTCTTGAAACTCTTCCCTATTTTAGATACACTAATGTTGGCATATAAGCATGTGCAAGATAAAGGCTTAGAATTAAGTATCCATCAATTCTTGCAAGTGCTTCAGACCGAAGGTGTTACAAAAATTAAGACAGTTGATGAGGAATTTGACCCACAGTATATGGAAGCAGTAACAACACAAGAGGTAAAAGGGAAAGCAGGTAAAGTGATTGAAGAAATTAGACCAGGATATATGTATCATGATAGTGTCATACGAGTCGCACAAGTGATTGTAGGCGCGTAGCGCACCTGTCATCCTGAGCGAAGCCCACTAAGTAAAACTTAGTTTCACTCAGAATGACAAGGTAAATTTAACCGAAAGGAATTTATGGGAAAAATAATTGGTATTGATTTAGGGACAACAAATTCAGCTATGGCTGTGATGGAGGGTGGATCACCAAAAGTTATCCATTCTGCAGAGGGTCGTAATGTTGTTCCGTCTGTGGTTAACCCCAAATCACACGACGTTGGAGATGTGGCAAAGCGCCAAATGGTCTTAAAGCCAAAAGAAATTATTTATTCAGTGAAGCGCTTAATGGGTCGAAAATTTGATGACCCATCAGTCCAAAGAGACATCAAACTACTCCCCTACACCATTAAATCAGGAAGGGACAATATGGCAGTTGTCGAGGTTGATGGGAAGACATATACTCCTCAGGAAATTTCCGCAATGGTACTTGGGAAAATCAAAAAGGACGCAGAAGCCTACCTTGGTGGCACTGTGACTCAAGCAGTCATTACGGTCCCAGCATATTTTGATGACTCACAACGTCAAGCAACCAAGCAAGCCGGAGAAATTGCCGGTCTTGAAGTCCTTCGTATTATCAATGAGCCAACGGCAGCAGCGTTAGCGTATGGGCTCGACAAGAAAAATGCCCACACAATTGCAGTCTACGATTTGGGCGGTGGGACCTTTGATATTTCAATTCTTGAGCTTGGTGAAGGAGTATATGAAGTAAAATCTACCAATGGCGACACGCACCTGGGTGGCGACGACTTTGACCAGGTTATTATTGATTATTTAGCAGAGGAATTTAAAAAGGAGCACAATGTGGATTTACGAAAAGACCCACAAGCTCTTCAAAGACTTAAAGAATCTGCAGAAAAAGCAAAGATAGAACTCTCCTCTTCTCAAGAAGCACAAATCAATCAGCCTTTTATTACACAAGGGAAAGATGGTCCGCTTCATCTGACAATGACGCTTAGTCGTTCTAAATTAGAGGCAATTGTCGATGATTTAGTGCAAAAGACGCTCTTGCCTGTTGAAAAAGCACTTACAGATGCAAAAAAGAGCAAATCTGATATAGATGAAATTGTACTTGTTGGTGGTATGACTCGAATGCCAAAGATTGTTGAAACCGTCAGTAAATTTTTTGGCAAAGAGCCAAATAAATCTGTAAATCCAGATGAAGTAGTCGCAGTTGGTGCTGCAATTCAAGGAGGGGTTTTGGGTGGAGAAGTTAATGATGTGTTACTTTTGGACGTTACTCCCCTTACCTTAGGGCTTGAAACAATGGGAAGTGTCTCAACGCCTCTTATTGTACGTAATACCACTATTCCAACAAGTAAGTCTCAGGTTTTCTCAACAGCAGCTGACAATCAGACGCAAGTAGAAATTAATGTCCTTCAAGGCGAACGTCCTATGGCAGCAGACAATAAGTCGCTTGGAAGATTTATTTTAGATGGTATTCCACCTTCTCCACGAGGTGTCCCGCAAGTTGAAGTTACTTTCGATATTGATGCGTCAGGCATCCTCTCAGTAAAAGCAAAAGATAAGGCAACAGGCAAGGAGCAATCAATTAAAATAACTGGTTCGACAGGACTCTCTAAAGAAGAAATCGAGAAAATGACCAAAGAAGCGGAGCTTCATGCAAAAGAAGATGAAGAGAAAAAAGCAAAAGTAGAAGCAAGGAATAATGCAGATAGTCTTATCTTTACTGCCGAGAAATCCCTTAAAGACGCTGGTGATAAAGCCCCAGCTGATATTAAATCCCAGGTAGAAGAAAAAATAAAGGCACTCAAAGAAATTTTAGAGTCTGGGAGTAAAGAGGACTTGGAAGCAAAGACAAAAGAGCTTTCTGAAACTCTCCAAAAAGTAGGCGAGCAATTATATAAAGCTGGAGGAGATAAGCCAGAAGGAGCGCAGCCAGATCCAACACAAGAAGTCGAACCGAAGGATGCTTCGGCAGATGAAGATAAGGGTTCCGACTCCACCAAGGCTTCGTCGGACAAGGATGTACAAGAAGGAGAAGTAGTAAACTGAGCCTCGTCATTGCGAGGAATCGGAGCAACAGCGAGATCACTTCCTTGAGAAGTGCAGAAAGCGACGAAGTAATCTCAAAAAGATCGCCACGTCCGCCTCTGGCGAGACTCGCGATGACAAGTAAATTTGTGCGCACGTAAGGCGCATTTTTAGTATAATAGAGGAATAATTTTCAATTTCCAATCAATGTTACAATTTTAGATTTTAGTTTTTTAAATTTGTAATTTATTGAGAATTTCGAAGAAGTATGGAACAAGATTTTTACAAAATTTTAGGTGTCAGTAAATCTGCAACACCACAAGAAATTAAAACTGCGTATCGCAAGCTTGCCTTACAGTATCATCCTGACAAAAATAAAGGAAAAGAAGCAGAAGAGAAATTCAAAGAGGTCACCAAAGCATATGAAGTGCTTTCTGATACGCAAAAACGTCAGACCTATGATCAATTTGGTGCAGCCGCATTCGAGCAAGGCGGTCCAGGTGCTGGTGGACCTTTTGGGCAAGGCGGCAATCCTTTTGGTGGGTCGGGAGGTCAGTATGGACCATTTACGTATTCATATTCAACAAGTGGCGGACCGGATGGAGGCTTTGATTTTGGAGGATTTTCAGACCCATTTGATATCTTTGAGCAATTTTTTGGAGGCGCCTCCCCTTTTAGTAGGCAGCAACGTCGTCCTGTATATTCCATCTCTATAGATTTTATGGAGGCTGTTAAAGGAGTAACGAAAAAAGTGAGCATAGATGGGAAAGAGCAATCAATAAAAATTCCAGCAGGTGTGGATAATGGGTCACGAATTCGATTTGAAAACTATGACGTGGTTGTAGAAGTGATGCCGCATAAAAAATTCCAGCGTCAGGGGTATGACATTGTAACCGAGGAAGAGATACCATTTACCAAAGCAACGTTGGGGACAGAATTACCTATCGAAACAATCGATGGGAAAGTAACAGTGAGAATTTTACCTGGTACACAGCCGAATACTATGATGCGACTTAAAGGAAAAGGTGTTCCTCATCCAAGAGGAAATGCCAGAGGAGATCATTATGTACGTATCAAGGTTGTTGTTCCAAAATCACTGAGCAAGCGCCAGAAAGAGCTTTTGGAAGAATTTGATAACGATGTAAGCAAAAAAGGCTGGTTTTAGAAATGCTCATCTCGGGTCTTGCACAAAGAAATTTTTATGCTAGAATGTGACGAGTATGATAGGTGTAGATACATTTGGACCAGTGGTAATCGTTGCAAATCACATTTTGTCTGATACAGAAATAAACAATTTGGAAGGATTGCCTGAAATTAAAGATGCAAATAGGACAGTAGCTGCGGAAGACACAGGAAGAACACGCAAAGCTTTTCATCGAGACGTTTTGAGACAAGCAACAAAATTCGCTGCTCTACAAAAAATCTACGCAAGAAGAGAGATTCTCCATTAATTTTTTCTTTTCCAATTCAACCAAGAGTACAAATTAATACTCATTGAATTCTTTGTCCTGTGTAATTTTTCCAATAAGATCTTCAAAATATTGCTTGTCCATGGTCCCATTTGTACGTCTTTTAAGTTCTAGAATCATGCGTGTAACCTTTTGTCCAAGAATCGGGTCAGTAAAACATCTTGCTTGCAGATCAAGAGGATTTGTCATTAGTAATTCCATAATTGTTGCTTGGTCTTCTAAGTGATTTTTCGCACCGTATCTTCTTGCAAATCCGTCCAAGCTATCTCTTTGTTGCCATTTTTCTTGGCTATACCTAATTCCGGACTTTTTATGAATTTGCTCCCATGCCAAGTCATGATAGGTAGTTCTTCTTAACGTTTTTCCACGAATTTCAAAAACAGTTGTTGTTTTGTCTTGTGAGTATGCATTAGTAGCTTGGTGTTCTAGTTCGTGATGGATAATAGACGTATTATCGTCCGTATTGTTTGGATACACTGTGACATACAATATTCCATCTGGTAACGTTACGCCTCCCCAATGGTTTCCATTTTGTTGGAGAGAGGCTACGAGAATCAGTTTCTTTATTGCGCATTTTTGAATGTAATTTGATGGGTATTTTTGTAATTCTTGAGCAATAGTGACTACGCCCTCATATGCTGTAATTGGGTTAAGCGGTGTTGTTTGTAAGTCGTAGTTTGCATCCTCTTTTGTCGGTCCTAATTCAATAGAAAATCCGTAGTGGTCTTGAAGAGATTGAAGTTCTTGCGAAAGAAGCTCTTGATATATTTCCGCTTGGTTACCTTGATGCAAACGTGCCAGAATGTGCCCAGTTGCCTTTTTTATCCTGAGTACAGGATCAATATAATTTCCTTCAGTTGCTTCTTGCATATAATTTGGGCATTGTACCTAAGGGACGTAGTAATTGCAAGAAACGTACGTCTTTCTGGTTGAAGTAAAAAGCTGAATCTGGTATACTCAAACAGAGTTAAGAAGTAGGAATTAAGAAGTAAGCCATAATTCATAATTCCAGATTCATAATTCTAAAATATATGCCAGCAGTACAACGAAGCGAATTTTATTTAGCACTCAATCAAGTTGCCACAGAGCGTGGGGTTTCTATCGATATTATTTTGGAGACTGTTGAAAATGCTATTTTGGCAGCATACAGAAAAGACCATCCCGCTGAAGAAGCAGAAGAATTTACAGTCCATCTTAATAGAAATACAGGAGAAGCTCATGTGATGCATGGGGAAAAAGATGTTACGCCTCCAGGATTTGGCCGAATTGCCGCTCAGACAGCAAAACAAGTTATTCTACAAAAAGTAAGAGAAAAAGAAAAAGAAGCAATTATGGGTGATTATTCGGCAAGAATTGGTAGCGTTGTCGGTGGAATGGTACTTCGATTTGCCGGTCCAAATATTATTGTTGATTTGGGTAAAACCGAAGCTATTATGCCTCCTCAAGAACAAATAAATGCCGAGCATTATCATATCAATCAGCGTCTTAATTTTGTTTTGCTTGAAATTCGGGAAGGCACAAGAGGTCAAGAAATTGTGCTCAGCCGTGCCCACCCAAGTCTTTTGGAAGGGCTTTTCAAGCGCGAAGTGCCAGAATTGGCTCAAGGAAGCGTTGTTGTTAAAAACATTGCCAGAGAGGCAGGGAGTAGGTCAAAGATTGCTGTGGCCGCAACACAATCAGGTATAGACCCTGTTGGTAGTTTGGTTGGACAAAAAGGTGTGAGAGTACAGGCGGTTATTCAAGAATTTAGTGGTATTGAAAAATTAGATATTATTCAGTGGCAGGAAGACATAAAGCTATATATTGCTGCATCGCTCTCCCCTGCTAAAGAATTGACCATCGAGCTTAACGAAGACACAAATACAGCATTTGTAAGTGCGCCACAAGACCAATTGTCCATTGCTATTGGAAAAGATGGTCAAAATGCACGCTTAGCAAGTAAATTAACTGGTTGGAGAATCGAAATTAAAGAGCGAGTTGGGTCTCAAGAAGAAGTTGAAGAAAAAGCAGAAAATCAGACAGAAGCATTAAATGAGACAGCGTAATATATGAAAGTGCAATCTTTATATTTATCGTTTCTTCTCTAAGAATTCTTCTGCAAATTGACCTAATTATTCTAATTGACCTAAAAATTTGGTTGTTGGGATTTGTTTAGAGTAATTAGAAATTAGGTAATTAGAATTTTATGAATGCTTTCGTACCAGTCGTATCAGTTTTAGGCCATGTAGACCATGGGAAAACGTCGTTGTTGGATGCAATGAGAAAAACCAATGTTGCTGCGGGCGAGCATGGAGGTATTACTCAAAAAATAGGCGCTTCCAGTATTGAGATAGAACATGATGGTAGCCTTCGTAAAATTACATTTGTTGATACCCCAGGACACGAAACATTTGCCAACATGCGAAGTCGTGGAGCAAGAGTTGCAGATATCGGTATTTTAGTTGTTTCTAGTACAGATGGTGTCATGCCCCAGACAAAAGAATCAATCCAGTTGCTTCAGGCAGCAGGCATACCCTATGTTGTTGCACTTACCAAATCTGACCTTCCGGATAAAAATCCGGATAAAGTCAAAAGAGAGCTTGCAACAGAAAATGTACTTGTCGAAGGCTATGGAGGAGATATTCCGACAATTGAAGTCTCTTCCAAGACTCGGACAAATGTAAAAGAACTTTTAGATCTCCTCCTTCTCGTTTATGAGATGACGTATACTGCTGAAAAAGGGAAGACACTCCCCTCTCCAACTGCTCCATTTGAAGCAGTTATCATTGAGTCAAGACTCGACCAAAAAGTTGGCCCCAAAGCAACAATTATCGTCAAAAATGGCTCAGCATCGGTCAAAGATGAATTAATTGCAGAGCATGTGACAGGACGCGTAAAAGCATTTATCACTGATACCGGTACGTCTGTAGAGAAGATTACCGTTGGAGACGGAGTAGAAGTATTAGGTTTTGAAAAAGTAGCACCGGTTGGGAGCATTGTTCATAAAAAAGGTGAGACAGTCATAGATTCTCAGGCAGTAGAAAAACCAAGAGAGAAAATTGAGATTCCACAAGGATCGCTTCCTCTTATGCTTTGTGCTGACACCCAAGGTTCTCTTGAAGCAATTATTGCAGCACTTCCTTCACAGGTATATGTATTAGCGCAAAAAACTGGAGAAGTTTCAGAAGCAGATGTTTTGTACGCAAAGTCTACAGGTGCAATTATTCTTGCGTTTAATATACGGCTTCGAAACAATATCATCAATTTAGCGCGTACAGAGAAAGTATTGGTAAAAAATTACACGATTATTTATGAGCTTCTGGACGAACTCAAAGACCTCATGGAAGGAAAAAGACTTGCCGGGATGGAGACGATTTTTGGGGTTGCACAAATTTTAGCCACCTTTCCTTTTGAAAAGACACAGGTATTAGGAGTAAAAGTAATTGACGGCCGTATAGCACGAGGAGACAAAATTAGACTTATGCGGGGTGAGGAAGAAGTTGTGGGTGAAAGTAGTATTGTTTCTTTACGCCAAGGAAAAGAAACAGCCTCGAAAATTGAAAAAGGAAATGAAGCTGGTGTTATTATATCCCCTTTTCTTGACTTTTTGGTTGGAGATGTGATACTATCCCATAGTTAGTTATGGACAACCAAACATTCCAGAAAATTAAAGATCTTATCAATCAGCACCAAAGCGTTGGTGTCCTCGTTGGTCCAAATACAAATCTCGACGAAATGGCAGCTGGGCTTGGTATGTTGCTTGTGCTTAAGCGCATGGGGAAAGATGCGTCTATAGTTTCTCCTACAGATCCTGTGGTAGGTATTTCTTCTCTTGTTGGTATTGATAAAGTCGCGAAAAGCTTTAGCGCAGGTGGCAATGGAGACCTGACAGTAAGTTTTCCGTATAAAGAAGGAGAGATTGAAAAAGTATCCTATACACTGGACAATGGACAACTGAATATCCAAGTAAAAGCAGGACCTGCAGGACTTAATTTTCAACAGCAAGATGTCTCATTTAAAAGGGCAGGAAGCGCACCAAGTCTTGTTTTTACTATTGGTATACCAAGTTTGGCACTGGTAAGTGGTGTATTTGATCCTTCAATGACGACAAGTATTGTGAATATCGACAATAAAGGTGATAACCAAAATTATGGGGATGTGCTCGTTGTTGGGACGAAATTTTCATCTGTTTCAGAGCAAGTAGCTGATTTTGTAACGCTTCTTGAGCCACAAGTAGAGCTAGATATCGATATATGTCAGAATTTACTTACCGGAATAATGTACGCAACAGCAGACTTTACGTCTGCGAATACAAGTTATTTAGCCTTTGAGATGTGCGGAATTCTTATGAAAAAAGGTGCAAAACGTGTTGTTGCGCCAACGAGTCAGCCAAATGCTATTCCAAATCCAAGTGCATTTTTCCCACCTACGCCTTCAGGACAAGTGCCTGTACAGCCAATGCAAGCCATGCAACAACCCGTGCAACAGATTATTCAGCCACAGCAGGTTGCGCAACCACAATTTAATCCTGCTCCAATCCAACCTTTCGACAGTGCTCAGGGTCAACAATTAGGACAGCAAATTTCCCAGCCTATCCAGCAGCCAGTACAATCATTTGTTCCTCCAATGAATACACAACCTTTCAGTGCTCCTCAGAGCCAACCAATGAATAACCAAGCAGCTCCAGCTGATTGGTTAACTCCAAAAGTCTACAAAGGTAGCACAGTATTATAAGTATCTAATATCTAATATCTAATTTAGTATTTAAAGAAAGTTCTAGTGAAAGTTTTAGAATTTGTTATTTTATTAGACATTAGTAATTAGATCTTAGACATTTACACTGTCTCCCATTGCTAAGGAAAACTAAACCTGATATAATAGTCTAGGAAAATAAGAATAAATTTTATATGCCGCTATCACCAGTCCAAAAACAAGATATTATTAAAGATTTTCAGCAAGTAGCCGGAGACACCGGTAGTCCAGAAGTGCAAATTGCACTTTTAACCTTTCGTATTACCGCGCTTACAGACCACCTAAAAAAACATATGCACGACGTGCATAGTAGACGAGGACTCTTATCTATGATTGCAAAAAGACGAAGACTTATTAACTTTTTGGAGAAAATGGATAAAGAGCGAGCAGCAACAGTTTTGAAGAAAATTGGACTAAAAAATTAATACGTGATATAATGATTTTATTGAGCATTCCTCAAGAAAGCTTTTTAGAATAAAGACCGAAATAGAAAATAAATGAAATTTACCTCCAAAACATTTGATTTTAACGGAAAAGATATAACCTTTGAGATCGGAAAATTAGCCCCACAGGCAACAGCCTCAGTTTTAGGCCGACTTGGCGATACGGTTGTATTAGTTACTGTCGTAGAAGGCGGCAAGACAGATTTGGATTATTTCCCACTTTCTGTTGAATACATAGAGCATCTGTATGCAGGCGGAAAAATCAAAGGAAGCCGTTGGGTTAAAAGAGATGGTCGTCCTTCAGATAACGCAATCTTAGCAGGGAGAGTTATCGATCGTTCTATTCGCCCACTTTTTCCAAAAGCATTTAAAAATGCAGTACAAATTGTTGTGACTGTCTTGTCGGTGGATGGAGAAAATGAAGCAGATATTTTAGCTCTCAATACTGTCTCGGCAGCAATTGCAATTTCTCGTATTCCATGGAATGGGCCAGTTGGTGCAATCAGAATGGGGTATGACGAAGACAAAAAATCCCACATCTTCAATCCAACAATTCCAGAACGTGAGACGTCTACTCTTGATTTAATTGTTACTCACAATGGTGAGAAGACAGTTATGCTCGAGGCAGGAGCGCTCCAAGTGGAAGAAGCTGTTGTGTCTGATGCCGTAGCCAAAGCACATACCGCAACGAAAAAAGTTATTACTGCTATCAATGAATTAGTCAAAGAAGTTGGCCAGGCCAAATTAGAGGTTGTTCAAGAAGAATCACTCACGCAAGCAAAAGCTCTTTTTGAAAAAACATACAAAGCAGAAGTAACCCAGCTTATTAAAAATAGGGTTGAAAAAGATGATGATGGAGGAATGACAGATGAGCTATTAAAAAAGGCAGCAGAAGATATGAAAGTCCAAAATCCAGAGCAAGAAGTGGATAAAAAAGTTTTGGCAGCAGCACTCGACGCAGTATTGTACAAAATCATTCGAAGTGATGTGCTGGAAAAGAAAAAAAGACCAGATGGACGCAAAATGAATGAGGTACGAGAGCTCAATATAGAAGCTGGCGTATTACCAAGGACTCACGGGTCTGCGCTATTTCAACGAGGCATGACACAAGCGCTTAGCATTGTAACCCTTGGGTCTCCACGAATGGGACAGCTTATAGAGTCAGCAGAAGGGGAAGAAGAAAAGCGATATATTCATCATTACTCAGGTCTCCCCTCTTCATTTGGACAAGTGGGAAGAATCGGGACACCAGGAAGACGGGAAATAGGCCATGGTGCGCTTGCTGAAAGGGCTCTCCAAGCAGTTATTCCGTCTCAGGAAGAATTTCCATATACCATTATGGTAGTGTCTGAAGTGTTGTCGCAAAATGGGTCTAGCTCTATGGCATCGACTTGCGGTTCGACAATGGCGCTTATGGATGCGGGTGTACCAATTAAGAAGCCGGTCGCTGGAATTTCAGTTGGGATGATGTCTTCTGGAGATACGTACGAATTGTTAACAGATATTATTGGTTTGGAAGATTTTTCAGGAGACATGGATTTTAAAGTTGCTGGGACAGATAGTGGGATTACAGCGATTCAGTTGGATGTAAAAATTCCAGGACTCACAGACGAGCAAGTAGTTGCAATTTTGGGTAGAGCTAAAGAAGCACGACTTTTCATTTTAGACAAAATGCTTGCAGTATTATCTTCTTCTCGACCAGCGCTTTCTGTCTATGCACCAAAGATAGTAACTTTGAAAATCCCGGTAGACAAGATAGGCGAACTTATTGGTCCAAGTGGAAAAAATATTAAAAATATTATTGCAACAACCGGTGCGCAGGTTGATGTGGAAGATGATGGTACAGTCAATATTACAGGTGTTGAGGATGCAAAGGTTCGGGCAGCGTATGACTGGATAAGTGGTATGACACGAGAAGTTGTCTTAGGTGAAGAATTTGATGGGGAAGTAAAAAGAATTTTGCCATTTGGTGCTTTTGTTGAATTCTTACCAGGAAAAGAAGGTATGGTGCATGTATCCAAGATGTCTACGCAATTCGTGAAAGATCCCGCCGACATAGTGCAAATTGGTCAGACTGTCCATGTGAGAGTCATGGAAATTGATGATATGGGGAGAATTAATTTAACCATGTTGACTCCAGAAGAGCAAGAGCAAGCGCGTACACAACAACGGGATAGAGGTCCTGTAGAAGGTCAATTTACACAGGGACAGGGTTCACGACCGCCAATGCACCCACTCAGAATGCAATGGGAAAGAGAAAATAGAAGTAAACGTCCAGGATATGGACCACGAAAACCCTTCAGAAAATAGTGTTACCACTTCCCTATTCTTGACGAGTTACCGATAAGTCATCATACTAATGAAGGTATCGTTCGAATGATAAATAAAAGCTTGTCATTCAGAGCGCGAGAGAAGAATCTATTCTTCAAGCAAATTCAAGAACAACTTTCGTCATCCTTCACTACCTGCCTGCGATAGGAAGGCGTTCAGGATGACAATAGAGAGTTTAGAATAACAAAAGTAAAATTATGGACAATGACATAGTAAAGTTTCTCCCCCTTGGTGGGATTGGAGATGTCACAAAAAATTTATATATCTACGAATACCAAGATCAAATCTTGATTGTTGATTGTGGATTGGGTTTTGCAGATGAAACAATGCTTGGCGTAGACCTCCTTATGCCGGATGCCTCGTATTTAGCAAAAACAAAAAAACGTATCGTTGGTATGCTCATTACTCATGGGCATGAAGATCACATGGGAGCACTTCCTTTTGTATTGCCCCAACTGCCGAATTTTCCAATTTTTGCAACTCCTTTCACAGCAGCATTGGCAAATGAAAAACTCAAAGAATTTGGTACAAATAGACAAATTCAACCTATTCAATTTGGTATGGATCAAGAAATCAAACTCGGTGCTTTTTCCGCTTCATTTATTCGGGTAACCCATTCAATTCCTGATACCGCACATATTCTTATTAAGACACCAGTTGGAAATTTTTACCACGGCAGTGACTATAAATTTGACCTGACTCCATATGACGGGAAAAAGACTGATTTTGCAGGAATTGTCGCAGCAGGTAATACCGGTATTATTGCGATGATGTCTGATTGTCTGGGATCAGAAAGACAAGGGATTACTCCCTCAGAGGAAAAATTGACCGCAGCATTTGACCAGGAAGTGTCCAAGTGTACGGGTAAATGTCTTGTGACCACGTATGCTTCAAATATTGGAAGGCTCAGCCAAATTATTCACGTTGCCCAAAAATATAATAGGCAAGTGTGTTTTGTTGGGAGATCGCTTCTCAAAGCAGTAGATGTAGGGAAAAAGACAGGGCTATTGACTATTCCCAAAAATATGGAGGTACGGGTAGACCAGGTAAAAAAAATTAAAGATACACAGCTGCTTCTTATTGTTGCAGGGAGCCAGGGACAAGAAAATTCCGCAATGACTCGTATAGCAACTGGGGAGCACAAAGATGTTACTTTGCGAAGTACAGATACGGTTATTTTTTCAGCAGATCCAATTCCAGGTAATGAGGTTATGGTAAATACTCTCATTGATGCGATTTCAAAAGTAGGAGCGCGCGTCATGTATTCAGATATAACACGTGACTTTCATGTGTCAGGGCATGGCTCATCTCACGAGGTGATGATGCTGATGAATTTAGTCAGACCTAAATTTGTTGTGCCAATTAGTGGGACATACAAACAAATGGTGGCATACAAAGGACTTGCTCGTAAGCAAGGCTATACAGATAAGCAAATTCTTCTTATGGAAGATGGACAAGAAATGCTATTTAGAAAAAATGATGCAATTGCCGGACAAAAAATACCAGTAAGAAATGTATATGTCGATGAAATAAGTGGAGAAGAGTTAGAAAGTTTTGTGCTTCATGATAGACAACAATTGTCCAGTGATGGACTCGTTGTTGTCATGGTCGAGGTTGATTCTGAAAATGGCGGTATGCTTTCAGACCCAGAAGTTATTGGACGCGGATTTTCTCCAGCTGATGCACAAGAAATGAGAAAAATTTTGTCCAGAGAGCTTAAAAAAGTCATTTACCCCACCCAAAATCGGACGAAAAATTGGTCGTATGTACGCAAGCAAATAGTTGAGGTATCTGAAAAAGCAATTATGCGAGAACTTCGTCGTAAGCCACTGGTCCTTCCGGTTGTTATCGAACTCTGACACCCTCAAACGTATAATATAGTATTTTTCATGGAATAGTGCTATTGCAATTGATGTTATTTGTGCATATCCTCATTATAGATTGAAATATTTTAATGTATATCAAAAAGTACTCTTGGGTATACTTTTCCTACATATTCTTGCATGGATTCTCCTGCATATATCAGGGTTAAAAACAAGCAATTGGAATCTTTTATATGGTTTGAGTTATGGTTTTATTCCTCTTTTCGGTGGATTCGTTGGAGTATTGCTTGCCAAGCCGTGGGGTGGTTTGAAGAGTGTTATCGGTCGAGCAATGATTTTTGTATCAGTAGGATCTATTAGTTGGGGTATAGGGAGTTGCATTTGGTCCTATTATAATTTTTTCTTACACGTTGGAGTGCCGTATCCATCTATTGCTGATGTAGGATATATCCTTGCAATTCCTTTCTGGTGTCTTGGAATGGTTAACTTATCGATTGCAACAGGAGTAAAATTTGCACTCCGTCGTACACTTGGGAAAATATTCATCTTTTTGATACCGATGAGTATTATTGCTTTGTCTTATTATATTTTAGTAATCATAGCAAGAGGAGGCGTTTTGTCTGATACGCTTCATGATTACCTCAAACTCTTTTTCGACCTTGCGTATCCGATTGGAGATGTTCTTATCGTTACGTTTGCATTAGTGATTTTCGGATTATCTTTTAGTTATTTTAGTGGAAGATATCGGCTCGCAATTGTTATTCTTTTAGCAGGATATGTATTTATGTATATGGCAGACTTTTTGTTTTCTTATACAACAACACTTAATACATATTTCAATGGAGATTGGCCGGATTTATTCTTCCCAATTGCATTGTCTCTTATGATTGTTGGAGTATTTGGATTTGCTCTTAAAGAGTCATAATGCACTATGGACACTTTTTCTATAATTGCCGCAAAAATCATTCGACAACAAGAAATTATTATTGGTTCTATTGCTTTGGAGCAAGCAAAAAAAGTTCCGGGAATAGAGCTTGATTGGGAAAATCATCAAGTTACATTAACTGGTGATAAAACAGAGATACTCAATATATTAGTAGGACAATATAAAAATTTTTTTGGACAAGCTTCTATTGAGGTATGTAAAGATGCAGCAAAAAAAGATCTTGCCGAAATACCATATGACAAAATTCCTCTCCTCTTGCGGTAATTATGCTTCTAATTGTGCTTTTAAATTCTCCAAAAGATCCTGGACAGTTTTTTCATTCAATTTAGCAAGGATGAGTTGATTCATAATTCTTTTGACAATATTTTGTTCGAATTCATAATCAACAGTTAAGGTTACCTTTGTCCCTTCGACTCCATCTTCAAATAAGAAGGTCCATGTAGAGACGACGTCTCCTGTAGTAGTCATCGCAAATTTTTGAGGAGGGATGTACTGCGAAACTATTGCATTTCCTTTCATTTGGATACCACCCATAAAATAACGCCACGAATATGTTTGTCCAAGGCTAGGAAGTATAGGACTTATCTGTGAAGTTTCTTTTAAGTATGGGAAAAATTTTATATGGTTTTGAGGAAGTACAACGTATTCAAAAATTTTGCCAATTGGATGATTAATTAAAATTGACGCACGTACAGTAGCCATATCACAGAGTATGTCCTTGAATTTTAAAGCATTTCATACAAGAAGTCTATATTGTGGTACTGGCTTGCAAAGCTATCGTTATTCTCTATAATAGAGTATATGGCAAAAAGAGGAAGGCGCAAAAAAACAATGAAGCTGAAAAAAGAAACAGTCTATTCATTGTTTGCTTTAGGATTTTTAGTTGCAAGTGTATTTGTTGGTCTTTCATTTGCGCGCTCGGGTGATGTTTTTATTACATTACATGATGTACTTGCCAAAGAGCTTGGATCGATGATGTATCTCTTGCCTTTGCTTCTTTTTTTCTTTGGTATGACCAGCCTTCGGCTTAAATTTTTCCTCTCACGTGCACATTTAAGCATAGGGTATCTTATTGCATTTTTTTCCTTAACTGCACTTTTAAAATCCGGGTCTATTGGAGGGCATAGCTATCAAATTCTCTCTGATATTTTGGGAATTGCGGGGACAAATATTGTCTATATTGCCGGGCTTTTTGTAGGCCTTGTTGTCCTTTTTGATACTTCTATTGATGAATTGGTGCAAGGTTTTGTGGCAGTGCTGAATAATCTCCATCGATTTTTGCCTGGGGGAAATAAATTTGGAAAAGATATGAAAGTGAATGGAAAAGATAAAAATAATAAGGCGAATACAAAAGAGGATAAGAAAGCACCTATTTTTGCCCGTGAAGAGTCTTTTAAAGAACCAATTGTCAATAAAAAAGAACAATCAACGCTTATTTCGGATAAATTAGTCACAAATATGCTTGAGACAGGTGGAATTTGGGAATATCCACAATTAAGTCTTCTCTCCGAGAGTCCAGGACAAAAAGCAGAACGTGGAGATATTAAAAAAACAGCATCCATTATAGAAAAAAACCTCCAAAGTTTTGGTATTGCGGCGCGTGTTGCAGAGGTTAATTTAGGCCCTGCAGTAACTCAGTATGCTTTGGAAATTGCATTGGGTACTAAGGTAAGTAAAATTACTTCATTAGCAAACGATTTAGCATTAGCAACCGAAGCGCCAACCGGTCAAATTCGTATAGAAGCACCAATTCCAGGGCGCAGCTTAGTAGGCATTGAAATTCCAAATAGGTCACTGGAAATTGTTACACTTCGTACCATGCTTGCATCCACTGTGATGCAAAAAAGTAAGTCAAAGTTAACGGTTGCCTTAGGGCTTGATGTTTCAGGCAATCCTGTTGTTGCGGATATTGCCAAAATGCCCCATGTGCTTATTGCAGGTACCACTGGGTCTGGAAAATCCATTGCCATGAATGCATTTATTTCCTCAATTCTTTTTCGAGCATCTCCGAATGAAGTGAAATTTATTATGATAGATCCAAAACGTGTGGAAATGACAGGATACAATGGTATTCCCCATTTGCTCACACCGGTAATTGTCGAACCTGAAAAAATTCTGTCTGCTCTAAAATGGGCAATGGGAGAGATGGATAGACGATATAAAATTTTTGCAGAAAGAGGGGTTAGAAATATTGATTCGTATAACGAACTTTCAGGATTTCAAGCACTTCCGGCAATCGTTATTCTCATTGATGAATTGGCAGATCTTATGATATTTGCGCCGGTTGAGGTTGAGGATACGATAGCGCGTTTGGCTCAAATGGCTCGTGCAACAGGTATTCATTTAGTCATTGCAACCCAGCGTCCCTCAGTTGATGTTATTACCGGTCTTATCAAAGCAAATATTCCCTGCCGTATTGCCTTTAATGTATCTTCGCTTGTTGACTCTCGGGTTATTTTGGATGGCCCAGGAGCCGAAAAATTATTAGGAAGAGGAGATATGTTGTATGTTCCACCAGATGCTGCCAAGCCGACCCGCGTACAAGGTACCTATGCTTCTGAAAAAGAAGCGCAGAAGTTGGTCAATTTTCTCAAAGAGAAAAGTCCGGTGGTAAATTACACAGAAGAAGTAACAGAGCAACCTGTTTTGATCAAAAGAGGACTTGGGGCAATGACTGGTGGGAATAATTCGGATGGGCACGACCAACTCTTTGAAGAAGCAATTCGTATTGTCTGTCAATTTGATAAAGCATCTGCCTCTTTATTGCAAAGGAAGCTTTCTATTGGATATTCCCGTGCAGCAAAAATTCTTGACCAATTAGAAGAAGCTGGGGTTATCGGACCTGCGGAGGGAAGCAAACCCAGAGACGTTATTGCTCGAAATGCAGATGAAATTTTAGCAAAATTACAAGAGCAGTAGTGAATTAGGAATAATGAATAAAGAATAATACAAATAAAGATATTTTATTTTGTTAGCTTCTTAGTACCATAATTCCTTATTCATAATTCATAATTCCCAGAAACTATGATCAGAATTGGCCAACGCTTACAAGAAGAACGCGAAAAACAAAGATATTCTATTGAAGATATCGCAAAAGCAACAAAAATCCGGGTACAATTTTTGCGAGCAATTGAGCAAGGAGATTATCCTTCCTTACCATCGGTTACCTATGTACAGGGATTTGTCAAAAATTATATTGATTTTTTAGGTCTCCCCCGTCGGCCTTTACTCGCTCTTTTTAAAAGGGAGTTTAACGAAAAAGAATATATTGGTATTATGCCGGAAAATATTTCGGCCAGAAAAGAAATTTCACTCAACAGACTTCGAATTCGCCAAGCATTTATTTTGGGTTTTGCAGCACTCGTTGGGCTTCTTATATATCTTTTTATTCAATACCATGCCGCTTTTTTTAGTCCAAATTTGAATGTTACGTCTCCAAAAGAGCGTACAGTTATTTACTCGCAAACAATTTCTATAATTGGAAGTACAGAGCCTAATTCATCGGTTACGGTAAATAATATTCCTGTTTTCGTGGATAATTCTGGCAGCTTCAAAAAAGAAATCACTGTTTTCTCAGGAAGTAGCATAATCACAATCAAATCTACAAATACATTTGGGAAAACTTCTGTAGTTGAAAGACACATAATGGTGAAAAGTTCTAATTTCTAATATCTAATTTTAAAAATTAATTGAAAATTATAAATTGTAAATTCTTAACAAAAAAAAGTTGAAGATTAGATCGCGCTTCATCGTTGACAGAATCATTGAATTAAGATAATCTGAAGATATGGATACTGCCCAAATACTTCTTACCGTTGTTATCGTACTCCTTGCACTTATTTTGCTTGCATTATCTTTTCAGGTTTTTTTCATTCTTCGAGAATTTCGCAAAACAGTCATGAAAGCAAATAAAATTTTAGATGATACGGGAGTAATTACAGAAAGCGTAAGCAATCCAATCGCCAATCTCTCAACACTTACCTCCAGTCTAAAAATAGGGACACTAGTTGCAAAATTCTTGGCTGGGAAAAAGAAATCAAAAAGTGAGCAAAATGGATAAAAACAATCAATACCATCGCAATGGCAACGGTTTTGGAAACGGGTTTGTTCTTGGACTTATCGTTGGTGCTGCTGCTGTTTTTCTGCTTTTTACCAAGAAAGGCAAACATCTTCTCAAAGTTATTTCTGAAGAGGGCATAGAGGGAATTGATGAATTTAAAGAGTTGTTAAATTATGATACAGAGGAAGAGGAATACGAAGATGCCCCACAGAGTCGGGTATTGGAAAAAACAGGGCAAGTTGCAGCCCATGTAGGGAAAACAGCCAAAAGATTTTTTCACGGAGTTCGAAAAAGAGCCTAGAGACCATATCTTCTAATATTCGCATTGTGTTGGTCTAATGTTGTTGCGTAATGCATAACCCCTTTACTATCAGAAATGTAATATATATAATTCGTATTTGCAGGATTGAGTACTGCTTTAAGAGCTTCCAAACCTGGGTTTGAAATTGGCGTTGGGGGAAGACCAGGTTGGGCATACGTATTATATGGTGAGTCGATATTGAGGTCTTGGGCTGTGAGGTTTTTCTTCCACCATGATTTTTCTCTTGGTTGGTACCCAAGCGCGTATTGTACGGTTGCATCTACCTGTAAAGCCATGCCAAGAGAAAGACGGTTTTGTAGGACTGATGCAACTTTTCTCATATCATCCCCGCCAGGTGCTTCTCTCTGAAGAATTGATGCCAAAATAACCGCTTGTAACTGGGAAAGATTGGCATTTGCCCCAGACGTTGCTTGTTGGTATTTTGAATTGAAATTATTCGTCATGATAGAAATAATTTGTGTAATAGTTGTATCTCTGGGGATAAGGTAGGTATCAGGGAAAAGATAGCCTTCGTGGAGACGAAGTTGTGCTCGCCACTCTTCAGAATAGCTAGGAATTTTCTCCTTGAGAATATCAGCAATTTCATCCGCACGCTGTCCTGGAATAATAGTAGTCCAGATATCCAGTGTAGGTGAAGTAAGTGTCTTAGCAATTTGTTCTGATGAAAAAGAGGGAGTTAAGGTAAAGTCACCTTTTTGAATTTTACTATCCAAGCCTGATGTCTTCATATAGACAAGGAAAACAAAAGTATTTTTAATAAGACCTTGGGATGACAAATCGTTTGCTACTTGGCGAAGACCGCTTCCAGGTTGTACAACAAATACGTGAAGTGTTTTATTACTTGGATTCACAGGCGAAAGATTGACTTGTACATACAGCCAAATCCCCAAAATAACAAAAGCAAAAATTCCAAAAAAAATAGTAAACTTCTTCATAAATCTTTCGGGGTCCTGCCCACGCTTTATATATACTAAATACCCTTCGGCTTCGCTCCCCTCAGCAAAGTTCGGGACAAGCAGCGCAAGTTAAATATTAAATACTAAATACTAAATACTAAATACTAAATACATATATTACCTATTGTCTACCAGTTTATATATCGGGAAGCTTTTCAAAGACTCTTTTGCTTCTTTGAGATTATACACGGTTTGTGAATACATCGTGAAGAGACAGTCTCCTTTTTGTATTTTTTCACCCAATTTCTTGTCAAGAAAAATACCAGACCCTTTTTGCCTTGGCGCGCCTAAGATTTTAGCAATTGTTGTGAGATTTCTACTATTAATTTCTGAGACATGTCCGCTTTTTGGCGATGTGAAGCCAAGAGTATAATCACCAAGTTGGCTAGTCAATTTCGTGCTGGAAAAATATGAGCTTCCACCTTGAGCAGTAACAATCTCTTTCATTTTTTCAAGAGCTTGTCCACTGGTAAGCAAATGACGTGCCCATTTTTTGCTCGATCCAAATTCGCGTGCAATTTCTTCAACCAAAGATTTTCCTGAGTCTTCAAGACACAAGTCAAGAAGCGTTGCAGCCAAGTCAATAGCTCTCTCTTGTAGGTCAAGGGGTAACAGGGATGATTGTTCCAGGACATACAATGCATCACGCGTTTCAAGCACAGGACCAATGCCTCGTCCTACTGGTTCGTGCGTTTCGTGCAGTCGACAAATAAGCTTAATGTTAAATTTACGGGCGATGTATTCAAATTTTTCCTTAAGCACAAGTGCATCATTTCGATGATGTATTTTGACCGACAAACCATATGGAAGATCAATAACAATATGGTTACTGCCGAAGGCAATTTTTTTTGCCATGATAGAGACAATAATTTTGTCATAACTTTCAAAAAGTAGCGGTTTTTCAACATGAATTAATATGTCATCCGCTGGTGCAATATTCACACTGCCTCCCCAGACAATACACCCATTGGTTCGTTTCACAATGTCATATATCTGTTCTTTTGTAAATTCAACAGGAGCCAAAACTTCCATATCGTCTGCAGTGCCATCAGGTGTCGTAATGGCACGGGAAGAACTTTTGGGAATAGTAAATCCTGCTGCAGCAATAATTGGGATAACAATAAGAGTGGTGCGCGTGCCTGGGACACCCCCAATGGAATGTTTATCTGCAACAATACCGTTAAAATGCAATGTTTCGCCTGTTTTCACCATTGCTTGGGTAAGAAAATAAAGCTCTTCATTGGAAAACCCTTTTGCATAGCCCGATGCCGCAAAGTATGTTGTGAGAATTTCACCCAATGCATTATGGGAAATTTCATCCATGATGGAGAAAATTTCTTTATACGTTAGGTGTTTGCCAAGCAATTTTTTTTGAATCGCCTCAATAGCCAAGGAGCGTTCTTTTGTTGATGTATCGTTCATAATTCTGGTATCAAATCTTCTCCAGTCTTGCTTGCACAACGAGTCTTTTCCAAATTGTTCCGGGTGGAGTGCAGGTGATAAGAGTAAGATAGCTATTGTCTGTATTTTGTGCCAGAGCAGATGTATCTTCCGGGTCAACAACAATAATTGAAAAAATCTTATAACGATATGCAACATTTTGAACAGTTGCGATAATATCGTCCCCGACTTGCAATAAATATGCCTGGGCAAAAATTGTATGATAATTATTTGGGTCAAATAATTGAGGCAATGTTGAATGTCCAAAAATAACTGCAGTTCCTTTATCTGGTGGAATTGCAGTGCCACCCAGTGCAACCAAATGGAGCCCCAAATCGGTATTGACTGTCGAAACAAATGCATTGGCTAAATGAAGACGTGGAATGGTCAAAAAATATGATGCAATTTTCCCATCTCCTACCCTCACCGTGTATCCAGGAAACCAATTAGACGGATTATTATAATCAACCCCAATGCTTCCCACAGAACTTGCGAAAAGGCTTTTGATAGTAGAAGGTGAGACAACTGTTGTTCTTGGAATAGGGACAGCAACCGTTGCAGCTGCAAAGACTGGAGCCAGGGTAACCTGCCAGATGATAAGTGGCATAAAAATATACATCATAATGCCTATTCCAATACATGAAATGCCTGCTCCCACTATTCGGATGAGGAGCTTTTTTGAAAGCTTCGGATGATGGTGATAATAATACTTATTCATTACCAGCGATATCGATATGTATGTGGCTTGAAAGCCTGGGGAGAATTTTAGGTAAGAAAAAGAGATTTGGTGAAAGTTCTCCGGAAATACTGTCTAGTTGTTGGATATCTGAAAGTGCAGCTTTTCCTTCTGAAAGAGATTTCCCGGCTAATTCCTGGGCAACATGGGTCTTGTCTATGCGTGGAAGAAGTCCGGCTTTGGCAGTCAGGGTAGCTTTTATACTTGTATTATCTTTATTTGCAGTAATATTGTCTAAATTGGCGCTAATGCCTCCATTTGTCGTGGTCATAGAATCTGTTAGCTTATCTTTCAGAAGCGTTTTTGCTAATTGTTTCAAATCATCATTTGTATAGGCAATGCTTTCGTATGTAACCGTTGCGCTCAGAGTGATCGAATTTGCTTGGTCTGAAACATTTTTGTCTGTATTTTTCCGACTCAGAGTCGTTGAGATAAAGGTTGGGAGAATAACTCGGCCATCACCATTTTTTTGTGATAAATCCTGCTTTGCTTTATCATGTAATTTACTAATAAGGTCATCTTGCGCTTTTGAGATATCATTTGCAGCAACAACGGTAATTGATTTTTTCGTTCCACCGCTAAATGCGCTTGCATTTTTTGCAGCGATAGAGCTTACGCCAAGACTGAATGTTGTTCCGGAGGGTAAATTATATTCTGTTCCAAATGTACTTGCGCTGACCGATACATCTTGTGTACCTGGCTTGGTCCCGGAAAAAATATCTCCGGAAGCAGAAGCAACCGTGACACCTTTATCCAAGGTAAATTTAAGCCCAGTGGATGCGGTAAGTATATCTCCGGCGCTAAATATTTTTGTGCTGTCTGAATTATTATAGATTGTTACTACTCCTTTTGCCTTATCTCCTGTGTCTTTTTTCCCTGTCGCATCTGTTGTGGTAGAGCCACTTTCGTCCACGCTTACTGCTGTTCCCCCAAGAATATTTTTTTCAAGATCTGTAGACTGGCTGGTTGTGATGGTGACGTCTGATTGAGCCTGGACGGTTTTTGGATTCATAACAAGCGTTACATTTGCGCGAAGACCAAAAATATACCAAAAAATACCAATAAGGATACAAAGTAATAGGAAGGGAATAAGAAGCAATGTTTTTGACCCACCCAAAAGACGTTTGAAAGGACTCAGCACATAACGCGGGATCTTACTCAAAAGAGCAAAAAAACTTCCTACGGAAAGACCACCGGTTGCTATCTGTTTGGAAAGTTTTGAAAAGACTTTTTGTGTTCCTTCTGCTATCATGACACCACTTGGCTCTGCCGTATTATTTCTTGTTCCAAAGCCTTGCTCCTGCTCTTTCACTTCTTCGGGGATTTGAGCAAATGTTTCCTGTGCAAGTGTTTCTTCCGGTTGCTCAAAGGTATTATCTTTCAGATGGCTTGAAAAAGTGGTTGGATTTTTAATAGTCTGTGCAACATCCTTCTCCATAACAAATCCAAAATCATCGGCACTTTGCTCGTCAACCGTTTTTTGCTCTGAATCCACCGGATGGCTCTGCTCTATTTCCTCTTTGTCCTCTAATTCCTTCACCGCTTCTGATTTTTCTATCTCTTGTGATTCCTTTGATTTCTCCGGCTCCCCCTGCTTTACTTGTCCTGTTTGTCCTGAGGTTGAGGGGTCGTCCCTTAGAGTCGAACGACCTGGCGAATTGGTTTTGGTAAATTGCTCAGAAGGAGTATGTATGGTTTGTTTTGGGGCAACATCGATGACGCTAAAACCTAATTGAGTTGCAGTGCCGTGTAAAATAGCACGAGCATCAAATCCTACAGGAAGAGGAGTCACTTGAGGCATGTGTAAAAATGGCAATGTTTTACTCCAGCGGTGGTTGATAAATTGTTGGGTAAGATGTTCTCTGTGGGCATTGTCTGCAACGATGATGCGAGACGGAAGGATTTCAACGTCTGCAAAATATGCAAGAAGATGATCAACGCTATTAGGCAATGTGTCTTCAATAGGCCCTTGCTTGGTTTCGATAATGCGTCCTGCGCGAAGCAGCGTTGCAGTAATAGTTGTTTTGCCTATTTCTATAAGTATGCCGGAGGCTGGTGCACCTTCTTCTTGTTGGAGCAGGTGGGCAATAGCTTCAGGAAATATCAGAAAACCAATAGGTTGTAAATCTAATTCTTCGCACGCATGCTTGAGTATTGCTAAATACTCTTTTTTAATTTGCCCGTTTTCTACCCATGATTCTTTCAAGCCAAAAATAGTTTTGTGGGTTTGAATACCATTGGGAAGCGCGCTTTCAGCAAGGCTAATTGCATGGTCTAACGTACGTAAAAGCTTATCAAAAGGAAGTGTATCAATTGGAGCAAAAAGAGTTTCTGTCGCTTCATTAACCAAGCGAATTGTGCCGTGCGTTTCTTCAAAAACAACAGCTTGAATTTGCTCATCTTGAAACAGAATGGCGAGGTAATATCCTTTGATTTCCTTTTTTCCGAGAAAAGAGAGAAGAGGCAGTTTCATATGTTTAGCATAACACTTTTAGCTTACTATTGCATATATTCGCTGTTGACCTTTTCCAATTGATTCTTGTTTGGTAATGGTAAATGAATTGATAACTCCTGTATGTGGGACATGTGGGCCTCCACAGAATTCGACCGAGTACGGTCGTCCTGGACTCTTCGAAGGACCGATAAAGTAGACTTTAACGATGTCACCATATTTTTCATCAAATAGTCCAATTGCACCTGTGTCTTTTGCTTCTTTCAGAGGAAGCATTTCAAAGTGCACTGGTAAATCTTCCTGTATTTTTTTTCTCACAATTTCCTGCACTTTTTCAATATGCTCGTGAGTAAGTTTGTCTGGATGGCTAAAATCAAATCGCAATCTTTCAGTTGTAATATTGGAGCCAGTTTGAAAGACATGTGGACCCAAGACATCTCGAAGTGCTTGTTGCAAGAGATGTGTTGCAGTATGTCCTTTCACAGTAAGCTCTTCTGTATCAGCAAGTCCGCCTTTAAATTTTCCACTGGAGGCTGTCTGAGAAAGTAATTTATGTTGTTTGATTTTTTCAGCTAATTCCTGTTGATTAAAAGTATACCCAAGACTTTTGAGTTGCGTTGGAGAAAGTCCAAAAGAGGAGATTGCTTTAAAGGCAGTTTCTGGGGAAATTTCCACAACTCCCATAAGCTCATCTCCTTCCATAATTCCGGGAAGATCCTCGGGGTCCTGTCGCTCGTTTCTTCCCGCAAGTGCTCGCTCAACTTCGTTTCGCTCCGCGCTAGCAGGACCCTTCACTCCCGCCACCCCTATCTCATTCCCAACTTGATTTAGGATCTTTTGGGAAGGTATTTTTTTTATTTCTTTCTCAATAAGTTTTTTTGCATTCGTGAGCGTTTTTTCATACCCTTGTTTTTCTTCTTCAATGACAAGCGAAATTTCTTCAAATTTCTCAACCAGCTCAGGGTCAGTGTCTTTGTACTGTACTGCAATCTGTTCGAGAATTGGCCTGACTTCTGCATTTTTCTTCAGTTCCCATAAATTGTCCAAGCTTCGTCGTAACAATCTTCTAAGAATATATCCTTGTTCTTTATTACTCGGCCTTAGTCCAGAAGCAATCATTGCCATGCTGCCTCCAAAATGATCTGCGATAATTTGCATGTATTTTTTATTTTCTTGGTATTTCTTGCCTGTTGCTTTTTCAATACTCTGAATGGTTGGAGCGAAAAGAGAAGTCAAAAACATATCCGGTTGGTTTTCTGTTGCACCAATAAGTCGCTCTAAGCCTCCACCAAAATCCACATTTTGCTTTGGTAGCGGAATAAATCCGGTATCAGTCTTAAGATATTGCATAAAGACATTATTGCCAATTTCCCAGTATCTTCCACAGTCACAATTTGGATGACATGCTTCATCCTTCCAGGGACTACTCTCGTGGAATTTATATTCCCCCCCAAAGTCATAAAAGATTTCTGAGTCAGGTCCTCCTGGTTCTCCAGCTGGCATTTTGTCCGGGGTACCAGACCTGCTCCACCAATTTTTGTCTACCCCATACTCAAAAATTCGTCCTTTTGGATCTAGGCTTTCATTTTTAAATATCTTTTGCCAAATAATGTAGGCTGTTTCGTCTCTCTCAATTTCATCATTTCCCGCAAATATACTCACATATAATTTTTTTGGATCAAGACCTAACTCTTTTGTGTAAAATTCCCACACCCAGCTTAATTGTTCTTCTTTAAAGTAATCTCCTAAAGACCAATTTCCAAGCATCCTAAAAAAAGTGGTATGCCTATAATCCCCAACTTCTTCTATATCTACAGCCCGAAATGAATTTTGTACATTGACCAAGCGTGTGCCCTGTGGATGTGTCTCTCCAAGTAAATATGGTACAAGCGGTTGCATGCCAGAGGAAGTAAAAAGCGTTGTCGGGTCATTGTCTGGAATAAGCGGTGCGCCAGGAATTCTCTTATGTCCTCTTTTCTCAAAAAACGAGATATACATAGTAATGATATCGATTGCCGTCATATGAATTATTATAGCATGGAGCTGAAAGTTGTATTTAGGCACAAAATATGTTATAGTATGTAATATTATCTATGGAAAGATTACATGAAATAGAGCAAGTTGATCAGGATTCACAAGAAGTACATTCTTCTGATTCTCCAGGGCGTTTTCTTTCAGATATGATTGCTCAATTTCCACCCAAACAACCAAGACGTTTTGGGTCAGAGATTATTTATACAACAACAAACGCTCAAGGAGAATCAATACAAATTAGCGTTGGAACAAGAAGTCCAAAAATAGAATTAGAATTGGGCAAATTGGGTAAATTTGGAACAGACGTAAGATATACTCAATTTTCTGGAGAGAATAGCATCTTGCCTAATGGACTTGTAGTATCTAAAAAGGTAGATAATAAAGGTGGATTATCTAATGTATTGAGAAGTGTTGGCATTAAAATTAATCCTACAATAGGAAAAATTGCTTCAACCCCTGAGGAAATACAAAATCTCCTTGACTCTCAAGGCATTACACATCAAGGTGCTGTTGCAGGAGCTATTTTATATGGTTTTGCAGTAAATCGTAGAACTGTCCCTGTCGACTTTCTCAAAAGAGCAATTGCTATGGAGATGCCTGGGGTTCAGGAAATTATGGTTCGTGACAAAGCGTACACAGTATTAAAAAGTGGCGATAGAAGTGTATATGTTAACGAAAAAGGAATAGTAAAAGACTTTATAAAAGAGTCTGAAAGACTAGTCCCTGTGGATGGATACAAGATTGATATAAAAACAGAAATAACAAAAGGAGCAGCCACTTTCTATCCAGACTATCCGTTTCCAAAGGAAAGAATTCATATGACTCCTGGCCAAATTGCTCAATGGAAAGTAAATGGAGGTAAAACAGCAGATTTATCAGTTGGAAATGCAAACGTTACTCATCATCCAAACTATGAATCAGGATTGGCAAAGGGTAAGGCAAGAGTAGATGATGGTACACAAGATTTTCGTAATACAGAATTTGCAGAAAGTTTTGATCCTCGTGGATATAAAAGAGATGAACGGGGTTTACCTATTCGTCCTGACGATGAAGCGTTTTTGACAGAAGGAGCAGTAGAGGGAAATGGATTTTATTGGGATTATGGTCCACAAAAAGCTGGAGATCCAGTTGTTTTTCGCAAAAGAGATGGAAAATTACAAGTACTTGTTATTGAACGATTTGATATGTCTGAGGCAAAACGATTGGGAGAAGAAGGAAAAATTCTTTCCCAAGCATTACCTGGGGGTATGTTAGATAAAAATGAACCAGATGTATCAGCTGCTATTAGGGAATTGTTTGAAGAAGCGGGCATTGACCTTACAGGAGTTCCTCATAAAGTTGTACACCAAGGGATAGTTTGGGCTGATCCTCGAGCAACAAGACACGCATGGCCTGAATCTACTGTTGCACTTTTACTTCCCGATTCAGAAGACCCAAGACTAGATGATATAAAACTTAAAGCAGGAGACGATGCACGAAAAGCTTCATGGATAGACGTGACAGAAGAAAACGTAAATAATTTATTTGCCTCTCATCCAGGGTTCGTTATGTTGGCAGTTGAAGCGTGGCAGAAAGAAACTGGAGATGTCGTTGCAAAGGATGGATCAGTTGGTCTTGCTGCATAAAAACTTCATTCATCTCAAATAATTCTTTTCCATGCTATACTTTTTCTATGAGTGAAGTTGCGAAGAAGCAAATATTTTCTTTGCATGGAAAAGAATTTTATTATTGGACTCTGGGGGAGAAAAGCAATCCGTGGGTGCTTCTTATTCCAGGATTTACCAGCACGCATTCAGATTTATTGCCACTTGGTAGAGTGCTTAGGGAGAAATATTTTGTTGTAATTCCAGATCTTCCCGGGTGGGGAAAGTCTCCAAAGCTTACCTCGATACTTACAATAGAAAATTACACGAGATTTCTTCACAAACTTGTGAATTCACTGCAAGTAAGAGAAATTTCTCTTGTCGGATATTGTTTTGGCGCGGTTGTTGGGCTTGCGTATGTGCTTGAGTTCCCGGAAAAAATTGTTACAAACATTTTTATTAATACACCATATTTAGAAGGAGTACCCTTTAATAAAATTCCGTTTTATTTTGCTGAAATAAGTCAACATATTCCAAAAATTTTACGCCCGTTATTTTTTTTGTGGAGAAATCGTCTCAGTGCTGCCCCATTTGCTTTTTTTCATTTTCATACACGAAGCCTGAAAAGAAAATTACAATACATGTTGCATAGTGTGCGCATACAGTCTACGCAAAACGAACAAGCTGTCGAACAGAATTGGACGAGTCTTGCCGAATTTTCTTTTCAAAAACTCCAAAAAATATCCACGCCAATCCACCTGATTCATAGCGAAAATGATGTGTTAGTGCCTCTTGCGCAAGCCGAAAAATTACTAGCACTTTTCCATCATGCAACCCTTGATATCATTCCCAATGCAGGGCACTGGGTACCTGCAGAAAAACCACACGCATTAGGGTCGCTTATTTTGAAGTATTTACCCTTATCTAGTATCTAGACGAAATTACGAAAAAGGTTTAGGATAATGGAGTATATCTGGTTGCTTGTGAGCAATTTCAAAAAAGTCCTTGACAGGGTGTAAGTGCTGTGGTATAAACAGACTTACCTTAGCAGCAAAAAAGAAAGAGGGTGAAATACCCGTTTCTTTTTTTTTGATATGGCACTGTTGCCTTAAAGAAATACTCATGCCTAAAAATATTACAAAAAACACCACAAGACAAAACTGGGGAAAGATATATTCCATTTTACCACATCTCGATCTTCTTGCCATACAAAAAACATCATACAAGTGGTTTTTGGAAAAGGCCATTGGTGAGACACTCCAAGAAATTTCTCCTATCGAAGACTTTACAGAAAAAAATTGGAATCTTACCTTTAAGGACTATCGAATAGGAAAATCAGCAATAACTCCTGACATAGCCATGCAAAAAGGCGTTACCTTCGATGCTCCACTCTATGTAGAAGCAGAACTTCTTAATAAAAAGACAGATAAAATTGTCAGACAAGAAATATTTTTAGGAGATATTCCTCAAATGACCCAGCAAGGGACATTCGTCGTAAATGGCATTGAGCGAACAGTCGTCAACCAACTTGTCCGTTCTCCTGGGGTCTTTTTTACATCCAGTATCGATACAGTGACCGGACGTCCTTTATACACAGCAGAAATAAGACCAGTACACGGAAGTTGGCTTGAATTCTCCACAACACGACATTCGACTATTACAGTCAAAATCGACAGACGACGAAAATTCCCTATTACCACATTCCTTCGTGCAATTGGACTTGCATTAAGCGAGGATATCAAGGCCAAATTTGCACAAGTAGATACGGGGAACGAATCCTTTATAGAAAATACATTGCAAAAAGACGAAACAACCTCTGAAACAGAAGCGCTTATTGAGATTTTTAAGAAGATGCATCCTGGCGAACCAATCGTCCTTGATAAAGTCCGCGAATCACTTCACGGACTTTTCTTTAATAATAGGCGCTATGACTTAGGCGAAGTTGGAAGATATAAAGTGAATAAGAAGCTCAAAGATATAGAAGGATTTGCTAAAAGCCAGGAGAGAGTCCTAACAATAGACGACGTTGTAGGGACACTCAATTACCTTATTGGTCTAACAAAAGGGGCAGGTATTATCGATGATATTGATTCTTTGGCCAATAGGCGCGTGCGAAGTGTTGGAGAATTAGTTGCTTCCACTGCATTTCGAGTTGGAGTGCTTCGACTCGAGCGATCTGTTAAAGAACGTATGAGTTTGATGCAAACAGATCAACCGGTTGCGCTTGCAAATCTTATTAACGCACGGCCAATTATGGCTTCTCTCAATGAATTCTACCGGACCTCCCAGCTCTCCACAATCCTAGACCAAACAAATCCATTAGCCGAAATAGATAACCTTAATCGTCTGACTGTTATGGGTACAGGTGGTATTTCTCGGGAGCGTGCAGCTTTCTCTATTCGAGACATTAATGCATCCCAGTACAGCAGGATTTGCCCAATTCGTTCTCCAGAAGGTCCAAATATTGGACTTGTTACATATTTAGCACTATACGCTCAAGTGAATGAGTATGGATTTTTGGAAGCACCATACAAAAAAGTTGTCGTTGAAAAAGGAAAAGTACGCGCAACAGACGAAATTGTCTATCTGGATGCAGAAGATGAGCAGAAATATTATGTAACCCATGCAGGTATTTTAGATGCGGACGATACCATCACGTCAGAGCGTGTGCCTGCAAGATATAAAGGTGAATTCACCGAAGTTGACCGAGAGCAAATCCAATTTGTTGATGTTACCCCACGACAAGTGGTTGGGACTGCAGCGTCTCTTATTCCTTTTGTTGCACATGATGAAGCAAACCGTGCACTTATGGGTACGCATATGCAATGTCAGGCAGTACCGCTTGTTGCACCAGAAAGTCCAATCGTTGGTACAGGTATGGAAGGGGTAGTAGCACAGGTTATGGGACGCGTAGTGAAAGCACCATTTGATGGAGAAGTTATCCATGCAGATGCCAAGTCGGTTACGCTTAAAGGAAAAAATGAGACAGTTACATTCCCTCTTGAGGCATTTCGAAGGACATCAAATGCAACGGCATACACACAACGAACCAATGTTACTTTAGGACAACAAGTGAAAAAAGGAGACATCCTTATCGATGGTCCAGCATCTCAAAATGGAGAGCTTGCTTTAGGACAAAATCTCGTTATTGCATACGCATCTTTTGAAGGATTGGGATATGAGGATGCCATTGTTATTTCAGAAAGACTGGTCAAAGATGATTTGCTTTCAAGTATCCATATAGAAAAATATGAAGCAGCAGTTGTAGAGACCAAACTTGGGCCTGAGGAAATCACCAATGATATTCCAAATGTTGGAGAAGAAGATTTGGCTAATTTAGACGAAGAAGGAATTGTTGTTATTGGAAGTACTGTTGGACCAGGAGATATTTTGGTTGGAAAAATTGCACCAAAAGGAGAAACAGAATTAACAGCCGAAGAAAGATTGCTTAGGGCAATTTTTGGAGAACAAGCGCGAGAAGTGAGAGACACAAGTCTTCGAATTCCTCACGGCGAGCGTGGGACTGTTGTGAATATCCAAATTTTGGATCGCAAGAAAGGTGACGAATTAGAAGCAGGGACACTTCGAAAAATTATTGTTGAAGTTGCGCAATTTAGACATGTGGTTGTTGGGGACAAATTAGCAGGAAGACATGGAAATAAAGGAGTTATTTCAAAAATATTACCCGAGGCGGACATGCCATATCTTGAAGATGGTACGCCTGTTGATATCATCATTCAGCCTATTTCAGTACTTGCTCGTATGAATTTGGGACAGATTTTAGAAGCGCATCTTGGACTTGCTGCGCGAAAATTGGGAATGAAAGTTGGTATTCCGGCATTTGAGAAAATTAAAGAAGATCAAATGGTTACGCTTATGAAAGAAGCGGGAATGCCAATTGACGGAAAGCTTACTTTATACGATGGACGTACAGGTAGTCCTTTTGAAAATAAGGTCGTCGTAGGTATTGAATACATTATGAAGCTTATCCACATGGTCGAGGATAAAGCGCATGCAAGATCAACAGGACCATACTCTTTGGTTACCCAGCAGCCGCTTGGTGGAAAAGCACAAATGGGTGGACAAAGACTTGGAGAAATGGAAGTTTGGGCGCTTGAATCCCACCGTGCACAGCATGTATTGCAAGAAATGTTAACATACAAATCAGATGACGTGACTGGTCGTACCAAAACATTCGAAGCAATTGTCAAAGGGACTCAAATCCCATCAGCAAAAGTCCCGGAATCATTTAAAGTATTGGTCAAAGAATTACAATCTCTTGGTCTGTCCGTTGTCCCACAAGGCGCTCAAGTTATTATCGATGATGCAACTGCAGGCCCAGTGCAAATTGCAATTGACGATACTGGCATGCAACAGCCTGTCGTAATCAATGCAGATGATGTTGTAGAAGAGGAAACAGAAGAAAAGGCAAAAGAAATGGAAGAAGTATTAGGCGGAGAAGTTGTTGCTCAAGAGGATGTTGCAACAGGTGTTGCAGACGAAGCACAAGCAGATGCACAAACTGAGCAGGAGAAGAATGAGGAGGTAGCAGCCTAAGGGCTTGCCGAAGTATGGATAATAAATTGAAAAAAATGAAAGACATAACTTTTGTAGACTTTGTCAGTTTGAAGATTTTGCTTGCTGGAAAAGAAGATATTCTCAATTGGTCATATGGTGAAGTAACCAAGCCAGAAACGATTAATTATCGTACGCTCAGGCCAGAAAAAGACGGATTATTTGATGAAAGAATTTTTGGTCCAACAAAAGACTGGGAATGTTATTGTGGAAAATACAAGAGAATTCGCTACAAAGGTATTACGTGTGATAAGTGTGGCGTTGAAGTAACGCTTTCCAGAGTACGACGAGAAAGAATGGGTCATATTACCCTTTCGTGTCCTGTGTCTCATGTTTGGTTTTTCAAAGGCGCAAGCAGCCCATTAGCCACGGTCCTAGACGTTTCCCAAAGAAGTCTGGAATCGGTTATTTACTATGCATCTTACCTGGTAGTAGGTATTGATGAAGAAAAGAAAAAAGAGGCATTAGAAACACTCACGCTCACCATTAATAAGAGAAAAGAAGCATTAGAGGCGCAAAAGACAGCAGATGAAGAGAAAATCAACAGTGAAACAGACTCTAAAAAAGAAGATACCAAGGAATTGAGCGTTAAGTCAGAACAAAAAAAGCTTATCGGTGAAGAATTAGCGCTTATGAAGCGTCAAAAAATTGCACGTCTCACTGAGCGTTTTGCTGAAGAAACCAAAAAAATTGAAGAAATCTCAACAGCGCTTGCAAATTTACTCAAGAGCTTGAAAGTTTCCAGTGTGCTTTCAGAAGACGAATACTTCAAAATTCTGGAATACGATATACCAGTTTTCTTTACGATTAAAACCGGTGCTGAAGCTATTCTAGAGCTTATGAATTCGATGAACATGACAGATATGATTGTGTCGCTTCGAAAAGAATTAGAAAAAGCATCTGGACAAAAGTATCTGAAGCTTATTAAAAGACTCAGACTTATAGAAGCAATGAAAAAAGCTGGAGTAAATCCAGTTGCTATGATAATGTCTGTTTTGCCGGTTATACCACCAGACCTTCGTCCTATGGTGCAGCTTGCTGGTGGACGTTTTGCGACATCTGACCTTAACGATTTATATAGAAGAGTCATTAACCGCAACAATCGTCTCAAGCATTTGATGCTTTTGGGCGCACCGGAAATTATTTTGCGAAATGAAAAGCGTATGCTTCAGGAATCGGTTGACGCACTTATTGATGCAAGTCAACGGTCAAATCAAGTCACCGGCTCGCCACTTCGGTCTTTGTCAGATATGCTTCGAGGTAAACAAGGACGATTTAGACAGAATTTACTTGGAAAACGCGTAGATTACTCTGGACGAAGCGTTATTGTTGTTGGACCAGACCTCAAGCTTTCAGAGTGTGGACTTCCCAAAGAAATGGCTTTGGAAATGTTCAAACCATTTGTGTTGCGAGAAGTTATTGTCCGTGGATTCGCTCCAAATATTAAATCAGCAAAACGATTTATTGAAAAACGACCACCAGAGGTGTTTGATATTCTTGAAGAAATTACCAAAAATCACCCAGTGCTTCTCAATCGTGCTCCAACTTTGCATAAATTAGGTATTCAAGCATTCTTCCCAAAGCTTATCGAAGGAAGTGCAATTTCTCTTCATCCATGTGTATGCACTGGATTTAATGCAGACTTTGACGGCGATCAGATGGCAGTACATATCCCATTATCTGAGCAAGCACAAAAGGAAGCAATCGAGCTGATGATGCCACGACATAATTTGCTCAAACCAGCAGATGGTACTCCTATTACCCTTCCAAATAAGGAAATGGCACTTGGCGTGTATTACATGACGAGTATGGAGAAAAATACCATCGATAAAGAAGATATGCCGCTTTTTGCAGATACGCAAGAGGCAATGGTTGCATTCAATTTAGGTAAATTAGGGCTTAGGCAAGCAATTATGGCTCGTATCGGAACAGGTGAAGTCATTGAGACAAGTGTTGGAAGGCTTATGTTTAATGAAAGTCTTATTCCTGGCATGAAATTCATGAATGAGGCAATTAAAGCATCAGGGATTAAAAAACTTATTACCAAAGTTTTGGAAGAATACACACAAGACGAAGTTGCAGACCTCATCGATCGTATTAAGACACTCGGATTTAGGGGAGCAACGATTTCTGGTATTTCCGTATCGGTTTTTGATAATAAAATTTTTGGAGGCAAAGACGAAATGATTGTTACCTCTGAGAAAAAAGTTGCTCAAATTGAGGAAGAATATCAAAAAGGTCTTATTACCGTTGAGGAAAAAAAGCGCTTATCAAATGACGTATGGCTTAAAACAACTGAAGAAATCGCAGATCTCACATGGAAAAGTCTTGAAGACACCAGTATTCTTAAGACAATTATTAATTCAGAAGGGTCACGTGCCGGAAAAGAACAGCTCAAACAACTCTCAGCAATGAGAGGTCTTATTCTTGACCCTATGGGTAAAATTGTTGAGCTTCCAATCAAAGGAAATTTCCGCCAAGGTCTTTCTATTTTTGAATATGTTGCCTCAGCTCGCGGATCGAGAAAAGGTCTCACTGACTCAGCTCTCAAAACAGCCAATGCAGGATATCTAACCCGTCGTTTGGTTGATGCATCTCACGAAGTTATTATTCGCGAAGAGGATTGTGGAGCAACAGATGGTATTTTAGTTGTTGCACAAGACCCAGAACGCACAGCAGCGTTTGCAGATAGAATTATGGGTCGTGTTGTTGCGCAAAAGGTTGTAAAAAACAAAAAAACTTTTGCTGAGGCAAATGAAGAAATTTCTGCTGAGAAAGCAGTAGAGATACAAGAAGCAGGGGTTGAGGAAGTAGTTGTGAGATCGGGACTTACCTGCAAGCTTCCATATGGGCTTTGCCAGAAGTGTTATGGGTGGGATTTTTCAACAAAGAAAATTGTTGATATTGGTATGCCAGTTGGAGTGGTTGCAGCCCAGTCAATTGGAGAGCCAGGTACACAGTTGACCATGCGTACCAGATATGTTGCAGGAGCGATTATGCAAGACGTGACCCATGGATTGCCTCGAGTTGAGGAACTCTTTGAAATGAGAACGCCAAAAAACCTTTCTCCAATTGCTGAGATAAGCGGAAAAGTATCTATTGAAACAACAGAAGATGGGTATAAAATCATTGTCAAGAATACCAAAATGAAGCCGGTCGAGGTACAAGAATACTTTGTGCCACTGGCTGCTGAGATTGCGGTGAAAGAAGGACAAGAGATTGCCGCTGGGACTCAATTTGCAAAGGGGTACTTAGATCCAAAAGAAGTAATCAAAGTCCGTGGAGTCAGAGATGCACAGCACTACATTCTTACTGAAGCACAAAAAGTATATGAATCACAGGGAATTGCCATTAATGACAAGCATTTTGAAATAATACTTCGAAAGATGTCTGATAAAGTTATTATCGAAACAGTTGGCGATACCCCACTTATTCCAGGAGACTTTATTACCAAGACAAAGTTTGAAGAAGTGAATTCAGACACGCTTTCCCAAGGAGGCGAGCCATCAACCGCAAGACTTGTTATCTTGGGTATTACCAAAGCAGCGCTTTTCTCAGACAGTTGGCTTTCTGCAGCATCATTCCAGGAAACAACAAAAGTACTTACAGACGCTGCGCTTGAAGGACGAGAAGATAGATTGGTTGGGCTTAAGGAGAATGTTATTATTGGTCGACTGATTCCGGTAGGAAGAGAAGAGATTATTGAGGAAACTCAGAGAATTGAGAATATGGACGAAGCCCCTCTTGGAACCTCGCTTGATATCTTGCCTCAGCCTGAGGTATAATAACCACCTATGCCAACACTATCACAATTAGTTAAAAAAGGAAGAAAAGCAAAAATGAAAAAAGTTAGGGTAACTGGTCTCCGAAAAGCATATAATGCAAAAGACCAAATTTATACTAACTATATGTCTCCACAAAAAAGAGGTGTGGTAACGCTGGTCAAAACCATGACACCAAGAAAACCTAATTCAGCACTTCGAAAAGTTGCTCGTGTCAAGCTCTCAAATAGGACAGAAGTTACAGCATATATTCAAGGCGAAGGACATAGTTTGGCTGAGCATGGTATTGTTTTGGTGAGAGGCGGCCGCGTAAAAGATTTAGCAGGAGTGAAATATCATATTGTGCGAGGAAAATTTGATTTACAAGGTGTTGACAAGCGAATGAGCTCTCGAAGTAAATACGGTGCCAAAAAACCAAAAGGAGGAGCAGGCACAGCAAAAGCAGCGTAAATTAACCTAATTACCTAATTAACCTAATTTCTAAAAATAAAGTACATTATTTTTAGGTCAATTAGAAATTAGAGTACTTAGAAATTTTCAGAATATGAGACACAAAAAAGCAATCAAACGACTTATTCAACCAGACAAGCTATATAATAGCGTTCTTGTTGCGCGGTTTATTAATCGTGTCATGGTAGATGGAAAAAAATCTGTTGCAGAAAAAGTAGTCTATGGTGCATTCGACCTTTTGCGTGAAAAAGGGCAAAATCCACTTGAGATTTTTGAAAAAGCACTTAATGCTTTAGGCCCAACAGTCGAAATCAAAGCAAGACGTGTTGGTGGAGCTAATTATCAAGTACCGGTAGAGGTAAGAGGGGAAAGAAAAACTGCGCTTGCAATCAGATGGTTATTAGAAGCAGCAGAGTCAAAGCCAAATAAAGAATTCCATACCTTTAGTGAAAAACTTGTTGCTGAAGTTCTCGATATTTTAGAGGGAAAAGGGGAAGCACTCAAGAAAAGAGATAATGTCCACAGGCAAGCAGAAGCAAATCGTGCCTTTGCCCACTTCCGATTCTAAGCTCCTAAAACTCCTAGTTGACTTTTGTATCGAAGTATACTATCCTCGATACATAATGAATGAAGAAAAATTTCTTATCAAAATTACTGGAGATAACTTCCATTTTGAACAACAAATAAACGAATTGCAAAAAGCAAAGATTGTTTCCTTTTTAGTATTACCTTCAAATATTTTACCAGTGGAAGAAGTTGTAGATCAAAATCTTCCTGTAAGCAAAATTACATCTAATGTAACTCCGAATAATAGTACAATTTCTCTGCGCGAGTACTTACTGAAGATTGATCCTGTCACAAATGCTCAGAAGATTGTTGTATTTACTATGTATCTAGAAGACGTTGAACTTTTGCAAACAGTTAGCAAAGAACAGATAAAAGATCTTTTTGTTCAGGCGAAAGAGCCCCTGCCACAAAATTTTACTCGGGATTTTGATTCAGCTATTAAGCTTACTTGGATATCCTCATCAAAAGAAGAAAATGAATATTATCTAACTACCATAGGAAGGGAAGCGATTATGTCAAAGTTCAAAGATGTCGGCACGCGTACAAATATACGTAAAAATGGTAAAGGCCACAAAAAGAGTTCGCTTCCTATAAGAGAACAAATAGAAAATTTTGATTTTTCTAATATTGACACATATTGGAAGTTACACAGTAAGGGTGATAAGATTTTGTGGCTGGTAGTTCAGGCGTCCGTGCAGGGAATAAATGATCTAAACTTAAGAGAAATTTCTCGTTTGGCAGAAAAGATTCACGACAATCTTCCTATGAAAAATATTTATGCCCTTATAGCGGTTCACGAAAAAAAGTCAAGGGCATCATTGGGGTTAGTGAATAATAATAGAATTCTAAGACCTCTTAAACCGGGACTTGACTATATTCAAGAGAAAATCAATAGCGCAGAGTCGCATAGCTAGGTGAGTGCACCGGTCTCATAAGCCGGCTGGGAGTCTAAACTACCCCCACATCGCAGGTTCAAATCCAGCCTCTGCTACGAAAAAAAGGCCTCACGGCCCTTTCTTCTAGGAGTCTAAACTACCATATGTATTATAGCACACATGAATTATTTATCAACCTATAGTTACTTATTCTTCTTTATTGCTTGTTGAAAACTACTCATCCATGTACAATAAATACATGCGTCATGTTGTTATTTTGGGTGGTGGATTTGCCGGAGTTGCTGCTGCAAAAGAATTGATAAAAAGCAAATTAGAAGATACAAAAATCACCCTCATTGATAAAAATTCATATCATCTCTTCACGCCGTCGCTGTATGAAGTCGCCACCAGTGAAGAGCCCAAAAAAAATATTACAATCCCTTTCAAAGAAATTTTTGGCAGAAAAGTGCACATTATTGTTGGGGAAGTGATAAAGATAGATGCAGGTTCCCAAAATGTCGTCATTGCGAGCAAAGCGAAGCAATCTCAAGAGATTCCTCGCGATGACCCAGAATCAGGACAAACTCAAACAATACCATTTGATTATCTTATTATTACACTGGGTAGTGAGTCGGCATATATGGGTATTCCAGGGCTCAAAGAATATGCAATGTCATTAAAAACAATAGATGACGCAATTGCTATTAAAAATAAAATTAAAGATATGTGCTGCGCTGCTCCGACTGAATCGGAGCAAGTGCCCTTGGGGCGTCGGGAAGAAAAGTGTAATAGAAAAGTGCAAGTAGTTATTGGTGGAGGCGGATTTTCCGGCACAGAATTAGCAGCGGAATTATTAATGTATAAAGATCGTTTGGCCAAACAAAATCACTTGGCAACGGATTGTTTGGAAATCTCTATTATTCAGGGGGCTGATAAGCTTTTAAAAGAATTAGATACTCATGTTTCAGACATTGCACAAAAAAGAATCGCTGGGCCTCAAATAAAATTTTGTTTTGGGGGACATATTACAAAAGTAACCAAAGAAAACGTTTTGACAGACAATGGAAAATCATACCCGTATGATATATGTATTTGGACAGGAGGAGTAGGGGTAAATCATATAGTCAAAAGTTCGGATTTGCCGGTTTCCCCACATGGGCAATTATTGGTGAATGAATTTTTGCAAGTACTCGATCATCCAAATATCCTGGCAAGTGGAGACGATTGTGAATTTGTTGACCCAAAGACAAAAAAGCCCGCACCAGGGGTTGCGCAGGTTGCTGAAGAAGAAGGAAAAGTTGCAGGTGAAAATGTTGCACGTCTGCTAAAACAGGAAGAGTTACTTCCCTATCGGTATCGTCACTTTGGATATATCGTGCCACTTCGAGGTCGATTTGCTGCGGTAGAGTTTGGCAAATTTCATATCGATGGATTTTTAGGGTGGGTTTTGCAACAGCTTGTGTTTTTTAGATACCTTTGGGGAATTTTGTCTCCATGGAAAGCAATGAAAAGGTGGAATACGTTTGAGGGCGAGCTTAGGCAATAAGATTACCAATTTGTTCGAAGATGGTCCATGGCATAGTCTAAGGTCCCTCCTACTTTTTTGCGGGGGTTAAAAATATTCTCAGGGTCAAAAATTTCTTTCGTCTCCTTAAATAATGCAACAATCTTTTCTCCATACATCTTTTCAAGAAATGGTGTACGGACAAGTCCATCATTATGCTCGCCAGTTATCGAACCGTGATAAGAAACAATAATATCATAGACTTGCTTTGCGATTTCCGGAATTGCAGTGCGTACTTTTGGATTATTAATATCTACAAGCGGGATAATATGAAAATTCCCGTCGCCTACATGTCCGGCAACAGTAAAAATAAATTCAGGATGCTTTTTAAGAATATTTGTTATCTGTGGAATGACTTCTGCAATTTTTTGTGGATCAATAACAAAGTCATCGATAAATGGTGCTGTGTGTTTGTTGCGAATTTTATTGCGAAGTAAATTAAAGCTCTCACGTCGTACAAGCCAATATCTTTTCTCTTGATCATCAAGTGCTGTACTTGTTTTGAGATGGAGTGGCTTAATCTTTTCTTTAAGTGTTGCAATTTTCCCCTTCAGCTCTTCCAGGTCATCTCCTGCAAAATCAACTTGCAAAATAAGTTTGGGTAAGTGGCCGGTCAACATACCTAAAAATGCAGGCATAAATGCGAGCCCGGATTGGATGAGTCCAAAAATACCAAGTTGCTTTGCAAATTCAGGAAAATAACGCAGAGCAAGCATAAGGGTATTATCATCATAACTCTCAAAACTTTCCGGACCAAGTGGAATGACTTCATTCACAACATCTCCTAAGTGGGTCATATCTGGCATATAAATAATTTGCATTGCATGATGTTTTTTCACCGGTACCAACTGAAAATCTGCTTTGAGCATAAGCCCCAATGTTCCCTGTGCACCAACCCATAATTTTGTAAGATCAAAAATATTTTTTTCAGGGTCCCATACATTCCACAAAAAATATCCTGCAGAATTTTTACTCACTGTTGGTTTTGCTTTTTGCAGCAGTTCATAATTATCATCGATAAGTTTGTATAGCTTTCTATAAATGTCTCCTTCACGCGTCTTTAGTTCAAATTTTTTATGGAGTGCTTCTTTATTCAGGGCTTTCAACTCACACACGCTACCATCTGATAAGACAACCTGTATTTTTTTGATGAATCGTTCTGTTTTTCCGTACTCCATCGACTTTTCTCCGCCTGAATTATTATTCACAATTCCCCCCATTGCACAAAGTCCGCGTGAAGCAGGGTAAGAAGCAAAAAGCAAATTATGTTTGAGGGTTTCTACTTCAAAATCACGATAGAAAAGACCTGGTTCTGCTGTTGCAACATCCCCAGTAATAACAGGTGGATGATTGAAATATTTTCCAAATGCAACAATGATAGACTCATTAATACTGCCTCCGCCCATGTCTGTGCCAGCCGAGCGGCCGGTTAGAGAAAGGTGAGGATATTCTTTTTTATTTTCATCGACAAATTTTACAAGACTCACAACATCTGCCTCGTCTTTTGGATAGACCACAACTTGTGGTTTGACTTCAAAGAGACTCGCATCATGGGAAAAAGTTGTAAGTGTTTGCTCGTCTGTTACAACATCACCTTTGATGGATTGTTTTAATTGTTCAAGTAATTTCTCATCCATACAAAATGTCATCCTGAATTTATTTCAGGATCTACTTCGGGGTCCTGTCGCTCGTTTCTTCCCACAGATGCTCACTTGCGTTGCGCGTCAGTGGGTCCCTTCACTAGCATCACCCCTACCAGTTACCTTACTATTTATATTTTAAAAATTGAAATATTGTAATTTGATTAAAAATTAAAAATTGTAAATTGAAAATTACTTTCTCTCTATCACTTTTCTCACCGCTTCTTTTATAGCGTCTTTTCCCATATGGTACTTTTCAATAATTTCAATAGGTTTGCCGGATTCGGCAAATGTATCTTGCAGTCCAACGAATTCTTGGACAGTCGGGCGATTTTTTGCGAGTACTTCAGCAATCGCACTTCCCATACCTCCCATTACTTGGTGGTCTTCAACGGTAACAACAGCTCCTGTTTGACGAGCTAAATCTATAATAGCTGACTGGTCCAGCGGTTTGATAGTGGCAACATTTGCCACCAAAAGATTGATATGCTCTTCTTCTAATTCTTTTGCAGCCAAAAGCGCGTAGTAGAGCATGTATCCTGTTGCAAAAATAGTTACCTGTGGACTTTCGCTTACCCAGAATGTTTGGATTTTTCCTATTTCCATAGGAGTCTCATCGGTTGTGATAATTGGTGTTTTGTCTCTGCTATAGCGCAGGTACACCGGCCCATACTTTTTTCCTGCAGCAAGAGTCATTTTTTTGGATTCTATTGCGTCACAGGGGACATACACATCCATTCCAGGCCAACAGCGTGTGATAGCAATATCTTCAGTTGCCTGGTGAGTAGCGCCATCTGCTCCGGTCATGATACCGCTATGATGTCCGGCAACTTTCACATTGGAATTGTTATACACGATAGTTGTACGGATAGGTTCCCAATTTCGCCCCGGATTGAAAGTAGCATAGGAGGAGATAAAAACAGTTTTACCACTTACTCCAAGTCCTGCTGCAACTGTTGCCATATTTTGCTCAGCAACTCCAACATCAAAAAATCTCTCTGGGAATTTTTTTGCAAATTCATCTGCACGAGTTGATTCGGATAAATCCGCAGTTAAAACAACAACATTGCTGTCTTCTTCTCCAAGCTGGGCCAAAGCTTTTCCAAAGCCATCCCGTGTTGCTTTTTGCTCAACGCCTTCCTCAAAGAGACTTGGATTAAGTTTTAAATTTGGATTAAGCATAAATTTTACTTGTCATCCCGAACTAGTTTCAGGATCTTTTTCGGGGTCCTGTCGCTCGTTTCTTCCCGCAAGTGCTCGCTCAACGTTGTTTTTGCTCCGCGCTAGCAGGTCCCTTCACTCGCGTCATCCCTCGGTCAATAATGATTTAATACGTTCTTCAATTTTTCCTAGTTCTTCCAGTGCTACTTTTGCTTGTTCTCCTTTTGGAGGAGCACCTGGGACATCCCCTATATCTGGCGGATTGCCATGCCAGCGATAGTTATTTTCCATAAAACTAACTCCTTTTCCCGGAATAGTGCGGGCCAAAATAAGAATTGGTTTGTCATGAACTGATTTTGCCTGAGTAACTGCATTAATAATGGCACGAATATCATTACCTGCTACCTCGATAACTTCCCAATTAAAGGATAAGTATTTATCCTTGAATGGTTCAAGTGGCATAATATCTTCAACGTCTCCATCTATTTGGATATTATTATAATCAATAATCTCTATTAAATGATCTAACTTATATTTCCCAGCCATCATTGCTGCTTCCCAAGTACTTCCTTCTTGGTGCTCGCCATCGGAAGTGAGGCAGTAGGTATAATAACTCTTATTATCTAACTTTCCAGCAAGAGCAATACCAACAGATTGGCCGAGTCCCTCACCCAGAGGGCCTGAGGTTGTTTCAAGCCCTGGGAGTGCGCCTCTGTGGGGATGGCCTTGGAGTCTGGAGTTAATTTTTCGAAGCGTTGCAAGTTCTTCAACTGGGAAATATCCGGCGAGTGCCATTGTTGCATATCTCACCGGGCAAATATGACCATTTGAGAGAATGAGCCTATCTCTATCTATCCAGTCTGGATTTTTAGAATCATGGGTGAGGATATGAAAATACATCGCTGTAAAAATATCTGCCATACCCAAAGGGCCACCGGAATGGCCAGACCCGGCAGAAACGAGCATTTTGATAACTTCCTGGCGGACGTGGTTGGCTTTTAATTCTAAATCTAAAATTTGTTGGTCGGTTAAGTCCATAGTTTTCGTCATCCCGAACTAGTTTCAGGATCTTTTTGGGGTCCTGTCGCTCGTTTCTTCCCGCAAGTGCTCGCTCAACGTTGTTTTTGCTCCGCGCTAGCAGGTCCCTTCACTCGCGCCACCCCATATTTTAATTCCTAATTCCTAATTCCTAATTCCTAATTCCTAATTCCTAATTCCTAATTCCTAATTCCTAATTCCTAATTCCTAATTCCTAATTCCTAATTCATTACTCATATAAGCCCTATGGCTGGATTACGATAAATAAATCTGAAACATTTGATTCTAATTTACCTGTTAAAATACCATCTCCTACTTGCTCAAAAAAAGGCGTGCTATTATCATCGTCTAAAAATGTTTTCGGATCAAGTCCCAGTTTTGCTGCTTTTTCTACTGTATGTCTGTCTCCCAATGCTCCGGCAAAGGTCGTAAAATCCCATCCATCAGAGCCAAAAGCTACAAGGGTTTGGTCTGTAATGCTGGGAAGTGCTGCTAAGACAACGGTTTGATTTCGTCCACCCTTTCCATGTCCTGTAACGTGAATTGTTGTTTCTCCTCCAGCCAATAAAATTTCCTTTGGACGTGTTTCTGAGAGCAACACTGCGCCTATTTTTTTCGCGTCTCCCTGGAGTCTATCTGTTAAAATAATTGATTTGTATCCCAATTCTTTTGCTTTTTCTTGCATAGCGCTGAGTGCAGTCATATTACTTACCATTAAAATATTTGTAACATGTTCGAAATACTTATCGTCTTTGGGTGTTTCATCAAATGCATTTTCTGGGAGACTGAGCGAATCTTCTATCGCATACTTCTTCATAATTTCATGCGTTTCCTCGAGCGTTGTGTGGTCTTTGACTGTTGGTCCGGATGCAATAACCGACAAATCATTTCCCGGTACATCTGAGAAAAGAAGACTTACAATATGGGCCGGATAAAATTTTTTTGTGAGATTTCCGCCTTTGGTAGACGAAACATGCTTTCGCACAACATTCATTTCTGAAATTGTTGCACCCGAAGTGAGGAGTGCTTGGTTAAGCTTAGTAAGAGTTTCAAGGTCGATAGAATGCGGTGATTCAAAAAGCACAGATCCTCCTCCGCAAATAACAATAAGGACTAAGTCTTTCTCAGAAAGATTGGAAAGATTTTTGAGGACTGTTTGGGTATATTCGATGTTTGCTGGTGAAGGGAGCGGATGAGTCCCTTTGGTGTATGAAACTTTTTTAAAGGTTTCGTCTACGACATCAATATCAAACCCTTGGGTGAGTGTATCTCCAAGCTTTTCTTCTAGAATTTTGCAAATACCACTTGAGCCTTTCCCAAATCCCACTAGAAAAACACGTTCGTAGTCAGACAGTGTATATGTTTTGTCCTGAATAGTCAGTATATTATCTGTGCGGATGAGATGTTTGTCTAAAACGTGGGAAGGTTGAATTGCCTCAAATGCTGTTTCGGCCAAAGTAAGTGCAAGTTCTCTCTGAGGAGTTGTGGCAATATCTGTAAAGTTTTGGATTACATGAGGCATCTCTTTGAGTATAGTCAACCTACAAAGATTATTCAACCGTAACTTTAGCCATTTTATCCCCAACAACTATTTTTTTGACAACATCCATGCCTTGGGTAACTTTCCCAAAAATAGTATAGGCTTTTGGAAGACTTGGATTATCGGCAAGCATGATAAAGAATTGTGAGCCATTGGTATTTGGGCCGCTATTGGCCATAGCAACAACGCCTTCCAAATACCCGGCTTTGTAGCTTGAAGCACTTGCATTAAGCTCGTCGCCAAAAGTTGGTCCATAAATAGAATAGCCGCCAGTCCCATTGCCATTTGGGTCACCACCCTGGATAACAAATCCTGGGACAACACGGTGAAAGGTGAGTCCATTGTAATAGCCAAGTTTCGCCAAGGTCGCAAAATTCGTCACAGTCTTGGGTGCGTCCTGGGGGTATAATTGTATTGCGATAGGCCCTTTCGTAGTAGTAATAACAGCGCTTTTCGCGCTTATCCACGATGTCGTTGGAAATGGTGTCTGTTGAGCAACTGTTGGTTGAGCAGTTTGAGCAACTTGGGTAGGTTGTGCAGGTTGCGTTATTGAATTGGATGGCGCATTGTTGGAGGCAAGATTTTGATAAGGGTTGGTTGTATCGCGGCTAACCAAAAAAACGCCAATTGCAAGTCCCAAGGCAACAATCATAACAATAAATAAAACTTTTGCCATAAACACGAATTATGAATTAGGAATAAAGAATTACGATAATCTTTGTATCCCAATTTATGAATTTGATTATAGAATAAATAAAGAGAATATGCTATACTTTAAGTACAAAGAATAACCTTTGTCATTCTGAGTGAAGCGAAGAATCTCTTTTATAAACTACGAATTAAGATCCTTCATTTCATTCAGGATGACATTTTAAGTTAAATGCTTAATTCATAATTCTTTATTCATAATTCATATATTTTATGGCTGATGTATCACAAAATCGACATGCAGAGTTAGATAAGATCCGAAATATCGGTATTATTGCGCATATTGATGCAGGCAAAACAACAACTACCGAACGCATCCTCTATTACACAGGGAAGTCCCACAAAATTGGCGATATCGACGAAGGAAATACCCAAATGGACTGGATGGAGCAAGAAAAAGAAAGAGGTATTACCATTGTTTCCGCAGCAACAACCGCTTTTTGGAAAAACTATCGAGTAAATATTATTGATACTCCAGGTCACGTAGACTTTACTGCAGAAGTTGAAAGATCTCTTCGAGTGCTCGATGGCGGAATTACCGTGCTCGATGCAGAAGAAGGTGTGCAAAGTCAGTCAGAGACTGTATGGAGACAAGCAGATAAGTACAAAGTGCCACGTATTTGTTTTGTGAATAAGATGGATAAATTAGGCGCTGATTTTTTGGCAACAGTCAAATCTATCGAAGAGAGACTTGGTGCAAATCCTGCAATAATGGTTTTACCAATTGGAGCTGAGAATTCCTATATTGGAAATGTGGATTTGCTGACGCAAACCTCTATTGTATGGAAATCAGATGACTTAGGGGCAACGTTTGACACGTCGGAGGATATTCCTGAGGATATGAAGTCTCAAGTTGAGGAATATAGACAAAAGTTAGTCGAGAAGATTGCAGAAACAGATGATGTATTACTCGAAAAATATTTAGGAGGAGAAGCTATTAGCGTAGAAGAGCTAAGGGCAGCGCTCAGACGCGCAGTTATTGCATATAAATTAGTGCCGATTTATGCAGGGACCAGCTTGCGTAATAAAGGTGTTCAACCGCTTTTGGATGCGGTTATTGATTATCTTCCGTCCCCTGTTGATTTGGGACAAGTGAAAGGACTCAATCCCAAAACAGAAGCAGAAGAATTTCGCAATCTCACTCCCGATGACCCATTATGTGGTCTTGCTTTCAAAATTCAAATAGATCCACACGTAGGAAAATTAACATACTACCGAGTGTATTCAGGAAAAATTATTGCAGGGTCTTATATTTACAATTCTACCAAAGGCGTAACAGAGCGGGTTGGCCGTATTCTTCTCATGCATGCAAATACCCGTGAAGAAATTAAAGAAGCATATGCCGGAGAAATTGTAGCGCTTGTTGGTCTGAAAGACACGATTACCGGCGATACGCTGTGTGATGAAAAAGCACCAATTGTTTTGGAAAAAATTACTTTCCCTGAGCCGGTTATTTCCTTGGCCATCGAGCCTCAGACCAAAGTAGATCAAGAAAGATTGGGTATGGCACTCAAGCGGCTTACAGAAGAAGACCCAACATTTCAAGTAAAAACCAATCACGAGACAAATCAAACAATTATTTCAGGAATCGGTGAATTGCAGCTTGAAGTTATGGTAGATCGTATGAAGCGGGAATTTAATGTTTTGGCAAATGTTGGAGCACCGCAGGTTGCGTATAAAGAAACAGTCAAAAAGCAGTCAGAAGCAGAGGGAAAATACATCAAACAGTCTGGAGGACGCGGGCAATATGGCCATTGCTACTTGCGTCTTGATCCAAAGCCACGAGGAGAAGGATATGAATTTGTGAATGCAATTAAAGGAGGAGCAATTCCTCAAGAATTCATTTCCTCAGTTGAAAAAGGAGCAAAAGAGTCTGTTGAAAATGGTGCGCTTCTTGGCTACCCGGTAGTTGATGTCAAAGTAACGTTGTATGATGGGTCATTCCACGATGTTGATTCATCTGACATTGCATTTAAGATTGCAGCATCTATGGCATTTCAGGCAGCAGCCAAAAAAGCAGATCTTACCCTTTTGGAGCCTGTTATGCTTGTTGAGGTTACTACTCCTGCAGACTTTATGGGAGATGTTATTGGTGATTTATCAAGTAAGCGTGCCCAAATTATGGGGACGGAAGAAAGAAGTCGCGCAACAATCATCAAGGCAATGGTGCCACTTGCCGAACTTTCCGGATATGCAACACAACTTCGAAGTATGTCCCAGGGACGAGCATCCTATTATATGGAGCCATCTCACTACGAGGAAGTCCCGCAAAATATCATTGCACAAATGCTTGCAAAATCCACCTTCACCGGCCGCGTAGAATAACTTTCAGTAAAGCATTCGGTGAGAAATCTACATTTGCATAAGAAGTTGAATTCTACGAAAATAGTACTAGTATATGAATGAAGAATATGATTTTGCAAAAGAAATAGCAGCAATTCCAGAGGAATTGCTTGAAGAAGGAAGGAAACTTGTAGAAGTTGCTAAGTCTCGATTGTCAGAAGGAGAAGTGCGTGATACAACGGTTCCAGAAACAGAAGAATTTTTGGGACAAAGTTATCAAGTTGCGCTAAGATATGCAGCAGAGCGCCCTCAAAGACAAGCATTTCAGTATCCTGAATGGAATTTGCTTATTTTTATCGCAGACATGTCAGTTGCCATGCAGCCGGTACAAGGATTACCTATCGATTTCCCAATTTCTCAGGGTGATAAAGACAGAGGATTATTGGTAAGTGTTATACAAACGCATAAAAATGGATCCCCAATAAACAAACAGGATTTCGAACTTCCTCGAGATCCACAAAGGTTTGTCAGGCAGTCTCCATGGGTATTTCGGCTTCGAAATACTCATCCATTGAGTTTTAATCTGCTTACCAATGCAATTACGCATGCACAACAAATTCCCTTGGAAACATTTTACGCTTCAGAAAGACAATTAGAACAAAGAAGGCAAAGATAGCTTTGTGAGATTTTCCCAAACTGCTTGCTCAATCCATATTTTGTCCAATTTTTGCCTGCCCCTCGTAGTCTTTGAGACGAAGTGGGGCCAAGCAACTCTTTTGAGATATTGACATACTATCTACTCAACAGTTATTGTTGAAATATAACAGAATGAAAATTGTTCATATCATTCGAATTCCTCTTCTAAGCTTCAGTTTGTTTCTTTTTTCATTGCTCATTGCCAACCAAGTCCATGCTGCAGTTGCTCTTGATCCAACTTTTGGCAATGGCGGGATTTCCTTAACATCATTCAGTCAAGGAAACGCATTTTTAGGTGAGATGGTACTTCAACCGGATGATAAAGCAGTTGTTGCTGGTCCTGTATTTAATGGCAGTAATTACGATTGGGGGATAGTAAGATATAATACAGACGGAACTCTTGATCCAACTTTTGGAAATGGTGGAAAAATCACAAAAGATTTTGGTGGCGCTGATTCTCTTAACACAGTTGCAATGCAGCCAGATGGAAAAATTGTTGTTGGTGGATATACACAAGGTACTTGCTCCAGCTCTGGCACCTGTTGGACTTTAGCACGTTACAACACAGACGGGACTCTAGATCAAAATTTTGGAAATGGTGGATATATTTTTCCGGAAACCGAAGGTGGAGAAATTAAGAAAATAAAAGTACAAACAGATGGAAAAATTGTAGTAGCTGGAGGTGGTGGTTCAGGATTGGTACTCATACGATACAATCCTGATGGAAGTATAGATTCTACCTTTGGCAAAATTAATACAAATATTGGTATGCAGCCAAATGGATTGGTTATTCAACAAGATGGGAAAATAGTTGTATCGGGAAATGGCGGTGTATATTATGTATATGTTATTCGTTTTAATACAGATGGTAGCTTAGACAATACGTTTGCTAACTCAGGTATATTTACTAGTTTTATAACGTGGGGAGATCAGATTAGTGAAGGGAATATTGCCTTACAGACTGACGGGAAAATTGTTATAGTAGGGACTCAATACGTATTACCTCCGGTATTTCCAGGTAATGTGTCATCCTCATTCTTAGGTAGGTTAAATACGAACGGAAGCTTTGATAGCTCCTTTGGAAATGGTAATTTTGTAATTTATTCTTTCTCAGGTGCAGCTACTACATATTCTGGCATGGTGCTTCCAGATGGGAAAATCCTCATAGAAGGTAATGATCAATCGATAGGATCCAGCAATGATGAGTTTGCTATTAGAAGATTTAATTCTGATGGTACGCCTGATACCACATTTGGAGATAATGGATCTTTTGTTACTTTTGCGGGCTCAGATGGGAACAGTTCGCTTTTTAGTTTTGCATTACAACAAGATGGTAAATTAGTTGCAGCAGGATCTGCTTTGGATGGGGGTATATATGATTTTGCGTTAGCACGCTACACTGGAGTTGTAAATCCTTCCTGTCCCTGGTCAGGAGTGCTTCAGCCAATTAATTCAGATGGAAGCTCAATCTTTAAACAGAAAAGTACAGTTAGCGTAAAACTCCAATTAACTGGCTCTTGTTCAAGCCAGCCTGATGCAACAATTACTCTTTATGTAGCTAAAATAACAGATAATGTAGTGGGGACTGTTATGGAAGCAGAATCAAATTCCCAGGCAGATACTGGTAATGTCTTCCATTATGATGTAACCAATAATCAATATCTTTTTAATCTTGGGACAAAAACGCTCACAACAGGGACTTATCAACTCTCCATGTATTATGGTGGGACAAATATAACAGGATCATTGCTTGGAACTGTGAATGTTTCACTTCGGTAGGATAAAGCTTTCAATGCAAGTGGTATAATGGGGTTTGTGCTTCATGATTTTTATGCCATTGGGCATATTACCAACGATCTTCATCCACATCCTCATGTTGGCGGAGGGGTAACATATGCTGCAGTGGTTGCCAAGCGATTGGGTTTGTCCACGCATATTATTACCAAATGCCCACCAGACTCTCCATATATTCAAGAGCTTGAAAATTTAGGAATAACAATTCATAGACTGCCTGTAAGAGAGAAAAAATTTGAAAATCTCTACACGTCATTTGATAATCGGTACGATGAAATGGGAAATCGGACGCAACTGTGTCCTGATAAGCAAGAAGATATTACACGAGCAGATATTCCCAATTTCCCAGACATCCCTAAAGGATCGCATATACTTCTCGCGCCTGTTATTGGAGAAATTGACCAAGAGCTTTTCTCTTTACTTTCTCAAAAAGGAGATGTTGCATTGATACCACAAGGGTATTTTCGTCAGAGACAACCAGATAGCAGCATAAAAAATGTGCCTTTGGAAGATCCATCATTTTTTTCTTTTTCCAAAACAACGATTTTAAGTAACGAAGATATTGCCTTTGGAGATAAAAAAAATTATCTTGAGGAATTGATAGAAACGTGTCCTGTTGTAATAGAAACTCAAGGAGAAAATGGATCAATAATATTTCAAAAAGGACAACAGTCACTACATATTCCGGCATTTCATCTGTCTGCAAATGAAATAATAGATTTGACCGGTGCTGGAGATTGCTACGCTGCTGCTTTTCTTGTAGGAATATTTCAAGGGAAAACTCTCAAAGAGGCAGGGCATTTTGCGTCTTTATATGCAGCGCTAAAAATCTCAGGACTTGGTGGCAAAGGGGTGGGTCTTGTTACTATTCCAACAAAAAAACAAGTGGACGAGTATATACGCGCACATTCAACGAGAATGGATGCATTCTACAAAAATTAATTGCCAGATATTGCAAAGTTTTATTTTGTCTCCAAATGATTTATACTTGCATCATGAAAAAAGTTGTTGGTATCTTTGCACATCCAGATGACGAAACGTTTGGTCCTGGTGGGACATTGGCATTGCTTGCTCAAGACTACGAAGTATATATTATTTGTGCAACCAATGGAGATGGAAAGCAGGGAAATAGAAAAAAGGAAATTGCACTGGGAAAGCTTCGAAAAAAAGAGCTTTTAGCAGCAACGAAAATACTGGGAGTCAAAAAGGTATTTTTTCTTGGCTACCAAGACGGGTCTTTATCTCACAATATCTACCACGAGCTTTCAGAAAAAGTATTAGATATTGTTAAAAAACTCAAGCCTCAGACCATTATCACCTTTGAGCCAAGGGGGGTCTCTGGACACATAGACCATATTGTGATGTCTATGGTATGTAGTTTTATTTTTCCAAAGATATCATCTGCCAAAAAACTTATGAAATACTGCTTGCCAAGCGAATATGCTTTGGAATTGGGAAAGGATTATTTTATTCATTTCCCAAAGGGATATGATGCGGAAGAAATAGATGAAGTTGTGGATACAAAAGCTATTTGGGAGAAAAAAATACAAGCAATGCATCAGCATGTATCTCAATTAGCTGATGTAAAACGAATTCTTGTGCGTACAAAAAACTTTCCCCACCAAGAAAATTTTCTCGTAATAGAGAAGTAATTTGTCATTCCCGCTTTCTTTTAGTGCCAGACTCCAAAAAGTCCTCCGACTATGAGCGCAACAACCAAATAATAGCCTGCGTTAATTGCATAAAGCTTTATAGGGCGTCCTGCAAAAAGATAGTCAGAGATAGTTGTTGCTGCGGTAAATCCTAGCCAAAGCCAGAATGCTACTTTCATTCCCCACAGAATACTTGTTGCTTGACTTACCTGGACAAAATGCATCAAGACATAGGACATGAGAAGTGCGCCAACAAAAGTAATACCGTACAATTTGCCCATCTGTGAGCCTGGTGCCATTTTTTCTGTTTCCTTTTTGCCAATCATTTTCATCCATGGTTTGGCAAACAGTATTGGAGAATACCAAAGCGACCCAACAACCATATTAATGAGTGCGCCAACTAAAATTGCTAACCAATTCATTTCTCTCACCCCCTTCCTAGAATTTCTTACGTCCGCCGCTCAAGCGCCCTTTGAGTCGTATTCGAATAGAATCTGAAGACTCAAAGTAAGCTTAGGCGGATAAACTCCTTATTCTCATTCTAAATCTAAATTTTATCCTCTTGCAAGATCCAATGATATAATAATGGCGTGAAGCACATTCTTGCTATTTTTTTTGGATTGATTTCTCTAATTGGCATTTATTTTTTTATCCAGTATGACTCGGCACCAATATCCTTTCGCGTTTCACGTCCCTCCCGCCCCACACCGACACAAAAAATAGTACCTGGGAGCTATCAGAAGTTTCTTTTTGTGCCCTATTGGGGAATGACAACCAAACAAATTCCAAAAGAGTATGACAAATTAATTTATTTTGGAATTACGCCAAATAATAGTGGCATTGATATGCAAGAAATCGGATATAAGAATATACCATTTTTTATCAATCATACAGATATGCAGTCGAGCAAATTACTCACGATTCGTATGCTAGATACAGATATCGATGCAAAAGTTTTGCAGGATAAAAATTTCGCACAAAAAATTATAAGCGACTCATGTACTGTTGCCACAAAATATGGTTTTACTGGAGTCGTTTTGGATTTTGAATATAATGCGCTCGCATTTGATTCGGTAGTACAAAGCATAACTAATTTTTCTCAAACTTTTGCAAATGAGGCCAAACAACAAGGGTTAACATTTTATCAAATAGTATATGGAGATACATTTTATCGGCTCAGACCATTTGATCTGGAAAAATTAGCAACACATGCAGACGGGATTATTGTCCTTGCATATGATTTTCATAAGGCCAATGGGGATGCAGGGCCAAATTTCCCATTATCCGGGCACGAAGTACAAGGGTATGACTTTAAAACCATGACAACGGATTTTATTCGAAAAGTTCCGGCGACCAAACTCATTGTTGCCTTTGGACTTTTTGGCTATGATTGGCTGGTTGATAACCAGGGTCATTCTTCAGGCTTAGCAACTCCGTTAAGCTTCATAGAAGCACAGCAAAAATTTTTCACCTCATGTGGGTATACACAGTGTGTCATAAAAAAAGACGATGTGTCATCAGAAGTAAAAATTACCTACAAGGATATTTCCCAAAATAATCATATCGTATGGATTGAAGATATGGAGTCGATTGCAAAGAAATCAGCATACCTAAAAACTCAGGGAATTAACGCGACAGCCTTATGGGCATGGTCATACTTTTAGCTTGTTTGACATTGGTATTTTAAGTTGCTACACTCCATCCAAATGGAAAAATTCTTCTCTTTTTTAGGGAAAACGGTTTTGGTATTAGTGGGTGTTGGGATACTCGTAGTTGGTGGATATTATTTGGGGACAAAAGGAATGCAGAAAAATGCAGCAATTGTCCCGTCTCCGCCTACCCCAACAACACTACCCCAGAGCGTTATGTCTTCTTCTACGCCAACTCAAGTAGTAAAGCCAACAGGGAGATTTGCCGTAAATGCAGGAGGGATAAAGCCATTTTCAGCATATATGTTGTCCGGAGTCGCTGGGTGGGCACCTGTCAAAACTCACGACACAAATGCGGGAATTGATAAAATAGTTTTGAGTAAAGCTCTCTATAGTATGACTATTCTGCAAGGTCCAATTGGAGGTGGAGGGTGTACATTCCCTGGAGAAAAGCCTCAAGAAATGAGCGTCCAATTGTCTTCTTCATTGGATATTCCGCTGTTAACAGGAAGTCCACTGAGACGTGGTCAGGCACAATCTCCTACACCAACCATGGCAAGTTTTACAATTTGTCAAAAAACTGCAGATGGAAGCTACTCTACGTTTACTGATTTTGGTGTCATAAATTATAGTACCCCGCTTTCTCCGGATACAGCAATCCTTTCAGAGATGGACGCAATGGTAGGCTCACTGCAAAAGCAATAATCCCCATGGTATACTGTACTCATGGATAGTTTGGTCAGACGGATTCTTTCAGGAGAAAATCAGGCCGTTGTATTATTCTATAATGAATATTCTCCAAAAATACGAAAATACCTTCAGTATCGAATGCCTCGTACAGAAGATATAGAAGCATTTACCAACGATATTTTTTTGGAGGTAATCGACTCTTTGCCGCTTTTTCAAGAAAAATGTTCTTTACTGTCGTGGTTATATAAAATTGCGCATAATAAAATAGTAGACTTCTACCGTAAGAAGAAAATTAAATCCGTCCTTCTATCTCAAATACCGTTTTTAGAAGTTGTTGCGCACGAAGTATATGAGCCGGAATTTCAATATGAAAAAAATAAAATTCGAGACAAAATAGAGCAAACACTTCGAGAGATGTCTCATACATATCGGAGAATTCTCAGGCTTCATTACGAAGAACAAAAGCCTGTCAAGCAAATTGCACTAGAGCTCGATTTATCATATAAAGCTGCAGAATCATTGCTTTTTCGAGCACGTCAGCAATTTAAGAAAGCATATGAAAAAAGATAGTTTTTTAGAAGAATTACAAAAAAGGGCAGGAGAGCAACAATTTGTTTTGCACGATATCCCATTCCCAAATTTTTTTCTTCTTGTAAGTCGACGACTTGGTGAGAATCCATGGAAAATAATGATTCCCCTGTGCGCTGGTATTGCCATAGGTTTGCATCTTTTTTTGGGAGAATCGTTTGATGAAAAAATTTTATGGTTATTCGGAAGTATATGAGAAGACGAACCTTTATCATTTTTACTCTCTATACATGGTGTCGAGTACTCTATGGACTTTTATTTCATCCGTACAAAACAACGCGTGAAATTGTTCGTCATCCTATTTTGGCTCCAGTTTTACTCACGCCCTTTTTGAGTTTGATAACCCTTTTTTTTCTTGGAAGAGTAGGCGCTCTTATTGTGGAAGTATACGGGACCAGCAGGACATTGGTGGCGCTTGTGTTAGGAAGTAGCTTATTTGCCATTCTTTTTTGGCAACTTCTCCTTCTTTTTTTTCTTCTTAGCCTTATTTCGGCGAAAAGAAAAGAATAACCTCCACCGAATGATTTTCCCTAAATAGACGACTATCTTTAATATGGCAAGTGGCGTACTGCGTGAAGAACTACCTGGATTTGTATATCCAAAGCATATTGTTATTATTCCCGATGGAAATGGTCGCTGGGCGAAGCAACGCGGCAAATTTGTTACACAGGGGCACAGGAAGGGATTATCAGTTGCGCACGATATTATTATAGCGCTGAGTACCATTTCCCAAATCAAAATACTCACCATTTGGGGATTTTCCGCAGACAACTGGAAAAGAAGTGAAAAAGAAGTAAAAGGACTTATGATGTTACTTGGAAATATCATAAAAAAGACACTCAAAGATTTGCAAAAAAGAAATGGAAGGTTTATTCATCTTGGGCGAAAGGATAGAATTCCACACCATCTCCTTCGTACCATCGAGGCGGCCGAGCAATCGACAAGAGAAAATTCAGGGCAGATAGTTTGCTTGGCAATTGATTTTGGTGGGACAGACCAAGATATACGCGTATTGCAAAAAGCTCTTCTTTTAGACAAGCAAACCATTGTCAATGAAGATACACTTTGGAAACTTCGAGATGGACACGGGCTTATCCCCTCTGCAGACCTTTTGATACGAACTTCAGGTGAAGTGCGAATTTCAGATATCGGTTGGCTCAACGGAGCACAAACCGAGCTGTATTTTTTACCAAAATTTTTCCCGGATGTAACCCAAGAAGACATACTGCACGCGCTTGGTGATTTTTCAAAAAGAGAACGACGCATGGGAGGGAGAGTGCAATAAATATGGATGAAACAATTATTTTGGTTGATACGAAGAATCACCCCATCGGGACTGCTTTAAAAAGAGATGTTCACACAGGGAATACCCCTTTACATAGGGGTTTTTCTTTATTCCTTTTTAATAACAAAAAAGAAGTAATGTTACAGCAGCGAAGTAAAAAAAAGAAAACATGGCCCGAAATGTGGTCAAATAGTGTTTGTGGACATCCGCTACCTCACGAATCGCTTCCTAATGCTGCGAAAAGACGCCTTGTAGACGAATTAAGTCTGAGGGCACATGACATACAGGTCATAATCCCCAACTATCAGTATCGTTTTGAAAAAGATGGGGTGGTTGAGAATGAGATTTGTCCTATTCTCATTGGTATTACGACTCACAAGCCAATTCTCAATTACGATGAAGTCGCAGCAGTCACATGGATGCCATGGGAAAAATGGCTTCAAGAAATAGAGATACATCCTCAAAAATATTCCCCGTGGAGCATTGAAGAATCAAGCTTGTTGCAAGCAAGCAAAAAATTTCAGCAATTTTTTCAAACACTATGAATATACGAAAATACATAACAGCGAAGAAGCGACGAAAAGCACTAGAAACACATCTTGGTATTACCCTTTCCAATATCGGGGTGTATTCTTTTGATGAAAACCAAGCGTCAACGAAAAATTGCGAGAATTTTCTAGGCGCAGTGCAGGTACCTTTAGGGATTGCAGGCCCCCTTTTCTTTCGTGAGACGAAAAAAGAAATTTATGTTCCCTTGGCGACCACAGAAGGAGCACTGATTGCTTCGGTACAAAGAGGGTGTAAAGCAATTCAAGAAGCAGGAGGCGTTAGGGTACAAACAGAATATGTTGGCATCACTCGTGCTCCGGCGTTTGCAGTAGAGGGAATTGCAATGGGATTTGACCTACAAACTTGGGTCAGAGGACATCTGCAGGAATTACATGCTGTTGTACAGAAAACATCCAGTCACCTGAGGCTTCTTGGCGCAGAATCATTTCCTTTGGGAAAAACGGTTTTTGTGAGGTTTGCTTTTGATAGCAAAGATGCAATGGGGATGAATATGGCGACTATAGCAACCGACGCAATGGTGTTATTTATTGAGCAACAAACAGGAGCCAGATGTATAACCATCTCAAGCAATATGTGCGTTGATAAAAAACCAAATTTTCTTAATTTTATTTCCGGTCGGGGACATAAAGTATGGGCCGAGATAACAATACCAAAAATGGCGGTAAAGAAAGTTTTAAAAACAAGCGTAGATGAATTTGTATATGCGTCTGAGAAAAAATTATATCAAGGCTCCCTGCTTGCAGGTACTATTGGAGCAAATGCACAAATGGCAAATACGCTTGCAGCGGTTTTTTTAGCAACAGGGCAAGATATGGGGCATGTAGGTGAATGTTCTATGGGAATCACAACGGTAGAAAAGCAAGGAAAAGACCTTTATGTGTCGATTTACTTGCCAGACCTTATTATCGGGACTGTTGGAGGAGGGACAATGCTTGCAACGCAGAAAGAAGCGCTAAGAATACTTGGAATAGAAGGAGGAGATGCTGGGGAAAACGCCAAAAACCTTGCCCGTAGTATTGCAGGGATAGTTTTGGCAGGTGAAATTTCACTGCTTGCTTCTTTGGCAGAAGGCTCGTTGGCCAGAGCACACAGGACGCTCGGAAGGGGGGAAAAAGTATGATTGGAATTGCAGGATACGGAATATATTTTCCGAAATATCGCATTCAACTTGCCCAGATAGCCCAAGTTTGGAAGAAAGAAATAGGTGAAATTTCATCCGGATTACTTGTAGAGGAGAAAACAGTACAGGGCATAGATGAAGATGCAATTACCATGGGCGTTGAGGCAGGCCGGCGAGCAATACATATGGCAGGTATCCAACCGGAAGAGATACGAGCGCTCTATGTTGGATCGGAAAGTCACCCGTATGCAGTCAACCCGTCTTCCACAACGATTGCTTCATATTTAGGATTGGGAAATGAATATTTTACTGCAGACCTTGAGTTTGCATGCAAAGCAGCAACAGCAGGGATGCAAGTGCTTAATGGACTTCTTTTGCATACGTCCTTGGGATATGGGATAGTTATTGGAAGCGATACTGCGCAAGCAAAACCGCATGATGTGCTCGAATATACCAGCGCAAGTGCAGCAGCAGCGTATATCCTCACCAATAAAGCAGATGCATCAATTGCTACTATTGTTGCAATGACATCGTTTGCCTCTGATACTCCTGATTTTTGGAGAAGAGACGGCCAGCGTTACCCGTCACATTTTGGAAGATTTACCGGAGAACCTGCGTATTTTACTCATGTGGCACAAGCAGGCAAACAATTACTAGAGCAAAGCCATCTGACTCCGCGTGATTTTGATTACTGCGTATTCCATGCGCCAAATGGCAAATTTCCTCGCGTGGTTGCCAAGCAGCTTGGATTTACCCCAGAACAACTTGCTCCGTCTTTGGTAGTTGGGAAAATTGGCAATCCATACTCGGCGTCATCCTTGGTAGGACTTGCGTCTGTTTTGGACAATGCCAAGCCTCATCAAAAAATATTTTTTGTTTCCTATGGGTCTGGTGCAGGTGCAGATGGCTTTATTTTCCAAACAACCCCCAAAATAGTACAAAGAAAGCGTGACAGTAAAAAAGTATCAGCGCTTATTGACGAAAAAACGTATATTTCTTATCCAGAATATTTGCGACATACACATACAATATGAAAATACAGATATTAGGAGGATCGACAACAAAATTTGGCGAATTGTGGGGAATTTCCCTTACAATGCTTGTGCGTGAAGCAATGCAAGAAGCATTACGGGAATCAGGACTTTTGCCTTCACAGATTGATGCAATATTTGTTGGAAATATGCTATCCGGGGTTGTGGATAATCAAGCCAATCTTGCGTCTCTGATTTCACAGGAATTAGGAGTATTTGTACCGGCATTTCGTCTGGAGGGAGCATGTGCATCTGGAGGGTTGGCCTTGCATAACGCAATACTCAGCTTGCGCTCCAAACAATACACAACGGCGCTTGTTGTAGGGGTTGAAAAAATGACAGATCGTCTGAGTGATGATAGCGCGAATGCGCTTATGGCAGCAGGGTCTGAGGAAGAGCGAATTGCAGGAGCGACTTTCCCGGGGTTGTACTCGCTTATGGCGCAAGCATATACCCAAATGTATGGGGTGACCGAGGAAGAAATTGCTGGGACATCAGTTAAAAATCATTACCATGGATCCCTCAATCCAAAAGCACAATTTCAAAAAGTCATTACGGTTGATGATGTCATGAAAAGTCCGAAAGTTGCAGGGTTATTAAAAGTTTTGGATTGTTCTCCTGTTTCCGATGGTGCATCCGCAGTTGTCATATCATCCAAACCAGAGGGGGAAAAACAAAGGAAGCCTGTGTATATTACGGCAAGTGAAGTTGCAACAGATACACTTGCGCTGCATGAAAGAGATACATTTGTGAGTCTTCCGGCAGTTGTTCGCGCTTCGTCTCATGCCTACGCACACACTGGTATTACCGCACAAGACATAGATGTTGCAGAAATTCACGATTGTTTTTCTATCGCCGAAATCATTGCAGTTGAAGACCTGGGGTTTTCTAAGAGAGGACAAGGAGCAAAAGATATTGCAAAGGGGAAATATACACTGTCAAAAGGAGCATGTATTACCAACCCTTCAGGAGGTCTCAAAGCATGTGGGCATCCGGTTGGCGCAACAGGTGTCAAGCAAATTGTAGAGATTTTCCAGCAATTACAACAAACAGCAGGGAAAAAACAAGTACCCAATGCAACTATTGGGTTAACCCACAATGTGGGAGGGACAGGAACAGTCGCAGCAATACATATTTTACAAACATGACACAATCTCCAGTATTACAATGGCGAAGACAAAAACACACGACGCCTTTTATCGGAAAAAAAGGAAAAATTTTACTGTGCACTATGATGTATGCACCTGCAAAAACACACAGTTTGCAAGCCCCGTATCCAATTGTTATTGTAGAGTTTACGGGCGGGAGTCGGTGTATCTGTCAAATGGTTGATTGGCAGGAGAGCGACCTAGTAAAAAATAGAGACGTTGTGCTCATACTCCGTCGCACGCAAGACGCAACCCCAGAGGAGGTTATTTCCTACCACATAAAATGCAAACCGCTATGAATGCTGTAAAAGTTTCCGCTCCTGGCAAGCTCCATCTTCTTGGTGAACATTCGGTTGTGTATGGAAATCCAGCGCTTCTTGCGGCAGTGGACAAACGTTTTACCGTGGGAATATCAACAAGAAAAGAAAAAAATATAGAAATAATCTCCAGAGACATGCATATACACAAATATATTGCCCAGGATTTTCTCATGCACCAGACATATGCCTCTCAAGATGCCTGGAAAAAAGACCATATGGCGCTCGTACATACGCTGCGTGAGGATTCGTTGTTGCTCACGAGTATTGCGATTGGAGAAACACTGTTATTTTATAAGAAAAAATTAGAAAATGGGTTGAGAATTGTTTTGAAAAGTGATATTCCAGAGGGGTCTGGCATGGGGTCGTCTGCTGCGTTGGCAATTGCTTTGGTTGGTGCGCTTACAAAAATGATCGGAGAAAAATTTAACAAAGCCTCTATACAAAAAATTGCCCATGGCATAGAGCAAAAAATACATGGTAGTCCGTCGGGTGCTGATGGTGCGACGAGTTGCTTGGGAGGTTTGGTGTGGTTTGAGAATTCTATTGCGAAGCATATACCGTTACCAACTCTCAGCAATAATTTTTTCATCCTGAATACTGGAAAACCTTTAGAGTCCACAGGGGAAATGGTACATGGAGTACAAGAAAAATATAGGGCAAGACCACAGTATATGCAGCAACTTATGACCAGACAAGCAGTTTTAACTCACATGTTTTTGAAGGCATTTCAAAAAAATGATACACGTGTGATGGCACAGGTTATCCAACAAGGAGAAGCAAATTTAGAAAAAATAGGAGTTGTCGGGACAAAAACAAAAGCAATTATCCGTCACATCGAAAAAATGGGATTTACAGCAAAGATTTGTGGAGCAGGTGGTAAAAAAAATACATCAGGAGTGGTGCTTGTATTTAGTGCAAATCCAGATGGGTTGGAAAAGCTTACACAGGTACGTGGATATTCGCTTGAGAGGGTTTGCTTTGACACTCAGGGAGTACGCGAAGAATATGAATAAAAAAATTACGGTTTCCGCTCCTGGCAAGCTCATGCTTTTAGGCGAGCATGCGGTTGTCTATAATCATCCGTGTTTGGTTACTGCAATCAACCAGAGAATGCGCGTAACGATTGAGACACTTTCCGTACAAGAATTTCAATTGTATGCAGCAGATGTGCAGGTGGTTGGATATAAAAAATCACTCAGCACAATAGGGAGAGGAGATATTCCCAAAGGTGCACGGTTTGTGGAAATAGCTCTAAAAAACGTTTTTGATTGTATCAATCACACATATCCCAAAAAAGCTTTAAGGTATAATCCGTTTGAGACTGGCATACAAGTTACAACAACATCGGAATTTTCCTCACAATTTGGTTTTGGCTCTTCATCTGCGTCAACAGTAAGCGTAGTAAAAGCAGTAAGCGCGCTTCTTGGTCTTTCGCTTTCTCAGAAAGAAATTTTTGATCTTAGCTACCAAACTGTTTTGGATATTCAAGGGACGGGGTCAGGTTTTGATATTGCAGCGGCAGTATATGGGGGGACACTCTACTTTGTTACCGGAGGAAAAAGCATCCAACAACTACCGATAGATACATTGCCACTTGTTATTGGGTATAGTGGTATAAAAGCTGATACAGGAGAACGTATGGCTTTTGTCAAAGAAAAATTTGCAAGCCATATTGCAAGACTAGAGGAAATATATCAAGCAATTGAAATTTTGGTGAATAAAGCAAAAGAAGCATGTATTGCATTAGATTTTGCGCAAGTTGGGAGATGTATGAATGATAATCAGAAATTATTACGAGAATTGGGTGTAAGTATTCCCAAGCTGGATACAATGGTTGCATCTGCTCTTTCTGCCGGTGCATATGGTGCCAAGCTTTCTGGTGCAGGAGGAGGAGATTGTATGATTGCTCTTGTAGCACCAGAAAAAAGAAATGCAGTTATGAAAGCAATACAGGCGGCAGGGGGTAAAGTTTTGCCTGGCATCCCAAATGCAGAAGGTGTACGAATAGAAAATATATGAAAGCAACAGCAATCGCGCCATCAAATATAGCATTTATTAAATATTGGGGGCGAAAACAAGAAGAGCTTCGTTTGCCAGAAAATGGAAGTATTTCCATGAATTTGAGCAATCTTGTAACTACGACAACCGTTGAATGTAATCCTACGTTTCGAAAAGATACAATTACCATTAATTCCAGAAAAGACCCGGATGAAATACGTCCAGTGCTACAACAACTCAATAGAATTCGTTTGTTAGCAAAAAGTAACTTAAAAGTAAAAGTTGTCTCAAAGAATAATTTTCCTATTGGTACTGGTTTGTCATCCTCTGCATCAGGGTTTGCCGCACTTACTCTTGCTACATGCGAAAGCATGGGGTTGCATCTCTCTGAGAAAGAATTGTCTATTCTTGCGCGTCTTGGGTCGGGGTCTGCCTGTCGTTCGATTCCCGATGGGTTTGTAGAATGGGTGGACGCAGATACAAGCAATACCTCTTTTGCAAGGTCGTTATATAAGCCAACATATTGGGATCTTGTTAATGTTGTGGCAATTGTCAGTCAGGAAAAAAAAGATGTCCCCTCAAGCCTCGGACAACTCAGGGCAAAGTCGAGTAAATTTTTTCCTGTAAGAAAAGCACATATGAAAGAAAAAATTACCCAAATCAAAACATACCTTGCTCAAAAAGACTTCCAAAAATTTGGAGAGCTAGTAGAAGCAGAAGCTTTGGAAATGCATGCAATTATGCTCACGTCTATTCCCGCTCTTGTGTATCTCACACCCCAGAGCCTGCGCGTCATGACATGTGTAATGAAGTGGAGAGAACAGGGAGTGCCTGTATATTTTACCCTAAACACTGGACAAGACGTGCATTGTCTATGTGAAAAAAAATCTGAAAAAAGGGTTGTTGAGCTACTTGGCACCATAAAAGAAGTAAAACAAATTATCGCTAATGACCCATCTGTTGGTGCAAGAATAACAAGTGCCCACCTTTTTTAAAGCGTTTGGATAAATGTTTGGCATTGTCTTATCAGATCCGCGTTTTGTGTATAGAGTGCAATTTCTTCTGTTCCGATAAGGCTGCTTATCCATACTAAATTATGTGACCCGAAAAGCAGGTATGTATCATCTACAAGTAAAACCTTTGCATGGACGTATTTTGTCGAATAATACAGAGAAATATGAGGATTATTCTGTATTCTTTTCAAAGAAAATCTATAGAGAAATTTGTCAGGGAATTTCGTAAAAGGATGAGAATCTTTAGGGGATGTAATAATTTTTATAGAGATATCTTGACTTTTTTGTCGTTGCATTTCTTGCAGAAGTGCTCCGTCCGGGAGGATTTGTGAAATGAATAATATATTTTTCTTTGCATGTTTCACAAGCGATACTGCTTTTTGATAAATAAGAGAATCTGCGAAAATCCCGTTATCTACTAGCAGTTTTGAGTCATTACCCAAAAAATATTCAGCATTTTTGTTTGCCTTTTTATTGGCAGAAAGGAAAACAGTAGAGAATATATCTTGAAATCTTTTATCAAAAAATTTCACCATAAAATCTTGTGTTTGAAGAGCTGTATCCATAAGATTGATACCTCCTATCCAAGAGTAATCGTCAATAATGATAAGTTTTCTATGATTTCTCCGCACATGAGCAAGTGGCGTTGCCTTGAGTAAAGGTTGATTAATGATATGTATACGTACGCCTGCAGTTGTAAGTTTATCTAAAATGTTTTTTGTCTTTTGCAAATGTTCATATCCATGTGTCTGTGCTTTATGAATAGGAAAAAATTGAACGTTTCCATGAATGGATCTTGTATATACCCAATCAATAGTAAGGCGTACATCAACACCTCGTTTTGTTGCCATAATAAGCACCTCCGACAGCGCATCAATAAGAGGTCCATATTCGAAGAACATTGCTTGAAGCCAAATTTTTCTTGAAGCATGACGAGCTTCTTGAATTATGTCTTGAAAAAATGCATGAGGTGTTTGTAATTGAAAATCTTGCATATTTATTCCTAGTGCCATCTTGCAAAGATACCGGTTGAAAGAAGACGTTTGGAAGATGTTTGTTGCAAAGCTAATTCCCCAACTTCAATAATTCCCTTACGGTGTTTGAGATTATCCTGAAGAACATTTTCCAACATTAACGATGATGAGCTAATTGCATATGCATTGATAATGATAAAAAGAGGTGTGTCTGAGAGGAGTTGTACAACAGACTGCAAAAGGCGAGGAAAATTTTCATTGAATTTCCAGACTTGTCCTGTTGGGCCGTGGCCATAGACTGGTGGATCCATAATAATTGCGTCATAGGTGTTTCCTCTTTTTATCTCACGCTCTACAAATTTAACTGCATCATCGAGAATCCAGCGAATAGGCTTGTCTTGTAGCTTAGAAGCAATTTGATTTTCCCGGGCCCAGGTGATAGACGGTTTGGATGCGTCCACATGGGTAACTTTTGCCCCGGCAAAAGACGCAGCAAGAGAGGCAATACCTGTATAACCAAAGAGATTGAGAACAGAAATATTGGACGATGGATGATTGATGATAGAAGATTGTGGTTGAGGATTGAGATTAGATGATAGATTAGGTTTTTCTATTTTCAATTTTTTATTTTCTATCCCTATTTTCGATTTTCGATTTTCGATTTTCGAAATTATCCATTCCCACTGGAGACTTTGCTCAGGGAAAACACCGGTGTGTTTGAAAGAGGTAAGTCTTACCCAGAAAGAAAGATTTTTCCATTGCATAAGCCACTTTTCGGGTAAGTGTCTTTTAAACTTCCAGGTGCCGCGATCTTGTGTTGTCCTCACAAATTGCACATCTGCCTCTTCCCATACTTGTTGGCTAAGACTTGGTTGCCAAATTGCTTGCGGGTCTGGTCTCACAGTACGATAGGGACCAAATCGCTCATATCGCATTCCATTCCCGCTATCAATAAGTTCGTAATCCTTCCAACCGACACAGGTAAGTATTTGCATATAAAGTATTGTATCAAATAAAGAATTGTATCGGCCAAAAAAAGGTAACTGTCCACGATTTGACAAATAGATCGTCATTGCGAGCGCCCGCTTCGCCGCGAGGCGAGTAGCGAAGCAATCTCAAGAGATCGCCACGGCTATTTCATAGCCTCGCGATGACGAGGGTTTGGAAACTCCTGAACGGTTACCAAAAAAGGTATTGACGAGAAAAAAGAAATGTTGTATTATGATTTAGGTCTCAATAATTTTTGAGACTTTATTTAATTTTATATGGCAGATAAATTTCTTCGAGACAAACCACATGTGAATATAGGGACCATTGGTCATGTCGATCATGGTAAGACCACAACAACCGCAGCTATTGCAACAGTGCTTTCTAAATCAAATCCTAAGAATAAGGCAATGAAATATGATGAAATAGATAATGCTCCAGAAGAAAAAGCACGAGGCGTGACGATTAATATTTCCCACATTGAATACGAAACAGCAAAGAGACATTATGCTCATATCGATGCTCCAGGACACGCTGATTACATCAAAAATATGATTACCGGTGCAGCCCAAATGGATGGAGCAATTCTTGTTGTTTCAGCACCAGATGGCCCAATGCCTCAGACTCGAGAGCATATTCTTTTAGCACGTCAAGTTGGTGTTCCTGCGATTGTTGTGTATATGAATAAGTGCGATATGGTACAAGATGCAGAACTTTTGGATTTGGTCGAAATGGAAGTACGAGAACTTTTGACAAAATACCAATATCCAGGGGACGAAGTACCAGTTATTCGAGGTTCTTCACTTAAAGCTCTTGAAGGAGATGCAGAATATGAGAAAAAGATTATCGAACTTATGGATGCAGTTGATTCATATATTCCAGATCCAGTCCGCGCAACAGATAAACCATTCTTAATGCCTGTTGAAGACGTTTTCTCTATTAAAGGTCGAGGGACAGTCGTAACAGGAAGAGTCGAGCGAGGTATGGTAAAAGTCAACGAAGCAATTGAATTGGTTGGTATTACCCCAACCAAACAATCAGTTGTCACAGGAATTGAAATGTTTAGAAAGCAATTAGATGATGCACAAGCCGGAGATAATGCAGGACTATTGCTTCGAGGAATTGAAAAAGATCAAGTAGAAAGAGGACAAGTTATTGCAAAGCCAGGAAGTATCACTCCTCACACTCAATTCGAAGCTGAAGTATATATTCTTGCAAAAGAAGAAGGCGGACGACACACACCATTCTTTAGTGGATACAGACCACAATTCTATATTCGTACAACAGATGTTACCGGTAATGTAACCCTTCCTGCTGGCACAGAAATGGTTATGCCAGGAGACAGTACAAAAATGAATGTAGAACTTATTGTACCAGTAGCTCTTGAAGAAGGCCTCAGATTTGCTATCCGAGAAGGCGGCAAGACTGTTGGCGCTGGTGTCATCTCCAAAATCCTCAAGTAAAACAATTTGTCATTCCCGACCCGCTTCGACTCAGCGAGGCGGTTTTTTAATACCCAAAATGCTCTATGATATTACACTGATACTATACTAGTGACCAAAACAACACCTTTTTGCATAAAACTAAGTTAGAGTTTGTTAGTTGTGTATCATAGACTAGTATATGATACACTTATACGATAAATATCAATTTTAACTTTCTTCTCTGAGTGTTTCTACGAGAATACGATTTGTTGGGAAAAATAGTTCCGAGTCGGGAAACTTCATCGAATGAATTCAGGATCTGTGATATATTAACAGCATGACTATTCGTAGAGCAACACTACAAGACAAAGAGCAAATAGTAAAATTAGTTACAGAATTTGACGATTATTTTTCGAAAAACCAACTTTTTTCTCCTGTACTATTGCCGTTTACACGATATAAAAATAAGAGCAAATTGTTTAAGGATGTCGTAAAAGACTGGCTAAAAGATACAAATACGTTTGTTTTTGTTGCAGAGAATAATGACGAATTAGTAGGGCATATTGTAGGTTCAATACAAGAAAAACCAGATCGAATTGTTGATAAAGAAGGTAGCATTGATGAATGGTTTGTGACTGGATCATTAAGGAATCAGGGATTAGGAAAACAACTGTATGATGTACTTTTGAAGGTTTTCAAAGAGCAAAGCTGCAATCATATTGGTTTGAAAGTATATGCTGTAAATAAAAAAACCATAGATATGTATCATAAAATGGGATTTTTGGATTTAGAAATGACAATGGTCAAAGAAATAGATTAAATCCTAGACAAGCAGGCTGCAATAGAGTATAATACATTAACTTAAAGAGTTGGTTCTTTAAAAACATACATATGCCAAAAGGAAGAATTCGAGTTAGATTAAAAGCCTATGATGCACGCGTAATCGATGCGTGTTGTCAGCAGATTTTAGATACTGCTATTAGGACTGGTGCAAAAGTTGTTGGGCCAGTACCGCTTCCCACAGACAGAAGTATGTATGTAGTAAACGCAGGTCCATTTGTAGACAAAAACGCCCGAGACCACTACGAAATGCGTATCCACAAAAGACTTATAGATATTATCTCTCCAACAGAAAAAACCATGGATAGTCTTGGTCATTTAGATCTCCCCGCTGGAATTGATGTAGAAATTAAGATGTAGTTCGTTCCCCTCTTCCCCTTGCAGTATTCTTGCCTATTTGATACAATTACACACGTAAGATGATCCAACCACAACAGGAAGGTGAATTAACAAAGTAGCTTCGGGATCCAGCAATTTCCATAAAGGAAATGAGTGGCTCGAGGGCCACTTTTTTGTTGTTCTGACATATGCACGCAATATTAGGACAAAAACAATATCAAACACAAAAGTTTCGCGAAGACGGAAAACGAATTCCTGTGACTGTGGTTGAGGTGGAAAATAATCCCGTCATAGCAGTCAAGACATTGGATAAGGATGGCTATTGGGCAATCCAAATTGGTTACGCAACACAAAAAAATCCCAATAAATCACTTCAAGGACATACAAAAGGGGCAGCAATCAAAGCAGCCCCTCGTTTTTTGCGAGAAGTGCGATTTGCAGATGTACAAAGTGCCGACGAAATGCCAAAAGTCGGCGATTTTATTTCTCTTAGTGCTGTGTTGACGCCAGGAGATGTTATCGACGTTATTGGCATGTCTAAGGGAAAAGGATTTGCAGGCGGAGTAAAAAGATACCATTTCCAAGGGGGACCAGCAACACATGGTCAATCAGACAGGCACAGAGCACCAGGGTCTATAGGGTCGGGTACTACCCCAGGACGTGTTTACAAAGGGAAAAGAATGGCTGGGAAAATGGGTTTTGAGCAAGTAACGGTAAGAAATCTTGTTGTCGCAGCAATAGACGGGAAAAATCTTTGGATCGATGGTCTTATTCCGGGAGCATTAAAAGGGCTTGTTATGGTAACAAAAGTAGGAGAAGACAAAAAATTCGTGCCTGTTTTGGGGATGACTAAGGCGGTAGTTGAAGAGCTAGATTCTTCGGCTGCTCCTCAGAATGACAAACAGGAAGAAGCAGAAGTTGTTGAGGAAGTAAAAACAGAAGTAGCAGCACCAGTTGAGGAAGAAACAAAAGAACCAGTAAATGAGGACAAGAAAGAGGAGGTTCGGGCGTAAGCGCGTCATCGCGGACAAAGAAACTATATGGCAGAAGTAAAGAAAACCTTGCAAACAATAATTAAAACAGCTAAGCCAGCTTTCAAGAAAACCGTAGCAAAGACTACGGTAAAAAAGCCTGCAACAGTCACAAAAGCACCTGTAAAAAAAGCTGTGAAAGCAAAGGAAGTAAAGGTAACGACATCAATACCAAAGGAAACGACAGCAAAAGTGCAGCTAAAAGCAGTAGTCAGTACCCCGAAGGCTGTGAGTGAAAAGAAAGGTTCTTTAAAAATAGAGGTTATGGATACGGTTGGGAAAGTCGTTGAAACAATAGATTTGCCAAAAGAATTTTTTAGCGCAAAAGTAAATGCGCGTCTTATGGCACAAGCAGTCAGAGTGTATTTAGCCAATCAAAGACTTGGGACTGCATCTACCAAGACACGAGGAGAAGTTGATGGATCAACACGAAAAATTTATCGACAAAAAGGTACAGGGCGCGCACGACATGGTGGAATACGAGCGCCACTTTTTGTTAAGGGAGGAGTTGCTCATGGACCAAAACCAAAAGACTATTCTTTAACGCTTTCAAAACCAATGAAAAAAGCAGCGTTAGCATCTGCGCTTACCAGTAAAGGACAAAGTGGAGAAATTGCAGTTATTGCAGGATTATCAAAAATTGAAGGAAAAACACAAGCAATGGCAAAAGCACTTGGTCCTATTGGGTATAGCAAAAAAGGGAAAATGCTTTTGGTTTTACCCGCGTATTCAGAAAGTCTTTATAAATCTGTACGTAATTTGTCGGGAATGACTGTTATGCCGGTTGGTCAACTGAATACATATGAAGTGTTGCTTGCCAAAAAATTGGTTTTTATGAAAGAAGCAGTAGAAACAATGACTCGCTAAGCATATGCATGATGTAATTATAAAACCAATTATTTCTGAAAAATCAATGGCTCTGGCCAATAAAAGTACGTTTACTTTTCTTGTTGCTTTGAGTGCGACAAAAAAAGAAATCAAACAAGCAGTTGAGAAGCTTTTTCAGGTAAACGTGACATCTGTTGCAACTAATATTGTGAAAGGAAAAAGGCAACGAAATGGAAAAAGACGTACTGAAGTTGTCAATACACCGGAGAAAAAGGCAATGGTTACTCTCAAAGATGGTCAAAAAATAGACGCATTTGAAATAGGAGCATAATGAGAAAGTTAAAAACAATTAAAAAGAAAAATTCAGGAAGAAACGATACGGGAAAAGTTACTGTGCGGCACCAAGGTGGGGCTCAGAAGAGATTCATGAGGCGCATCGACTTCAAACGTGATAAAATGATGTCCGGGAAAGTCGTTGCAATTGAATATGATCCAAATAGAACATCTGATATTGCACTCATTCACTACCCGGATGGTGAGAAACGATATATTTTAGCTCCAGTAGATTTGCACGTTGGAGATATAATCTCAACAGGGCAAACTGTAGATTTAAAAATTGGAAATGCATTGCCTATGAGCGCGCTGCCAATCGGAACAGTAGTTCATAATGTTGAATTAACCCACGGTAGAGGTGGCCAATTCGCACGAAGCGCTGGGACATCGGTAACTATTGCAGCAAAAGAAAGTGGCTATGTGCACTTGCGAATGCCATCTGGAGAGATACGAAGAGTTTCAGAGCAAGGGATGGCAACAATTGGACAGTTAGGTAATGTGGACCATAAGAATGAAGTTATTGGAAAAGCAGGAAGAAAGCGTCTTATGGGTGTTCGTCCAACAGTCAGAGGAGTTGCACAAGACCCAAGGTCTCACCCACATGGTGGAGGAGAAGCAAAAAGTGGTATTGGTATGAATACGCCAAAAACCTATGCAGGACGTGCAGCAGTTGGAAATACCAGAAAACCTAAGAAATATTCAAATAAATATTTAGTGCAAAGTAGAAAGAAAAAACGATAATCATGTCATCCTGAGCGAAGCGAAGGATCTTAGAAAGATAAGAGATTCTTCACCTTCGGTTCAGAATGACAAGTAAATTATTATGAGCAGATCACTAAAAAAAGGACCATATATAGACCAAAACTTATTAAAACGCGTGCTCAAACAAAAGCAAAGCGGAGATAAGACTATGATAAAAACATGGGCTCGTTCCTCACAAATTCCACCAGAATTTGTTGGACACACTATTGGAATCCACAATGGTCGTATTCATATGAGTATCTTTATTGTTGAGTCAATGGTGGGGCATAGGCTTGGGGAATTTTCACCAACCAGGACGTTTAGAGGTCATGGAAGAATAGTAGCAAGAGAAATAAGTAAAACCTAAAAATATGCACGCACTATCAAATGCTCAATCAGTAAAAGTAAGTACAAGAAAAGTAAGACTTGTTGCAGATGCAATTCGCAATATGTCTACAAAAGACGCAATTGTTGCTTTGCAAATGGCACAAAAGCATGGGTCATATGTCCTCATGAAGGCATTGAAAAGTGCGATAGCCAATGCAGTCAATAATGATAAATTGTCGCCGGACGGACTGGTTATTGCCAAACTTGAAGTGAATGAAGGACCCTTTTTAAAAAGGTTTCATGCGTCCACCAGAGGCAGAATTCATGGGTATAAAAAACGAACAAGTCATATACGGATCGTATTAAAAGAGAAAGGAGCAAAATAACCTATGGGTCAGAAAATAAATCCACAAATTTTACGACTTGGTGTTTTGTACAACTGGGAAAGTCGTTGGTTTGATAACAAACATTATAAAGATGTGCTTTTGGAAGACTATAAAGTAAGAAAAGCACTTATGGAAAAGTTACGCTATGCCGGTATTGCACGAGTGGAGATAGAAAGGTCTATCAACAGCATTAAAATTATCATTTTTGTTAGTAGGCCTGGTATGGTAATTGGTCGGGCAGGTACAGGACTTGAGGATGTTAAGAAATTTATCATGGGCCTTTTCAAAGCAATCGACCCGAAAAAAACAGGGAAAAATGCACCAAAAGTAGATATTCGTGTCGAGGCAGTAAAAGAACCTAATTTAGACGCATATTTGGTCGCAAAAAATATTTCCGAACAATTAGCAAAACGCCTACCATTTAAAAGAGTACTCAATCAAAATGCTGAGCGCGTTATGGGGGCCGGAGCAAAAGGAGTCAAAATTTTGCTTGCAGGACGTATTAATGGAGCTGAAATTAGCAGACGAGAGAAAATACATGTAGGGACAGTGCCTCTCTCAACGATTCGAGAACATGTAAGTTTTGCGTCTTCTCCGTCTTTGACAAAAAAAGGCTATATTGGAGTGAAGGTATGGATTAATGCACCAGAAGGAGGAGGACAGAAATAAGCTATGTTAGTACCAAGAAGAGTAAAATATCGCAAACAAATGCGTGGCACGATGAAAGGGACTGCACATGCAGGGACAACCATTACTTTTGGTGAGTATGGATTGCAGTCTGAAGAGACGTCTTGGGTCAGCAGTCGTCAGATCGAAGCAGCAAGACGGGCAATTACCAATTTTACACAAAGAGGCGGAAGGCTTTGGATTAAAATTTTTCCAGACAAACCAATTACCAAAAAACCGCCAGAAGTGCGTATGGGTTCTGGAAAAGGGGATGTACATGAGTACGTTGCAGTAGTCAAACCAGGGCGCGTCATGTTTGAGATGGGTGGAATTTCAAAAGCAATCGCTCAAGAAGCATTGAGACTTGCAGCGCACAAATTACCAGTGAAAACAAAGTTTATCGAAAGGAAGAATTTCTAACATGAGTAAAACAAAGGTAAATATAAAAGAAAAAAGTGTCTCGTCTCTTATGGAAGATTTGATGCAAAAGAGAAATGATCTTTTTAAGGCAAAGCTCGATCATGCAAGACGGAAGTTACCAAATACATCAAGCATAACAAATATGAGAAAAGAAATAGCATACATACTCACGATTATACATATGAAAGGAGTATCAAGTATTAAGTAGCATGTATTAAGTATAAAACAATATACTAAATACTAAATACTAAATACTAAATACAAATATGGCCAAAATACTTGCTGGAAAAGTACTATCAATGAAAATGAATAATACGGTTATCGTTGAAGTGGTAAGGCGAACGCCTCACCCACTCTACAAAAAACTTATGAGAAAAAGCAATACATTTAAAGTCGATACCGCTGGACAGACAGTGAGTATTGGACAAGAGGTAAAAATAGTTGAAACACGTCCAATCTCAAAGCAAAAACATTTTAAGCTTATGGAGAAGAAAGGAGCAGCTAAGTAAATATATGGTACAACTCAGAACAATGCTTAGCGTTGCAGACAACTCAGGAGCAAAAGTATTACAAGTAATTCATATTTTTGGGGGGTCCAAGAGAAAATTTGGATTTGTGGGAGACATTATAAATTGTGTCGTAAAGCAGGCTGTACCCAATGGTCAGGTCAAAGCATCAGAAATTGTGAAAGCAGTGCTTGTGAGGTCTCGTAAAGAAGTCAGAAGAGCAGATGGATCTTTTGTAAGATTTTCCGATAATGCAGCAGTAGTCATCGACAATATGAAGGATAAAAACCCAAAAGGGACACGTATCTTTGGACCAATTGCTCGGGAAATTCGCGATAATGGGTTTATGAAAATTGCATCAATGGCAGTAGAGGTTGTTTAGAAATGATAAATGATTAAGGATGAAGGATAAAAGATACATAAGGAGAAAAATATGAAATTATTAAAAAATGACGAAGTAAAAATAGTTACAGGGAAAGATAAAGGAAAATCTGGTAAAATCGAAAAGGTTTTTTCAAAGATAGAAAAAGTTTTGGTGCCAGGAGTAAATCAATATAAAAGACACATGAAGGCTCGTCAAGAAGGACAGCCATCAGAAATTGTAACGATAACCAAGCCATTGCCTATTGCTAATGTGCAGCTTATATGTCCGAAATGTAAAAAAATAACACGGGTCGGATACCGTTTGGAAAAATCCGCCAAAGGCGAATCGTCCTCTGGACGAAAAGTAAGAATTTGTCGAAAGTGTAACGCAGTTATTTAAAAAGAAATATATGAAAAAGCAATATCAAGAATTAAAAGCAAAATTACAAAAGGATTTGGGAATAAAGAATGTTATGGCAGTTCCTGCGATTATAAAAATTGTCGTGAACGCTGGAGTTAAAAATGCAGTTGCCGATAAGAAAAATATGGAAATTGCTTCGCAAGTTGTAACACAAATTACAGGCCAAAAACCAAAAATTAATGCTGCTAAAAAATCTATTGCAGCATTTAAGTTGCGCGAAGGTGATAAAATAGGACTCACCGTAACGCTTCGGGGAGCACGGATGTATGATTTTTATAGTAAATTGGTCAATGTTGTTTTGCCTCGTATTAAAGATTTTCGTGGAGTAAAAACAACATCGTTTGATGGACAAGGAAATTATACGCTGGGACTCACTGAATATTCTGTTTTTCCAGAAGTAGATACGGGGAAAATTGATAGAGTACAGGGAATTGAAATTTGTATCGCAACAACAGCAAAAAATAGAGAAGAAGGGTTTGCGCTTCTCAAAGCAATGGGAATGCCCTTTCAAAAAAGTTAAAAGTTAAAAAAATATATGGCCAAAACATCAAATGTCGTAAAATTTAAGAAAAAACAAAAATTCTCAACCAGAGAGAAAAACCGTTGCAATATTTGTGGGAGGTCCCGTGCATATATGGGAAAATTTGGTTTGTGCAGACTTTGTTTTAGAGAATTAGCCCTGAAAGGAGAATTGCCTGGAGTGCTAAAAGCCTCTTGGTAAGAATAAAGAATATAGGACTAAAAGATTTAAGTGATAAGTCAGTATGAATTTTTTTACTTATCATTCAAGTCTTATAATCTTAAAATCTTAATTATATTTATGAATCATACAGTATCAGACTTTATTATTAGAATAAAAAATGCAGCACTTGCTCGAAGAAGACAGGTAGAATTACCATATTCCAAGCTCTGTGTGGAAATAGGCCGTCAGCTCGTCAAAGAAAAATACTTAATAGAAGTAAAAGAAAAAGCTGATGGAGCAAAAAAATCTCTTGTTGCCATTATTGCATATGAAAAAAGAATACCAATGTTTACCGATGTAACAATTCTTTCCAAGCCTTCGCTTCGTGTATATGGGAGAGCAACCAAAAAAGATAAAATGCTCGGACGAGGTCTAGGAACAACGATTGTCAGTACCAGTCAAGGAGTTATGACAGGACAAGAAGCAATTAAAAAAGGAGTTGGAGGAGAACTTCTTTTCAAGATTTGGTAATCTATTACAAAATAATATGTCAAAAATAGGAAAAATGCCAATTGAAATACCAACAGGAGTAACCGTGAGTGTTACTGGTGCTGTCGTGTCGGTGAATGGCGCAAAAGGAAATGCAACCCAAACGATTCCATCGGGAATTGTTGTGAGTGTTTCGGAGAATGTTGTACATGTTACGCAAGAGGAAAAAACCAAAGATGAGACAAAAGCATTGTGGGGCCTAACTCGGGCACTGGTTGCAAATATGGTAAAAGGTGTCTCAGCTGGATTTGAAAAAAGATTAGAAATGGCTGGAGTCGGATATCGAGCATCAGCCGGTGGACAAGATTTAACCTTGAATGTTGGTTTTTCTCATCCAGTCAAAATCAAGGCGCCACTGGGAGTAACATTTTCGATGGATGGCAATGTGATAGTCGTATCTGGGTTAGATAAAGCGTTGGTTGGGAATACGGCAGCAAGAGTACGTTTTGTAAGACCACCCGAGCCATACAAAGGAAAAGGTATTAAATACGTTGGAGAGTATGTAAGACGTAAAGCTGGAAAAGCAGCAAAAGCAGTTGGAGCAGCAAAATAATATGAATAACAATACAACAGCAAGACAACAAAGGGTAACGCGAATTCGAAATAAAGTTCGTGGAACAAAAGACCGCCCAAGGCTAAGTGTCTATCGGTCGAATACGAGTACTTACGCTCAAATTATCGACGATACCATTGGAAAAACATTACTTGGAGTTAGTGGAAAAACTTTGCAGCAAGCATCTGGTACCAAAACAGAAAAAGGAAAAGCACTGGGTATTGCTTTGGCCGAGAAAGCAAAAAAACAAAAAATAACAAAAGTCGTTTTTGATAAAGGAGCATATAAATATCATGGTCGAATAAAAGCAGTTGCAGATGGTGCACGAGAAGGAGGACTTGAATTCTAATGGCATAAATATCCAATATCAAATAATACCAATATCCAATTGAGTATTTGAAATTTGATATTTGAAATTTGTAGTATTACGACTGAAAGGAGTTTATATGGCATACAATAATCAACCATTTCAAAATCAACCAAGCGAATTTATTGAGCAGGTTATTCAAATCAACCGGGTTTCAAAAAAAACAAAAGGTGGAAATAAAATTAACTTCTCAGCACTTATGGTTGTGGGAGACGGAAAAGGACGAGTTGGCGTTGGACACGGAAAAGCGGCAGACGTCGCAGCAGCTATCAAAAAAGGTGTTACGGTTGCCAAAAAACACATGATTTCCATTCCTTTGCAAAAAGGTACAATTCCATTTCATATCATAACCAAACTCGGCGGTGCAAAAGTAATGCTTAAGCCTGCGCCGGCTGGAAGTGGTATTATTGCAGGAGGCGCAGTGCGAAGCGTTGTCTCAGCAGCAGGCGTACAAAACATTTCGTCAAAAGTATTGGGAAGTGCAAATAAAGCAAGTAATGTGTACGCAACAATAGAGGCACTTACACAGATTAATACACTATTCTTAAAAAAACAAAAAGGAAAGAAATAAATGAATTTATCACACCTCACAAAAATTAAAAGCAAAAGCAAGAGAAGACTGGGTCTTGGTCATGGGTCTGGTCGTAGTAAGACGTCTGGGCGTGGGACAAAAGGACAAAAAGCAAGACGAAATATTTCGCTCTCATTTGAAGGTGGCGCATTGCCGCTTATCAAAAGAATGCCTTTTAGACGAGGAAAAAGCAAAAATTTTTCTTTCCAAATGGTGCCGGTTGTTCTTAATGTTGAAAAATTGAATGTTTTTGGAAAAAATACACGTGTTGATGCAAAAGCATTAGCAGAAAAGAAATTTGCAACAGCAAGAGAAATAAAATCACGTGGGGTAAAAATTTTGGGGCAGGGAGATCTTACCGTTGCCCTCACTGTTGCATTTCCGGTGTCCAAATCAGCACAAGAAAAAATTGAAAAAGCAGGCGGGAATATTGTAGTCTAATCAATGAATAATTTCCTCACTATTTTCAAAAGAGCCTTTTCAACAGAAGGAATTAGAAAAAAGATTATATTCACTGCGCTCATCTTCATAGCATTTCGACTTTTTGCACACATTCCGGTTGCAGGGGTAAATACAGTAAGTCTCAAAGCATTCTTTGCACAAAATCAATTCTTAGGACTCCTGGATATTTTTTCCGGTGGCACGCTTGCCAATTTTTCCGTAATGGCTCTTGGACTCAATCCGTACATCAATGCCTCAATTATATTTCAACTCCTCACCATGGTTTTTCCTAGTATCGAGGCAATGGCAAAAGAAGGAGAAGCAGGACGAGAAAAAATCAATCAATATACCCGTATGCTCACGGTGCCTTTGGCAGCGCTTCAGGCAGTTGGAATGTTTGCGCTCTTGCGAAGTCAGCATCTCATAGCAAATTTAAATCCACTGCAATTGCTCTCGTTTATTATTACCATGACTGCAGGGACAATGGTATTGGTTTGGTTTGGGGAGTTAATTACAGAGCGCGGCGTAGGCAATGGGATTTCTCTATTAATTTTTGCGGGAATAGTAGGTCGTATCCCTGTTGCAATAAGCCAGACGCTTTCAACGTCCAGCGGGCAAAATTTCTTAAGTGTCATTTCATTTTTAGTCATGGGTTTTGTTGTCATTGCATCGATTGTTTTTATCAACGAAGCAGTCAGACAAGTGCCTGTCTACTATGCTAAGCGAGTGAAAGGAAATAAAATGTATGGAGGACAATCAACCCATATTCCTCTTCGTCTCAATCAGGCGGGAGTTATTCCAATTATTTTTGCAGTGTCACTTGTCCTTATTCCATCCCTTCTGGCAAATTACCTAACCAGTGCAAAGAATGTTTTTTTACACAATATTGCGCTGAGTATGTCAGCATGGTTTAGTCCAACTGGATTTTTATATAACAGCGTATACTTTATTCTCGTCGTAGGGTTTACATATTTTTACACGGCAGTTATCTTTAACCCGAAAAAGATTGCAGATGAAATGCAAAAGTATGGAGGATTTATTCCCGGAATTCGGCCTGGGACTCCAACAGCACATTTCCTTAACTTTGTTATTACAAGAATTACCTTAGTTGGTGCAGTCTTTTTAGGTATCATTGCAATTTTCCCAACAATTGCAAAAATGATTACCGGTGTCCAAACATTGCTTTTGGGTGGGACAGGAATTCTTATTGTTGTGTCGGTAATTTTAGAAACAGTAAAAGCAATAGAGGCACAGCTTGTGATGCGTAATTACGATAGCTATAAATAGCGTATGAAGATTATACTTATCGGTATTCAAGGGGCAGGAAAATCAACGCAAGGAAATCTCTTGGCAGAGGTTTTGCATATTCCATATCTTTCTACAGGTCACATTTTCCGCGAAATGACAAAAGAAAAAACACCTCTTGGGCGGTATATGAAGGAGACATTAAATGCAGGATATCTTGTACCGGATAACAAAACAGTAAAGATAGTCGAGGAATATTTGAAAAAGCCGGAATACCAGGCAGGATATATTATGGATGGATTTCCCAGGACCGTAATACAGGCCAAAAAATTTCAAAATGGCATTAACCACGTGGTGTACTTGCAAGTTTCAGATAAGGAAGCGCTTTGGAGACTTGCATACAGAGACCCGGAAGGCCGCGAAGACGAAACGCTTCCTGCAATTTTAAAAAGGATCGAGCTTTTTCATAAATTCACAGAGCCGGTCATAGGATTTTACAAAGAGAAAGGGTTGCTTCGTGAAATAGACGGAGAAAAATCAATTGAAGATATTCACAAAGAAATAATGTCATATATCAAATGAAAATGGTTATCGCTATAGTCGGTATGCCTGGAGCAGGAAAAAGTGCTGCAGGCGATTTTTTTAAGCAAAAAGGAATGTACGTCCTTAGATTTGGTTCGGTTATTGATGATGGCTTGAAAGAGGAAGAATTGCCCTGGAGTGCTGAAAACAATCAATACTACCGGGAAAAAATTCGAAGAGAACTCGGTATGGCAGGAGTAGCTATCCGGATGCTTCCCAAAATTGAAGAAGCACTTTCCACACAAAATGGTGTTATCTTAGATGGTTTGTATTCGTGGGAAGAATATATTTTTCTGAAAGAAAAATTGCAAAACCTTCTTCTCCTTTGCATTTATGCGCGTCCAAAAATACGCTACGAACGTCTGGCTTCTCGAGCACAGAGGCCTTTTACAAATGAAGAGGCGCGAATACGCGATATCAATGAGATTCAGTCGACCAACAAAGGTGGCCCGATAGCAATTGCCGATTACTTGGTGAAAAATGAATCAACTCCCGAAGATTTACAAAAGCAACTCGAAAAATTCATGGAGGAGCTGCAATGATTCACATAAAATCACCACAAGAAATTGCAATTATGAGAAAAGGCGGGAAAATCCTCTCAGATGTGCTTTTTGAAGTGCTATCCCATGCAAAGCCTGGCGTGACAGAGCTTGAATTAGATAATTTGGCTGAAAAGTTAATTAGAGAAAAAGGTGGGGAACCAGGATTTATGAAAGTAGAAGGATACAAACATACGATTTGTGTTTCGACTAATGATGTGGTAGTCCATGGTATCCCAACAACGTACACTTTGAAAGAAGGAGATGTATTGGGAATTGATTGTGGAGTCTACTTAGACGAATTTCATACAGATATGTCAGAAACCCGAAGGGTTTCAAATTCCAAATCACACGATACAAATCTCAAAGATACGGTGGACTTATTTTTAGACACTGGGAAGCAGGCGCTTGAGCTGGCGATAGAGCAGGTCAAGCCAGGCAACCACATTGGGAATATTTCCCGTACCATACAAATGATAGTCGAAGGAGCCGGATACTCGGTTGTGCGCGAGCTTATTGGACACGGGGTAGGGCGTGATTTGCATGAAGACCCTGAAGTCCCTGGAGTTTTGTCTCAAAAAATCGAAAAAACCCCTCTTCTCAAGCCTGGCATGGTGATTGCGGTTGAAATTATTTATAATATGGGCGAAAAAGGTGTTATGCATATCGGAGGAGACGACGATTGGACAATTAAGACCCAGGATGGAAGCTTGTCTGGTTTATTTGAAAGAACTATTGCCATAACAAATACTGGTCACGAAATTCTCACCCCCTAGTCTTGCCTGTTGCCTGCTGAGGCAGGATTTGATATAATGAATTCTCAAACATTTGTTTGGTATTAGATGGCGCATCAAGGCTCAATTGAGGTAGAAGGGGTTGTTACAGAATCGCTTCCAAATACATTATTTCGAGTAGAACTGCAAGACGGTTCTCTTATTTTATGTCATTTGGCAGGTAAAATGAGAATGCATTTTATTAAGATTTTGCCTGGAGACCGGGTAAAAGTCGAAATGACGCCCTATGACAAAACAAAAGGAAGAATTATTTATAGAGGAAGGTAAAATATGAAAGTACAAGCAAGTATCAAACCAAGATGTGCAAAATGCAAAACAATCAAGCGAAAAGGAGTGTTGCGGGTTGTATGTGAAAATCCCCGTCACAAGCAAAGGCAAGGCTAATATATGAGAATTTCAGGTGTCACTATACCGGATGGAAAAAGAGTAGATATTGCTCTTTCTTATTTGTACGGTATTGGTAGGAGTAATACATCGGTTATTTTGAAAGCAGCAAAAGTAGATGGTGCAATTCGGGTGAAAGATCTTTCAGAAGACCAGCAAAAAGCAATAGCAAAAGTCTTGGAAGGATATAAATTAGAAGGAGATTTACGAGCCGAAGTAACTGAAAATATTAAGCGACTCAAAGAAATTAGCTCGTATCGAGGCATACGACACGGTCGAAGTCTTCCGACCCGTGGACAAAGGACTCGCTCAAATGCTCGTACAAAAAGAGGCAAGAGAATGACAATTGGTGCTATTAAGAAAGAAGTTGCAGCCAAAACAGACGCAGCAGCAACAACAGCGAAGAAGTAAAAAAATATGGCAGATGTAGTAAAAAAGGATAAGTCAGTAAAGCCTTCTAAAGGGAAGTCTGTTGCTGGGCGAAAAAAAACAGCAGCAGTAGCAACAGGTCAAAATGGTAAAGTATATATTACCGCGACCTTCAATAATACTTTGGTTACCATTACAAATGATAAAGGCCAGGCAATTGCATGGAGCTCATCCGGTGCAAAAGGATTTAAAGGAGCTCGAAAATCAACTCCTTATGCAGCAGGACTTGCAGTAGAGGATGCAGCAAAAAAAGCAGCAGAAAAAGGACTCAGATCTGTTGAAGTTTTTGTGAAAGGTCCAGGGTCGGGAAGAGACAGTGCGCTTCGAGCTATCAAAACAGCAGGACTTTCTATCAATATGATTGCAGATTTGACCCCAATCCCACACAATGGGCCGCGGGCAAAGAAAAAGAGGAGAGTGTAAATATGGCGAGATATACTGGACCCAAACATAAATTAGCAAGACGAGAAGGAGTAAATGTCTTAGACAAACAATCAGCTTCTTTGCAAAAAAGACTCAATGTGAAGCCTGGGATGCACGGTACAAAAAGAGCAAGGAAACTTTCAGAATACGGGCAACAACTTCGAGAAAAACAAAAAGCCAAAGCAGTGTACGGTATTTTGGAGAAACAATTTAGAAAAATGGTTGACTCAGTGCAAAATAAAAAAGGTGACACCTCAGAATTATTAATCTCTCTTTTAGAAACAAGACTCGATAATGTTGTGTATAGGCTTGGATTTACAAAGTCTCGATTTATGTCTCGACAGTTTGTTTCCCATGGACATGTGTTGGTAAATGGGAAAAAGCTTACGATTCCTTCCTATCAAGTGAAAGAAGGCGATATCATCGAGCTTTCAACAAAAATCCAAAAAAATCCAGATGTTATAAAGGTTATGGCAGAGGATAGACAAATGTTAAATTTTTTGGAGAGAAAAGCTCATATTGGAAAGCTTTCACGCATGCCAAAAAAGGAAGATATCGAAGTTCCATTCAACATGCAATTGATCATTGAATATTACTCACGATAATGATAAAATACATACTATGACAGATCCAATCTTTAAAGTAAAACTACAAAAGACAGAAGATAATTTTGGCGAGTTTGTTATCGAACCACTCGAGCCAGGATTTGGGTACACACTTGGTCATGCAATCCGACGAGTACTCCTTTCTTCGATTCCAGGTATGGCAGTCACAGCAGTAAAAATAGGTGGGGTAAAGCATAAGTTCTCAGAAGTCACAGGACTTAAGGAAAATGTTGTCGATCTTCTCCTTAATATTAAAGGCCTCAATGTAAGACTCGCCGACTCAAAAGAAACAGCTACATTAAAAATTTCAGCAAAAGGGAAAAGTACTATTACAGGAAAAGATGTACAAGTTGTTGATGGTGCTGAAATTACCAATCCAGACCATTACTTGGGTTCGCTTTCAGGAGATAAGGCAAAGCTCGATGTAGAATTGATTGTTGAAAGAGGATATGGCTACTCACTCGCCGAAGAAAGACAAGACGACACACTTGGCCTTATTGCAACCGATGCAAATTTCTCACCAATTAAAAGAGTAAATTATACTGTCGAAGCAACACGTGTGGGAAGACGGACAAATATGGATAAATTGGTTATGCAAATTTGGACAAATGGGTCTGTGACACCAAAAGAAGCATTAGATGAAACAGCAAAAGTTTTGTCAAAATATTTTATGCAAATCTATGACGAGCAAGTCTCAGCATCGACCACCGAAGTTTCGGGAGCAGCATTGTCATCGGTTTCTGATGATGTATTAAAAATGACCGTTGATGAATTAGACCTTCCAACTCGAATTTACAATTCACTGCGTAATGGTGGCATTGAGACGCTTGCAGATTTACTCAGTAGACCTCGAAAAGAATTGATTTCTATGCGTAATATGGGTGCAAAATCAATTGCAATTATCGACGACAAACTCAAAGAAAAAGGTATTTCACTGACGGTATAGTTCCGTTCAACTCATAAGCGCAGTCCGCACAAAAAAGTAAGGGAGAGTTGCGGGAAGCGCTTTTCTTTTACAAAAGCATTACATGTATGAAGAAAAAGGTTTTTGGAAGACAATTAAAAAGGGATACAAATGAAAGAAAAGCACTTTTCAAAGGATTGATGAGTTCGCTTGTCATGCTTGAATCTATTCAAACAACATTGCCAAAGGCAAAATCCATTAAAGGCCAGGTTGAAAAATTAGTAACAAAAGCCAAAGTACGCGGAAAAGAATCAAGACAATTTATTCAACCTTTTGTGAGTGCGCAAGCTGTGGATAAAATTATCAATGATTTAGCGGTACGTTTTGCCCAGAGGAATGGTGGGTATACACGAATTATCAAGATGGGTAAGAGATTTTCTGATAACGCAGCAATGGCAGTTATTGAATGGGTAGAGAAGAGCCCAGAATTAGGAAAAGAAGTAAGCAAAAAGGAAAAAGAGATAAAAAAAGAAACACCAAAAGTGGTAAAAAAAGAAAAAGAAATAGTTGAGGCGGAAATAGTCAAGCCAAAGAAAACACTAAGAAAAAAGGTGACTAAAGAAAGTTCTGAAAAAAAGGGAAAGCAGGTAAAGTAAATGAATACAACAATTAGTACAAAAAATACAGATATAAAGCGAGCATGGCATCAGGTCGATGTTAAAGATCAGACTTTGGGAAGAGCTGCGTCTATGATTGCGCAAAAACTTATGGGGAAATCAAAGCCATACTTTGTGCGTAATTTGGATTGTGGTGATTATGTTGTGGTAACGAATGCGTCGACAATTAGAGTTAGCGGAAATAAAACAACAGAAAAGACATATTATAGACATTCTATGTATCCAGGAGGACTTCGGGCTGAGACATTTGACAAATTACAAAAAAGGCGCCCAGAGGAAGTTATTATGCACGCAGTAAAAGGAATGTTGCCACAAAATAAATTACGAGCTACAATGCTAAAGCGATTATTTGTTTTTGCAGGAGAGACAGACAAATACAAAGATAAATTTAATTAGATATGGAAGATACAATAATAAAAACAAAAAAACAGATAAAAAGAGATTATGTCTATGCTGTAGGACGACGTAAAGAATCAATTGCTCGAGTAAGGCTGTATAATCATATTAAAGAGGGAATAAAATGGGGTGAGCAAGAACTTCAAAAAGATCAAATTTTGGTCAATGAAATGCCTGTCGAACATTATTTCTCAGGACAACTGAGTAAAGCAAAGTATATGCAGCCACTCAGTATTACTCAGACAGAAAATAAATTTGCTATCACGGTACGGGTTGTTGGTGGTGGAAAAAGTGGACAGTTGGATGCAATGATTCATGGGCTTGCACGAGCGTTATCTGCAGTTGATAAGACAAAGTACAGGCCTCTTTTGAAAAAAGCAGGACTTCTCACACGTGACCCACGAGCAAGACAGCGCAGACAAGTGGGTACGGGAGGCAAGGCACGACGACAAAAATCTTCTCCAAAGCGATAAATCTCAACGATTGTATACGCACATGGTATCGAAAGAAAATCTCACAGAATATCAAAATCAACTCAATGAATTTATTCATAGACGAGAGCAAGAGAAAAGGTTGTGTCAGGACAAAAAGGCCTTTGATATGCCTCTTCGTGTAGGATTAGCAGAAGTAAAGCGTTACAAAAATGAGGGAAATAGTCTGTGTGTTTATCTTACAGAAACGGCGCAATATGGTTTGACAGAGCTTATGATGGGATTGCTGGTAGATGGTAATTTGCCAATTTCCGAGGAAGAAAAAAGAAAGTTATTGGCCGATGCATTTGAAAAAAGAGCTGGACAAAGTGGTGCAAGAGCCGCGTCTGATGGAGATACCTCGTATGCAAGAAGATGTACAGATGATGGTATAAAAATGCTTGCAGTTGCGCAAAGAATACGCACGAACGAATTTACTCAGTAAACGGATTGTACCGTCCAATTTTCCATCTTGTAATACGATTTTTATTCTGGTATAGTATGTGACATGGCAACACAGAAGACCCGCTCAACACAAGTAAAAAAGACTCCAGCAAGACACACATCCGCCTCTGCAAAAGCTGTACAAATACCCTCATTCACTGGAAAAAAGATGACCAAAGAAGAAATACTCGCAACACTAAAAAGACCACAACTATTTATTCCCGTTGCAATCCTTTTGGCAATTCTTGTTGTTTATTTACTCAAAAGTCTTTTTGTCGTAGCAATTGTAAATGGAGCATTGATTAGTCGTCCTTCTTTTGAATCAGCACTGGAAAAGCAGGGCGGGAAGCAAGTGCTCAATACTTTGGTAACCCAAATCCTTGTGGAGCAGGAGGCTTCAAAAAAAGGTATCCATGTGAATCAGTCCGATATCGATGCACAGGCAAAAAAGATAGATCAGCAATTAGCTGCTCAAGGTCAAACCCTCGATCAAGCATTAACAGCTCGGGGAATGACTCGTGCTGACTTTAATCAACAAATTAAGCTTCAGGATATGATCCAAAAATTATTAGCCAACGATATTAAAGTGACAGATCAAGAAGTGCAAGATTATATCGATAAAAATAAAGACTCACTTCCTCAGGGTCAATCTGATGCACAAATAAAAGCATCTGTGACACAGCAATTGCAACAACAAAAATTAAGCACGAAAGCTCAAGCGCTTATCCAAAAGCTCCAAGCTCAAGCGCATATCTCCTACTTCGTCAACCTCTAGTCTTTGGAGGACATATTGACTTTCCAAAAAACTCGTGACTGAAGATAAATGTCCAAAAAAATAATTATCTAGGCTATTGACAAGTATAGCAATTCTGTGCCTTACTCTAAGTAAGAGGTTTAATCTGATAAAAATACGTACGATAGGTTCTTCAAAACTTTTTTTGCAGAGTTTGCTTATTTTGTTTGTATTAACATTTTTCGCTCACTTTACGGTAATTCAACAATTTGCACAAGTCTCATTAACCACAAAACCAACTCTAAAAACCATTACTATCCCAAATTGCGTCCAACCACCTGATGATGCGATAGTTGATCATGCGACTCTTTCTAATAGTGATATTCAAAAGTATGGATATCCTCCTCGTCCACCTTTTACAGACAAAGCAACACAAGCGCAATGGGTATCTTTTGTTAAAGGTGCCAACCATAGATCTTGTACGCTAACAGAAACCGGAATAACAGCGAGTTCGCAACCAAGTATATATAATAGTAAATGGGCAGGATGGTCTCAGAAAATGCCTAACTTTCCTAACAACGCATGGCAATATGTATTTGCCAATTGGCATGCTCCAGCTATTGCGTGGGATTCAGTTTGGCCATCAGCATCTGTTGATTGGGTTGGACTAGGAGGAGTTAACAATCAATTTCTTGTTCAGGTAGGGACCTTGCAAAATATTGACACCTTTAATAACCATATTTATGGAACATTCGTTGAGAATACGGGGAATATCTTTGGCGTACCAGGATATGATTCGTGGCATGGCACCGGTGCGTATTGGCTGTATGGTATAGGTTCAGGCGATTCCATATCCGCAGTTGTCGTTGGAAATTATATGGGCATTAAAGATAATACAACGAATATGTATGGTAGCGCACAATATGGGCCTGGTCCTGCTCAAAATACATTTGAATGCATGCATGAGCGTCCATTAACAGACCCATGGTTGTATGGCTCGACCCAAGCCCCTTTGACAAAAACAGCTACCGTGCAATTTTACAACTGTGAAGGCCAAGATGATTATGGTAATTGGTATCAAGTGGGCGATAATAGTTTTGACTATACCCCCTTCGGTATAACAAGCAATGGACAACCGAGTGGTACTTTGATAGCAAATCCTAGTGTCACCTGGTACTATGGTCAATTTTACGTCTGGTGGCAAGCTTCGGAATGAAACGATTGGCATTGTTTTTAGCATAGCTTTTTGTATTTCGACTTTTTCTATCTTCTCGTCTGTTACGGTGTATGTTCAAGAACATGGGAATACCGTTGTTATATCAAAAAATGAGACGATTAATCATGACTATTTTGCTTCGGGTTTTTTGCAGGTCTTCTGTTTTTTTGGAAAATCTCAGGGTTTATTCTGGCGTATTGTATAGGTATACTCCTCATCGCGCTTGTGCCTGTATATACAAACAAACTTACGAAGATAATTCAAAAAAAGACCTGGGTAAGTTTGGGTATTGGGTTGCTTGCGTTTTTTGTTACTCCAATAGTCCTTATTCTTCTGACAATAACAATTATTGGTATTCCATTTTTTGGTGGAATCTTTGAATTTATTATTAGCGCAGTAGGGTTGGGTGCGATACTTATTGTAAAGAAAACATTCTATTCAGAACTTCGATTAAAAAAACTTATCTAACCTATTTTTGGCATCTTCCTACTGACAAGAATAATCAGCATCAAAATTACCAGAAGAATATTGAATTAAGTACACTACCCCATTCTGAGTAAATGGATGAGTGCATAAGCTTGAGGGATTGGCATTATTTCCACCAATCCAATTTGGCACGGGAGTAGTAAATGCATCTCCTACAATGGCACTCCACATGGAAGGCGTGGAATAAATACCAACCGTGGCACTCGGATTGCCCGAATACAGTGAGCTGTTAAAATAATCTATTGAGCCTTGAATAGTAGATGCATTTATAGCTTTGGTGGACGACCAACTATTTCCCGTCTCAATGTCCAACCACCACACTGACGCACTTGCTCCCTGACTTTTTGCATAGAAATAAGCATGTGCAGCAGCATTATAGCCATAATTATATGCTTGGCAAATTTTATCATTTTTATTGCAACTTTTAGGAATAGAAGTATTTCCTTTGACCGTAGATCCAACAGGAGCATTAAGATTCATATAAAGAGATGGAGTAGCAAAAGTACCTTGCGTTGCCCAAATAAATTGTTGAGAGAGATAGGGATTATCAGTAAAAGCCCTGCCATTTGTCACGCCAACAATGCCAAAATCAAATGGAATAGCAGGGTATGGCCCATTTCCCTGCGGATAGGAAATATCATACCCATTGGTGTCTGCAGTATAAAAGAAAGCAAAGGCATGATTTGTAAGTAAACCAAAAAATATGACGGCTAATACAGGTACTAACACAAGCAAACGTAATGACCTCATACCTATTAGAGTACTAGCCAAGGGTGCAAATTGCAAGAGTGAATAACGCACAAATTTTTTATTTCCGACCTCTTACATTATTCATATAAATTTTTTGTAAATGAATTGTACACTTTTGATTGTTTTGAAGAAGGGAGGTGATGTAATGAAAAAGTTTTTAGCTACAATTGCGGCTTCAGCCGTTATGCTTGCATCAACTGCATTGCCGTCTTTTGCAAGTACAGCAAATTTGTCTGGAACATGGCAAGTAATAGACCATGGGACAGGCGCTTGGGCAGGAGGTACGCTCAGAGCAGACGGTGCTGCAACAGGTGGAGGTCAATTTGCCTTTAAGACTCCAGATGGGGTTACACAGGTAGCCAAGATTGATGCTGTCAGCTGGTCAACAGTTGACGCAACGCATCTTTCTCTTTGTACAAATATTACCGGAGTACAAGGGTATGTTTTCCCCGTTGGGGTAACAATATTTGAATGTATTCCTTTGCTTATAACAGGCACAGGAGCACCGGTACAACCTGGATTCTCGTTTGATCTTGATGCGTATGAGAAGGTTATCCTTCACTAGGTTACAAGATGAGATAACAAACACTCCTAACCTACTGGTTGGGAGTGTTTTAAATTTTCCAAAACCAAACATCCGATCTCATGTCCAAAGTAAAGAAAACAATCTGAATACCAAGCGAAACTAGTCTTCTAGAAGAGTAAGGAAGTCATCGGGTTTTAGAATGGAGATATTTTGAAATTTTTTTAATTCTAATAAATCATTGTCTCCAGTTATTATATATTCACAATTTCCCTCAACAGCTGCTTCTAAAACTCTATTATCATCAACATCCCTTACAAGAAAAATTTGTTCTTTTGGATAAACAATTTTAAAAGCTTTGACTAATTTCCTCTCAACTTGCTTTATTCTTGATTTACTAAAGTCAAACTTTTTTATAAGTATTTCCAGAAGCTCTGAAAGAAGAATTTTTGAAGTAACACCAACAATATGTTTTTCAAGTACTAAGGTAAGTATTCTTGCTGGTTTGCCATCAAAAACTATTGCAGAAACAAGGATATTGGTATCCAAGACAACGTTGCTACGATTTCTTATCATGTCTAAATGTATGCACAATATCGTCTATTTCTTTTTCGCTCTTTATACCCATTTTCTTAGCTTGCTTTCTTCCATAGGCAAATATATCTTCCCACTCAGCTTTATCTTCTAAGTATACTCGTAGAGCTTCGCGAATCAATTCACTACGATTTCTATACTCTTTCTTAGCCAAAATATCCACTTTTTGGATAAGATCAGTTGGTAAAGCTATATTTAATGTTTGCGTACTCATATACAAATATTGTATGTAACTTGTATATTTTTGTCAAGAGAGCAAAATGGGGTCGATTACCTTGTGTGCACTGAAACGTTAGGAGTAAAAGACGTTTGGGGAAGCAGACCCAGAAAGTTTGGGACTAAGTTCTGGGAGTTTTTGAAAGCATCTCTTTCATTGTTAACTCTGGATAATCTTGAAATTCATTTGGAAAAGCTGCGTGCCAGACTTGTCTAATTTCCTCTACTGCCTCACCTGCTTGTTTTCCATGATAGGTAAAGGAAAATAGCTGAGCACTTCCAGGATTTTTCGTTGTATCTCTTGCTTCTCTGGTATATCTTTCAATAATTCTCTCTATGCTTGCATTATCTTTTCCCTGTTTTGTTAAGTGCGTTTTAATTTCTTGCGTGATGATAGAATCTGCTTCGAAGAAAAGCTTCATAAAAAGAAGTGCCATCTCAAAATATTTTCTTTTATTTATAGAATCTTCTGAAGAAAGGGTATGGGGATCCCGAGAGAAAATTGTTCGCAAATCATACAGTTGTGATTTGCTCCGTCTAAATGAGTCTGCAGAAAGCAAATGTTGGGAAAGGTCTACAATTTGTTGATACGCTTGTTTGGTTTCTCCTATGAGTGCATGATACATTGCGCTTTCGAAATGAAAAAATCTGTCTAATCGTGATCCACCACCCGGGCTTGCCTCGGGTACTATAATGCCAAGAGATTGTGCGTATGCTTTGCTAATTGTCGGCAGTATAGTATTTCTGGCTGTATGAAGTGCTGTCATAAAGTTGTCCTCATTTTTATCTTCACGGTATAAAAGGAATCCAAACTTTAAAGCAGAATATGTTTCTTCTGCTCTATCACAAATTGGATCCTGATATTCTTTACTCCTTTCACCAGAAAGACCCCTGAGTCTTGCTCGATTCCCATCAAATGCGTCAAGCGCAAAGCCGGTTACATATCGTAACCATAGTCTTAGCTGCATATGAGTGTCTTTTGTTATATCTGTATAATGGTTATACAAATAATCAAGAGCAGTTTTTACGTCATACACCCCATGAAAATTTATATCATCAGGTGTCCATTCTTTTGGTGGGATTTTATCTAAGAGTTTTCTTGCCCACTCAGGAGTGAAAAGTTTTCGGATTCTGTTTGTTTGTCCTGCGTGAGTGTCTCCTTTACCCTCTTGTTTTAACAGTTGCAACACGTTGAAAATTGCTTGTCTGCCCCCTTCCGTATGCAAAATAGGAGGTAAATCCTCAGAACGAAGTTGTGGTGTGGTCCATTCTTTCTGAAGCTTCTGCAATGTGAGTGGCTTGATGGCTCCAGCAAAATGATTCTGAACTTGAAAATTTGCTTTGGTTGGTGCTTGGTAATCGTCTGCATGTGCATCACCAAATGTTTCAATACGTACAGGATTGTTTTTTACTCCGGATTCTTGCAGGTGCTTGTTGATGGCATAATACAAAGCTCCGTCTTTTCCGGCAATATCTGAAACAATAACAATATTTCCCGTGAATCTTTCTGTTGAGTTTTGTGCCAGAACTGCTTTTTCTGTATAGATCACTTTTGTACCCGAAGGAAGTCTTTCTTGGAGTTCGTCTATGAAAACCTTCAATCTGTCAGGAGGCATTCGATTGACCCTGAATCGTACAAGATAATCATTTTCGCTATCCACTCTATGCAAACGGTAATTTCTTCTTGTTGGCTTTTCTGTTTGTCTGCCTATAGTATCCACAAAAACTTCCTGTACGACTGTTGCTAAGCCGTTGGTTGTTTCTGTCTCGCCCCAATGTCCGATTTTCTCTTCAAGCATTCCACTTAGAGTCATTGTGCGATATATTATAGTTTTCTCTCTTTGTAATTGTCTCCACGAGGTATCTTCGACAGGCTGACCTAAGGAGTCTCTATCCAAAATCTGTGTTCCAAATCCAACAATATATCCATCCGGATGGATATTCATTCCTATTTCAACATTTCGTCTTGTTTTTTCCAAATCAGCCTCACCGGTATTCACGTATAACGGTATACGGAGTTTTTCAGATGCTTCGTCAATTTGTCTCCCTCTTTTCCTTCCAAAAGCAAATATTCTGGCAAAATCAGGGATGTCACGATACAATAAGCCGTCAACATCCGTAGAAAGAAAAAGAAGTTCACTCTGAGGACCTTTTTCTTGTAATCGTGTAGAAATCTTTTCGGAAACAGCATCAAAGGGAGCTTCCTCTATTCTCCTATTCATAGGCGTACAGATTCGTTGCTCACTTATACCATATTATATGCATTGAAATCAATGCATATAATTACAAATTGCAAATATATAGGTTTTAGAATAAAATGCCAACATGAGACCAGAAAATGAAGACAGACCCAAACAAGCACCTTTTTCTACCGAACATGGAATCTCTTTTCCGGAAAGAACCAGAAGAATTACCACAGAGAGTCAACTACCTGCATTACCCGTACGTGAAGAAAAGCAGCTAAGAGTAATCTCTGAAAAATTGCCGGATTTCACTGGAGAAAATGAGAGCGTAACAGAAGAAATCCAAGATGTACAAAGATACTTTTTGCAAGAAAGAAATATTCTTCTTGTACCGGTTGGGGGATCGGTAATAAATGTGGTTGGAGTGGATTCAACATTCTCTTTTCCAAAGCAAGGAGAATTACAAATAACTGATGCTGCATTTGTCTCTGACAAAAGGTCAAATGGAACAGTGGAAGATGCTGATGCAATCGCATTTCCGGTGACTCTATCTGAGGACGGAGAAATAAATATTGCATCCTACGACGAGGTGATGACTCGCTATGGCAGTCCCCAAGGTTTTATTGATGCTGTGGATGAAATAGGAAATGAATTAGCACAAAGACAGTCTGTAGCGAGAAAAGAGCATAAGGGTCATTATGGACCTACATGGGAGATAGAACCTGCTGTCTATCAGGAGACTAAAGATGCGGAACAAGTGAAGAGAAGATCGTTAAAAGATCGAATTGGGCAATTTGTCACAAGGTTTGACGTGTATTCTCCTGATACAGATCTGCAAGCAGAAGGAGTGACAACAAACTCAGAAGCTAGGAAGGATAGCAGAGGGCACCTTGTGTGTGCTTTTGATCATATTAAAAGAGAAGGGTCGTGGAATATGCTCAATTTTGTGACCTGGCAGACAAATTGGGCTGATCCAAAAGGCGATCAAAAATCTGCCTCTTTTATTAGTTTTTCTCCACAGACTCTCTGGAATTTTTACAGAGTTTTTCGGGCACCATTAGTAAGAGAAAAGGATTGGAAAAAAATCCACGGGCAGATAACAAAGCTTGTAGATGACTTCAAAGAAAATAACCTATTGCCCGGGGAAGTGGATTTTGCACCATTAAGGGCTTTTAGAAATGATTTAATCAATGATGATAATTTTTGGTTTAGGATAAAAAGATCTCTTCTCATATTCTGGTGGGATTCAGGGCTTGGGGAATTTGCTTCCCAAGGATTGTTGCAACGATTGAGTAACAAGTGGACAGGGGTATAAGGATAGAGGAATTCAATATGGTCAGTCACAATAGAGAAACGCATGAAAGAAAGCGAAGTCTTATTCAAGACCCCCTTATAGGATCTGTAGTTGAGCTCGCGGACGTTTTTGGTAGAGGATTTTACTCTCTTCCACGACACAGCATTCCTTGGGAAAAATTTCTCCCAGTGAGAATGACGTTTCTCAATGCAATTGCTGCCGTAAAGTCTGAAATTGATCCCGCTCTTGCGGCAGAGATATTTGGGGAAGGGGGAGGCGAGGTAAAATTACAAACAATTTCAGTAATAGGAAAAGGCTGGAATACAGTCGTTGCTTCTTTTGAATTGCCTCAAAGCGGCGATGATAGTGAAGATAATAAAGAAATGGTGGTAAAAATAGGAGCGATATTTTCTCCAGATTCATTCTATGCAAATCCCAGTAGTCGCAAGTTTGCAAATGAAATGAAGAAAAATCTAGAGATCATTACCGATGCAGCAGATAAAGTTAATTTGCCAAAGCTTGTATCTCATCCTCAAGCTATTGCATATGGCACTTTCAAAAATTGGATAGGAATCAAAGAATCAAGAACAGTTCATATTATGCCCAAGGAAGCCATAGTTCCTCTGCAAAGCATTTTTCATTTACCTGCGCAGACGAGGGAGCAACTTCTGGAAGAATTTAGAAAATATAGAATTTTGCGTAGCGATCTCATTGCCAATTACGGGACTGATTTTGATCTTGATGACATAACTAATGTGGGAATTGTTAGAGACAGTGATGGATCCTACCATTTAAGAATTGTAGATTACGGTATGCGGGACCATGGGACCAATAAGCCCCTTGCCGATACAAAGCTTGACGTAAAAGGATCTATCCATTCAATTAGACTGGATAGGGCACTGAAAGACCAAGACTATTCAATGCCTGCTGCTATTGGAGACTTACTAACAGCATTATTGTGGGGTAATTCAAGACGAGGTAGGGACGTAAAAGCTCTTTTGAGTCCAATTATCGACGGGAGAGGTCTGCGTAGAGAAATTAGAGCCAGTGCAGGATATTTATGGGACCAATTACCTAGATTTGCACAAAGACGAGTAGCGCAATATTTGGGAATTCCCATTGAGATAATCGAAGAAGATAAAAAACCGGATAAAGGAAATACTGCTGAATAAATCAACTCCAGTCTTTTATTTTTGGAACTCATCTTTGACACCAGTCATTGCATTGGAATAAAAAACCACATATAATTTTATTTGGAAAGCCCCATTATGTCAAACTCCGGAGAGATTTTGGTTATAGGAGTAAATTATAAATCTGCTTCGGTTGAAATCCGGGAAAAAATTAACCCGGAAACATTATCTCAAAAAGTTTCTTCGCATGATAACATCTTTAGCGAATGGGCCATTTTATCTACTTGTAATAGGACAGAAATATACACCATAACTACATCTTCCGCACGTGGAGAAAAAATATTAAAGTCAACTTTTCCCGTAAAAGGATTTTATTTATATTCTAATAAAGATGCTGTAGAACATTTATATTCTGTAGCAGCAGGGCTTGATTCTATGGTTTTGGGAGAATCCGAAATTCAATCACAAATAAAAAAAGCATATCAAAAAGCCGTTGATGCCCAAACCATTGGCACTACCCTTCATCAGTTATTTAAAGAAACAATCAGAGTCAGCAAATATATTCGTAATAAAACACAAATTAGTAAAGGTGTTACTTCCCTTGCCCAGTCAACACTCATTCTGGCAAAAAAGCAGCTAAAAACGTTATATGATCGGAAGATAGTACTTATTGGAGCAGGTGACATTGTTTATACAATATGTAAGTCGTTACACGATCAGGAAATAGCAAATATTACTGTTGTTAATCGCACGTATAAACATGCCGCTTTGCTTGTCAGCAAATTTGGAGGAAAAGCAGTTACTTTTGATATGCTTCCTTCGCTTCTTGTCCAAAGTGATTTGGTAATAAGTGCAGTAGCATCGCCAAAGATTATTATTTCTCATCCAATGCTCCAGCGCGCAATGGAAGAAAGAGGCAATCGCCTTTTATGTCTCATCGATCTTGCTGTTCCGAGGAATATTGAGGTTAAAGTGTCAAAACTAACGAATGTGCTTTTGTTTGATATTGACGATATGCAAAAATTAGTAAATACCGGTGTGGCAACCAGGAAAAAAGCTGCTGATAATGCTAAGAAAATCATAAAAAATGAAGTTGAGAAATTTTTACTGTGGAATAAAACACAAAAAGCTGTTCCAGTCCTCAAAGCACTTACCAAAAATTCTGCAATCATACGGGACCAAGAACTTACAAAAGCTCTCAACAAACTTTCTCATGTAAGTATCCACGACAAAAAAATCATAGCAACTCTTGCAAAACGATTGGAAAGTAAATTACTTGCGCGTCTAATTGCCAACCTAAAACAAGTGACAAAAGAAGAAAATGCACAGGAATACCTTTCCATGATAGGGATGCTTTTTGAGTTATAGCATGAGAAAAGTCCTACTGACTGTCTCAAACTGAAAATATTTTGGAAGATCCAAAACATGAAAAATTTGGAGAATTTAGAGTCCAATGTTATTGAAGTACAGAGCAGAGAATAGATGGGTTAGGTATGATTCCATCCTGTATCCCGGAAATAAATGTTACCTGTGGATTGCCAATTGGATTGCCAAAGCTATCTAAAGTAAATACAAGATCAAGTCTTCCTACGTCTGCTGCTACCAGTCCTTGTCCCGGCACTACAATCCTATCTAACAATCCTCGTAGTGTTTGTGTACCTGTGCCATCGGGGTTGCCATACTCTTCTACCATATTTACCGATGGAGTCCACACGGATTTTCCATTGCTCAAATTAGTGAATGTAAGTGTAGTATCGGGTGAAGTAATAATGACTCGCAAGAAATGTCCTGCATTATCAAAATAAACATGAAAAATTGCAGTGCCTTTTGTGTGCAGCAGAATTGGGAAACTACATAAATGATGGAAAGTAACATCCGATATAACAGGTACAAATTGTATTATTGGTTCTGCAGCAAGTGCGCGAGGGGCAAGTTGGGAAAAAAGAAAAAGGCCAAGCCCAAGAAGTATTGATAGAGATTTTATCTTCTTCATTTGATTGACCTAATTTCTCACAATCTTAATGTATTGTCAATAGTGTGGTCTCTCCAAAGAGCGACAGGATAGGAATTGATCCCCTCCTCCAGGGTATGAGATGCAGCATTTAAAACCTCTTGTCCAAGTCTACAGGCAAAAATAAACAGGCCAGACAGTGTACGCATGGACAAATTTTCCAGCTTATTAAGAAGATGTATATTTTTATTTGACCTGCCATAGTCTACGTATTTAGTATATCAAATGTGTCAAGCGCTTTTGCTATAATAGTTTCATGAATCACAGCCATCAACTTACCACCCGAAGAATAGAAGCATTTAGTGATGGTATATTTGGTCTAGTGGCAACTCTTCTGGTATTGGATTTAAGACTTCCCGATACAATAAAGCTCATGACAAATCAAATTGCCTTAAATACACTTTTTCATTTAGCTCCACAGTTTCTTAGTTTCGCTTTAAGTTTTTTTATTGTTTGTATATTTTGGGTTAACCATCATCAGTTTTTCTATTCGTTGAAAAAAGCAGATAGAAAACTTCTTTGGCTTAATAACCTTTTGCTTTTTTGGCTTTGTTTTATTCCATTTCCTACGGCATTCTTAGGAAGATATCCAACAAATCAAGTTACAGTTATTCTCTTTGGAAGTCTCCTTTTTCTTGCAGCAATAAGTTTTTATGCAATGACATACCATGCTATGCTTGGTTCCAATATCTACGACGAGCATATTTCCTTGGAAGAGCGGAAAAGATCACAAAAAAGAAGTTCTTGGGGTATCTATTTGTACGGTTTGTCTATTATATTGGCTTTTGTTTCTGTATACATATCTCTTTTCATTTTTATAATTGTTCCTCTTATATACTTTGTCCCTAGAAGAATCCAGTTTTCATAATTTTCACTTGTCGTGAGCATGTCGAAGGATTATTACCCTGCCCTCTTGCCCCCTGAGCCTGTCGAAGGGTCATTGCGAGGAGCCGCAGGCGACGCGGCAATCTCTTCCTAATTCCTTCCTCATATATGCTCTCAAATCACGTAGTAACTAAAAAGCGAGAGAGGTATTTTTCAAAATCTATTGTATTCGTGCCGCTACTTCTAAAAGCGATATACATATCTGGTCTTACCAAGTAATAACCGTTTTCTATAATCCCAAATTTTTCATACAATAATTTTGTATCGTTTTCTAAAGTAATTTTTGTTACTGCAATTGATGTATCGTATTTTTTTACTACATCTTCTACGGCTTGCATATTTTGACTTTTTCCAGTAAAGAGGAGAAGCTGCATTTTTGTTATTTTTATTTCATCCTGAATATTCACTTCTTTTTTATCTTTTGTGTAGAGAGCATATGGAAGCCTATCGCCCGGCACAGGAGCAGACTTTGGAAAATTTCCAAATGAGGCATTTTGAGAAAGGCTACTTGTGTGGTAGGAAATACCAATTTGAGAAACAGTGGCAAAGACAAAATTCCGCGATATGGTAAATGATACTACGAGTTTTATGAGTTTTGGAGCAATTCTTGTCCGGAAAAATGCACCAATTGTGCTTGCAGCAATTGCTACGGTGAATGCTTTGTCTGTTGTTTCAACTAATTTGCGCGCAATAGGCATTCGATCTTGGTTAAAGGTGTCAAGCAATGTTGCTTTTGCTAATTTTTTATGGACAAATGCCAATTTCCATGCAAGATTATACGCGTCTTGAAACCCAGTATTCATTCCTTGTGCACCAACAGGACTATGAATATGTCCAGCATCTCCCACCAAAAAGCATCTTCCTTTTTGAAACGTTCCAACGCATCTATGGTGCGCATGGTATAAAGAAATCCAATATGGATTGGAGAGTGTAATATCTAATTGCATTCTTTCTGCAAAGTCCTTACTGACATCATCAAAAGTAATCGTATCTTTGCCATATGCCCTTGGGGGTACCTCGCCAACAACTCTCCAGCGATTATTTTTCAATGGAAAGAGTGCTGCGAATGCAGTGTCCGAAAAGACAACAGAGAGATGAGAAGACGATATAACAGGAGATGAGATATTGCAGTCTAAGACAAATAAAGACTGCTTGTATGTTTTGCCGGCAAGCTCAATACCCAAGGTATGGCGTACTATACTGTGCGCACCGTCTGCACCAACAATCCAATCTGCTTTTACTGTTTCTTGCTCTCCATTTTTTTGTTGAATAACAGAGGTTGTTTCGTCTGCGTTTTGTGTCAATGACATAACAGTGGTATTCCACATAACAGTCTTTGCATGTTTCTTTAAAAACTTCACCAAAATTTCTTCTGTGTGGGATTGCTCAAGGAAAAGTAAAAAAGGAAACTGTGTTAGTCCAGTACCTAGTCCCGATAGGGAAATGTGCTCTTTTATTTCTCCATTTGCTATAAAATCAATATTTTTTGCAGGCTCACCTTCGTCTATAAATTCCTTTGTAATACCCATTTGGGAAAAAATTTCCAACGTGCGAGCCTGAATACCAATCGCTCGGGATTCGTAGGTTGTCCGCGGGTCTTTTTCGACAATAATAAAGGGGATCCCAAGAAGAGTTAGTTGGCAGGCCATCATTAAGCCTGTTGGTCCAGCGCCAATAATAAGCACAGTAGTTTTTAGCACATATGTATCATATCAAAGAATACAAATACTCACTATTTATATGATTGCAGAATACGAACGACAGGATGTTCAAAGCGTAGAACTAATTTGATAAAGGAATGGTATTATCCTTGAGCCAAACGCTTAGATTTTGCAGTGTAATTTTTTTCTCTGCTATTTCTAAAACAACTTTAACTATAGCATCATTGTCTACCTGTAATTCATAGCCATTATTGATTAAAAATACAATTGTTGACGCAGTTGCTGTTCTTTTATTCCCATCAATAAAGGGATGATTTTGTATGAGAGAATGAATTAAGGCAGCAGCTTTATCAAATATGGTAGGATACAAATCTTCTCCTGAAAATGTTGATTGAGGACGAAAAACAGCAGACTCTAAAAGAGCTAAATCGCGTAGACCATGACTTCCTCCGTAATTATCTATTTGATTTTCATGAATTACCAATATTTGCTCCAGAGTGAGATAAGAGATATCTTGATCCATTCTTTTATCTTTCTGCAAGTTCTTTTAAAGCAGCGCCATAATTTTTATTTACTTTATCTAAAATTGCAAGAAATTCAGGTGTGACAGAAGACAATGTTGTTTTCTGCCCCTTTTTTGTAATAGTAACTGCTTTCATAGTAGTATTTTCTTCAACCACTACTTCTTCTCCTGGCTTAAGGCCAAGTTTTTCAAGAAGAGCTTTTGGAATAATAATTCCTGTTGAATTACCAATTTGAATAATCTTCTGTGTCATACGTTTTATGTTATAACATGTTATAACAGCTGTCAAGAGGTCAGTTTGTGCCTAAAATTGTTTAATCTGACCGCCTGTCCAAAACAAAAGAGGAATAAATCTAATTTAAGTTGCAATAACTAAGCTGATTGATTCGCTACGTAGTAATCAAGAAGTCTTCTAATCATCGCTTGATAAGAAGCTCCATGTTTTTCTGCAGCATTTTTAAAAAAATCAAGACTTTTCTGAGTAAGCGTTAGAGTTACTTTTGTATTTTTATCACTTAAGCTTAACTCTTCAGGACTTGGCAAAAAATCATTGATAACTTTTGCTTCTATTGGTTCATCATGATATGTGATTTTGTTTTTCATATATATTTTTACCCTTTCTCCAGAAACCTGCGCCAATTATTCTAATTTTGCTGTTTCTGTATGTGAAACGGACAGTTAATACACCTCCTTTCACCTTTCCAAAACAATAATACCTTTTCTCTTTTTCGCTATGGCTCAAGTCCTCAGCAATAATACGTTTCGAATCAATGAATGCATACTGAGCTATTTGAAAATCAATTCCATGTTTTTTAACATTTTCTTGATTTTTATTTTCATCCCATTCAAAGGACGTACTCATAAATATATTACAATATTACCATACATTTTACCATATTTCAAGGGTAAATTTTTGACTTTATGAGATCGCCTATCCAAAACGAAAATCCGTTAATCTGCGACCGCATATCCAAAATAGAAAAAGACTTTTGAATAGCCTAAACAATATATTCACTAATTTACAAATTTCGAAACTAAACCTTAGAAAGAAGTATAAATTTACCTCTAAATGTATTTTCTTTACTTTTGATGAATAGTGAACTTAATTTTTTATCGATTGTATCTACAGGCATAGTTGCTGGGACAGATATAACACCAATAAGATCATTATTGTTTACTAATTTCCTAAAATCATCGCCGTTGAATGTAATCAGGATACGTTTGTTCTCTTTTGCTAATGCATATACTTCTGGATCTTTTAATCCTGTTTTATTTAGATCATCACGAATATGTAAAATATGAAATATACCGTTAAGACGGGCTAGCTTTGAGCGATTAGGCATGTTCTCATCAAGAAGTATTTTGTGCTCTTTATGCAGTTTGTGCGTCATGAAGAGATTTATCAGCAACTTTTCCTAACTCATCAAGGGCGCCTAAAAGAGTTGCTGTATCTATTTGTGGGTATTCATCATGAATTGCTTCAATGTTGTACCCATCTTTTAATAAAAAGAGAATTCTCTCAAGAGGCACTCTGGTATTTTTAATTACCAAGGCTCCCCCCATAATGTCTGGATTAGAAGTAAAGTATTTCATATTACTGTTTTATACTACCAACTTGTATAGAGTTGGCTACCCAGAGCAAGTTTGGCTAATCCTAGTTTCTTTCGAAACACCCTCCATACGGTAGGTTTTCAAATCACTCTTAATATACAAAGTTTTACACACTTTGTCAACGATAAAATGTCATTTTAGCCTCAATTTATCTTAAATTATTAGTGTCTGGACAGACCGCGTGTCCAAAATAAATTTAAATTTTTGCATTATCTCCTATTCTATGGTACTATGTAGCTACGCATGAATAAGCAAATTTCAATAGTTAATTGCTGCGACCTTTCCTAAAAGGGAGGTTTTGCTGTAATTGTAACCTCCCTTGGGGAGGTTTTTTTGTGGTGGAAAGGAGGTGAATATATATGATAGCTAAATTAGGAGAAAGACTAAGTAATGTCGGAAGACACATTAATGAGGGAGTAAGAATAAGAAGAGGAATAGATCCGATTCTTACACTTGATAGAATAGTTGCTTCTCAAGGCGGTTGGCTTGGAACTGTAAGAGGAGGATTAAGAGAAGTACAGTATGAGGCAAAAAAACAAAAAAGAGCCGGTATCCCTTTCCAACAAGAAGGAAGCGCAGGGAAATATGTCCAGTATTATAATGCAACGCTTCAAGATGTACAGAATTCCTCAAGTGAGTATATGCTAAGAGCTAATAACTTATTATATAAGTTAGGAATTAAAACTCCTCTTGATAAAATAGAAACACATCAAGCACTTGGCACAGAGCGTAGATTCAATATTAAAGATGAGGTTTCTGAAATTCTTGATTCTAAAATTCATGGAGTTGGTATTCAAATAATAAAGGAACCAAGTAATCAGTTGTATACATATACAGTAGTTGCGCAATTTACTCCGGATGCATTAGAGCGTATTGCAAAGTCTCCAAGATTACAAGACGCGTATTATGCAGAATATTCTTGGAATGCGCCTGCAGTTATAGATAGGAGAGGAAGAACACGAGATTATTTCCCAGAAGAATAATCTATGATTTATTTACCATGGTCAAGAGATTTTTCTCAAGATCGTGGTAAATTTTTGAAATATCCAAAACAAAGCTCGGAGACCGCATGTCCAAAACAGAAAAGGAAATAGCCTCATTTTACGTCAGTGACTCACGTTATATTGACAATATGATCATATATTTAGGGTAACAATTTGACGTTTTATGATATAATGAGTTTGATATATATGCCAGTAATCTCACAATTTTATGGCATTAAGATTTATATATATTATGACGATCACAATGAACCTCATTTCCATGCAATTTATGGAGAATTTGAAGCAGAGGTTGCTATTAAAACAGGGAAATTATTAGATGGTAAATTACCACCTAATGCCAAGAGATTAGTAAACGAATGGATAAAGGATCATGGAAAAGAGCTAGAAGAAAATTGGAAACTGGCTGTTGAGCACAAAACACTTAAAAAGATTGAACCATTAGCATAAATATGATACATAAAATTAAAAAAATACAATATAAAAATCGATTTACTTACTATATTCGATTTGAGGATAATCGGGAGGGGGACGTTGATTTTAAAAGCTTCTTATGGGGAGAAGCATTTGAGCAATTAAAAGATCAAGAGTATTTTAAAAAAGCTTCTCTGGATAAAACTGCTGGTACAATTAGTTGGCCCAACGGCGTAGACATAGCTCCTGAAACTCTATATAAGAAAATAGTGGCTACATCATAATTAGACATTTATTCCAACCTCAAAACCGGACCGCATGTCCAAAACAACCCTTGTCATCCCGGACTTGATCCGGTATCTATACTAATTATTAGCCCCAAAATGATGATGCCAGGACATTTGGGTATCCAAAACAAAGGCGTTTGTATAATTAAATAAAATTCCAAATTGCGAAAATTTAACTGCTTGAATATTTGAAAGAAATTTTATAAGATAATGTTGCTGCCCCATTATGAATGCTTTTTGGGGTTGGTTACAATCAACTTTTTTCTTCAACATAACGCTAGTATTAGCAATTGTTGGTTTAATAACAGCATTTTTCCAGTGGAGAAAATCTAAAACAGATGCAGAAGCTTTTAGGCAACAGTTGATATCCATCATGCATCATGCAGAAGGAATAGCAACTGAATTGAGAAACATTGGAGCCATGCCTCCGCTTCCCTCATTCAGCTCAGTAATAGATGTAGTAAAAGCGGTTAATGCGATTCAACAAAATGCGGAATCGTTGTTTTTTGGACTTATGGAAACAAAAATTGGAGGGAGATCATTGAAGGATGATATTGATTCAAGATACTCACAATGGGTTGATCTGGAGTTTCAACGAAAACTTTGGGCATTGGAACAGTGGCTATCAAAACAACATAAAGAAAATCCTGATGTCGTGGTTTCAGTAAATAAGTCTATGGAAAGAAAAAATTTCTTCAAAATGATCATCTCAAATGTAAAAAATAGTATTAATTATTTATTATCATCTGACTAAAAAATTCTTGATTGCAAAATAAGTTTAGATATATAATCGCCACATGGCAAAAAAAGTTAAACATAAAACAAGCAAACTTATTTATGAGATTCTAATTCCGCATGGTCAAGAGCAACTTAAGGTTCAAGCTGATTCTATTGAGAGCATAGAAGCTAAAGCAGGATACCTAATCGCAAGTGAAGGAATAATTTTAACTATAATTGTTTCTTTATTTAGTCAGAATGGAGATCCTTGTAGTATTAATCTCACCTACATATTAGGGACGATATCATTAGTTGTTGGCATACTTTTTATAATTGCCGTTTTTTGGAATAGATATTTTGATATAGGATTACCAATTAGCAAGTTTTATGATGAGTTTCACAATAAAACTGATAATAGGATTCGTTTTAAAGCACTTTACACAATAAACTTGGCACTAGAAAGCAATGCTAAGTCACTTAAATGGAAATCACGTTTTTTCCTTGGTTCACTTATAATGTTTTCGCTCACTTTATTGGTAATAGTGTTTGGATTTGCATTTCATCTAAGCTGGAATTATAATAACTGCATGGATAATAATAATCAAAATAACACAGCTGGGACCGTGACACAACAAAACCAATCTAATAATCAGCAACAAAGTAACCAACAATCCAACCAAGGACAGGTTTCACAATCTAATAACATATGGAGTATTTCTCATCAAACTCCAGGAACCACCCCTTCTAATCTAATTAAAGGGGGCGAAGATTTTGGTAGCAATCATTAACTCAATTTCTGCTCTGCTGCTTATATAAACATGAAATGTCCCTATCATGATTGTCAAAAGGATTTTAATCCAGAATGGGGAAAAGTTAGGAATTATGTATACCCCACACAATATTCCGATGAAGGAGATGGGTTATGGATTGAAACATCAACTTGCAGATTTTGCGAAAGGAAATTTCACGAGATTTATAGAGCAAAGCAGATTAAATCCCTAAATGATTCTGAGACAAAAAGGGAGGAATTATTGTTTATTTTCCCCTCTACAAAAACAAAATTTACAGCAAAAAAACTACCCCATAAAATAAAAGAATATTTTAATGAAGCAGAAAGATGCAGATCTATCGGTTCTTTGACAGGTGTAGGTGCCTGCTTAAGGAAGACTGTTTATGCTATTTGTGATGATAAAAACGCTGAAGGGACTGATTATAGAGAAAAAATTAGCAACCTCGAAGTAAAGGGCAAGTATCAAGATTTACTGAAACAAATAAAATGGTTAGGAGATAATACAACAAAACCTGGAGAAGAAAAATATTCTATGGATGATGCGGATTTGGCTTTGGAGATTCTACCTCTATTAATAGAAGAATTATATGCAAAAGATGAAAAAATTGAGGAGGTAGAAAAGATACTCGCTAAAGTAAAATCTAAATAAATATTCCTAACTTTGATCAGTCAGCAAGATTGTTCTATAATAGTCCAATGTTAACTCGACAAAATATAGATTATAAACGAAATAGAATTATTCGTGTTATAATAACCTTTAACAACGGTAATATCTCTTATGGAACAGGTTTCTTTATAGACAACCATGGATTACTTTTAACCTGTGCTCATGTAGTCTTAGGTGGAGATTTTTCATCAGTTCAACAATCTCGAGAATTTATCGACTCACAAGGGTCGAGTAATATCGAGAAAGCATTAAACTATCAAAGACTTTTAACACGATCTATTCAGGTTCAAATCGAGGATGGAAGTTTAAAAAATGTCGTATTAGAAAAAATAAATCCTGACTATGATATAACTTCTCTTCGAATTCAAGAAACTAATTTTAGCTGTTTATATTTCAACATAAACAAAACAAGCGAGCCATACTACGGGGATGAGATTTCTTTTTATGGATTTCCAGAAGTCTTGGGTCATACTTACCTAGATTCTCCTTTTGTCGTGAACAGAAGTATCATATCGACTTTTCCTGAAGTGACAATTGGGGGAGGTCATTATCGACATATGCAAATTAACGCAACAACAATTGGAGGAATAAGTGGATCACCGATATTTAAAGGGAATAACAACACTGTTATAGGTCTTATAAACGGGAACTACCATTGGGCGTTCAACAATATCGTACAAAGAATTCAAAATGTTGATAATGTGTTTTCTACAAGAGTTCCATTAGGAATTGGGTATGGGACTTCATTAAGATTATTGCATGAGAATACTAATATTTTTTCATAAAACTTTTTCTAACTTTTGTAAAAATTTATATAATACTTAACAATAGAAATTAATTCTCCGATTTAAATTTCCAAAAGTCCTGACAAATTTTTGCGTATAAAACTTATTCATATTTTAGGTGACCGTGCCTACATTTTCTCTGTTTGGGACATTCAGTATGGGAGAATAGTTCTTGTTTTAAGACATTGGATATGTCTAAAACAAAGAATAGCTAAGAATTACTTTGTAGCACTTCCAAAAAATCATTTGGGGAAAGAATTTTAATATTTTCGTATGCTTTTTGACTTAATAAATCGTCATCACCGGTTATGATGTATTCCGCATGACCTTCAAGAGCAGCATAGATAAATTTGTCATCTTTAGGGTCTCTCTCAATGATTATTTTTTCTATTTTGATTTTTTCTAAAGTGACATAACTAAGCGTAAGTAATTGCTCTATAATTATTTGTCTTTCTTGTGAGGTACGCTTATGAAGCTCTATTATTTTCTCTCTGTTAATCACATCTTCAACTTCAGCTAAAATAGAAGGAGATGTTATCAAAAGAAATTTTTGCGCTGTAAATGCTTTGTAAATTTGAAATGGAGCGGAGGGTTTTTTCGTTATCAAAGCACTAACTAAAATGTTTGTGTCCAATACTGCTCGAATCATGCATTATTTTTTTTAACTCGTACTTCTTTAACTGCTTCCTTAACCCCTTTTTCAATATCTTTAGGATCTAATTCAGGCATAGTGTCTCGTACTGAATCGAGCTTGCGTACTGCTTCAGCCCACTGCGAATTACTTAAGCGTTTAGTAGGATCAAGAAGTTTTTCATAATCATCTACGCTTAAAAGAACGGCTGCGTCGCGGTTATATTTTTTAATAACAACTCTGTTATTTCCATACATAACTCGACCAACTAGGTCAGCCAAATTAACTCTAAATTCTTCAATTGAAACAGTATTCTTCAACATATTATTATTATACATATGTCTTAAGATTTGTCAAGTATGTAAGTTGTTTGGGAAATTCAGTAACCGAAGAGTTTCCTTTGCTTTAAGACATTCAGAACGTCCAAAACAAAGAAGGACTACTTGACATGTACGGCAATTTGCCGTATAGTATTTTCAGTAGAAATATGAATACACAACTCGTACAACTCAATAAGCAATCAGTTAAGAATGAGCGTTTAGAATTTCGAATACCACAAAATCTAAAGCTAGTATTACAACGTGCTGCAGCTATTCAAGGTAGATCTCTATCAGATTTTCTAGCTACGACTGCAGAAAAAGCTGCTAATGAGGTAATACGTGAAAATCAAATCATACGACTTTCTGTTGAAGATAGCCTCGCTTTTGCTAATGCTCTTTTTAATTCTCCTAAGCCCAATAATAAACTACAATCAGCATATGCTACATATAAGAAATATGTTTCCTCAAAATAATAGCCTCAATGACTGAAACATATATTATTGAACTCCTTGATAACAAAAAACATATATATAAAAACTTTTCCTGTGGTGTAAATGAACTTGACATTTACTTAAAAGAAAGAGCAAGTCAGGAAATTAAAAAACATGTTACAGCAGTATACGTTCTACGTGAGAAATCTTCTCACAAAATAATTGGTTATTACACATTAAGTTCATCTTCAATTGAGCTTTCAGATCTACCTCAATCAACATTAAAAAAATTACCTAAATATAAAACTATTGGTGTAATACTTTTGGGAAGGTTAGCAAGAGATATTTCATTTAAACACAAAGGTATTGGAGAATATTTAATAATGGATGCATTGAGCCGTTCTTATAAGCTAAGTAAACAGCTAGGTTCATTTGCAGTTATTGTGGACGCAAAAAATGAGAAAATAAAATCTATTTATGAAAAATACGGATTTATTCAATTTGTAAATCGATCATTAACCCTCTATATTCCGATAAATACTATTAAACAATTAGTTAGCTAATAGCTAACATATCTTCATCTTTTGAGCACTGTTAGGCCTTAAATTTCTGCTGTGTTGGACACTCGTAAATTCTGTTTTTAATAATGTGGGTTTTGCAAATGACCATTTCTAAAGTGGTAAAGGGTTAGGATTTGACGGTTGCTATTGACAAACTTCAAATGAAACAAGTACTCTGAATTAAGGCATGCGAAAAGATGGAACTAGCACATCACATTAAAAAGCACGTCAAAAGACACTGGGCAACAAAAAAAGGGAGGGTAGGAATTATCTTTTTGCTTGCGCTTTTTGTCGCCGCAACATATAGCATTGTATCTTTTCTTTTTGTTTTTACAAAAAGTAGTAAAGCAGACTACCTGACTGATGCTGCTGAGGTAAGCACCAATATGCATCGACTCAGAGGAGACGAATTTGCACTTGTCACCAAAAACAATGGTAAATCAAGCGGCAAAACAGTTAGGCAAGCGGTAACATTTTCAAGCGGTCAAGTATACACATTTGATGTAGACCAAAATACAATAACAAGCGTTATTGAAGGAAGCGATAAAGTTACCAACTATGTTTCTTTATCACCTGATGTGACAATACACAAAAAAGATGAAATTGGGACACAATCCGTACAATCTTCAAAAAAACAAAAAATAGATCCAGCGATTTCTAAAAACCTAAAAAATACCAGTGATACTGCTCCAGTTATCATCAGATTGAATGTTCCTTATGGCTTATTCTACGAAAAAGGACAAAATACTGCCAAGGCGACAGATAAGCTGGCAAAATTCCAGACAGTACGAGATAGAGTCATTGGAAAATTCAGTAGTAACAGCAAAAAGAAAAGGGATTTAACAATTATTAGTAGTATTGCAGCTGATATTGATCAACAAACTCTTGATACTCTTGCAAGCAATGCTGATGTTCAAGAGGTAGATTTAGATGGCAAGGTAAATGCAGTATTGGACACATCACTTGACCAGATTCAAGCAAAAGATGTATGGAATGAAGTTGGACCATCAGGACAACCTCTTACAGGAATAGGGGAGAGAATTGCCATTATTGATACAGGCGTTGATTATACGCATCCAGACCTTGGTGGGTGTTTGGGGATTAGCTGTAAAGTCATTGGAGGTTATGATTTTATTAACAATGACACAGATCCTATGGATGACATGGGTCATGGGACACATGTTGCCGCAACTGCTGCTGGAAAGGGGTTATTAAATGGCGTTGCTCCTGATGCAAAGATTTTGGCAGTAAAGGTTTTGGATGCATATGGATCAGGATTATGGTCGCAAGTAATTGCAGGTATTCAGTATGCAGCAGATCCAAACGGAGATGGAGATACAAGTGATCACGCTGATGTTGCAAGTATGAGTTTGGGAGGTAACGGCAACCCTGATGATCCTGTCAGTACTGCAGTTGATAATGCAACGTCAATAGGAGTCGTCTTTGCCATTGCGGCAGGAAATTCCGGGCCAATGACTAATACTATTCAATCTCCAGGAGCTGCGCGAAGTGCTATCGCGGTTGCTGCATCCTGCAAAACTGCGCAAATTGGTACCAATAATTATTGTAATAGTGCAATCGCATCATTTAGTTCGAGAGGGCCACTTATCTGGAATGGCATAGATTTGCAAAAACCTGATGTTGCCGCACCTGGAGTACTGATTTGTGCAGCACGGTGGGGATCATCTTTTCCCACAGCGTCAAATTGTTTTGATTCTGCGCATATTCGCATTTCAGGAACAAGTATGGCAACGCCACATGTCGCAGGAGTTGCCGCACTTATTCGTGAGGCATATCCTCAATATGCTCCAGCGCAAGTCAAACAGCTCCTTCGTTCAACTGCACGTAACTTAGGAATGACCGCAAATGATCAAGGTGCGGGAGAGGTGAATGCTAAAGCAGCAATACCAATAAGTCAGGCTCTTAATATAAGCCCAAATGTTTGGACATTTGTATCAAGCCCATCCAAAAAAGTTAGTACCAATACTCAGACATTTGCCGTGACGCCAACAGATAGTACTATTGCCACATTAGCTCCGCAATATACAGATACTATCCCAGGTCTTTCAGTATCATTCTCAAAGACAACGCTCCAAGTTGCTGGTGTTGCAACAGATAGCTTTGATGCAACAGTCAGTATAGATAACGATATAGCAAAGGTAGGCACATATATGACGCACATAAATCTGGTTGAAAATGGTACGGTAAAAGGAATAATTACCCTTTTTATTACTATAAAACCAACATTTACTATTTCTCCTCAAAACAATGTGGATTATGGTGTGGATGCACCTAACCTTTCTTCTTGGACATCAAATACTCAGGCATTTACTATTACCAACTTGAGAACTGATATCTCCCAAACACTCAAAGTTGCTTCCTCAATTTTTGCAAGTGGCATTACCTTTAACACACCAACAAGTGTGACTGTTCCGGCAAGCAGCGCAGCAACCATCAATACGCAATTTAGTGTCGATAACACGAAAATTGCCAATAATATTTATACAGGTACAGTTACCATTACAAATACAAATTCTGTTGTAACAGTGGAGACAAAATTCACTAAATTCTTTGTCTTAATTGTTCAAGACGCTAATTCAACAGATTTAGCTCACACTTTTCCTGTTGCGGTTAGGAGTTCGAATGGGACAGTCTATACTAACTTCTATGCAACATCTCCCAAAACATTTTATCTCAATGACGCTGGGATATATGACGTGATTGCAAGGTATTATTACCCACCTTCTAAATATGCAGATAGTATTGTGACCAAGGAAGGAATTACGGTAACATCTGGAACAACTACGGTAGATGTATCTGTTTCGTCTGCAACAAATATGGTACAAGTTACTCCGGTTGATTCGTCGGGACAGCCAGGACAAGTGATGGGTGAAGATTTTCAATTTGTCTACCAACAACAATCTATTTTTGAAACATTTGGTGGCACAACATATCCTTTTTACATGAGTAACATGAGCAGTAATTATGGTCCTAAGCTGGTTTTACTTGGCAACCAACCATCAATCAATCCGCACTTTTATTACTACAGCTTCTTAGGTCTTTTAGGAAATAAAACTCTTACTAACGTTTCAGGGGACTTTAAAAAAATGAATGTACAATGGAATCTTCCTCAGCTAAGCGGAGCATTTCTTCCTGTTATTTTTATTGGCAATGGTTCATCAGGAGAATCATTCTATTACAACAATCAAACATTGCCACTTCCCTTAACTCAAACAATTTACACACTGGCTCCATCTAATTATTATTTTAGCGCTCTTCATTCATATGACGGCACTGCTCTCAATGGGGAATTAAGTTTCCTATTTCCAATTGATGGAAGTCTTTCAAGGATGAATCATTGGGGTCCTTTTTACGGTTATCCATTTCCTCCTATGAAAGAACCAACAGTCTACAATGGTCTAGGACCTTCAGTCTGGATGGGGCAATTCTATAACAGCAAAATTGTTATTAATATTGGGAATGAAGTGTGGCGGACACTTGTCTCAACATATCTTGGAGGAGATATTCCAGGATTTTTAAGACAAGACTATACGACAACACCATATGGTGAGCAACCATTTACAATTTATCAAGGCACGACGCTCTACTATTCTGGAGTGCTTCCTTCATGGGGAGTGGGTGCATACACAAGATTGCAAGGAGTTACATTGCCCAAAACAGGAGGAGTGTACACATTTAAAACAAACCTTCCTTATGCAGATCATGGTCAGAATATGACTGGAAATGTGGTTGCAACATTTGATACCACCAATATTGACCCAAATCCTCCAGCATTCAAGAGACTCTATTACTATGCGAATGGTCAAAGAAGTGAAGTGTATGACCCAAGCGTTGAAAATAAAGTTGAGTTTGAGTTGGATCCAGTCGGCGGTTCGATCTCCACAGTCAGCGTTGGGTTTTCCACAGACGGGATCACGTTCCAGCCGGTAGCTGTTACGAATAGTGGGAGCGTGTATACTGTTGTCTTGCCTCAAACATCCGGTACGAAAGCAACAATTATGATTAAGGCAGTTGATAGTGCAAATAATATGATGAGCTATACGTTTGAGTTGCCATATGGTACTGCTCCTGTTGCACCATCGCCAACTCCGACTCCTACCAGTGCGCCGCTTGCTACGCCAACACCAACCACAACAGTTCCAACTGCAACGCCAACACCAGTTCCCGCAACGCCAACGCCCAACCCAATTCCTGCTATCGCATTTGCAAGTGTTCAGGCAACCAATATTACTGCTTCTCAGGCGCTTATCACGTGGAATACAGTGTCCCCAACATCCAATACTGCAAGTATTCCAGGGACCACACAAGTCAAATATGGTTTGACGAAGACATCTATGACGCAATCGTCTTCATTCAACGCGACGCCTCAGTCGTTCCATACTGTGACTTTGACAGGTTTGGTGCCACGAACAACATACTTTTATCAAGTTTTGTCGAATAACTCATGGGGTTATCCTTATGCCTCTTCAATTTTCTCCTTCAAAACAAAACCCAAATAGGTTTTCCGAATATCAATAAACAGAAGTAATGGTTTGAGCAAGCAATTTCTCAAACTAGATAATTTTTTGCAATATTTTTACATATACTGCAACATCTTGCAACATCTTGCAACATCTTGCAACATCTTGCAACATCTTGCTTATTCATATAAGATCAAAATATGGATATAAAGTGGAAAAAAACGAACGCTATAGAAAAATTACTCACCCGAGCAGAGGTGGCTAAAGCACTCATACAGATGCTTCCATCTCTCCCCGCCATAGAGCAAAAGCTTCAAAGAGAGTCGCTGTTAAAAAGCTCTTTATTTTCGGCAAAAATAGAAGGAAATACACTTTCATATAGTCAGATTGAAAGCCTAGGTTCAGTCGATCCAAAAGAGCAAGAGAAAAAAGAAGTAGCGAATATCCTTAAAGCAATTACTTTGATGAGAAATATACATAATAATTTGACAATTGAAGTGCTGAAGAAAACCCATTCAGTTGTTATGGATGGATTGTCTTCAGAATCAGGGAAATTAAGGGCAGAACCATCTGCAATTTTTAATATGGCAGGAATTGCAGTATATATGACACCTCCTCCAAAACAAATTATTCCACTTCTTGAAGACCTTTTACAATTTATTAACCAATCAGGGGAAGACTCTGCCACTTTAGTCAATGGAGCAATTTCTCATTATCAATTTGAAAAAATTCACCCCTTTTTAGATGGTAATGGAAGAGTTGGTAGGCTGATTAGCTCTTTACATATAAAAAAACTGGGATATGATTTTAAAAATCTAGTTTTTCTGGAAGAATATTTGTTAGAAAATAGAGACAGGTATTACTATGGCCTCTCTTTGCAAAAAACAGACATTACCGAGTTTGTTGAATTGTTCTTAACAGCTATTGTCACCTCAGCAGAGAGCGTTATAGAAAAACTGCAAAACAAAAAAGAAGATTCAATTGAAGATACGCTTTTACCACGAAGGTCAGAAATACTCTCTATAATTCGTGAGCATACAATGATGAGTTTTGATCAAATCAGAAGAAGATTTTTAATAGTAGGAGAGAGATCGCTTCATAATGATTTAAAGATTTTGGTAAAAATGGGACTTATTAAAAAACTGGGTGTAACAAGAGGAGCAGTATATACCCCTGCTGGGTAAGTTCATGGGTTTGAAGTAGCTCTGCCGGCAGGCAGATGTCTGTTGTGTCAAATGTTCCAAGATTCACTCAAACGTCAAATATGTAAAGAAAAAGGAGCAAGTTTTGATATTACTTCGCCAAAAGAGTCAGTAAAAAGATAAAACCTCTGTTTTTGATATTATAAATTTCTTATAAAGAAAAAAATTTAAATGGGGTTTGTCTCAAGGGTTATCTTTTTTAAATGATAGTTTCGAAGGATTGATAATGTTAGACTTGCCTGAATCTTTTTTCCAATTTCTATGTGAATATCGTCAATGCTTGAAATATTTTTGTCATTGATTTTAATAATTATATCTGCCGTTTCAAGTTTTGCTTTTTGTGCAAGCGATCCTTTTTCTACAGACACAACTTCGATTGCTGTTGGGAAAGGTAACTTCCATATGTTTTGAATTTGTACTGGAATTGATGCCGGTTTTGTTGTAATTCCAAGGATTGTTCTTCGTACTTTGCCTATTAAAATTAACTCGCTTACAACCCAAGAGGCAGTACTGCTAGAAACTGCAAGCCCAATCCCTTGGGCCATAGCTATTATCGCGGTATTAATGCCAATAACATTTCCCCGGCTGTCAACTAAAGGCCCACCAGAATTACCCGGATTAAGTGAGACATCTGTTTGAATGATATTGTCCATAATTCTTCCCTCTGTATTTCTCATTGTCCGTCCAAGAGCAGAAATAACACCGGCCGAAACAGTACTTTGGAAACCAAATGGATTCCCAATTGCAATGACAAGTTGTCCTACTTGTATTTTTCCTGAATCACCCAGCTTTGCAAATGGAAGCCCATTATCTGGAAGTCTAATAACAGCAAGATCAGTTAAAGGATCGCGGCCAACTAAATCTGCCTTATAAGTTTTTCCAGTTGTAAGCGTTACCTCAAATTCTTTTGCGCCCTCAACAACATGATTATTGGTAAGCACAAATCCATCCGGAGTAACAATAACTCCTGAACCTAGCCCTTGATGTCCATATCCATTTTCAGAAACAACATGCTTAATCTGAACAACTGATGGCCCAACTTTTTGGATAACGCCAATAACTGCTGACGAATATGCGTCCAGAAGTTGATTATCATTTAGAGATTGTGATTGAGACAAAACCATTATATGTACCAGGGTACCAAGATTGAAGCATTAGCACTCGGAGTTAGATTATGCTAACATTTTCCTGAATCTGTGTCAAGTTAATGCAAGTGCTTGCAGGGATAATATTTATTATTTATACTTCATCTAAACTATGACACAAATTCTAAAAACTAGATGTGAATGGGTAGGAATAGATCCGCTAATGATCGCATACCATGATAAAGAGTGGGGAGTACCGGTTCATAAGAGAGCCTTGCTTTTTGAATTCCTAATACTTGAAGGGGCGCAAGCAGGACTTTCCTGGACAACAGTACTTAGGAAAAGAGAAAACTACAAAAAAGCATTTGATTCGTTTCATGTAAAGAAAATTGCAAGCTATAGCCTTAAGAAAATTAATTCACTACTCGCAAATCCAGGAATTATTAGAAACAAACTTAAAATTGCAGCAACTATTCAAAACGCAAAAGCATTCCTTGCAATAGAAAAAGAGTTTGGCAGTTTTGATAAATATATCTGGCAGTTTGTGGATAACAAGCAAATAAAACATTCATTTAAGAAGACGAGTGATTACCCAACAAAAATAGAAGAAGCAGAAACAATGAGTAAAAACCTTCTGAAAAGAGGATTCAAATTTGTTGGGCCGACAATCTGTTATGCTTTTATGCAAGCTGTTGGCATGGTAAATGATCACCAAGTGCATTGCTTCCGTTATAACGAGGTATAACGATCCTCTTTTTCAGACATTCAGAAAGGATTATTTCTTTTGGTGAGCAGAAAATGAAATAAGAAGAATTCCACATCCTCATCAAAAAGCAATAATTCAAGCGTTATCAGAAATAATAGATGACCCATTGCTAGGTAAGCCTTTAACGAGAGAACTTACAGGGAGATTTTCTTTTAGAGTAGGTGTATATAGAATAATCTATAAGGTTAATAAAAAAGATAAAAACATAGACATTCTTTCTGGGGGGAAATAGGGAAACAGGTTACTCCTTTTTAGTGGTTTTCAGTTGAGGAAGGCCTTGGGGGTTTTGTAGGGAAAGGAGTGAGATGATGTCCTAAGGTACTTTCAGGAGTATGTGTTATTTTAGGGGTTGGAGTGATGGGAGCCTTACAGACAACGCATGTATTTCCATTAGATCGTAAAGAAGAGACAGAAGATCCATACTGGCATTTTGCATAACTGTCTTTGCCGCTTATATGAAAGCAAAGTCCTACCCCCAAATTTTTCCCTGCATTAAATTGTGCTTGTGCAACACATTGTCCGCAATTAAGAATCATTTGATGAGGTGTAAGCGTTGCGCTATGTGTTGCTTCCCCCAATACATCTTGCTGAGTATTCATCTTAAGGTATGTAAGTCCCCCAAGTCCCACTACCGCAATTGTCCCCAAAACAAGAAATCCAGTACCTGTATCAATGGTTTTTTGGAAAAAGTTTTTAGAATTTGCCATGTCAAATCTAGCGTAGAAAAAATATTCTTGTCTGTCAAGAGGAAAATGTCGGGAGACAGGGAATCGAACCCTGGTCGCACGACCCCCAGCCGCGCATTCTACCATTAAACCATCCCCCGTGCGATAAGTTTAGCAAAAATTGACCTAGAATGATATCTTGCAATTTATCGTGTACTTGCTACTATAGGAAAGCTAATATGGCAAAAACTTCTACTCCAAAAAGTAATGGCGTCGCTCCGGATTCAGATGCAGCACATAAAATGGACGCAGTCCGAATGGCCATGGAGCAAATCGAAAAGCAATATGGTCGTGGGTCTATTATGCGATTTGGAGAAGCAGCAAATAAATTAGACATTTCAGTTATTTCTACAGGATGTCTTCCGCTAGATATTGCACTTGGTGTTGGGGGGTTGCCACGGGGAAGAATTATCGAAATTTATGGTCCAGAAGCATCCGGTAAGACAACAATTTGTCTTTCTGTCATTGCTCAAGCACAAAAACACGGCGGCGTTGCAGCATTTATCGATGCAGAGCATGCACTGGACCCGATTTGGGCTGAAAAAGTGGGGATAAAATTAGACGAGCTTTTAATTTCCCAACCAGACACCGGAGAGCAGGCACTGGAAATTACCGAGAGTTTGGTGCGCTCGGGAGGTATTGATGTATTGGTCATAGATTCTGTTGCTGCTCTTGTCCCGCGAGCCGAAATCGAAGGAGAAATGGGAGATTCAATGATGGGTCTTCAGGCTCGACTTATGTCTCAGGCGCTTCGCAAGCTCACCGCAGTCATTTCCAAATCCAAGACAGTCGTTATTTTCACCAATCAACTTCGCCAAAAAATCGGGGTTATGTTTGGCAATCCCGAGACTACCACAGGTGGTTTGGCGCTTAAATTCTATTCATCAGTCAGAATGGATGTACGAAAAATAGAAACCATCAAAGATGGAGATAAAGTGGTTGGGTCCAGACACCGTGTGAAGATAGTAAAAAATAAAGTTTCTATCCCTTTTCGTGTTGCAGAATTTGAAGTGAATGTAGATGGAATTTCTCGAGAGGGTGGGATTATGGATGTAGGTGTGGAATTAGGAATTATTTCCAAATCCGGGGCATTTTATCGCTATGGCGAAGAAATGCTTGGACAAGGTCGAGCAGCTTCTATGGATACTCTAAGAAGTAATAGTGAAATGGAGAAAAAAATTGTTGCAGAAATTATGAGTAAGACGAAAAATCAGACCAAAACCCCAATTACTGTTGGTGTGGAAGATACTGGAGAAGAAACTGCAAGTGCACCCCTATCCTAATGGAAGACGTAGTATATGCTCGAGTCCTCAATTACCTCACTATCCGGCCGCGCAGTGAAAAAGAAATGAGAGACTATATAAAAAAAATCCTTCCTCATACTTCTCAAGGAAGCGACGTCACTTTTGCTCAGGATGACAGGGAAATTATCGATGCTATCATTACCAAACTCAAAGCGCAAAAATTCTTAAATGATGAAGAATTTTCCAGAATGTGGATTCGAAATCGGACAGAATTCAAGCCAAAAGGATGGAGATTTATCAAATTGGAATTACAGCAGAAAGGTATTAGTCAAGATTTACTCAGGAAGTTAGAATTGGAGATGAAAGGCGAAGGAGAAGAGAAGCGAGATGAAAAAGAATTGGCCGTGGATTTTTTGGAAAGAAAAAAGAAAAAATATGAAGGAATGGGAAAGCAAGAGCGATTTACCAAAGCAGGAAGTATGCTTGCCAGACGTGGCTTTGATTTGGATACAATTAAAAAAGCAATTGACTCAGTTTTTGGGAAATAGTATAATAGTTGTGTTGAGACACGAAGATCTCGAGGGTTTATGAAAAGCATTACTTTTCACTACAGACTCCTGAAAGCATAAGGAATATTTCCTTATTTTCTTCGTATGCCTCCAAAACATATGGCACAAGACGATGTACTACTTTTAGAAAAAAAGCTGCTAGAAAAGCAGGAAAAACTTGAATCCGAAAAAGAGCATGTAGACAAGCAAAAAGAAGAATACCGAGAAAAACTTCAAAAACTTTCCCACATGACCGCTGAGGAAGCAAAAGTCGCATTATTAGAAGAGACTGAGCGTACAGAAGCATCCGCATTAGCAAGGCTTATCCGCGAAAGAGAAGAAGAGGCAAAGCGCAGCGCAGACACCAAAGCACGAGAAGTTCTTGTGGAAGCAATGCGTCATGGTGCACTTACCTATGTTGCAGAATTTACCGTCTCTATAATCAAGGTAGCAGATGAGGAAATGAAGGGTCGTATCATTGGAAAAGAGGGCCGCAATATCCGTGCGCTTGAGAGCGCAACCGGAGTCGACGTGGATTTAGATGAAGAAGGAATTATTCGCGTAAGCTCATTTGACAGCGTAAGGCGGGAAATTGCCAAACGAGCAATTGAAAAGCTTCTTCAAGACAGCAGAATACAGCCATTTAGAATAGAGGAAATTGTTGAGCAGACAAAGCAAGAGGTAGAAAAAATCATGTTTGAGGAGGGGGAGAAATTAGCTCACGAAGTAGGTGTTTTCAATTTGCAGGTCGACCTTTTACAAATGCTTGGAAGATTTAAGTTCCGCACGTCCTACGGGCAAAATTTAGTCACTCACTCCTTGGAAGTTACAAAAATTGGAATGCATATTGCTGCAGAAGTAGGAGCTGATGTTAATATTGTTAAATTAGGCTGTCTCTTCCATGATATTGGAAAGGTTGCAGAAGGCGAAGGAAGTCATGTGAAATTGGGCGTAGAGGTTCTCAAAAGATATGCAATTCCCCAACCAATTATTGACTGTGTTGCGCAGCACCATGAAGATATACCTTTTTCTTCTCTTGAGTCTGTCATTGTGCATATTGCAGATCAGGTATCCGGTGCCAGGCCAGGAGCTCGTTATGAGGATGTGGAAAATTATGCAAAACGAATTCGTGAAATGGAAGAAATGGCCAAAAAATATGAGGGAGTGGAAGATGCATATGCATTCGAGGCAGGACGAGAACTTCGGGTTATCATCGATCCTGGAAAATTAGACGATGCACAGACAATTATTTTAGCCAAAAAACTCCGCGACGAAATAAGTAGCGCATTGGCAATTCCGGGAGAAGTAAAAGTAACTGCAATTCGTGAATTCCGTGCTGTCTCGGGTGAGACTATTACTGCGTAATTCTTTTTGATCTGTTTTGCTCCATTGACAAGAAATTTTCATCATTGTATTGTTGTTAATACAACCTAAACGAACAAAGGGGGTGAGATTATGACAAAAAAAGATTTAATTGAAATTGTTGCAAAAAAAGCAAATCTTACCAATAAAGCTTCTCGAGAATCAGTGCAAGCATTTTTAAGCTCCATCCGTGACTCTTTAAAAAGAGGGGAAAAGGTCGTTCTTACTGGATTTGGAACTTTCTCAGTGAGAAAGAGGGCCAGTAGACCAGGCCGCAATCCCAAAACAGGGGCAAAAATAGTTATTGCTGCTCGAAAGGCGCCTGGATTTACACCAGGGAAGACGCTAAAAAAGGTAGTTCGATAACTAATATCGGCACAGAGATGACTCCGAGCGCAAAGCAGGAGTCTTCTTTGTATGGAGTTATTGTAGAAAAATGCTATAATAAAATTGCAATGACAATTCGTCTTCGCACTGTATTTATTTTTCTTCTTGCTTTGATTGGCATATGGTTTGTCTATGCAGAGCGTGCTATCCTTACTCCCTTTATTCTTGCAGCAATTTTTGCATATATCTTCAATCCGACAGTTAATTTTTTCTCAGATAAAATAAAATTACCAAGGACTGTATCTGTTATTATTATTTATTTGCTTATTATTGCAATTGTGGTTGCAGCAGCAACAATTCTCACGAGGCAAATTTTAGCAGAGTCAACTGATATCCGTGACTATATTACTGCACTTTTGGCCAGCGCAAAAGAGCAACTGAATTCTTTGCCTGATTTTATCAAGCCAACAGTGTATGATTTTCTTCTTTCGCTTCAAAAGCCCAAGCTTGTTGGTTCTGCATCGTTATTGCCATTTTTTCCTCAGGCATTGTCTAGGATTGTAAGCTTTCTCATCTTTGTTTTTTCTGGGTATTATTTTCTTCAAGAAGGGGGAGCGATGTTTGAAAAAGCACTTACGTATCTTTCTCCAGAGTATAAAGTAGATGTGGAGATTCTCCTTCGAAAAATTAATAGTGTGCTTGGAGGATATTTACGTGGACAAATGTTTTTAGTTTTTTTAATGTCTCTTGTTACATTTCTCGCTCTATCAATTTTAGGGGTAAGATTTGCGCTTTTACTTGCTATTTTTTCAGGATTTGCAGAGATAATTCCGGTTATAGGGCCAATTACTGCCGGAGCATTGGCAACAATCGTTGTATTAGTTACTGGGACAGTTAATTTTGGACTTACTCCTGTTGCCGGTGGTATTGCAGTGGTTATTTTGTATTTTGTCCTTCGTCACGCTGAAGATTATTTTGTTATCCCACAGATTATGGGAAAAATTACAAAATTACCCCCATTTATTATTTTCTTCGCTGTGATTGCCTGCGGTCATCTTTGGGGACTTATGGGGTTAATTTTAGCAGTTCCTATTGCAGCAATCCTTCGCTTGCTTTTAGAATTCTTTACAGACCAGCTGAGTAGTGAGGTATAAAAAATCCTAGGAAGCGAATAAGCCAGATTCTGTATCCGGTCGCAATCTCTCTCAAGTATGATATTCCTTCGTACTTGCCACCTTTTCGGTGATGCCTTCACTTTGGTACACACTCCGATTACATCGGAATTCCGGTAAGACTCGCATTGTACCTTTCGGAAGTTGCAGCAGGTAGGATTGCCTAAATCGTTTCACCCTTTGTCCATAATCTTTCGATCGTAGGTCAAAGATCGTCTCTGTGGCTCGCCAAACTTGTCAATTCAAGCTTGGTGTCCTGATAGTTTCCCATCAAGACCACTAGCACTTGCGTGTCGGACGTTACCGTCCATCCCTGTCTTACTGCTGTCTGGACTTTCCTGAATGTATCATTTGCAAAGCAAACTGAACGTTCTAGCGACTAGCTTCCTAGGATGAGCATAGTATATCACACAACCGTCAAATATCCTATAGCATTTTCACGCATTCATGTTGCAAAGCATTTTGTATTCACAATTAAGGCAAAGCACGTTTTTGCTACAGGCAAAATCACTTTTTTCAATCTCTTCAATTTTTCTGATTAATTCCAATTCTAAGGTATCTAAGTCATCTTTAGTAAAATTCATAGATTTCTTTGTATTGTCTTCTAGGAAATGAAGCGTAAGTGTAATATCTTCAGGTTTGCGATTGAGAATTGGATCGTTGACCCTCGTTGCGGCAAGCGCATACATAGCGAGTTGTAATTCGTGAGCTGTCGCGGCTTTTGGATTGTTGGCTCCTGTTTTGTAATCTATAATTTCAATTCCTTTTCCTTTGGGGTCGACTCTGTCGATTTTTCCAAAAACTTTCACATTATTTTTAAGGGTGAAGGAAAATGGAAGCTCAAGTCCTACAGGCGCAACAGGTGGATCACATTCGGTGAGAAAAAATCCCTCAAGCATTTTTTTAGCTTGTGCAAAACGTTCTTCCTCGTGTCTTTTACCATCGTACCCTTCGGAAATCCACTCTTTTTTTAATAGGTCCAAAAGTAGTGTTATATTGGGGGTTATCTTATTTTCTGTTATTTCCTTATAAAATCTATATAGTGTATTGTGCAGAGAGATTCCAAAACTTTGCACACTGGCTATAGGAGTGGGGATATTAAAAATAACCTTTGCTTTATAGTGCAATGGACAGATGTCAAACATCTGAAGATTTGAAAAAGTAATATACGATACGGTAATACCCGAAGCACGATCCAAGGATTTTTCTGACTGAGTATTCTCATAAGACGCAAGCACTCCTTTTAAAGATAATTGTTTGGCTTTAGGTACTTTCGCACCCTCGTCTTGAAGGTAGGGTAATGCTTCATAAATAAATGGAGATAGTTTTTTTGTCCTTTTCCCAGTATCATAATAATCCGCTGCGGTAAAATATAATAATTCCCGGGCCCGCGTCATTCCTACATAGAAAAGCCTTCGCTCCTCTTCTAAGTGGAAATCTGTCTCTGGGTCTATATGCTCTTTAAGAATGCCAACAGGTAAAGGAATTTTTTCAGAGCGCTCTCGCGTTGGGAATCGATCTGATACAAGATTTACTAAAAATACTACGGTAAATTCAAGCCCTTTTGATGCGTGGACAGTCAAAATATTTACCGCATTTGTATCTCTGGTATCAACGTCTGCCGCAGTAGGGCTGTCTCCCATTTGTAGCATAAGCATAAGCCATTCAACCAAAGTAAAAATATTACTATCTGTCCGCTCCATTTCAAAATTTTTTATTCTTTCAAAAAATTTCGCAATATTTTGTACTTTGCGTTCTTGAGTTATGGTCGTAGTATTTTGTAATGCATCAAATAATTTGGAGTCAACCAAAAAATAATACAGAATTTGACCTGCCTGCATTTTCTTGCTTTTCTCAAGGTGTCTTTCTACCATTGTTGTAAATGCAATCAATTTTTCTTGTGTGTTGGGTTTAAGAAATGATTGTGATGGCTCAAGAAGTGCTTCAAAAAGCGTGAGATTTTTCTTTTTGGCAAAATTAAGCAGATAATTTAATTCAATTTGTGGAATTTGAAAGATGTCCATACACAGTACACGAAAAAGCGCAACAGAATCTGACAAGTTGGTAAGAAATAAAAGATATGCAATAAAGTCTTTTATTTCCTCTTGTTGAAAAAGGTATCCTGGACCGAGGAATTGGTATGGGATTTTGTGACGAGTCAAAGCAGCAGTAATTGCCTGGGCATGGTTGTTTGCCCGTACCAAAATTGCAATATCTTTCAACACAAAAGAATCTTTCTGTAATTGTTGTATTGTGGACGCAATCATATCTGCTTCGTCTTCGCTCTTTACGGTGTGGATAAATGAGATTTCTTTTTTGGGAATATCCACATGGCTCGTAAGCTTTTTATTAATGTGCTCAACTACCTCAAGCCTATTTGGATTATTGTGTTGGATAAGCGCATATGCTGCGTCTAAGATAGTTTGTGTTGAGCGATAATTTTCATTGAGTGTAATAGCTTTTGCGCTAGGAAAGTTTTTTTTAAATTGCAAAACATTAGAGACTGCGGCGCCCCGAAAGCGATAAATAGAATTATGTACAACAATTCCATTTGCAATAAAATTATGAGTACGGTTAATTTCAAGGTCATAGACAAAAGAAGTCTTTTTGGTTCTTTTTACAGATACTATTTCGTCATAAAATATATGGTTATCTTGAATTATAGGGACATATAAGCCTTCAAGAAGATTACCTATTGGTATAATCAGTGCAGGTGTAGTCACCGTATTATATGTTCCTATAGTCGATTTGAGCTCAATAAATCCTCCTGTTACTTTTGATAAGTTTTGAGCAAAAGAATCTGCCTTGTGGATATCAGCAGAATAAAAACGTACCTGAATGCCTTTTTTTACGTGCGTATATACAATACCATGTGCTTTTAGCTTTGTAATAATATCTTCATTTGAAGTCTGCATCTGTACAGCATGTAAAATTAAGGGTTTATTAAGAATTTTTTTCTTCGAATTTTTTGCACTATACGCTCGAAAGCACATATAAAAGTTAATTTTTACCCGTTTGCTCTGTCCTCTTGTAACGGCGTCTAAAACATAATGATAGGCATCTAATTCAATACCAAGATCATGTGCTAAATTCTTTGCATGTATATTCGTATTGAATTGTGTATACAATTTTTCTACTAATTTTCCTTGCATTATAACGCCTGCGCGTTCCTTAAAAATACATGTGGGTATTTGATACCGAAGAGACCAAAGAGTTTCATGATACCGAGCTTCCTCCTCCGTTGTAAATGCACGAAGTCCAATGATTGCATCTGAAGATCTTTCAAGCTTGAGACGAACAGCCAAATCATTGGTAATACCAAGTCTAAAGCCTAGGTTTTTTCTAAACATGAGATATACATAGTAATATTTTTTATTCACAACATGTTTTGGGATATAGCAAAACATTTTATGATTTGCCGTCGCGGTTACCGTTTTGCCGCTTTTCGTAACGATTGTAATAAAAGAGGTTGTTTTCTTATTCTTAAATACTTTATTGACCGTGGATACTCCAAGAGAACCTTTGCCCACGCCTGTTAAAACAACATCTTCCTTATGGATTTTTTTAATTGGTGTATTTCCAGAAGGAGTAGTAATAAGAGTATTCCCTGGGAGACATTGGTCATCGTCGGCTACAACCGTGAGGTTTTTGTCTTTTCCTGCAAGCAACATTGCCAATTCATTTTGGGCATAATTGGTATCTTGAAATTCATCAACCAAAATGGACTCAAATTGCTTTTGATATCGTGTCAAAATATTGGGTCGAGTTCGGAATAAAAGGAGTGTGTTTGCAATAAGGTCGGAGAAGTCCATAACAGATTCTTTTATTTTTAATTGTTCATAATTTTTGTATGCGTGTGCTAATTCAAAATACTGTTCTAGGTCTTCCATTTCTTCGTCTTTGCCCTTTACGTGTAACGCTTTACGCTTACGCACCCATTCAAGGTATTGGGTAGGTGTTATGTCTTCATCTTTGAGTCGAGAAAAGTGCGTAAGCAGTGCAGATAAAAATTTTGTAGGATTTCCCAAAGGACGAAAAAGCTTAAGGCCCAAATCAAAAATATTTTGTCTTAGAAGAAGCACTGACTCTGCCTCTGAAATTACTTTATAGCCACTATCAAGTCCTATTGCATGCGCATCGTCTCGTAACACTCTATCGCAAAAAGAATGAAACGTATGAATCCAAAGATTGGTATATCCATAGGGAAGAAGTATATCAACTCTCTCTTGCATTTCATATGCAGCCTTGTCAGTGAAAGTAAGAGCCAAGATGTGCGACGGAGGTATTTTCCGATCAATAATAAGATGTTGTATACGCTGAGTAATAACTGTTGTTTTGCCTGTCCCGGCTCCTGCAATAATAAGAAGCGGACCATTCCCATGATGGATAGCTGCGAGTTGGTGGGAATTGAGGATTGTGGAGTCTGTCATAGTATCCTATTGTACCATAGGGATGTTGTGGATTTTGTATTGTATCTTTGGTATAACAGCACTATGGCAAATTTCCAAACGCAATTTATTGATAAAATACAAATTGCAAAACATGCATGGATTTTTCGCTTTCACAGACCGAAAGGACTCATATTTTTACCGGGGCAATATCTCAATTGGACAATAGGTAACGCCTCAAGATCTTTTACACTTTCTTTGTCTCCTCAAGATACAGACGTGATTGCTTTTACAACAGAAGAGGGCATTTCTTTGTATAAGAAAGCCTTATTTGTTTTAAAAAAAGGTGAGACAATTTCCGTACAAGGACCAATGGGAGGATTTTATTTTCGGGACACTGATTCAAAGCCACAGGTTTTGTTATCAGAAGGAATTGGTATAACGCCTTTTTACACAATGATTACTCATGGTGCCGAGAAAAAGTTAAAAATACCTGTGCTTCTTCTGGCAAGCTTTGAGTCATTTGAGGATGTTATCTTTTATGAAGAGCTTATGCGCGTCGTAAACAAAACAAACAATATCAAAATTATATATTCTCTCATACACCCAAAAAAATCATGGAATTCAGAGACAGGGGATATTTCAGAAATTCTTATCGAAAAGTATGTGCACAATATTTCCTCGGTACTATTTTCTCTTGTTGGATCACCAGAATGGGTAAGTAAAAAAGAGGATATGCTTAGGAAAATGGGGGTTGCATTAGAGAGTATCAAACTTGAGTTATTTGATGGATATTAAGGGCTAATCAATTAATTTTTCTTCATCGATTCCCAATTGGTCTGTGTTAGAAAGTTTTTGTCCAATTTGAAAAAATCCTTTGGTAACATTCGTAAATTGATTGGACGCATTGCCCAAATGTTTGCCCAAAACATCCAGTGAGTCATTTACCTTATTATAGTCATTTTGTAGCGCCCGTAAAAGTGCAAAAACATGTTTGGATTTTTGTTCGATTTTTTTGCCCTCAAAAGACAGAAGAATTGTTTGCAAGTGTGCATATAATGTGCTTGGTGAAACAAGATATACCCGTTTGATTCTGGCATACTCAAGGATATCTTCCATATTGATAAGTTCGTAAAAAACGCTTTCGCTTGGAATATACATAAGGGCGAAATCCATTGTGCCTTCATCTGGTAATATATATTTTTTCGCTATCGTATCAATATGACGTTTTACATCATGACCAAACTCTTTTTGTAACGCAATATATTCAGCATCTTTTACCTTTTGTTTTGTCATACGCTGGAAATTTTCCATGGGAAATTTTGAATCAATCGGTAAAATACCGGCATCGGTTTGGATTGCTGCATCAACCTTTTCTCCACTTCTAAATGTATATTGCAAATGAAAACTGTTTTTAGGAAAAATTTGACTAATAAGGTCTGTAAGTACTTGTTCGCCAATATTTCCCCGGAGTTTTGGACTTTTTAAAAATTCTTGTAACTCTTGCATATTACGTCCTATCTCGCTCATTTTCCCTACTTCATGATGTACGTCTCGCATTGCCTCTGCTGCTTTATCCAAACGCTCATTGAGTTGTTTGGTATTTTCTTGAAGCGTTCGCATCATTGTATTAGAATTTGCATGAAGCGTTTCGTAGAGAGTTTTTTGCGTTGCATCAACTGCGACCTGCATGGATTTCATCCATTCAAAAAGGGAAGGATCTGGAGAAGACGAAGAAGATCGTTTGAAAAAAAGATACACAATGACCAAAATTAAGAGAAGAATAATGATAGCAAAGAGGATTTCCATGGCAGTTGGACTATTATAGCATGATTGAAGTGTATTCTATACCAATGACTAGAATGCATTCCAGAGGATTTGGTTGGTAACTTCATGATGATAGAGTACTTCACTTGTTTTGACTAATGTTCCGAGTGCTTGAGGGGAACGCGCTGCCGCGAGACGTTTGTAATGGATAAATTTTTCCTTATTGGATTTCCCAAGAATTTTTTCAATGAATGTGCTTTTTTCAAATAACCGAAGTGAATCATATATATTTCCAGGAAGGACTCGTATTCTTTCCCTTTTATATTTTTGTTGTGGCTTTCCTTCCAACCCTGCTTTCATAAGGGTATATAAGACGAGATATGGATTTGCGTCGGGAGCAACAGAGCGGACTTCAATGCGCGTTGTCCTATCATTCCCAACAGGAAGACGTATCATCGATCCTCTATCGATTGGAGAAACTTTAATTTGATTGGGTGCTTCAAAATGTGGATCGAGTCTTCTATAGCCATTCACACTTGAATTTAATATAAGACACATATCTCCTGCGTGGTTGAGGACGCGACCAATAAAATCCCATGCAGAATCAGACATATTATCTTTTGCACCTTTTTGATAAAAAATATTTTTCCCGTTTTGACTCAAAGAAAAATTCGTATGCATTCCGCTTCCATTCACACCGACTATTGGTTTTGGTAAAAATGATGCAGTCATTCCCATACTGCTTGCAATTTGTCGACAAACCAATTTATACAATTGGATTTGATCACATGCGCGAAGTGCCTGAGTATAGGAGAAATTCATTTCAAACTGCGACGGTGCAACTTCTGGGTGATCTTTTTCATTTTGAAATCCCATTGCTCGTTGTGCCTCTGCAGATGCATCAATAAATTGACGAAGTGTGTCCAGGGGAAGAGAATGATAATATCCACCTGTTGTTGGTAATACAAATCCTGTTTTCTGGTCGTATGATTGTTCTGCATGCTGCCCTTGTAGTAAGAATCCTTCTATTTCGGCCGATGCATATGCAATAATATTCTCTTTTTCTTTTAGACGGTTTGTGTATTGGGAGAGTTGTCCTCGAAAATCTGATTCATATGGTTTTTTATCTCTCCCCAAAATATTGGCAAACATAATAACTTTTCCTGGTCCAAAAACATCTGCAGGAAGCCAAAGAATACTTGTCCAGTCAATTTGGAGTCGCAAATCTGATTCATGTTGTTGGGTAAATCCCCGAATAGAGGATCCATCGAAAGTAAGATTGTCCGCACTTGCAAGTAAAAACTTTTTATCATAGTCAAGCATATGCAATTTTCCTTCAATGTCGGTAAAACAAAGTGTTACTGCTTTTATGCGAGGTTCTTTTGAAAGGTATTCTGTATATTCTGCTTCTTGGGCTTTTGGATCTATGGTGTCTCTTTTTTCTTTAGCCAAAAGATTCATTTCTTCGAGTTTTGAATAAGAAATTTCTAGAAAGTCTTTTATCATTGGATCAGCGATATTTTTCATATTTAAAAATTGGATTTTTTTGACTGTCGTAGTCGGGGTCTTCGACGGTGAAGAATTAGTGTATTTATAAACAATTATGAAAATCCTGTCAAGTAGCAAATGCATATTTACAAAAAGAAATTTTTATGAGTACACTAGAATATAGGGTGGTCTGCCACTCCGAAGCCTGACCTTGTAGGATGTTTCATAAACAAAAAATGAGGAACGAACCCGCCTTCGTTTAAAACTTCGGCGAGGCGAAGGGTGGTGATATGTATGGCAAAAAGTTTTTTGGATTCATTCATGGCAGCACTTGGTATGAAAAGCGCTGTTCCTACACGAAGAAAAGTATCAAGTAAGACCGCGAAAAAAGTAACAAAAAGAAAGAGAAAGTAATTTTTTTAATTCCAGACAAGAAGAATTGCTTCAGAAATTTCCTTCATTGATTTTCTTTTATTCATAGCTTCTGAGCGAATCAGACGAAATGCTTCGTCTTCTGTTATGTTACGTGCTTTCATAAGAATCCCTTTTGCTTTTTCAACAATTTTTCTCTCTTCTAATTGATTTTCCAATTTACTCACTTTTCTTGCCAAAATTGTATTGACAAATGCAGAAGCAATAATTTTCCCAAGCGATTCAATTGCTTTAATTTGCTGACTGGAGAATTTCTGGGGTAATTTATTTTGGAAATTCATAACTCCAACAACGCCTGTTTCATCCAGAATTGGTACGGAAAGAAAGCTTTCATACTTATCTTCCGGGAGCTCTCGAAAAAATTTAAAACGGGGGTCTTCGAAAGCTTTTTCTTCAATAACAACAGTTGTTTTATGTTCTGCAACCCAACCGGTAATTCCTTCTCCTTCGTGCATGGTAATATTCCCCAATATTTCTTTGTGTGGTTTTTTAGACCCAACTAAAGTCAGTTGTTTGGTATCTGCATCAAAAAAGTAAATAAGACAAGAGTCTGCGGGAATGATGTGAATAACAATAGCAATAAATCGCTTAAGAAATTCCGCAAAGTCATATTGGCTAAATACCGTCAGCTCTGCAAGCAAATTGATGACTTCTGTAAGAGAGGTATCGATGGTCATAAATGTACATGGACTATAGCAAATTTAGGTTTTGTTTGCAATCTTTTCAGTCAAAATAGAGTTGGGGATTTGCACTAAGATTTTTCCAGTCGATAAACTCTTTTTGAAAAAATCCTGCAGCTCCTATCATTGCTGCGTTGTCTGTACATAATGATTTTTGTGGAACAAAGAATTTTGTATTTTGTATTTTGTATTTAGCTCGCCCTGAGCGAAGCCGAAGGGTATTTAGTATTTGAACAAAACTTTCTCGTAGAGTTAAGTTGGCTGCGACACCACCGCCCAAAATAATAGATTTTACTTGAAATTTTTCAGCTGCAGCAAGAGTTTTTTTAACTAATACATCAATAATTGCATCCTGGACTCCACGAGAGATGTTTGCTGTAGTTTGCGCAGAGAAAATATTGTCATTCCCGCCCACTTTGTCATTCCCGCTCGCCTTGCCGAAGCTATCGGCGAAGCGCAGGCGAAGGCGGGAATCCATTTGGTCCGGGATGACAGATTGAGAAAAGCGCTTCTTATCTATCATTTTTTGTACTTCTCTTAAAACTGCAGTCTTAAGACCTGAAAAAGAAAAGTCATACGCCCCATCATGCACAAGAGGTCTGGGAAAATGATATGCTTTTGGATTTCCTTGTTTTGCTAATTTTTCTATCATTGGTCCTGCTGGATAGGCAAGACCCAGGAGTCTTCCAATTTTATCAAATGCTTCTCCAGCAGCATCGTCCCTTGTGCCGCCAAGCCAGGTAATGTCTTTGTGACTTTTCATCAAAACCAAGTCTGTGTGCCCACCAGAGACAATAAGAGCAATAGCAGGAAAATCTGGAAGGTCGCCCTTACTCTCTAGTGGAGAGCTCAGTCCAACCCAATTTGCATAGATGTGGCCGAATAAATGATTCACCGGAATAAGTGGTTTGTCCCAAAGATATGAAAGGGTTTTTGCTGTCTCAACACCCACAAGTAAGGAGCCAATAAGTCCCGGGCCGTAGGTAATTGCTATTGCATCAATGTCTGGTGAAATATCCTTATTCCATAGAATCCCTGCTTGTTGAAGACTGTCATATATAACGGGAATGATAGACTGAATTTGTGCGCGAGCTGCCATTTCTGGGATAATGCCCCCTGTCTTAGCGTGCTGGGAAAGAGAGGTTGCAAGAGTTTGAGAAAGGAGTACAACATGTGTTTTATCTGAAGAGCTTTCTACAACCGCTGCAGCTGTTTCATCGCAGGATGTCTCAATACCGAGTATTTTCATAATGAAGTAGTAACGGAGTCACCAACTGAAATATGGTCCCTCAGAACAGTTCCTGCATTAAGCTCAAGGACCATATCTGCAGGATCTGAAGGAGTATATACCTGAAGATTATCATTTGCGCTTTTAGGGTTTGGGATATTTTGAAAAATTGTCACAATTTTTTTATTTTGAATGTAGAGAATATCTAAAGGAAATTTCATATTTTTCATCCAAAATCCATAATAATCCGGTTTATCAAAAAGAAATACCATTCCTTCATTTGCTCTCAAGGTTGGTCGCTCTGACAGGCCAATTTCTTTTTCTTTCTCAGTCTTTGCCTCAAAAACCGTAAATTTGTGTGTATCAAGCGTTAGGGTGCCTCTCTTCGTGAATAGTGGGCTCAGAAATGACCCAACATTTCCACCTGTGATATTAATAAAAACAAATATCCCCAGTAGAATTGCAATAACCGTAATAATACCAATAGTAAGTCTTGTATTCATAATTCTTTTTGCAATGCAGCAACAATTCTGCTTGTTGAAATATCCTGAATCGGTTTGTTGACAAAAACAATGCGTGCGCCAGTATGTGTAGCCTGACGCTTTTTATGTTTTAGCCCAGGATCATTTTCTGTCGTGGCAATTATAGCAGGTTGTAGGAGCTTTGTCAGCGTATCATAGTCAAGATTTGTCATATTGGGTGGAAGAAGAATTACATAATCAACTGCGCGAAGTGCGGCCAAAACTTTTGCTCGTTGCATTTGCGTATGCAGCGGTCTATCTTTACCTTTTCTCTGTATAATACTCGAATCGCTTTCGAGTAAAACAACCAAAATGTCTCCACAAGCTTTTGCTCCCTGAAGTAGTGCGATATGACCAATATGGAGAATATCAAAACAACCTCCAACCAAGACAATTTTTCGATCCAGTTGATGCAGCTCTTGTGCCAATTGTCCTGCATCATTGCTGTCTAGAATATTTTTCATATCTATTGAATGGAATTTTTTCACTTTGTCCCTCGTAAGTAAGCAGCAGCCCATGCTTGATAATTAGAGATATATGTGTCTGCAATATAGACTTTATTGTCTTTCGTAACAGTTCTTGAGAATTTTACATTTGCTCCCCATGCGGAAAAATCAACTTGTTTGAGTGTCCCTGTTGGAAGCGTTGGGTCATCGGTATAAATAGTCGGAGGTGGGGGAGTTTCGCCAATCACAACAGGTGTCGTCATACTGACTGTTCTTCCGTCACTTGTGCCATATAAGTAAAATGTGAGACGTAAAATACTTGGGTCAACTGCAGTTTGGATTAAGATATAGTGTCCAGTATCGTTTTTAAATTTTAAATCGATAGATGGTACATACACGGTTGCGTCAATTCCCGGTGGACCGTCCTCTTCATAGTAGCCAACCCTATACGCATGCGCATGTCGCTCGGTAATAGGAAGTCCAGCACTCAACGCTGCGCGAAAAAGTGTTGTTGAAACTTGACAAACTCCTCCACCATCGCCCAAAACAGTTTTTCCATTTTGAATAACATATGCTTGTTGGTATCCAGTAAACGCTGAGACATCTCCTACGGTTTTGGCAAAAGAAAACTCTTCTCCAGGTGGAATAAGGGTGCCATTGATTCGACTTGCCGCAAGTTCGACATTATAAATTCTTCCGGGAATAGAATGCTGGAAAAGAGATGTTCCTTGACCAATAAGTTGGGTAATTCCTAAATTATTCACATCGCTTGTTGCAATTTTAGGTTTGATAATATGAAGCGGTATATGAATGATAAAATTTTCAGGATGAGTATTGGTGAGTATATAGGGTATTTTTGCAATAATATCTTGTTGAAGGCGTGACATATCAACTTCTTGACCATCAGATGATGGTCTGAATGTTGTTACTTTTCCATCTTGAAAGGTAAAAATAGCATCCACAGAGTCTGATTTTGCTTTTTGAATCATAGGACCAAGAAGGCGCACGAGCGTTTTTTCAGAATATGTGTATGCCGGAGAAAGGGTTACACCGGTAAGATATGCTTGAAAAATAATTCCCGCATTTGAGACAACATCTTCAGATCGTCCAATCGTATTTGCTTGACGTGCAAGTAAGACGCTGTCGTATCCAATATGAACGTCTTTCGCAGAAATAGTTGCAACGTCATCGCCCAGAAGAAATGTGAAGTTTGTTTGGCTAATCGCTTTATTTTTATTATCGAAGTAGGTATACACATCTGCCTGTGATTTTCCGCCAAAGTTAACACCGGCAACGTAGACTCCTGGGTAAATCGTTGTTTTGTATACTTGTTGGAAGAGAAAGAAGCTAAAACTAATAAGAAGAAAAAGACCAAGCATGAGTCCTACGCCAAACCAAAAAGCCGTTTTTATAACATGACCAGCCACAATCTTTTTCGATGGCTTTGGGCTAGGTTGAGGTGGTGAGGGATGAGTTTTCTTCATTTGGCAAGTCGCACATGATATTATACAATAAATACGTATGGACGATCGCAATGGTTTTGATGGGAATCAATCAGGACCCCTCCCTGTGCAGCAACCGGTAATACAACAGGCACAGCAAATACCTGATGTTACTGCAACAAGGCAAGTAAGAACCTCTTTTTCCAATCCAATACCCCAAACCCCACGCCCACCTGCCCCGCGTCCCGCATCTGGTTTTCCTCGGATTATTGCGATCATGATTGTTACGTTTATTATGTTACTTGTGGTTTTCTTAGGCATAAAATTCTTTGGAGGATTTTTGGCTGGTGGAGGAAATAGTAAAGTGACACTGGTGTATTGGGGCCTCTGGGAAGATAAAAATGTGATGCAAACTGTTATCAATGATTTTCAACGACTCCATCCAAATATACTGGTGCAATATAGCAAGCAAGATCCCCAGCAATATAGCAAAAGTGTCCTCACCCGCATTCAAAATGGTACAGGACCAGATATCTTTCGTTACCATGTGAGTTGGCTTCCTATGATGTTACCCTCGCTTTTACCATTGTCTACAAATGGCATAACCAAAAAAGATTTTGTGAATGCATATTATCCTGTTGTTCAACGCGATCTTACGAAAAATGGTGCTATTTATGGAATTCCTCTGGGTATGGATACGCTTACATTATTTATCAATAAAAAAATATTTGACGAGGCGAAAGCACAAGTACCAACAACATGGGATGGATTTATCGCAACGGCCCGCGCGCTCACAACAAAAGATGCAACAGGGAAGATACAAATTGCCGGAGCTGCAATGGGGACATTTGACAATATTACCCACGGCCCGGATATTATTTCTCTGCTTTTGGTGCAAAATGGAGTAAATCTTGCTACGATGACTCCTGTTAGTAATGCCAGCGATGCAATAGTTTTCTATACATCATTTGTCAAAGACCAAGGCAATGTATGGGATAACACGCTTGACCCATCTCTTCTCGCATTTGAAAGGGGCAAACTTGCCATGTATATTGGATATTCTTGGGATATTTTTGCAATAAAAGCAGTAAGCCCTGATTTGGATTTTGCTACATATCAGGTACCGCACTTACCTGGACGCGATATGACCATTGCTTCATATTGGGTCGAAGGAGTTTCGACTAAAACACAACATCCAAAAGAAGCAATGGAATTTATGCATTTTTTATCTGAGAAAGATACTGCGGCCAAGCTTTATACGCAAGAGTCTAAGCTTCGTCTTTTTGGCGAGCCATATGCGCGGGTGGACTTGGCTGATTCCTTGAAAAATACGCCACTTGTGTATCCATTTGTCTCTCAGGCAAGCAATGCATCTTCTTCTTTTTTTGCAGGCGAGACACAGGATACGGGTATTACAGCGCAAATGAATGGATATCTTGGAAACGCAATAAATTCTATTTTAAAAGATACGTCCCCTGATAGTGCAGTTGGTACGCTTACCAAAGGAGTTACGCAGGTGTTGAGTCAATATGGGAATTAAAAAGGCAATTCTTCAAACTCTTGCCTACTACGATATTTTTGATTATCCTCTTACGTCTTCAGAAATTGAAAAATATCTTATCGGAAAAAAACCATTTAAAGAAGCATATATAGCAAAAGTTTTGTCCCATATTTCGATAGTAGCTTTTTCTCAAGGGTTTTATTTTTTTGTTGGAAGAGAGAAGATTGTTGCCATTCGTTTGGAAAGAGAGAAGATAAGCAAAAAAAAACAAAGCAAAATTAAAAAAATACTTAAATATATTACTTGGATACCAACAATTCTTTTTATTGGAGTCAGCGGGTCTTTAGCAATGGACAATGCATCAGAAGATGACGACATAGACCTCTTTATCATTACGAAAGAAAATACCTTATGGACAAGTCGCCTGATTATTAGCTGTGTACTTTTTGTGAGTGGAAATTTACGTAGGTTTGACGATAGACATGTGTCAGATAAAGTCTGTGTTAATATGTGGATGGATAGAAGTCATTTAGTGTTTGCACCTGCTCGTCAAAATATGTATACCGCTCGTGAAATTATTCAAATGCGTGTGCTTTTCAACAAATCGGAAACAGGAGAAAAATTACGAGAAGCAAATACGTGGATTACAAAATTTCTTCCCAATACGCACGATATACCAACGTACAAAAAGGAAATACCCTTCACAAGCGCGCTCTATCCAATTGAATTCCTGGCAAAATTGGGACAGATATGGTATATGAAAAAGCATATGACACGTGAGACAATAACAGACGGATTTGCTGCATTTCACCCAAAAGATTACACAAAAGACATTGTCCGTGCGTGGAAGGAGCGTTGCATACAATATGGTATATAACACGATTATTTGTGCTGGTACCTTTGACAGACTTCACATTGGACACAAAGCGTTTATTCGTCGGGCATTTGCTCTCTCAAAAAATGTATATCTTACTATCACCAGTGATACCTATACGAGCGTGCATAAGCCAATGGTTGCTTCATATTCCCAAAGAGTGGATACACTACGCAAATTTCTACAAAGAGAAGGACTACTCAAAAGGGCAAAAATACTCCCTATAGATGATGTATATGGGATTACACTTGATGACAAATTTTCTCTTGAGGCAATTTTGATAACTGAAGACAGTCAGAAAGGTGCAGAAATGATACAAACAGCCCGAAACAAACTATCACTGCGCCCTTTGGTCATAGAAATAATGCCTATGGTTGTGGGAGAAGCAGGGATACCTCTCTCCTCAACATATATTCGAGAAGATCTTTTTGACCACGAAGGAAAGCTCATCATAAAAGAGCAACTTATGAAGTATCCTGCTTTTTTGCCAGATGCACTTCGGCAAACATTACAGAAGCCATTTGGAAAGCTGATACAACCGGAAGAATTTTCCAAAAACCATGACGAAAGAAAAATAATTGCGATTGGGGATGTTACGACAAAAGTACTTCACCAACAAGGATTCCACCAGGCCTTATCGATTATCGATTTTTTCGTTGAGAGACGCAAGCAAAATACTTCGCTGAGTGCATTAGGGTTTGTCGGGGATGAAACAACATATAAGAGTATCAATCCGCATGCCACAATTACCCCTTCTCTTTGGACCGGATGTGGAGATGCATTTTCACAAATACAAAAAGAAAAAAAAGTTATTCTTATTGTTGATGGTGAAGAAGATTTGGCTGTTTTTCCAGCTCTACTGCTTGCTCCGGACGGTTTTACGATTTGCTATGGCCAGCCGGGAATTGGGATGGTTGTTATACCAGTCAATAGGAAGACAAAAGAGCAAGCGCTCACGTTATTATTACAATTCCAACGCGATACTAGAGGTTATTGACAAAAATTTCTCCTTGCTATACTATGCGTTGGTACTGAAAAGTGCTAAAGTCCCTCTTTCAAGAGGCTTTTTTTTAATCCATATGGACACAAAGAAAATATATTTAACAGAAGAAGGTCTGGAAGAATTACGCAAAGAATATCACGAATTGGCGAAGGTGAGACGTCCTCAGGTATTGGAGAGACTCAGCGACGCCCGCGACCAAGGTGATCTCTCTGAGAATGCTGAATATGTTGCAGCTCGAGACGAATTGTCATTTTTGGATGGAAGAATTGATGAGTTGGAAGAACTTCTCAAGCAAGTAACCCTTATTAAAGATGAAGAAAAAAAGGTAAATGGAAAAGATGTGGTTAGCTTGGGTTCGACGGTGATACTTCATATCGATGGAAAAAAAGAACAATTTACCGTTGTTGGTGAATGGGAAGCAGACCCAATAGAAAAAAAGATTTCCCACGAATCTCCGCTTGGGAAAGCATTACTCGGAAAGACAGTTGGGGAAAAATTCGAAGTAGAAGCACCAGCAGGAAAGCTTGCCTACACAGTAGTTTCCATACGTTAAATTCCTAACAAATTCCTCGTCTTTGTGGCATTTCCCTTAAAAATTGACAGTTTTCCTATGCTCAAGTAAGCTTAAGAAAAGGAAAACTGTCATCCTGAACTTGTTTCAGGATCTAGATTCTTCTGAGCCAGATGCTCATCAGAATGACAATGAATAATATGCAGAAATCACAAGGTGTCATTAGGCTATTATCAGATCTTGTTAGTATTGATTCTCGCTCATCAAAAAATAACAAACCAATTATCGACCTTTTGAGCAAATGGTTTGATACTTTTGAGCAATATAGGCAAGATTGGATACGTGAAGATGGTGTAAAGGGGCAGAATTTGGTAGTGAAAATCCCAGGAAAGTCTTCAGACAGTTGCATTGTGTTGGTTTGCCACATGGATACGGTCCCGCCATCTGATGCATGGGAAACAGATCCCTTTATTCTGGAAGAGCAGGAGGGAAATTTATATGGTCTGGGGGTTTGTGACACAAAAGGTGGTGTTGCGGCAGCAATTCATGCAATTTTAACGTTAAAAGACAAACCAGCAAGCGATATCTATTTTGTTTTTGATGGAGATGAAGAATCATACACGACAGGAGCGAAAAAATTTAGAAAAACGTGCAAACTTAAAAATCCACAATTTATTTTTATCGAACCAACAGAGCGAAATGTCATGATAGCACAAAGAGGAGTTTTGTCAGCAACAATTGTTGCACATGGGACTGCACAACATGCGAGTCTTGGCACGCCAGAAAAAAATGAGAAAGAAAGCGCTATCTATATCATGAATAAGGCGATAAATGTTTTGATAGATGATGGGAAGGATATAAGTAAAGACGATGATTCTCTTCTGGGAAGTAACTCGCAAAATATAGGAACAATTATAGGTGGAACAGCAGGGAATGTTATTCCTGATAGATGTGAGATAACTATTGATAGACGATTGCTTCCAAGTAGGTCTCCTGAGAGCGAAATAAAACGCATAAAAAACACACTCTCCTTAGTTGACAAACGGATTGAAGTGAAAGATGTAGATACAGCACCTGGCTTTCAGACAAACATGAAAAGTCCAAATGTAAATAACATAAGGGAGATAATGAAAAAATTCTATCCCAAAACAGTCTTTGCTCCTTTTATCGCGTGGTCTGAGGCAGGACTTTTCCAAGAGCTTGGAGATGTAATCATATTGGGACCTGGGTCGCTTATTGGGCAAGCACATAAAGCGAATGAATTTATCCGGGCGCAAGATTTATTTAACTTTGTGCATATTTATCAGGAGATAATGATGAGTGTGTAGTTGTCATCCTGAACGTAGTGAAGGATCTAGATTCTTCGTTGCATTCAGAATGACAAAAAGGAATTATGAAAAAAGTTGTTGAAAGAAGACTATGAGAGTGATAGCATTATAAAGAAATTACTATGCAAGACCAAAAAATGATTACAAAAGACGTCTCTAAGCTCAAAGTTGCTCCAAATATGCCTAATTACGAAAAGGTATACAAGGATTTCTCCTGGCAAAAAGCAGAGAAAGAATTTGTTACCTTTTTTGACGATGGAACAGTTAATGCTGCATATAATTTAGTTGACCGTCATGCAAAATCAAGTAAAAAAGACAAAGTAGCGCTTCTTTTTGAGAGCTCTTCTGGTGCGAGCGAAAAATATACTTACGCTGATTTATCCCGTCTCTCAAATCAAATGGCCAATAGTTTGGTGACTTTGGAAATTGAAAAAGGAGATAGAGTTTTTATTTTTCTTCCCACAATTCCCGAGCGGGTTGTTGCATTTTTAGGAATTCTCAAAATAGGCGCAATTGCAGGCACGCTTTTTGCTGCATTTCAGGAAGAAGCACTTATGGATAGACTTTCTGATAGTAAAGCAAAAATTGTAGTAACAAATGCAGACTTATTTCCTCGCATACAAAAGATATGGGATAGGCTTCCTCATTTGGAGAAAGTTATTCTCGTCGAAAGAGGCAGTGAAAGTTTGCTCGCCTCGCTGAGAAGCGGGCCATCTGGCGAAAATCTTCTTATGTATACAGAACTTATGGAAAAATCATCAGTAGATTTTGCGGCTGTTCATATGCAAAAAGAGGATCCAATGTACATGTTGTACACCTCGGGCACGACCGGTAAGCCAAAAGGAGTGGTACATAGTCATGGTGATATTTTACAAGCCATGGTAACGACAAAATATGTGTTGGATGTACAAGACAAGGATATCTATTGGTGTACAGCAGATTTGGGATGGGTAACAGGGGTTGTTTATGGAGTTTTGGGACCATTGGGGCTTGGAGCAACGAGTATCTATTATGAAGGGAGATTTTCGGCGGAAAATTGGTACAATCTCATGCAAAAATACAAAGTCACAATTTGGTACACAGCGCCAACTGCTATTCGTATGCTTATGGGTGCTGCAGTCGATTTGAAAAGGTTTGACCTTACTACGCTTCGACATCTCTGTAGCGTTGGCGAGCCTTTAAATCCAGAAGCTGTCTGGTGGGCTTTGGAGCAGATTGGTCTTCCATTCCATGATACCTGGTGGCAGACAGAGTTAGGTGGTATCAGTATCACCAATTATCCAATTATGGATATTAAGCCTGGTTCTATGGGCAAGCCACTGCCCGGTGTTATTGCCGGAATTATCGATGAAAACGGGAAAGAAGTGCAAGATGGACAAGAAGGTAATTTAGCGCTTCGTCCAGACTCGGTAAATTCCATTATGAAGCAAATTTGGGGAAATGAAGAGAAATATAACTCATATTTTACAAATGGTTGGTATATCTCAGGGGACAGGGCAAAAAAAGATACAGATGGGTATTTTTGGTTTATAGGCAGAGCGGATGATGTCATTAAGACCATGGGTGAGCGGGTTGGGCCTTTTGAAGTAGAAAGCTCACTTGTTGAGCATCCGGCTGTTGTAGAAGCAGGGGTTATTGGTAAGCCAGATGAGCTGCGGGGAGAAATTATCAAAGCATTTGTTGTCCTGCGGCCAGGGGTTGTCGGGACAGAAGAGTTAATTGAAGAGCTCAAACAACATGTGAAAAAGCATTTAGCAGGACATGCGTATCCTCGGGAAATTGAATTTATCGATAAATTACCTAAGACCAGGTCTGGAAAAATAATGCGCCGCGTCCTCAAAGCCAAAGAATTAGGACTTCCCATGGGCGATATCTCCGGCCTTGAGGATTACTAATTTAAATTCTTAACATTTCTCTCTCTTTTGTTGGCATTTCTCAAAAATTTGCTTCTTATCCATAAAGCAGTTACGATGCAGGTATGGAAAGGCAAAAGATATTTTATATCCCCTCTGGAAACGACGTAAAAAGCGCACAGATTGTTTCTTCGTGGACAAAGAGAGAAGCTGATAAAGGTAATATGGTGTATAGGACTCCTCAGCAGCTTTTAGATATATATACACACGGAGATGGGGTTATTCGTATTGCAGGCGGTGCTGACGCTGTTCTTGCAGCTCATGCAGCGAGAACACACACATACACAAGGCGTACCGGACCATTTGGATTCTTCAAACAACATATCCATGAAATTGGTGCTGTTGCAACAGAAGAAGGATATCAAAAGAATGGATTTGCCCGTGATGTTGTTGTCGAAGCTGTCAGAAGACAGCTTACTCTTGGCAGTCGTTTGAGAAGAAGAGAAGTACTCAAACCGCAAATTATTGCTATGGCACAAACGGGTAACCTAAAAAGCAATAGATTTTTTGATAGGCTTGGTTCGCGAATGAATCCAAGCGATGTCCCACAAGAAGCATATCAGACAGAAGCTGTTGGTTTGGGAGAACACGCACATGAGTATAATACATATGATGTGACAGGACTTGCGAGAAGAAAATCTAATTAGTCTTTTGAAAAAAGACTTTGGAGAATACCAAAAGCCCTATGGATTTGTTTGTCTTCAAGAATAATAGTAAGCTCCAGATACGTTGAGACAACTTCGGTAATATTTATCCCTTCCCAAGCTAAGGATTTCAGGAAAAAGTAATACACACCAGAAGTAGTAATAGATTCCTCAGGGAGTCGTATGGTAATTGCAGAAAGGTGCTCTATGATTGCGAGAATAGTTTGGTCTTTGAGTATTTGCTCAAATGATTGTCGTAAATCGTTACTCGCAATGAAAGTTGTCTCTGCCAATCCTTCGGTCATCGTAAAAAACGAGCTTTTTTGTTCTTTGTGCTTTTCAAAAAGTTGTTGATACATATGAGAAAGCATTTCGGAATTGGAAAGGGTTATTTCAAAAAGATTAGACCGTACAATCATGTCAGGAGGCGTGGTAAAAATTTTAAGCGGTACAAACTTAGGCTGTAATTCTCTTTCTAGTCTTCGAAGCGCCATAAGAATAGATGCTTCACTCACTGGTTTGAGAAGCATTGCCTCAAGCTCTGGTTTGATATATCTTGCCAAAGAAGAATAATTAACAAGTCCTTTAGACATTGCCTCGGTAAGGTATCTAGAGCGCTCAACTATTTTTTTAGTTGCTTCAGGAACAGTAATCATATTTTATACAGAGTAAGTCAAAGTATGTTATAAATCTAACAACATTTTAAGTTTTTTGTCAAACGAAATTATGTCCAGGTTGGGATACATACCGTACAGTTGATATATTTTGAGAGGGTCATATAATGGCTCGTACATGCGAGCATTCAAACAGTTCCCACCGATTCAGGTAGCAACAAGCAATCTTTCCAAAGATGGACTCAAGCGTTTGGAGTGGTTTGATTTTTTCTTTTCTCACAAAAAGAATGCCTCTCTCACTTGTCGGCACTTTGGTATCTCTCGTGATACCTTCTATACGTGGAAGAGAAGATTTAATCCACAGTATCTACAGAGTTTGGAGTTTGATAGTAAGAGCAGAAGACCACACAAGGTGCGTCAGAGTACGCTTTCAGAGGTGACAAGAAACAGGATCTATGCTATTCGAATAGCTGATACTGAAAAATCAAAGTATGAAATACAAGAAGAATTGAGGAGAGAAGGAATGATGGTTGGACAATCTGCAATCCAAAACTTTATCAACAAACATAAGGAGTTACAAAATGCCTATCATCACAAACGAGTGAACAAACACCGTCACTACAAGATTGCGAGAATCAAGGCAGCTGTTGAACTCAGAGAGAAGGAATTAGGATCTCTGGTACAAATGGATACAAAGTATTTGTATGTCTTAGGAAGAAAGTTCTATCTGTTTACTGCTATTGATTGCAAATCACGACTTGGATTTCTCTACTGTTACAAAACTATCTCCAGTGCCTCTGGCAGAGATTTCCTCAGGAGAGTACGGGAGTACTTTCCCTTTCCGATTCATGCAGTGAATACGGACAATGGGAGTGAGTACCTGCTTGAATTTCACAAAGAACTAGAGAAGTGGGGCATCCCTCACTACTTTACCAATCCTCATTGTCCTAAGCAAAATGGAAGAGTGGAAAGACTTCACCAGACAGCAGAGTATGAATATTTCAATTATCAATATGACCTCTTGGATAACCTAGAAATGATTAACCAGAAATGTATGGAGTTTTGTACCAAGTACAATACCAAACGCTTCCATAGATCCCTTGGGTACAAAACTCCCTTAGAAGTTGTGTTAGAATACCAACAGAAAGGAGTGTACGGTATCTAGCCAACCAGGACAAATTATTGACAAAGAAATATCAATATGGTTAAATAACAATACAGTATGAAAAGTATTGTTTTAAACAATAATAGTAATGATAACAACCCTTTCAAGAGGGGTATTTTGCTGTAAAGAAAGACAGTAAATATATACCCCTCGATAGAGGGGTTTTTTTATGGATTTATGGTAGTAGAAATTATTCATCATAGTACAAAAGTAGAAGAAAGAGAAAAGCAGATTGCGGCCCTAACTGGCGTAAGTATTGGATTGGCAACAGTTGCAGCGTATGGTTATCCGCTGGACAGACCTGTCTATGTAGAGTCAAATTTTGCCACCCCTCCTAACGTTGCAATTGCGGGAATTGTCAATTCAGACGAACCGGCTCATGAAGCAAGCTTAATGGGGACAGCACTTCGATCTGGTGAAATAGGCATTATTCCACAGCAAGTACCTGGCGTTATCTCATATTGGCAATCGATTGGTTTGGTTCCAGAAGGAGCAGAAATACAAGAAATACCATTACACAGAGATGGGGATAATGGGTTTCATTTTCCCCATACAGATGTTGTACAACAAGCAGCTCGTCAAGGATATGTCCTGAAATCAGGCTATTTGACTTCGTCTTTTCCTCACGCAAGCAACAGGGAAGCAGCAAAAATTATTGGACTTTTCCCAGTACAACCTTTCGAAGCCGATGTAGTTGGAGATAAAGGAGCGTTCCACGAGAACGCGGAAAAATTTGGCTATCCCACTTCAATAGGAGGTGTTGTCCGTACGGAAGAACACATAAAAAGAGTATATGAATTACTAAGGAGTGAAGATATCGAGAAACAATTTGCAGGCAGACCTCATAGGATTTGGATAAAACTCCGTAATTCTTCGGGCGGAGAAGGAGTCAGAACAATAGATGATTTAAGGAAATTATCATTTGAAGAATATCGCGAAGAATTTGCAAAAGCTGCAAACACCTTTTATCAAAATACAAAGTTAGCCTTTCAAAATGGTGATCCTATAAATAATACCATTCAAGAGTATTGGCCTGAAGGAAGTATGGTGCCAAAAGAAGGATTGGTTGTTGAATTAGATACCGATGTATATGGGCCTAGCGATGGAGAGAGCTACAGCAACATTTTATATATCGAAAATGATGGTAGCGTGCGCGAAATTGCTGAATTTGTCCAACTTGTTTCTCATGACGGAAGATTTTTAGGCAGTTGCTTAAAACAAGTTATCAATACCGTAGTTTCACCGGATTCTGCTATGGGTAAAGTAGGCCGTTATTTTTATTCCCAAGGAGTAAGAGGCCCAGTAGGTACGGATTATAAAAGGGTAACAACAGCAAAAGGACAAATGCCTATTTTTATCGATCCTAATGTGAGACCCTCTATGAGTCATCATGCATTGATTGCATTTGAAAATATCATACGTGAGCGCATTACAAAAGGGCAAAGAATTTCCCACGCAACTTTTGCAAATGCAGTTTTGTCTATACCAGGTGGCATCCACCATATTGGTGATATTATTTCTGCGTTAGGAGAGTATGCATATACAGGAGGCGAGCTTGACATACAAAATGGATGCGCTGTGCCTATTGGTGTTGGTAGCTATTTTGCAGACGGAGAAAAAATTCCATCTAATGATACAAGAGTACTCATTATTGGAGAAAGCCTTTATCAGTGTGGAAAAATTATTGCAGCGCTGAAAGCATCTCTTAAAGAAAAAGAAGGAATTGTATGAGAAAACCAATTCTTGTTATCCATGCAGGCGCAATTACCGACCCGCAATGGGATATTATTCCCAACTTCGAAAAAGAATACCATATTGCATTACAAAATGCATTACAAGCAGGATATAGTCTTTTACAAAAAGGTGGCTCGGCAGTAGATGCGGTTACAGCAAGTATTACTATCTTGGAAGATACACCATATTTTAATGCAGGAAAAGGTGCAGCATTTACCAGTGATGGAAAAAATGAATTAGATGCGTCAATTATGGATGGGAATACTTTGGAGGCAGGAGCAGTGACGCAAATAACCCATATTAAAAATCCTATTTCAGCGGCTCGTATCATTATGGAAAAATCTCCACATATTTTATTAAGTGGTAAAGGCGCAGAAGCATTTGCCAAACAATTCAAAATAGAGATAGTAGGTCGTAGTTATTTTCACGATGAGCGAAAATGGCAACAATATTTGGAGTTGAAAAAAGAAGAAAAAGAAAAAGAGAAAACAAAAGCATTCAAGCCAGGTACTGTCGGCGCTGTAGCATTAGATAGTAAGGGCAATCTTGCTGCAGGTACATCAACGGGGGGTTTGGAAAATAAGCACTTCGGGCGAATTGGTGACTCTCCTCTTATTGGCGCAGGGACATACGCCAATAATGAAACGTGTGCTATTTCTGCAACAGGATATGGGGAATATTTTATTCGTGGGCTTGTTGCCTATGATATTTCTGCACTCATGGCATACAAGGGATTATCTTTGCAAAAAGCAGCAGAGAAAGTAATTATGCAAAAGCAAATTGCACTTTGGAAGCGAGGAGGTATTAGTTCGGAAGCTACAGAGGGAAGTACGGGACTTGGTGGGGTTATCGGTGTTGATAAAAAAGGAAATATTACTATGACTTTTAACTGTGCAGGAATGTTTCGAGGATATATTGATAAAAACGGTCAATTAAAAACCTTCATTTTACGCTAATTCGTTATATATCTAACAAAATAACTTCTATTTTGTCCAAAAGTGAAAAAAAATTGACACTTCGGCTGCGCTCAGCGTAAACTTAATTTTTAATGTGATAACAGAGTTGTCATCCTGAACGTAGTGAAGGATCTTATGAATAGAATAATACAAAACAAGAAAGGAAACAAAAACCGGATTAGCGGGTGAGTTCAAGATGCTTTTGGAACTTACCCCGTTTAGCGGGGTTTTTTAGTGGAAGTATATGGAAAGAGAAAAAAACGTACATGAAATTACCATAGCAGGATACAAACAAATAGGTCAGAGTAACAGTGTTTTACCTTCGGATATGGTCATGTCTGCCTTAGAGTGTGGAGGAAGAGTATCCATTGTAGACGGTCGGGTTCGAGTAGCATGGAGAACCGGTAATGGGCAGTTTGCATGCTCTGACGATGACTATAATCATTTAGTTCAACGCTTTGAGGATACTGATCAGCTCTATACTTTTAACAAAAATAATAAGCCGCAATTACAAACAAATGATACGTTTGCAGAAATCTTAGGCATAGATAATGTTAACCCTACTTCATGGGAAATTACATCAGGTGGTTACGTCTTTCGTCCGGTTGCCAAAGAAGAATACGAAGCAGTGGATATCATCAGGAAAAAAACTTTCTCTCTTGAAGGACCAACACACCAAGTCTATGACATTATTGAAGCTATCGGTGGATATATAGGAGGAGTATTTGATAGTACTAATACCTTAGTTGCTTTTACTACAGTTTTACCTGCATATGATGAGATGTTACCCAACAATCAAGGATTTTTACTAGATATGATTGGAGTATCTCCAGAAGCTCAGGGAAAAGGATTGGGACAGCATGCTGTGAAAGTAGTTACATATATTGCCGAAGCTCTAAATAAACCTTGGATTAAACTCACGTATGACCCATTGAGTAGTAAATTGTCTGGGTTTTATACTGGTTTGGGTTTTCAACCAATAACTTTTTACAAAGACCTATATGGTGAAGGATATGATAGATTTTTAGCAATTTTAGATCTCTCCAATAGTTCTCAAAAAAATAGGCTAGTTTCGGATAGATCGAAGTGGAGGGGAATAAGATGAGAATTACAAATATTACTGCAATTCCTATAAAACTTCAAATGAAACAACCATTTGTTATTGCAAATGTGACAAATTACGATATGTATTATGTTATTGTCAAAATTAAGACAGATAGTGGTATTATTGGTTTTGGTGAAGCGACACCTGCATGGGAAGTTACTGGGGAAACATATCAAAGTGTCATTGGTTGCGTCTCATTACTTTGTAATGAATTACTTCTTGGCGTCAGTCTTATTGGACAAGAAATTACAACGTTAGATCAAGTTGAAAGTGTTATTTCATTACTGTATCCACAAAATACGCCGCAACTTATCTATGGAAATCCTTCTGCAAAAGCAGCGATTGAGCAAGCGATACTCGATGCATATGGAAAATATGTAAACAAACCGACCTATAAAATTTTTGGAGGAACAAATAGAGGTATCCCTTTTACTAAAAATATTAGCATCCATCCAGTAGAAAAGACATTATCTGAAGTTAAAAGCGGCATTGCGGATGGTTTTAGCATAATCCGATTAAAAATTGGCATACAAAATTATTCAGGTATGTTGGGATATCAAAGAGATGTAGATGTTATTCAACAAGCGGCTAGGCTTATCAAAAATTCGGGGAGAAAAATACGATTGGTAGCAGATGCTAATCAAGGATTTACAGACGCGGGGAGTGTTATAGAATTTTGTCGTGAGATAGATGGATGTTTGGATTGGTTAGAGCAACCGTTATTTGCAAGTAACCTTGAAGGATTTCTAGATTTGAAAGGACAAATTTCAACTCCACTGATGGCGGACGAGTCGCTCATTTCTCCACAAGCAGCGCGGTATCTTATTTCAAATAATGCTGTTGATTATATTAATATTAAACTCATGAAAACCGGAGGATTTTTCCAGGCAAGAAAATTGATTGCATTTGCAGAGGAATATGGTATTAAATGTCATATAGGATCAATGCTTGAGACAATGGTTGGAGCATCAATGGGTTGTCACCTGTTTCTTTCAGAGAAAAATATTATTAGTACAGACTTGAATTCTTATACATTACTAAAAAATCAAATTACAAACGGATTGAGAATACAAAATAACCAAATCTACCTATCACATGTACCAGGAGCTGGTATAAAAATTCAAGAAAACTTACTAAGTAAATTTGCTATAGCGACAACTTATGAAATGGGATAAAATAGGCTTATGGAAGAGAGTAATCTAAGACAAACAAGGATAGAGAAATTACAAAAGTTGAAAGAATTGGGGATAGACCCGTATCCCGCAACGACAAAAAAGACTCATACAATTGCACAAGCACTGTTATCAGAGGGTAAAAATGTTGCTGTCGCGGGCCGTATGATGTCTTACCGTGAGCATGGGAATATTGCTTTTGCTGATTTGCATGATGAATCTGGTAAAATCCAAATTTTCTTTCAGAAAAAACAGCTTGGGGATAATTTTAAAAATTTAAAATTACTTGATATCGGCGATTTTATTATGGTGGAGGGAGAAGTTGGAAAAACAGTTGCAGGAGAAATTTCAGTTATTCCCACCTCTTGGCAACTTCTCGCAAAATCTCTTTTGCCAATTCCCAATGAGCATTTTGGACTGAAAGATGAGGAAATTAGGCTTCGCAAAAGATATTTAGACCTTTTGATGCACCCAGAGCTTCGAGAACTTTTCCATAAAAAAACTATTTTTTGGCAAGCGATGAGAGATTTTTTAATAAAAAAAGGATTTCTAGAAGTGGAGACGCCTGTTTTGCAAGCTATTCCTGGAGGGGCAGATGCGCGACCTTTTGAAACACATCACTTTGCACAAGACATGGATTTGTATCTTCGGATCTCTTTAGAATTACCACTCAAAAGACTTCTGGTAGGAGGATTTGAAAAAGTATTTGAAATTGGCAGAATTTTTAGAAATGAAGGAATTGATGCAGAGCATTTACAGGATTATACACAAATGGAATTTTACTGGGCATATGCCGATTATAACGAGCTTATGGATTTTATTGAAGAGATGTATCAATCGATTATTCAAATAACTTTTGGGACACTTCAGACAAAATGGCAAGGAAATATTATTGACTGGTCTGGAAAATGGCCACGAAAAGACTATACAGAGCTTCTTAATGAGCATTGGAATGTTGCAACAGAAGCAATGACAGGGGAAGATTTATACGCATTGGCAAACAAATTAGACGTAAAAGTAGAACCAAATTTAGGCAAGGGAAGACTCTTAGACTATTTGTATAAAAAAACTATTCGTCCTGACCTTATACAGCCTATGTTTGTTATCAACCATCCGGTGGAAGTAGAACCTTTAGCGAAAAGACTTGAGGCCAATACAAATAATGTCCAGCGTATGCAGATTTTGGCAATGGGTTCGGAGCTTGGGAAAGGATTTTCTGAGCTTAACGACCCTTTAGACCAGAGAGAGCGATTTAACGAACAAATGAAACTTCGAGAAGCAGGCGACGTAGAGGCGCAAATGATGGATGATGATTTTGTCGAAGCTTTGGAATATGGTATGCCTCCGGCAGCAGGATTTGGAATTTCAGAGCGGCTTTTTGCTATGTTAGTTGACCGGCCTGTCCGAGAAATGGTTTTTTTCCCAACCATGAAGCCAGAAGAAAAGGAAAAAGAAAAAACACAAAAAACAGCAGCTAATGTCATTGCGAGCAAAGCGAAGCAATCTAGTCAGGATTTTTCAAGAAAAATGGTGATTGTTGTGAGTCAAGATTTACCACAGTGGCAAGTGTTAAATACGATTGCCCATATCAGTGCATATCTTGGCAATAAAATGAATAGTGAATTTGATACAGGGAAAAGTTTTGATACAAAAGATGGTACAACTCATCCAAGAAATACCCAGTATCCAATAATTGCTCTTTCGGCCAAAGCAGGACAACTTCAAAATCTTGCAGAAAAAGCACGAAATTCTGGAATTTTATATCACGGGTTTATTCGAGAAATGATTGAGACAACCAAAGACGAAGAGATTGTAAAAATACTTGCAAATAAGACAGAAAAAGATATTGAATATTTAGGTATTGGTGTTTTTGGGTCAAATGAAGAAGTAGACGCACTCACCAAAAACTACAGTTTATGGAAATAGATCTCTTCGGTCATCCCGAATAAAAGTTTTAGATTTGATCTTGTGTCATTGCGAGGAATACAATGACGAAGCAATCTTTGCCTGGTCGGTAGGTTAAGAGATCGCCACGCTAAAGCTCGCGATGACGTCGCATAATTAAGATGACACATATGCAGAAAATCCTCATTGCAACAACGAATAAAGGAAAAATTCATGAGTTATCAGAGTTTTTAAAGGACATTCCTATTCAATTGGTTTCTCTTAAAGATGTTGGGATAGATGCCGATGTTGAAGAAGATGGGCAGACATATAAAGCGAATTCACAAAAAAAAGCGTTGTTTTATGCAAAACTTTCGGGATTACCAGCAGTTTCAGATGACGGGGGTCTAGAAATTGCATATCTTCATGGCGAGCCAGGGGTTAGAAGTAGAAGATGGCTTGGATATGAGGCAACAGACGAAGTTTTGATAGAACATCTCAAGAAGGTTGTCTACAAAATTCCAAAAGACAAAAGACAGGCAGTATTTACAACAGTCATAAGTTTTGCGTTACCAAGTGGAGAAGTGTGGAGTGCGAAAGGATCAATATCAGGCATTTTGTCTGAGAAGCCAGAGCCTAGACTTTTAGAAGGATATCCCTATCGCTCATTTTTCTTTTTACCAAAATTACAAAAGTTTTATCATGAATCCGAATTGACGCCTAAAGAAATGAAAGAGTATAATCACCGATATAAGGCAATAGAAAAGCTAAAGCCAATACTGAAAAAAGTATTAGGTATTTAGTATTTGGTATTTAGTATACTATTAAATATTTTACGCTTTACCCTTAACGCTTACCCTTAAAGATATGGTAGATTTAAAACTTTTACGGGAAAATCCAGAATATTTCCAAAAAGCTGCAAAAGACAAGCAAATGTCAATTGATGTTGCTCATATTTTGGAAATCGATGCCAAAGCGCGAGAGCTTTCTCAAAAGGCGCAGACACTTCGCGAAGAAAGAAATATGCTCGTTGCGGCAATTCATGGCTCGCCTACTTCAGAGCAAATAGCAAAAGGTAAAGAGCTAAAAGAACAACTCGAAAAAGAAGAACATGCACTCAAAGCAGTTGAAGAAGAGCTCAAAGAGTGGCTCTACAAAATCCCAAATCCCCCGGCAATCGACGTACCGGTAGGACGCGACGAGACAGGAAATAAAGAAGTGAGAAAAGTTGGTAAAATTCCAGAATTTGCTTTTACCCCTAAGTCTCATGAAGAATTAGCTCTCAATTTGGGTGTTGTTGATTTCAAAAGAGCAGTACAAATGGCAGGAACTCGAGCATATATTATGAAAGGTGACCTTGTGCTACTCGAACAAGCGGTTTTGCGATTTGCATTAGACTATATGGTAGAAAAAGACTTTGTTGCCATGACTGTGCCATGGATGGTACATAAAGAGGCACTTTGGGGGACAGGATATTTCCCATGGGGGATTGAAGATCATTATACAATCCAAGATGGACAAGGACTTATCGGAACAGCAGAAGTAGGACTTACTGCATACTATCAGGATGAAATTTTTGAAGAAAAAGATCTGCCTATAAAAATGGTTGGAATGTCTCCGTGTTTCAGGCGTGAGGTTGGAAGTTATGGAAAAGACACAAAAGGATTTATTCGAGTGCATCAATTCAATAAAGTCGAGCAGGTGGTACTAACGGTTGCAGATGAAGAGGAGACTCGGCAGTGGCATGAAAAAATGGTAGGATTTTCCGAGGAAGTTTTGCAAAAGCTTGAGCTTTCTTATCGTGTACTACTTATGTGTACAGGAGACATGGGAGCTGGGCAAAGAAAAAAATATGATATCGAGACTTGGTTTCCGTCCCAAAATACTTATCGTGAGACACATTCTGCCAGTTATTTCAACGATTTTCAATCCCGAAGACTCAATATGAAGTATAAGACAAAAAATGGCGAAACAAAATATGTCTATACGCTAAATAATACTGTTGCAGCAACACCACGACTTCTTGCAGCAATTTTGGAAAATTACCAACAAGAAGATGGAAGCATAAAAGTTCCCTCTGTTTTACAAAAATATATGGGAAAAGATATAATTTCTACTATAAAATAGCCTCCAGTCAAATTTCTAATTTCTAAAGAAATGACTCGATATCTCTAGAAAATTTTTCTATTTAGCCTCAGTGTTTTTTCCTGTTATGACAATCCAAACGATGTCTTTTGAAGCCAGCAAAAACTATTGACAACTTGTGTGAAAAGGACAACTATTAATATAGACCTGCCCAATAATTTTACAAAAAGAATTTTCTTGTAAAAGTTGTTAGGGCAAAAGGAGGCTTTGCCCGCCGAAGCCCGCCTTCATTAAATTTCGGTGGGCGAAGGAGAGTGATTATCATGGCTGCAAAAAAAACAGTTAAGAAAAAGACAGTAAAGAAGACAACAAAGCGAAAGACACACAAGAAGAAGTAATTTTTTTAGGTGTGTTTGATCTTTGTTAGATCAAACCAATTGATCAATTGGTATATCCCTCATCAGCAATGGTGAGGGATTACTTTTAGTTGAAGCTGAAGCACATTCATGATAAGATAGAGTTGTTCTACTGTCATCCTGAACTGGTTTCAGGATCTCCAAAAATAGATTCCGGATCAAGTCCGGAATGACATCTGAAATTTTTTATGGCATTTTCTTTTCTCACAAAATTATTTGATTCCAATGACAAAGAAATTCAGAAATTATTACCTATTGTTGAGAAAATTAATGCACTGGAAAAAGACGCAAAAAAGCTCAAGCCTACAGATTTCCCCAAAAAAACAGCAGAATTTAAAAAACGTATTGCAAATGGTGAATCTTTAGAGAGTATTTTACCCGAGGCATTTGCGCTTGTCCGCGAAGCAGCATTTCGCGCCACAGGGCAACGTCATTATGATGTACAGTTTATGGCGGCGCTTGCCTTATCTCATGGAAAGATTGCCGAGCAAAAAACCGGAGAAGGCAAAACATTGTCGGCCGTCCCTGCGCTCTATCTTCATAGCCTAACAGGCAAAAATGTCCATTTAGTAACGGTTAATGACTATTTAGCAAGACGAGATGCAGGGTGGATGGGACCGATATTTCAATACTTAGGAATACGAGTAAGCGCAATTATTAATGATACCTCATATATCTACGACCCAGACTTTATCGCACAAGACGTCCACGATTTTCGCTTGCTCCACTTAAAAGCAATCAGTCGAAAAGAAGCGTACCAGGCAGACGTTGTCTATGGAATTAATTCAGAATTTGGATTTGACTACTTGCGTGATAACATGGCGCAAAATTTAGATGGGCTTGTCCAGCAGGGGCATTATTACGCAGTCGTCGACGAGGTAGACTCGGTACTTATCGATGAAGCTCGTACGCCTCATATTATTTCTGCGCCAGATGAGGAGCCTACAGAAAAATATTATCAATATGCCAAACTCATAGACCAATTGTCCTCTGATACAGATTATAAAATCGATGAAAAGCTACGAACTGCTCATCTGACCGAGCACGGTATTTCAAAAATAGAAAAAATGTTTGGAATTACAGATATTTACGAAAAAGACTTTGATACGGTATATCACTTAGAAGCGGCTTTAAAAGCACGAACACTTTTTCACAAAGAAAAAGATTATATTGTCCGTGACAATGAAGTGATATTGGTGGATGAATTTACCGGTCGGCTTATGGTGGGAAGAAGACTTTCAGAAGGACTCCACCAAGCAATAGAAGCAAAAGAAAATGTGACAATTCAAAGAGAGTCCAAAACTTTGGCCACAGTATCTTTACAAAATTACTTCCGTTTGTATGAAAGGCTTGCAGGCATGACAGGTACCGCAATAACAGAAGCCGAGGAATTCCACAAAATTTACACATTAGATGTTGTGGCTATTCCCACGTATCGTCCCATGAGCAGACAAGATTTTCCAGATGCTGTATACAAAACAACACGTGGGAAATTGGGTGCAGTTGTTGAAGCAGTTGAGAAAGCTCACAAAAAAGGCCAACCAGTACTTGTGGGGACAACCTCGATTGAGAAAAATGAAATTATCTCAGAATTACTCAAAAGAAAAGGCATCAAGCATGAAGTCCTCAATGCCAAAAATCATGAGCGAGAAGCAGAAATTATTGCTCTGGCTGGGAAAAAGGGTGCAGTAACCGTTGCAACCAATATGGCAGGACGAGGAGTAGATATTGTGCTAGGTGGAGATACGCCAAAAAATGAAGATGGGTCTGTAACGCTGAATTCAAAAGAGTATAAAGAATGGGAAAAAGGACACCAGGACGTGCTTGACGCAGGAGGACTTTTGATTATCGGTACCGAGCGGCATGAATCACGTCGTATCGATAACCAGCTGCGAGGTCGAAGTGGTCGTCAAGGAGATCCTGGAGCATCGCAATTTTATGTTGGATTAGATGATGAAATTATGCGACTTTTTGGTGGGGATACTATTGCAAATTTAATGACACGCTTTAATATGCCGGAAGATGTCCCGCTCACGCATCCACTGGTAAGTCGAGCAATTGAGCAAGCGCAAATAAAGGTAGAAGGATTCCATTTTGATAGTAGAAAGCATTTAGTCGAATATGATGATGTGCTCAACAAGCAACGAGAAATTATTTACGAAAAAAGGAAAAATGTTTTACACGCTGCAGAAGACAAAACAGCACTATCTAAGGATATTGAAGATAAAATTGCAAATAGTGTTGCAGAGGGTGTGCAAGCTGCAATGGCTGTTTCTTCTTTGGAAAATTCTCTTAACGAGCAAATCGTTGCAAACTTTATAACGATTATTCCATTTGACGAAAATTCCCAAAAACAGCTTGCCATGCAACTCGAACAAATTCCAAGCGATACAGAGAAAATTTCTTTTTTACAAAACTTAGCATTGGATTTATACAAAAAGAGAGGTGAAGAATTAGGTCATGAAATTTTTCATCAGATCGAACAATTTGTAAGCCTCTCTGTCATAGATGCTTTGTGGATGGACCATTTGGATGCAATTGAAAATTTACGCCAGGGTATTGGACTTCGAGGATATGGTCAGAAAGACCCACTGGTCGAATACAAAAATGAAGCATTTAAAATGTTTGAGAAATTAGTAGGTACAATAGATGACGAAATAGTCCACAGAGTGTATAAAATTCAAGTCCAGCCAATGCCTCAAGAGCAGCATGTACATATTATGACAAATACGCCACCAGAGGAGGTATCTACTGATAAGGGGAAAGCGTTAAGCGTTAAGGGTAAAGAAAATGATGTCATTGCGAGGGAAGGGAAGCAATCTCAAACCCAGCATAAGCTTGGTCGCAACGACCCTTGTCCATGCGGAGCAGTAAATCCAAATACAGGCAAACCATATAAATATAAAAACTGTGGACTTATCAACGCAGCATATCATAAGCAATAATGCGGAGTCCTCCTAAATTCCTTGTTATATTTTTTGTTCGAATCCTCTTCGCGGAGCTTGACTATTCACTAAACACTAACCCTCATTGTTCCTGTTGGTACAAACCCTTGCCCTGCCAATCCAGCTCTATATATAAGCATAAAATTAGGATGAGATAATTGTGCAGATTTACCTCCTATCTCATTACATAAACCAAGTAAAACTGGCGGTTTTGTTACTGGAGGTGCAAAGGAAGTTGCAATAGTATCAAGAAGACGAGCTGTTGGGTAAAATTCTCTGGATGCAGCTTGTGTTATGTGTTGACCTGTATCATCTACGCTTCCATGGGCATCCATTATTGTTAGGGGATATGAATTTGAGTCGAAGTTGACAGCATTATACTGATTTAGTAATTGATTTATTGCAGCAGTCTCAGTTGGATAACTAATATAGCCATCTGGTTCAAATCGACCAAAAGATAATCCGCCAAAAGCATTGGCTGCCGCATTAAAAACCATTGTCGCAAAAATGCTTCTATTTTTTTTAGAATATGCTGCATGTTGAGGGTTGTCATAGCCAACCCTAGGTAAGGGTCTATCTCTTGCAATAAGTAACCTCACTTGTACTGGTGTAGCTCCTCCTTCATGAAGATAATCTCTTACATCAACAGTCCCTTCAAACACATGCATACCCATTAGTTCTCCTCTGTAAAACTCTCGTAAATCTTCCCTTGAAGTAATTTCCGCAGTTCTACGCTGTAAATCTGCTTGATTTAGCTCTTGATAGGCATCGTTCGTTAATTGCCAATCAAAAGCTACTTTCGCCCTTCCTTTGCTACGAACCTTATCTACTAAAGCACGAAGAATGCCCCTAGAATCACCTTGTTCAGACATAACTCAAATAAGTATTACATGTTTTAATATAATCGTCCACTATTTCTAGTATATCTACACAAAACTATAGTTCTCAAATATTGGTTCGTACTTCTCCTCAATCTCTAGGAAATACGTCCGAAGTGTGTAAACATTGGGGAGCAAAATTTAGCACCAAAAGAAATCATACTTGACAAAAAATAAGAAAAGTTATTAAATAATAACAATATGGCAACCATGACTATTTCATTACCAAATCAAATCGCTAAGCAAATTGATACTGAAGCTCAGGAAAAAGGATTTGCAACGAGATCAGAGTTTATTAGAAGCTTGCTGCGCAAATACTTTGCCAGTGAACTTGAGTTTAAAGAGTTTGAAACAATACCCTTAGAAAAACTAAAAGCCGACTTGGCAAAATCAGGGAAATATAGCGAGAAATTTATTGAGAGCGTCACACGGGGGTTAGCTAAATCATCAAAATATGTCCGTTAAGCCGTTACGACCTGATTTAGTGAAATATCTTGAGAAGCATAATCTTAAGAAAAAGTTTGATAAACAAATTGACATTTTTAAAAAAAATCCTCGCTATCCCTCCCTTAATACAGAAATCCTTGATCCAAAGCATCTGAGAATCTATTCATTTCGTATAAACAAAAAATATAGAGCAATTTTCATATTTATAACTTCAGAAGAGATTGAAATCGTTGATATTAATGATCATTATCAATAATTTTTTCTAACTCCCTCCACCCCTCAGAGCAATTGATTTAGTTATTACTTTAGTGAATTGAAAGTTTTTCATTCTCCTGTTAGCATAGGAATATGCAGAATTCTCAGCAAAATTCATTTTTCTCATGGTTCACTAGTTTTTTTACTACTCTTTCTACAAAAAAAGCGATTTCTCTTTTCATAATTCTTGGCCTTATCGTTTTCGGAAACGCACTTTTTAATGGCTTCGTGTGGGATGATACATTATTTATTCTTCAAAATCCTGGTGTACACAGTATTAATGTCATACAGCTTTTCAGTAGAAATATATTTAATTCTGCTGGTTACTATCGTCCCATTCCTGCTCTTTATTTTGCGCTTCTCTACAATATCTTTGGGTCAGTGTCGTTTTGGTACCATTTAATCCAGATCGCCTTCCATATACTCAATACTGTTATTTTATATCTAACACTGCATACGCTTTTCAGTAGATTCAATATAAAGGAATCAGTAGAAACAAACAAGGGAGTTTTTAATGATCTTTCAGGAAGTCAAAAAATAAAGTATCTGAGAAAATATGGTTCAATAGAGAAAACGTTTTATGTAATGGAGCCAAAAATTGGCTTACTTACTTTCTTTCTTTCAGTTATCTTTCTCGTTCATCCGATTAACGTAGAATCAGTTTCATATATAGCAGCTTCCCAAAGTGAGTTATTCTTTCTGTTTGGTATCCTTGCACTATTGATCAGTATGAAAAAGAATAGTTCTTTAATGCATTGGTTTTTCATTTCAGGACTCTTACTCTTATCGCTCCTAACGAAAGAAACAGGATTTCTTTTCCTGCTTGTGATCTTAATTGCTCAATATCTATTCTATGAAAAGAGAATTTTTAAGCCTCTCATTTTTGAATTTACAGCACTTGCTATTTATTGTTTCATTCGGTTTGCAATCGCAGGGGTTTTTTTGAGCAAATTTGTAACAGTTTTTCCAGTTCCTATTGCAGATTTGTCTTTCTTCGAAAGGCTTATCAATATACCCAGAATTACACTCTACTATTTTACCACCGTGTTTTTCCCTTCACGACTTCTAATTGATCAGCTTTGGATAACAACAAAGATAACAATGCAGGATTTTTATTTGCCACTACTAATGGATGGTTTTATTTTCATTGTTATTTGTCTTGTGGGAATAGATTTCTATATTCGTAAAAGGAATTACTTTTCAACTTACTTGTTCTTTTTTTTGTGGTTTACTTTAGGTATCGGTATGTTATTGCAAATATTTCCACTTGATATGACAGTTTCTGATCGCTGGTTTTATTTTCCACTAGTAGGTTTGATTGGTATGCTAGGAGTAGTGGTGCAGAGCTTCATATTTTCATCAGTTAAGCTTAGAAGGACAATAATTGCAGTTGTATTATTTATCATAATTATTGTTTTATTGTCTTTCCGAACAATCGTAAGGAACACTAACTTTCATGATAAATTAACATTGTACCTCCATGATTCTCAATTACAAAATAACCCACTGCTAGAAGCTAGTCTTGGAGCATATTATGTTGAAGCAGGGAACTGGAAAGAGTCATTAGACCATCTGCAAAAGTCTGTTAGTATTTATCCCTTTTCAGGTAACCTCTTTTACCTTGGTTACTTTTATGAGTCTCAGGGGGATTTAATGAAGGCACAAGGGTATTATTATAGATCTGCTAATGCTGTTGACGCTTATGTTAAGAAATACCACGTGGTGAGCCAAATCCCTCAACTTAACGCTACATATGTAAATCTGGCAAGAATTTTAATATATTATCATGAGAATGCTGCTGCAGAGAAGATTAGTATGAAAGGTTTAAATTATTATCCTAACTCAAGCGCTTTATGGATGGAATTAGCGTTTATCGAAAATAAGCTGCAAAATCAGCAATGGGCTCTTGTTGCAATAGGAAAGGCAAAAACATTTGATCAAAATGACTTAATAGAAAATTTCTCTACACTTGTCATGAACAAACAAAATATTCCATTCCTCTTACTTAGTCAATATGTGGACCAGCAATATCCACCAGGCACGCTTTGGGAACAGTGAATAGACTAAAGTAGCTTTGGACGGTTACAGGATGCATACAATGGTTTCTAGCAGAAAAGCCTGGAGGTACTTCTGAACTAAGCTTAATGTCTCATCAGGGCCTAATTAAACTTCGTGTTGGTATAATTCATTGATCTTCTTGCATTGATAGGCTAATCATGTATCTAATATGATTAGATGGGTAAAAAACGACTTC